>JAESGK010000040.1_pt1 | contig 187280 bp, 172 predicted proteins | sample 9269681 | NCBI WGS metagenome assembly JAESGK01 (sample SAMN14515347, study PRJNA621673) | algae metagenome | isolation source: Timaviella obliquedivisa GSE-PSE-MK23-08B and co-occurring heterotrophs from... | place: USA: Grand Staircase Escalante National Monument, Utah | collected 2006-08-15 | reverse complement strand
GCCAAGGACTGGGAAAAATCCATCGAAAGCGCCACCGCCTTCGCCCACATCGCCAGCATCCGCATGCTCACGCGACGAATCGCAAGACACTGCAAACCCGCGTGAACTTCTGAATCGGGCTCTAAGTGGTCTGCTTGGCGGCTCTTACAAGAGCGAATTGAGAATGGGCCGGTCTTTCCCGAAATTGCTCAGTATCAAGCTTCTGCTCTCAGAGATGTTTCAGCTCTGCGCTATCATCTCGAATGGACGTTCGGGGTCATCAACGAGTGTAAACGCGACGTCCTTTGGGTCGCATTGGATCGGGGGTTGATCTCGCAGGCTTGGGCAAGTGAGAAATTCGGCCACGAACGCGCCGAGCAAGCAGGTCGTCAACCGCGCTCGCGCGAACCGGTCGATGCCACCGCGCTCACAGACGCCGACTTCATGCCGTCATGTGCATTCGTGCCGCATGCTTACGACGTGAAGGCATCGGAGTGTTTGGCCTGTCACATGAGGACCGCATGCGGTGCCGGACAGCCTGGAGTGCTGCGGAAGATCCAGCGCCTGCACGGATCGATTGACCCCGTGGCGAATCGAAAACGCGGCCAGGGTGCCCGCCGGGTAGCCGCATTCCGAGAGCGCAAAAAGATTTTGGCCGCGGCGAGTGCGAGAGCAGCATGACGCCTCCAGCGAATGCTGTAACGCTCTCCTATCTTTATAAGATCTTTTCCTCTCGCCCTGATAATAGTCCTTGATGTTGATATCAATGGCTTCGGACTTGCACTCGATGACGAGCACCGGCGTATTGTTTTTCGCCTTCATGGTCGCAGTCTCCCAGATCACAATGTCGGCGCGCGGGCTCTTGTGCCCATGCATGGTGCGTCGCTCCTGATCAATCTGATCGAACGAATAGCCGAGCTGTTCAACCAGATGGCGAAGATAGGCCTGACGGACAACTTCTTCGGGCTTGGCCGATACGTCGCGCCACTCGGAACGCAATGGGATCCAGAGCCAGTCACCTTCACGATGCAGCGCTAGCGGATCTGCCGGAAATGCTGTGCTCGGATGGGCTTTGGGCTTTTTGGTTGCCATGTCGCTGAGTGGTCCAGTCTTCCGGTGAGACATGTTCATAATCTAGCTATCGACCGGCCACTATCCCCTTCGGCACTCACGCAGATCGCTCGCGAGCCTCGCGCCACACTAGAGGCGCGCCCGACGCGGTTCGAACGTATGACCTTTGCCGCTCTGGCCCTTGCTCAGCCGAAAATCCCTCGTTGCCGACAGCCCGCCGATCGGCTATCCACCACTCACGGATTGCGCCCGTAGCTCAGCTGGATAGAGCGTTGCCCTCCGAAGGCAAAGGTCACACGTTCGAATCGTGTCGGGCGCGCCATATTTTCAGATACTTGCGTATGACGCTCTGATTGCCGCGTGAGCCGGGCAAGCATTGGACATGCAAAGCGCCGTGAACCGCGCCGGGTTTTTCGGATGCTCCAACTCCTGAATATCGTCTTGGTCAAGGCGGACAGCGGTATCCCTGTTGGTCAAGCGCGGCTCGTGGTCCATCGACGGGGATCATGTCGATCGCTGGGAAGATCGGCTGTACGGCGCAGACGCTGAACGAGTGGGTGAAGAAGGCCGAGCTCGACAGCGGCCGCAAGCCCGGCCTGACGACGGACATGGCGGCCAGGCTCAAGGCTCTCGAACGCGAGAACGTCTATGTCGCCTTCGTCATCGACGCCTACGCCAGTCGCATCGTTGGCTGGCGCGTATCCCGGACCGAACACGCCGGCTTCGTGCTCGACGCGCTGGAGCAGGCCCTGCATGAGCGAAGGCCCGTCCATCGCAGCGGCCTCGTGCATAATTCCGACAGGGGTTTCAAGGCGGATTCAACCGGTCGTCGCAACACGAGCATCATACTGCTGAGCGAGGAACTGATCGAGCACTTCGATCGGTGTTGTCCATCCGGGCGTTTTGCGAGGCTGCGGGTTCATCGCGTGAGCGACGGCAGCCAGCTCCCCGGTTGAGTGCAGGCCGAGATCAGTCCCTTTCGGGGAGTACTGGCTCAGCCGGCCGCCTTCGAGAACGCCTCAGAGCAGGAAATCGTCCTGATGCAACAGGACCGGCGCGACATTCTGCAGCGTGATCCGGTCGCCATTGCCGAAATCGATCACCGTCGTGCCGAGCTGCGGCTGCGACATCAGCGCCTGGAGCTGGGCGAAGGTATCGAGCCCGGCCACGCCGGTCAGATCGATCCTGTCGATCGTGCCCGCGCCGGCGATGAAATCGCTGATCGTGTCGGCGCCGTCCCCCGTCGAAAAGACGAAGGTGTCGTCGCCAAAGATCATGGCGTCGTCACCGGTGAGGAAGTCGTTGCCGGCCCCGCCGATGAGAACGTCAGCACCCTGCCCGCCGGCCAGGTTGTCGTTGCCGCCACCGCCTTCGAGCCTGTCGGCGCCGGCTTGACCGCCGATGTAGTTGTCTGCGCCATCGCCGCGCAGGATATCGTCGAAACCGGAGCCCTGGAGCTGCTCGATGTCGATGTAGCTGTCGCCGGCGGCGTCACCTGTATTGCCGGCCGGATTCGCGAGATCGGCCGTGACGCCCGCGGTTGCGGAAAAATAGGAGGCCGCATCGAGCCCTGCGCCGCCGTTGAGCACGTCCGCGCCCGCGCCGCCGTCGAGGAAGTCCATCCCGTCCAGCCCGTTCAGGACATCGTTGCCCGCGCCGCCGTTGAGGTTGTTGCCGCCGGCATGGCCGATGACAATGTCGTTGCCGAAACCTGCATTGACGAAGATCGAATCAGCCGCCGTTGCCTGCGGCACCAGCACGGCGACATCGAGCGTGTCGTCGCCGATGCTGCCCGAGATGGAGGGCAGCCCGACCGGCGGAGAGAAGAGCTGCGTCTTCAGCGACAGGAAGAGGCCCTGCGCTGTGCCGGTAAACGACAGGTTCTCGACGCTGGCGTCGATCGTATCGGTTCCCAGCGGCGAGCCGGGCCGGAGATCGGCGACCTGCCAGGCCCCGCCCGCGAGCTGGGACACGGCAAAGAGCGATGTCGTCAGGCCCAGATTGGTGAGCTGGATCGTGACCCCGCCGGCGGTCTGCAGAACCGACAGGGTTCCGGCGGTCCCGACGGGCAGCTCATAGGCCGCAGTGTCGGTTCCGGCATTGCCGATGAGCTGGTCGTCGCCCACGCCGCCACGGAGAAAATCATTGCCGGCAAAGCCGATCAGCGTGTCGTTGCCGAGCCCGCCATCGACATTGGACTGACCGGATACGACCATGCCGCCGGCGTTCGTTCCCGAGAGGAGGAGCCCCGGCAGCAGCGCCGCAACGTCTATCGTCTCGCCGGAAACGCCGCCGGTGATGTTGCCCAGCAAGGCGTCCGGCGACAGCGAGGTCGTCGCCTCGAGCCTGATCTGCAGGTTGGTCGCCGGATTGCCAGCGCCGAAGCCGACTTGCACGGTCTCGACGCTCTGGAGCTGGTCGGTGCCGTAAAACGAGTTGGTGCGCAGGTCGCGCATCTGCCAGCCGCCGGCCGTCCGGGTCATCTCGTAGACCGCGCTGGTCAGGCCCAGATTGGTCACTTCGACCAGCACGACGCCATCAACGACCCGGAAGGACAGGACGCCCGGCGTCGTCGCATCGAGACTGATATAGGTGGAGTCGTTGCCGGCTCCGCCGATCAGGACATCGTTGCCGCTGTCGGTCGCCAGGAAGTCCATGCCATTGCCGCCTTCGAGACGGTCGTTGCCGCTGCCGCCGGTGAGATTGTCGTTGTCGTCCCCGCCCTGCAGCAGGTCGTTGCCGTCGTCGCCGAAGAGCTGGTCGTTGCCGCTCTCGCCGCGCAGCGTGTCGTCGCCAAGGCCGCCGCGCAGCGTGTCGATGCCGCCGCGTCCCTCGATGACGTCGTTGCCGCCCTCGCCCTGCAGCGTGTTGGCTTGCGCATCGCCATAGATGAAATCGGCCTGGTTGCTGCCGCGCACATTCTCGATCGAAATCAGCGTGTCGATGGTGCCGAAGCCGTCGATCGCCGTGCCGAGAGCGTCGCTGGCGTTGCCATTGTCGAGATCGACGGTGACGCCGGCCAGCCCGCCGCGATTGGCGTCGCGCCTGTAGTCGATCTCGTCGACGCCGCCGGCCCCATCGATGGTGTCGGCCCCGGCCAGTCCCCGGAAGCGGTTGTTGGCGGCGTTGCCGGTCAGGGCATCGTCATACATCGTGCCGCGCAGGCGCTCGATGCCGGTATAGGTGTCGGTGAAGCCCCAGGGGTCGAGGAAGGTCCCGTCGCCATTTGTCCCGAGCGTCAGCGTGATGCCGCCGGGTCCGGTCCAGTCGGAATAGTCGAGTTCATCGGCATCCGCGCCGCCATTGATCGTGTCCGTGCCGGAGCCGGGACGGAAACCGTCGAAGCCTGCCCCGCCGCTCATCGTATCGTCGCCAGCGTAGGCGGTGAAATAGTTGTCCTGGTTGTCGCCGGTGAAGCTGTCGTTCTGGGTCGTGCCGCGGGCTTCCTCGATTCCGGTCAGCGTATCGGTGTCGCCGAAGCCGTCGGTCGCGATGCCGTTGGCGTCGGCTGCGTTGCCGTTGTCGAGGTTGACCGTGACCCCGGCCGTACCGCCGGCCGCCGCGTCGAGATCGTAGCGGGCTTCGTCGATGCCGGCGCCGCCCTCCAGCAGATCGGCCCCGGCCAGGCCGGTGAGCGAATCGTCGCCGTTCTCGCCGCGCAACCGGTTGACCCCGCTACCGCCGATCAGCGAATCGATGACGTTGGTGCCGCGCGCATTCTCGATCGAGATCAGCGTATCGGTCTGGCCAAAACCGTCGATCGCGAAGCCCTGGCCAAGATTGACGGAAACGCCGGCCGAGCCCCCGACATTGATGTCACGGCGATAATCGACCTCGTCGGTGCCGATTCCGCCGTCTAGAGTGTCGGCGCCGCCGATGCCACGGAAGCGGTTGTCCAGATCGTTGCCGGTCAGCGTGTCATTGCCGTTGGTGCCGCGAATCTGTTCGATGCTGGTATAGGTGTCGGTCCCGCCCCAGGGATCGAGGAAGATGCCGTCGCCGTTCGCGCCTAGGGTGAAGACGATACCGCCGGGCCCGGTCCAGTCGGCATAGTCGATGTCGTCCACGCCGTCGCCGCCACTGACGGTGTCGTTGCCCGCGCCTGGCCGCAGCACGTCAAAGCCGGCGCCGCCGCTCATAATGTCGTCGCCCGCCAGTCCGGCGAAGAAGTTATCCTGATTGTCGCCGATAAAGCTGTCGTTCTGGCTGGTGCCGCGCGCTTCCTCGATGCCGATCAGGATGTCGGTGTTGCCGAAGCCGTCGGTCGCGATGCCATTGGCGTCGGCCGCATTGCCGTTGTCGAGATTGACCGTGACGCCCGCATTGCCGCCGGCCAGCGCATCCTCGTCATAGCGCGCCTGATCGAAACCCAGGCCGCCATTGAGGGTATCATCCCCTCGTCCGCCATAGAGCCCGTCATCGCCGTCGCCGCCATTGAGCACATCCGCACCATCGCCGCCGTCGAGGCGGTCATTGCCGCCGAAGCCGTTGACAGTGTCGTTGCCGCCATAGGCGTAGATGATATCGGCGAGGTTGCTGCCGTTGATGATGTCGGCGGTGTTGGCGCCCAGCACATTGCCGACCGGCGCCGCCGCGATCTCCGCCGCGAGAGCCGCGCTCGTAAAGTTCTGTGTGACGGCCGTGGTGTCGCCCGACGTCGCAGCGGCCTGCAGGGCCTGGGCGGCATCGTTTTGCGCGACCGAGGCGACCTGCGCCAGCGACTGCAGGAGCTGCGCGCCGGTCTGGCCGGAGACGGCATCGACGGCGGCGTTCGTCGCCGAGATTACGCTCGCCGAGGCTGTCGCAACGGCTTGCGTCGCGGTCAGGCTCGCGGCCGAGATCACCGGGTCGGGCCCGCTCGACAGCGTCGTCGCAGTGTTGTTGATCAACGCGGCGAGCGCGGTCTGGCTGCCGAGATCAAACTCCTGGCCGACCGGGGCGGCAAAAAGCTGCGCGCCGAGTTGCGCGGCGATGGCCTCTTGCGCCGCAGCCGGGTCGAGTTGCGCGCCGGCCGCGCCATCGAGCACGGCCGCCGCCTGGATGATGGTGTTCTGCACCTGGATCGCGGCGGCGATCGCCAGCGCGCCCAGCGACTGCTGACCGGCGTCGCCCGAGAGCGTTGCAGCGATCGGATCGAGATTGGCGAGATCGACGCCTGCCGGCAGGCCGAGCGCCGCCAGCACGGTCTGGTTGGCGGCGGCGAGATCCGCCGCGCCGGCGGCAAGCACAGCCGAGACGAGCGTCGTCAGCGGCGTCACCACCGAGGAGCCCTGCGGCGCGCGCATGAAGCCGGCGAAGGGGGAGCCGGTCGAAATGTCGGTTCCGCCGAACAGGACGAGTTGACCCGAGCCGCCCACCAGCCGGAAATTGCCGTTGGCGTCGGTCGTCGTCGCGACCTCGCCGGCCGATAATTGTCCGTCGCCATTGGCGTCCTTGAAGACGGTCGCACCGGCGATGTAGCCATCGGCCGCGACGCCGTCATCGACGGTCTGGACCTGCAAGGCGACCGCGAGCGTGCGCGTCGCGCCGGCCTGATCGGTGACCGTGACGGTCAGGGTGATCGTCGAGGCGTCGCTGCCGCTGACGCTTTGACCATCGACCAGCTTCAGGCTGTTGCCCGAGACCTCGAAACGCGGATCGTCGACCGTGAAGCTGAGCGTATCGCCGATATCGATATCGGTGGCGGCCAGCGTTCCGACGACCGCACCCGGCGTGTCTTCGGCGATGGCGGGCGCGCCGGCGAGCGGCGTGGCGGCCGTCAGGCTCAGCGTCGCGGGCGCGTCGTTGACGTTGACGACCGGGCCGGTGGCTGCGCTCGTGACGCTTTCCGGCGTTCCCTGCTCGTCGGAGTAACTGGCGCGAACCGAGATCGCCTGCCCGACATCGGCGTCGTCGAGCCTGTAGGTCGCGGCGGTCGCTCCGCTGATGTCTGCGCCGTTTCGCAGCCATTGGTAAGAGATCGCTCCGATGCCGTCGGCGTCGGCGAGGGTGCTGGCGGCGGTGAGAATCTCGTCCTCCGCCGCCGAGCCCACGATCGTGACAGCGCCGGTCGGCGCGTCGTTGAGATTGGCGACCGGGTCAGTGGCTGCGCTCGTGACGCTTTCCTGCGCTCCCCGGCCATCGATGTAGCTGGCGCGAACCGAGATCGCCTGGCCGACATCGGCGTCGTCGAGCCTGTAGGTCGCGTCGGTCGCTCCGCTGATGTCCGCGCCATTTCGCAACCACTGATACGCGATCTCACCGAGGCCGTCAGCGTCGCCCAGCGTGTTCGAGGCGATGAGAACCTGGTCCTCGGTCGCAGGGCCGGAGATCGAGACCGCGCCGGTCGGGCCGTCATTGACGTTGGCGACGGCCACGACGACCGTGCCCGTGGACGTCAGGCCCGCGGCATCGCGGATGGTGTAGGTGAAACTGGCGGCTCCGGCAAAATTGCTCGCCGGCTGGAAGACGATCGCGCCCTGCGCGTTGATCGAGACCGAGCCGTTCTGCGCATTCTGAACCGAGACCAGCGTCCTGGTGTCGTTGGCGTCGGGGTCGGTGTCGTTGGCCAGCAGGGTCGCCGGCAAGATGACAAGCGCGGTATCCTCGACCGCATTGACCGAGTCCTGGACCGCGACCGGCGCGGAATTGGCGGCCCCCTCGACAATGACCTCGACGCGCTCGAAGGAAGAGATCGTGATGTTCAGGCTCTGCAGCGTGCCCGAGGCGGAGCCGCGCGCAAGCGCCGTCTGCAGGCGCGCGAGATCGGCCTGGAACGCGCTCGAATTGAACAGGCTCTGGCTGACATAGAGTTTCAGCGTGTCGAGGCCGGAGCCGCCATCATAGCTGTTCGAACTGCCGAGATTCTCAAAAGCGCGATGAATGACGGTGTCGTTGCCGGAGCCGGCGGAGACGATGTCGCGACCGGCGCCGCCGTCGAGGATGTCGTCGCCACTGCCGCCGAGCAGCGTGTCGTTCCCGGAGCCGCCGAGCAGCCGGTCGTTGCCGCTGCCGCCGTCGAGCGTGTCGTCATCGGCCCCGCCGTCCAGCACGTCATTGCCGCTGCCGCCGTCGAGATGGTCACGCCCCGTCCCGCCCAGCAGGGTGTCGTTGCCGTTGCCGCCGAAGAGGAGGTCGTTTCCGGCGCCGCCATCGATCGTATCGCTGCCGTTCCCGCCCAGAATGAGATCGGAACCACTCTGTCCAGCAATGACATCGTTTCCGTTCAACCCGATCATGATATCGCTCAGGTTGTTCTGCCCCGTCAAATTATCCGATCCGTTTGTACCAACCTTAATACTTCCGAGGATGAGACCGAAAATATTCGTCATCGTATTCCCCCCAGCCGCGACCAGCACGCCCGATTATGGACATTGGTCAATTCGACGATTTCTGATTGAACCGTTCAATAGGATGACGAGATACCACTATCCCGGATTTTTACGCAACAGTTACCTTAAGACATATCCAAGTAGCGGATATCCGACCTCTTGCCGGCAACATTTCGAATCAAATGCGGTCGCCAAAGGTTATCTAAGGACGTAGACAGCAGCGTTATCCCGCCAAGCGCGCCGGCCAGATGAACAATCGTCGAGGCTGCCCTGCTGGCTTGACGTCCGCTCTCACCGCTTGCGAGGACCAGAACGCATAGCGCGGACGCCGACCACAAAAGCCGATCTTCGCACTCCGGAAAAACGAAGGCGCTCATCGGGGCCGATCTTGCGGTCAAAAAGCAGACCCAGCGCAACATCCGCCGGCTTGGCAGGCCCTGACTCTATGCTACCGTGTCCCTAGAGCGGATCAAAAGCCGCCACCGGCTTCGCCGTAACACCTTCGGCGCGGCCAGCACGCAGGGAGGAATACGATGCGCAAGGCGCTTATGGCCGCTGTCGCGGCTTGCAGTCTGTTGGCGGCTTCATCGGTCGCCAATGCTCAGGAAAAACTCAAGATCGGTGTGATGGCGACGCTGTCGGGCGCGCTGACGTCCGGCGGCGAGGACGGCGTTCGCGGCGTCCAGATCGCGGCCAAGGAACTCGGCAACAAGCTCGGCGGGCGCGACTTCGAACTCATCATCACCGCGACCGACGCCAGCCCGGATTCCGCGCTGCGCGCCGCCCGCAAGCTCGTCGAGCAGGACAAGGTGCAGCTCATCATCGGGCCGTTGTCCGGCTCCGAGGGCATCGCCATGCGCGACTACAGCAAGACCGTGCCCAACCTCGTGATGATCAACGGCTCGTCGGGCGCGCTGGAAACCACCTTCGTCAACCCCTCGCCGAACTTCTTCCGCTTCAACAGCGACGGCGCGATGTGGATGGCCGGCCTCGGCGAATATGTGCTGAAGGACAAGGGCTACAAGAAGATCTCGATCATCGCCGAGGACTACTCGTTCCCCTACACGCAGGTCTTCGGCTTCGCGCTCGGCTATTGCCGCGCCGGCGGCCAGATCACGCAGCGCCAGTGGGTGCCGCTCGGCACCAAGGATTTCGGCTCGGTGATCGCCAACATCCCCGACGATGTCGATGCCGTCTTCCTCGGCCTCGGCGGCGGCGACTCGGTCAACTTCCTGAACCAGTACAGCCAGACCGGCGGCAAGGCGAAGTTCATCGGCGGTTCGATCATGGTCGACCAGACCGTGCTGTCGTCGAAGGGCGCGGCCAAGCGCCTGCTCGTCGGAACGCCCTCATCGGGCGGCGTCGCCGACGCCTGGGACGATCCGCGCTGGAAGGCATGGGTCAAGCTCTACCAGGAGAGTTTCCCGGCCGACAAGCGCTTCGCCAGCCCCTCGCTCTTCGCGACCAACTACTACAACGCCGTCAAGGCGCTGGCGATCGCGATGGACAAGGTCAAGGGCGACATCTCCGATGGCGGCGCCAAGCTGCGCGCCGAACTCGCCAAGGTCGAACTGGATGCGCCCAACGGCAAGATCAAGCTGGACGGCAACCGGCAGGCGATCGCCACGACCTTCATCACCGAGGTCGCGGAACTGCCGAACGGCGACCTGACCAACAAGTTCGTCCGTGCGGTTCCAGACGTGACGCAGACGCTGGGCTTGTCGCTCGACGCGTTCAAGGCGGTGGGTCTGCCGTCGCGCACCAACCCGGAATGCAAGCCTTAAAACGGCTGCCGAGACCCGGCCGGAACGGCGGCGACCAGTCTCGCCGTTCCGGAACTTCCAGCTACCGGCGGCGGCTTGCCGCCGGCGCCCGGCGGCGACGGATCGAGCCCGCCCCGGAGGCCGGCCAGCCACCGCCGGTCATTCGCAGGTGAGAACGCATGAGTCGCGCAGTCGCGGTTTGCCATGGCCCTTTCGGACGGGTCTCCATCAACGATCTCGACCGCCCGCTGGTGACGCATGCCCATCGCGAGGCGCATCTGATCCTCTTCATCGAGGGTTCGCGGGGGGTCGTCTCAGCCAATGGCCAGGTCATCCGGGTCGATCCCTTCATGGGCGTCGCGATCAACCCCTGGGAGGCGCACAGCTTCCGGCCGGAGCGCGCGAGCCCTTCGGGTCTCTACCTCAACCTCTATCTCAAGCCCGAATGGCTGGCCGCGCAAACGATGATCCCGCCAGGCGCGCTGGTCTTTCCGTCGACGGCGCTGGTGGTGACGCGCGAACTGGCCGACTGGCGCGACCAGGTCGTCCAGATGCTGCTGTCGCGCCACAGCGAGCTCAATCTCGCGCCGGTGCTGATGGCGCTGGCGCAGGCGGCGAGCGAACCGATCGCGCCAGGCCTCGCCGCTTCGCTGCAGCACCTCTCGCCGCTCGCGCCCGATGACGCCCGGGTCGCCCGCGCCTGCAGGCTGATCGACGACAGCCGCCGCGGCGGCGGCCCGATGCGCAGCGTCGCCCGGCAGGCCGGCCTGTCGCGCGCGCATTTCTTCAAGCTGTTCCGCGAGCAGACCGGGCTGACGCCGAGCCTCTACGCCAACACGCTGCGCATCGAGACCGCGCTCGAGCGCGTCGCGCTCACTTCCGACAACGTCACGCAGATCGGCGAGGGGCTCGGCTTCTCCTGCCAGAGCGTCTTCACCCGCTTCTTCACCGCCCATATCGGAATGGCGCCGAGCGACTACCGGCGCGCTTTGCGGATCACCGGCGGTGGCAGGCTGGCCCATGTCTGATTTCGTCGCACGCCGCCCGATCTGGTCGCTGGTCATCCTCGTGGCGGCTGCGATCCTGCTCTGGCTCGTCTTCTCGATCTGGTCGCCGGGCATGGAAGCCGCGTTCGGCCGCAAGCGCGTCTTCCTGAGCGCGCTGTTCAACGGGATCACGCTCGGCGCGCTGTATTTTCTCGTCGCGAGCGGCTTCACGCTGATCTTCGGGCTGATGCGCAACGTCAACCTGGCGCATGGCTCGCTGTATCTGTTCGGCGGCTATCTCGGCTACAGCGTCGGCGAGCTGACCGGCTCCTGGCTGGTGGCGTTGCTGGTCGCCTTCGTCGTCGTCGGCCTCGTCGGCGTGCTGATGCAGGTCTTCCTCTTTCGCTGGATGGAGGGGCAGGACCTGCGCCAGACGCTGGTCACGATCGGCCTGTCGATCATCTTCGCCGACCTTCTGCTGTGGAACTATGGCGGCGACACCTTCCAGGTGACGACGCCGGAGTGGCTGTCCGGCCCCGTGACCCTGCCCCTCGCCGTCGCGCTGCGCAGCAATGGCGAGGCAGTGCTGATGACCTACCCGCTGGTGCGGATCGCGATCCTCGTCGGCGCCATCGTGCTGGGCGTGCTGATGTGGCTGGCGCTCAACCGCACGCGGGTCGGCATGCTGGTGCGGGCGGGCGTCGACGACCGCGACATGCTGTCGGCGACCGGCGTCAGGGTGCAGCTCGTCTTCGTGATGGTCTTCGCCTTCGGAGCGGGGCTGGCGGGGCTCGCCGGCGTCGTCGGCGGCACCTTCCAGTCGCTTCAGCCGGGCGAGGACACCCGCATCCTCCTGTCCTCGCTCGTCGTCGTCATCGTCGGCGGCATGGGCTCGATTCCCGGCGCGGCCGTCGGCGCGCTGATCGTCGGCCTCGCCGAGCAGTTCGGCTCGGTCTACATGCCGACCTATGCGGTGATGCTAACCTTCGTCATCATGGTGGTGGTGCTCGCGATCCGGCCCGAGGGCCTGGCGGCGAGGCGCTGACGATGGCCGTCGCGGACATAAAGCTGGAGCAACGCGCCCGCCCGAGGGAGAGCCTCGGCGACTGGATCGGGCGTCGGGGGACGGCCTTCTGGATCACGGCCGGGCTGCTTCTGGTGATGCCGGCGATCGCGAGTTCGTTCTGGCTCGTCCAGATCCTCGCCTATGCGATGGTCCTGGGCATGATCGCGCTGAGCCTGATGTTCCTCGCCGGCTATGGCGGCATCGTCAGCCTGATCCAGATGACCGTGGCGGGCTTCGCCGGCTATCTCGTCGCCCTTCTCGGCGACAGCGCCATCTCCCAGATCAGCCTGCACTGGCCCTGGTGGATGGCCGCGCCAGTCGCGATCCTGATCGCAACGCTGTTTGGCACGCTCAGTGGCGCGCTTTCGGTGCGCACCGAGGGCATCTACACGATCATGATCACCCTCGCGATCGCCTCGGCCTTCTACTACCTGACGCTGCAGAACTACACGATCTTCAACGGCTTCAGCGGCTTCAACGGCATCGTGCCGCCAGTCTTCCTCGGGGTCGATTGGGGCCAGAACCTGCCCTTCTACTATCTGACGCTGGCCTGCGCGACGCTGGCCTATGGCGCGGTCATCTACGTTTCGCGCGCGCCCTTCGGGCTGGCCTTGCAAGGGACGCGCGACAATCCGCGCCGCATGGCGGCGCTGGGCTTCGACGTCGCGGCCCACCGTATCGCGGCCTATGCCTTCGCGTCGCTGATCGCCGCCTGCGCCGGCGTGCTGCTGGTCTGGTACCAGCGCCAGATCTCGCCGGGCACCGCCGGCGTCGGCCCCGTCGTCGACATGCTGATCATCGCGGTCGTCGGCGGCCTGAGCCGTCCGATCGGCCCGTTCATCGGCGCGCTGGTCTATGTGCTGTTGCGGACCTTCTCGCTCGACGTGCTGGAGGGGCTGGGACTCGATGGCCGGCGCTACCAGCTTCTGATCGGGCTCGGCTTCCTCGTCATCGTGCTGTTCTCGCCGGACGGGCTGATCGGCATCTGGCAGCGGCTGCGCGAGCGCTACCGCCGCAGCGGCGAGGCCCGCGACACCCAGATGCGAATCGGCGGGGGATCGCCATGAGCGCGGTCGCCAACGCAATGACCACGACCGCGACACGCGAGCGCCTGACGGCGGCCGGCTCGGCGAACGCGCTCGAACTGCGCGGCGTCTCGCGGCTGTTTGGCGCGCTGGCCGCGCTTTCGGACGTCACGCTCTCGGTGAAACCGGGCGAGCGGCGGGCCGTGCTGGGCTCGAACGGGGCCGGCAAGACCACGCTGTTCAACTGCATCACCGGCGATTTCGCGCCGAGTTCCGGCGTCATCCGCTTCTTCGGCGAGGATGTCACCGCGTTCCCGCCGCAGGAGCGGATCCGGCGCGGCCTGCGCCGCACCTACCAGATCTCGTCGCTCTTCGCCGGGCTGTCGGTGCTCGACAATGTCTACCTCGCCTGCCGGGGCGTCTCGCGGAACCGTTTCTCGCTGATCAGGCCGCGCCGGGACGATGCGCTGGTCCATGCCGCGCAGACCCTGGTCGAGGCGGTGCATCTCTCGCCCGTCAGGGACAGGCTGGTCGGCGAGCTCGCCTATGGCCAGCAGCGCCAGCTCGAGATCGCGCTGGCGCTGTCCGGCGCGCCGCGCTTCATCCTGTTCGACGAGCCGGCGGCGGGCCTGTCGCCGACCGAGCGGCGCGACCTCGTCCATATCCTGACCTCGCTGCCGAGCCATATCGGCTACATCATCATCGAGCACGACATGGATGTGGCGCTGCGCGTCGTCGAGAGCGTGACGATGATGCATAATGGCCGCATCTTCAAGGAAGGCGCGCCCCACGAGATCGAGACCGACCCGGAGGTCCAGGAACTCTATCTCGGCGGCGGCCATCATGTCGGAGGCGGGCATGGCTGAACGCCTCAAGGCTCCGCCCGGCGCCGGCATCCCGATCCTGCAGATCGCGGGCCTCAACGTCTTCTACGGACGCTCGCATGCCGTGCAGGGCGTCGATCTCACGCTGCAGAGCGGCGTGCTCTCGGTCGTCGGCCGCAACGGCATGGGCAAGACGACCATGTGCAAGGCGATCATGGGGCTGGTGCCGATCGCCTCGGGCTCGATCCGCTTCTTCGGCGAGGAGATCGCCGGGCGCGCGCCCGCCGAGATCGCCAGGCTCGGCATCGGCTATGTGCCGCAAGGGCGCAGGCTCTGGCGCTCGCTGACGGTCGACGAGCATCTGCGCCTGATGCAGCGGGGCAAGCGCGGGGCCTGGACGCCCGAGCGCATCTACGAGGTCTTTCCGAGGCTGGCCGAGCGGCGCAACAATGGCGGCGCGCAACTCTCGGGCGGCGAGCAACAGATGCTGGCGATCAGCCGCGCCTTGCTGATGAACCCGCGCCTGCTGATCATGGACGAGCCGACGGAGGGCCTCGCGCCCGTCATCGTTGCCCATGTCGAGGAGATGCTGGTGCGGCTCGCCGAGCAGGGCGACGTCGCGATTCTCGTCATCGAGCAGAACATCGGCGTCGCGACGGAAATGTCCGACCCGGTCGCGATCATGGTCAATGGCCGGATCAACCGCATCATTGCGTCCGCCACGCTGGCGGGCGACCGCGAACTGCAGCAGCGCCTGCTCGGCGTCGGCCGCCACGGCCATGACGAGACGGACGGCGCGGCGGGCGGCGCGGAAGCTGCGGGACGTGGACCATCGTCTGCCGCCGCCCCGCCTGCCGGCCCGACACGGGTCTACAACGCCAACCCGGTCATCCCGACACGCTGGTCGCAACCCGTGCCCGCCGCGCGCATCGAGGCGCAGGCACGCACCATCTCGCGGCCGACGCTGGCGACGCTGGACGGCCGGCCGATTGGCGACCGGCGCGGCGCGCCCTCGGTCAGCGCCGAGCCTCATGTCGTCGTCGTCGGCACGCTGGACACGAAGGGTGACGAGTTGCGTTACATCCGCGACCTGATCCGGGCCGAGGGCGTGCGGGCGCGGCTGGTCGACATCTCGACATCGGGCCGCAGCGCCGGCGGCGACGTGACGCCACAGGAGATCGCGCTGGCCCATCCACGCGGCTCGGCCGGGATCGCGTCGGGCGATCGCGGCACGGCGGTCGCGGCGATGACCGAGGCGTTCAAGGCCTGGCTGCCGCGCCAGCAGGGCGTCTTCGGCGTGATCTCGGCGGGCGGCTCTGGCGCGACGGCGATGGTGACGCCAGCGATGCAGGCGCTGCCCGTCGGGCTGCCCAAGCTGATGATCTCGACCATGGCCTCGGGCGATGTGCGCGCCTATGTCGGGGCCGCCGACATCACGATGATGCATGCCGTCACCGATGTGCAGGGGCTCAACCGCGTCTCGCGGCTCGTGCTGGGCAACGGCGCGCGCGCCATCGCTGCAATGGCCAAAGCGCGGGTCGCGGAGCTCGCAAAGCCAGCGCCGGCGCGGGGCGGCGAGGTCGAGAAGCCGCTCGTCGGGCTGACCATGTTCGGCGTCACCACCCCGTGCGTCCAGCAGGTCGCCAGGCTGCTTGAGGCCGAGTGGGAGCCGCTCGTCTTCCACGCCAACGGCACGGGCGGCCGCGCTATGGAAAAGCTTGTCGAGTCAGGTCTCGTCGGCGCCGTCATCGACGTCTCCACCACCGAAATCTGCGACATGATGATGGGCGGGCTGCTGCCGGCCACCGAGGAGCGCTTTGGCGCGATCATCCGCACGCGCATCCCCTATGTCGGCTCGGTCGGCGCGCTCGACATGGTCAACTTCTTCGCGCCCGAGACCGTGCCGGAGCGCTATCGAGGCCGCAAACTCTATCCGCACAATCCGCAGATCACGCTGATGCGCACGACGGCCGAGGAAAACGCCCGGATGGGGCGCTGGATCGGCGAGCGGCTGAACCAGATGGAGGGGCCGGTGCGCTTCCTCATCCCGGAGCTTGGCGTCTCGGCGCTGGATGCACCCGGCCAGCCCTTCCACGACCCGGCCGCCGATGCGGCGCTGTTCCAGGCGCTGGAGCAGACGGTGCGCGCGACGCAGACAAGGCAGCTCATCCGCCTGCCCCATCACATCAACGACCCGGCTTTCGCCGCCGCCCTCGTGCAGCATTTCCGCGCGCTGCATGCCGGGCGGCGGCGCGAGCGCGCAGGAGGGCGGGCATGACCGCGTTCGACAAGAAGGCCCTGCTGAAGCGCTTGCGCGCCATGGTCGCGAAGGGTGAGCCGATCGTCGGCGGCGGAGCCGGGACCGGCCTCTCCGCCAAATGCGAGGAGGCCGGCGGCATCGACCTCATCGTCATCTACAATTCGGGGCGATACCGCATGGCCGGGCGCGGCTCGCTCTCGGGCATGATGCCCTATGGCGACGCCAACGCCATCGTCATGGAGATGGCGGCCGAGGTTCTCCCCGTGGTGAAGGCGACGCCGGTGGTCGCGGGCGTCTGCGGCACCGACCCGTTCCGGCGCATGGATGTCTTTCTCGACGAGGTGAAGCGCATCGGCTTTGCCGGCGTGCAGAATTTCCCGACAGTGGGCCTGATCGACGGCGTCTTCCGCAAGAATCTCGAAGAGACCGGCATGGGCTACGGCCTCGAGGTCGAGATGATCGCACTCGCCAACCAGAAGGGCCTGCTGACGACGCCTTACGTCTTCTGCGAGGCCGATGCGCGGGCGATGGCGAAGGCCGGGGCCGACATCATCGTCTGCCATCTCGGGCTGACGACCGGCGGCGCGATCGGCGCGGAGACGGCGCTGAAGCTCGCCGACTGCCCGGCGCTGGTCGACGCCTGGGCCGCAGCCGCGCTGGCGGTGAAGAAGGACGCGCTGATCCTCGTGCATGGCGGCCCGGTCGCCGAGCCGGCCGACGCCGATTTCATCATGAAGAACACCAGGCACTGCCACGGCTTCTACGGCGCATCCTCGATGGAGCGCCTGCCGGTGGAGACCGCGATCCGCGACCAGACGCGCGCCTTCAAGCGCATCGGACGCGGCAAGGACAAGCCAACCGCCAAGGTCGGCAAGGGCAAGAAGCCATGATGGCTCCTGTCCATCCATCCACGCTCGTCATCCCGGGCGACCGAAGGGAGACCCGGGATCCATTCCGTGACGCTTCAGGAATGGATCCAGGATCGGAGCCGCTGACGCGGCTTGTCCGGGATGACTGCGGTGGTTCGAAACCAAAGCCTGCAAGCATGGGGAGGGCATCACGATGACGGGCCAACTGATCGGATCGCTGATCCTCTGGCTGATCGTGGCGGTGGTCGTCATCGCCATCGTCGTCTATCTGGTGAACTGGCTCTATCGGCGCTCCTCGAAGGAGGTCTCCTTCGTCCGCACCGGCCTGTTCGGCGAAAAGGTGGTGATCAATGGCGGCGCCTTCGTGCTGCCGATCATCCACGACGTCACGCCCGTCAACATGAACGTGCTCCAGCTCGCGGTGACGCGAGCCGGCAACGACGCGCTGATCACCCGCGACCGGATGCGCGTCGATATCGACGCGGAGTTCTATGTCCGGGTGAAGCCCGAGCGCGATTCCGTCTCGATCGCCGCCGCCACCTTGGGCCGGCGCACGCTGCAGCCCGACCAGCTCCATGCGCTCCTGTCCGGCAAGTTCATCTCGGCGCTGCGCACCGTCGCCTCCGAAATGACGATGGAGGACATGCACGAGCAGCGCGGGTCCTACGTCCAGCGCGTCAAGGACGCAGCCGCCGAGGCGCTCGACCAGAACGGCCTGCTGCTGGAATCGGTGGCGCTGACCGATCTCGACCAGACCGACCTGCAGTATTTCAACCCCTCGAACCGTTTCGACGCGGCGGGCCTGACGCGGATCATCGAGGAGATCGAGGACAAGCGGAAGCTGCGCAACGACATCGAACAGGAATCGATGATCCGCATCCGCACCCGCAACCTCGAAGCCGAGCGCCAGGCGCTCGACATCGAGCGCGACAGCGAGGCGGCGCGGCTCGAGCAGCAGCGCGAGATCGAGATCAAGCGGGCGGTGCAGCGCGCCGAGGTGGCGCGCGAACGGGCGGCGCGCGACACTGAGGCCGAGCAGGCGCTGATCCTCTCGCGAGAGGAGATCGAGAAGTCGCGCATCGCCAATGAGCGGGCGATCAGCGAGGCGCGCATCGCGTCCGACCGCGACATCCGGCAGCAGGAGATCGCCCGCACGCAGGCCGTGGAGGAGGCCGAGATCACCTCGCGTGAGCTGATCGAGAAGTCGCGCATCGCCAATGATCATTCGATCAACGTCGCGCGCATCGCCTCGGAGCGCGACATCCGCCAGAAGGAGATCGAACGCACAAAGGTGCTGGAAGGCGCCGAGATCGCCGCTCGCGAGACCACCGAGAAGGCGCGCATCAGCCAGGAAAGCGCGATCAGCGCCGCGCGCATCGCCAGCGAGCAGGAAGTGCGCAACCGCGAGATCGAGCGCAGCCGGGTGCTGGAGCAGGAGGACATCGCGGCGCGCGAGGCGGTCGATACCGCCCGCATCGCGCAGGACGAGCGCGTGCGCGCACTCGGCATCGCCCGCAACCGGGCGCTCGACGAGGCCGAGATCGCGGCCCGCGAGGCGGTCGAGAAGGCCCGCATCGCGCAGGACGACGCGATCACCGCCGAACGAATCGCGCTGGAGCAGCGCAAGAGCCTGCTCGAGATCGGGCGCACGGAGACCGTCGAGGCGGCCGGGATCACGTCACGCGAGAAAGTCGAGAAGGCGCGCATCAGCCAGGAGCGCATCGTCGCGGGCGAGCGCATCGCGGCCGACCTCTCGACCAAGGAGCTGGAGATCAAGCGCAACGCCGATCTCGACGCAGCCGAACTGAAGCGCCGGGACGCGGTCGAGCGGCGCCGCATCGCCACCGAACTCGGGCTCGACGAGGAGCGCATCGACGCGGCGAAATCGCGCGAGATGCTGCAGATCGCCCAGAAAAAGGCCGTCGAGGTGGCGGAAGAGGACCGCGCCATCGTGCTCGCCGCCAAGAAGGTCGAGCGCACCGACGCCGACACCACGCTGCGGCAGGCCGAGATCACGGCCCGCCAGCAGGTCGAGACCGTCGACATCGCGCGCGAGCAGGCGCTTGAGACCACCCGCATCGAGCGCAGGCGCGCGCTGGAGCAGCTCGAGATCGCGCGCACCCAGGCGCTGCAGGAGGCGCAGATCGCCTCGAACGAGGAGGTCGAGCGGGCCCGCATCTCGTCGGATCGCGGGCTCGACGAGGCCCGGATCGGGCGTCAGCGCGAGCTGCGCAAGCTGGAGATCGCCCGCGAGCGCGATGTCGAGGCCGCCGCCATGGACAAGGCGATCGCGCTCTACACCAAGTCGCTGGAGGAATCGGCGGCGCAGGCCAGCGCCGAGGTCGCCCGCGCCAAGGCGGTCGAAGCGGAAGAGCAGGTCAAGACCGTGCGCGAAAGCGAGGGCGCGAGACGCCGCAAGACCGTCGAGGTCCTCCTCGCGCAGAAATCGGCCGAGGAATCCAACATCGCAGCCGAGGCCGACAAGGTCCGCCGCGCCGTCGACGCCGAAGCGCAGAAGCTGCTCTACGAGGCCGAAAACGTGCTCAGCGACGGCGCGCGCTACGGGCTGTTCCGCCGCCGGCTGCTCGACAAGATCGAGGGCATCGTGCGCGAGAGCGTCAAGCCGATGGAGAAGATCGAGGGCATTCGTATCCTCCATGTCGACGGGCTCGGCGGCGTCGGCGGTGGCGGTGGCGCAGGCGGCGCCGCGCGCTCGCCGACCGACGAGGTGATCGAATCCGCGCTGCGCTACCGCGTGCAGGCGCCGATGATCGACCAGGTGCTGAAGGAGATCGGCATCGAGGGCGGCAACCTCGCCAAGATGGGCGGGCTGATGCGCGAGGCCTCCGACATGCAGCGCGTCGCCAAGGAAGCGCAGCCGGCCAAGCCCAAGGAATCCGGCGAGGGCAAAACGCCCGAAGCCGGCCCCGGCAAGACATCCTGAGGCGAAGCGACCATGCCCCGCGTCTACGTCTCCAGCGTCATCGCCGCCCCAGCCGCCAAGGTCTGGGCCCGCGTGCGCGATTTCAACGGCCTGCCTAACTGGCACCCGCGCATCGCCGAAAGCCGGATCGAGAACGGCGAGCCGGCCGACAAGGTCGGCTGCATCCGCGCCTTCTCGCTGCGCAGCGGCGACAGGTTGCGCGAGCAGCTGCTGGGCCTCTCCGACTACGACATGTTCTGCACCTATTCGATCCTCGATTCGCCCATGCCGCTAACGAACTACGTCGCGACGCTGCGGCTGACGCCGATCACCGACCAGGAACGGACCTTCATCGAATGGTCGGCCGATTTCGACTGCGCGCCGGAGCGCGAGGCGGAGCTTATCGAGGGCATCGGCACAAACGTCTTCCAGGGTGGCTTCGACGCGCTCAAGCGCGCATTCGGAGGATGAGGCCATGCCTCACGTCGTCCGCAGCACGATCATCGACGCGCCGGTCGACCTGCTCTGGTCGGTGCTGCGCGATTTCAACGGCCATGACCGCTGGCACCCGATCGTGGCGCGCAGCGAGATCGAACGCGGACATCCCTCCGACAGGATCGGCTGCGTGCGCCGCTTCTGGCTGCAGGACGGCAGCGAATTGCGCGAGCAACTCCTCACGCTCTCGGACCTCGAAATGACCTTCAGCTACTGCCTGCTCGACACGCCGATCCCGCTGTTCAACTACGTCGCCCATGTCCGGCTGCTGCCGGTGACCGACGGCAACCGCGCCTTCTGGCACTGGGAGAGCCGCTTCACCACGCCGCCGGGCCGCGAGGACGAACTCGCCCGGATCGTCGGCGACGAGGTCTACACCAACGGCATCGAGGCGGTGCGCCGCCTGCCCGAACTGGCGAGGGAGGCGGTCTGACATGCTCGATGTGAGACATTGCGCGACGCTGGCGGAGGCGGCCGGGATCGTCTCCGGCGACAGGCAGGCCGTTCTGATCGGCGGCGGCACGCTGGTGATGCGCGACGTCAATGAGGGCCGGCTGACGGAGGGCACGCTGCTGCGCGTCACCGATCCGGCGTTCCGGCGGATCGAGGCCGGCGGCGGCCGCATCGAACTCGGCGCGGGCGTGACGATGGGCATGGTCCTGGCCAACCGCGACCTCGCCTTCCTGCATGCGGCGGCGCGCGCCATCGGCGGCCCGGCCGTGCGCAACATGGCCAGCGTCGGCGGCAACCTGTTCGCAGCCTCGCCCTATGGCGACTTCACGGTCGCGCTGCTGGCGCTCGATGCTCAGGTGGTGGTGCAGGCCGGCTTCGGCTCCGGCCGGGCCGTGCCTCTGGAGGAGTTTCTCGCCGCACGCGAGCGCTCGGGCGCGGCGCTGGTGGCCTCGGTTCAGTTCTCGCGGCCGCCTAATCCGGCTGAGTTTCATTTCCGCAAGATCAGCCGCGTCAGGCCGAAAGGCATTTCGGTGCTGTCGATCGCGACGCATCTGCCGCAATCGGGCGGGCGCATGGCGCAGGTCCGCGTCGCCTATGGCGCGATGGCCCCGACGCCGATCCGGGCGCGCGGCGTCGAGCGGGCGCTCGAAGGCAGGAGCCTCGACGCAAGCGCGATCCAGATGGCGAAACAGGCCGCGCTCGAAGGCTGCCGCCCGGCCACGGATGCGATCGCGAGCGAGTGGTATCGCCGCGAGGTGCTGCCCGTCCATCTCGGCCGGCTGCTCGCCGGCGACAATCGCTGAGGAGGGCGCGATGGCCAAGGTTCCCGTCCAGTTCCGCCTCAACGGCACCGACCGCGCCGCCTTCGTCGATGCGCCCGAGACGCTGCTCAATACGCTGCGGCGCGGTCTCGGCGATTTCGCGCCGAAATATGGCTGCGGCCAGGGGGCGTGCGGCGTCTGCACCGTGCTGATCGACGGCGAGCCGCACCTCTCCTGCCTGACGCTGTCCGTCGCCTGCGAGGGGAAACAGATCGAGACGGCGTCCGGCATGGCCGCCGGCCCCGAGCTGCATCCGCTGCAGGCCCAGTTCATGGAGCATTTCGCGGCGCAGTGCGGGTTCTGCACGCCGGGCATGCTGACGGTCGCGCGCGCGCTGCTGGAGAAGAACCCCAACCCCAGCCGCGACGAGGTGATCGAGGCGATCAGCGGCAATATCTGCCGCTGCACCGGCTACGAGCCGATCGTCGCGGCGATCCTTGCGGCGGCCGGTTCGCCAGGCCTGCGCCGCACCGAAGGAGGCCGTCATGCTTGAGATGCGCAAGGACCTCTTCGCCGACGAGCGCGACGACAATCTCAACGTCGTCGGCAAGGGCCTGCAGCGTCAGGACATGCCCGGCCACGTCACCGGGCTGACGCGCTATTTCGACGACCATGCCTTCGACGGCATGCTGCACCTCAAGGTGGTGCGCAGCCCCCATGCCAGCGCGCGCATCCGTTCGATCGACGTCGCTGCGGCCGCACGCGCGCCCGGCGTCAGGCGCGTGCTGCGCGCCGCCGATGTGCCGGTCAATAAGAACACGCTGCTGAGCCTGATCAACTTCGGCAAGGACGACGAGCCGTCGCTGGCGGTCGACAAGGTGCATTACAAGGGCGAGCCGGTCGTCGCGATCATCGCCGACAGCGAGGCACAGGCGCTGGCTGCGAAAAAACTCGTCCGGATCGACTACGAGCCGATGCCGGCGGTGTTCGACGTCGAGGAGGCGCTGAAGCCCGGCGCGCCAATAGTCAACGAAACCTATACGGCTAATTACTTCGAATATCACGAGCGCTTCGACCACCAGAAGCTGCGCTTCGGCGATGTCGAGCGCGCCTTTGGGTCCGCCGACATGGTGCTGGAGCACCGCTACCAGATGTCGCCGATCGAGCATGCGCCGACCGAGACCAACGGCTCGATCGCCGCGCCCGAGCAGAACGGCCGCTTCGTCGTGCATTCCTGCGCGCAGGGGCTGTTCTTCGCGCTGGGCACGGCGGCCAAGATCGTCGCGCTCGAATCCAACCGGCTGCATTTCATCGGCGGCACGGTCGGCGGCGGCTTCGGCGGCAAGGTCGATTCCCTGACCGAGCCGCTGGCCGTGCTCGGCGCGATGGTGACCGGCAAGCCCGTGCGCTTCGTGCTCGATCGCGAGGAGGAGATGCTCTACGGCTCGCCGCGCGGGGCCGAGCGCATCTACATCAAGGACGGGCTGATGCGTGACGGGCGCATCGTCGCCCGCCATATCCGCAGCTATTTCGACGCCGGCGCCTATACCCGGCTCTCCAGCTACGCCGCGATCAAATGCACCGCGCATCTGCCGGGCCCCTACTGGATCCCCAACGTCTCCTCCGACGTCCATGTCGCCTACACCAACCGCTGCCCCTCCACCGCCATGCGCGGTTTTGGCATCACGGCGGTGGATTTCGCTCTGGAGGTCCAGATGGACCGGCTGGCGGAAGCCGCGCAGATGGACCCGATGGAGTTCCGCCTCCTCAACGCCTATCGCGACGGGGACATGAAGCCGCATCGCCGCGAAGCCAAGAACACGGCGCTGATCGAATGCGTCCAGGTCGCGGCCGAGAAGGCGAACTGGCCGATCTCGGAACAGGGCAGACGCCAGTCCTCGCTGAGCGGAGGCGGGGTCGGCGAGCGCTCGCAAATCCCGGCGACCGTGCTCGACGCGCGCGGCCAGATCGGCAAGCCCGAGACGCGCAACTCCGGCCCGACCCAGACCTTGCCGGCGGGGACCTCCCGCATCGCGCCGAGCAAACAGCCGGTGATGGAAGGCGCAAGGGATGGCCGCGCCGCGCCCGCGCAGGTTCCGCGCTACGAGGCCCCCAGACCAGCAACCGCTTCGCCGTCGCCCCCGCCCTACGCGGCCGCGCCCTCGCCCTATCAGCCGGTGAGTGGTCAGCAACCCCCGCCCTACCAGCCACCGCCCGTGCCACCCGCGCCAGCGCCCGCCGCTCCGGCGCAGACCCAGCACGGCGCGGTCAGGTTCTCGTCCGTCTTCGGCAGGAGGCGCTGAGATGTTTCATCAGCATGCATCAGAATGCCTCGGACCGTCGTCGAAATGGCTCTTCCCCTCCCCCTTGTGGGGAGGGGATAGGGGTGGGGGTCGCTGTGCAAAAGCAAGCCGTTGCCGAAGCCGCACGCCATTGCTGCCGGGCGCGCGGTTTTTGAACGCTCACCAGGCGGCGCCACCCCCACCCCTATCCCCTCCCCACAAGGGGGAGGGGAAGAGCCTTGCCTTGCTGCGATTGCGGCAAGCGCCCTACAGGAAAGGTTCCTGATCATGGCCCGTCACGAAGGGCGCGGCATGGCCTCGGTCAATTATCCGATCGGCATGAATCTCGGCGGCGATCCGAGCCAGGCGCTGATCCATTCCAACCCGGACGGCAAGTTCACCGTCGCGCTCTCGGCGATCGATCTCGGCCAGGGCATGAAGCAGGTCTCGCGGCAGATCGCGGCCGAGACGCTCGGCGTGCCGATCGAGGATGTCCATGTCGATACCGCCGACAGCGACACCGGCCCCCACGACATGGGCTCCTTCGCCTCGCGCGGCACGCACCGCATGGGCAACGCCATCATCGTCGCGGCGCGCGAGGCGCGCGGCGTGCTGCTGGAGGCCGCCGCCGAGGAGCTCGAGGTCGACGCCGGCGACCTCGTCACCGACGGGCGCGGCAACATCCATGTCCGGGGCGCGCCCTCGCGCTCGATTACGGTCAAGGCGACCGCGCAGGCGGCCCAGTTCAAACAGGGCAAGACCATCGCCGGGCGCGGCATTTTCCTGATCCCGCTCTCGGCGGTCGATGCCGAAACCGGCGAGATGAACCCCAACACCGCCTTCGCCCATGCCTGCCTCGTGGCCGACGTCGTGGTCGACGACGAGACCGGCGAGGTCGAGGTGCTGCGCATGACAAGCGCCTATGAGCTCGGCCGGGTCATCAATCCGCGCATGGTCGAGCAGCAGCTTGTCGGCGGGGCCTGGATGGGCATGAGCCACGCGCTCTACGAGACGCCGGAGCCCTATTATCCGAACCCGGAGCACGGCCCGCGCGACTATAACGAGTATCTGATGCCGGGGCCGGGCGAGATCACGCCCTACCATGTCACCGTGCTGGAGCGCCCCGCTCCGGACGGCCCCTATGGCGGCAAGGGACCGGGCGAGATGTGCGCCAATCCCGTCCTGCCGGCCATCGCCAACGCCGTCTACAACGCGGTCGGCGTGCGCGTGGACGAGTTGCCGATCACGCCCGAAAAAATCCTGCGCGGTCTTCAGGCCAATGGCGGCGTCAAGCCAGGCCCGCGCCGCGGCGGCCCCGTGAACTGGCGGTGACGGCATGGCCTTGCGCACCACCGTCGCCGGCATATCGAGCCCCGAAGACCTCTCGGAGGCGCTGACGGCGGCGATGTATCTCGCCGATGACGGCATCGCGACCGCGGGCTATCTCGCCCTCGCCTTGGGCAAGCCGCTGCTGCTCGAAGGCGCGCCCGGCGTCGGCAAGACGGAAGCCGCAAAAGCCATCGCCGGCATCCTCGGCCGCCAGCTCATCCGGCTGCAATGCTTCGAGGGCATCGACGCCTCGGGCGCGCTCTACGAATGGAACTATCCGCGCCAGATGCTGGCGATCCGGCAGGCCCGCGAAGGCGAGACGCTCGACATCTACCGCGACGACTTCCTGATCGAGCGGCCGATGCTCAGCGTGCTGCGCCGGCCGGAATCGACCGTGCTGCTGATCGACGAGATCGACCGCTCCGACCATGAATTCGAGGCCTTCCTGCTCGAATTCCTCTCCGATTTCTCGATCTCGATCCCCGAGCGCGGCACGCTGCGCGCCGCCGAGCGCCCGGTCGTGGTGCTGACCTCCAACCGCACGCGCGAATTGCACGAGGCGCTGCGGCGACGCTGCGTCTACCACTACATCGCCTATCCCGAGCCCGAACGGGAGGCGCAGATCATCATGCTGCGCTCGTCGGCCGTGGCCGAGGGCACGGCGCGCGCGGTCGTCCATGCCATCGGGCTCTTGCGGCAGGAGCCGCTGGCGAAGCCGCCGGGCGTCGCCGAGGCCGTCGACTGGGCCGAGGCCGCGACCGCCCTGGCGCAGGCCGGCGCGCCCTGGCCCGAGGCCTTCCGCCGCTCGCTCGGCACGGCGATCAAGGACGAGGAGGATTTCGCCCATTTGCGCCCACGCCTGCCGCTGATCATTCCGGGGCTGGCGGCATGAGGGCGCTTCAAGGGACGCACACAGCGAGGCCTTGCCGTGACCTGTCCCCTCTCCCCTTGCGGGAGAGGGCTAGGGTGAGGGGTCTTACGACGCTGATCGCGAGCGTCGGCGGCCACCGGCCGCACAGGGTACGGCCACACCTCATCCGGTCCTTCGGGCCACCTTCTCCCGCAAGGGGAAAAGGGAAGGTGGAGCGTGCCCCATGATCGCACCCCTCCCTGCCGCCGCCCGGCCCTTCGTCGCCTTCCCCACGCTGCTGCGCGCGCATGGGCTTGCCGTCGCTCCCGAGCAGACGGTGTCCTTTCTCTCGGCAATCGAACTGCTGGGCCCGCGCGGGATCGAGCCTATCCGCAAGGCGGCGGTCGCCACGCTCGCGCCCCATACCGAGCAGCGCGAGCTGTTCGATGCGCTGTTCGACATGCATTTCCTCGGCGCGGTCGCCGAGCCGGGCGACGAGGATTTCGCGCCCGACGAGGAGATCTCGGTGCAGGAGGATTCAGGCTCGCGCGAGATTCTGGTCGGCGAGGAGGTCAACGAGACGGGCCAGGCCGCGACCGGCGCGGAGGCGCTGTCGGTGCGGGCGCTGCAGCCGCTCGACGAAACCGAAACGCTGCGCCGCTTCGCCAGGGCGCTGCCGGCCGCCCTGCCCCGGCGTCGCGGCTACCGCCAGCGCGCGGCGCGTCGGGGACCCAACGTCGACCTCGCCCGCTCCTTGCGCGCCGCGATCCGCCATGACGGCGAGGTGATGAGCCTGAAGAGGCTCAGGCGCGTGACGCGTCCGCGCCCGATCCTGCTGCTGATCGACGTCTCGGGCTCGATGAAGCAGCGCAGCGACGCCAATCTCGCCCTCGCCCATGCGATCGTGCAGGCGGCTCCGCGCGCGGAGGTCTTCACCTTCGGCACGCGCCTGACGCGGGTGACGCGGGCTCTGCGCCGCAGACGCCGCGAGCAGGCGCTCAGCGAGGCGTCCGGGCTCGTGGCCGACTGGGATGGCGGCACCCGTATCGGCGATGCGCTGCAGGCCTTCCTCGCTGTGCCGCGCTTTGCGTCCTATGCGCGCGGCGCGGTCGTCGTCGTGCTGTCGGACGGGCTGGAGCGCGGCGATCCGGCGGCGCTGGTCTCGGCCGTGACGCGACTGGCCGCCCGCGCGCATCGGATCGACTGGCTGACGCCGCTCGCCGCCGATCCGGGCTACCGGCCCGAGACCGAGGCGCTGCGGCTGATCGGCCCAAGTCTCGCCAGCCTCGGCAACGGCGCGAGCACCGCGCGCATCTGCCGCCATATCCTTTCGCTCGGAGGCGCGCTGGCGGCATGACCGGTTACGTCGATTCGCATTTTCACATCTGGCGTCAGGCCGACCTGCCCTGGCTTCTCGGCCCGATGCAGCCGCGCATCTTCGGCCCCTACGAGCCGATCCGGCGCGACTACCTGGTGACGGAATATCTCGCCGACGCGCGAGCCTGCGGCATCACAGAGGCCGTCTATGTGCAGGCCAACTGGGACCCGGCGCGGCATCTCGACGAGGTCGCCTTCGTCTCGCAGGCTGCGGAGGAAAGCGGCTTCCCGATCGCCATCGTCGCCTATGCCGACATGCTCGCCGACGACATGCGCCCGCAGCTCGACGCTCTGGCGAAGAACCCGCGCGTACGCGGCGTGCGCATGCAACTCCACTGGCACGAGAACCCGCTCTACCGCTTCGCCAGCGGCCCGGATCTGTGCAGCGAGCCACGCCTGCAGGCGAACATCGATCAGCTCGCCGACTACGGCTTCAGCTTCGATCTGCAGGTTTTCGCCGGACAGATGGAGGGCGCCGCTCTACTCGCGTTCTTCTGCCCGAAGGTCACCTTCGTCCTCCAGCATGCCGGCATGCTGGAGGATCGCTCGCCCAACGGGATCGCACAGTGGCGCGAGAGCATGACGCGACTGGCGGCTCATACCAACGTCGTCAGCAAGCTCTCGGGACTGGGCACCTTCCTGCGCCGCAACGACGCCGAGCATGTCCGCTTCGTCGTGACCGAAACGCTGGCGCTGTTCGGGGCGGAGCGCTGCCTGTTCGGATCCAATTTTCCGATCGAGAAGCTCTGGACCACCTATTCCGAGCTGATCGGCGCGCACCGGGCCGCCGTGCCCAGCGGCGCGGCCGATCACGTCTTCAACGAAACCGCGAGGCGGGTCTACCGCCTCGGTCAATAGGCAGCGGGAGAACCTCCATGGCGCTCGAAATCAAGATCCTCGACTATGGCGACATCGAGCTGGAATCGAGCTTCCTCGTGCTGGGGCGCGATTGCGGCCGCACCCGGAGGGTTCCAACCTACGGCTTCCTGATCCTCGGCGGCCCATGGCCGGTCGTGGTCGACACCGGCTATCGCCACAACCAGATCATGGAAAGCCTCGGCATGCGGGGCCTGCAGTTCCACGAGAACATGATCGAGAACCAGCTTTCGCGGCATGGCGTGCGGATGGGCGACGTGCGCTACGTCATGCACACCCATCTCCATATCGACCATGCCGGGAAGGACGAGCTCTTCCCGATGAACACGACGGTGCTCGTCAACCGGCGCGAGCTCGAATACTCGGTCTCGGGGCTGATGCATCCGCAATATCCGGCTCCCGACATCAAGCATCTGATCGACCGGCTGCATACGCGCGACGCGCTGCGCTTCGAGGACCTCGAGCTGTCGGGGATGATCGAGCTGTTCCCCGGCTGCTATCTGGAGGCCGCCGGCGCGCATACCGAAGGCTCGATGAACGTGCATGTCGACACCGCGGAAGGCCGGGCGATCATCTGCGGCGACGTGATCTACGACTTCAACGACCAGATCGTGACGCCCTTCCACGAACTTCAGGGCAACGAGCCGCGCACCACCGGCAATCACGGCGTTTCCAAGCGCGAGGAGAAGGCGGCGATCAAGAAGCTGCTTTCGACGGGGAAGTTCCTGCTGCCGGTCCACGACAAGCCGGCCAAGATCGCCCATGGCCAGGTCGTCGGCCGCATGGACATGGCGGTGCCGGGGCCGGTGGTGCAGTCGCTGCCGCCGCGCAACTGGTTCGCGGCTTAACCGCTTTCGCGATGAAACGATCCCCGTCTTTGCGAGCGCAGCGAAGCAATCCAGAGCCGCGCGCTCTACGCCCCACTGGATTGCTTCGTCGCTGCGCTCCTCGCAAAGACGGGGACGGTCCGATCATGCATGACGTCTCCGTTCCGGTGTCCCCATGACTACACACATTGCCATCCGCCCTGCCTTCGAGGAGTGCATCGACCTTTGGGCGCCGGTCCGCCAGCTCGGCACCGGCTTCGAATTCTGCGAAGGGCCGGTCTGGCACCCCCGCGAGCAGCATCTGCTGTTCTCCGACATGCCTGGAGACGTCCGCCGGCGCTGGGACAAGGCCGGCGTCCGCGAGATCAAGCGACCCGCCAACAAATGCAACGGCATGACCTATGACGCCGACCTCAACCTGATCGTCTGCGAGCACGCGACCTCGTCGCTGATCCGCGAGCGGCCGGACGGGCGGCGCGAGGTTCTGGCCTCGCATTTCGAGGGGCAGGAACTCAACAGCCCCAACGACGTCGTCGTGAAATCCGACGGGTCGATCTATTTCTCCGACCCCTGGTATGGCCGGATGCCGGTCTTCGGGGTCGAGCGCCCGCGCCAGCTTGGTTTTCAAGGGATCTATCGCGTTCCACCGGGGGGCGGCGAGCCGCAGCTTCTGGTCGACCGCTATCTCTTCGACCAGCCCAACGGCCTGTGCTTCTGCCCGACCGAGGACCGGCTCTTCGTCAACGACACGGTGCAGCACAATATCCGCGTCTTCCCGATCCTGCCCGACGGGCGGCTCGGCCCCGGGCGCATCTTCGCATCGGGCATCGTCGGCTCCGAGCCCGGCGTGCCCGACGGCATGAAATGCGACGCGCAGGGCAATGTCTGGGTCTGCGGTCCCGGCGGCGTCTGGGTCTACACGATCAAGGGCGAGCTGATCGGCAAATTGCGCGTGCCCGAACTGGTCGGCAACCTGACCTGGGGTGGGCCGGACTGGCGCACGCTGTTCCTGACCGCGACGCATTCGCTTTATGCGGTGGAGACCAGGATCGGCCCGCGCCGTGAGCCCTACATGAATTCAGGCGGCGGCGAGGGCGGCCGCAGCGACTCCGCCCCCCGGCCGGTCTCGGGCGTCAGGTCCGCCGCGACGGTTGCGGCCAGCGGCGCGAACAAGGCGGCGAGCGGCTACCGGCTCGATCCCGCGCGCTGCGCGCTGATCATCCAGGACATGCAAAACGATGTCGTGATGGATGGCGGCGCCTTCGCCTCATCCGGCTCGCCGGAGCACTGCCGGCAGCAGAACGCGATCGCCAATGCCGCAAGGCTGGCGCAAGCGGCGCGGTCGCGCGGCATCCCCGTCATCCATGTCTGGTTCGTGGTCGAGCCCGGCGCGCCGGGCGTCACCATGAACGCGCCGCTGTTCGAGGGACTCGCGGACGCCAAGGCGCTGGTGCGCGGGACATGGGGCTCGGCTCCCGTCCACGGGCTGGAGGCGCAGGCAGGCGACCATATCGTCGAGAAGAGCCGCATGAGCGCCTGGGAAGGTACGCGGCTGGAGACCGTTCTGAAGGCGCTGGGGCGCGATGTCGTCATCGTCACCGGGGCATGGACCAACATGTCGATCGAGCACACGGCGCGCACGGGCGCGGACAAGGGCTATTTCATGCTCGTACCGGAGGACGCCTGCTCGACGATGACCGCCGAATGGCACACGGCCTCGGTCAACTACGCGCTGCAGAACGTCTGCGTCGTCACGGATGTCGATGCGGTGATCGCCGCCACGATGTGAGCTGGCGGGCGATCAAGACGGCGTCGGGATCGTCCCGTCACCAGGCGCAAGCGCCGGATGACGCCCGGCAGCCTTACGGCAACTCTATGATCTCGACCCAGTTGGGATTCTTGCCGAGCGGATAGCGCTTCAGTTCCTTCAACGCCCCGCTCTCGGCGTCGATCGCATAGAGCGTAGCTGAGTCGGACTTCTGCCCGGCGGCGACGAGGAAGCGCCCGCTCGGGTCGATGTTGAAGCCGCGCGGTTGCGTCTCGGTGGCGAAGTTTCCGGCTGGCGTCAGCGCGCCCGTCGCGGCATCGACCCGGAACGCCGCGATTGTGTTCGAGGTCCGCTCGGAGGCATAGATGAAGCGGCCGTTCGGCGTGATCTTGAGTTCGGCGCTGGCGGGAGCGCCGCCCTGGAAGCCGGGCGGCACGATGCTGACGCTGCCGGTTTCAGCCAGCACCCCCTTGCCTGCGTCGTAGCGATAGGCGTTCAGCGTGCCGTCGAGTTCATTGACGAGATAGGCGAAGCGATCGTCCGGGCTGAAGACGAAATGGCGTGGCCCCGCGCCTTTCTTGGTTTCGACGAAGGGCGGATCGTTGGGCGCAACCTTGCCGGTCGCCGCGTCGAATTTGAACTGGAGCAGGACATCGCCGCCGAGATTGCTGGCGAAGAGATGCCGGTTGGCGCGGTCGGTCAGGATCGCATGCGCGTGCTTGCCTGTTGGCACGACCTGCACCGGCTCGGCCCCGACCGCGCCCTGGGGCCCGATCGGATTGATCGCGATCTTGTCGCCGCCATAGGAAGCGCTGAGCAGGAAGCGGCCCGTCCGGTCGGTCGCGACATAGGCCATATTGTCGGGCAAGGGCACGGTCGAGAGCGGCGCGAGCTTGCCGGTCTGCGGGTCGATCGCGAAGGACGCGACCGAGAAGGGCTGCGAGCGCAGCGAAACGTAGAGGTGGCGCTTGTCGGGCGAGACCGCCATCGGCATCGCGGTCCCGGTGACGGCGACCGTCTCGACCGGCCTCAGCTCGCCGGCCTGCATGTCGAGTTCGAGCACGCTGATCTGCCGGCTATCGGCGTTCGAGACATAGACCAGCGTCTTTGCGGCGGCAGGCATGGCCGCCATCATGGCCGAAAGCAGCGCCACCACGCCAGTCGTCCCCATCGCAACCATGATCGTCTCCCCCGACATCCGGCCACCCTTCGGAGCGGCTCGCTTTATGGCGACAGGTTAGAGGCGCGGCCGGCCCGGGACAGATCAAAGGCCGTATCGACCGATGCAATCGACGCATCGCGCGCAGCGCTCAGGCAGCCGCACGCTCGCGCGTCGCGAATTCGCCTTGGTCGAGGCGGGCGACGAGCGCGGCCAGTTCCGCCGTCTCGGTCTCGGTCAGATCGGTCAGCGGCGTCCGCACCGGGCCGGAATCGCGCCCGACCACCTTCATCCCCGCCTTGATCATCGAGACGGCGTAGCCGCGCCTGCGGTTTCGGATCGCGATCAACGGAAGGATGAAGTCGCGCAGTCCGGCCTGCACGCTCTCGCGGTCGCGGCGGCGCACGGCGGCGTAGAAGCTGGTCGCGAATTGCGGAACGAAGTTGAACACCGCCGAGGAATAGGTGGTGACGCCCATTTCGAGATAAGGCAGCGCGAAGGTCTCGGCCGTGGGCAGTCCGCCGATATAGGTCAGTCGGTCGCCCAGCCTGAGATGGATGCGCGTCATCAGTTCGATGTCGCCGATGCCGTCCTTGTAGCCAACGAGATTGGGATTGCGCTCGCACAGCGTCGCCAGCGTCTCTTCGGTGATGATGGCGTTGTCGCGGTTGTAGACGATGACGCCGAGCGTCGTCGCCCGGCAGACCGCCTCGATATGAGCGGCAAGCCCGTCCTGCTCGGAGAAGACGAGATAGGGCGGCAGCAGCAGGATGCCGTCGGCTCCCGCCTGCTCGACGCCGGCGGCAAGTTCGGTCGCGATCCGCGTGCCATGGCCGACGCCGGCGAGCACCGGCACGCGGCCCTTCGTCTCGGCGACCGCGGTCGCGACCACCTGCACCACCTCGGCCGGCGACAGCGAGAAGAACTCGCCCGTGCCGCCCGCCGCGAACAGGCCGGCGACATCGTAGCCGCAGAGCCAGTCGAGATTGGAGCGGTAACGCTCCTCGTCGAAGGCGTTGCCGGGCGTAAACGGCGTGACGGGAAAGGAGAGCAGCCCGTTGCCGATATGGCGTGCCATCTCCCGGGGGGTCATCTTGCTCACGATCGGCTCCTTGGCTGGGTTCAGCCGCAGGAGTAGATCAGGAACGATGCCGATCGAGACCAATCACTGTATCGGGCGATCCATTGATTGCATCGTTCAGCCGGTTTTCGCCGGCCCCTGCGCCAGCGCCTTCGCCAGAGCGGCGACGATCGGCAGGAGCGGATTGTCGTTGTCCTCGCGGCTGACGAAGAACAGTTCGGCGGGCCGCTGGCGCGGCAGATCCACCGGGCGCAGCGCGACGCCGCTGAAATGCAGGTTCGTCGCCGCCTGCGGCACCAGCGCGACGCCGACACCCGAATGCACCATGGCCAGGATGGAGTGGATCTGGGCGAGGTGCTGGACATAGTTCGGCACCAGCCCGGCGCGGGAAAACAGCTCGACCAGCAGATCGTGGAAATAGCGCGCCTCATAGGGCGCATACATGATGAAGGGCTCGGCCGCGAGATCCTCGATAGCGATCGTCTCGGCCCGCGCCAGCGCGTGCCCGGCCGGCACCGCCGCGATCAGCGGCTCGGCAGTGACGCGGAAGGCGCTGAGACCGGTGCGCGGGATCGGAGGCCGCAGCAGGCCGATATCGATCTCGCCGGAACCCAGCCGCTTGAGCTGGTCGCCGCTGACCATCTCCTTCAGCGCGATCTCGACGTCGGGCAGCTCGCGCCGGCAGGCGGCGACGAGTTCCGGGACATAGGAATAGGCCGAGGTCGCGGTGAAGCCGATGTTGATCGAGCCGGCCTTGCCGTTGGCGACGCGCTTGGCGAGCAGCGCCGCACTCTCGGCGAGCTTGAGCATGCGGCGCGCCTCCGAGAGGAAGCTTTGACCGGCCGGGGTAAGCTTCACCGTGCGGTTGCTGCGCTCCAGCAGCACGACGTCGAGCACGCGTTCGAGTATCTGGATCTGGCGGCTGAGCGGCGGCTGCGTCATGTTGAGGCGCAGCGCCGCCCGGCCGAAATGCAGCTCCTCCGCCACGGCCACGAAACAGCGCAGCTGGCTCAACTCGAACATCTCCAGCCCTCCCGCCGGCAAGCCCTGCCCTGACGGTCGGGCCCGGTTCAGTTCTGGATGGTGATCCCGGCCTTGTCGATGATCGACTTGAACTTGGCCATCTCGGTCTCGGCCTTCGCCCTCGTTTCCGCTCCGGTCGAGGGCGTCGCCGCCGCGCCGAGTTCCTCAAAGCGCCCGACCACGGCTGGATCCTTCAGCACCGCCTGGATCTCGGCCACGAGCCTGTCGCAGATCTCCTTCGGGGTGCCCTTCGGCGCGAGAAAGCCGTTCCACGACGAGATGTCGAAGCCCGGCAGCGTCTCGGCCAGAGGCGGGACTTCGGGCGCGATCTTCGCCCGCTCCATGCTGGTAACGGCGAGCCCCTTCAGCGTGCCGGCCCTGTAGTGCGGATAGGGCGAGGTGAAGTTATCGAACGAGACCTTGACGTTGCCCGAGATCAGGTCCTGCACCAGCGCGCCCGAGGAGCGATAGGTAACGTGCTGCATCGTCACGCCGGCGAGCTGCATGAAGAGTTCCCCCGAGAGATGGATCGAAGTGCCGATGCCCGACGAGCCATAGTTTTCCTTGCCGGGATTGGCCTTCAGATAGGCGATGAACTCCTTGACGTTCTGCGCCGGGATCGAGGGATGCACGCAGAGGAAGTTCGGTTGCGACGAGGCCAGCGAGAGGAACTCGAACTCGAACGGCCTGAAGGGCAGCCTGTCCTTGTAGAGATTGGGATTGATGCCGTGCGTCGACGGCGTCGTCATGCCGATCGTATAGCCGTCGGGCGTCGCATGAGTGAGCGCGGCGACGCCGGTATTGCCGCCGGCGCCGGCCCGGTTTTCGATGATGAAGGCCTTGCCCGTGCGCTGGGTCAGCTTCTCGCAGATGATGCGCCCGACGAGATCGGTGGTCCCGCCCGCGCCGAAGGGAATGATCACCGTGACCGGCCTGGCCGGATAGGCCTGCGCGAAGCCGCCCCGCGCGACCAGAGGCGCGGCGAGCGCGCCGCCTGCAAGACTGAGCGCCGCGCGGCGTGTGATCGATCGGCTCATAAATCCCTCCCAGGATTGCACGCGGCTGATGCCGTCTGGTGGTCAGGGTAGGCGGCGGCAGCGCGCCAACAACCATCTTGAGACTATCGTGCCATCCAAAAAAGGTATCGACCTATTGCCTTTCTAACTCACTGACGCATCGTGACTCTCCTATTCTGTGGCGACAAGGCAGCACCTTCAAGACTGCCTGCGACTTCGCGACCCGGCATCCGGGCGAGGCCCGCATCCCACAGGAGGACATCCATGACCCGACTTCGTTTCCCGGCGAGCCTTGCCAACGGACTCGCCAGAGGCCTGGCGCTTGCGGCGCTCGTGGGCTTCGCGCTTTCCGCGCAGTCCGCGGCAGCCCAGAATTTCGAACGACCTGTCCGCCTCGTCGTGCCATTCGCGCCAGGCGGAACGTCCGATATCCTCGCCCGCCTGATCGGACCAAAGCTCTCGGCTGCGATCGGCCAGCCCGTCGTGATCGAGAACAAGCCGGGCGCGGCCGGCAACCTCGGCGCCGACGCCGTCGCCAAGTCTCCGGCCGACGGCCACACCCTGCTGCTGATGGATGTCGGTTCGCTGGCGACGGCGCCAAGCCTGTTCTCCGACCTGACCTATGATCCGGCCAGGGATCTGGCTCCGGTCTCGATGGTCATGTTCGGACCCTATGTGCTGGCGGTCCACGAATCCGTGCCCGCGAAGACGGCGCAGGAGCTGGTCGCCTACGCCAAGGCCAATCCGAACAAGCTCGCGGTGGCGAATTCCGGCGTCGGCGCGGCCAACCACATCACGGCCGTGCAGATGGCCAGGGAACTCGGCATCCAGTGGAAGAACGTGCCCTACAAGGGCGGCGCGGCGGCCTCCCGGGCCGTCGTCTCGGGCGAGAGCGGCGTCATCATCAATGGCTCGACCGCGACATTGCCCTTCGTCGCCAACAAGCAGCTCGTCGGCCTTGCCGTAACGGGCGAGGAACGTGTCGCGGGGCTGCCGACCTTCAGGGAGGCCGGGCTTCCCGGCGGCGACGCGGGCACCTGGCAGGGCATCCTGACGCGGGCCGGCACGCCGCCGGCAATGGTCACGCGGCTCAACTCCGAAATCGGCAAGATCCTGCAGGAGCCCGAGATCAAGGCCAAGATCGCCGAGCAGGGCGGCGTGGTTAAGGCCGGTTCCCCGGCCGAGTTCTCGAGCTGGCTGAAGGACGCCACCACGCGGTGGGGCGGCATCATCCGCGAGGCCGGCATCAAGGGCAGCTAGGTGGCCGGCCCGATGACCCGCTCCCGGATCGACTGGCGCGACCTGTTGTTCGGCCTGTTCCTCGTCGCGGTGGCGGCGGGTGCGCTGGTCGCGACACGCAAGCTCACTGTCGGCCATGCGGCCGACATGGGGGCCGGCTACATGCCGCGCGTCGTCTCGCTCGGGCTGCTCGCCTTCGGTCTGTTCTTCTGCGCGCGCAGCCTCTGGCGCGCAGGCCTGCTGCAAAGACGCGCGGCAGAGACGGCAATGCCGATCGAGCCGGTGCAGTTGCGGCCACTATTCGCGGTGCTCGGCGCGGTCGGCATCTTCGCGCTGACGGCGGAAAAGCTGGGCCTCGCCATCGCCGCGGTCGTCACCATCATCCTCGCCAGCCTCGCCACCCGTGAAGGGCGCCTGCGCGAAACGGCGCCGTTCGCGCTCGTCCTCTCGGGCGCGGCCGTGCTTCTCTTCATCAAGGTTCTGGCGCTGCCGGTCCCCGTCTGGCCGCGCTGAAAGCCTGTCATGGAACTCTTCGACAATCTTCTGCTCGGACTTTCGACCGCGCTCGAACTCAACAATCTCGGCCTGTGCCTGCTCGGCGTCCTGATCGGCACGGCGATCGGCGTTTTGCCCGGCATTGGTCCGATCCCGACGGTGGCGCTGCTGCTGCCCTTCACCTTCGGATTGTCGCCGCCTGGCGCCATGATCATGCTGGCGGGCATCTTCTACGGAGCGCAATATGGCGGCTCGACCACCGCTATCCTGGTCAATGTGCCGGGCGAGACCTCCTCGGTCGTCACCTGCCTCGACGGCCACGAGATGGCGAAGCAGGGCAAGGCCGGCACGGCGCTGGCGATCGCGGCGATCTCATCCTTCTTCGCCGGTACGATAGCGACCATCGTCATCGCGGTCATGAGCGTGCCGCTCGCGGTGCTGGCGCTCAAATTCACCGCGGTGGAGTATTTCAGCCTGCTCGTGCTCGGCCTGATCGCGGCCGTCGTGCTGGCGCATGGCTCGGTCGTCAAGTCGCTGGCGATGGTGCTGCTCGGCCTGCTGCTCGGCCTCGTCGGCATCGATGTCAGCTCGGGCGCGGCTCGGATGACCTTCGGCGTCGCGGAGCTTTCGGACGGGCTCGACTTCGTGCCGATCGCGATGGGCCTGTTCGGCCTTGGCGAGATCATCGCCAATCTGGAGCGACCGTCCGAACGGCGGGTGGTCAGCCAGACGGTTCGCGATCTGATCCCGAGCCGGGCCGATCTGCGCGCCGCCTTTCCGGCGATGGTGCGGGGCACCGCGCTGGGCTCCGTGCTCGGGGTGCTGCCGGGCGGCGGGGCGGCGCTCCCGCCGTTCTCCTCCTATGCGCTGGAGAAGAAGCTGGCGAAGGACCCTTCCCGCTTCGGCAAGGGCGCGATCGAGGGCGTGGCTGGTCCGGAAGCCGCCAACAATGCCGGCGCGCAGACGAGCTTCATCCCGCTTCTGACGCTCGGCATCCCGGCGAATGCGCTGATGGCGCTGATGATCGGCGCGCTGATGATGCAGGGCATCCAGCCGGGCCCGCAGATCATGACGGAGCAGCCAAAGCTGGTCTGGGGCGTGATCGCCTCAATGTGGGTCGGCAACCTGATGCTGCTGGTCATCAACCTGCCGCTGATCGGGCTCTGGATCTCGATGCTGAAAATCCCCTACCGCCTGCTCTTCCCGGCGATCGTGCTGTTCTGCTGCATCGGCACCTACGGCATCGCCAACAGCCTGTTCAATGTCTGGCTGATGCTCGGTTGCGCGGGGGTCGGCTATTTCTTCATCAAGGTCGGCGTCGAGCCGGCGCCTCTGCTGCTCGGGCTTGTGCTCGGGCCGCAGCTCGAGGAGAATTTTCGCCGCGCCATGCTGCTCGCGGACGGCGATTTCTCGGTTTTCCTGTCCCGCCCGATCAGCGCCGTGCTGCTCGGCGTCGTGGCGGCGCTGCTGCTGGCCCTGTTGTCGCCGACGATCCTGCGCAACCGGAAGGCCGCTCTCACCCCGGCGGACTGAACGCGCCTGCCCGGGCGCCCCGCCGATAACGGGCCGAAGGCTCACATCCCGGAGGGCCGCGCCATCAGCCCGGAGCCGATCAGCTTCTCATAGGCCGAGTAGACGTGGTCGGGCACCGCCTTGGCGCCGCCCTCGCCATAGGCGTAGCGGCGGCTGAGATAGCCGCGCGCGCCCATCAGCACATGGACGATGACCTCCAGCTCTTCCTCGCTGTAGTCGCCGACCTTGCCCGGCCCCCGCGCGCGCTTGAGCAGGCGGACATAGGCCGTCGAGATGTTGTCGAGATGGCGCTGGTAGCCGGCCGGCGCGAAGATTTCGGCCTCGTTGAGGATGCGCAGGAACTCCGGCGTCTCCTGCAGGAAGTCGAAGAAGGCGCGAAAGCGCGCCACCTCCTTCTCGATCTCGCTCGCGGCCTCGTCGATCCGCGCCCGGATGAAGACAACCATCTGCTGGCCTATGACCGGCAGCAGTTGCTCCAGCAGTTCCTGCCGGTTCTCGAAATGGTTGTAGAACGTCCCCTGCGCCACGCCGGCGATCTCGGTGATGCGCGCGACCGAGGCGTCGGCATAGCCGTGACGGCCGACGACCTTCGCGGCTGCCGCGAAGAGCCTGCGCTTGACGTCGTCGTTCTTCTCGCTGCGGGTCAGCTTGACCGGGCGCTTGATCGTGGCGGCGGGAGCAGGTCGGGATGGGGCCATCTGGTTTGGAAGCCTCGACATGTATGGAGCGTCTGTTCGATCTAGGACCTCAACTCGTCGCGGAGAACCCGCTTCAGGATCTTTCCCGAGGGATTTCGCGGCAGGCTCTCGCGCAGCACGAGGTCGCGGGGCGCCTTGAAGGCGGCGAGCTTCGAGCGGCAGTGAGCCGTCAGCGCGTCCAGAGAGAGCTCCGAGCCCGGCTCCAGCACGACGAAGGCGACCGGCTTCTCGCCCCAAAGCGGATCAGGCGCGCCGATGACGGCGACCTCGCGCACCTGCGGCAGCTCGAAGATGACACGCTCGACCTCGGAGGAGGCGATGTTCTCGCCGCCGGAGATGATCATGTCCTTCATCCGGTCGGTGAGGAACAGGAAGCCGTCCTCGTCGAGATAGCCCATGTCGCCGCTGCGGAACCAGTCGTTGTAGAAGGCCGCTTCCGTCTTGGCCGGGTCGTTCCAGTAGCCCTTGGTGATCTTGGGGCCGCGCAGGCAGATCTCGCCGGTCTGGCACGCCGGCAGCGGCCTTCCCGCCTCGTCGCGGATCTCGATCTCGACATGGGCGAGCGCCCGGCCGACGGAGCCGATCTTCTCGATCTCGCGTCCCGCCTCCATCAGCGTGTCGCCGCTGCAGGTCTCGGTCAGGCCGTAGGCGTCGATGTAACGGGCCTCGGTGAAGCTCTCGCCGAAGCTGCGGATGCGCGCCTCGGGCGTGCGCTCGCCGCCGCCGATGACCCAGCGCAGGCTGCTCAGATCGAGCCCGCTGCCAGGGGCGGCCGCCAGCATCGCGCTGGTCATCACCGGGGCGAGCCAGGCGCAGTCGAGTTTCTCGCGCGCGATCGCCGCCAGCGCGGCGTCGGCCGAAAACTCGCGCAGGATGCAGAGCATGCCGCCGACCCAGAGCACGGCCATGCCGGGCAGGTCAAAGGCTCCGACATGGTAGAGCGGCCCGGTGACGAGCAGGCGGTTTTCCGCCGTCAGGCCCAGCGCCACGACATGGTCGCTGCATTTCCAGTAGAAGTTCTCGTAGGTGTGCATCACGCCCTTGGGGCGGTCGGTGGTGCCCGAGGTGTACATCAGCCGGAACAGGTCGGTCGGCTGGCGCGCCACGCGCGGGGCCGGCGTCGCATCAGGGCCAAGCCGCGTCGAATCCGCCTGCGCCGCGGCGTCGAGCAACACGACATGAGCTGCCAGCGCGGCGGAGCCCGCCAGTTCCGCGTCGGCGATCAGGAGCCTGGCGCCGGCGTCGCCCGCGATGTAGCCGACCTCGTCGGCCGAGAGCCGGAAGTTGATCGGCAGGAAGACGCCGCCGATATGCCCGACCGCGATCGCGATCTCGACGAAGGCGGCGCTGTTCTTCATCAGCACGGCGACGACGTCGCCCGGCGCGATGCCGCGTGACGCAAGCCAGCCGGCGGTCAGCGCGACCCGCCGCGACAGCGCGCCGTAGCTGATGCGCTCGCCGCCGTAGACGATGGCGATACGCTCCGGCGTGCGGCTGGCATGGAAATCGACGAAGCTCGAGAGATTGATCATTCCGCGTTGCCGCCAAGGTCCCGGTTGCCGCCAAAGTCCTGCGCCGGGCGGGGGGCGGGACCCGGCCATATGCTTTTCTGGATTATGAGTCGTAATTCATTTTTCTCTTGACGCAACCATTCTGCGTCACGACTATCGCTCTCAACGATGCTGGCGGCCAAGACCTCCGGCGCATAAGGCATGCCCCCCGCGACAAGACGGAGAGGGCAGCTCAGGGACCAGGGAGAAGAGCCATGTCCAATCCTTCATCGTTCACGCCTTCATCGTCCAAACCTTCATCGTCCAAGCCGTCATCGTCCTCCATCAACCGGCGCGGTTTCCTTGCGGCGGGCGCGGTCGCAGCCGGCACGGTCTCGATGCCGTGGGTCGCCGGCGCGCAGGCCAAGACGATCAAGGTCGGCATGCCGACCATCCTGTCGGGCCGCGTCGCGCAGCTCGGCACCTCCTCGCGCAACGCCGCGCAGATGGAGGTCGAGAAGGTCAATGCGGCGGGCGGACTCGCCGGCCGGCCGATCGAACTCGTCATCCGCGACTCCAAGGGCCAGCCGCAGGAGGCCGCACGCGTCGCCCGCGAACTGGTCAATTCCGATGGCTGCGAGATCCTGATCGACGCCGAAGCCTCGACCGGAGCCTTCGCCGTGCATGAGGTCGCACGCGATCTCGGCGTGCTCTGCATCCACACCAATTCCGAGACGTCCTCGCTCACGGCCGATCCGAAGCTGAGGATCCCCAACGCTTTCCGCTGCGCCCGCCAGGGCATCCACGACTCGGTCGTCGGCGGCAGCTACGCGGCCGAGATCGCCAATGCGCGCAACCTGACGCGCTGGGCGACCTGCTCGCCGGACTACGCCTACGGCCGCGACACCACCGGCGAATTCACGATGTATCTCAAGCGCTTCGCGCCCAAGGTCGAGATCATCAGCGAGGGTTGGCCCAAAATCTTCCAGCCCGACTACACCGAGACCATCACCAAGCTGCTGCAGGCCAAGCCGCAGGCGCTCTATTCCTGCCTGTGGGGCGGCGACCTGACCTCCTTCATCGACCAGGCCGCGATCTACGCGCTGTTCGCGCAAATGCAGTTCTATGCGGTGAACATGGCCGACTACACGGCGCTGACCGTGGTGAAGAACCTGCCGGCGGGCATCCATTCCGGAAACCGCTACGTCAAGACCTTCCCGGCGACGCCGCAGAACGCCGCCTGGGGCGACGCCTACCGCGCCAAATACGGCGAGTATCCGACGAACTGGGCCTGGCAGAACGGCGTCGTGATCAATTTCCTCGCCGCCGCCGCCAAGAAGGCCGATTCGGCCGACGGCAAGAAGCTAGCCGACGCGCTGCGCGGCCTGAAGATCGACTCGCCGCTGGGCGCCGACGGCACCATCACCATGCGCGCCGAGGACCAGACGATCGTCGGCTACGCCATCGGCTGGGGCACGACCATCGCCAAGGAGCCCTATGTTCCGGAAATGAAGAGCACCTCCTGGCAGCGCATTTTCGAGCTCGAAGCGGAGTGGAAGAAGGACAAGGGCTTCGCCTGATCGCTCGATCCTCTCTCAGCCCTCATCCTGAGGAGCCGCGGCACGCGGCGTCTCGAAGGATGCTCCAGATGTTTCCGGAGCTTTCTGGAGCATCCTTCGAGACGCCATTCCAAATGGAATGGCTCCTCAGGATGAGGGCTGAGGGGGAATCTGAGCAGATGTCCCACCTTCCAGCCGCGCCATCCGCGCGGCCCGCACGCACCCTGCCGACGAGAGCGCGATGGACCTGAACGCCCTGACGGAATGCCTGTCCTCCGCCTCCTGCATGGTCACGCAGATGACCAGCGGCTTCATCATCGGGATGCTGCTGTTTCTCGTCGCGGTCGGGCTGACGCTGATCTTCGGCGTGATGAAGATCGTCAACTTCACCCATGGCGCCTTCTACATGCTGGGCGCCTATTTCGCGATGACAGTGTTCCAGCTCACCAACAGCTACGCGCTGGCGCTGCTCGGCGCGGCGGTCGGGGCCTGCATCATCGGAGTCATCGTCGAGCGCTTCTTCATGCAGCGCGTCTATGGCGGCAACGTGCTGATGCAGCTTCTGGTCTGCTACGCGCTGGTGCTGATCATGGACGACCTCGTCCGCATCGTCTGGGGCCCCGAGTTCAAGTCCATGGGCATGCCGGACGCCTTCCGCGTGCCGCCGCTCTTCATCATGGGCGGGGTGGTGCCGCCCTTCTATCTCTTCCTGATCGCGGCCGCCCTGCTGATGGCGATCATCCTCGGGCTGGCCATCGCCCGCACCCGCTTCGGCAAGACGATCCGCGCCGCGGCCCACAACCCGGCCATGGTCTCGGTGCTCGGCATCAACACCGGACTTCTGTTTACCGGCGTCTTCGCGCTGGGCTGCATGCTGGCGGGGCTCGCGGGCGGGCTTGCCGCGCCGGTGCGCTCGCTGACGCCGGGCATGGGCTTCTCGATCCTGATCGAGAGCTTCATCGTCACGGTGATCGGCGGCATGGGCTCGATCCTCGGCGCGCTCGTCGGGGCCGTTCTGCTCGGGCTGATCCGCACTTTCGGGGCGCTCGGCTTCCCGCTCTTCACCGAGGCGCTGATGTATCTCGCCATGGCGGTCGTGCTGATCGTCAAACCGAGCGGGCTGTTCGGACGCGAGGCGGCCTGATGATGCGCCCCGCCTTCCGCGACGCCCTGCTCGGCCTCATCGGCTTTCTCGTGCTGGCGGCCCTGCCCCTGCTCACCAGCAGCAGCGCGCTGATCGACTTCGTCATCCGCTGCGCCGCGCTCGGGCTGTTCGCCACCTCGCTCAATCTGCTCGTCGGCTATGGCGGCATGGTCTCCTTCGGCCATGGCCTGTTCTTCGGCATGGGGGCCTACAGCTTCGGCATCATCATGCAGCGCACCGGCATGCCGATTCCGCTGGCGATCCTGCTCTCGCTTGGCGTCGCCGCTCTGGTCGCGCTCGTCGTGGGAGCGATCTGCGTGAGGCTGAAGGAGATCTACTTCGCCTTCGTCACGCTCGCCTTCCAGATGCTGGTGCATTCGATGATCATCGCCTGGGTGCCGGTCACCGGCGGCGACCAGGGCCTGCGCGGCGGGATTCCGCGGCCGCCCTTCCTCGGCATCAACCTCGCCGACCAGAAGCAGCTCTATCTCTTCGCCGCCGCGCTGCTGATCCTCGGCCTGCTCGCCATGCGCCACATCGTCTCCTCGCCCTTCGGCTACACGCTGCGGATGATCCGGGACAATCCGACGCGGGCCGGCTTCCTCGGCATCGACGTCTACCGCACGCGGCTGACCGCCTTCGTTCTGGCGGGCATGTTCGCGAGCCTGGGCGGCGTGGTGATGAGCCTGTTCGTCTCGGGCGCATATCCCGAATTCGCCTTCTGGACGATGTCCGGAGAGGCGGTCTTCATCGTCATGCTCGGCGGCACGGTCGCCTTCCTCGGCCCGATGGTCGGCACGGTGCTCCTGCTGCTGCTCAACGACTTCGTCACCCGCGTCGCCGAGCATCACGGCCTCGTGCTGGGCATCGTCATCCTGATCTTCGCGCTCGGTCTGCGGAAGGGCCTGCTCGACTTCGTCATCGACTGGCGCGACGCAATCAGGACGCGGCGCGCGGCGGCCGCCTCGACCCCTGCCCCTGTGCCTGAAAGGATCGCGACATGAGCGAGGCGATGATCGCCGTCGTCACCGGCGGCGCCAGCGGCATCGGCGCGGCCTGCTGCCGCGACCTCGCCCGGCGCGGCTACAAAGTCGTCGTGCTCGACCGCGACATGGCGCGAGCCGAGACCGTGGCGGCCGAGATCGGCGGCCATGCGGCGCTGGGCGATGTCGGCGACGAGGCCGGTCTCAAGGACGCCGCCGCCAGGATCGAGGCCGGCATCGGCCCTGTCGGCATCCTCGTCAACAGCGCCGGCGTGCTGCAGCCGCCGCTGCGGCCGACCGAGCTTCCCATGGCGATCTGGGACCATGTCGTCCATATCGACCAGCGCGGCACCTATCTCGCCTGCGTCGTCTTCGGGGCGGCGATGGTCGGCCGCCGCGCGGGCTCGATCGTCAACATCGCCTCGATCGCCGGCTCGCGCTCGATGGCGCTGCACGCCTACGCCCCGGCCAAGGCTGCGGTGATCTCGATCACGCGCTGCCTCGCCGCCGAATGGGGCCCGGCCGGGGTGCGCGTCAATTCGGTTTCGCCCGGCTTCACCCGCACGCCGGCCTTGCAGGAGGCGATCGACAAGGGCGAGCGCGATGTGACGAATCTCGTCGGCAGCGTGCCGATGGGCCGGCTGGTCGAGCCAGACGAGATCGCCCGCGTCGTCGGCTTCGTCGCTTCGCCGGACGCTTCCGCGATCACGGGCGCGGATCTTCCGGTCGATTGCGGCTGGATGGCCGGCACCTCCTGGCACACCTATGGCGGCTTCCGCGATCCGGGGAACGGCCCCCATGCTTGAGATCGCCAATCTGGTAAAGGCCTTTGGCGGGGTCCGGGCCACGGACGACGTCACCATGAACTTCGCGCCGGGGTCGCTGACCGCGATCATCGGACCAAACGGCGCAGGGAAAAGCACGTTCTTCAACCTGCTGACCGGCGCGCTCCGGCCCGATAGCGGCGACATCCGGCTCGACGGCCGGTCGCTGGTCGGGCTGAGCATCGGGCAGATCGTCCGGCGCGGCATCGGCCGGGCCTTCCAGGTCGCCAGCATCTTCCCCTCGCTCACGGTCGAGGAGACCATGCTGGCCGCCGTCTCGGCCCATCACGGCCATTCCGGCAGGCTCGGCCAGCGCTTTCCGCTGCCCTCGACACTGGCCCACACCGCCCATTGCATCGAGATGGTCGGGCTCACGGCCAAGCGCGCGACGCTCTCGGCCAATCTCTCCCATGGCGACCAGAAGCTGCTCGATATAGCGCTCGCCCTCGTGCTGGAGCCGAAAGTGCTGCTGCTCGACGAGCCGACCGCCGGCATGGGACCGGAAGAGCGCTGGCGCGTGATCGAGAAGGTGCGCGAGCTCTGGGAGACGACGAAGATCACCGTCGTCTTCATCGAGCACGACATGGACATCGTCTTCCGGATCGCGCCCTCGATCCGCGTGCTCAGCTATGGCCGTGTGCTGGCTGAAGGGACGCCGCAGCAGATCCGCACCAACCCGGCCGTGATCGAGGCCTATCTCGGCACCGAGCACGAGGCGGCGGCATGAGCGCGTCACATGTCATCGAGGTCGCCGGCATCGATGTGTTCTACGGCGCGAGCCAGATCCTGTTCGGCGTCGATCTCGCGGTAAGCGAAGGCCAGACCATGGCCCTGCTCGGCCGCAACGGCGCGGGCAAGTCGACGACGATGAAGGCGATCGCCGGCCTCGCCCCGCCCAGACGCGGCGTGGTGAAGCTGTTCGGCCACGAGACGACGGCGCGAAAGCCCCACCACATAGCCCGCGCGGGCCTCGGCTTCGTGCCCGAGGACCGGCAGGTCTTCCCGGGGCACAGCGTCGAGGACAATCTCCTGATCGCGCAGAAGCCCGGCCCGGACGGGCGCGACGAGTGGAGCGTGGAACGCATCTACGAGGTCTTTCCGCTGCTCGCACCCTTGCGCCAGCGCATGGCCGGCCGGCTCTCGGGCGGCGAGCAGCAGATGCTGGCGATCGCGCGCATGCTGATGGGCAACCCTTCGGTGCTGCTGCTCGACGAGCCGAGCGAGGGATTGGCTCCGATCATCGTGCAGCGCATCGGCGAGCTGATCCGGACCTTGCGCCAGACCGGCGTCACGATTCTGATCGCCGAGCAGAACATGCATTTCTGCCTGGGCCTCGCCAGCGACGCGACCGTGATCGACAAGGGCCAGATCGTCTTTTCCGGCACGATTGCGGCCCTCAAGGCCAATGACGATGTGCGCCAGCGCTATCTCGCACTCTAGTAATCAGAGGAGAGCGGCATGCCGACCCTGACCCAGGACATCGCCCGCTTCATAGCGGGCCTGAAGCCCGAGACCCTGCCGCACGAGGTCGCCGACAAGGCGCGCGCCTGCCTCGTCAACGCGCTCGGCATGGCGGTGAACGGTTTCGACACGCCCTATGCGCCGGTCGCCCGCAAGGCGGCGCTGGCGCTCGACGGCGAGGTTCCCGGCGGCGCGACCCTGTTCGGCGACGGGCGGCGCAGCACCATCGGCGCGGCCTGCCTCGCCAACAGCGCGCTGTTCCATGGCCGCGCCCAGGAGGACACCTGCGGGGCGGCGCATTTCGGCACGATCCTGATCCCGATGCTGCTGGCGATGACGGAAGCGCGCGGCTACCCGCTCGCGCGGCTGATCCCGGCGCTGGTCGCGGGCTACGAGACCGGCGGCCTGCTGGAGAATGCGTTCGCCGGCGCGACAACTCCCAACGGCTTCCGCTCTTCGGCGGTCTATGGCGGCGTCGCGGCGGCCGCCGCGGCCGGCAAGCTGATGGGTCTCAACGAGGCTCAATTGGCCTCGGCGCTCGCGAACGCGGTCTCCTTCAGCGGCGGCGTGCTGCAGCCCTTCGCCGACGGCACCGATGAATGGCGCTACCAGGTCGGAATCGTCGCCCGCAACGGATTGGCCGCGGCCGAACTCGCGGCGGCAGGCTCGGTCTCGGCCCCGCACGCCTTCGAGGGCAAGGCGGGATTTATCCGCTGCTTCGCCGGGGTCGAGCCGCCCGCCGATCTGGCGTCCCGGCTCGGCCGCGACTGGTCGATCCTGCGCGTCACCTTCAAGCCCTATCCGGTCTGCGCCTTCAACCAGACGCCGGTGACGGGCGCTCTCGTGCTGCGCAAGGCGCTGGCCGGGCAGGAGCTTGCCAGTGTGCGCGTGCGGATGAACCCCTATGAGACCGGCTATGCCGGGATGGATGCCGCCGGCCCGTTCAACTCGATCTCCGGCACGCTGATGAGCATTCCCTTCTGCATCGCGACCACGCTGGTCCATGGCGCGCCCAGCATGCGCCACATGACCACCTATGACGATGCGGCGGTGAACGCGCTGGTGGCGAAGACCGAACTCGTGACCGACCCGGAGGTGGCGGTGCTCAGCGCCGTGATCGAGGCGCGGACCACGGCCGGGATCAAGCATGTTCACTCGCAGAAGATGACGCCGGCCGACTACGCCTTCGACCGCGTGACGCTTCGCGAACTCCTGACCCGCACCGGGGCCGAGCAGGGGCTGGAAGCCGATCTGTTCGAGCGGATCGAGCGGGTGGTCGACGCGCTGCCGAATGGCCGCATCCAGGAGATCGTCGATCTCTTCGCCGCGATCGAGCAGCGCCGGCAAGCGGCGTGACGCCGGGACGCATGGCGCTCTGGCGATATAAAGTGACTTATGATTCATAGATCATATTGCGACCGCGTCCCGGTCGCCGGACCGGGAACGGAATGAACGAAGCCACCACCCATAGCCAGGCAGGCGCGGGCCACAATGCAGAGCCCGATCTGCTGGAGCTCTATCGCGGCCTGGTGCTGATCCGGCGCTGCGAGGAGCGGCTGAGCACGATGTTCGCCGATGGCGAGGTGCCGGGCTTCATCCATCTCAGCATCGGGCAGGAGGCGGTCTCGGTCGGCGTGATGGCGGCGCTGACGCGCGAGGACACCATCGCCTCGACCCATCGCGGCCATGGCCACGCCATCGCCAAGGGGCTTTCGCTCGACGGCTTTTTCGCGGAATTGCTGGCGCGCGAGACCGGGCTCTGCAAAGGGCGCGGCGGCTCGATGCATGTCGCCGACATGTCGGTCGGCATGCTCGGGGCCAACGGCATCGTCGGGGCGGGGCTCTCGATCGCGCTCGGCAGCGCGCTGGCGCATCGCACGCAAAAGACCGGCGCGATCGCGGTCGCCTTCTTCGGCGACGGCGCGCTGGCCGAGGGGCTGCTGCACGAATGCCTCAACATGGCGGCGCTGTGGAAGCTGCCGCTTCTCTTCGTCTGCGAGAACAATGGCTGGGGCGAGTTCCTGCCGACCTCCAAGCAGCTCTCCTTCGCGCTGAAGGATCTGGCGGCGGCCTATCGCATCCCGCATCTGTGCATCGACGGCAACGACGTCGCGCTGGTCGCCGACCATGCCGTCCGCATCGTCGCCGAGGTCCGCGGCGAGGGCCCGCGCATCCTCGAATGCATGACCACGCGGGTGCGCGGCCATTTCGAGGGCGACGCCCAGAAATACCGCGACGCCGGCGAACTGGCGGCGCTCAGCGCGCGCGATCCGCTGCGGATCGCGGCCGGCCATCTCGCTGAACTGGGCTTCGACGAGGCGGCGCTGGCCGGGATTGCAGCCGAGGTCGAGGCGCGGATCGCGGCGTCGGTGGAGGCCGCGCGCGCGGCCGGCTTCCCCGCCTTCGCGGACGCGATGGCCGATGTCTACACGCCGGCGCAGGGAGCCGCCTGATGGCCGAGATGCGCTATCTCAAGGCGATCAACCAGGCGCTGGGCGACGCCATGGCGGCTGATCCGTCGGTGATCCTGATTGGCGAGGATGTCTCCGAGGCCGGCGGCGCGTTCGGCGCGAGCCGGGGCCTGCGCGAGCGCTTCGGGGCCGAGCGCGTGCTCGACACGCCGATCTCGGAAGCCGCGCTGGCGGGCGCGGCAGTCGGGGCGGCGCTGAGCGGCCTGCGGCCCGTCGCCGAGATCATGTTCATGGACTTCACCACGCTGGTGATGGACGCGCTGGTCAACCAGGCCGCCAAGGCGCGCTTCATGTTCGGCGGCCAGCGCTCGGTGCCGATGGTGCTGCGCACGCCCCATGGCGGCGGGCTGGGTGCGGGCCCCCAGCACTCGCAATGTCTCGAGGCGTGGTTCGCGCATGTGCCGGGGCTGAAAGTGGTCTGCCCGTCCGATCCGGCCAGCGCCTATGGTCTGCTCCGCGCGGCAATCGACGATCCCGACCCGGTGGTCTTCGTCGAGCACAAGGGCCTCTACGCCATGAAGGGCGAGGTGCCCGACACCTTGCCGATCTTCCCGCTCGGCAAGGCAGCGACCCTGCGCGAGGGCCGCGACGTCACCATCGTCGCCTATGGCGCGGCGGTGCATACGGCCATGACGGCCGCTGCCACGCTGGCGGGCGAGGGCATCGAAGCCGAGATCGTCGATCTGCGCAGCATCCAGCCCTGGGACGAGCAGGCTGTGCTGGCCTCGCTGGCGAAGACGCATCGCCTCGTCATCGTGCATGAGGCGGTCGAGGCCTTCGGCGTCGGGGCCGAGATCGCCGCCCGCATGGCCGATATCGGCTTCGACGAGCTCGACGGGCCGATCCTGCGCGTGGCTGCGCCCTTCATGCCGGTGCCGTTCTCCAAGGGGCTGGAGAGCGCCTATCTGCCGTCGCCCGACCGCGTGATCGACGCCGTGCGCCGCACGCTCGCCTGACAGGACGAAACGCCAATGACCGCAACGAAAAAGACACCGCCTGCCTCCGACGCCATCCTCTACGACCGCCGCAACGCGGTCGCGCTGATCATGATCAACCGGCCGACGACGCTGAATGCGCTCGACATGGCGACGCTGACTTTGCTCGATGAGGCGGTGGCGCGGGCCGCCAGCGATCCCGAAGTGCGCGTCCTCGTCTTCACCGGCGCGGGCGAGCGGGCTTTCGTGGCCGGCGGCGACATCGCCGATCTCGACAGCCGGCAGGGCCTGCCGCATTACCTCGAACTGGGCGAGCGGCTGCATAGCGTCTTCCGGCGCATCGAGACGCTCGACAAGCCGACGATCGCCGCCGTCAATGGCTGGGCGCTCGGCGGTGGCGCCGAACTCCTGCTCTGCACCGACATCCGCATCGCCGCGCAATCAGCCAAATTCGGCCTGCCGGAGATCAATCTCGGCCTGTTTCCGGGCGCGGGCGGCTCGCAGCGGCTGATCCGCCAGATCCCGCTCTGCCGCGCCAAGGAGCTGATGTTCACCGGCTCCCGCATCGATGCGGAGGAGGCGCAGCGGCTCGGGCTGATCAACCGCGTCGTGCCCGATGCCGAGGTGCTGACGCAGGCGCTGGCGCTTGCCGATACGATCGCGGCCAAGTCGCCGCTGGTGCTCAAGCTGCTCAAGCGGACGCTGAACGACGGGGCCGACATGCCGCTGCCCGCGTCCCTGCGCCACGAGCAGGCGATGATCGGCCTCGTGCTCGACACCAAGGACGCCCATGAGGGCTGCCGCGCCTTCCTCGACAAGCGCCAGCCCCAGTTCAAGGGCGCCTGAGGCGATGGCCGGGCCCGCCGCGATCGTGATGCCGAAACTCGGTCTGACCATGACCGAGGGCCTGCTCGCCTCCTGGCGGGTCGGGCCGGGCGATCAGGTCGCGACCGGCGACGTGCTCTTCGTGATCGAGACCGAAAAGATCGCGACCGAGATCGAGGCGCAGCATCCCGGCCGTATCGGCGCGATCCTCGTGCCGGAAGGCGAAACCGTGCCGGTCGGCGCGGCTTTGGCGACATGGACCGGCGAGACGGCGGCAGCATCCGCGCCGGCAGCCGAGCCCGCGCAAATTGCTGCACCTACGACTACTGCGGAGACGATCCCTGCCGCAGCGCCGGTGGCCGGAGGACGCGTCATCGCCACGCCGCTCGCCCGCCGCATCGCGCGGCAGCACGGGCTGGACCTTGCGCATGTCGCCGGCTCAGGCCCGCATGGGCGCATCAAGCTCGCCGATGTGCAGGCCGCGCTGGCGCTTTCGCCGGCATCGGAGCCGCCAGCCACCCGCAGCCAGCGCCGCCCCGCGACCCCCATCGAGCAGGTCGTGGCGCGGCGGCTGACGCAGGCCAAGCAGACCATCCCGCATTTCTACGTCATGGCCGAGGCCGATGTGACGCAGCTTCTGGCGATGCGCGCCGAGCTCAACGCCGGCGATGCAGCCTTGCGCCTCAGCCTGAGCCATATCGTCATGGCCGCCGTCGGCCGGGCGCTGATCGCCCAGCCCGATGTCAACGCGGTCTGGGACGAGGGCGAGATCGTCACGCTCGGCGGCAGCGATGTCGGGCTCGCGGTCGACAGCCCGCGCGGCCTCGTCGTGCCGGTGCTGCGCGATGCCGGCGCGGGCCATCTCGACATCGTCTCGGCAGCTTGCGCCGCGCTGATCGACCGGGCGCGGGCCGGCCGTCTGGTCGCCGCCGATTTCGAGGGCGGCGCGATCAGCGTCTCCAATGTCGGCATGTATGGCGCTTCTCATCTCGTGCCGATCATCAATCCCGGCCAGTCGGCGATCCTCGGCGTCGCCGCCGCCAGGCCGGTGTTCAGGCCCGATGCGCAGGGCCGGCCCGAACTGCGCCAGGAGCTCGGCCTCGTGCTCTCCTGCGACCATCGCGTGCTCGACGGCGTGCGCGCGGCCAAGTTCCTCGACGCCATCGTCAGGACGCTCGAACACCCGTTGCAGCTGCTGCGCCAGCCGCCGACGATAAGGACAGGGTCATGAATTTCGACCGCAGCGACGAACAGGTGATGCTGGCCGACACGGCACGGCGCGTCGGCGAGAAATTCGGCCTCGACTACTGGCGCGATCTCGATGCCCGCAAGGAATACCCGGCCGCGATCTGGCAGGAGATCTGCGATGCGGGTTTGTGCGGCATCGCTATTGCCGAGGAATATGGCGGGGCCGGGCTCGGCATGGCCGAGGTGGCGATCGCGATCGAGGCGCTCTGCGCGACCGGCGGCGGCTCGACGCTGAGCCAGATGTTCATGTGCAATCCCATTTTTGGCGGCGTCACCATCAGCCAGTTCGGTACGGAGGCGATGAAGCGGGAACTGCTGCCGGCGCTGGTCGCGGGACGTGAGACCTTCGCCATGGCGCTGACCGAGCCCGACGCCGGCACCAACACGCTGGCGCTGAAGACCTTTGCGCGCGCCGACGGCAATGGCTGGCGGCTCAACGGCCAGAAGATCTGGATCACCGCCGTGCCGCAGGCGACGAAGATCCTGATCGTGGCGCGCACCCGCAAGCTCGACGAGGTCCAGCGCAAGACCGACGGCATCAGCCTGTTCCTGATCGACGTCGATCGCGAGGGGCTCTCCCATCGGGCTATCGAGAAGGTCGGCACCAACACGCTGCCCTCCAGCTCGGTGTTTCTGGAGGATGTCCGGGTCGAGGGGCACGAACTCGTCGGCACGCTCGATGGCGGTTTCCGCGAACTGCTCGACGTGCTCAATACCGAGCGAATCGTCACGACCTCCGGTCTCGTCGCGACCGCCGAACTGGCGATCAGGCTCGCCGTCGACTACGCCCGCGAGCGAAAAATCTTCAACAATGCGCCGATCGGCTCCTATCAGGGCATCCAGTTCCCGCTGGCCGAGGCGCAGATCCAGCTCGAATGCGCAAGGCTGATGAACCAGAAGGCCGCCGCCCTCTACGACCAGGGCAAGCCCTATGGCTCCGAGGCCAACATGGCCAAGTATCTCGCCGGCCATGCGGCGGGGCTCGCCACCGACCGCGCCATCCAGACGCTCGGCGGCATGGGCTATTCGAAGGAATACCATGTCGAACGGCTCTGGCGCGATGCGCGGCTGTTTCGGGTCGCGCCGGTCTCGGAGGAGATGATCCTGAATTATGTAGCCCAGCACGATCTCGGCCTGCCGCGCTCCTACTGACCGATGAGCGCCACGACCCAGGCCAAGACCGAGCCCACCCTGCCGCTGCTGCTGCAGCCCGTGACCCTGCGCGGGCTCACCCTGAAGAACCGCATCGTCGTCTCGCCGATGGCGACCTATTCGGCGACGGACGGCTTGGCCGACGATTTCCACCTCGTCCATCTCGGCCGCTTCGCCATGGGCGGGGCAGGCCTCGTGATGACCGAGGCGACAGCGGTCACCGAGCAGGGCAAGATCACGCCCGGCTGCCTCGGCCTCTGGGACGACGCACAGGTCGCGCCGCTCAGGCGCATCGTCGATCTGCTGCATCGTCATGGCGCGGCCGCCGGCATCCAGCTTGGCCATAGCGGCTGGAAGGGCGCGGGCCAGCGGCCCTGGCACGGCAACGGCCCGCTCGGAGAGGCCGATCGCACGGCGCGTGGCGAAGAGCCCTGGCCGCTCGTCTCGGCCTCGGACGCAGCCTTCGATGCAGGGTTTCCGACCCCGGCCGCGCTCGACGAGGCGGGCATGGACCGGCTGGTCGCCGATTTTATCGCCGCCGCCGGCCGGGCGCGGCAGGCCGGCTTCGATGTGATCGAGCTGCATTGCGCCCATGGCTACCTGCTGCACAGCTTCCTCTCGCCGCTCTCCAACCGGCGCGACGACGCGTTTGGCGGCGCGCTGGAGAACCGGATGCGGTTTCCGCTGCGCGTGGCCGAGGCCCTTCGCGCGGCATGGCCGGCGGACAAGCCGATGTTTGCGCGGATTTCCGCGATCGACGGCGTCGATTATGGCTGGAGCCTCGCGGATTCGGTTGCCTTCGCCCGCGAACTCAAGGCGCTTGGCGTCGATCTGGTCGACTGCTCGACCGGCGGCATGAAGCTGCCGCGCGAGCACAATCTCGTGGCGCGGACGCCCGGCTTCCAGGTCCCCTTTGCCAGTGGCGTGCGGCGGGAGGCCGGCATCGCCACCATGGCGGTCGGGCTGATCCGCGATCCGGCCCAGGCTGAAGCGGTCCTGCAGGCCGGCGAGGCCGACCTGATCGCGCTCGGCCGCGAGATGCTGTTCGACCCGAACTGGGCCGCGAAAGCCACCGTCGCGCTCGCGGGCGAGGCCGGCTGGAGCGCCTGGCCCGAGGCCTTCGGCTGGTGGTTGCAGCGCCGCGCCCGGCTCGATGCGCCACGCCACAAAGCCTGACGATGCGCCAAGGCCTTGCAATGCGGAAGATCATTACATTGGTGAAGCGCGCGCCCGGCCTGTCGGTCGCCGCGTTCCAGACGCGCTGGGCGCGCGGCCACGGCCCTTTGGCCGCACGCGCGCAGGGCGTGCGGCGCTATGTCCAGTCGCATGCGCTGGAGCAGGGCTACGCGAAAGGCGAATTGCTCTTCGACGGCATCAGCGAGGCCTGGTTCGACGACGACGCAGGCTATGCCGCCTATCTCGCGGGCAAGGACGCGAAGGCTGTCGCGGCCGATCTCGACAGTCTGGTCGATCGCGAGCGGATTGTGGCGATGCCGGTCGATGTTCACGTCATCAAGGGCAACCGCCCCCCGGACGGCGCGGTCAAGAACATCGAGTTCGTCAACCGCCGGCCGGGCATGGCGCCTGGTCCCTTCCGCGAATACTGGCGGCAGGTGCATGGGCCGCTGGCGGCGACCATTCCGGTGCTGCACCGCTACGAGCAGAACCACCTCGCTTTGGCGGCCTATCAGGCCGGAGAGCCGGCTTTCGACGGGCTCGCGATCACCTGGTTTTCATCGACGGCCGAGATGAAGGCGGGAACGGCGACACCGGAATATGCAGCCACCCGAGCCGACGAGGCGCATTTCCTGCCCGATGGCCATCTGCCGATCATCATCACGCGCGAGATCACGTTCTGAGGCATTTGGGCGAAACGGCCCGCGGCCTCAGCCGGTGCGGATCAGCGTCGCCCGCTGGCGCTCGGCGCGGGCCTGCGCCACCTCGCCGAGGAAATCGCCGATGGAGCGTTCTAGCTCGGCCGAGAGGCTGGTCGTCGCCCTGACTCGCTCGTCCATCTGGCGCGCGAGCGTAGCGGCCTCGCCGGCCAGCCCCTCGACGAGGGCTGCATGATGGGCGATGGCGTCGACGCCCGACGACGACGCTTCGGCCTGGCCGGCGATCGCCTCGATGCGGGCCGCCTGATCGGCGACGGACTCCGCGACGACGCGGGTGCTCGCCTGCATGCTCTGCATCGTCAGGTTCAGCTCCCTGACCGCCTGCTCGATCGCCGTGCCCGCATCGACGACCTCCTCGACGCCCTGTCGGATCGCCTCGGTCGCGCTGTTGGTGGCGTTGGCGAGCGATTTGACCTCGCCGGCGACGACCGCGAAGCCGCGTCCCGCCTCGCCGGCACGCGCGGCCTCGATCGTGGCGTTGAGCGCCAGAAGGTTGGTCTGCGAGGCGAGGTTGCGGATCAGTTCGACGACGCTGCCGATGCGCTCATTGGCCTGGCGCAGCGCGACGACGTTCTCGGCGATGCCGTGGCATTCGGTGCTGGCCTCGTCGGTCGCCAGCCGAGACGTCGCGGTCTCCTGCATGATCCTCGCGCTCGATGCGCCGAAATCCCGCGTCGCCCGGACGATCTCGGCGACGGAGGCCGAGACCTGCTCGGGCCGCGCCTTGGTGCCGGCCACAGCCTGCAGCGTCGCGCCGGCCTTGCCGGCGAGCCGGCCGGAGAAGCCCGCGACCTCGCTCATGCCGCTCTCGATCGCCGATATGCGCTCGGCGATGCCGCTTCGGAACGAGCCTTCCAGAGCGTTCAGCCGCTCCCCGATCCCGGTTTCGATCGCCCGATCATAGGAGGACAGCGAAACCGAGATGTCGGTCAGCATCAGAATCGAGAAAATGCGCAGCGCGTCGTCGAGCGGGCCCCAGCGCCGCTTCCAGCCTTTGACGACAAGCGCCGAGAACTGCCCGAAATCATCCATGAAGAACTGCGGATATTCGGCGAGGCTGATCCGCCGGCCATTGGCGCGCGCCGCGATGCGCGACTTGATCGCGAGATAGTCGTCGTCGAGTTCGAGCCGGAAGAGCTTGGCGTATTTCAGCGCCTCGTCGGTATAGGTCTCGGGCCGCCGCTGATGCCAGTTCTGGCCATGGCGCGCCTGATAGCGGGCGCGCGGCGCGGGCTCGAAATGGGGCTCCAGCAACGCCAGCAGACGGGCGGCGATGGCGCGCTCGGCGGGAGACAGAGGAGGCAGGACCGGTTCCATGCGCGGCAGTCTCGTCGAGAATGGTTAACCATCCTCTGCCTTTGCCTGCGGTTTCGGCAGGGCGGCTCCGTGCTGCACGCCGACCGCCCCTGTCGTTACCTCGAAGCGCTGGGCGCCGGCCGGCAGATCGGCGAACAGCGCGGGATCGGCCCCGGTCAGCCAGACCTGGCAGCCAAGCCGGGTCAGCCCGTCATAGAGCGCCGCGCGGCGGCGCGGATCGAGATGGGCGGCGATCTCGTCGAGCAGGACCAGCGGCGCGATGCCCGTCATCGCCGCGACGAGGCGGGCATGGGCGAGCACGAGCCCGATCAGCAGCGCCTTCTGCTCGCCGGTCGAGCCGAGTTCGGCCGGGATATTCTTCTGGGCATGGCGCACGACGAGGTCCGACGCCTGCGGTCCCGCGAGCGTGCGCCCGGCGGCGCGGTCGCGGTTGCGGCCCTGGCGCAGCAGCGCGCGATAGGCGTCCTCGGCGTCGAGCGCCGGCAGGCTCCGCACCAGCGCATCGATCTCGCCCGCCAGCAGCAGCGAGGCGTCGGGGAAGGGCGATGCGGCATCGGCATTCGCCGCGATAATCGCCGACAGGCGCGCCACCGTCTCGGCGCGGGCGGCGGCGACCGCCACGCCGAGTTCGGCGATCTCGCGCTCGACCCCGTCGAGCCAGTGCGCCTCATGCGGTGTCTCTTCGAGGATGCGGTTGCGCGAGCGCAGCGCGCGGTCGAGCGCGTTCGAGCGGGCGGCATGCGCGGGATCGACCGCCAGCACCAGCCGGTCGAGAAATCGGCGGCGGTCGCCGGCCGCGCCCCGGAACAGCCCGTCGAGATCGGGCGTCAGCCAGACCAGCCGCAGATGCTCGCTGAAGGCCAGCGCCGAGCCGACCGACGCGCCGTCGATGCGGGCGAGGCGCGAGCGCTTGCCGTCCGTATCGGCTGGGCCCAGCCCCGCTCCAAGTCTGGGACCGTCGTCAGTGAGCGCGATCGAGACCGCAAAAGAGCCCGGCCCGCTCTGGCGCGCCATCGCCGGCAGATCCGCCCGGCGCAGGCCACGGCCCGGCGCAAACAGCGACAGCGCCTCCAGCAGATTGGTCTTGCCCGCGCCGTTCTCGCCGACAAGCGCAATGATTTGGCCCCCGATCGTCAGATCGAGGGCCTCGTAGGAGCGGAAATCCTGCAGGATCAGGCGCGCGACGGCGGCCATGGCAGCGCTGGCTGCTAGACGCGCATCGGCATCAGCACATAGAGCGCCGACGCTCCCTCGCGATCCTGGATCACGGTCGGCGAGCCCGGATCGGCGAGCTTCAGCAACGCCGTATCGCCATCGAGCTGCTGGGCGATGTCCATCAGATAGCGGGCGTTGAAACCGATATCGAGCGGGCTCGAATCGTAATCGACCTCGACTTCCTCGGTTGCGGAGCCTGAATCGGGATTGGTGACCGAGAGCGTCATCCGGCCATCGGCCATCGACAGCTTCACGGCGCGGCCACGCTCGGAGGAGATCGTCGAGACGCGATCGACCGCGTTTTGGAAATCACCCTTGTCAACCCTGAGCAGCTTGTCGTTGCCGCTGGGGATGACGCGCTGATAATCGGGGAATGTGCCGTCGATCAGTTTGGAGGTCAGCACCACGGCCTGGGCCGCGACGCGGATCTTGGTCGCCGACAGCTCGACCACAACCTCGCTGTCGCCATCCTCGAGCAGCTTCTGGATTTCGGCGACGGCCTTGCGCGGCACGATCACGCCCGGCATGCCGACGGCGCCGGCAGGCGCGGGCGTATCGACGCGGGCGAGGCGGTGTCCGTCGGTCGCGACCGCGCGCAGCAGGCTGCGGCCCTCGACCTCGATCGCATGCAGATAGATGCCATTGAGATAGTAGCGCGTCTCCTCGGTCGAGATCGCGAACTGGGTCTTGTCGATCAGGCGCTTCAGTTCGCCGGCCGCCAGCTTGAAGCTGTGCGCCATCTCGCCGGCCGTGATGTCGGGGAAATCGCTCTCGGGCAGGGTCTGGAGCTGGAAGCGTGAGCGCCCCGAGCGCAGCACGAGGCCGGTGTCGCCTGTCGTCTCCAGCGAGACCTGCGCGCCGTCCGGCAGCTTGCGCACGATGTCGTAGAGCGTGTGGGCCGGCACCGTGGTCGCGCCAGGCTCTGCCACATCGGCCGGCACGGTCTCGACCACCTCGATGTCGAGATCGGTCGCCTTCAGCCGCAGGCCGCCATCGGTCGCGCTGAGCAGGAGATTGGAGAGGATCGGGATCGTATTGCGCCGCTCCACCACGCGATGCACATGGCCCAGCGACTTCAGCAGCGTGGAACGTTCGACCGTGACCTTCATAGCAACTGTCTTCTGGCGTGGCTTGCGCCCGCGCGGGCGCGCAGGCGGCGGAATGGCCGCAGACATTGCCGGAGGGCGTCTGGCGGCGCAAGGGCGCGATCGGCCGCAATCACAGCCAAAAGCGCCGCTGCGCCGCGCGCCGTTGCGCAGGTCCTTGGCGAAAGGCTCACTCCTGCAGCATGCGCTTGAGCAGATCGACCTCGTCATGCAGCGAGCGATCCTCGGTGATCGCCTTCTCGATCTTGCGTACGGCATGCAGCACAGTGGTGTGATCGCGCCCCCCGAAACGGCGGCCGATCTCGGGCAGCGAGCGCGGCGTCAGCGCCTTGGCGAGATACATCGCGATCTGGCGTGGCTTGACCACGGCCGCCGTGCGGCGCTCCGACAGGATATCGGCCCGGCTGACATTGTAGCGCGAGGCGACGAGCTTCTGGATCTCCTCGATCTTGACCCGGCGCGGCTCGCGCGTCCGGACGAGATCGCGGATGGCGGCCTCGGCCGTCTCCAGCGTGACGGGCTGGCCAGACAGGGTGGCGTGGGCAAGCAGGCGGTTGGCCGCCCCGTCGAGATCGCGGCCATTGGTGGCGACGACGCGGGCGACATAGGCGACGACGTCCGCGTTGACGTGGAAATTGGCGTGCGTGGCCTGCAGCGTGGCGAGCCGCGCGCCGATGATCTTGGCGCGCAGTTCCTCGTCGAGATCGCCGACCTCGACGACGAGGCCGCCGCCAAGGCGCGAGCGGATGCGCTCGTCGAGCGCCTCGAGATCATTGGCGAGACGGTCGCCGGCGACGACGATCTGCTTGCCGGCGTCGATCAGCGCATTGATGGTGTGGCCGAATTCCTGCTGGATCGAGCGGCCCTGGATGAACTGCACGTCGTCGACCACGAGCAGGTCGATGCCGCGCAGCTTCTCCTTGAAAGCCAGCGCCGTCTGCGCCTTCAGCGCGGCGACGAAGCCGTACATGAAGCGGTCGGCGGTGAAATAGGCGACGCGCTTGCCGTGGCGGCGGGCCTCCTGCGCGACGGCCTGCAGCAGATGCGTCTTGCCCAGCCCGACGCCGGCATGGATGTAGAGCGGGTTGTAGGGCGTCTGGCCGACAGGCGCCGCCGCGATGCGCTCGGCGGCGGCGAAGGCGAGCTGGTTCGACTTGCCGACGATGAAGCTCTCGAAGTTCATGCGCCGGTCGAGCAGCGTGCCGCAGGCGTCGACAAGGTCGGACTCGAAGGTCGAGCCGGCCTGCGTCTCGACCGACTTCTGGGCGACGGGAGAGGCGGCAGGCACAGCAGAGGCCGAACGCGGGCGCTGGGGTGCGGCCGTCTCGCGGGTGACCGTAGAAGCCGTCTCGCGCGCCACCTGGCGCACTGACAGCACGATGCCGTTCAGGCCCGGCAGTTCGGCCATGCAGTTGACCCGCAGCCGCTCGGCGTAATGCGCCTCGAGCCAGCTCTTCAGGAACCGGGTCGGCACGGTGAGATAGGCCACGCCATCGACGATCGCACCGATCTCGACGCGGGCGAACCAGCTCGAGAACACGTCCTCGCCGAGCTCGGCGCGCAGACGGCGGCGCACCCGCTCCCAGGCTTCCGCGATCGAGACGGGCCTGGGTTCCCCGTCATCGTCGCCGTCGCCATTCGCCAGCAGCGGCAGATCGGCGACAAGCGCCATCGGAGCCGCGACCGCCGCAATCGCCTCAGTCGTATCCGGTCGTTCGAACATCAGTTTGCCCCATCTTCTAAAATTCTGGCGCGCCTGGCGAAGACCGCCGCAATGCGGCAGCCCGCCGGCGCTGTTGGCCGGTTGAAATGGCGGGTCGCCCGCGCGACGGCCTCCAGCCGCGCAGGGTTCCCACCCCCGATTTCGTCGATTACGCTAGGCGGCTCGCCGCAGGCGAAACCGCACCCCGTCTCAACTCAACAAGACAAGGCACAGCATTCTCCAACCCCCCACAGGTCGCGAGCCAAAAACGCCGATCATCTTTCGGAAATCCCCGGCGGGCATTGCTGTCCGTCCGGCGATGAAAAGACCTTACAGGGCGCTCTCGAACGGGCGCAATATCCCTCTCAGCCGGCTTCCGAGAGTCACCCCCGGCCCAGGCTGAAATGACCTATCGGCAGGCACGTTGCAATTGGTTGGGGAACTTAAGATTTTCTTCACCAAGCCCCTGCGGGAAGGCCCGCGAATCTTTTTTTTTCGAATCGCGCCGGATGCCGCCAAGACTCCGGGCGATTCCCCGACGCCAAATCGTTTGCCTGCTAAATTCATGAAATGTATGAGCTTTTGATGCGCGGCCAAATTGCCCGCCAAGGCCGATTTCCGACCCAGAGACGCGCCCGAGAGTCAAGCGACCAAAGCCGTGGAAAGACTGCGGAATCGGCTTGCCAAGGGGTCCGAATCGGACATTCCATCCATGTTGTAAAATAGCAACATCCGGATCGTCAGCCAACGAAAAACCCGGCCTCGCGGCCGGGTTCGAAAACGTCGATTCAGAGCCGAAACCGGCGTGATTCAGGCGCCGAGAGCGCCGACCCGAGCCGACAGACGCGAGACCTTGCGCGAGGCGGTGTTCTTGTGAACGACGCCCTTCTGGGCGGCCCGCATGATCTCCGGCTGGGCGGCCTTGAGAGCGGCGGCGGCGGCGCTCTGGTCGCCCGAGGCGATCGCCTCCTCGACCTTGCGCAGGAAGGTGCGCATCCGCGAACGGCGCGCCTTGTTGACCTCGGTGCGGCGCTCGATCTTGCGCGTCGCCTTTTTCGCCGACGTCGTATTGGCCATCGGAAACGTCCCTGTCTTCATCGTGGCCGTGCGCCCGGGCTTTCATGCCCGGCGGGAACCGACCGCTACCATCATGGAAATGCGGGTGCGCTGACGTAAAGCTTTCGCCCGTCATCGCGAGAGGCTGGGCTATAGTGCCTGATCGGCCCGGCGTCAACGGCCGATTGCGCGCTTGATGACGTTTGGACGACGGCTCAGGCGATGAAGCGGGCGAAGCTCGCCAGATCGACATTGCCGCCGCTGATGACGACGCCGACGCGCTTGCCCGCGACCGGCACGGCTCCGGAGAAGGCCGCCGCCGCCGCGAGGCAACCGGTCGGCTCGACCACGAGCTTCATGCGCTCTGCGAAGAAGCGCATCGTCTCGATCAGCTCGGCGTCGCTGACCGTGACAATGTCCTCGACCAGGGCCCGGATGATCGGGAAGGTGTAGTCGCCGAGGAAGGGCGTCTGCGCCCCGTCGGCGATGGTCTTCGGCACGGGGATCCTGACGATTGTGCCCGAGCGGAACGATTGCTGGCCGTCATTGCCGGCCTCGGGCTCGACGCCATAGACCTTGCAGTCGGGGTTCAGGGCCTTGGCCGCGAGCGCCGCGCCCGCCAGCAGGCCGCCGCCGCCAAGGCAGATCAGCAGGATGTCGAAGGGGCCGGCATCCTCGATCAGCTCCCTGGTCGCGGTGCCCTGTCCCGCGATGACGTCGGGATGATCATAGGGCGGGATCAGCGTCAGCCCGCGCTCGGCGGCCATGCGGTTGCCGATTTCGAGCCGGTCCTGCGTGTAGCGGTCGTAAAGCACGACCTGCCCGCCATAGCCGCGCGTCGCGGCGACCTTCGCGGCGGGCGCATCCTCCGGCATGATGATCGTCGTCGGCACGCCGAGAAGTTGGCCCGACAGCGCGATCGCCTGGGCGTGGTTGCCAGACGAGAAGGTCAGGACGCCGGCGGTCTTCCGCTCGGGGCTCAGCGCCGAGATGGCGTTGTAGCCGCCGCGGAACTTGAAGGCGCCCATGCGCTGCAGGTTTTCGGGCTTGAAGACGAGCGATGCAGCCGTACGCTCGTCGGCGGTGCGCGAGGTCAGCGCCGGGGTGTGGTGGGCGATGCCCTTGATCCGGCCGGCGGCGATCTCGACATCGGCGTAGGTCGGCAGGACGAGAGGGCTTGCGGCCTCGATGCGTGCGGCGGCGGTCATGCTGGCTTGATCCTGCGCTTGATGTGGCTCGCCGCCATGGTGTCAGCACAGCCGGGCGCGCTTCAAGTCAAAGAAAGTCGCTTCCGCCATGCATGGCGCTGATCGGTTGCGGCTCACGCACGGCGCGGCATGCGGAAGGGCAGCATCGCCTGCACGACCGGGCTCCGGAACCGGTCGAGCGAGAGGCTCTCATGCATCGCGGTGACCGGCTCGCCGCCGAGATGCGTCCGCACCAGCGAGCGCGCATAGAAGGGCGTGTCCTCCAGCGTCTCGACGATCGCCGCCGCATGGCCTGCATCGCCGCGTGTTTCGCGCGCGATACGCCAACCGCTTTTGCGCAAGGTCGCGACCGGGGGCGGGACGAACTCGGTCGCCTTGCCTGTCCCGTCGAAGCGAAAGCCATGGTCGAAGGCCTGGCCGTCGCGCCGCGTTCCGCCATAGAGCACGGCCGCGCCGTCACGCGTGTCCGCCCGCGACCAGTGCCACTCGCGAAAACCGTCCGCGATCGGGACGTCGCCCTGGTTCATGTCGAGATAGCCCGGCCCCCGCCAGCGCAGATCGGGCTCCGACAGTTCGACCTCCACGCTCGAGAGCGGCGCGATCGGCCACCAGCGATGGTTTCCGGCGGGATTGAGCGTCACGACATGGTCGGTGATTGCTCGGGGCTTCACACGCACCGTACCGCGCACGCGACGCGGGAGAGGCAATGGCATGCCGATCTCGTCGATAGTTATGGTCAGGGTCCCGCCGTCCCAGTGCAGGGCGCTCGGGCCGATGACGAAGCGCTGCGGTTCGACCGCGACATGGCGGCGGCCGCGCTCGGTCATGGTCCAGCGCCCGACGCCCGGCCCGTAAAGCGCGACATTGAGCGCGCAATGGTTCAGCGGGTCGGCCGGGCCGCGCCGGCGCGCGACTGCATAGTAAGGAGAAAAGACGCTGCCGATGAAGGCGATGATGCTCAGGCCAAAGCGGCCGTCCTCGCTCAGCGCATCGACATACCACCAGACATAGCCGCCCGGCGGGACGGTTATGTCGAAGCGCGGTCCGCCAGCAGCGCCTGCGCCGCGATCAGCCCAGACAATGCCGCCATCGGCACGCCCGGTCCCGGATGGACCGAGCCCCCCGCCCAGTACAACCCCGGCAGGCGCGAGCGCGAGCCCGGCCGGGCGAAACTCGCCATCGCGCCATGCGTCGCCCGACCGTAGAGCGCGCCCCCCGTCGCCGGGAAGCGCTTCTCCCAGTCCATCGGCTCCGTCCGGAGCATGTGGTCGGCCTGAAGGCGGATGGTCAGCCCGCATTGCGCCAGCCTCTCGAAGGTCGTGCGTTGGCATCGTTCGATCTCCGCTGTCGGCAGATGGCCGTGGTCGCCGGTCGGCGGGGCATTGACGAGAATCAGCAGGCGTTCAGGGCCCGCCGGCGGCGGCCCGGTCTCGTCGCGATCCTGCGCGCAGACATAGATCGTCGGCTCCGTCGGCAGCCGGCCGCGCTTGAAGATGGCGTCGAATTCGGCCCGATAGTCGCGCGAGAAGAACACATTGTGCCGGTGCAGCGGGAAGCCCGAGGTTTCAGCCACCGCCGACCATGTCAGTGCCGATAGCGAGCGGTCTTCGGGCTTGATGCCCGGCGCGAACGGGGCGGCGTCCGGCCCAAAGCGGCCAGACGCGATCGCGTTGACGTCGGCATTGCTGACGACCGCGTCGGCGAACAGGGTCTCGCCGTCGCTGAGCCGCACGCCCGCTGCGCGTCCGCCGGCGACGACGATCTCGGAAACGGTCCGGCCATAGATCAGCCGCGCGCCCTTCGCGGCCGCGAGCCCGGCCAGCGCCCGCGCCAGAGCATGCATGCCGCCGGAGACCGTCCAGACGCCCTCCTGCTCGACATGGGCGACAAGCATCAGGGTTGCGGGCGCGGCATAGGGCGAGGAGCCGCAATAGGTGGCGTAGCGGCCGAACAACTGGCGCAGGCGCTTGTCCCGGAAGGTCTTTCCGAGCGCGTCCCACAGCGTCGCGAACGGGCTGGTGGCCCAGAGCCTGCCCAGCCCGCCCAATCCCGCCTGCTGCACGAGACCAAGCGGACTCGGCCGCTCGCGCGCCATGAACGTGTCCTTCAGCGCGTCATGGATGCCGCGCGCCTGCGCGCAGAAGGCGCGGTAGCTGCGCCCCTCAGCCGGGCCGGCCAAGGCGGAGATGGCGTCCTCCGAGGCCGCGCGATCGGCGAACAGGTCGAGCCGCTCGTCGCCGCTCCAGGCATGGCGGGCAAGGATCGCCGCCGGCGTCAGCGCGACATGCGCGTCGAGGTTTTCGCCGATCTCGCCAAGAATCCGGTCGAAGACCCAGCGCATGGTCAGCACGGTCGGCCCGGCATCGAGCCTGCGATGATCGACCAGGACCTCGCGCATTTTGCCGCCGGGCTGGTCGGCCTTTTCGACGAGGGTTACGTCGAGGCCCTTGCCCGCGAGCAGCAGCGCCGCGACGAGCCCGCCCATGCCGGCGCCGATCACCACGATGCGCTGCTTCGCCACCGTCGCCACTCCTTAGCCTTCGCTGGGGCCTCGTCGGGCTGGATGATTGACAAGCCAATCCCGACTGTCCAATCTACTTTACATATTGGATGACAGTTTGGAAGAACGCTCATTCACAGGGAGACGGCGATGGACGCGGGCGCACGCATCGAACAGACCCTGGACGCCGCCTTGCGCTCAGCCGAGCGGCAGGGCTGCCCGCCGCTTCTCGCCCATGCCATGCGCTATTCGGTCTTCCCCGGCGGCGCGCGGATCAGGCCCCGCCTGACGCTGGCCGTGGCGAAGGCCTGCGGCGACAGCCAGCCGGGGATGGCCAATGCAGGCGCGGCCGCGATCGAGTTCCTGCACTGCGCCTCGCTCGTCCATGACGATCTGCCCTGCTTCGACGACGCCGACATCCGGCGCGGCAAGGCCTCGGTCCACAAGGCCTATGGCGAGCCGATCGCGGTTCTGGCCGGCGACGCGCTGATCGTGCTCGCCTTCGAGACGCTGGCCGACGCCGCCGCGCGCCAGCCGCAGCGTCTTGGCGCGCTGATCCGCGTCGTCGGCGCGGCCGTCGGCAGCCGGGGCGGCATCGTCGCCGGACAGGCCTGGGAGTCGGAACCGGCGATCGACTGCCAACTCTATCACCAGGCCAAGACCGGCGCGCTCTTCGCGGGCGCGACCATGGCGGGTGCGGCCGCCGCCGGCGTGCCCCATCACGACTGGCGTGGCCTGGGCGAAAAGCTGGGCGAGGCCTTCCAGATCGCCGACGACATCCGCGACGTCGTTTCGACGGCTGAAGAACTCGGCAAGCCCTGCGGGCAGGACGCAGCGCATTTCCGTCCGAACCATGCGCTGGCGCATGGGCTCGGACCCGCGATCGCCCATCTCGACGAGCTGGTGCTGGAGGCGATCGCCTCGATCCCCGCCTGCCCGGGACGCAGCGAACTCGGCACGCTGATCGGCCTGACGGCGAAGAGTTTTCTGCCCGAGGGGCTGCAGCGCCGGGCGGCGTGAGTTCGCAAGGACGCACGACCTAAGCCCCTCCCCCTTGTGGGGAGGGGTTGGGGTGGGGGTGATGCAGCTTGGTGATCGTTCGACCCGGTCGCTCCTACCTAAATGGAGAGCATAATTCTTTTGGCGCTCACCAAGCGGGACGACCCCCACCCCTGCCCCTCCCTACAAGGGGGAGGGGTTCCTCGTGCCCAATCCTTCCGCGACCGCCTCGCCTCTCTCCGAAACCGCCTCGTCGCCTCGCCGCGCTTCCAGCGCTTCGCCGCGTCCTTTCCGCTCACCCGGCCGATCGCCGAGCGTCAGTCGCAGACGCTGTTCGATCTCTGCGCCGGCTTCGTCTATGCGCAGGTGCTGTCAGCCTGCGTGACGCTCGACCTGTTCGCCATCCTCGGACCTGCCCCGCAGACGCCGGCCGAACTCGCGCCGCGCCTCGCCATGACGCCAGACGCCGCCGAGCGGCTGCTGAAGGCTGCCGCCGCGCTGAAGCTTGTCGAGCCGCGTAGCGGCGGTTCCTACGGCCTCGCCATGCTCGGCGCGGCGCTGATCGGCAATCCCGGCGTCGGCGCGATGATCGCGCATCATCATCTTCTCTATGCCGATCTCGCCGATCCGCTGGCGCTGCTGCGCGGACAGGCGCAGCCGACGCAATTGTCGCGCTTCTGGGCTTATGCGCAGGCGAACGAGCCGAGCGAGGCTCCCGCGCGAGATGTCGCCGCCTATAGCGCCCTGATGTCCGGCTCGCAGCATCTCGTCGCCGACGACATTCTCGCGGCTTACGATTTCCGCCGGCACCGGCATGTCGTCGATATCGGCGGCGGCGAGGGCGCCTTCCTCGGCGTCGTCGCGCGCCATGCGCCCGATCTTGCCCTGACCGTGTTCGATCTGCCCGCCGTCGCGGAGCGGGCTCGCCAGCATTTCGCCGTCGAGGGTCTGGCGGAGCGGGCCAGGGCGATCGGCGGCGACATGCATCGCGACGCGCTCCCCGCCGACGCCGACCTTTATACGCTGGTCAGGGTTCTGCACGACCATGACGACGACGCCGTGCGCGCCTTGCTCGGCCGCCTGCGCAACGCCATGCCGGACGGCGCGACGCTTCTGATCGCCGAGCCGATGGCCGGCTCGGCTGCGACGGCGCGTATGGCCGACGCCTATTTCGGCTTCTATCTGCTCGCCATGGGCTCGGGCCGCGCCCGTTCGGCCGAAGAACTGACGCGCTTCCTGACCGAAGCGGGCTTTTGCGACATCCGCAGCGTGAGGACGCGCCGGCCGCTGCTGACCGGCGCGATCGGCGCCCGCGCAATATGACACAAAAAGTGTCAATTCAAATTGACATCCAAGAATGTTGATCTAACCTGACAGTCAGGTGACAGGGACTGTCCTCCGTGACAGCGACCCGGCCTCAAGAGTGCTCTTAATGCAAGCGCTGGCCGTCCTCGTCGAGAAACCTGAGCATCTGGCGCTTCGCCGGCTCGAACTGGTTTCGCCCGGCGCTGAGGATGTGATCGTCGCCACCGAATGGAGCGGCATCTCGACCGGCACCGAGCGCCTGCTCTGGTCGGGCCGGATGCCGCCCTTCCCGGGCATGGGCTACCCGCTGGTTCCCGGCTACGAGTCGGTCGGACGCATCGTCGAGGCCGGCGTCGACTCAGGCCACAGCGTCGGCACGCGGGTCTTCGTGCCCGGTTCGCGCGGCTTCAGGGATGCGCGCGGCCTGTTCGGCGGCGCGTCCTCCCATCTCGTCGTGCCCGGCGCCAAGGCCGTGGCGATCCCCGAGCATCTCGGCCAGGCCGGCGTCCTTCTCGCCTTGGCTGCAACCGCGCAACATGCGCTGGCGAACGCCGCCCTGCCCGAGCTGATCATCGGCCATGGCGTACTCGGCCGGCTGCTCGCCCGGATCGCGGTCGCCCATGGCGGTGCGCCGGTGGTGTGGGAGACCAATCCGCTGCGGGCGACCGGGGCCGAAGGCTACGCGGTCGTCGCTCCCGAGGCCGACAGCCGCAAGGATTATCGCACCATCTACGACGTCAGCGGCGACGCCGCGCTGGTCGACACGCTGATCGGACGGTTGGCTCCGCAGGGCGAACTCGTCCTCGCCGGCTTCTACGACCAACCGATCTCGTTTGCCTTCCCGCCCGCCTTCATGCGCGAGACGCGGCTGCGCGTCGCCGCCGAATGGAAGCCCGCCGATCTCGCCATCGTGCAGGCGCTGCTGACTGACGGCCGGCTCTCGCTCGACGGGCTGATCACGCACAGCGCGCCCGCCAACGACGCGCCCCAAGCCTATCGCACCGCCTTCGGCGACCCCCTCTGCCTGAAGATGATCCTGGATTGGAGAGCCTGCTCGTGAACATCCAGATCAGAAATCCGGTCCCCTCTCCGTCGCAGTCTCCCGCAGCCGCCATGGCCGCGCGTCTGCGCGAGGAGGCGGCCCAGCCGCAGGACGAGATCGTCACCGCCGCGCCGACCAAGGAAACGCAGATCATCGCGATCTACGGCAAGGGCGGCATCGGCAAGTCGTTCACTCTGGCCAATCTCAGCTACATGATGGCCCAGCAGGGCAAAAAGGTGCTGCTGATCGGCTGCGATCCGAAATCCGACACCACCTCGCTGCTGTTCGGAGGCAAGGCCTGCCCGACCATCATCGAGACCTCGTCGCGGAAAAAGGCGGCCGGCGAGGACGTCAAGATCGGCGATGTCTGCTTCAAGCGCGACGGCGTCTACGCCATGGAGCTCGGCGGCCCCGAGGTCGGTCGCGGCTGCGGCGGACGCGGCATCATCCACGGCTTCGAGCTGCTGGAGAAGCTCGGCTTCCACGACTGGGGTTTCGACTTCGTCCTTCTGGACTTCCTCGGCGACGTGGTCTGCGGCGGCTTCGGTCTGCCGATCGCCCGCGACATGTGCCAGAAGGTCATCGTCGTCGGCTCCAACGACCTGCAGAGCCTCTACGTCGCCAACAATGTCTGCTCGGCGGTCGAATACTTCCGCAAGCTCGGCGGCAATGTCGGCGTCGCCGGCATGGTCATCAACAAGGATGACGGCACCGGCGAGGCGCAAGCCTTCTGCGACAAGGTCGGCATCCCCGTGCTGGCGGCGATCCCCGCCAATGACGACATCCGCAAGAAGAGCGCCAATTACGAGATCATCGGACGCCCCGGCGACATGTGGGGGCCGCTGTTCGAGGAACTCGGCCTCAACGTCGCGCAATCGCCGCCGGTGCGCCCGACGCCGCTGACGCAGGACGGCCTGCTCGGGCTGTTCTCCAGCGAGACCACCGGCCGCAACGTCGTTCTGGTCCCGGCCACGCTGGAAGACATGTGCGGCCCCTCCGCCATCAGGAAGGCGACCCTCGAAGTCGTCTACGACGCGGTCTGAGGCGACATGACAGTCCACCAGCCCCTGCCGATTGCGTCTTCCGCCCCTGCGATCAACGCGGCGGCGACTGAAGGAGACGGGCTGGGCTGTCATTCGGGCAAGGATGCGCTGCGCGCCGCCGCGACAGCCGCCGGCCAGAGCGAGATGCTGGAGCGGTTTGCGAAGGACTATCCGGTCGGCCCCCACGACAAGCCCCAGAGCATGTGCCCGGCCTTCGGTAGCTTGCGGGTCGGCCTGCGCATGCGCCGCACCGCCACCGTGCTCTCAGGGTCCGCCTGCTGCGTCTACGGCTTGACCTTCACCTCTCATTTCTACGGCGCGCGCCGCTCTGTCGGCTATGTGCCGTTCAATTCGGAGACGCTGGTCACCGGCAAGCTGTTCGAGGATATCCGCGAGGCGGTGTTCAAGCTCGCCGACCCGGATCTCTACGACACCATCGTCATCACCAATCTCTGCGTACCCTCGGCCTCGGGCGTGCCGCTGCGGCTTCTCCCCAGGGAGATCAACGGCGTCCGCATCATCGGCATCGACGTGCCGGGCTTCGGCGTGCCGACCCATGCCGAGGCCAAGGACGTGCTCGCCGGCGCGATGCTGGCCTATGCCCGCAAGGAAGCCGAGGCCGGCCCGGTCCAGGCCCCGCGCGCCGGCAAGGCGCAAAAGCCCACCGTAACCCTGCTCGGCGAGATGTTCCCGGCCGACCCGGTCGGCATCGGCATGATGCTGGAGCCGCTGGGTCTGGCGGCGGGTCCGGTCGTGCCGACGCGCGAATGGCGCGAGCTTTATGCGGCGCTGGACTGCGCGGTCGTTGCGGCGATCCACCCCTTCTACACAGCCTCGATCCGCGAATTCGAGGGCGCGGGCCGCGCCATCGTCGGCTCCGGACCGGTCGGCGTCGATGGCACGGCGGCCTGGCTGGCCGCGATCGGAAACGCCTGCGGCGTGCCGGCGCCGCTGGTTGAATCCGCCCAGAACAAGCTGCTGCCGGCGATCAGCGGCGCACTCGCGGCGATGCCGATCAAGGGCCGGATCACGCTCTCGGGCTATGAGGGCTCGGAGCTGCTGGTCGCGCGGCTGCTCGTCGAGAGCGGGGCCGACCTTCGCTATGTCGGCACCGCCTGCCCGCGCACGCCCTGGTCGGAGGCCGACCGCGACTGGCTCGCCGCGCACGGCGTCATGGTCAACTACCGCGCCACGCTGGAGCAGGATCTGGCGGCGATGGCCGAATTCCAGCCCGATCTCGCCATCGGCACCACGCCTGTGGTTCAGAAGGCCAAGCAGCTCGGCATTCCGGCGCTGTATTTCACCAATCTGATCTCGGCCCGGCCGCTGTTCGGCCCGGCCGGCGCGGGCTCGCTCGCCCAGGTCGTCAACGCCGCCATCGGCAATCGGCCCCGCATGGCTGCGATGAAGGCGTTCTTCGCCGGCGTCGGCGAGGGCGACACGGCCGGCACCTGGCAGGATACGCCAAAACTGCATCCGGACTTCCGCGAAAAATTCGCCCGACGCGCCGCAAAGGCGAAGGCGATCGCCGAGGAGATTCCGTGATGCTGATCCAGGATCACGATCGCGCCGGCGGCTACTGGGGGGCGGTCTACGTCTTCTGCGCCATCAAGGGGCTGCAGGTGGTCATCGACGGCCCCGTCGGCTGCGAGAACCTGCCCGTCACCTCGGTGCTGCATTACACCGACGCGCTGCCGCCGCATGAACTGCCGATCGTCGTCACCGGCCTCGCCGAGGAAGAACTCGGCCAGCACGGCACGGAGGGCGCGATGAAGCGCGCCAACGCCGTGCTCGATCCGCATCTGCCGAGCGTCGTGGTGACCGGCTCGATCGCCGAGATGATCGGCGGCGGCGTCACGCCCGAAGGCACCAACATCCAGCGCTTCCTGCCGCGCACCATCGACGAGGACCAGTGGCAATGCGCCGACCGGGCGCTGTTCTGGCTCTGGAGCGAATACGGCGCCAAGCGCGGCATCGTGCCCAAGGCCAAGCCCCGCAAGGAGGGCGCGCGGCCCAAGGTCAACATCATCGGCCCGGCCTATGGCATGTTCAATATGCCGTCCGACCTCGCCGAGGTGAGACGCCTGATCGAGGGCATCGGCGCCGACGTCCACATGACCTTCCCGCTCGGCTCGCATCTGGCCGAGGTGCAGCGGCTGGCCGACGCCGAGGTCAATGTCTGCCTCTATCGCGAATATGGCCGGCTGCTCTGCGAGGCGCTCGACCGGCCCTATCTGCAGGCGCCGATCGGCCTGCATTCGACCACCGCCTTCCTGCGCTCGCTCGGCGAACTGCTCGGGCTCGATCCCGAGCCCTTCATCGAACGCGAGAAGCACACCACGATCAAGCCGCTCTGGGATCTGTGGCGCTCGGTGACGCAGGATTTCTTCGGCACGGCCTCCTTCGCCATCGTCGCCAACGAGACCTATGCGCGCGGCATCCGCCATTTCCTCGAAGACGAGATGGGCCTGCCCTGCACGCTCGCGGTCTCGCGTTGCGCGGGGACCAAGTCCGACAACGACGCCGTGCGCGCCTCGCTGAAGGACAGACCGCCGCTGGTGCTGTTCGGCTCGTTCAACGAGCGCATGTACATGGCCGAGGCCGGCGGGCGCGGGGTCTACATCCCGGCCTCTTTCCCCGGCGCGGTGATCCGCCGGCATATCGGCACGCCTTTCATGGGCTATTCCGGGGCGACCTACCTCGTCCAGGAGGTCTGCAACGCGCTGTTCGACGCGCTCTTCCACATCCTGCCGCTGGGTACCCAGATGGACGCCGTCGAGGCGACGCCGTCGCGGCTGCATCGCGAATTGCCCTGGTCGGACGAGGCCAAGGCGCTGCTCGACGCGGTGCTGGAGAAGCAGCCGGTGCTGGTGCGCATCTCGGCGGCCAAGCGCATGCGCGACGCCGCTGAATCCCGCGCCCGCCACGACGGCGACGAGCGCGTCACGGCGCAGCATCTCGACGCCGCCAGACATCGCGAGGGGGCCTTTTCATGAGCGCCCTCGCCTTTCCTTTCGGCCGGAGCGCGCCGCGGCCCGCCCGGATTTCGGAACGCCTTCCATACGGGGAGCAACGCCCATGACCATGCAGTTCAACCACAGCCCTTCGCGGCACGCGAAATCCTCGGCGGCCGACCGCCGCATGTGCCGGCGTCTGGTGACGCTGACGCTGCCGGCCTTCCTCGTCGCCACGGCGGTTCGCCGCATGATCCGGCCCGCGCCGGCCGGCCGGCGGCTCTCGCTTTACGCGGAGGCGCGCGCCAGCGCCTACGCCACGATTCCCTTCATGTTCATGGGCTGACGCCCGGAGCTGAAGGACACCAGCTCCCGCCCGGTTCGCCGGGTGGGGGGATAGCCGGAGGTCAAAGACCGGCGCCCCGCCGCACGGGATCCGTGCGGTAACGGCCGAAAGGCCACATAGAGAGGACTGATCATGGCAGAGAGAGACTCGCTGTCAGGGTTGACCGAAGCGGAAGCCCAGGAATTCCACGGCTTCTTCATCACGAGCTTCATCGCCTTCACGGTCATCGCCGTGATTGCGCATTTCCTGGTCTGGTCGTGGCGCCCCTGGCTGCCGGGACCGAACGGGTATGCGTCTCTCGAAGAAGGCGTGAAGACGGCCCTGACCACCGCCGTATCGCTGATTTCGTGAAGAGGAGCGGACAATCATGTACAAAATCTGGCTGTTGTTCGATCCGCGTCGCACGCTGATCGCGCTCTTCACCTTCCTGTTCGGGCTCGCCATCCTGATCCACTTCATCCTGCTCTCGACGAACAGGTTCAACTGGATCGAAGGCCCGCGGAAGGCCGCCGCAGCGCTGCAGATCGAGGCTCCGGTCTCGGATGTGGTGATCCGGCATATCGGTTGACGAAACCGCCGACGAAACTGGCGGACGAGGCCCGCGCCAAGCGCGCGACCCCGTCCGCCGATCCGACCCGACACCGCGAAAGATCAACCGTTTGAAACGAGGCGCGGCCCTGACGGCAGGCGCTCGCGGAGGATGCGACCATGGCCTTGCTCAATTTCGAACGTAAATACCGCGTCAGGGGCGGGACCCTGATCGGGGGCGACCTCTTCGATTTCTGGGTCGGCCCGTTCTATGTCGGCTTCTTCGGCGTCGCGACGGCGTTCTTCGCCGCGCTCGGCACGGCCCTGATCTTCTACGGCGCGGCCATCGGCCCAACCTGGAATCCCTGGCTGATCTCGATCGCGCCGCCCGATATCAGCTACGGCCTGCGGCTCGCGCCGCTCAAGGAAGGCGGGCTCTGGCAGATCATCACGATCTGCGCGACCGGTTCCTTCATCTCCTGGGCGCTGCGCGAGGTCGAGATCTGCCGCAAGCTCGGCATGGGCTACCATGTGCCCTTCGCCTTCGGCTTCGCCATCCTGGCCTATATGACGCTGGTGATCTTCCGGCCCTTCCTGATGGGCGCCTGGGGCTACGGCTTTCCCTACGGCATCTTCAGCCATCTCGAATGGGTCTCCAATGTCGGCTACCAGTATCTCCAGTTCCACTACAATCCCGCGCATATGATCGCGGTGAGCTTCTTCTTCACCACGGCGCTGGCGCTTTCGCTGCATGGCGGCCTGATCCTCTCGGCGGTCAACCCCAAGCGCGGCGAGCCGGTGAAGACGCCCGAGCACGAGAACACCTTCTTCCGCGACACGATCGGCTATTCGATCGGCACGCTCGGCATCCACCGGCTCGGCCTGTTCCTGGCGCTGCAATCGGTGTTCTGGAGCGCGGTCTGCATCATCATCAGCGGCCCCTACTGGAGCGAGGGCTGGGCCGAATGGTGGGACCTCTCGAAGCATTTCACGATCTGGCGCTGAGGCTCGGGCGAGCCCCGGCCACCCATTCGGCATCCGTCTGTCCAAGGATCAAGGCGCAAGGATTACGGCGATGGCAACCTATCAGAACATCTTCACCCGGGTTCAGATCCATGGCGCGCCCGATCTCGGCGTGCCGATCCCCGGCCGCGGAACGCGGCGCGGCAGCGCGACCCGGACGAGCAACCTGTTTGGCCTGATCGGCGACGCGCAGATCGGCCCGGTCTATCTCGGCTGGACCGGCGTGACCTCGCTGGTCTGCGGCCTGATCGCCTTCGAGATCATCGGCCTCAACATGCTGGCCTCGGTGAACTGGGACCCGGTCCGCTTCGTGCGCGAACTGTTCTGGCTCCAGCTCGCAGCCCCGCTGCCAGAACATGGCCTGAAGATCCTGCCGCCGCTGAAGGAGGGCGGCTGGTGGCTGATCGCGGGCTTCTTCCTCACCACCTCGATCCTGCTCTGGTGGGTGCGCACCTATAACCGGGCCCGCGCGCTGGGCATGGGCACGCATGTGGCCTGGGCCTTCGCCTCGGCGATCTTCCTCTATCTCGTCCTCGGCTTCATCCGGCCGCTGATGATGGGGACATGGAGCGAGGCGGTGCCCTTCGGCATCTTCCCGCATCTCGACTGGACGCAGAATTTCTCGCTGCGCTACGGCAACCTGTTCTACAACCCGTTCCACGCGCTCTCGATCGCCTTCCTCTACGGCTCGGCGCTGCTCTTCGCCATGCATGGCGCGACCATCCTCGCCGTCTCCCGCTATGGCGGCGACCGCGAGATCGAGCAGATCACCGATCGCGGCACGGCTTCGGAGCGCGCCGCCCTGTTCTGGCGCTGGACGATGGGCTTCAACGCCACGATGGAGTCGATCCATCGCTGGGCCTGGTGGTTCGCCGTGCTCTGCACGCTGACCGGCGGCATCGGCATCCTGCTGACGGGTACGGCGGTCGACAACTGGTACGAATGGGCGATCAAGCACAAATTCGCGCCCGCCGACCCGACCATGTGGCAGCAGATCGCCGTGCCTCCGCCCAAGGTCTGATCCCGAGCCAGTCCCAGGAGATGCGGCACTTCAGGGGGAGACCGGAAACGGTCTCCCCTTTTTCGCATCCTGCTCTATGGCGAGACGCGATACTTCGCCGTGAGCCTGAGCCCGATCACCGAGACCAGCAGCGCGAACCAGACCGGATCGGCGCGGCGGAAGAAGAAGCTCTCGAGGCAGGCCGAATAGATCGCAAACAGCCAGATCCGGAAGAACAACTCGGCCAGCGCCTTGTTCTCGAAGGTCGGGATGACGCGGTGGTGGTCGCGCAGGGGCAGCAGGATCAAAACGATCATCGCCAGCACGAGGCCGGGAATGCCGAGCCCGATGACGAGGTCGACATAGCCGTTATGGCCATGGACCATGCCGTTCGAGATGCCGCTCTCATACTCCTTCGGCTCCGAGAACAGCACGAAATCGCTGCCCCAGAAGCCCTCGAAGCCATAGCCGAAGAGCGGGCGCTCCCAGAGCCGGTCGAGCGCGAAGCGCCAGATCTCGGTGCGGCCGGTGAAGGTCTGGCCGGGACTGACCGACTGCACGATCGCGTTGATCGACGGGTAGAGCACGGAGCCGACCGTCGCCGTCAGCAGCAAAGCGAGCGGCCCCAGCGCCACCAGCGCCCGCAGCCACAGGCTCCTGATCCGGGCGCAGGCGAAGCCGACCAGCACGACGAAGGGGCCCAGCCCCATCGAGGTCTTGGAGCCGGTCATGAACAGAAACAGGGCCGCGAGCCCGAGGATGACCAGCCCGAACCGCATCGAGTAGGAGGCTGCGACGAAGATGCCGATCAGCATCAGGATGACCATCATCGCGCCGGCGATGTTCTTGTGGTCGAACAGGCCGCGCCAGGCGCCGGCATGCTCGGGCTCGAGCACGTCGCCGCCGGAATGGATCGCGACGTCGCGGAAGACGACGAGGCCGGTATAGCAGATCAGCAGCACGAGCAGCGCGGCCGTACCCAGCAGCAGCGCGAAATGGCGCTGGCCGCGCGGCAGCAGCGGCAGCGTGCCGGCGATCACCAGCACCACCAGCGTGAAGCGCAGCGCCCGCATCGAGATTTCGGGATTGGCCGAATAGACCACGCCGACGACCATCCAGGCGATCAGCGCGAGCCAGGCCGGCCTGAGATAGGCCAGCGCCGCCCGCCCGCCGGCATTCGCCGAGCAGAACAGCCCAAGCACCGCCATCAGCGAAAAGGCGATCTGGTTGACGACGTTGCTGGTGTCGGCGGTTTCTACGTAATAGGTGCCCTTGAAGGGCGCGGTCGAGACCCAGACCAAAAGCAGCGCCGCGACGAAGACGATGCTGCGCAGATAGTAGCCGGCATCGGCGGAGAGGTCCGCCGTGGCGGCGTAGCTGTCGCTGGTGCCGGTCGCGCTCATCGGGCGTTGCGCGTCCGTCAGGCCTGGTTGACGACGAAGCCGCGAATGCGCGCGGCGTTCGGTCCAAGCACGGCGTTGGCGCGCTCGAGATCGGCCACGCCGACCTCGCCTTCGCGGATCACCAGCACGATGTCGTCGACGACCTGAGCGAAGCTGTCGGTGAGGGCGTCGCTGCCGATCGGCGCGCCGTCGATGATGATCGGCCCGAAGCGCCGCGCCGCGCCGAAGATCTCATGTGCAAGCTGGTCGGGCGTGACCGCGTCGCTGCGGCCCGCGCGCGGCAGGAAGAACAGCCCCGTGCCCTCGTCCTGCCGCGCGACGCGCACCAGCCCGGCCGAGCCCGTGGCGATCTCGTGCAGGCCGAGTTCGGCGTCGGGCGCATAGACCCGGGTCAGACTGGTCTCGCCGAGGCTTGAATCGATCAGCAAGGCCGGCCGGCCCGAGGTCGCAGCCTCCAGCGCGAGATTGAGTGCGACCGTTGAAGCGCCAGCCTGACCGCGCAGTCCCACAACCAGGATGCGGCGCGGCCTCCCATCCTCGACAAGCGTCGCGCCGAGGCTGCGGATCGCCCTGGCGAAGCTCGCATCGGGCTTGTCGAGCACATCGACGAGATGCGCCTTGAGCTGGAACACCGAGCGGGCCTCGCCCTCGTTGCGCCGCCAGCGCCTGTGCCGCACGGCGGGCACCGTGGCGAGCAGGGGCGCGGCCGCCGCCTGCAGCACGTCGGGAATCCTGTCGGCCTGGCCGCCCTTTATCGTGGTGAAGCGCCGCACCAGCGCACCGCCAGGCGCGGTCGCCACGGCCGTGCCCTGATAGGGCGCAGGCGGCGTCGCATCGGCAGCCACAGATCGTTCAGCGCCAGTGAACGCCTCCGATAAGGGCTGGCGGCGGCTCCAGAAGCGGAACCCGCGCGGCTCCTTTCGGGACGGAGCGGGCGCGGGTGGCGACTGACCGGTCTCGCCCGGCCCCTTCAGCGCCAGCCCCAGCACCAGCAGAGCGCCGATGCCTCCGCCGGCGACCCCGCCGAGCATCGCGATCGTGCGACGGCTCATGCCGGACTTCTCCAGCGGCGGCATGGCGTAGCTGATGATGCGGGCGTTGGTGGTGTCGATGCCGGCGAGCTCGCCGGTCTCGCGCGCCCGGCGCAGGAAGGCGTCGTAGACGACGCGGGAGGATTCGACCTCGCGCTCGAGTTCGCGCAGTTCGACCGAGGCGCGGCCGGCGGCGTATTGCGAGGTGGTGAGCTGTGCCACGCGCTGTGCGATCTGCTTCTCGGATTCGACCGCCCGGTCGTATTCGACCTTGGCGGCGCGGGCTATGCGCGACAATTCGTCCGAGATCTGCCGGCGCGCATCGCGCACCTGCGCCTGCGCCGCGCCGAGCGCGGGATGGCGCGAGCCGAGCGAGGCGAGCAGGTCGGCCTCCTTGCTCAGCGCCGCGCCAAGCTGCGAGCGCAGCGCCGTCATGGTGTTGGAGGCGACCGCTTCGGGGATGGCGCCGGCCTCGATCGAGCTGGCGCGTGCGGCCAGCGTCTGGTCATACTTCGCCTTGGCCTCGGTCACCTTGGTGCGCAGCGCGACGAGCTGGGCATTGTTCAGCGCCAGCTGCTCCTCGCCGATCGACTTGCCGCCGACGCCGACGATATTGTTGGCCTCCTTGTATCTCTCGGCCTTCTCCTCGGCGATGCGCAGCCGGTTGCGAAGTTCCTCGAGTCGGCCCGTCAAGGCGCCGGTGGCCCGCTGGGCCGCGTCGGCGCGGACCGAGGCCTGGTCGTCGAGATAGGCGTTGGCCAGCGCATTGGCGATGCGCGCGGCCTTGGTCGCCTCGCGCGAGGTCACCGAGATATCGATGACGAAAGTGCGCTCGCCGCGCCGGACGGCGACCTGCTTGTCGAGCGCCGCCAGCGCATAAAGCAGGCCGTCCCGGGGCGGTTCGCCGCCGCGCGGCAGCAGATCGGCCAGCAGGCGCGACAAGCCGGTCTTGGTCGCCTCGCCGCCAAACTCCGGATCCTTGTCGAGCCCCTCGGTCTGGACGACGCGCGACTTGATGCTGTCGGACGCGATCACGCGCGCCTGGCTCTCCAGATAGCCGGTCGTCGAGGTCGGATCGCCGCCGCTGGCGTTGGGCGAGACTTCGTTCTGCAGCACGCGCAGGTCGCGCGGGTCGATGAAGAGCTGCGCGGTCGAGACGTATTTCGGCGGGATGAACAGACTCGCAAGCCCCGCCAGAACCACGCCTATGAAAGCGGCCAGCAGCACGAGGCCCTTGCGCCGCCACAGCGTGGCCACCAGCCAGGCCGGGTCGGTCAGCCGCGCAAGCAGCGGCTGCTGGTCCTGCAGCCTTGGCGCGGGTCGGCTGCGGCGGTCCCGCCGCTGCTGCGTCTCGTCCGTGGCCGTATCGGTATTGAACATGACGCTACGCTTCACTCTGTAACCTCTGCCCGGATGCGGCAGGCCAACCCTGCCGCCTCAGGCTCTCTTCGCATCAATAACTGGGTCATCAGCTCGCGCCGCGCCGGTAGCGGTCGAGCACCTTCATCATCAGCTTCGGGCGGAAATCGGCGTCCAGAGGCAGCGGCCGGGCGCTGGCGCCGTCCTTGCGCGGGAAGGTTTCGTGGATCCAGGAGTAGCGGTCGCTGAGGCCCCAGGTCACGATCGCCCTGGGCTGGCGCACCGAGACGATGGCGTTGAGATAGGTCGAGACCAGGCTGGCGGCGGCGCGGTCGCGCGTCTGAGGGTCGGCCGGCAGCTTCCAGTCGATCACGTCGAGTTCGGTGATCTCGACATCGAGTTCGAGCTTGCCGAGCTCGTACATGAACTGCTGCAGGCCATGGGTGTCGATCGGGTTCTCGGCATAGAGATGCGCCTGCATGCCGATGCCGTGGACCGGAATGCCCTTGTCCTTCAGCCTGCGGCAGATATCGAGCGCGATCTTGCGGCGCAGGGCTACGCCGGGCCACGGCTCCTCGAAATTGAAGTCGTTGAGCACGAGCCGCGCCGAGGGGTCGGTGCGGGCTGCGGTGCGGAAGGCGATCTCGATATGCTCGGGGCCGAGCAGGCGCTGCCAGATCGTGTCGCGATAGGGCTCGCCTGGCGTCGCGTCGAACCGGATGACCTCGTTGACCACGTCCCAGGTCGCGATCCTGCCCTTGTAGCGGTCGACGACGGTCTCGATGTGCCTGACCAGCTCGCGCTCGGCCTCGGCCTTCGTCGTCATCGTCCTGGCCCAGGCAGGCAGCGCCTCGCCCCAGAGCAAAGCATGGCCGCGCAGGGCCTGGCGGTTGCTCTGCGCGAAGGCGACCAGTTCGTCGGCGCCGGAGAAATCGAAGCGCGCGCGGTCGTGGCGCAGCGCTTCCCATTTCAGGTCGTTCATCGGAACGATCACGTCGCAATGCCGCCGGAGCGCTTCACGATAGCGTGCATCGGCGCGGAACGTCTCGATCTGCGCGGCCGAGCCTATCGGCACCGGGCCACGACTGGCGGCGGCGGGACGCGCGCCAAGGCCCGCCCCGGCCAATGTGGCCGCGCCGGAGATCAAAGCCTGTCTGCGCGTCATCGCATTCATGTGTCGATCCGGGCCAATAGGTTTCGCAAAATGTCGCAGCCTGTTTCGTTTAGGGTCGATCAACGCCTTCCGGGCTAAACAGAATGCCTTCGACGGTCCCGCTCAGGCAGGGTCCGGGCCAGAAGCGCCGCCCGAACGGACCTCATGTCGCCTGACCGCGCCGCCATTTCCGCCTACCTCACGATCCTGAGCGGCTCGGCTGGCCGGCTCGTCATCTCCCTTGTCTACTTCCTCATCGTTGCGAATACGTTGACCCTCAGCGAATTCGGTCTGTTCGCCACGGCTTCGGCGACCGGGCTGATCCTGTCGCGGCTGCTCGCCTTCGGCTTCGTCTCGCCGGTCTACCGGGTCGCGACCGTCAAGCCGCGTCTGCTGGGAACCTATGCCGCCGGTTTCGCCGGGCTCGCCGCCCTGTCGATCCCGGTGATCGTGCTCGCGGCGGCGGCCGTCTACGCCGCCCTGTTCCAGGGCCGGCTGGCGGCGCTGTCCTTCGCCTTGATCGTGACGGCGGAGGTGCTGGGCTGGCGTCTCGTCGAGGTCGTCGCCATCGTCAATAACGGGCTCAGGCGCTTTCGACAGGCAGCGCTGCTGGTCATCCTCGGCTCATCGCTGCGCACGGTTGCGGCCGTCGCCTTCTATCTGTTCGGACAGGCGAGCCTGACGGTCTGGGTCTTCGCCTATCTTGGCGCGACGCTGGCGACCGCGCTGATCGCCTTCCTGTTCTTCATGCCGTCGCTGCGCTGGCGGCTCGACCGCCGCATCTATGCCCGGCGCATGCCGGACGCCGTCTTCGCCGCCGCCGCCGACATCGTCTTCTATATCCAGGCCGAACTCGACAAACTGCTGGTGCTGGCGCTGGCCGGCGAGAGGACCGCAGGCCTCTACGCCATCGCCATGCGCGTCATCGACCTCACCGCCATGCCGGTACGCAGCTTCAACCAGATGCTGGTCCAGAAGATCATGAAGGAGCGCGGCCTCGTCGCGGGCTTCAGCCGCCGCGCCGTCGTCGAGGCCGGCATCGCGCTGATCTCGGTCGGAGGGCTCGCCGCCGTGATCCTGCTGCTGAAGCCCTTCCCCGGCATGCTCGGGCGCAACGTCTCGGAGGCGGCCTGGCTCTTCCTCCCGATGCTGGCGGTGCCAGCCTTCCGCAACCTCGTCGAATACCATGCCGAACTGCTCTATGCCCGCGAGCGCACGGGCTCGCGCATCGCGCTGCTCTGCGCGGTCACAGGGCTCAAGGCCGCGCTGATCTCATGGGTTATGCTGCAATTTTCCGCCGGAGACGATTGGGCGCTCTGGCTCAACGGCGTCTTCGGGCTGGTCTATCTGCTCTCGGCGGCGGTGACCTACCGCCTGCTCGGACAGGCGCGCTGACGCAACGCTACTGCGCCTCGAACAGCGCCTTGAGCTGGGCGACCGGCTGGCCGATGAAGGACTGCACCCCGACCGCGACCTGGCCGCGCTCGAGCACCTCCTCGAAGGAACGCAGCGAGGCGATGCCGGCGGCGTCGCCGCCCCAGTAGCTCTTGCAGAGTTCGTGGCTGTCGGTAACATGGCCAGCGGCCGCGAGCCCGAGCACGCGTTCGACGAAATAGCCGTAGATCATGTATTCCGAGAACTGACGCTGCCGCGCGATCGCCTCGACCCAGCCGCGCCCGCTGAGCGCCTCGATATGGCGGTGCAAAGCCAGCACGTTGTCGCGCCGCCAGGTCACGAGATTGTTGATGTAGTCCGGACTCGGAACGGTCGGGGCAGGCAGGCCGAGCAGGTCGGCGGCCATGCCGCACCATGAGACATGCTCGGCCATGTCGGCGGTGATGCCGTCGGGCTTCGCATAGAGCCTGACGGCCCCGTCCGTCGTCAGGCTGTCCAGCGCGAAGGGCCGCAGGAACAGCATGTCGGAATCGGCGAAGAGCAGGACATCCTCGCGGCTCGCCAGCGGCAGCGCGAATTTTCGCAATTGCTGGGCATGCCAGCCGCGCAAAGGCGGCACGCCGCGCGCGAGCGCACCCAGGCTGGTCCAGACCCGGCGCTTGCCAAAGCTGAACGGATCGGGCCGCGCCTTGAGCCAGGACGGGAGCAGCGCCGACTCCGGCAGGACCGTCCGGCGCGGGCCTTCCAGCGACGAAAACAGCGCGACGTCGCCATCCTCGACAAGGAGGTAATGCATCGCATGCCCGCTGACGAAGCGGTCGATGCTGGCGCAAAGCAGCCGGCAGCGTTCGATGTCGCCGGCATAGCTCGGCGTCGCGATGGCGTAACTCAGATTGATCGGGCCTGGGCTCATGGCGCGGGCCGTCGCGCGGAAAGCTTCAGCCGCAGCATGCGCAGCAGGAAGACCGGGTTGCCGAGCACATAGCGCCGCCAGAGCCGGCCGGGTTCGAGCCAGAGCCGATACGCCCATTCCAGCCGCAGCGTCCGAACGGTTTGCGGCGCGCGCGCGACCTCGCCGGCGAGAAAATCGAACAGCGCCCCGATGCCGGCGGCGACATGGGCGTGGCGGGCCTCGATCCGCTCGGCGATGAAATGCTCCTGCAGCGGATTGCCCAGCGCGACCAGCAGAAGATCCGGCGGATCGGCCGCGAGCGCATCCAGCATCGCAGCCTTGCCGCACTCGTCGATGAAGCCGTGGCCGGCGACATGGAAGCGGTGCCGCGGAAAATCCCGCGCCAGCCTCGCGGCCGCCTTGTCGGCCACGCCAGGCCGGCCGCCGAACAGCGCCACGCGCAGCGGCTGCGTCTGGGCCGCCAGAAGCGCCGGCGTGAAATCGGTCCCGTTCAGATTGGCCGGGAAGGCCGAGCCATGCAGCAGCCTTGCGCCGATATCGACGCCGACGCCGTCGGCAAGCACGAGGAAACCCGCGAGCCGGCGGCGCAGCGGTTCGTCCCGCGCCGCGAGGTTGACCAGATGCGCATTGCAGAAGGCGAGCTTGAGATGGCGCCGCGCGACGAACGCGTCGCCGACCAGACGCAGCGCCGACTCGCGATCGAGCACGGCGATCGCGACGCCGCCGACATCGCGCGTCGCAACGCTCGTCATGGCCGGCGCGGAGGCGACGACCGGGGGGTCAAGTGTCAGGCTGGCAGGCACGATGATGGTTGTCCGGACGTCGCGACGGTCATGTCATGGCGCAACCCCGCGCCCGGTCAAGCGCAACCCTGCCGCAGGGTGAACGCCGGGTTCTCCCAAGTCGCGGCCGCGCGGCTCCCGCCATGGCCGGCCTCATTGCCGGTTCGGTGTTCCAGTTTGGCACGACAGCGATCCGGTCACGGCCGACGCATCTGGCGTAAGACACCTCATTCCATTGAAAACGCATTGAAATTCACAGATTCAGCCTCGTTCTGGCGCAATGCCCGGCGGCATGTCGCTTGCGGCCAGCCCGGCACGATGCGGTCGTGATCGGAGATTTGTCCCGTTCCGAGCCGCCGCAGCGCTGGAGCGCCGGGCATGATGATGAGCGTCAACGACCTGAACTACGCAGCCGCCACCGCCGCCGAGGAGCGCGCCAACTCCTGGCGTCACTGGATCGGCCTCGTGACCGCGCTGATCGACGCCGGCGCCGTCTTCGGCATCGTCACGCTCGCCTCGGTCGCCTATCATCTCCAGGCCTATGGCCATGTCGGCAACCATCAGGTCACCTTCGAACTCGCGAGCATGATCGCGGCGATCTTCGTCTTCACCAACCTGCTGCGCGGCCGCTACCAGATCGGCAACTATCTCTCCACCAAGGGCCAGATCGCCTCGGCCTTCACCGTCTGGAACATCACCATGGTCGCCTTCATCGCGATCGTGTTCATGGCCAAGATCGTCGATCATTACTCGCGCGCCGTGGTGATCGTAACCTATCTCGCCGGCATCCCGCTGATCTCGCTGGCGCGTTCGGGCATCGTGCGGACCATATCGATGGCGAGCAAGACCGGGCTGATCACCTCCGAACGGGTCTTCCTGATCGGCCGCGAGCAGGACGTGATGTCCTTCGTCTCGCGCCACCAGCCCTGGAACATCGGCTTCGTCATCATCGACGTCGCCTTCCTGCGCGACGCCCAGAGCCGGCGGATCAACGACCCCGCCGCCGCGCTCGCCGCCGACCTCGCCACGGCGGTCGCGCGTTGCCGCGTGATGCAACCCGACGCCGTCTTCATCGCCATGCCCTGGGCCGATCAGGACACGATCGACGCCTGCGTCGACGCCTTCATGAACCTGCCGGTCGCGATCCACCTGACGCCCGAAAAGATCATGGACCGCTTCGACAACCCCCATATCGTCCGGATCGGCTCGCTCGCCAGCCTGCGCCTGACGCGCCCGGCCCTGTCCTCCCTCGAAATCGCCGCCAAGCGGATCTTCGACGTGGTCGCGGCAAGCGCCATCCTCGTCGCCTCGCTGCCGCTGCTGCTCATGATCGCAGCCCTGATCCGGCTCGATTCGCCAGGTCCGGTGCTGTTCCTGCAGCGCCGCTACGGCTTCAACCAGCAGGCCTTCCGCATCTTCAAGTTCCGCACCATGACGACGACCGACGATGGCGACGTGATCCGCCAGGCGACACGCAACGATCCGCGCATCACAAGGATCGGCCGGTTCCTGCGGCGCTACAATCTCGACGAGTTGCCGCAACTCCTGAACGTCATCGCCGGGCAGATGTCGCTCGTCGGCCCGCGCCCGCATGCGCTCGCCCATGACCACGAATTCCAGCGCAAGATCGCCCGCTATGCGCGACGTCACAACGTCAAGCCCGGCATCACCGGCTGGGCGCAGGTCAATGGCCTGCGCGGCGAGACCGATACGCAGGACAAGATGGCCCGGCGCATCGCCTTCGACCACTGGTATATCGACAACTGGTCGTTCTGGCTCGATCTGGCGATCCTCGCCCGCACCGTCCTGAGCCCGCGCTCCTACCGCAATGCCGTCTGACGCATTGCACGCTGCGGGACAAAGCGGTTGCGCCGGTAGCGACTGCCCGGTCCGCGTCGCCGGGCGCTTTGCAGGCCGCCAAGCCTGATCTAGGGTCATGCCGCAATCTCGAAAGCGGGCCTGACCATGAACCAAATCGATTTAGACGGACGCGTCGCCATCGTCACCGGCGGCGCGCAGGGCATCGGCCGGGCTGTCGCGGCGCGCTTCGCCGCCAGCGGCGCCAGGGTCGAACTCTGGGACATGGATGGCAAGCTGGCGGCCGAGGCCGCCGCCGAGATCGGCCCCAACGCCACCGGCGTCGCCATCGACGTGACAAATGCCGTGGCCGTGAAGGCGGCAACCGAGGCGCTGGAAGCGCGGCTCGGCAGCGTCGATATCCTCGTCACCAGCGCTGGCATCGCCGGGCCCAATCACAAGACGTGGGAGTATCCCGCCGAGGACTGGGCACGGGTGATGCGCATCAATGTCGACGGCACGCTGCATTGCTGCCAGGCGGTCATCCCCGGCATGCTCAGGCGCAATTACGGCCGGCTCGTGCTGGTCGCCTCGATCGCCGGCAAGGAGGGCAATCCCAACGCTTCGGCCTATTCGGCCTCGAAGGCGGCTGTGATCGCGCTGACCAAGTCGCTCGGCAAGGAACTCGCGACGCAGGACATCGCGGTCAATTGCATCACGCCGGCCGCCGCCCGGACCCGCATCTTCGACCAGATGAGCGAGGAGCATATCGGCTACATGCTGGCGAAGATTCCGCGCGGGCGCTTCCTGCAGCCCGACGAGGTCGCCTCCATGGTCGCCTTCCTGGCATCGGCCGAGAACAGCTTCACCACCGGTGGCGTTTTCGACCTTTCAGGCGGCCGCGCGACTTACTAATCTCCACACCATGACCCAGACGCTTCCCTCCGCCGCCGTGCTCGGCGCGCGCGCTTTTGCGGCCCTCGAGGGCCTCAACCGCTTCACCGACGAGCCCGGCAAGCTGACCAGGCTTTATCTGTCGCCGGCCCATCGACAGGCGGCGGAATGGACGCTCGGCGCGATGGAGGTGGCGGGGCTGACCGCCCATATCGACGCAGCGGGCTCGGTGCAGGGCCGGCGCGAGGGACCGGTCCCGGGCGGGCCCTGCGTGATGATCGGCTCGCATATCGACACGGTCAAGGATGGCGGCAGGTTCGACGGCAATCTCGGCGTCGTCGCCGGCATCCTCGTCGCGCAGGCGCTGCGCGACGCCGGCATCGTCCTTCCCTTCGCGCTTGAGGTCATCGCCTTCGGCGACGAGGAGACGGTGCGCTTCCCGACCTCGTTCTCGACCTCGGCCGCGCTGGTCGGCCGCTATGACGAGAGTTGGTTTTCGGCCCGCGATTCCGAGGGCGTGATCCTGCGTGATGCGCTGGTCGGCTTCGGCGGCGACCCCGACGGCATTCCCGCGCTTGCGCGCAAGCCCGGCTCGATCAAGGCCTATCTCGAGATCCATATCGAGCAGGGCCCGGTGCTGGAGGCGCAGAACGAGCCCGTCGGCATCGTCACCGCGATCAACGCCCAGAAGCGGGCCCGCGTCCGGATCACCGGCGAGGCGGGCCATGCCGGCACTGTGCCGATGGCGCTGCGCAAGGACGCGCTGGCCGCCGGCGCGGAGATGGCGCTGGCGCTGGAGGCGATCGCCGCCGCCCATGAGAACGCGGTCGGCACCGTCGGCGTGTTCCGGCCCGATCCCGGCGCGACCAATGTCGTGCCCGGCGCGCTCGATTTCACGATCGACTTCCGCGCCCCGAAGAACGACACGCTGGCGAGCATGGACACAGCAATCGGCGAGCGTTTCACCGCGATCGCGGCGCGACGCGGCGTCGGTCTGACGATGACGCCCTATTCGCATGATCAGGCGACGCCGATGGCGGAGGCCTTGCAGGATGCCCTGGCCGCAGGCATCGCCAGGACCGGCTCCAATCTGAGCGCCCGCCGCCTGCCGTCTGGCGCTGGTCACGACGCGATGATCATGGCGCGGCTCTGTCCCGCCGCCATGCTGTTCGTGCGCAACGAGAAGGGCATCAGCCATTCGCCACTGGAGAACATGACGGAGGCCGATGCCGGCGTCGCGATCCGCGTTCTGCTGGAAACCGTGCTGGAGCTGGCCCGCCAGGACGCCTGACAGGTCGATCGGCGAAGCCGTCAGGCCGCCTTCGCGCCGAGGCAGGCGTTGATCTTGCCGAGCAGGCGCGGCAGGTCGATCGGCTTGGTGTCGAAATCGGCGCAGCCGACCTCGACGCTCTTGGCCCGGTCGCTCGACAGGGCATGCGCCGTCAGCGCGATGATCGGGATCGGGGCCGTTCGGGCCGAGGCCTTGATCAGGGTCGTGGCTTCCCAGCCGTCCATGTCGCCCAGCGCCACATCCATCAGGATCAGGTCCGGGCTCTCCTGCGCCGCCATGGCCACGCCGGTCGGGCCATCGGGTGCGCAGGCGACGGTGAAGCCCTGCCGCTGCAGGCGCCTGGTCAGCATGTCGCGATTCATCTCATTGTCTTCGACGAGCAGGATCTTAGGCATGTGTGCCAACCGTGTTTACCGTTTTGAGGGTGTTGCGTTGGATGACGGCCGCCATGCGCGCGCCGAAGCGGTCCATGGGGGCAGCCGGCATTTCCGGCTCGTCGAGTGTCGCCAGCGGCCTGTCGTCGCTAGGCGGGGCCACCGGCACAATCACGGTGAAGGCGCTGCCGACGCCCTCCCTGCTCTCGACCAGAATGTCGCCATGCATCAGCCGGCAGAGCTTGCGGCTGAGCGCAAGGCCCAGGCCCGTGCCGCCATATTTGCTCGCGCTTGAATCGTCGCCGACGGTGAACTGCTCGAACAGATTCGCGATCTGGTCGCGGGCGATGCCGATGCCGGTGTCTTCCACGCGCAGGTTCAGCCTCTGCTCATGACCATAGCCCGTCCGGGACGCGATCAGCCTGATCGCGCCGCCATGGGTGAACTTCACCGCATTGTCGAGAACCTGCGACAACGCCTGACGCAGCTTGGCGCCGTCGCAGACGATGCTGCCGAGCCCCGGATCGAAGCTCAGGCTCAGGCTGTTGCCGCCGCGCTCCGCCGCGACGCGGTATTGCTCGACGACCTCCTCCAGCAGGGGCACGATGTCGAGCGTCTCCGAATCGAGCTCCATCTTGCCGGCTTCGATCTTCGACAGGTCGAGGATCTCGTTGACCAGCCTGAGCAGATGATGCCCGGCGCTGTGGATACGTTCCAGATCGGCGGCCGTCTCGGTGTCGTCCTCGTCGGCGGCGTCCTCGAGCAGAAGCTGGCTGTAGCCGATCACGGCGTTGAGCGGCGTGCGCAGCTCATGGCTCATCTTGGCGAGGAAGTCGGCCTTGGCGGCGCCGGCGCGCTCGGCCTCCTCGGTGGCGTGGCGCAGTTCGGCAGCGGTGACCAGATGGCCGCGCATCTCGCCTTCCAGCTCGCCCTGCGAGGCCAGGACCTTGGCGTAAAACAGCGCCATCATGGTGACATAGAGCGAGGCCGCGACCGTCGAAACCAGCCCGAGCCCCTGCAATGCGGCGAAATCCATCTCCGGCGCCTTGGCGAAGCCGCCGAGCGAAAACGCCCAGAAGACCGCGAAATTCGCGGCGAACATCGCGAGCACGATCAACCGCAGCCTGGGCTCGGACCCGATATAGAAGAAGGCCAGCAGCGGAATGGTCAGAACCCAGGGCAGGGTCGGCGAGGTCACGCCGCCATAGAAGAAGCAGCTCCACAGGATGCAGAACATCAGGTTCTGGATCGAGATCAGCGCCAGCAGGTGATAGTGGCCGATCGCGCGCAGCACGAAGGGAAAGATCCAGAAGCCGGTGATGCAGGCGGCCAGAACCCAGATCGCATAGCCGGGATTCGGATCGAGAATATACAGGGCGAGCGGCACCGTATTGCCGATGAACGGCCCGAACAGATGACTGATCAGGAACATCCGCGCCTGCTTGCGCATCTCGCGATCGGCGGCGATGTCGGCCGGGATGAACCAGTCGACGAGATCGTTCAGGGCCGCCTGGGAGGTAGGGAGCGAGATCGCCATTCTGTCCTGTCGCAATCGATCGCAGCCGGGTTCGAGACTCCATCGGCATCGCGCAGGTCCGGTCACGAGCGCGATGCGAGAATGATGACGGCGCGGCGTTAAGGCTGCGTAAATTCGCGGGCAACATCAGCACAAGCGCACGCGGATGTGTCGGATCGCCTGTTGCGGCGGCGAATCTCGCATGGAACGTGGCAATGGGCCCCTGCAGCCTGCGCTCGTATAGCTGCCCGTCCCGGTTCGTATAGCTGCGGAGACCGATTTTTAACTTGGGTCGTGCAAGTCTTCGCACCAGCGGCGCTACGGAAGAGCCGTCCATACGAGACATGTGAATGAACTGGCTGATCTATCTTATCGACTGGTTTGTTCCCGAAGCGTCGAAGTTCGAGCGTTCGGACCTGAGTCTCGGCCGGAATTTCGTCTTCACCCATCTGTTCGGGCCGCTGCTGTCGCAATCGATCTCGCTGTTTCTGTATCTGACCGACCCGGCGCCAGGCTTCGCCTGCTGGACGATCATCATCTGCACCTGGCTGTTCTGGCTGCTGCCGTTCCTGCTGAAATACACGCGCAACCTGCAGCTCTGCGCCCTGATCTCGGTCGAACTGCTCGCCTTCACCGCGCTGTTCGGCGCATTCCACTATGGCGGCGTCTCCTCGCCCTTCCTGCCCTGGCTGATCGTCAGCCTGCTGCTCGGCTTCTTCTATCTGTCGGACAAGCCGCTGCTGGTGATCGTGCTGTTTGCGCTCAACATCGTCAGCTTCTACCTCGCCTATGTCCTATACGGCTTCCCGCAGCTCGTGCCGCTGTCGCAGCTCGAGCCGGTCGGCTGGATTTCGATCCTCTCGGCGACGATCTACATGTCCTGGATGGCGATCTACTACGCCAATATCACATCGATGCGCTCCGACATTGAGCGCGAGACCGAGCGTCACCGCGCCACCGCGATCCGACTGCGGCAGGCCAAGGAACTCGCCGACGCGGCCAACCGCTCCAAGTCGATCTTCCTGGCCAAGATGAGCCATGAGCTGCGCACGCCGCTCAACGCCGTGATCGGCTACAGCGAGATCCTGCTGGAGACCTTCGAACCCGACGAACGCAACGCGCACAAGCGCGTCGATCTCGGCCGCATCAACGCCGCCGGCAAACATCTGCTCGCGCTCGTCGCCGATGTGCTCGACCTGTCCAAGATCGAATCCAACAGCATCGAGCTGAAGATCGAGAGCTTCGATCTGGCCGAGTTCGCCCGCGACGTCGTCACCACGACGCAACGCCTGGCGGCGGAAAAGGGCAATGCGCTGACGCTGAACTGCATCGGCCAACTCGGGACCGTCTCGACCGACGCCACCAAACTGCGGCAGGTCGTGCTCAACCTGATCAGCAACGCAGCCAAATTCACAGAAGGCGGCACGATCGGCCTGACCGTGCGTCGCGACCGCAAGGGCGCCGCCGACTGGATCGAGATTCAGGTCCGCGACACCGGCATCGGCATCACGCCCGAGCAGCTCCAGCGCCTGTTCCAGAATTTCGGCCAGGCGACCGCCGGCACCGCCGGCAAATATGGCGGCACCGGGCTTGGCCTCTCGATCAGCCAGAAGTTCTGCGCCTTGATGGGCGGCGGCATCAGCGTCACCAGCGATCCGGGCCGCGGCTCCTGCTTCAGCGTCCGCGTTCTGGCCGAGCTTGCCCCGGCGGAGGCGCATGGTGATGCGTCCCCGGAAACGCCGCCCACTCCCCTTTCACTCGCTCCGGCCATTTGAGGCACGTCATGGTTTCTCCCATGGGCAGCGCCGGCGAGACCGCGTCCGCCACCCCGATGCATCAGGAGGCCCCGGCGCGGCGCCCGGTCGCTCCGCCGAGCCTGCTGATCGTCGATGACATCGCCGACAACCGCACGATCCTGGCGCGGCGCTTCCAGCGGCGCGGCTTCGAGATCGTCGAGGCGTCGAGCGGGCGCGAGGCGCTCGAACTCGTCGCAACGCGTCACTTCGACACTATCCTGCTCGACGTGATGATGCCGGAGATGGACGGCACCGAGGTGCTGCGCCGTATCCGCGAGCAGCATTCGGCCAGCGCCATGCCCGTCATCATGGTCACGGCCAAGAGCCAGAGCGAGGACATCGTCGCGGCGCTGGCGCTCGGCGCCAACGACTACGTCACCAAGCCTGTCGAGTTCGACGTCGCGCTGGCGCGCGTCACCAGCCAGATCGAGCGCAAGCGCGCCGAGACCGAGGCGCGCCAGGGCGCCGAGCGGCTGCGCCTGCTCAATGAGGAACTGGAAGCCCGCGTCAGCGAGCGCACCGCCAGGCTCTTCGCCGCCAACCAGCAGCTTGAGAGCGAGATCGCCCAACGCCATGAGACCGAAGCGCGGAACGCCTATCTGGCGCGCCACGACGTTCTGACGGGGCTCGGCAACCGGTTGATGCTGCGCGAGGGGCTGGACCGGGCGCTGGGCGGTTCGACGGCTGGCGACGGGGCGCCAACTTGCGTGCTCTTTATCGATCTCGACGGTTTCAAGAGCATCAATGACGGGCTTGGCCATGCGCTGGGGGACGCCGTTCTCAAGCTGGTGGCGACACGTCTGCGCAGCGAGACCGAGCCGAGTGACGAGGTCGTGCGGCTGGGCGGCGATGAGTTTGCCGTGCTCACGACCGGGACGGGCGGGATCGAGCGGGCCTCGCGCCTGGCTGGACGCCTGATCGAGGCGCTGAGCGAGTCCGCAACGATCGAGGGCAACCTCGTCCATGTCGGCGCCAGCATCGGCCTGGCGGTGGCAGGCGTCGATGGCGTGACAGGCGAGGAGTTGATGAAGGCCGCCGACATGGCGCTCTATCGCGCCAAGTCGGAAGGCCGTGGCGTCTGGCGCGTTTTCGACTCGGCCATGGATGCCTGCGCCCAAGCTCGCCGGCTGCTCGAACTCGATTTGCGCAATGCGCTCAGCGAAGGCGAACTGGCGCTGTTCTATCAGCCTCTGATCGACATGAAGACCAAGGCCATCACCGGCTTCGAGGCGCTGATGCGTTGGCGGCATCCCGAGCGCGGCTATGTCTCTCCGGCCGATTTCATTCCCGTCGCCGAGGATCTCGGGCTGATCGTGCCGCTGGGCGAATGGGCTCTGCGTCAGGCCTGCGTGGAGGCGGTGAAATGGCCGGCTACGATCAAGATCGCCGTCAACCTGTCGCCGATCCAGTTCCAGCGCGGAAACCTCGTGCCGGTCGTCGTCAGCGCGCTGGCGGCGTCCGGCCTCGCGCCGCAGCGGCTCGAACTGGAGATCACCGAATCGGTGATGCTCGACAAGTCGGCGCAGAACCTCGACACGCTGAAGGCCCTGCGCCATCTCGGCATGAGGATCGCGATGGACGATTTCGGCACCGGCTATTCGAGCCTCAGTTATCTGCGCAGCTTTCCTTTCGACAAGATCAAGATCGACCAGTCCTTCATCCGCGACCTCGGCAATGGCAGGGAGAGCCAGGCGATCGTCGATGCGATCGCAGGGCTGGGCGCGAGCTTCGGCATCACGACGACCGCCGAAGGCGTCGAAACCCAGGCTCAGTTCGATCTCTTGAGCAGCAATGGCTGCAACGAGGTGCAGGGCCGCCTGTTCAGCATGCCGGTTCCCGCCGACGAGGTCTCCGGTCTGCTGACGGAATATTCGGGCCGCTGACTCCGCGCGGCGGATTCGCTGGCCAACCTGCTCTTGTTAATCAGTTTTTAAGGTTAACGCGCGAAGCTTGAGGCTAGGAATCACCGTGATTCCGATGCTTCGGGTTCGACATGATCAGCTTTCGAACGGCCATCCTCGGTCTTCTGTGCGCCTGCGCTGGCGTCGCCGGCGCGAATGCGGCCGATCTCGGCATCCGCAAAAGCTATGAACCGCTTCCGCCCGCGGCGTTCGATTTCAAGCGCTTCTACATCCACGCCGGCCCGGCCGGGCTGCTCTACTCCGAGGGCGCAAAGATGCGCGCCGCGGGGACGCCGATCCCCGGAGCCGATGTCCGCATTCCCAACTCGCTGACCTTCGCGATCGAGGCCGGCTACTTCTTCACCCCCAATTTCGCGGTTGGCTTCGCCGGCGGCTTCCCGCCGCTGGTCAAGGTCGAGGCGAAGGGTTCGATCAACGGGTTGGGCACGCTCGGCAAGGTCGCAGGCGGTCCGACCGCCCTGACGGCGCAGTATCATTTCACCGGCATGGGCAATTTCCAGCCCTATGTCGGCGTCGGCCCCAGCCTGATGATCATCTTCCGGGACCAGGACGGCGTGGTGACCGATCTGAAGACCGACCACGCGCTCGGCGTCGCGGCCCAGGTCGGCTTCAACTACATGTTCAACGAGAACTGGGGCGTCTTCTTCGACGCCAAGAAGGTTTATCTGCGGGCGAAGACCGCCGGCAATCTCGGCCCGGCGCCGATCAAGGCGACCGTGACGCTCGATCCGCTGGTGCTGCACACCGGCGTGACCTACCGCTTCTGAGCCACGCTCCGCGCCAGGCGCAAGCGCAAGGCGAGGTCAAGCCCGTGCGCGAGGCCCCCTAGCGTCAGACAAGCGAGCACGACGACGCCGGGACCGCCCGCGAGCCCGGTCCTCAACGCGGCCAGCAGCCCAAGACCCGCCAGCGCGATCAGCACGATGTCGCGACGCGGCAGGCGATGCCTCGCCCGCAGTGCAAACAGCACCAGGGCCTCAACCACGAGAACGGCGATCGCGAGATCGACCGCATGCAGGACAAGTGCAGGAGCGATCATCGTCCCGCGCGGCTCACGGCGCGCTCACGTACGCGCCACGCCGAGCAGATGGCCGATATCGTTGAAGAAGACCCGCACATGCGCCATGAACCTGCCGCGCACCAGCGCCTTGTTCATGTAGGAATCCCAGGTCAGCTTCTGCACGTCGGGGTCCTTGCAGATCGCGACGAACTGCTCGCGACGCTTGTCGTTGCGATACCAGATCCACTGCAGCAGCCCGAGCACCCAGAAGACCCGGCCATGATCGGCCATGAAGCGCTTGCGCGCCGTGGCCAGTGCCCGGACATCGCCGGTCGTCAGCGCCTTGTCGACCGCCTCGCCGGCGAGCCTGCCGCACAGCATGGCGTAGTAGATGCCCTCGCCCGAGGCCGGCGCGACCACGCCCGCGGCATCGCCCGCAAGAATGACGTCGCGGCCATTGTCCCATTTCTTGAGCGGCTTCATCGGGATCGGCGCGCCCTCGCGGCGGATGGTTTCCGCGCCTTCGAGCCCGGTGTCGCTGCGCAGCCGCGCGACAGCGTCCTTCAGCGAAAAGCCTTTATGGGCGCTGCCGGTTCCGATGCTGGCGGTCTCGCCATGCGGAAAGACCCAGCCGTAGAAATCCGGCGAGACGCGGCCCTGATAGATCACGTCGCAGCGCCGCGAATCGTAATGCGCGTTGCCCTGTGCCGGGGCGCGGACGATCTCGTGATAGGCGAAGACGAAGGGCGGGCGCTTGGAGCCCGGCATGGCGGCGCGCGCCAGATTGGAGATGGCGCCATCAGCCCCGATCACCATGCGGGCGCGTAAGGACGACAGCGCCTCTTCGCCCCTGGCGCGGTAATGCAGCCGCGCCACGCCGTCGGCGTCGCGGCTGAACTCCTCGAAGGTCCCGGTGATCCGGGTCACGCCGGTCTCAGCCGCGCGTTCGCGCAGCCATTCGTCGAAATGCTCGCGATCGACCATGCCGACATAGCCGTCCTCGATCGGCATATCGACGCCGATGCGCGAGGGCGCGACCATGCGGGCCGAGGTGATACGGGCGACGATCTGCGACGGCGGGATCGCGAAATCGCGGATGGCGCGCGGCGGGATCGCGCCGCCGCAGGGCTTGATCCGCCCGGCCCGGTCGATCATCGCGACTTTGCGGCCGGCCCTGGCGAGATCGGTCGCGGCGGTGGCGCCCGACGGTCCGCCGCCGACCACGACGACATCCCAGATCGGGTCTTGCTGCGAGTTGGCGTTCATCGGCGTCATCCTGGCGTGGGGCTGAGGTCGAGCGTCGCGCGCGGGGCAGGTCGTTCCCGTGCCGCGGCCTGTCGCGAGACCGCGACGGCCAGGCCCGCCGAGACGAGGAAGAGCACGGCCTCTGCCGTGAAGACGGCGGCATAGGCCAAAGCAGGCGAGGACATGATCCCGCGCGCGACATCGCTCGCGCCAGCGCCAATCAGCCCGCCGAGCCCGAAGGCGACGCCCTGGGCCGCGCCCCACAGCCCCATCCGCACGCCCTGCCGGCCGGGCCTGCCCTGTCCGACGAGGCGCATCATCGAGCCGATCGCGGCGACCGCATAGGCGCCATTGGCGACCCCGAGGCAGAACACGACCGGGCGCAGCGGAAAGCCCGGGCCGACGAAGGCGGAGACCGAAAGTCCCGCGAGCGCGACGGCGGACGCGATGCAGCCGCCTACCGCCCAGAGCCGCAGCGAGCCGGCTTTCGCGCCGGCGAAGGTCGTGACCGCCGCCACCAGAACCATCCCGGCGAGCACGCCGCCATTCTGCACGCCGGCGAGCTTGGTGCTCTGCCCCGGCGTGTAGCCGAAGACCGTGCCGGCGAAGGGCTCCAGGATCAGATCCTGCGCGCTGTAGGCGATCATCGAGACGAAGACGAAGATGGCGAAGAGCCTGGCCTGCGGCTCGGCCCAGACCTCGGCGAGCGCCACCCGAAACGAGGTTTCGGGCTCGGCCTCGCGAGGAGCCTTCACGGCGTCGGCTCGGTCCTCGACGCCATGGACCGCAAGCAGTGTCACCAGCATGGCGATTGCGCTGACCGCTCCGGTGACCGCGACGAGGCGCGTCGCCGAGAACGGGTCGAGGAAATGCCCCGCCGTGGCGGCGGTGACGATGAAGCCGGCGATCATCATCACCCAGACGACGGTGGCGGCGGCTGGCCTCCGTTCGTCGGCGACGCGGCGCGAGAGCAGCACGAGCAGGCAGGTGCCGCTCGCGCCGACCCCCATGCCGATCATCAGGAAGGAGAGCGCAGCCAGCGCCACGCCCGGCCAGAACAGGCTTGCCATCAGGGCGACGCTGAGCGCCGCCCCGAAGCCGCCGAGCGCGAGCACCGCCATGCCGCCAAGAATCCACGGCGTCAGCCGCCCGCCGACATCCGAGCCATGGCCCCAGCGCGGCCGCAGCACCTGCACGGCGTAATGAAGCGCGACCAGAAGGCCGGGCAGGATCGCCGGCAAGGCAAGCTCGACCACCATGACCCGGTTGATCGTCGATGTGGTCAGCACGACGATCGAGCCCAGCGCCGTCTGCACCAGTCCGAGCCTGACGATGCCGAGCCAGCCGAGCGCAGGTTTCATCACGCGCCTCCGAGCCCGCGCAGCGCGAAGGCGGCGGCCAGCATGCCCAGAACGTAAAGCGTCGTGCCGGTGGCGTTGTACCAGGCGGCGCGCTCGCGCGGAGCCTTGAGCAGCCTTGCCATCAGACCGAGCTGGACGAGGAGGAGGCCTGCGACGATGCCCGCATGGACCGGCTGGTCCCAGGACCAGAGCAGCGCGATGACGACAAGCTGCGGCAGCGCCATGACCCAGCAGGCGAGCTTTGCGGCGCCAGCCACGCCGAGCTGCACCGGCAGCGATTTCAGCTTCATCACCCGGTCGCCCTCGACCGATTTGAAGTCGTTCAGCGTCATGATGCCATGCGCGCCGATGCCGTAGAGCAGGGCGATTCCGATGGTGCGGCCGTCGGGCACGCCGCCGATCAGCGCGGCCGCGCCCGTGAACCAGGGCAGGCTCTCATAGCAGAGCCCGCAAGCGGCGTTGCCGAACCAGCCATTCTGCTTCAGCCGCAGTGGCGGGGCGCTGTAGACCCAGGCCAGCGCCAGCCCGACGCAGGCCGCGACGAACACGGCGACGCCGAGCAGGGCGGCGACCGCGAGGGACACCATGGTCCAGGCTATGGCGATGTAGAGTCCCCATCGGCCGGGAATGCGGCCCGACGGGATCGGCCGGTTGGGCTCGTTGATCGCATCGACATGGCGGTCATACCAGTCGTTGGCCGCCTGGCTGGTGCCGCAGACGAGGGGGCCGGCGAGCAGGATGCCGACCGCGATCTGGGGAAGATGCGAGGCGAGCGGCTGTCCCGACGAAACGACACCGCAGCCATAGGCCCACATCGGGGCGAACCAGGTGATCGGTTTCAGCAGTTCGAGCACGGCCGCAGGCTGCGGACGGCTGGAGATCGGCGCGGGGATGATGAGGCGCGTCATGGCCTGAGAGGCTAGGCGCACGCTCCAAAAGCGTCAACATAAATTGACACATCGGAGCATTATAAAACGTCAGCCTGGACTGACATTCACTGGATCAGTTCAACTCGCCCTGATCGTCGTCGTCGAGGTCGCCTAGCCCGTAGCGGCGCAGCTTGGCGTAGAAGCTCTGCCGGCTCAGGCCGAGCATCTGGGCTGCCGAGGCACGGTTGTCCTTGCTCAGCTCCAGCGCGGCCTCAATGCAGAGTTTCTCGATCACATCGGTGGTTTCGCGCACGAGATCCCTCAGCGAAACCCGGCCGACCAGCTCGGTGAGATGTTCGACCGAGCGCGGCAGCGAGCGGCCGCGATGGCCTTCCAGCGCAGTGCGCACGCCGAGGCTGCGGATGACGAAGCCGTAGGACGGAGTCTCGCCGTTCAGGGCCGGAACGGCGGAGAGCTCGACCTCCTCGACGCTGCCGAATTCGCCGCGAATGACCGTGGAGAAATTGCGCACGACGCCGTGCTCGGTCAGCGTCACCATCAGCAGCGGCAGGTCGATGCCGGGCCGCCCGAGCCAGCGTTCGAGCGGCTGGCCGAGAGCCTGCTGCTTGGTCGACTGCTGGGTCAGGTCGAGGAAGGCGCGGTTGGCCTCCAGCACCCTGAAATCCGTGCCGATCACGACGAACCCGTCGGGGAATTTCTCCAGCACGCCAAGCACGCGGCTGGCGACCTTGTCGCCGGCCTGCCCGCCCTCAGTCTGAAGCGGGGTCAGCCGGACAAGCAGATAGGCGGCGTTGTCCTGCCGGAAGGCCGAGGCCGAGGCGCGGAAGCGCCGCCCGCCATCGGCCAGGCCGATCTCGGTCTCGTCGGCCTTGCCCGTCGCCTGGGCGGCGCGCAGCATCAGCTGCAGCGGCTCCGCGCTTTCAGGCGCCAGGCAGGACGCAAGCGTGGCCGCCTGCAGCCGGTCATTGGGCAGAGCGAGTTCGCGCTGGGCGGCAGGATTGGCCTCGACGACCCTGTGGCTGGCCGCATCGACGATCACCACCGGCTCGGAGGCGAGATGGAACAGCATGCGGTAGCGCGTCTCCGCCAGCCGCAACCTTGCATATTCGCGCTCCATCGCCTGCTGCGCCTCGACGAGGCGCTGCTGCAGGTTGGAATAGTTGCGCAGATCCCGGCCGAGCGCGACCACGGTGCCGTCCTCGCCGACCTGCATCGCCGAATAGCGAACCGGAACGTCGGGGCCGTTGATGGAGGGGTGGTTGATCTCGCGGAACTGGACGGCGGTCTCGTTGCCGGCATTGGCCAGCAGATCCACGACCTTGGCGCGCGTCTCGACCGTGACGACATCGACCCAGCGCTGGCCGATCCAGGACTGGTGCCCCTCGCGGCGCAGTTCGTCGGTGCCCAGCGAGACGTCGCGGATCACGCCGCCCGCATCGACGACCAGCGCGATGTCGCTGGCGGCCGTGATCAGACTGCCCGCGATATCGGGCGCAAGCCTGCCGAGCCAACCGGACTGACCGGAAAAGCCGCGCGTCGCCATCTGGGGTTGAAAGACGTTCATTGCGGCGGAGGCCCGGTTCCTGACTGTGGTGGCCCGATAGCAAGGCTATAGGCAGATAAGGCTGTGCAAGCTCTTCAACAAGAAATCTTTTTGCCGTCCAGCAGGCCCTGGATGCGATCGACGGCCTCGGCTGCGTCGCGCGCGCCGAAATCGGCGCCGAGCGAGGCGGCCAGCTCCGGTTCGCCGGCGAACAGATTGCCGCCAAGCATGATCCTGACGCCTCTGTTCAGCGCATTGTCGCGAACCGCCTTGACGACCTCGCCGACGCTGGCCGAAGCGACCTCGCCGCTGGCCGACAGCCCGACAGCATCGAACCATTCGGTGCGGACCTGTTCGAGCAGGATCGCCTTTGACGGCAGGAACTCCGACTGGACATGCCAGCCGGCGCGGCGGAAGAACTCTTCGACGATGGCGAGCCCGAAGGTGTGCTGCTCGCCGGGAACGACCGCGAGCAGCAGCCTGCGTCCGCTGCCCTGGCGCGCTGGCTCGGCCTCGAAGGCCGGCCCGTAGATCCGCAGCAGTTGCTGCAGGCGCGAGAGGCCGAGCGTCACATCGACGAAGGTGCAGCGATCCTGCTCCCACATCACCCCGAGATGACGCGCCGTCGCCGAGAGCACGCCGGTGATGACGGCTTCCGCCGACATGCCGCCGGCGCGCAGGGAGTCGAGATGGACGCGGGCGGCGTTGACCGGCTGATGGACGATCATTTCGGCAAAGCGCGCGACGTCCTGGTCGGTGACGATGATCGGCGTCAGCTCGGGTGTCTTCGGCGCGGGGCGAGCCGCAACCGTGGTGCGGTGGGCCAGCATGAGCCGCGGAATGATCTCGGCCTCGATCGTGCGCGCCAGATCGCCGCGCAGTTCGGGCGGAGGCGCGACATCCTCGCTCGGACACCAGAGCGGCCCGTTCAAGCCTCGAAATCCGCCCGCATCATCCTGGGATGTGCTTCGCTCAGCGAAGACCCCACGTCCTGAGTCCGGCATAAGGTCACCTCCCCTGGGCGGGCGACCTTCCAGCGCAGGGGCTCTGACGGCCCTGTCATACGAGGATTGCAGGATAGCAACCGACGATCCGGAAGGCAGTTCTTCTCGACCTGTTACAGGGGAGTGAAGCATGCCAAAGGCCCCTCGGCAATCATGAGGTTAGTGTTTTTTAGCCGGAGTACAGGCGCTTGCCTGCAATCCTGCGGATCGTTCCAATGAAAAGGCAGTCGGCTCAGGCCAGACGAAAGCGCCGCCCGAAATCGGGCGTGGCGGACCGCGTCCGCATCGGCGGCGCAGGATCGGGAGCCTACTCCGATTCGGCCAAGTGTCCAGTCTTTCTGACATGTCTGGGAAAAATAGTGTCAATCAGAGTTGACACATAAGGAGGGCCGCGCCAATCTCGACCTGACAAGCGCTGCCGCTTCCTGCGGCGGCGTGGCGGACCGGAGACGTCCGATGCCAGCTCGGACCGCGCAGCCCAGCGGACAGGCGCTCTACACGGCGGAACAACGCCGGCGGCGTGACGCGTCGTCCTGGACGCTGGTGCAGGGCATCCTCGCTCCGCTGCAGTTCCTGGTCTTCCTCGTCAGCCTCGCGCTGGTGCTGCGCTACCTCGCGACGGGCTCAGGCTATGAGGCAGCGACGCTCTCCATCATCGTCAAGACGCTCGTGCTCTATACGATCATGGTCACGGGCGCGCTCTGGGAGCGCGACGTCTTCGGGCAGTATCTCTTTGCGCCGGCTTTCTTCTGGGAGGACGTGGTCTCCTTCGTGGTGATCGCGCTCCACACTTATTATCTCTACGCGATCCTGACCGGCGCGCTTGCGCCCCGCGAGCAGATGCTCGTCGCGCTGGCGGCCTACGCCGTCTACGTCGTCAACGCCGGCCAGTTCCTGCTGAAGCTGCGCGCCGCCCGGCTGCAGGCCGCAGCCTCCTCGCGCCAGTCCGGCGAGCTGGAGCTGGCGTCATGAACGCGCCGCTGCTCGCCCGGGCCGTCCCCGCACAGGGCTGCGACGCCCCCCCGGTGCTGCGCGAGCGCGGCCAGCGCGAGGTCTTCTGCGGCCTGACCGGCATCATGTGGCTGCATCGCAAGATCCAGGACGCGTTCTTCCTGATCGTCGGCTCGCGGACCTGCGCCCACCTGATGCAGTCGGCCGCCGGGGTAATGATCTTCGCCGAGCCGCGCTTCGCCACCGCGATCATCGAGGAGAAAGACCTCGCGGGTCTCGCCGACGCCAATGCCGAGCTCGACGCGGTCGTCACCCGGCTGCTGGAGCGCAGGCCCGACATCAAGCTCCTCTTCCTCGTCGGCTCCTGCCCGTCGGAGGTGATCAAGCTCGATCTGTCGCGCGCCGCGCTCAGGCTCGGCCAGCGCTTCGCCCCGCAGGTCCGCGTGCTGAACTATTCCGGCAGCGGCATCGAGACCACATTCACCCAGGGCGAGGACGCCTGCCTGACGGCGCTCGTGCCGACGCTGCCGGCCGCGCCTGCGGGCGAAGACAAGTCCCTGCTCGTCGTCGGCGTGCTCGCCGATGCGGTCGAGGACCAGTTCCGCCGTCTGTTCAGCGCGATGGGAATCGAGCGTGTCGCGTTCCTGCCGGCCCGGCGCGCCGGCGAGATGCCGGCGGTCGGCCAGAACACGGATTATCTCCTCGTCCAGCCCTTCCTCGGCGAGACGGCGCGCGCGCTGGAAAACCGCGGTGCGAAACGGCTGGCGGCCCCGTTCCCACTCGGCGCGGAAGGCACGACGGGCTGGCTCAGGGCTGCGGCCGACGCCTTCGGCGTATCCGACGAACGCTTCGAGACCGCCATCGCCGCGCCGCGCGAGCGGGCAAACCGGGCGCTGGAGCATTCCCGCGCCGCGCTCAAGGGCCGGCGCATCTTCTTCTTTCCCGACAGCCAGCTCGAGATCCCGATCGCGCGCTTCCTCAATCGCGAACTCGGCATGGAGCTGGTCGAGGTCGGCACGCCCTATCTGCACAAGGACCATCTCGCCGCCGATCTGGCGCTTCTCCCCGTAGGCACGCAACTCAGCGAGGGCCAGGACGTCGACCGCCAGATCGACCGCTGCCTCGCCGCCGCGCCCGACATCACGGTCTGCGGCCTGGGCCTCGCCAATCCGCTGGAGGATCGCGGGCTGACGACGAAATGGGCGATCGAGCTCGTCTTCACGCCGATCCAGGGCTTCGAGCAGGCCGGCGATCTCGCCGAGCTGTTCGCGCGGCCGCTGAATCGTCGCGCGGCGCTGGAGGTGTAGCGATGCATCTCACGGTCTGGACCTATGAAGGCCCTCCCCATGTCGGCGCGATGCGCGTCGCCACCGCGATGACGGATGTGCATTACGTGCTGCATGCGCCGCAGGGCGACACCTATGCCGACCTGCTCTTCACCATGATCGAACGGCGCGGCAAGCGCCCGCCCGTCACCTACACCACCTTCCAGGCGCGCGATCTCGGCGGCGACACGGCCGACCTGTTCCAGCGCGCGGCCCATGACGCGTTCGAGCGCTTCAGGCCCGCCGCCATGCTGGTCGGCGCGTCCTGCACCGGCGAACTGATCCAGGACGATCCGGCGGGGCTGGCGCGGGCGCTTGGCCTGCCGATCCCGGTCATCCCGCTGGAACTGCCCTCCTATCAGCGCAAGGAGAACTGGGGCGCGGCCGAGACCTTCTACCAGCTCGTGCGCACGCTTTCCGGCCCGCATATTCCCAAGCCGGGGACCCAGCGCCCCGCTCGCGACGCTAGCAAACGCCCGAGCTGCAACATTCTCGGGCCGACCGCGCTCGGCTTCCGCCATCGCGACGATGTCCGCGCCGTGAAGGAACTGCTGGCGAGCCTCGGCGTCGAGGTCAACGTCACCGCGCCCTGGCAGGCGAGCGCGGCCGACATCGCCAGACTCGGCCAGGCCGATTTCAACGTCGTGCTCTATCCCGAGATCGCCGGCCTCGCCGCGCAATGGCTCAAGCGCTCCTTCGGCCAGCCGATCGTGGCCAGCGTGCCGATCGGCGTCGGCGCGACGCGCGATTTCATCACCGAGGTGGCGAGGCTCGCCAATGTCGACGCCACCGCCGTGCTCGCCGACGAGACCTCGCGGCTGCCCTGGTATTCGCGCTCGGTCGATTCGACCTATCTGACCGGCAAGCGCGTCTTCATCTTCGGCGACGCGACGCACGCCATCGCCGCCGCCCGTATCGCCAGCGAGGAACTCGGCTTCAAGGTCGTAGGGCTCGGCACCTATTCCCGCGAACTCGCCCGCGACGTGCGCGAGGCGGCCCAGCGGCTCGGTCTCGAGGCGCTGATCACCGACGACTACCTCGAGGTCGAGGCGGCCTGCGCCGCGCTGCAGCCGGAACTCGTGCTCGGCACGCAGATGGAGCGCCATATCGCCAAGCGCCTGGGCATCCCCTGCGCGGTGATTTCGGCCCCGGTCCATGTCCAGGATTTCCCGGCGCGCTACTCGCCGCAGATGGGTTTCGAGGGCGCCAACGTCATTTTCGATAGCTGGGTCCACCCCCTGATGATGGGGCTGGAAGAGCATCTGCTCGGCATGTTTCGCGACGATTTCGAGTTCCACGACGGAGCCGGCTCGTCGCATCTCGGGCATGGGGCGAAGCCTGTCATTCCGGGACTTCGCGAAGCGAAGAACCCGGAACCCACGACGGGGCTCGCCGCTGATGAAAACCTGCCGGTCGATCGGGCTCACCCGGTCGTGGATTCCGGGTTCGGCCCTGACGGGCCGCCCCGGAATGACGACGTGGCGCTCGCCGACCGTCCCATCCTGCTCACCTGGGCCGCCGAGGCCGAACTCGAACTGAAAAAGATCCCCTTCTTCGTCCGCGGCAAGGCGCGGCGCAACACGGAGAAATACGCAGGAGAACGCGGGATCAGCCCGATCACGGTGGAGACGCTCTACGATGCCAAAGCCCATTTCGGCCGCTAATCCGACCCCGATCCGGGTCGTGATCGTGACGCTCGACAGGCACCTGTCCAGCGCCGTGGATCGCGCGGCCGCAACGCTCCGCCATGACCTGCCGGGCCTGCGCCTCTCGCTTCACGCCGCCGCCGAATGGGGCGAGAACCCCTCTTCGCTCGCCGAAGCCCGCGCCGATATCGAGCGTGCCGACATCGTCGTCGCCAACATGCTGTTCATGGACGAGCACATCCAGATGATCGCGCCGGCATTGAAGGCGCGGCGCGAGGCCTGCGACGCCATGCTCTGCGCCATGTCGGCCGGCGAGGTGGTCAAGCTGACCAAGCTCGGCGGCTGGCGCATGGACGCGCCCGAGACCGGCATGATGGCGCTGCTCAAGCGCCTGCGCGGCGCAAAGAAGCCCGGCGGCAATGCCGGCGCGCAGCAACTCGCCATGCTCAAGCGCCTGCCGCAGATCCTGCGCTTCATCCCCGGCAAGGCGCAGGATGTGCGCGCCTATTTCCTCGGCCTGCAATATTTCCTGTCCGGCTCCGAGGCGAACGTCGTCAACATGGTCCGCCTGCTGGTCGATCGCTATGCCGACGGCCAGCGCCGGGTGTTGCGCGGCACTGTGAAGGCCGCAGCCCCGGTGCATTATCCGGAACTCGGCGTCTATCATCCGCGCCTGCCCGGCCGCATGTCGGAACGCGCTGACGCCCTGCCGAGGGTCGCAGGCCAGCGCGGCACGGTCGGCGTGCTGGTGATGCGGTCCTATCTGCTGGCCGGCAACACCGCCCATTACGACGCGGTCATCGCCGGGCTCGAAGCCAAGGGCCTGAACGTCATCCCGGCCTTTTCCGGCGGACTCGATGCGCGGCCGGCAGTGGACGCCTTCTTCAAGCGCGACGGCCGGCCGGTCATCGATGCGCTGGTCTCGCTGACCGGCTTTTCGCTGGTCGGCGGGCCGGCCTATAACGATGCGTCCGCCGCCGACGCCATGCTGTCGGGGCTCGACGTGCCCTATATCGCCGCGCAAGCGATCGAGTTCCAGAGCCTCGAGCAGTGGAACGCGTCGGATCGCGGGCTGATGCCGGTCGAGGCGACGATGATGGTCGCGATCCCCGAACTCGACGGCGCGACCGGTCCGATGGTGTTCGGCGGCCGCTCCGACAGCGAGCCCGGCGACGGCCGCGCCGACATGCGCCCCGATATCGAGCGCGTCGCCATGCTGGCCGCCCGCGTCGCCAGGCTCGTCGCGCTGCGGAAGGCTGAAGCCGCGCAGCGCAAGCTCGCCATCGTGCTGTTCAACTTCCCCCCGAACGCCGGCAACACCGGCACGGCGGCGTTCCTGGCCGTGTTCGAATCGCTGTTCAACACCCTGAAAGGGCTCAGTAGAGCCGGCTACAATGTCGAGGTTCCGGCCTCCGTGGATGCGCTGCGCGACGCCATCCTGCACGGCAACGCCGCCCGCTTCGGCGCGGACGCCAACGTCCACACCCGCATCAACGTCAACGACCATGTCCGGCGCGAACGGCATCTCGCAGAGATCGAGGCGCAATGGGGTCCCGCGCCCGGTCGCCAGCAGAGCGACGGTTCCTCGCTCTTCGTGCTTGGCCGCGAGTTCGGCAACGTCTTCGTCGGCATCCAGCCGTCATTCGGCTATGAGGGCGACCCGATGCGGCTGCTCTTCGAGAAGGGCTTTGCGCCGACACACGCCTTCTCGGCCTTCTACCGCTATCTGCGCGAGGACTTTTCCGCGCATGCCGTGCTGCATTTCGGCACCCATGGCGCGCTCGAATTCATGCCCGGCAAGCAGACGGGGCTGACCGCGAAATGCTGGCCCGACCGGCTGATCGGCGATCTGCCCAACATCTATCTCTACGCCGCCAACAACCCCTCCGAGGGCACCATCGCCAAGCGCCGCTCGGCTGCGACGCTGGTCAGCTATATGACGCCGCCGGTGGCGAGCGCGGGGCTCTATCGCGGGCTGGTGGAGCTGAAAGCTTCGCTCGAGCGCTGGCGTCAGCCCGGCGCGGAGAACGAGAGCGCCGATCTTGCCCAACTGATCCAGGCGCAGGCCGCGGCGGTCGATCTCGCGCCGGCCGAGCCGGCCTGGGGTGTCGATGCGAGCGCGACCATTGCGGCGCTCACCAACGCGGTGCTCGAACTCGAATACACGCTGATCCCGCACGGGCTCCACGTCGTCGGCGCCAAGCACACCGTCGCCGAGAAGGTCGACACGCTGCTGGCGGTCGCCGAGGCGTCGTATGGCCAAAAACCCGCTCGCGACGCCGTCGAGGCGCTGGCGACCGGCGTGACCACGGCGGCCGCGCTGGCGACAGACGCGTCCCAGCTCGCCATGTTCGCCGAGCTTGCCCGCACAGCCGAGATGATCGACCTCGACAGCGAGATCGAGGGTCTGCTGACCGCGCTGGACGGCCGTTTCGTCAAGCCCGCGCCTGGCGGCGACTTGCTGCGCACGCCTGCGATCCTGCCGACGGGGCGCAATTCGCACGGCTTCGACCCGTTCCGCATCCCTTCGGCCTTTGCGATGAGCGATGGCGCGAAACAGGCCAACCGTCTGCTCGCCCGCCATGTCGAGGGCGGCAACCCACTCCCGGCCTCGATCGCGATCGTGCTCTGGGGCACCGACAACCTGAAAAGCGAGGGCGGCCCGATCGCGCAGGCGCTCGCTCTTATGGGCGCTAAGCCGCGCTTCGACGGCTATGGCCGGCTCTGCGGCGCGGAACTTGTCTCGCTCGAAGAGCTTGGCCGCCCACGCATCGACGTGGTGATGACCCTCTCGGGCATCTTTCGCGACCTGCTGCCGCTGCAGACCCGGCTTCTGGCGGAGGCCGCGCTGATGGCGGCCCTGGCCGACGAGCCGGTCGAGCAGAATTATCTGCGGCGCAATGCGCTCGCCTATCAGGCCCAGCATGGCTGCGATCTGGAGACCGCCGCCTTGCGCGTCTTCTCCAACGCCGACGGCACTTACGGCGCCAACGTCAACCACCTGATCGAGAACAGCCGCTGGGACGACGAGGACGAACTGGCCGAGACCTACTCGCGTCGCAAGAGCTTCGCCTATGGCGTCTCGGGCAAGCCGGTGCAGCAGAAGGAGCTTCTCGGCACCATCTTCGCCGGCGTCGAATTGGCCTATCAGAACCTCGAATCGGTCGAGCTCGGCGTCACCACGATCGACCAGTATTTCGACACGCTCGGCGGCATCTCGCGTGCCGTGAAGCGCGCCGGCGGCTCGTCTGTCCCGGTCTATATCGGCGACCAGACGCACGGCGAGGGCACGGTGCGGACGCTCTCCGAGCAGGTCTCGCTGGAGACCCGCACCCGCATGCTCAACCCGAAATGGTATGAGGGCATGCTCAAGCACGGCTATGAGGGCGTGCGCCAGATCGAGCACCATGTCGCCAACACCATGGGCTGGTCGGCCACCACCGGCGCGGTCCAGCCCTGGGTGTTCCAGCAGACGGCGCAGACCTTCCTTCTCGATCCGGTGATGCGCGAGCGTCTCGCCGCGCTGAACCCGACCGCGTCCGCCAAACTGGCGAACCGGCTGATCGAAGCCCAACAACGCAAATACTGGCAGCCCGACGAGGCCACCCTCGCCGCGCTACGCCTGGCCGGCGAAGAACTTGAAGACCGGCTCGAAGGCATCGGTGTGGAGGCCGCAGCATGACGACCCTTTTCCAGCATCCGACCCTGCCGAATTACAACCGCGCCAAGGCGCCGCCGCCTCCGGGCGAGGACGGCGAGGGCTCGGTCCAGGTCCAGCTCGACCAGCTCATGGGCGTGGAGAGCACGAAAGTCTTCGCCGTCTACGGCAAGGGCGGCATCGGCAAATCGACGACCTCGTCGAACCTCTCGGTCGCCTTCTCGCGGATGGGCAAGCGCGTCCTGCAGATCGGCTGCGACCCCAAGCACGATTCGACCTTCACGCTGACCAAAAAGCTGATGCCGACGGTCATCGACGTGCTGGAGACGGTGAACTTCCATTCGGAAGAACTCCGCGTCGAGGATTTCTGCTTCGAGGGCTATGGCGGCGTGATGTGCGTCGAGGCCGGCGGGCCGCCGGCCGGCACCGGCTGCGGCGGCTATGTTGTCGGCCAGACGGTGAAGCTGCTGAAAGAGCATCACCTGCTCGAGGACACCGACGTGGTGATCTTCGACGTGCTCGGCGACGTCGTCTGCGGCGGCTTCGCCGCCCCGCTCCAGCATGCCGAGCGAGCAGTGATCGTCACCGCCAACGACTTCGACTCGATCTTCGCGATGAACCGCATCGTCGCCGCGATCAAGGCCAAGTCGAAGAACTACGAGGTTCGCGTCGGCGGCGTCATCGCCAACCGCTCGGCCGGCACCGACGAGATCGACCGCTTCAACGCCGCCACCGGCCTGAAACGCCTCGCCCATTTTCCCGATCTCGACGCGATCCGCCGCTCGCGCCTGAAGAAGGCGACGCTGTTCGAGATGGGCGACGCGCCCGAGGTTCTCGCCGTCCAGCGCGAATACATGAACCTCGCCGAGCAGATGTGGGCCGGCGGACCGGGGCTCGAAGCCCGGCCGATGAAGGACCGCGAGATCTTCGATTTCCTTGGTTACGAGTGATTGGGGTACGAGTGATGTCGGACGCGACCTACACCCAGCGCCGCAGTGAGCTGAAGACCTATTTCGACCGCACCGCGGTCGAGGCCTGGTCGAAGCTCACCTCGGATGCGCCGGTCAGCGGCATCCGCGCCACGGTGCGGGCCGGCCGCGACGCGATGCGCGGGACCCTGCTCTCCTGGCTGCCCGACGATCTTCGCGGCGCGCGCGTCCTCGACGCCGGCTGCGGCACCGGCGCGCTCGCCGTCGCCTGCGCGCTGCGCGGGGCGCATGTCGTGGCGATCGACCTCTCCCCCACACTCGTCGCGCTTGCGCAGGACCGCGCACCCCGCGATCTCAAGGGCGGCGCGATCTCCTTCCGCTCCGGCGACATGCTCGACGCCGGCCTCGGACGCTTCGACCATGTCGTGGCGATGGATTCGCTGATCCATTACCAGGCCGCCGACATCGTGCGCGTGCTTTCGGGGCTGGCGGCGCGGACCTCGTCCTCGCTGCTGATCACGCATGCGCCGCGCACCCCGGCGCTGACGCTGATGCACATCGTCGGCCGGGCCTTTCCGCGTTCGGACCGCGCGCCTGCGATCGAGCCTGTCAGCGAGGTCACGCTGGCGCGCGGAATCGCGGCGGAAGGCTCGCTCGCCGGCTGGCGGCCTGCGCGCACGCAGCGGATTTCGAGCGCCTTCTACAAGTCGCAGGCCCTGGAGATGGTCGCCAGATGAACCCGGTCTCGACCGCCTTGGTGAAGGGTCTGACGCGGATCGGTCCGCGCTGGCTGCCCTTTGCCGATGCGGCGTCGCCGGAACTGCCGCTCGGACGCATCCTCAGGCTTTCGCTGTTCCAGATCTCGGTCGGCATGGCGACCGTGCTGCTGGTCGGCACGCTGAACCGGGTGATGATCGTCGAACTCAACGTCCCGGCCTGGGTGGTGGCGCTGATGGTGTCGCTGCCCTTCCTGTTCGCGCCCTTCCGGGCGCTGGTCGGCTACAGATCCGACACGCATCGCTCGGTGCTGGGCTGGCGGCGCGTGCCCTATATCTGGTTCGGTTCGCTGATGCAGTTCGGCGGGCTCGCCATCATGCCCTTCGCGCTGCTGGTCTTGTCCGGGGACGGCGTCGGGCCGGTCTGGATCGGGCAGGCGGGCGCTGCGCTCGCCTTCCTGCTGGTCGGGGCCGGCCTCCACACCACGCAGACGGCGGGGCTGGCGCTCGCGACCGATCTCGCCACGCCCGCAACGCGGGCCCGCGTCGTCGCGCTGCTTTATGTGACGCTGCTGGTCGGCATGGTGCTGTCGGGCCTCGCCTTCGCCTGGCTGCTCAGCGATTTTTCCGCCCTGCGGCTGATCCAGGTTGTGCAGGGCGCGGCCGTGGTCACCATGGCGCTGAACGTCGTCGCGCTCTGGAAGCAGGAGGCCCGCAACCCCGCGCTGACCCGCTCCGACGCCGTGCGACCGGCCTTCCGCGCGGCGCTGTCGGCCTTCGCCGCCGACCGGCGGCGGCTGCGCTTCCTCGTCGCGGTCGGTCTCGGCACCGCCGCCTTCAACATGCAGGACATCATCCTGGAGCCGTTCGGCGCGCAGGTGCTGAACCTCAGCGTCTCGGGCACCACGATCCTGACCGCGTTGCTGGCGGCCGGCTCGCTCGCCGCCTTCGTGCTGGCGGCCCGCGCACTGGCGGCCGGCGTCGATCCCTACCGGCTGGCGGCGCTCGGCGTCGTCGCCGGCCTCGTCGCCTTCCCTTGCGTGATTTTCGCCGGCGCGATCGACGCCGCCAACCTGTTCCGCTTCGGCGTCGTGCTGATCGGCTTCGGCGGCGGGCTCTTCGCCGTCTCGACGCTGACCACCGCCATGGCGATCGAGAGCGGCGGCCTGCACGGTCTGGCGGTCGGCATCTGGGGCGCGGTGCAGGCCAGCGCTGCAGGCCTCGCCATCGCGGCGGGGGGCGCTCTGCGCGATTTCGTCGCCATGCTCGCCGCCAGGGGCTCGCTCGGCCCCGCCTTCGCCGACCCGTCCGTCGCCTACAGCGTCGTCTACCATGTCGAGATCGCGCTGCTCTTCGCCACGCTCATCGCCATCGGCCCGCTCGTCCGCAGCGCCGATGCGATGCGCGCCACCCCGTCAACCCGCTTCGGCCTCGCGGAATTTCCGAGCTGAAAGCCTTCAGGAGGGCTCTCCAATGCGTGAGATCATGGGATATATCGACGTTGCCCAGGTCACGATCTGGCTATTCTGGCTCTTCTTCGCCGGGCTGATCGTCTATCTGCGCCGCGAGGACCGGCGCGAGGGCTATCCGCTCGAATCCGACACCCATCCCGGCAAGATGCTGGCGCCGAGCCTGGTCTTCTATCCACCGCCCAAGAGCTTCCGGCTCTCGAACGGCGCAACGATCAAGGCCCCGACCGGCAAGGCCGATTCCCGCCCGCTCGCCGCCATGCCGACCGCGAAGTTCCCCGGCGCGCCGCTGGCCCCCAGCGGCATGAATCCAATGCTCGACTCGATCGGGCCCGGCTCCTGGGCCGAACGCGCCGACATGCCCGACATGACCTATGACAACCACCTCAAGATCGTGCCGGTGCGCGTCGCAACGGGCTATGGCGTCTCCAGCGGCCCCGACCCGCGCGGCTTCGACGTGATCGGCGCCGACCGCAAGGTCGCGGGCAAGGTCGTCGATCTCTGGGTTGATCGCTCGGAATGCATCATCCGCTATTTCGAGGTCGCGCTCGACAGCGGCCGCAACGTCCTGCTGCCCAACACCTTCTGCGACATCACGGCAGGCGTGCGGCCCGGCGTCGGGCGGGTCTTCGTCGATGCGCTGCTGGCGCACCAGTTCGCCGATGTGCCCGGCACCCGCACGCCAGACGCCGTGACCCGGCTCGAGGAAGAGAAGATCTGCGCCTATTACGGCGCGGGCACGCTTTACGCCACACCGCTGCGCGCGGAGCCGCTGCTATGAGCCAGCACGAAATCCACGATGATTTCGCCTTCGAGCCGGTTCCGGGCCTGCCAGAAATGCCTCCGCAAGGCGAGCGCATCCTCTGGCAGGGCGCGCCCGACTGGCGCGGGCTCGCCTGGCGCGCCTTCCATGTCCGCGAGGTGGCGTTCTATTTCGCGGCGCTGGTCGCAGCGCAGCCGGTGCTGGCGCTGATCGAGGGCTCGGCCCTGATCGGTTCGGTCAAACCGATGCTCTGGGTCGGGGCGGCGGGTTCGGTCGCCATCGGCGCGCTTTGCCTGCTCGGCTGGCTCTCGGCGCGCGGCACCGTCTACACCATCACCAGCCGGCGGCTGGTGATGCGCTTTGGCGTCGCGCTGCCGATGACGATCAATCTGCCCTTCGCCGTCGTCGCCGGCGCGGGCCTCAAGCTCTCCCGCAGCGGCCATGGCGACTTGCCCGTCGCGATCGTGCCCGGCGAGAAGGTGTCCTACGCTGTCCTGTGGCCGCATGTCCGGCCGTGGCGGCTCTCCAAGCCCGAGCCGATGCTGCGCGCGGTGCCCGACGCCGCCGCCGTCGCCGGCATCCTCGGCCGGGCGCTCGCGGCCCATGCCGGCGAACCTGTCCGCGTGACGCATCAGCAGGCCAGCAACGACCAGCGTCTGCCGGCCGGCATGGCCGCCGCAGGTTGAGGAGGATCCAGCCATGACCGACGCGACGCTCCAGACGCAGGCCCCTGCCGGCAGCGGCTCTCCGCCGCGCTGGAGCCTGATCGGCATGGCCCTGCTCGTGCTGGCGACGATCGGCGTCGCCGGCCTCGCCCGCCAGACCGGCATCGGGGCGACCGGCATACCCGAGAGCCCGACGGTGGGCCAGGTCGATCTGCGCTTCGAGGACCGCGCCGACGGCTCCGCCGTGGTGCGCGATATGAGGGGCGCACAGCTGGCGACGCTGGCGGTCAGCCAGGACGGTTTTATCCGCGGCGCGATGCGGAGCCTGACACGGCAGCGGCAGATTGCCGGCATTGGCCAGGAACAGCCCTTCCGGCTCGAGCGCCGGGAAAATGGCCGGTTGAGCTTGAGCGATCCGGCGACTGGGGGCAGGATCGAGCTGGACGCCTTCGGACCGAGCAATTCCGCCGCCTTCGCGCGGTTCCTGCCCGCCCGCGAGACGCGTCCATGACCGATCTCTCGTTGACGGACGACGCAATGGCCGAGCCGAAGCAGTTCGACGTTCCCTGCACCATCGAGGTCTCGCATACCTTCGAGAGCCTGCACGCCCATGTCACCCTCGACGGCGACGTCAAGATCAGGCCCGGCGACGAGGTCCTCGTCCATGGCGAGCCGATCAAGGTTCCCTATGGCGAGGTCCAGAGCTTCCGCCGTGTCGCCACGGTGACCCGCGCGAGCTGGCTGGAGCAGATCTGGACGAAAATCTCCGGCCGTGCCGAATTCATGGAGCTGCTCGAATTCAGCTTCTCGGAAAGGACCAAGCTATGACTGCCGCCCTCATGGAGGTTGGCGCGCCGCGCGCCGCTCCCAACGAGTCGACGCGGATCGCCCAGCAGGACACGCTCCTGACGCCGCGCTTCTACACCACAGATTTCGAGGAACTCGACAAGGTCGACGTCTCTTCCGTGCGCGCAGAATGGGACGTGCTGATCGCCGAGATGAAGAGCGACCCCAACAAGGGCCACTTCACCCGCAACGCCGAATGGAAGCTCGAACTGGAGAAGATCCCCGAGCCGCTGCGCAAGGAGTTCATCGACTTCCTGATCTCGTCGCTGACGGCCGAGTTTTCTGGCTGCGTGCTCTATGCCGAGATGCGCAAGCGCGGCAAGAACCCCGACATCTGCGAGCTGTTCAAATATATGAGCCGCGACGAGGCCCGCCATGCCGGCTTCATCAACGACGCGCTGAAGGAGTTCCACATCGGCGTCGATCTCGGCTTCCTGACCAAGGCCAAGAAATACACCTTCTTCAAGCCGAAATTCATCTTCTACGCGACCTATCTCTCCGAGAAGATCGGCTATGCCCGCTACATCACCATCTATCGCCATCTGGAGAAGCACCCGGACAAGTGCTTCCACCCGATCTTCAAATGGTTCCGCGAGTGGTGCAATGACGAGTTCCGCCATGGCGAGGCCTTCTCGCTCTTGATGCGGGCCAATCCGCATCTGCTCACCGGCGGCAACAAGCTCTGGGTCCGCTTCTTCCTGCTCGCGGTCTACGCGACGATGTATGTGCGCGACCATGTCCGGCCGGAGTTCCACAAGGCGCTGGAGATCGACCCGACCGAATACGACTACGAGGTCTTCCGCATCACCTCGGAAATCTCGAAGCAGTGCTTCCCCGTGGTGCTCGACACCGACAACCCGAAGTTCCGCGCCGGGCTGGAGCGGGTCCGCATCCTCAGTCTCAAGATCGCCGACGCGGCCGAGAAGAGACAGCGCGTCCGCAAGCTGGCCTACCAGGCGCAGGTCGGGGCGACGCTGGCGCGGCTTTATCTGATGCCGACGATCAAGAACGACCTCCCCGCCACCAGCCGCCTGCAGCCGGCCTACTGAAAGGGTCCAGCGCCTTGACCGCCTATGGTCTGCCGATCGTCGCGACACTGTTCGCCTGGTGGTTCTCCACCGGGGCGATCCTGTATCTCGACGGGCTGCCGAGGCGGACTTTTCGCTGGAGCTTTGGCGCCGCCTCGCTGATCACTCTTGCGGCGCTGTTGGGCCTGGCCGCGACCGCCGACCAGACCGGCCCGGCAGGCGCCTATCTCGCCGTGCTCTGCGCCGTTCTGCTCTGGGGCTGGAACGAGATGGCCTTCCTGTTCGGCTATCTGACCGGCCCGCGCCGCGAGCCATGCCCGCCCGACGCCACAGGCTTCGCACGCTTTTCCTTCGCGACGCGGGCGATCCTGCATCATGAGCTTGCATTGCTGGCATCGCTGCTGCTCGTCGCGGCCCTGACCTGGGGCGGAGCCAATCCGTTCGGCCTGATGACCTTCGCGCTGCTCTTCGCGATGCGGCTCTCGACCAAGCTCAACATCTATCTCGGCGTGCCCAACACCACGGTCGAGTTCCTGCCTGCGCATCTTGGCTATCTGAAGAGCTATTTCCGCAGCAAGCCGATGAACCTGCTGTTCCCGTTCTCGGCGACGCTGTCGACGCTGCTGACGGCCTGGCTCGTCCACAAGGCGGCGCTGGGCGATCCGGCGCTGGCGACGGGCTTCGTGCTGCTGGCGACGCTGGCTGCGCTCGGCGTCATCGAGCACTGGTTCCTCGTCGTGCCGCTACCGGTCGCCGATCTCTGGTCCTGGGGCCTGCGCTCGCATGACCGCGCTCTGGCTCAGCCATCGACCGCGAAATCCGTAGCCCGGACGGTCCTGCCGCCCGCCCGCATCCCACCCGAACCCGCGACACCGCGTGCCATTTCCCCCTCGTCCCTGGTTGCGTAGGACTGACGAGATCCGCAAGGAGTCTGACGATGGACTTTGAGACCTTTTTCCGCCGGGAACTCGACGGCCTGCACAGGGAAGGCCGCTATCGCGTCTTCGCCGATCTCGAGCGCAAGGCCGGGCAGTTTCCGCGCGCGACGTTCCATGGCGAGAGCGGGCCGCGCGAGGTCACCGTCTGGTGCTCCAACGACTATCTCGGCATGGGCCAGCATCCCGACGTGCTCGCCGCGATGCATGCGGCCCTGGACGGCTGCGGGGCAGGGGCAGGCGGCACCCGCAATATCGGCGGCACCAACCACTACCATGTGCTGCTGGAGCAGGAACTCGCCGATCTGCATGGCAAGGAAGCGGCCCTGCTGTTCAACTCCGGCTATATGTCGAACTGGGCCTCGCTCTCGACCTTCGCCAGCCGCATTCCCGGCTGCGTCGTGCTGACCGACGGGCTCAACCACGCCTCGATGATCGAGGGCATCCGCCACTCGCGCGCCGACAAGGTCGTCTTCGCCCATAACGACCCCGACGATCTGCGCCGCAAATTGCAGGCGCTCGATCCGCGCCGGCCAAAACTGATCGCCTTCGAGTCGGTCTATTCGATGGATGGCGACATCGCCCCGATCGCGGAGTTCTGCGATCTCGCCGACGAGTTCGGCGCGATGACCTATATCGACGAGGTCCATGCGGTGGGCTTGTATGGCGCGCGCGGCGGCGGCGTCAGCGAGCGCGAGGGTTTGAGCCATCGCCTGAACGTGATCGAGGGCACGCTCGCCAAGGGTTTCGGCATCATGGGCGGCTATATCGCCGCGTCCGCCGCGACCTGCGATTTCATCCGCAGCTTCGCCTCGGGCTTTATTTTCTCGACCTCGCTGCCGCCGGCTCTGGCCGCGGGCGCGCTCGCCTCGATCCGCCATCTCAAGACGAGCCAGTCCGAGCGGGCCGGCCATCAGGCGCGCGTGGCGGCCGTCAGGGCGCGGCTCGACGCGATCGGCATCCCGCACCTGCCCAATCCCAGCCATATCGTGCCGGTGATGGTCGGCGATCCGGTTTTGTGCAAGCGCATCAGCGACGAGTTGCTTGAGCGCTTCGACGTCTATGTCCAGCCGATCAACTACCCGACCGTGCCGCGCGGCACGGAGCGCCTGCGCATCACGCCCTCGCCGCTGCACACCGAGGCCGACATCGACCATCTGGTCGGCGCGTTGACGGCGATCTGGGGTCAGGTCGGGCTGAAGCTGGCGGCTTGACGCTTCAACGGCAGAAATTGAAACACCGCCGTCATCCCAGACGCATCGAAGCGGAGGTCCGGGATCCATCGTAAGGCACGACGGTGCTCTATGATGGATCCCGGATTGGCGCCGCTACGCGGCTTGTCCGGGATGACGGCGCTCTTTTCGGTATCGAGGAAGCAAACTCACGCCGCCGCCAGCGCCTGCGCGAGATCGGCGATCATGTCGTCCGGGTGCTCCAGCCCGATCGAGAGCCGGATCAGCCCGTCGCTGACGCCCATGCTCGCCCGTATCTCGGGCGAAAAGCGCTGATGCGTCGTCGTCGCGGGGTGGACGATCAGGCTCTTTGCGTCGCCGAGATTGTTGGAGATGCGGATCAGCCTGCAGGCGTTGAGCAGGCGGAAGACGGCGTCCTTGCCGCCCGCGACCTCGAAGGCGATCAGTGTGGACGGTCCGCTCATCTGCCGGGCGATCACCTCCGCCTGCGGATGGTCGGCCCGGCCCGGAAAAACGACCTTCGGCAGGCCCGGCTGCTGGCAAAGCCAGTCGGCGACTGTCGCCGCAGTCCGCGCCTGCCGCTCGACCCGCAGCGGCAGCGTCTCCAGCGCCTTCAGCATCACCCAGGCGTTGAAGGGCGACATCGCCGGCCCGGTCTGGCGCAGATAGGTCTGGATATGGGTCGCGATGAACTCCTCCGAGCCGAGGATCAGCCCGCCCAGACAGCGCCCCTGCCCGTCGATGTGCTTGGTCGCCGAATAGACCACGCAATCGGCCCCGAGTTCGAGCGGGCGCTGGAACATCGGCGTGGCGAAGACATTATCGACCACCAGAGTCGCGCCGACCTCTTTTGCGAGCGCGGCGACAGCCGCGATGTCGATGACCTCCAGCGTCGGATTGGCCGGGCTCTCGAGGAAGAACACCTTCGTGTTGGGCCGCACCGCCGCGCGCCAGGCGGCGATGTCGGGCCCGTCAACCAGCGTCGATTGCACGCCATAGCGCGGCAGATGCTCCTCGACGACATAGCGGCAGGAGCCGAACAGGGCCTGGGCCGCCACGACATGGTCGCCCAGCCGGGTCAGGCCCATCAGCGCCGCCGTGACGGCCGCCATGCCGGTCGCGGTGGCGCGGCAGGCCTCCGCGCCCTCGAAGGCGGCCATGCGCGCCTCCAGCATGGCGACCGTCGGGTTCGAGAAGCGGGCGTACTGGAAGCCCGGATCCTTGTTCAGGAAGCGCGCCTCGCATTGCTCGGCGCTGTCGTAGACATGGCCCTGCGTCAGGAACAGCGCCTCGGAGGTCTCGCCGAACTGCGAACGCAGCGTACCGGCATGGACGAGCCGCGTTTCGGGGCGCAGCCGCGCCATCTCGTCCTTCGACACCGACATTACCCATTCCGATCGTTCGATATAACGGATACGGGGATTATCAGCTTCGCGATCGTTCGTAAAGACGAACGATCTTCCTCTCAAAGGAACCTCAGCCGAGCGCTCGCGCGGCTCCCAGCGGCGTCAAAAATCCCGCCAGATCGTTGGTGACGTAATGCACATGGCCGGCCTCGATCGCAGCCTGCTCCCAGGCCTCGCGGAACGGGTCGGGCGTTTTGGGGATGATCAGCACCGTCTTCATGCCGAGCGCGCTCGGCGCGATCAGGTTCTTCTCGATATCCTCGAACATTGCCGCCCTGCCGGGATCGACGCCGTGTTTGGCCAGAAAATTCTCGTATGTCGCGCGCTCGGGCTTGGGCACGAAGCCGGCATGGACGATGTCGAAGATATCCTCGAAATGGTGCAGGATGCCGAGCTTGCCGGCGACGTTGCGGGCATGGCCGACCGATCCGTTGGTCAGGATCAGCTTGCGGCCGGGCAAAGCGGCGATCGCCTCGCCCAGCGCCGGGTCGGGCTCCAGCAGCGACAGGTCGATGTCGTGGGCGAAATCGAGGAAGACGTCGGGGTCGATCCGGTACTCGGTCATCAACCCGTTCAGGGTCGTGCCGTAGCGATGGTAGTAATACTGCCGCAGCGCATAGGAGGACAGCCCGTCCAGGCCGAAAAGCTCCTGCAGGAACAGCGTGATGCGCTCGTTGACCTGCGGCCAGACGCGGCTCTCATGCGAATACAGAGTGTTGTCGAGGTCGAAGACCCAGTGATCGACATGCGCGAACGCCTCCGGCCGGAGCGGCGGCGCGGCGACGGGGAGGGCGGCTTGCATGCTGGAATGCGTGTTCATGGACGTCCCGAGATGGCTCAGGGCAGGGTGACATGCAAGTCCTCTGCTAAGCCTTAACCGCCTCCGGACGCCGCTCTTGTGACTGGCTTCAGGCCTCCGGCAGGCAGGCCTGCTCCGGCTCTGCCGAGATCATCCAGCTCGTGCCGAAGCGGTCGCGCAGCATGCCAAATCGCGGGGCCCAGAAGACCTCCATCATCGGCATCTGCACCGTGCCGCCCTCTGCCAGCGCGGCGAAAATGCGCTCGGCCTCCGGAATCGCCTGCACCCCGACATAGACAGAGACGCTGCGCATCGGGCCCTCGCTCTGCCCTGGCGGCGCGTCGGACGCCATCAGCATCTGGTCGCCCAGCTTGAGGCAGGCATGCATGACGAGATCGGGCTGCTCCGGCGCGGGGCCGGCGTCGGGCGGCATCTCGGCATAGGTCATCATCGCCTCGATCGTGCCGCCCAGAATGGTCTCATAAGCGGTGAAGGCCTCGCGGCACCGGCCCTCGAACATCAGATAGGATGCGATCTGCATGGTCGTCTCCATGGCTCGGATGAGGGGCGCTCAGGCCGCGCGGCGGTAATGGGCGGTCATGAACTCGGTCCAACCGCCATTGCCATCGGGCATGTAGGAGGCAAGCGTGCGGTGGTCGGGGCTCATGATCGTGACCACGTCGCGATAGGGCATGATCGCGCCGTCGCCGGTCATCGACGGCCCCGCGCTGTCCAGCGTCAGGATCTTGCCGCTCTCGTCGAGCGATCCGTCATAGAGCCATTGATGGGTCATCATCGAGCCGACGAAGCTGCCGACGAAGCGCCCTTTTGCCGGGTCGAAGCCGAGCGTGATCAGCGTAAGGCCGATGCTGCCGTCCGGCATTTCGCCCTGGCCCTCGCCGAGCATCCACAACCCGCCGAGCGAGCGCACACTCTCCTTGCCCTTCGATTTCTGGCGCGGCTGGTCGGGGCCCATCGAGCAGTCCATCTCGGAGATCCAGTCTCCGACGAGCTGCTGCAGCCACTCATGTTCCTTCTGCGGTTTTGCGAACATAGAATTGTCCTTCCTTGGTTGGGATTGCGGCTCTGCGGCCGCTGTCGGATGGCGTGGTCGAGCAAACTAGCGCTCGGCCTGCGCCTTTATGGCCGTGAGGCCGGCTTCGAAATCGCCGCCGATCATCCTGTCCATGTTCATTACGACATGGATGATCTTGGCGAAGAACGGCACCGGCCCGGTCATCGTCCAGGTCACGTTTGTGGTCTGCCCTTGAGGCTGCAGCGCGAAAACGACCTTGTTGTGAGCCTCGAACGGCTTGAGGAAGTCGAGGTCGAGGCCGATGCGCGTCGGCGCGTTCGCTTCCGTGATCTCCATTGAGCCCTGGCCGACATTCTTGTCGCCCTCCCAGGCGTAGCGCGCGCCGACGCCGGTTTCGGCGCCACCGAGGCTGCGCTTCATCGCCGGATCCTTCTTCTCCCAGGGCGACCAGGCTGCCCATGCCTTGAAATCGGCGATCAGCGGATAGATCCGCTCCGGCGGCGCATTGATCGCAATGGAGCGCTGCACCTGGAAAGTGTCGGGCTTCAGCGAGGCCAGGACCAGCACCGCGACGATGCCCGTGGCGAGCAGGGCGGCGATGGTGAGCAGGATCGTCTTGAGCATGGCAGGTGTCCTTTGGAGCAGCTTCGCCCGAGGGGAGGTCAGGATTTGTCAGGTGCAGGCGCTTCCGGCCCGGCCTGCTTCATCTGCGCGAGCAGATCCTCCAGCCGGCCGAGGCTCTGGTCCCAGAAACGGGCGTAATGCTCCAGCCATTCCGAGACCTCGCGCAGCGGGCCGGGGTCGAGCCGGCAGGGCCGCCACTGGGCTTCCCGGCCGCGCGTGATCAGCCCGGCGCGCTCCAGCACCTTGAGATGCTTGGAGACCGCCGGCAGGCTCATCGCGAAAGGCTGGGCCAGTTCCTTGACCGAACTCTCGCCGAGCGAGAGCCGCGCCAGGATTGCCCGGCGGGTCGGATCGGCGAGTGCCGAAAGCGTAAGGCTGAGAGGATCGCCGGGCACTGAATAAACCGCCAAGTTAATTAACTGAATGGTTTCATATGGTATGGCCGTCCGCCCGTCAACCAGCCTTTGGCGCTGCCGGCAGGATTGCCGACGGCCTCGCTGATTGGTTGTCAGGACTGTCGAAGCCCGGCTAGAAGCTTCCCCGAACGAGAGGACCGTTCGCTCCATGACATTCGAGACCGCCGCGACGCCCGAGGCCGCCATCGACCGGCTGGAGGCGCTGTATGGGCAGGCCAAGGCGGCTTTGCGCGCCGATCTGCAGCGCTTCTTCGAGACGGGCCAGCCCCCGGACGCGCAGGAGCGCGGCCGCTACCGCTATCCGTCGTTGCGCGTGACCTACGCCCCCTCCGCGCTGCCGGCGGCGACCCGGCGCGGCTATGCGAAGTTCGCAGCGCCCGGTGTCTATTCGACCACGGTGACGCAGCCGGCCGAGTTCCGCGCCTATCTGCTGGATCAGCTCCGGCCGCTGGTGGAGGAGTATGGCGCGACGATCGAGACCGGGATCAGCGATCAGGAAATCCCCTACCCTTATGCGCTCGACGGCGGCGACGAACTCGGCCGCGGCAAGGTCACGGCCGCCGAACTCGCACGCCATTTCCCGACGCCGCTGCTCTCGCTGGTCGGCGACGAGATCGCCGACGGCACCTTCGACATCGTCGATGGGCAGCCGCGCCCGCTCTCGCTGTTCGATGCGGTCAGGGTCGATTATTCGCTGCGCCGGCTGGTACATTATACCGGCACCGACTGGCGCGCCGTGCAGCCCTGGATCCTGCTGACCAATTATCACCGCTATGTCGACCAGTTCGTCAGGCTGGCGCTGGCCGAGATCGAGGCCGGGACGGCGCTCGCTCTGGTGACGCCGGGCGGCATCCGGATCGACCGGCAGGGCCTCGATGTGTCTGCGGCCGAGCGCGTGATGTCGGCGCCCTGGCACCGCTTCCAGATGCCGGCCTACCACCTGATCCGCGAAAACGGAGAGGGCGTGACGCTGGTCAATATCGGCGTCGGCCCTTCCAACGCCAAGAACATCACCGACCATCTGGCGGTGCTGCGGCCCAATTGCTGGCTCATGGTCGGCCATTGCGGCGGCCTGCGCCAGACCCAGATCATCGGCGACTATGTGCTGGCCCATGCCTATCTCAGGCAGGACGGAATCCTCGACGAGCTCGTGCCGCCCGACGTGCCGGTGCCGGCGCTGGCCGAGGTCCAGGTCGCGCTGCAGGAGGCCGCGGCGCAGGTCACCGGCGAGAAGGGCGACGCGCTCAAGAACCGGCTGCGCACCGGCACCGTGGTGACGCAGGACGACCGCAACTGGGAGCTGCGCTGGACCAAGGAGCGCCGCCGCATCAACCTGTCGCGCGCCATCGCGGTCGACATGGAATCAGGCACGATCGCCGCGCAAGGTTACCGCCTGCGCGTGCCCTACGGCACGCTGCTCTGCGTCTCCGACAAGCCGCTGCATGGCGAAATCAAGCTGCCGGGCGCGGCCAACGCCTTCTACGAGCGGGCCGTCAGCGAGCATCTGCGCATCGGGCTCGCCGCGCTGGAGAAGCTGAAGGAGGCCGGCTCGACAATCCACTCGCGCAAGCTCAGGAGTTTTGACGAGCCGCCGTTCAGGTGAGGCGATTGAGGTTTTGCTATTCAAACACGCCGTCATCCCGGCCGCAGGCCGCGCCGCTCCGGGATCCATCATAGGGCACGACGGCGCTTTACGATGGATCCCGGAGCGGCGCGGTTACGCCGCTTGTCCGGGATGACGGAAGTGTTTCCGAGTTAGAAGGCAGTCGCTCTTACGCGACTTCCTGCTTCATCTTCGACGAGCGCTTGCGCTCGTTAGGGTCGAGCACGCCCTTGCGCAGGCGGATCGACTTCGGCGTCACCTCGACCAGTTCGTCGTCGTCGATCCAGGCGAGCGAGCGCTCCAGCGTCATCCGGATCGGCGGCGTCAGGCGCACCGCCTCGTCCTTCGAGGTGGTGCGGATGTTGGTCAGTTTCTTGCCCTTGAGCACGTTGACCTCGAGATCGTTCTCGCGGGTGTGCTCGCCGACGATCATGCCCTGATAGACCTTCCAGCCGGGCTCGATCATCATCGGGCCGCGATCCTCGAGGTTCCACAGCGCATAGGCCACGGCCTCGCCGGTCTCCATCGCGATCAGCACGCCGTTGCGGCGGCCGCCGATCTCGCCCTTGTAGGGCAGATAGGCGTGGAACAGCCGGTTCATGATCGCGGTGCCGCGCGTGTCGGTCAGGAGTTCGCCCTGATAGCCGATCAGGCCGCGCGTCGGCGCGTGGAAGACGAGCCGCAGGCGATTGCCGCCCGAGGGGCGCATCTCCAGCATGTCGGCCTTGCGCTCGGACATCTTCTGCACGACGACGCCGGAATGCTCCTCGTCGACGTCGATGATGACCTCCTCGATCGGCTCGAGCAGGCCGCCAGTCTCGTCGCGTCTCAGCACGACGCGGGGACGCGAGACGCCGAGCTCGAAGCCCTCGCGGCGCATCTGCTCGATCAGGATGGCGAGCTGCAATTCGCCGCGACCGGAGACGATGTATGAGTCCTTGTCGGTCGATTCCTCGATCTTCAGCGCGACATTGCCCTCCGCTTCCTTGAACAGGCGGTCGCGGATGACGCGGGTGGTGACCTTGTCGCCCTCGGTGCCGGCCAGCGGCGAATCATTGACCATGAAGGTCATCGAGACGGTCGGTGGGTCGATCGGCTGGGCCTTGATCGGGGTCTCGACGCTGGGGTCGCAGAAGGTGTCGGCGACGGAGCCCTTCACCAGCCCCGCGATGGAGACGATGTCGCCGGGGATGGCTTCCTCGATCGGCGTGCGCTCCAGCCCGCGGAAGGCGAGGATCTTGGTGATGCGGCCGCTCTCGACCAATGTGCCGTCGCCCGAGAGCACCTTGATGCTCTGGTTGGGCTTTGCCGAACCCGAGACGACGCGGCCGGTGATGATGCGGCCGAGATAGGGGTTGGCCTCCAGCAGCGTGCCAAGCATCCGGAACGGGCCCTCCTCGATGCGCGGCTCGGGCACATGGGAGAGGATCAAATCGTACATCGGGGCCAGACCCTGGTCCTGCGGACCGGCCGGGTCATGGGCCATCCAGCCCTGCTTGCCCGAGCCGTAAAGGATCGGGAAATCGAGCTGCTCGTCATTGGCGTCCAGCGCCGCGAACAGATCGAACACCTCGTTGATGACCTCGGTGACGCGGGCGTCGGGCTTGTCGACCTTGTTGATCGCCACGATCGGACGCAAGCCCAGCTTCAGCGCCTTGGAGACGACGAACTTGGTCTGCGGCATTGGCCCTTCCGCCGCATCGACCAGCACGATGGCCGAATCGACCATGTTCAGGATGCGCTCGACCTCGCCGCCGAAATCGGCGTGGCCAGGCGTATCGACGATGTTGATGCGGGTGTCCTTCCAGACGACCGAGGTCGCCTTGGCAAGGATGGTGATGCCGCGCTCCTTCTCGAGCTCGTTGGAATCCATCACGCGCTCGATGATGCGCTGGTTGTCGCGGTAGGTGCCCGACTGCTGCAGCAGCTTGTCGACGAGCGTGGTCTTGCCATGGTCGACGTGGGCGATGATGGCGATGTTGCGCATGGACATGCGGAAAGGGCCTTGTGCATGGCCACAGGCCGACGGGGTGGAGACCCGGCCGGCGCAGCCCGTTCATGAGGAATCTGAATTTCGCTGCGCTGCACATAGACGCTGGAGGCCGTTTGGGCAACCTTGACGGCCATGCACAGGCGAGAAAGGTCTATGCCTCCGCCAGCAGCCTCTGCCGCTCGGCCACCGCTCGTCCGACCTGGTCCATCACCAGACGGTAGGCAGCGAGTCCCGAGCCGTCGAGATCGCCTCTCGCGTAATCGCCGAGCACGCGGGTCAGGATCGTGTCGGCCTGGCTCTCTAAGCCCAGAAGGTCGGCCTCTCGCTCGCAGGCGCGGATCACCGGCAGGAGTGCGAGCAGTTCGTCGAGCCCCGCCATCGCCCTGCGCCGGCGCACGCCGCTTTCTCGGCCAAGCAGCCCGGCCGCGCCCGTGCCGAGCAGGGACAGGCCCATCACGCCGAGATAAAACCAGTCGCCATAACGCTCGAAGAAGGTTTCCTGCTCGCCGTCGATGAAGGCGGCCGCGCCGGAATGAACGGAGAGCGGCGCGTCCTTGTCGGTCGAGGGGGCTTCCAGCCCCTGGATCGCCGGCAATTCGGCCGCGAGCGTCAGCCTGAGCGCGAGCAGGCTCTTCACCACCTCGCCCACGAGATTGTCGTCGAGGCTCTGGGCCGCCATCAGCCGGGATGTGACCGAGATCGTCGGCAGGTTTTCGGATGGCCTTGGCGGGTCGCCGCCGAGCGCGCCGCGCACGATCTCGCCGGTCTCGATCGCGCGATGGCGCGCCTTGATCGCCTCGGCCTCGCGGATCGGGATCAGCACGGGGTCCTCGCCCCAGGCCGCGCGCAGCCGGTTCAGCCCCTCGTTGTTGGTCAGCGCCCCCACGGCGTTGATCGAGAAAAAGGCGTCGATGCGTCGTTCCTTTGCGGCTGGCACGATCTCTTCGGGCGCAAGCGCGACGACGGTGACGTCTTCGGGTGCGACCTCGTACTGCTCCAGCACGCGCTGCACCAGTCTGATGTTGCCGGCCGGATTGCGCACGACGCCGATGCGGCGGCCGCGCAGATCGGCGATGCGCCCGATCGCGCTCTCTTTCGTCGTGATGATGAAGGGGAAGGAGCGGCGCGTGATCAGCGCCGTGTCGCCCTGCGCTGGCAGCGCGATGTCGGGGCGCAGAATGGCGAGGTCGGCCTTGCCCTCGTCGAGACGTCTGGCGCTTTCCTCGGAGCCTTCGGTCAGGACGAGGCGCAGGCGGACCGAGGATTTCTCCCGGTTCAGGCCCTGCACGAAGCCTGCCGCCATACGCGCATCCTCGGAGCCGAGCGGCCCGACCGCCAGACGCAGCGTTTTAGGCTGGGTGACGAAGTAGAACATCGCCGCCGTGATCCCGAAGACCGCCAGCAGCCCCGCAAGTACAGTGAAACCGCGTCGCCCCATGCCCAACCGATTCCCGCATGCGCGCGCCGCGCCGTGTTCGCCAAGAGTGGCTTTACCAGCCATCATGTCGCAAGTGCGGCGACGCGTGCGATCATGCTATAGGCCGCCCATGACGACGTTGACATCCGGTATCGAGGTGAAGATCTGCGGGCTGTCCACGGGCGAGACGCTCGAGGCGGCGCTGGCGGCCGGCGCGGACATGGTGGGGCTGAACTTCCATCCGAAGAGCCCGCGCTTCGTCTCGCATGAGCGGGCTCTCGCTCTGGCGGCGCAAGCGCGCGGCCGGACCCGTATCGTCGCGCTGATCGTGGACTGGAGCGAGCGGCAGGCCGTCGAACTGGCGCAGATGCTGAAACCCGACTGGCTGCAGCTCCATGGCCGCGAGACGCCCGCCGATGTCGCCGCCATCAAGGCCGCGACGGGTCTTCCCGTGATAAAGGCGCTCGGCATCGCCGGCCCGGACGACCTCGCCGCGATTGAACCCTATCGCGGCGTCGCCGACCTGATCCTGCTCGACGCCAAGCCGCCGAAGGACGCCGCCTATCCCGGCGGGCATGGCCGACCCTTCGACTGGTCGCTGCTGGCGAGCCTCGACCCTGGCTTTCGCTTCATGCTATCGGGCGGGCTCGATCCGGAAAACGTCGCCAACGCCATCGCCATCGCGCGCCCGGCCGGCGTCGATGTCTCGTCGGGCGTGGAATCTGGGCCTGGCGTCAAGGATATCGGCAGGATCGGGGATTTCATCGCGGCGGCGCGCAAGGCCGTCCGAACAGAGAACGAGAAGGTTTAGCCAGGCATGAACGCGCCCCAGAACCCCAACACCTATCGCTCGGGCCCCGATGAGAACGGCCGTTTTGGCCTGTTCGGCGGCCGCTTCGTCGCCGAGACGCTGATGCCGCTCGTGCTCTCGCTGGAGCAGGCCTATGAGGCGGCCAAGGTCGATCCGGACTTCCAGAAGGACATGGCCTCCTATCTGAAGCACTATGTCGGCCGGCCCTCGCCACTCTATTTCGCCGAACGCATGACGGACCATCTCGGCGGCGCGAAAATCTATTTCAAGCGCGACGAACTCAACCACACCGGCGCGCACAAGGTGAACAACGTCCTCGGCCAGATCCTGCTGGCGCGGCGCATGGGCAAGAAGCGCATCATCGCCGAGACGGGCGCGGGCCAGCACGGCGTCGCCACCGCGACGCTCTGCGCCCGCTTCGGGCTCGAATGCATCGTCTATATGGGCGCCGTCGACGTCGAGCGGCAGAAACCCAACGTCTTCCGTATGAAGATGTTGGGAGCGCAGGTCGTGCCGGTGCAGTCCGGCACCAAGACGCTGAAGGATGCGATGAACGAGGCCCTGCGAGACTGGGTCACCAATGTCGCCACGACCTTCTACTGCATCGGCACGGCGGCGGGCCCCCATCCCTATCCGGCGATGGTGCGCGATTTCCAGTCCGTCATCGGCAAGGAGACCCGCGAGCAGATGCAGGAAGCCGAAGGTCGTCTGCCGGATTCGCTGATCGCCGCGATCGGCGGCGGCTCCAACGCGATCGGCCTGTTTCACCCCTTCCTCGACGATCCGGACGTGAAGATGTGGGGCGTCGAGGCGGCCGGACACGGCCTCTCATCGGGCCTGCACGCCGCTTCGCTGACCGGCGGCACGCCCGGCGTCCTGCACGGCAACCGCACCTATCTGCTGATGGACGAGGACGGCCAGATCAAGGACGCGCATTCGATCTCGGCCGGGCTCGACTATCCCGGCATCGGCCCCGAGCATGCCTGGCTGCATGATTCCGGGCGCGTCTCCTACATCTCTGCGACCGACGACGAGGCGCTGGAGGCCTTCCAGCTCTGCTCGAAGCTCGAGGGCATCATCCCGGCGCTGGAGCCGGCCCATGCGCTGGCCAAGGTGATGCAACTCGCTCCGAAACTGCCCAAGGACCATCTGATGGTGATGAATCTCTGCGGCCGCGGCGACAAGGACATCCCGCAGGTGGCGGAAATTCTCGGCGGCATGGGCTGAGGGCGATCGGCCGCCGGCGACGTCCGATCATCTCGGCGCCGCCGCGACTCAAACACATTGGGCGGCAATAACCGGCATCGATATCCCGAGGGACACTCGCAGGGTCCGCGAGGCCGGGCCCGGAGCCAGGTTATGACGATGAAGAAGGCGATCCTGTTTGCGGCCCTGCTCGCGCTGTCGAGCCCGGCTCAGGCCCAGAACCGTGATGCCGCTCCGGCTGAAGGAATCGTCATCCGCACCGAGGGCGAGGTCCGGGTCAGACCCGATCTCGCGATTCTGCAGGCCGGCGTTGTCAGCGAAGGCAGGACGGCCGCCGAAGCGCTCGGTCAGAACACGCCGGCGCTCGCCCGACTGATCGAGGCCGTCAAGGCGGCTGGCATCGCGCCCGCCGACATCATGACCTCGCAGGTCTCGCTGACGCCGCGCATGACCCAGCCCCCGGCACCCGGTCCGAGGCCGCGCGCGGCAACGATCGACGGCTACGAAGCCCGCATCAGACTGACTCTGACCATCCGCGACATCGCAAAGGCTGGCCCCGTCATCGACGCGCTGGCAAAGGCCGGCGCCAACGAGATGTCGGGCATCAGCTTCGGGCTCGCCGACGAGAGCAAGGCGAAAGACGCGGCGCGCCTGAAGGCGGCAAAAGCGGCCCGCGCCCTGGCCGAACTCCATGCCGAGGCGCTCGGCGTCAAGGTCGGCGATCTCGTCTCGATCGTCGAGGCGGAAGCCGAGGCGCCCGGCCGTGGCGGCAGCGACATGCGCGCCTTCCGGATGGCTGCAGGCGCCGCGCCGACGGCCGTCGAACCCGGCGAGATCACCATCACGAGTTCGCTGCGCACGGTCTGGCGCATCGGGAAATAGTCGGGCTTTCAGCCAGGATAGCGTAGCGCATCCACCAGCAGCGGATGCTCCGGCTCGGCGAAGGGGTTGATGACCGTGACGCCGCGATGGACGAAGCCGTGCTGCATGTCCTCGGAGAGCAGGATGCGGCAGCCGGCATCCGCGGCAGTGCAGAGAATCAGCGCGTCCCAGATCTGCAAGCGCTGCTCTGTCGCGAGGCGAAAGGCTTGCGCGAGGACCGTCGCATCGGCGCTCACAATGGTCGCGGTCTGCATCCATAGTTGGCAGGCGCGGTGTGCGAAGGGACGTTCCTGACGAAACTTCCCGACCAGGACGTTGAAGAGCTCTCCCAGAACTTGCGTTGCGACCAGCGTCCTCTCCGGCCCGAGCCGCGTGCGAATCCTGTTGGCCGTCTCGAATCGCCCGCGATCATTCAGGCCCGCCGCATAGACCAGGACATTTGTGTCCAGCGCGACCAGCATCGCTACTCGTACATGTCGTTGCGCGTCGCGCGCGGCAGGTTGAGAATAGGCCGGCTTCGCAGCAGCTCCGTCAATTCGTCGAAGGCCTTCCGCCGCCTCTCCGCCGCAACGTCGGGATTTTCGGCACGGATGATCCTGACCTTCGGTTTTCCCCGCGACGTCACGACCACCTCCTCGCCGCTCTCGACGAGCTTCATCAGCTTCGAGAACTCGCGATTGGCCTGCGCGGCGGAGACCGTTTTCACCATGATGCCTCCAAGGTAGTGATCTCACTACTTTATCGCCCGGATGGTCCCGCGACAAGCGGCGCATCGAGCCCGGAGCGGTCCGAAATTCGGACCCCAACCGCCTGTCCCACATGCTAGCATTCCAGCATGTCGGGCTACGGACAATTCTGCGCGGTGGCGCGCGCCCATGAGGTTCTGGGCGGGCGCTGGACGCTGCTGATCGTGCGCGAACTCCTGTGCGGGAGCCGGCGCTTCAACAACATCCGCCGGGGCATCCCGCGCATCTCGAAGACCGTGCTGTCGGAGCGGCTGCAGGCGCTGACGGTTGCCGGCGCGGTCACGCGCAGCGACGGCGCCCAGGGGCCGGAATATGCGCTGACGCAGGCGGGTCTGGAGCTCGCGCCTCTGGTGCAGGGCTTCGGCATCTGGGGCCAGCGCTGGCTGCCAAGACAAGCCGGCGAGGAGGATCTCGACCTGGAGCCGCTGCTGGTCGATATGCAGCGGCGGGTCCGGTTCGAGACGCTGCCGAAGGATCCGCTCGTCATCCGCTTCGCGCTGAAGGCACGCCAGCCGCGCCTGATGCTGCTCAAGCCCGGCGAGGCGTCGGTCTGCACGCAAAATCCGGGGTTTCCCGAGGCGTTGAGCGTTCGCGGGCCGCTCCCGGCGCTGGTCGCATGGTGGCGCGGCGACGCCGATCTCGCCGGCGCACAGCGGCTGGGCCTCGCGCTGGAGGGGCCGCGCGCGCTGACGCGGGCGTTTCCAGGATGGTTCGCGCGCTACCAACTCGCGCATGTTCGCCCAGCGCCCGGAGTATCGGCGGCATGAGCATCCACATCGTCCGCCTCGGCACGCCCCGGCTCCCCGACGAAGGCACGCGCATCGGCACGGTGCGCCGGCCGCCGCGCGGCGTGCGCAAGGAGCGCTACGCCGCCGACGACTGGTTCGACGTCTGGTTTCCCGAGCTCTCGCCCAGCGCCGAACTCATGGGACAAGGCCAGGCGGCCGAGACCGATCGGGAGTGGAACGGCTTTGCGCGCGCCTTCCGGGCCGAGATGGCGGAGCCTGCACCGCGCCGCGCGCTCGACCTGCTCGCCGCGCTGTCGCATGGCTCGCGGTTCTCGATCGGCTGCTATTGCACCGAGGAGTCGCGCTGCCACCGCTCCGTCCTGCGCGCGCTTCTGGCGGAGCGGGGCGCCTCGATCGGATAGGCGGGAGCCGGTCCGGATTCCGGACCCCCGACGTGCCTCGTCCGACGCCATAAGCCTCTTCTAGACGAGGAGACCGGCCCGATGGCAAAGCCGCAACGAGACATTCTGGACGGCATCGGCGACACCGCGCTGATGGCGCTGCGCCGGATCATGCCCGCCAATGGCGCGCGCATCCTGCTGAAGCTGGAAAGCGAGAACCCGACCGGCAGCATGAAGGACCGGATGGCGCTGGCGATGATCGAGGCAGCTGAGGCGGATGGACGCCTGCCGTCCGGTCGCCAGGTGGTCGAATATACCGGCGGCAGCACCGGGGTTTCGCTTGCGCTGGTCTGCGCGGTTAGGGGGTACCCGCTCCACATCGTTACCTCGGACGCCTTCGCCCGCGAGAAGCTCGACCATATGCGGATCCTCGGGGCGCGGCTCCAGATCATCCCCAGCGAGGACGGGCGCATGACCGGGAAATTGACGCGCGACATGATCGAGGCCGCGCGCGTCGTCGCGGAACGCAGCGGCGCCTTCTGGACCGACCAGATGCGCAACCGCGACCAGCTCGCCGCCTATCACCGCATGGCCGGGGAGATCGTCGACCAGACAGAAGGGCGCATCGACGGCTTCGTCCAGAGCGTCGGCACGGCGGCCTCGCTGGTTGGCATGGCCGAAACGCTGCGGCTGCGGCGGCCCGATATCCGCATCGTCGCGGTCGAGCCAGCGGAATCGCCGGTTCTCTCGGGCGGGGCTCCCGGCGCCCACAAGATCGACGGCGTCGGCGCGGGCTTCGTCGTGCCGCTCTGGCAGGATGGCGTCGCCGACGCGATCGAGCGGGTCTCGACCGAAGAGGCCAAGGAGATGGCGCTGCGGCTGGCGCGCGAGGAGGGATTGTTCGCCGGAACCTCGACCGGCGCCAATATCGTCGCGGCGCTGCGGCTGGCGGAGCGGCTGGGGCCGGAGGCGACCATCGTCAGCGTGATGTGCGATACCGGCATGAAGTACCTTGCCGGCCATGCGGCCGGACCACAGCCCGCCGCCTGACCGGCGGGCGAAACCGCGTGCCGCGCGCGCCCTCTCGCCAAGCCCGGCCCCGGCATGCTAACCGCAGCGTCATGACGACAGCCACGATCCGCATCCAGACCCGCATCCAGACCCGCTTTTCGATCTGCGCCGCCGAGGGCCGGGCCGCACTGGTGACCTTCGTCACCGCTGGCGATCCGGATTTCGACACCGCCTCGGCGATCCTTGCGGCGCTGCCGCAGGCCGGCGCCGACATCATCGAGCTCGGCGTGCCCTTCACCGACCCGATGGCCGATGGCATTCCGGTCCAGCTCGCCGGCCAGCGCGCGCTGAAAGGCGGCCAGACGCTGAAGAAGACGCTGGCCATGGTCGAGGCGTTTCGCGCCAGGGACAACGACACGCCGATCGTGCTGATGGGCTATTATAACCCGATCTATGTCTATGGCGTCGAGCGCTTCCTGCAGGATGCCAGGATGGCTGGCGTCGACGGGCTGATCGTCGTCGATCTGCCGCCCGAGGAAGATGTCGAACTGTGCCTGCCCGCGCTCGCGGCAGGGCTCAACTTCATCCGCCTCGCCACGCCGACGACCGACGACAAGCGGCTGCCGAAGGTGCTGCAGAACACCTCGGGCTTCGTCTATTACGTCTCGGTGACCGGCGTCACCGGCGGCGCCGTCGGCAATTACGACGCGGTCGGCGAGGCCGTAGCGCGGATCAAGCGCCATACCGATCTGCCGGTCGCGGTCGGTTTCGGCGTCAAGACGGCTGCCGACGCGGTGGCGATCGCCAAGGGGGCGGACGGCGTCGTCGTCGGCTCGGCGCTGGTCGAGCGCCTGCGGTTGTCGCTCGACGGCGACGGCAAGGCCACGGAAAAGACCGTTTCAGCCGTCACCTCGCTGGTGGCGGAACTCGCGGCCGGCGTCCGCCAGGTGGCGAAGGCCGCGGCGTAAGCCGCTCGCTTGCGGCAAACCCGTCAGGATCGAAGCGATGAACTGGATTTCCGAAGTCGTCCGGCCGCGCATCAAGACGCTGTTCAAGCGCGAGAGCCCGGAGAATCTCTGGATCAAATGCCCCGATTCCGGGCAGATGGTCTTCCACAAGGATGTCGAGGCCAACGGCTTCGTCATCCCCGGCTCCGACCACCACATGAAGGTCACGGCGCCCGACCGGCTGCGGATGACCTTCGACGAGGGCAAGTGGCTCGACGTCGCGCTGCCGGAGGTCGCGGTCGATCCGCTCAAGTTCCGCGACGAGAAGCGCTATATCGACCGGCTCAAGGACGCGCGCGCCAAGACCGGCGCGCAGGACGCCTTCAAGGTCGGCTATGGCCGGGTCAAGGGCCTGCCGATGACGCTGGCCGTGCAGGACTTCCACTTCATGGGCGGCTCGCTCGGCATGGCGGCCGGCGAGGCCTTCATCAAGGGCGCCGAGACCGCGCTCGAGAAGAAGACGCCCTATGTCGTCTTCGCGGCGTCGGGCGGCGCGCGCATGCAGGAAGGCATCCTGTCGCTGATGCAGCTCCCGCGCACCACCGTTGCGGTCGCGATGCTGCGCCGCGCCGGCCTGCCCTATTTCGTCGTGCTGACCAATCCGACCACGGGTGGCGTCACCGCCTCCTACGCCATGCTGGGCGACATCCAGATCGCCGAGCCCGGCGCGCTGATCGGCTTCGCCGGACCGCGCGTGATCGAGCAGACCATCCGCGAAAAGCTGCCCGAGGGCTTTCAGCGGGCGGAGTATCTCAAGGATCACGGCATGGTCGATATGGTCGTGCATCGCCATGAGATTCCCGAGACGCTCGCCAGACTCGGCCGGCTGCTGACCCGCCAGCCCGATCCGGCGCAGGCCGCCGCGCCGCTTCCGGTCGCCGAGACGGCCTGAGCGACGGGCGCGCTAGCGGGGCGAAGACAGACGTCATGGGCTCGTCCGACATGCTGCTGGCGCGGTTCCTCGCGCTGCATCCCAAGCTGATCGACCTCTCGCTCGGGCGGATGCTGCGGCTGCTGGAGCGGCTTGGCGATCCGCAGACCAGGCTGCCGCCGGTGATCCATGTCGCCGGCACAAACGGCAAAGGCTCGACCATCGCCTTCATGCGGGCGATCCTGGAAGCTGCGGGCCTGCGCGTGCATGTCTACACCTCGCCGCATCTGGTGCGCTTCCACGAGCGCATCAGGATCGGCGCGGCAGGCGGCAGCCGCTTCGTCGACGAGCACATGCTGGTCGACGCGCTCACCGCTTGCGAGCGCGCCAATGCCGGCGACCCGACCACCTTCTTCGAGATGACGACGGCGGCAGGCCTGCTGCTGTTTTCCGAGCACGAGGCCGATGTCGTGCTGCTTGAGGTCGGGCTCGGCGGACGCTTCGACGCCACCAACGTCATCACCTACCCGGCTTGCGCCGTGGTCACGCCGGTCTCGCTCGACCATGCCGAGTATCTCGGCGACACGGTCACCAAGATCGCCGGCGAAAAGGCCGGCATCTTCAAGCGTGGCGCGCCGGCCGTGATCGCGCCGCAGGAGCCCGAGCCGACCGCCGTGCTGGAATCCGTCGCAGAGCGCGTCGGAGCCTCAAGAATCCTGATCGGAGCGCAGGATTTCAACGTCCATGAGGATGGCGGCCGACTGGTCTACGAGGATGGCGACGGGCTGCTCGATCTGCCGCTGCCGCGGCTTGCCGGGCGGCACCAGCATACCAACGCCGGCACGGCGATCGCCGGCTTGCGCGCCGCCGGCTATGGCGGGCTGCCGGCCAGCGCCTTCGAGCAGGGCATGCTGGGAGCCGACTGGCCGGCGCGGCTGCAGCGACTGTCGCGCGGGCATCTGGTCGATATGCTGCCGCCGCGCGCGGAGCTCTGGCTCGATGGCGGGCACAACCCCGATGGCGGGCGCGTGCTGGCGCAGGCCATGGCCGATCTCGCCGACCGCAACCCGGCTCCGCTGGTGATGATCGTCGGCCTGCTCTCGACCAAGGATGCGCGCGCGACGCTCGGTCACTTCAAGGGGCTGGCGCAGAGCCTGTTCGCCGTCCCGATCCAGAATTCGCTCGTCGCGCGCCCCGCAGCGGAAGTCGCGACGCTGGCGGGCGAGGCCGGGCTCCACGCCGAGACCGCCGGCTCGGTGGAACAGGCGCTGCGGACTATAGCCGAGCGCGCCTGGCCGGCTCCGCCGCGTATCCTGATCTGCGGCTCGCTCTATCTCGCGGGCGAGGTGCTGCAGGCGAACGGCACGCCGCCGGTGTGAGGCCGATCATCCGAACCGAGCCGCGTTCTGCTAATCCTGCGAGGCGTTAAAACCCTGCCGCGCGCCTGAGCAGATCGAGCCCGATCACCGTCAGCACCGTCTTGATGATCGCGACGAACCAGCGCTCTGGCAGCCTGTCGAGCAGTTTGGTGCCGGCAATGGTGCCCAGAAAGCCCGAGACGATCATCGCCGCGATCAGCGGCAGCCAGCCGGCGAAGGCGAAGCCCAGCGCAGCAAACGCGAAGACCTTGAGCAGGTGCTGGACCATCATACAGGCGGCGTGCGTGGCGATCAGTTCGCGCTTCTGCAGGCCGAGCGGCAGCAGCAGCGCCTGCACGAAGGGACCGGTCGCGCCGACGAACATGGTCACGACCGTCGAGATGCCGCCGCCGACCACGAGCCCGCTGGAGGCGAGGCCCGGGATTTGCGGTTTCGGGATCCAGGCGAGAATGAGGATGAATCCGCCGAGCACACCCAGCAGCACCCGCTCCGGCATCGCCACGACGATGTAGCCGCCGATCGCGACGCCGACCAGCGAGCCGAGCGCGAAACGCGCCACCATGGCCCATTGCGCATGGATGCGCTGGACGAAGGCGCGCCCGACATTGGAGCCGAGCTGGACCAGTCCATGGACCGCTATGACGACGGCGGGCGAGACGGTGCCCGCGAGCGCGCCCAGCATCACCGCGCCGCCGCCGATGCCGAAAGCGGCGGTGAAGGCCGAGGTCAGGAAGCTCACGGCGATCAGCAGCAGCGCGATGGCGGGCGGAACGCCGGCTGGCAGGAGCATGTCCGTCATGGAAACCGGGCGTCGGAGGAAGGCTTGCGACCCTGCTATACCCCGCGCGCCGTGGCGGTAAAGCGCAGCCCGCGCATGCCGCCGCCGCGATGCCGGAAACCACGATTCGGCCCCGCGCTTTACAACGCAGGCGAGCAGGCGTTTTCTTCAGGCCAATGGCGGCGGGCCTGAGCGCCCGACAACGCCGATCGCTTTCAACAGTTGTCGTCTCCCGGAGTGTGTGATGCGTCGCGTTCTCGGCCTCCTGGCCTTTCTTTGCCTGTCGTTGTTCGGTCTCCTTCCGGCGCAGGCCGGCGTCGATGTCAGGGTCAATATCGCGACCCAGCGCATGACGGTGACGACCACCGACGGCGAGGTCCATCAATGGGCGATCTCGTCTGGCCGCAAGGGCTTCCGCACGCCCAACGGCGTCTACCGCCCGACTCGGCTGGAGCGGAGCTGGTACTCGCGCAAATATGGCGGCGCGATGCCCCATTCGGTGTTCTTTCGCGGCGGCTACGCCATCCATGGCACCACGGCGCTCAGTGCGCTCGGTCGCCCCGCCTCGCATGGCTGCATCCGCCTTCACCCGGCCAACGCCGCCAAGCTTTTCGCCCTGGTGAAGAAGCATGGCGCCAGTTCGACGACGATCGCGCTCAATGGGGCCGCGCCCGACAACCTGTCGCAATTCGCCAAGGCCTCGGGCGGCGCCAAGACCAAGATCGCCAAGGCGAAGGCCAAGCAGCGCGCCGCCATCGCCGCCAAGCGCCAGACCGCTCCGAACTGGGATGCGGCGCGCGGACAGATCCTGCTGCGCCCGGCTTTGCCGGCCGGCGCGATCGGCTACCAGCCCTACGACATGCAGCGCTATTACCAGACCGGTCCGCGCTGGCGCTGAGAGCGGGCTGTTTTCAGCCGGATGAGCCGGGTTTCGTTCCTCCGACGACATTGGCCGACGGTTCGTCGCTCAGCCAACGATAGATGAAGCCCCCGAGCGCGCCGCCGATCAGGGGCGCGACCCAGAACAGCCAGAGCTGCTGCAGGGCCCAGCCGCCGACGAACAGGGCAGGCCCGGTGCTGCGGGCCGGATTGACCGAGGTGTTGGTGATCGGGATGCTGATCAGATGGATCAGCGTCAGGCCGAGGCCGATCGCGATCGGCGCGAAGCCGGCCGGGGCCTTGCCGTGGGTCGCGCCCATGATGATGAACAGGAACATCATCGTCAGCAGCACCTCGGCGATCAGGGCCGACATCAGCCCGTATTTGCCCGGCGAGTTCTCGCCATAGCCGTTGGAGGCGAAGCCCTTGGCGAGGTCGAAACCCGGCGCGCCCTTGGCGATGAGATAGAGCATCCCGGCTCCGACGACCGCGCCGACGACCTGCGCCGCGACATAGGGCAGGATTTCGCTTTTCGGGAAGCGGCCGCCAGCCGCCAGCCCGACCGTCACCGCCGGGTTGAGATGGCAGCCCGAGACGTGGCCGATGGCATAGGCCATGGTCAGGACCGTCAGACCGAAGGCGAGCGAGACGCCGAGCAGGCCGATGCCGACCTGCGGAAAGCCTGCGGCGATGACGGCGCTGCCGCAGCCGCCGAAGGTCAGCCAGAAAGTTCCGATCGCCTCGGCGGCGTATTTGCGTGAATTCATCGCGGGGCTCCCCAGCCGTTTCAGCCGCGAATCTGCGACCGGACGACGCAGGCTATCTCAGGTTGCGAGGGGTCGCCACGCGAAATTGCCGCGCGCGCAAAGCCGGCGTCAGAGAGGCTCCGGAGAGATCCGCAGCCAGCCCGACAGCGTCTCGCCAGGTTCCAGCCTCGCCAGAGGCGCGACAGCCCGCGCCGCTTTCTCGCTCGGCGAACCGATAGCGTGGCTCTGCGGCTCGACGCAGAGGAAATCGGCGCCCGCCGGGGCCCAGACCACCGGGCAGCGCAGGCTTTCGCTGGCGGTCAGGGTGAGGCCAAGGCCGGTCGACGGCGTCTCGATGCGGGCCACGCCATCCCAGCCGAGGAAGCTCCACGCGGTTTCGCGGCCGCTGGCGAACACCGGCTTGCCGGCATAGGGGCCGCCATCGGGCAGGTTTTGCGAGCCCGTCGCACGAAAGGCCTCGCCGAAGACCAGCGCGCCCGTCGCGGTCATACCGAGTGTCGTGTCCGGCGCGCAGGCGAACCACGGATGATGGCCGAGACCGTAGGGTAGGGCCTGGTCCGACTCGTTGGTGATCGCGATTTCGACGGTCATACCGGTTTGATCCAGGCTGACTTGCTGGGTCGCCCGGTAGCGATAGGGGTCCGGGCCGGTCGTCCTGCGATGTTCCAGCACGGCATGGCTGGAGGTCCGACCGAGCACATCCCAGGCGGACTGCCAGCCGAAACCGTGGATGTTGCCGCCGCCATGCGCGTTGTTGTCGGGAACCGTGAAGCGGCGTTCGCCATCGTCGACCACGCCGCCGAAGGCGCGGTTGGCGAAGGGGACCATCGCCCAACTGCCGAACATATTTGGCGCGCTCGTCGATGGGACGGCTCCCTCGGGCGAGTGCAGCAGCCTGTGGATGCGCCCGTCCGGCCCGCGCCAGTCGAGCCCCGCGATCATGCCGCCGGCTTCCGGCACGAAGCGCGCGCTGAGCGCGCCGGCGGTCAGGATGATCATGAGTTCAGGTCTTTCACTTGATCAGCGGCTGAAGCTGCATCTGCATCGCCCGCATGCGCGGCAGGAAGTGCTCGACCATGGCCTGCGCCGGCACGCGCTGGACCTGCACCGACAGGTTGAACGCGCCGACGACCGCGCCGCGATGGCTCTTGAGCGGCATGGCGAGTGAGGCCAGCCCCAGTTCGAGTTCCTGATCGACCAGACACCAGCCCTGCACGCGGACCTCATCCAGCAGCCCCGTCAACCGGGCCGGATCGGTGACGGTGTGCGGCGTCAGGGCGCGGGGCTTAGCCGCGAGGATCAGCGCCTGCGCTCCTTGCGGCTCCAGCTCCGCCAGCAGCACGCGCCCCATCGAGGAGCAGAAGGCCGGCAGGCGCGAGCCGACCGACAGGCCCACCGACATGATGCGGCGCTGCGCCGAGCGCGCGATGTAGACGATCTCGTGCCCGTCGAGCAGCGAGGCGGAGGAGGATTCATGCGTCTCCTCCGAGAGCCGTTCGAGAAAGGGCTGCACGAGTTGCGGCAGCGCCGTCGAGGCGAGCCAAGCATAGCCGAGCCGGAGCACGCGCGGCGTCAGCCGGAAGAACTTGCCGTCGAATTCGGCATAGCCGATCCTGGCCAGCGTCAGCAGACAGCGGCGCGCGGCGGCGCGGGACAGGTCGGTGGCGCGGGCGACGTCGGCGATGGTGAGCCTGTCATGGGCGGCATCGAAGCATTCGATCACCGCCAGCCCCTTTTCGAGCGCCGCCATATGGTCGCGGTCTGGCGTCCCGGTCGGCATGCTTGACCCCACTCCCCACGCATCATAAAGTGCGATAATCAAAATGATGTGCGATAAACGCACATACCAAGGGGATGTCAAGGTGGCGGAGTTCGTCTCTCTCGGCGAGGGTGTCGAGGCGGTCCTGAGCGATGGCTGTTCCGTCGCGATGGAGGGCTTCACCCATCTGATCCCGCACGCCGCAGGCCATGAGGCGATCCGGCAGGGCAGGAAGCGCCTGACGCTGATCCGGATGACGCCCGACCTCGTCTACGACCAGATGATCGGCATGGGCTGCGCCGAGAAGCTGGTGTTTTCGTGGGGCGGCAATCCCGGCGTCGGCTCGTTGCACCGGTTTCGCGACGCGGTCGAGAATGGCTGGCCGCACAGGCTCGAGATCGAGGAACACAGCCACGCCGCCATGGCCAACGCCTATGAGGCCGGCGCGGCGAACCTGCCTTTTGCCGTTTTCCGCGGCTACAAGGGCGTCGATCTGCCGAAGGTCAACAACCGGATCAGGTCGGTGACCTGCCCCTACACGGCTGAGGTGCTGGCCACCGTGCCGGCGATCAGGCCCGACGCCGCCATCATCCACGCGCTCAGGGCCGACCGCGAGGGCAACGTCATGCTGGAAGGCATCGTCGGGGTGCAGAAGGAGGCGGTGCTGGCGGCGAAACGCTCGCTCGTCACGGTCGAGGAGATCGTCGAGGATTTCGGCCCGCGCAACGCCAATGCCGTGATCCTGCCGGCCTGGACGGTCACCGCAATCGCCCATGTGCCGGGCGGAGCGTTTCCGTCCTACGCGCAGGGCCACACGAAGCGCGCCAACGACTTCTACATCGCCTGGGACAAGATTTCGCGGGATCGCGAGACGTTTATGGCCTGGATGAAGGAGCATGTGCTGGAAAAAGGCCCGGAGGCCTTTGCGCAGCATGGCGCGAAGGCGAGGGCGGCGTGATAACCGCGACCCCCACCGAGATGATGACCATCGCCGCCGCGCGGCTGCTGACGAACAGCGATGTCTGCTTCGTCGGCATCGGCGCGCCCTCGGCCGCCTGCAACCTCGCCCGGCTGACGCATGCGCCAAAAATCACGCTGATCTACGAATCCGGCACGCTTTCGACGCGGCCTTCCGTGCTGCCGCTCTCGATCGGCGATGGCGAGCTTTGCGATACCGCGCTGACCACCGTCTCGGTGCCGGAGATGTTCCGCTACTGGCTGCAGGGCGGGCGCATCACCATCGGCTTTCTCGGCGGCGCGCAGATCGACCGCTTCGCCAATCTCAACACCACCGTGGTCGGCCCTTATGACGCACCCAAGGTGCGTCTGCCGGGCGGCGGCGGCGCGCCCGAAATCGCCAGCAACTGCCAGCAGATCTTCATCACCATGGCGATGGGCGCGCGCGCCTTCGTCGACAAACTGCCCTTCATCACCTCCTTCGGCCATGGCGCGGGCAAGGGCGACCGCGAGCGCCTCGGCCTTGCGACGAAGGGGCCGACCAAGGTGATGACCGATCTCTGCGTCATGGAGCCCGATCCAGAAACGGCCGAGCTGATGGTCACGTCGCTGCACCCGGGCGTCACGCGCGGGCAGGTCGAGGCCGCTTGCGGCTGGCCCTTGCGCTTTGTCGCCCAGGTGGCCGAGACTCCGCCTGCGACCGGGCAGGAACTGAGCGTCCTGCGCGACCTGCATGCACGCACCAGCCAAGCCCATGGAGTGGCGGCATGAGCCTGATCTATCCGCTGGACGGCCTGAAGGCCCATCCCGCCAACGCCTCGCCAGAGTACAAATCGACGCTGAAGCGCGCGCCGTCGCAGCCGCTCATCCTGCTGCCGCACACGCTCTCGGAGACGACAGGCCCCGTCTTCGGCCATGTCGCGGTCAATGAAACCGATATGGACCTGACGCGCCAGCATGCGGGCGAGCCGCTGGGCGAGCGCATCATCGTCACCGGCCGGGTGCTCGACGAGGACGGACGGCCGGTGCCGCACACGCTGGTCGAGATCTGGCAGGCCAATTCGACCGGCCGCTATGTCCATGTCCGGGACCAGCATCCGGCTCCGCTCGATCCGAATTTCACCGGCGCGGGCCGGGCGCTGACCGATGCAGACGGGCGCTACCGTTTCGTCACGATCAAGCCCGGCGCCTATCCGTGGCGCAACCACTACAATGCGTGGCGGCCGGCCCATATCCACTTCTCGCTGTTTGGGCCGAGTTTCCTCTCCCGCGTCATCACGCAGATGTATTTCCCGGGCGACCCGCTGTTCAAATACGACCCGATCTTCCAGTCGATCACCGACGAGCGCGCCCGCGAGCGGCTGGTCTCGCGCTTCGACATCGACGCGACCGAGGATCACTGGGCGCTGGCCTACCAGTTCGACATCGTCCTGCGCGGCCGCAATGCGACGCCGACGGAGGAGCCCCATGAGCACTGAGATCAAGCCCGAACTCACGCCGTCGCAGACGATCGGCCCCTTCTTCGCCTACGGCCTGACGCCGCGCGCCTATGGCGGGCAGGAGCTCTTCACCGAGCAGGTCGCGACCGAGGGCATGGACGGCGAGCGCATCCGTATCGAAGGCGTGGTCCATGATGGTGACGGCGCGGTCGTGAGCGACGCGATGATCGAGATCTGGCAGGCCGACCCGCAGGGCCGCTTCAACGCCGCCGGCAATGCCGGCTTCACCGGCTTCGGCCGCTGCGAGACGAGCACTGACGGCGTCTACTTTTTCGAGACGGTGCGGCCGGGCGCCGTGCCGGGGCCGGGCGGCGCGGCGCAGGCGCCCCATCTCACCGTCTCGGTCTTTGCGCGCGGCGTGCTGACCCGGCTGATGACCCGGATCTATTTCTCCGACGAGGCCGGCAACGCCTCGGACCCCGTGCTGGCGCTGGTTCCGGTCGAGCGCCGCGACACGCTGATCGCCAAACGCGGAGCCAACGGCGTCTTCCGACTCGACATCCGCCTGCAGGGCGAGGGCGAGACGGTGTTCTTCGAGGCGTGAGCGGGTTCCCGTCATTGCGAGCGCAGCAAAGCAATCCAGCGGTCTCGCTCTACGTCATACTGGATTGCTTCGCTGCGCTCGCAATGACGAAAAAGAACGGTTAAGGCTCGCGCGTCCCCGCCGGAGCCTGCCCCATGTCCAAACCACTGATCGCGATCGACTGGGGCACGACCCGGGCCCGGGCCTTCCTGATCGGCGCGGACGGCGTGGTGATTGACCGGCGCAGCGCCGACCAGGGCATCCAGTCCGTGCCGGAGGGCGGCTTTCCCGCCGCTTTTGACGCCATCGCCGGCGAGTTTCGCCGCAGCCACCCCGATGCGGCCATCGCGCTTGCCGGCATGATCGGCAGCCGCAATGGCTGGGTCGAGGCGCCCTATGTCGCCTGCCCCGCTGCGCCGGCCGCGATCGCCTCGGCGGCGATGCCGGTGACGCTGGCGGATGGCGCACAGGCGCTGATCCTGCCCGGCCTCTCCTGCGACGAGGGCGCGTTCGACGTGATGCGCGGCGAGGAGACGCTGATCGTCGGCCTGGGCCTCGAAGACGGGCTCGTCTGCCTGCCGGGCACCCATTCCAAATGGGCGGTCATCGAAAGCGGGCGCATCGCCCGCTTCGCCAGCTTCATGACCGGGGAGGTCTATGGCCTGCTGCGCCAGAACTCGATCCTGTCGCGATTGGCGGCCGAGCCGGCCGGCAACGAGGCGGCGGACGGCGCGCGGCTCGGCTTCGCGGCAGCCGGGCTGGCGGGCGGCCTGCTCAATGCGGCCTTTGCCGCCCGCACCGAGGTGCTGGCCGGGCGCATGGCTCCCGGCTGCGTCGGCCCCTATCTCTCGGCGCTGCTTGTCAGTCAGGAGATCGCCGGGGCGATGGCCATATTCGGGCGGCCGGACCGCATCCAGCTCGTCGCGGACGGGGTGATGGCGCAGAGCTATGGCGCGGCGCTGGCGGCCGCCAGCCTCGCTTTTGAGATCACGAGTCCGGAGGCGGCTTTCATCACCGGAATCAGCCGTCTGGCAGGCGGGCTCGCGCGATGATCGTCGTCTTCGGCTCGCTCAATGTCGATCTGGTCACGGCCGTCCCAAGATTGCCGAAAGCCGGCGAGACCGTGATGGGGCCGGACTACGCGCTGCATCCCGGCGGCAAGGGCGCAAACCAGGCGCTCGCTGCCCGGCGCGCCGGCGCGGACGTCATGCTGGTCGGCGCGGTCGGGCGCGATGCTTTCGCCGACATCGCCCTGTCGCTGCTGGCGCGGGACGGCGTCGATCTTTCCCATGTCGCCCGCCTGGACGCCCCGACGGGGGCTGCCTTCATCGCGGTGGACGCAGCCGGCGCAAACCAGATCGTCGTCGCGGCCGGCGCGAATGCGCGGGCCAGCGCCTCGGCGCTGTCGGATCTGCCGCTCGGCGAGAACGACATCCTGCTGCTCCAGCGCGAGGTTCCCGAAGACCAGTGCCTGCTGGCGGCTCGGGCGATGAAGCAGGCCGGGGGCCGCGTCATCCTCAACCTTGCACCGGCCGGCGCGGCCTCGCCCGAGCTTCTCGCCTGCCTCGACATGCTGATCGTCAACGAGCACGAGGCGCTGGTGCTGGGCGAGGCGCTCGGCTGGCCGGCGCTGGAGCCGGACGATTTCGCCAGACTCATCGACGCCAGGCGCACGCTCGCCTGCATCGTCACGCTCGGCGCAGACGGCGTGGTCGGCTGGCATGGCGGCGTGCGGCGGCGGCTCGAGGCTCCCAACGTCGCGGTCATCGACACCGTTGCGGCGGGCGACAGCTTTTGCGGGGCGTTCGCGGCGGCGCTGGCGGCGGGCTACGGCTTTTCGGGCGCCCTTCAGCGTGGGCTGGCGGCCGGCTCGCTCGCCTGCACCATCCCCGGCGCGCAGCCCAGCGTGCCGCGACGCGAGGCGATCGAGGCGCTGGTCGGGGCGGCGTTCATCTGAGACGACCGCGCATGTAGACACGGCCCGTTAAGGCTTCCGGCGCGTACGCAGCCGGAATCGCGGCGTTCCGCACAATCGCGCCGATCGCCTTCACCCTTCGTCAGCACCTGCGCCGCCATCGTCGTAAGCATCCCTGCGCAGGCTGGAAGGCTCAGATGGCACAAAGTCCGTTACGTTGGGCCATTGGCGTCGCCGCCGCGATCGGCTTCGGCGCGACATTCTACGGCGACAGGATCGCCAGGCTTGCCGGCAACGATGCGCCGAACCTCGCCACGGCGAGCGCGCCCCCGACCGCCCCTGCACAGGCCCCCACCCGCCCGGCGGGCCGGCCGACGCTGACTGTCGCCGCCGATTATCGCGGCCACTATGTCGTCCATCCCTCGGTCGATAATTTCCGCATCAAGATGCTGGTCGACACCGGCGCCAGCGTCGTGGCGCTGACCGCGGCCGATGCGCGCGCGCTCGGCATCCAGCTTTCGCCCGGCGACTACAAGATGACGCTCAACACCGCCAATGGCGCTGTCAGGGGCGCGCGCGTCAATCTGCGCGAGGTCCGGCTCGGCGATATCCTGGTGCGCAATGTCGAGGCGGTGGTGCTGCCGGCCGGCGCGCTCTCGATGAGCCTGCTCGGCACCTCCTTCCTCGGCAAGCTGCAGGGCTACGAGGTCCAGACCGGGCGCATGGTGCTGCGCGGCTGAGAGGTCGCCAGACGTTCCCAAAGGCGGCGCGATCGGCTAAGCGAGAGGGGCGGCGCAGCCTCTGGCGTCGCAACGAGGCCGCAATGCTCGCGCAGGACGGCCGCCCCGCCACGCAAGATCCCGCCACGCAAGTCTGCCGATGGATGGCCCGATGTTTCCCAAGCCGCTGCCCGAGCTGTTTCCGAACACCTTCGACTACGAATCCCTGCCGATGGTGAAGCCGACCGGCTTTCGCGAATACGATGCGCGCTGGTTCTTCGGCCAGGAGCTGAACCTGATGGGCGTGCAGGCGGTCGGCATGGGGCTGGGCACGCTGATCCGCCGCATGGGCGTCAAGCCCGAGATCGTCACGGGGCACGACTTCCGCAGCTATTCCTCCTCGATCAAGATGGCGCTGGTGACGGGTCTGATGGCGGCGGGCTGCAAGGTCCACGACATCGGCCTGTGCATGTCGCCGATGGCGTATTTCGCCCAGTTCGCGCTGGACGTGCCCTGCGTCGCCATGGTCACCGCCTCGCATAACGATAATGGCTGGACCGGCATCAAGATGGGCGCGCAACGCCCCGTCACCTTCGGCCCCGACGAGATGGGCCAGTTGCGCGACATCGTGCTGGCCGGCGATTTCGACCTGCCCGGCGGCGGCTCCTATCATTTCGTGCCGGACTTCCCGGCGGTCTATTTCAAGGATCTGACCAGCCGCCCGAAGATCACGCGCAAGCTGCGCGTCATCGCCGCCTGCGGCAACGGCACGGCCGGCGCGTTCGCGCCGAAGATTCTGGAGGCGCTCGGCTGCGAGGTCATCCCGATGGATGCCGAGCTCGACCATTCCTTCCCGCGCTACAATCCGAACCCCGAAGACATGAAGATGCTGCACGCCATGTCCGACGCGGTGAAGGAGCAAGGCGCCGATGTCGCGCTCGGCTTCGACGGCGACGGCGACCGCTGCGGCGTCGTCGACAACCATGGCGAGGAGATCTTCGCCGACAAGATCGGCGTCATGCTGGCGCGCGACCTCGGCAAACTGCATCCGGGCGCGCAGTTCGTCGTCGACGTCAAATCGACCGGGCTGTTCGACACGGATCCCGAACTGCAACGGCTCGGCGTCAAGACCGACTACTGGAAGACCGGCCACTCCTATATCAAGCGCCGCGTCCGCGACCTGAACGCGCTGGCGGGCTTCGAGAAGTCCGGCCACTTCTTCTTCAACGCGCCGGTCGGCCGGGGCTATGATGACGGCGTCGTCACCGCGATCGCCATCATCGACATGCTCGACCGCAACCCGGGCAAGTCGATGGCCGAGCTCTACGCCGCCGTGCCCAAGACCTGGGGCACGCCGACCATGGCGGCCAAATGCGCCGACGAGATTAAGTATCAGGTCTCGGACCGGGTCACCAAGGCCGTCGAGGCGATGCAGGCGAAGGGCGACAGCTTCGCCGGCCAGCCGATCCGCTCGGTCGTCACCGTCAACGGGGTGCGCGTGACCACGCAGGATGGAAGCTGGGCGCTGGTGCGCGCCTCGTCGAACAAGCCGGAGCTGGTCGTGGTCTGCGAGAGCCCGGTCTCGGAGGCGCGCATGCGCGAGATGTTCGCCGCGATCGACGGCGTGCTGCGCGCGCATCCGGAGGTCGGCGCCTACAACCAGACGATCTGACCGGAGCTTTGGGCTGATCGGACCTGTCGGGCCGAAACCGGATCGTCTTCAGAAGCCGGGGCACATCGCCGTGCCGGTCTTCTCGACCTGCTCGACATTGCCCGTGCCGCCGGTCTTGCCGGCGCGCGGACGCATATAGATCGGCGTGTCGCCGATCCGGATGGTGCCGGTAATCAGATAGCCGACCACGGGCTCGAAATCATAGGACGCCCGCGCCATGATGAGCGAGCTGTTGGGAACCCGCAGGTCGGCCGGCAGGGTCACGGTGGCGCCTCGCGACAGCGCGGTGGAGTTGCGCTGGTCGCTCCAGCAGACCCTGGCGATGCCGCCAGCGTCGATCACGACGCTGGCGATCATCATGCGCGCCCTGGACGGCGAATAGGGCGTCATCACCGACAGGGCGGCGTCGAAGATGTTGGTGACGTCGGTCGTCCCGAGCGTCACCGATTGCGCGGTCAGGTCGGCGAGCGCGCGGTTGAGCTGCGTCACCTTGCGGTCGGCCATGACGCCCTGAGCCACCTCGACCACGCCGAAGTAGATCGCCAGCAGGGCCGGCAGGATCATCGCGAATTCGACGGCGGCGACGCCGCGCCGGTCGCCGACGACGCCCCTGACCAGGCGACGCAGAGCGGCGCGGTTGCGACGAGGCGAAAATGCGTGGCGGAGCTTGCTCATCGTCATGGCGCGGGCGTCACACGAAGGGTTCGGATCTGAAGGTGGTGGAGGCGACGAGCGCGCGCTTGCCCGCTCCGATATTGGCGAGAGCCGTGCTCCATTTCGTGAAGAGCAGGTCGTATTCGAGCACCGCCCGGACGACGATGATCTGGCCAGGCCCGGTCTGGTTGTATTGAAAGCCAGAGGTGTTCAGCGCGCCGCCGCTGACCGGGTTGGAACTCGCGGTTCCCGCCTGCGCACCCGAGAAGGAGGCATAGCTGCGCACGTCGATCTTCAGCTTGTGCGCGTCGCAGTCGACCAGCGCCGGCGCATTGGCGCAGACCGCCGTGCGGAAGGCGTCCGTGTTCGTGGTGCTGCTGTTTGTGGTTGGATAGAGTTCCCGCGACTGGCCGGTCAGGAGCGTGCGCGAGGCCTGCGTCACCGCGTCTTCGAGGATCTGGTTGGTCCAGAACATCAGCGCGGTTTCGATGATGGCGAGCAGCAGCGCGAGGAAGGGCGTGATCACCAGCGCGAATTCGACGGCGGTCGCGCCGTCCTGGTCGCGCCGGAAGCGGCGGATCAGGCCGCGCCGCCGTTGCGGGGCGGGCTGTGTCTGCAATGGAGCCGGCAGGTCCGTCATGGGCGTCTGGCGTCCGGTTCGCGGCCGGGGCGAACGCCGGCCTGTCTCAGGTTCGAGACTGGACGCTAGCGGAAAACACTTGCCGATCCGTTAGGGCCGCCCGGCGTCAGCTTTAGAAGACGTTAGCGAAGCGTTCACCCTCGCGGGCAGGCCGTTGCGGTCGTTCAGCGCGCGGCGCCCGCGCTGGCTGCAGCCGCTGCCGCGGTGCTGCGGCTCGTTGCCTGGCCGTTGGCTTCGGTGAAGAAGCGCTGCGCGTCGCCAAGCCGTGCCGTCGGCTGGCAGGACGGCGTGCAGGAATAGCTTTCGCGGTCGAGCCCGCGCTGAACCGTCACGACGGATTCGGAGGCTGCGCCCACGCGCACGAGCGATTCCGCCAGCAGCGCGCCGTTGACGTCGAGCGCGATCAGATTGGTGACGCCGAAGCTCTTGCCGGTCACCACCATGACGCCGTTCTTCTGAACCGAGACGTCGGCGATGCCGGGATTGCCGACGATCACCGTCTGCGCCTTCTCCGGCAGGCGCACGACCTTGGCGTGATCGACCAGCACCACCACGGTATCGGGGGCCGCGCCCTGCGGCGCGGCGGCGGCACGGTATGTTCCACAGCCCAGGACAAGTCCGGACGCAATCAGGACCGCGGCGACGCGAAAGCCGGCGCGATGCGAGCCGGAGACAGGCGTGACAGCGGACATGGGCAGCGCCTCAAGATTTGCGACCCATGCAGCAAAGCGCAGAATGATGAATCAATCCCTAACGCAGCCCGGCCGAGGGCTTTGCCGGCAGCGCATCGCCATCGATCCGACAGGCCGTTTCAGTCACATGCATCGTCCGCGACGCCTTTCTCACGCAAGCATGCGGGATTTAATCTTCGTTGTGAGCGAGTAGTATTGCGTTTCAACGTCGCAGATTTGGCTTCTTTGACAATCCTGATTTAATGAAACCTTATAAATTCTGCATTAACCATCGAATGCATGTTTCCCGAATCGAGCGAATTCTTCGATTCGTTTAACCGATCGGCAAGGGGCGCGGGGTAATGTCCAATTGTCGCTGACCGAAGCCATTCAGAGCGAAGGCAGCAGTCAAACCGTGGTGTAAAAGGAGTTCTCCCATGACCAATCTCTTCGCTCGTTTCGTCAAGGACGAGTCCGGCGCGACCGCCATCGAATACGGCCTGATCGCGGCTCTCATCGCCGTCGTCTGCATCACCGCCCTGACCACCGTCGGCACCGACCTCGTCGCGCTGTTCGGCCGCGTCTCGGCCGGCCTGAGCGCCGCTGGCGTCTGATCGACCCCGTCGATCACCAGGATCGGAACGCCCCGGCTTCGCCGGGGCGTTTTTCGTTTGTGGCCGGCACTTCGCCGCAAGAGCCTCTCCGCCAGGAACCCATGCTGCGCACCACATGCAGCAATCATGCGGATTTCGGCGTCGGCGGTAAGGCTTTGGTCAGCGGCGGCGTGCATCATCAGCGCCATCCAGTCGAGGATCGTCCGATGTCGCTGTCTCTGATCGCCCTGCTCGTCGCTTTCCCGGCCGCCATGGCCTTCGCTGCGGCCAGCGACCTCGTCTCGATGACGATCTCGAACAAGCTCTGTCTGGCTTTGCTGATCGGCTTTGCCGTCGTCGCAGCCCTGCTCGGCCTGTCCTGGCAGCAGATCGGCGGCCATCTCGGCGCAGGCGGGCTGGTGCTGGCGATCTGCTTTTGCTTCTTCGCCGCCGGCTGGATCGGCGGCGGCGACGCCAAACTCGCGGCAGCGACCGCCCTGTGGTTCGGCTTCGGCCAGCTCCTGCCCTATTTCCTGCTCGCGGCGATCCTCGGCGGCGTGCTGACCGTGCTGCTGATGAAGCTGAGGTCAGCCCCGCTGCCGGCCATGGCCGAGCGCTGGTCCTGGGCGCGCCGCCTGCACGCCGCCAATCACGGCGTGCCCTACGGGATCGCGCTCGGCTTCTCGGCGCTGTTCATCCTGCCGCATACGGCGCTCTGGAAGGCCGCGATCGGCGTCTGAGGACGCCTTCCGCCAGGCCGAGGCGTCGGCCGGAAGCGAAAAAAAGATACGTCCGATTAACCATAAGTTGACGATTTCGACCGCAGCATCCTCGACGAGCGCCAACTCGGTTTGGCTGAGGGTCTGTCGCAATGAGTCCCGCCCGCATCATCGTTCTGGTCGTGGCCCTGATCGCCGGCGTCGGCGCGGCCATGCTGATCCAGCGGCCGACGCAGGCCCCGGCCCCGGCCGCCCGCATCGAGGCCGCGCCGACCGTGCCCGTGCTGGTCGCAGCCGCCGATATTCCGCTGGGCAACACCGTCTCGGCCGCCGATCTGCGCTGGCTCGACTGGCCTCTGGCCGGCGTGCCGGCCGGCGTGGTGCGCAAGGATGAGAGCCCGGAAGCGGAGACCGAGCTGATCGGGCAGGTCGCGCGCTACGCCCTTCTCGGCGCGGAGCCGATCCGCCGCGAAAAACTGATCAAGACCGACGGCACCGGCTTTCTCTCCGCCGTTCTGCCCACGGGCAAGCGCGCCATCGCGATCTCGACCGACAGCCGCGGCGCCAACACCGCCGGCGGCTTCATCCTGCCCAATGACCGCGTCGACGTGATTCGCACCTACAAGGAAGATGGTCCGGGCCAGACCGAGACCTTCCTGAGCCAGACCATCCTGACCAATGTCCGGGTGCTGGCGATCGGCCAGAACATCCAGGAGCGCAATGGCGAGAAGGTCGTGGTCGGCGAGACCGCGACGCTCGAAGTCGCACCGCGCCAGGTCGAGATCGTCGCCCAGAGCCAGCGCAACGGCACGCTCTCCCTTGCGCTGCGCAGCCTCAAGGACGCCGGGGAGCCCGAACAGCCGGCCGATGACGGCGCCCTGACCCTCGTGCGCTACGGCGTCACCAGCAAAAGCGTAAAGCCATGACCGTCGAACGCATCCTGACCGCCGCCGCTCTCACGCTGCTGCTCTCCGGCTCCGCTCTGGCCCAGACGACCGGACCGGCGCCTGTCCTGAACGTCGGCGCAAGCGAACACGCCATCGCACGCAAGCTCGATCTCTCGATCGGCCGCTCGCTGGTCGTCGAGCTGCCACGCGACGCCAAGGAGGTCTTCGTCGCCAATCCGAGGGTCGCCAACGCCGTCGTCCGCTCCGCCCGCAAGCTCTTCATCATCGGGATCGCCGACGGCTCGACCTCGATGTTCGTGATCGACGCCGAGGGCCGGCAGATCTCGGCGCTGGAGATCGAGGTCGGGCGCGATCTCAACGTGCTGCGCCAGACCCTGCGCGCGGCGATGCCGAAAGCCCAGATCGAGGTCAAGGCGGCCGGCACCTCGATCCTGCTCGTCGGCACCGTCGCCAACGCCTCGGAGGCGACGCAGGCCGTCGACATCGCCAACGCCTTCGTCGGCACCACCGGCGGGCTGTTCTCCTCCGCCAAGGGCGCGGTGATCAATTCGCTCGCCATTCGCGGCCGCGACCAGGTCATGGTCAAGGTCGTCGTCTCGGAGGTCTCGCGCAAGGCGATCAAGCAGCTCGGCATCAATTCGACCGGCGAATGGAAGCTCGGCAACTTCTCCGTCATGCCCTCGATCGACAATCCGCTGCCGCTGTCGCCGCAGGCTTTGTCCGCGACCGCGATCACCGCCGGCATCGGCAACTCGACCAACTTCACGCTCCGCGCCCTCGAGCGGGCGGGCCTCTCCCGCGTGCTGGCCGAGCCGACCGTGACCGCGATCTCGGGCGAAAGCGCCAAGTTCACCGCGGGCGGCGAAGTTCCCGTGCCCAACGGATACACCTGCGACACCAACAACCGCTGCACGCTCGGCATCGTCTACAGGCCGGTCGGCGTGGCGCTCAACTTCACGCCGATCGTCTTGTCGGACAACAAGATCAGCATGCGCATCGCCACCGAGGTGACGGAACTCGATTTCGAGAACCAGATCCGGCTCAGCGACAACAACCAGTCTGCGATCAACGCGCCGGCCTTCCGCGTCCGCAAGTCCGACACCACGGTCGAATTGCCCTCGGGCGGCACGCTCGCCACCGCCGGGCTGATCCAGCGCGTCTCGAAATCCTCGCTCAACGGCCTGCCCGGCCTGATGAACCTGCCGATCATCGGCGTGCTGTTCCGCTCGCGCGACTACCAGCGCGAGGAGACCGAGCTGATGATCACCGCGACGCCCTACATCGCCAAGCCGATGGAGCCCAACCAGGTCCAGCGGCCCGATGACGGCTTCGTCGAATCGCATGACGCGCAGGCCGTGCTGCTCGGGCGTCTGAACAAGATCTACGGCACCAGCGGCGGTCCGCTGCCGCAGGCCTACAAGGGCCGAGTCGGCTTCATCGCGGATTGACGGGGCCGATGCGCGGCAAGAGGCGCGGCATGAGGGATGGCGAGATCATGATGGTTCGATCACAGCAGGTTAGCCGGCGTTCCGGGCTCGGTCTGGCGGCGACGGTCGCGGCGGGGATGCTGCTCGGCGCTTGCGCCGAGAGGGGCGACCTGACCGCCTCGATCACGCCGAGCGACGTGCGCGAGCGCCACCCCATCGTTCTGCGCGACGCGCCACGCTCGCTCGACGTCTTCGTCGGACGCGCCGGCGCGCCCCTCGACCCGCGCCAGGCCGAGGACGTGATGGAATTCGCCCAGGAGTATCGCCGCAGCGGACGCGGCGGGCTGGTGGCGCAGGTTCCCAGCGGCACGCGCCGCGACATCGCCTCGCATGACGCGCTATCGGGCATCCGCGCGGCGCTGGCGCGCGGCGGCGTCCCGGCGGCCTATCTCTCGGTCACGACCTATCCGGTCAGCGACCCGGGCCTCGCCTCGCCGATCCGCCTGACCTTCGGCGCGCTCCAGGCGCAACTGCCGCATTCTTGCGGCCAGTGGACCGAGGATCTCGGCGTTTCCAACGTCAAGAAGTCGACCTCCAACGAGCCCTACTGGAATTTCGGCTGCGCCACCCAGGCGACGCTCGCCGCGCAGGTCGCAGATCCGATCGACCTCGTCAGGGCCCGGACCGAAGGTCGCGTCGACATGGTCAAGCGGCTCGGCGCCATCGGCAAGCTGCGCGAGGGCAAGGATCCCTCGACCCAGTACCGGCAGGAGACGCCCCAGATCAATTCCACGGTCGGAGGCCGCTGATGGACGCTGAAATGGCTACGCCGCCGCGTCATCAGGCCATGGTCTCGGGCGAGGACGTCATCACGCCTTTGCCGCGCATCACGCTGCAGGCCTTCTGCGAGACGCCGGGCGTGGCCGCGACGATGCAGGCGGCGATCGCCGACCGGCGCATGGACAAGGCCCATGCCCGCATCCAGATGGGTGGACCCGCCGCGGCCGTGGAAGCCTTCCGCGCCGCGCCGACGCCCAACATCATCGTGCTGGAAACCGTGTCCGACCCGGCCGCGCTGATCGGCCATCTCGACGCGCTGTCGGAGAGTTGCGACGCTGGAACGAAGGTCGTCGTCATCGGCCATGTCAACGACGTCCAGCTCTATCGCGACCTGATCCGGCGCGGCGTCAGCGAATACCTGATCGCGCCGCTGGGCACGCTCGACGTGCTGCGCACGCTGTCGGAGCTCTATGTGTCGGCGAGCGCCCGCAATCTCGGCCGCATCATCGCGGTGATGGGCGCCAAGGGCGGCGTCGGCGCCTCGACGGTCGCCCACAACGTCGCATGGGCGATCGCGCGCAATCTCGACGCCCAGACCGTGATCGTCGATCTCGACATCCCCTTCGGCACGGCCGGCCTCGATTTCAACCAGGACCCGCCGCAGGGCGTGGCGGAAGCCGTGTTCGCGCCCGAGCGTCTCGACGCCAACATGCTCGACCGACTGCTCTCGCGCTGCAGCGACAACCTCGCTCTGCTCGCCGCGCCGGCGATGCTCGACCGCACCATCGACCTGCCCGAGGACGCCTTCGACCAGCTCTTCGACCTGCTGCGCTCGAGCGTCCCCTGCGTCGTGCTCGACGTGCCCCATAGCTGGAACGCCTGGGTCAAGCGGGCGCTTATCGGCGCCGACGAGGTCGTCGTCGTCGCGGCCCCCGAACTCGCCTCGCTGCGCAACGCCAAGAACCTGATCGACCTCGCCCGCGCCAGCCGCCCCAACGACGCCGGCGCGCGCCTCGTGCTCAACCAGGTCGGCCTGCCCAAACGCCCCGAGATCGACGCGGCCGAATTCGCCAAGGCGCTCGGCGTCGAGGTTTTGACCTCGATACCCTTCGACGCGCAGCTCTTCGGCACGGCGGCCAATAACGGCCAGATGATCGCCGAGGTCCAGGCGACCGGCAAGATCAACGAGGCCTTCGTCCAGATCGCCAGCGCCCTGACCGGACGCGGCGAGGCCAAGCGCGGCAAACGCAGCATGTTCGAGCCGATCGTCGCCAGGCTCAAGCGGCGCAAGGCCTGACGCATGGACTGGCGACAGGCAAGCCTTGCCGGGCACAGGCTGATCGAACGGCGCGCCACCATGGCCGCCGGCAAAGAGGATTGACATGTTCGGAAAGCGGTCTTCCGGCGCGGCTCCGGCCCCTGCCCCGACCCTGAAGGCGCCCTCCTCGGCGTCGGCAGCAACGGCCCCGCGTCCGGCCGAGCCGACTCTGGCGATGGCCTCGAACGACCTGCGCAAGACCGTTCCCGCGCCGGCCGCCGAAGCGCCGAAATCCGACGAATACTACCAGATGAAGAGCATGATCTTCGGCGCTCTCATCGAGGCCATCGATCTCTCACAGCTCGCCAAGCTCGACGGCGAATCGGCGCGCGAGGAAATCCGCGACATCATCAACGAGATCATCTCGCTGAAGAACGTCGTACTCTCGATCTCCGAGCAGGAGGAGCTGCTCGACGACATCTGCAACGACGTCCTCGGCTACGGCCCGCTCGAGCCGCTGCTGGCGCGCGACGACATCGCCGACATCATGGTCAACGGCGCGACGCGCACCTTCATCGAAGTCGCCGGCAAGATCACGCTGACGAACATCCGCTTCCGCGACAATGCGCAGCTGATGAACATCTGCCAGCGCATCGTCAGCCAGGTCGGCCGGCGCGTCGACGAAAGCTCGCCGATCTGCGATGCGCGCCTCGCCGACGGCTCGCGCGTCAACGTCATCGCACCGCCGCTGGCGATCGACGGCCCGGCGCTCACCATCCGCAAGTTCAAGAAGGACAAGCTGACGCTCGACCAGCTCGTCCGCTTCGGCGCGATCGCGCCTCCGGGCGCTGAGATCCTCAAGATCATCGGCAAGGTCCGCTGCAACCTCGTCATCTCCGGCGGCACGGGCTCGGGCAAGACGACGCTGCTCAACTGCCTGACCAACTACATCGAGCATGACGAGCGCGTCATCACCTGCGAGGACGCAGCCGAACTGCAGCTCCAGCAGCCCCATGTCGTGCGTCTCGAAACCCGCCCGCCCAATCTGGAGGGCACCGGCGCGGTGACGATGCGCGACCTCGTCAAGAACTGCCTGCGCATGCGGCCCGAACGCATCATCGTCGGCGAGGTGCGCGGACCCGAGGCCTTCGACCTGCTGCAGGCGATGAATACCGGCCATGACGGCTCGATGGGCACGCTCCACGCCAACACCCCGCGCGAATGCCTGAGCCGTATCGAATCGATGATCACCATGGGCGGTTTCAGCCTGCCCTCGAAGACCCTGCGCGAAATGATCTGCTCCTCGATCGACGTCATCATCCAGGCCCAGCGCATGCGCGACGGCTCGCGCCGCATCACCCACATTACCGAGGTGATGGGGATGGAAGGCGACGTCATCATCACGCAGGACCTGATGACCTACGAGGTTCTGGGCGAGGACGCCGCCGGAAAGCTGATCGGCCGGCACAAATCCTCCGGCATCGGCCGACCGCGCTTCTGGGACCGCGCCCGCTACTACGGCGAGGAACAGCGCCTGGCCGCGGCGATCGACATGCTCGAAGCGCATGGTGAAGCCAATGCGGCGTAAGCGGAGCGTTACGCCATGACACCTAGTTTTCTCGCCGTCATGGCGCTGGCCGCGCTCGCGGTGGGCGGTGTGATCTATGCGCTGTTTTACCCAGCGCTCAGCGGCCAGGCCCGCGCCGAAAAACGCCGCAAGGAATTCGCCAGCCCGGTCGCGGCGCGCGGCGTCGACCGCGAGGCGCAGACCCGCGTCAAGCGCGGCCAGATCGCCCAGAGCCTCAAGGACATCGAGACCCGCGAGAACGCGCGCAATTCCGTCTCGCTGGAGGTGCGGCTGCTGCAGTCGGGCCTCGGCTGGAAGCGCAAGAAATACTACGTCGTCAGCGTGATCATGGCTTGCGTCACCGGCCTGGCGCTCCTGATGGCCAGCGGCAACGCGATCCTCGGCCTTGTCGGCCTGTTCATCGGCGGCTTCGGCCTGCCGGCCTGGTTCGTCAAGCGCTGCCGGACCAAGCGGCTGAAGAAATTCGGCAACGAGTTTCCCAACGCGCTCGACGTCATCACCCGCGGCATCAAGTCCGGCCTGCCGCTGAACGACTGCCTGCGCATCGTCGCGACGGAAGCCGCCGAGCCGGTCGCGACCGAGTTCCGCCTGATCATCGAGAGCCAGCAACTGGGGCTACCGCTGACCGAGGCCGCCGACAAATTGTTCGAGCGGATGCCCTGCGCCGAGTCGAACTTCTTCGGCATCGTGCTTGCGATCCAGCAGAAGACCGGCGGCAACCTCTCCGAGACGCTCGGCAACCTCTCCAAGGTCATCCGCGAGCGCCGCAAGATGCGCGACAAGATCCAGGCCGTCTCGATGGAAGCCAAGGCATCGGCTGCGATCATCGGCTCGCTGCCGCCGGTCGTCGCCATCCTGGTCTATCTCAGCAGCCCGAAATACATCGAGCTGCTCTGGATCACGCAGGCCGGCAAGTTCGCCCTCGTCGTCAGCGCCGTCTGGATGCTCGTCGGCGTCCTGGTGATGCGCAAGATGATCAACTTCACCATCTGAGGCGCACATGCTCGGCAAAATCGCAGACATGGTGGTGAGCGGGCAGTTCCTGCTGAGCATGCTCGTCGCCATCGCCGCCGCCGCCACCGTGCTGACGCTGGCGATCCCGCTGACGGAGGGCAACACTCTCGACAAGCGCATGAAGAGCGTCGCCAGCGAGCGCGAGAAGCTGCGCATGCGCGAACGCGAGCGGCTGGCGCGCGGCAAGGACAAGGCTTCGCTGCGGCAGGAACCGAAGGAGTTCATGCGGCGCATCGTCGAGCAGTTCAAGCTCGGCGACTGGCTCGGCACCGAGACGGCCAAGAAGCAGCTCGCCATGGCCGGCTATCGTGGCCAGCAGGCCGAGGTCGCGTTCCTGTTCTTCCGGCTGGTTGCGCCGATCGCGCTGTTCCTGTTCACGCTGTTCTATGTCTTCGTGATCAAGGATTTCGGCCAGACGGTGATGATCCGCATCGGAATCGCGATCAGCGCCGCCTATATCGGCATCAAGGCGCCGGAGGTCTTCCTCTCCAACCAGATCGCCAAGCGTCAGGCCTCGATGAAGACGGCGTTCCCCGACGCGCTCGACCTGCTGCTGATCTGCGTCGAATCGGGCATGTCGATCGAGCTCGCCTTCCGCAAGGTCTCGACCGAGATCGGCAGCCAGTCAGTGCCGCTGGCCGAGGAGTTCGCGCTCTGCACGGCCGAGTTGTCCTACCTCTCCGAACGCCGGCAAGCCTATGAGAACATCGCCGCCCGCACCGGGCTGGAGGGCGTCAAATCGGTCTCGACCGCGCTGATCCAGGCCGAGCGCTACGGCACGCCGCTGGGCTCCGCGCTCCGGACGCTGGCGCAGGAAAGCCGGGACCAGCGCATGATGGAAGCCGAGAAGAAGGCCGCCGCCCTGCCGCCGAAGCTGACCGTTCCGATGATCCTGTTCTTCCTGCCGGTGCTGTTCATCGTCATCATGACGCCGGCGATCATCCAGGTCTTCAAGTGGAAGTGAGGCGCGTCTGAAAGCCGGGCCGCCGGTTCAGACCGATCCATACCAAAATATCTTGCCTTGCTTGTGTCGTCCCCGGCCGGGGCGAAGGCTTTACGTGGTCTCGTCCTGCGGCTCGGCCGCGCGGCGCGCGACGGGCGGCTTGCCCTTGCCCTTGCCGGCCTTGAGCAGGTCCCAGCTGTTCTGCTGGCTGACGCTGCGCTTGAGATAGGCGATGGTCTGGGCGGCCTCGGCGGGGCTCTGGTCCTGCCGGGCCAGCGTCTCGGCCTCCGTGAAACGACCCTGCAGGCCCAGCACCAGCACAAGGTTCTGGCGCACACGGGCATCACCACGGCCGGACGCCGCAGCCTCGCGCAGCACGCGCTCGGCCTCCGGCAATTGCCGCGACAGCGCCAGCGACAGGCCCAGATTGGACATCACGGTGGCCTCGCCCGGCGCGATCCTGAGCGCGGCCTGGTAGAGCTGCTGGGCGCGGGGATGGTCGCCGAGCTGATCGGCGACGACGCCTTGAGCCGACAGGATGCGCCAGTCCGGCCGCTCCGGAGAGTGCGCCCGGGACAGCACCTCGTCGGCCTCCTTGAGCCGGCCATTGTCGGAGAGCGAACGGCCATAGGCCCCCAGCATCTCGCGGTCGTTGGCATGGACCAGCACCGCGCCCTGAAGCACCGCCAGCGCCTGGGCGTTCTGGTCGAGCGCGCGCAAAGCGCGGGCATAGTTGAAGGCGGCGTTGCGGTCTTTGGGATTGGTCTCGTAGCGCTGGCCCCAGCTCCGGCTCTCGGCCTGCCAGTCGGGCTGCGACCGCGCCGGCCCGCTGGAGCCGATCGAGCCCGTGATGTCGCCGGGTCCACGGCTTTGACAGCCGGCGAGGCCGAGCGCCGCGACGCAAAGCAAAATGCGCAGGGATGCGCGGCGATATACGGGAAACCGGGTCGAATGCGGGCTCGAACTGGTAAGCATGGGCCGGATCGCCTTGCCACAATGGAAAATCTGGTTGATCCGGTGATAAAGCGTTAACCCTAATGTATCCTTAACCGGCCGCTTCGCGCCGCTCCCGCCCTGGTCCGGACCCCATCGTGCACAGCCTCCTCGTCGCGTCTTCGCCTGCCGCCATCCCGGTCCACATCGTCTCGAAACCGGGCTGGCCGGCGCTGCTGGAGAGCCTGCCAAAGCATGGCGCCCGATTCGCGCAGGCTCAGGGTTTCGCCGCCCGACCTGGCCAGTTCCTGCTGCTGCCCGATGCGCAGGGCGCGATCGCCAGCGTGCTGCTCGGCGTTGAACAGCACGGCGTCCGTAGGCGCGACCCGTTCGCGCCGGGCCGGCTTGCGGCGCTGCTGCCGGCCGGCGACTATGCGCTTTGCGGCGAGATCGACGATCTCGACCTTGCCGTAGTCGCGTGGCTGCTGCAGGCCTACCGCTTCGACCGCTATCGCAAGCCTGCCCCGGTCGCCGCCCGCCTCGTCCTCCCCGAGGGCGTGGATGGGGATGATGTCAGCCTGATCGCCCAGTCGGTCTGGCTGGCGCGCGACCTCGTCAACACCCCCGCCAACGACCTGGGACCCGCCGAGATCGAGGCCGCGATCCGCGCACTGGCGCATGAGACGGGCGCGAGCGTCACCAGCATCGTCGGCGACGAGTTGCTACCGGCGAATTTTCCAATGGTGCATGCGGTCGGTCGCGCCTCGCCGCGCGCGCCACGGCTCGTCGATCTCATCTGGGGCGACCCCGCCCATCCGAAGGTGACGCTGGTCGGCAAGGGCGTCGCCTTCGACACAGGCGGGCTCAACCTCAAGCCCGACGCCTCGATGCTGCTTATGAAGAAAGACATGGGCGGGGCGGCGGCGGCGATCGCGGCCGCCCGCATGATCATGCTGGCCGGGCTGCCGGTGCGGCTGCGGCTGCTGGTGCCGGCGGTCGAGAACGCCGTTTCGGGCGCGGCCTTCCGACCCGGCGACGTGCTGGCGAGCCGGAAGGGTCTCTCCGTCGAGATCGGCAACACCGATGCGGAGGGGCGGCTGATCCTGGCGGACGCGCTGGCGCTGGCCGACGATGAGGCTCCCGAACTTCTGCTCGACTACGCCACGCTGACGGGGGCGGCGCGCACCGCGCTGGGACCGGAGCTGCCGCCCTTCTATACGCATGACGAAGGACTGGCGGCCGAAATTTCGCGGCTTGGCATGGCGGTCAACGATCCGGTCTGGCGGATGCCGCTCTGGCCGGCTTACGACAGCATGCTCGACTCCCGCATCGCCGATGTGAACCATGTCTCGACGGGTGGCATGGCCGGCTCGATCACGGCGGCGCTCTTCCTGAACCGTTTCGTCGAAAAGACCGCCTCCTACGCCCATTTCGACATCTATGCCTGGACGCCCTCGGCCCGGCCGGGGCGCACGGAAGGCGGCGAATGCCAGGCGGCGCGGCTGAGCTATGCGCTGGTGAAACAGCTCTACCCGCGCGGTTAAGGCTTTTGCGCGGCATTCGTTGCATCGCGCCGCAACTGGAATAATGATACGGACCCGTAACGATCGGGATCCTTCATGCCACTCGAGATCAGGCCTTCGCAGGCGCTAAGGCTGTGGCGGCAGGTCCATCTCGATCTGGTACGCGATGGCCAGGCCGATCTCTCGGCACGGCAGACCGCGATCCTGCTGACGATCTATCTCGAACTGCCGCCTCACACCGTGCGTGGCCTCGCGAGCCAGCTCGGCGTCACCAAACCGGTAATCACGCGGGCGCTCGACACCATGGGCAAGCTCGGTCTCGTCAGCCGCAAGCGCGACAATTTCGACCGTCGCAACGTCGTGATCCAGCGCACGGTTGCAGGCGCGCTCGCGGTCGAAAAGCTCGCCGATCTGGTGACCGAGCGGGCGCGCGATCTGGGCGGGGCGTGATCGGGGCCCTCGCGCCGTTAACCGCCGCCCGCTAGATTGCCGCGATGATTCCCGACCGCCGCATCACCCCCGTCCGCCCCGACCTCGCCGCAAGCCGCCTGATCGGTCAGGTCGAGGCGCGCGCCTTCGTCGATCCGGAGCCGGCCCGCGTCGTCGCGGCCAGCGCCCCCTTGCGCCGCGAACCGCGCCCGGACGCCCCTCTCGACACCGAGGCGCTGATGGGCGAGCGGGTCGACGTCTATGAGCGGCACGAGGGCTGGGCCTGGGTCCAGCTCGCGGGCGACGGCTATGTCGGCTACCTGCCCGACGACGCGCTGCGGCAGGATACACCCGAGCCGAGCCATCGCGTCAGTGCGCTCAGGACCTTCGTCTATCCCGGCCCCTCGATGAAGCTGCCGCCGCTGGACGCGCTATCGCTGGGTGCGCAGGTCAGCGTCGCGGGCGAGACGGGCGAGTTTCTCGTCCTGCCTGACGGCGGCCATGTCTTTGCCGGCCATCTCATCCCGCTAGACAGGTTCGAGCCCGACTTCGTCGCCGTGGCCGAGCGCTTTTTGCATGTGCCCTATCTCTGGGGCGGAAAGACCAGCCTCGGCCTCGACTGCTCCGGGCTGACGCAGGTTTCGCTGGCCGCTGCAGGGCTCCCCTCGCCGCGCGATTCCGACATGCTGGAAGCGGCCCTCGGCGAGGCGGTCGCCTTCGACGAGAGCCTCGACGGCCTCCAGCGCGGCGACCTCGTCTTCTGGAAGGGCCATGTCGGCATCCTGACCGGCCCCGACACGCTGCTGCACGCCACCGCCTGGACGATGCGGGTGATGGCTGAACCGCTGCGCGAGGCCCGCGACCGCATCCGCGCCAAGAGCTTTGGCGCGATCACGAGCATCAGGCGGCTGCCATCGCGATGCTGAAGGTCCGCCTCAGCGGCGGATGATCGTGCCCGAGCCGGTGTCGGTGAAGAGCTCGATCAGCGCGGCATGGGGCACCTTGCCGTCGAGGATGACGACCGCTTCGACGCCCTTTTCCAGAGCGTAGATGCAGGTCTCGATCTTCGGGATCATGCCGCCCGAGATGGTGCCGTCGGCGATCAGCCGGCGGCATTGCTCGATCGTGAGTTCCGGGATCAGGTTCTTGTCCTTGTCGAGCACGCCGGGCACATCGGTCAGGAGCAGCAGGCGCTTGGCGTTGAGAGCGCCGGCGATGGCGCCGGCGAAGGTGTCGGCGTTGACGTTGTAGGTCTGGCCATCGGCCGCTGCGCAGACCGGCGCGAGCACGGGGATGAGCTCCGCCTTCAGGATCGCGTCGAGCACGGAGGTATCGACCTTGTCGGGCTCGCCGACGAAGCCGAGATCGAGCACCTCTTCGATCTTGCTGTCGGGATCTACGATGGTTCGCGTCACCTTGCGGGCGGTGACCATGTTGCCGTCCTTGCCGCAAAGTCCGATCGCCTTGCCGCCCTCGCGCGAGATGTAACCGACGATCTCCTTGTTGACCGAGCCCGCCAGGACCATCTCGACGACATCGACGGTGGCCGCGTCGGTGACGCGCAGGCCCTGTCTGAACTCGGATGCGATGCCGAGCTTGGTCAGCATGCGCGCAATCTGCGGCCCGCCGCCATGACAGACCACGGGCTTCAGGCCCGACTGCTCGAGCAGCACGATGTCCTCGGCGAAATCCTCGGCGGTGGCCGCATCGCCCATGGCGTTGCCGCCATATTTGATGACGACCACCTCCTGATCGTAGCGCTGCATATGCGGCAGGGCGACGACCAGAAGCTCGGCAACTTGCGAGGGCGTCAGCAAGGCGGGATTGATCATCGGCAGGCTCCGCAGGCGCGCGAAGGGGCCGCGCCGATGCGCCTTCTAGCGGACAATGGCTGCGTGCGGAAGCGGGGCGAAGCCGATCAGCCGGCCGCCTTTCTGATCGCGTCGGCCATGCGCGCGCGCCAATCCGCGCCTTCGCGCTTGTAGCGCTCGATCAGGCTCGGCGGCAGGCGCAGCGTCACGACCTGCTTGGCGTCCGCCAGCTTGGGGCGGCCGGGCGGCCGGGTCAGCGTGCCTTGGGCTGGACGGATTACCTTGCCGTTGATCGCGAATTCGGCGCGGTCTATCTGATCCTGCGTCCACTCCGGACCGTCGTCAGGATCAACGAAGGGACGGGCGGACTTTTCGGCTTTCTCGGTCATGACAGTACCTCATCGAAATGATGTGCCGGGCCTCGCCTCGCGGTGTCCAGACCAACATGACAAGACGGTCCGCCAGCAACCCGTAGGTGAGAAAGCGATCCTCGCCATAGTCGAAGCGGTCATCGCGCTGCGTCAGAGACGGCCCTGCGAAAACCAGGCGCGCGTCGGCGAAATCAAGGCCGCGCACGTCGCGCGTTTCGTCTCGTTTGGCTGGGTGAAAAGTAATCTCCACAGGCTGCCATAATAGCGCCATCAGGAAAATGGTCAATATCCGTTATACGGAAATTGCGTCAGTCCCGCCGCGCGAAAGCCGCCGCCAGCGTCAGCCCGAGCCAGCCGCCCAGCATCAGGAAGCCGCCGATGGGAGCCGCGCGGGGAAACAGCGCCTCGCTGGCGAAACCACGACGCGACAGATCGGCTGCGAAGAGCGCGACACCGAGGATCACGACCGAAATGGCGAAGCGCGCCAGCCAGTCGTGCAGAAATCCGGCCTTTCGCGCCACTGTCGCGCCCATCACGGTCGGCGCATGAAACAGCAGCATCTGGCCTGCGGTCTGGACGTTCGTCGTCCCGGTGACATGGGCCGCAGCCGCAAGCAGCGCCAAGCCGGCCAATCCCATCAGGGCCGCCAGCGCCAGGTGAATCCGCGTAGCCGTCATTCTCGCCTCCCGCCCGTCGCGATGCCGCTTACTGTCCGTCGAACCAGGCCTTCCACTGCGGCACGGCCGTGGCGAAGGTGCCGCGATGGCTGGTGTCGCCGGTCGGCACCGCCTCGACCGTGTCGTTGCCGATCGCCTTCTGGAAGGTCATCGGCAGCTGGCCAAGCTCAATGCGGATCGCCTCGTCGGTCAGGCCGTAAAAGGTGCGCACCGGCGTCTTGATCACCCAGCGATAGGCGCTGGTCTGCGCCACCAAGCGCCCATAGGCCGAGTTGGCGAAGAACTGCGCGTCGAAATATTCCGGCCGGATCAGCTTGCGCAGGTCCGTCGGGACGTCATTCTGGTTGAAAGGCTCGCGCAGATAGGCCTTGCGCGAGATTTCGTAGGTCTCGTCGGTCAGGAGCGAGCGGGCGAGGCCGGGGATGTTGTGGTAGTTCTCGAAGGAGAACACGTTGAGGATAAAGATCGTCGTGATCCAGTTCGCGTCGATCTTGCGGGGGAAATTCAGGAAGCCGTTGAATGCAACGAAGGCGTCAGCCGGCGCGCTCGCGGTCGTCGCCGCCTTCACCGGCATGCCGACCGCCTCGAGCCTCTCCAGCATGGCGAGCGTCACGAAGCCGCCCTGCGACCAGCCGCTGAGGAACAGCTTGCTGTCGGCAAGCCTGAGATCAGCGAGCACCGCGCGGCTGGCGAGCACCATATCGTAGGTCGCCTGCTGGTGGCTGCCCTTGACGAGGTAGCCTTCGGGCTCCTTCGACGCGCCCATGCCGAAATAATCGGCGCCGATCAGGAGATAGCCCTGTCCGGCGAACTGGGCGATCATCAACTGCGTCTCGGGCGACTGCTCGGGAAAGGAAGGGACCTGTTCCTTCCCGTAGACCGTCCCGTGCTGGTAAGAGACCATCGGGAAAGCGGTATCCGCCGTGTCCGGGACCGCCAGCAGGCCGGTTGCGGCGATCGGCCGGTTGCCCTGCTCGGGCACGACCGAGGGATAGCTCACGCGGTAGAGCTTCACGGCATTGCGCGCAGGCGTATAGGCGACGGTGACGCCGGCGAATTTCGGCGTGTCGCTGGTGAGGATCTGGTCGAGCCTGGCGACGTCCCAGCGCCCGATCAGCTCGTACTGGACCCCGGCCGAGACCTTGATCGGGGCTGCGGAGACCGCAGGCGCCGGAGAGGCCTGTTGCGCCCTGGCCGGTAGGCCGAGCGCCAAGGTCGTCGCCAGCAGCGCGACGAATGAGCGAATGCGGATCGATGACATCACCAGGGCCCCCAGCCCGTCGCGCTGGTCCGGGCATCAGGCCCGGGACTTCGCCACGACTTACGCGACAACCTGCACAGCCGATGTAAAGATTTGGTGGCCGGATCGAGTCGGAGCGCGGCTCAGCCGCGCTCCGCCAGAACCCGCCCGACCGCCGCGCGCAACTCCGGAATGCCCAGCCCGCTCTCGCTCGAGGTCAGCAGCACCTCCGGAAAGGCCGCCGGCCGGCGCTTGATCTCGTCATAGGTCGCCTCGACCATGAACTGCTGGTCGGCCTTCTTGATGGCGTCGCCCTTGGTCAGCACGACCTGATAGGACATCGCCGCCTTGTCGAGCGTCTCCAGCACGGCATTGTCGACGTCCTTGAGGCCGTGGCGGGCGTCGATCAGCAGGTAGACCCGCATCAGATTGGGCCGGCCGCGCAAATAATTGTGGATCAGGTTCGTCCAGGAGGCGACCTTGGCCCGCCCGACGGCGGCATAGCCATAGCCAGGCATGTCGACGATGGTCAGGCGCTCATCGGCGCCGACCTGACGGAAGAAGTTGAGCTGCTGCGTCCGGCCCGGCGTATGCGAGGTCCGCGCCAGCGCGTTGCGGCGGGTGACGGCGTTGATCAGGCTCGACTTGCCGACATTGGAGCGGCCTGCAAACGCGATCTCGTAGCCGACCATCGGCGGCAGGTCGTCGATATGGGTCGAGGCCCAGACGAAATCCCAAGGCCCCTCGAAGAGCTTTCGGGCGGATTCGATCTCGTCGTCGCTGTAGGGCTTGGTCAGGCTGCTGGTCATGGCCCCTGCCTACACGGCCGCGCGGAGCGCGTCGATGTCGGCCGAGGTGATCGCGGCGATGTTGCGCGCGATGCGGTCGCCATCCCAGTCCCACCAGCGGATATCGAGCAGCGCGGCGACGATCTCCGGCGCAAAGCGCATCTTCACGACGCGTCCCGGATTGCCGACGACGACCGCATAGGGCGGCACGTCCCTGGTAATTTGAGCCCGCGTGCCGATGATCGCCCCGTCACCGATCGTGACGCCTGGCATGATCACCGCCTCACGGCCGATCCAGACATCGTTGCCGATGCGGGTGTCGCCGCGAAAGCCGGCCGTCGTGATCTTGTGGTCGGGCGCGCCTTCGAGACCGAACATGCCGAAGGGGTAAGTCGAAAAGCCGCCCATCGGATGGTTCGCGCCGTTCATCACGAACTGCGCACCCTGCGCGATCGCGACGAACTTTCCGATGATCAGCCGGTCGCCGATGAAGTCGAAATGATAGCGCACGCAGCGCGCAACGAAGTGTTCGGGCCCGCGCGAGTCGTCATAATAGCTCCAGTCGCCGACCTCGATCAGCGGGTCGTCGACGATCGCCCTGAGGAAGGCGGTGCCCTTCCAGCCAGGTATGGGATGGCGGGTGAGGGGATCGGGAAGGGGCATGGGCTTCGCCGGACAGTGGGCAATGGGCAGCAGGCAGTCGAACAATCATCTAACTTCTGCCGACTACCCACTCCCGACTGCCTCACTTCTTGTTCGAATTCGCCGGCTTGCCCGGAGCCGCCACGGCCGTCTCGGCCGACTTCTTCCCGAACATCGCCTTGATGTTGTCGAAGAGTTCGATCTTCACGCCGAACTTCCTCATGATGTAGCCCTGCTGCAGCACCGAAAGCGTGTTGTTCCAGGCCCAGTAGATCACCAGTCCGGCCGGGAACGAGCCGAGCAGGAAGGTGAAGAACACCGGCATCCAGGTGAACATCATCTTCTGCACCGGGTCCGGCGGCTCCGGGTTCATCTTCATCTGGACGAACATCGTCACGCCCATGATCAGCGGCCAGACACCGATCAGCAGGAAGTCCGGCACCTGGTATGGGAGCAGCCCGAACAGGTTGAACAGCGAGGTCGGGTCGGGCGCGGCAAGGTCCTTGATCCAGCCGAAGAACGGCGCATGCCGCATCTCGATGGTGACGAACAGAATCTTGTAGAGCGCGAAGAAGACCGGGATCTGCACCAGCACCGGCCAGCAGCCGGCGAGCGGGTTGATCTTCTGGGTCTTGTAGAGCTCCATCAGCGCCTGCTGCTGCTTCATCTTGTCGTCGGCGAAGCGCTCGCGGATCGCCAGCATTTCCGGCTGCACCGCCTTCATCTTCGCCATGGAAGCGTAGGATTTGCTGGCCAGCGGGAAGAACAGCAGCTTCAGCAGCACGGTGACGAGCAGGATGGCGACGCCGAAATTGCCGACATGGCGGTAGATCCAGTCCATCACATAGAACAGCGGCTTGGTGATGAAATAGAACCAGCCCCAGTCGATCAGCAGCTCGAAGCGCTTGATCCCGAGGTTCTTCTCGTAGCCGTCGATCGCCGCCGTCTCCTTGGCGCCGGCGAAGAGACGCGCCTGATTGGCCGAGCTTGCGCCGGCCGCGATGGTGACGGCCTCGCCGAGGAAGTCGGCCTGGTAGGTGCGCGACGAGCCGGTCTGCACCGAGGAATAGCGCCCCTCATACTTGCGAGCCTGATCGGGCACGACGGCGGCCGCCCAGTACTTGTCGGTGATGCCGACGAAGCCGCCGACGACGTCCTTCCAGACCTTGCCGTTCGTGCCGGCGCTCAGCAGCGGCTCCTTGTCGACCGCGTCATAGCCATATTCCTGCAGGCCCTGCTCGCCGAGATTGCCGATCAGGCCCTCATGCAGCACGTAGAAGCCGAGCACAGCCGGCTTGCCGTGGCGCACGACCTGACCATAGGGGAACAGCGTGACGGGCGCGGCCCCCTTGTTCTCGACCTCGTCGCGGATCGTGAACATCGCATTGTCGTCGACCGTGATCGCGCGCTTGAACAGCAGGCCCTGGCCGTTGTCCCAGCTCAGGTTGAGCGGCGTTCCGGGACGCAGGGTCTGCGCATCGGCGCTCCAGAGCGTCGTGGCGTTGGGCAGGGGAACATTCGTGCCCGGCGCGGCGACCCAGCCGAAGTCCGAATAATAGGCGTTGGGGCCGCCCAGCGGCGAGAGCAGGATGATGTTGGGGCTGTTGGGATCGACGGTCTCGCGATAGGCCTTGAGCGAGACGTCGTCGAGGCGCGCACCGGTCAGGGCGATCGAGCCGGAAATCTTGGGCGTTTCGACCTGAACGCGCGGGCTGCGGGCCAGCGCCTGGGCGCGGGTCTCGACCGCCGGAGTCGCCGGAACCACGCCGGGTGTGGCCGGCACGCCCGGCTGGCCCGAGACGTTGGGAGCGGGCACGGAAGTCGCGCCCGGCGTCACCGCAGGCACCTGCGTCTGCTGGTTCTGCTGCGCGATCTGCTTCTGCTTCTCCATCTGCGGCACGCCGTAGAAGTACTGCCAGCCAAGCAGCACGACGACCGACAGCGTGATCGCCAGCAGCAGATTGCGGTTGTCTTCTTTCATCATCATGATCGCAAACAGGTCTCGCTGGCGCCCGAAGGCTTTATGATGGCTGGCGCGCCACGGCCGGTTGCGCGGCGCGGCGGGTCTTGGAAGCGGGGTGGCGGCCGGGCTTGCCCGGCCGGGCGCGGTCGAACCCGAGCGAGAGCTCGGACACGAGCATCGCGAAAGGCGCCGTCAAAGTCTCGGGCCGGGCGACGACCACGAGGTCGCAGGGCCGCATCGCCTTGTCGGCCAGAGCGAGTTGGGCTGCGGCCCGCAGGCGGCGGCGGATGCGGTTGCGCTTGACCGCGTTGCCGACCTTTCGCGAGGCGGTCAGCCCCAGTCGCAGGCCGGCCTCGTCATCCGCCGACCGGTCGAGAACCTGTACGGACAGCGCAGACGAACGAAAACGGCGGCCGTGCTCGGCCGCCGCCAGAAATTCCTTGCGTTGCGTCAGACGGGCGAGGCGCATGGCGATTGGCCAGTCTTCCGGACGAAGCGCGTGAGGTCCACGCGCCCGCGGCTCAGGCCGACAGCTTCTTGCGGCCATGCGCGCGACGGGCGGCGATGACCTTGCGGCCGCCGACAGTCGCCATGCGGGCGCGGTAGCCGTGGCGGCGCTTGCGGACCAGCTTGCTGGGTTGATAGGTTCTTTTCACGATCCGTCTCCGGGGCCTTGTCGGCGCGGCGGTCTCAGGCTTCCCGGAGGAAGCGCGGCCAGCCGAGCCTGTCATGCAAAAGCTCTGCGTAGGCCTGGAGCCTGCGCAAGTCGCGGGCTTATGACGGATGGGCGGTTCCAAGTCAATCCGAAACGCGCGCGCCGCGGCAAGACGGAGCGCCTTCATCACAGGCAGGACCGAGCGCCGCAGGCAGACTTGCGCTGCGCCGCCAAACCCCCGATATAGCGGCCGGGAGGTTGGCGAGGGACGTCTCACTCGCCAACCGGGTCAGGTCCGGAAGGAAGCAGCCCTAACGAGACCGAACGGGTCTTCGTCCAGCCTCCCACCTTGCTGCTGCCGGACGCTGTCAGTGCGTTGCGGCAAGAGCATCGCGCGAAAAGGCGGGAACCGGTTTTCCGCAGAAGCGATGCTCTCGCTTTTAGTGATCTTGGGCCGCGAAACGGGCGTTGACCCCCGCGCGGCGAAGCGCCAAACCAGACCGATGAGCGACGATACTCTTTCAGGCCCCCCGCTGGACGAGCCGGGTTTTGCCGGCTTCGACCCCGTGCCGTCGCCTGCGCCGGCGGCCGCTCCCGCCGCTTATCGCGTGCTCGCGCGCAAGTACCGTCCGGCCCATTTCGGCGACCTGATCGGCCAGGACGCGATGGTGCGCACGCTAACCAACGCGTTTGCGGCGGGCCGCATCCCCCAAGCCTGGATGCTGACCGGCGTGCGCGGCGTCGGCAAGACGACGACGGCCCGCATCCTGGCCCGCGCGCTGAACTACCAGACGCAGGACGGAAGGGGCGCGCCGACGACCGATCTCGCCAGCTTCGGCATCCATTGCAAGGACATCATCGAGGGCCGCCATATCGACGTGATGGAGATCGACGCCGCCTCCAATAACGGCGTCGACAATGTCCGCCAGATCAACGATTCCGTGCGCTATGCTCCGGTTTCGGCGCGCTACAAGGTCTACATCATCGACGAAGTCCACATGATGTCGACCCCGGCCTTCAACGCGCTCCTGAAGACGCTGGAGGAGCCGCCGCCGCACGCGAAATTCATCTTCGCCACCACCGAGATCGGCAAGGTGCCGATCACGGTCCTGTCGCGCTGCCAGCGCTTCGACCTGCGCCGCGTCGAATCGACGCTGCTTGTCGGCCATCTCGCCGGAATCTGCGTCCACGAGGACGTGCAGGCCGAAGAGGAGGCGCTGGCGGCCATCGCGCGCGCAGCCGAGGGCTCTGTGCGCGACTCGCTCTCCATCCTCGATCAGGCGATTGCGCACGCGGCCGGCGCGATCACGCTCGACGATGTCCGCTCCATGCTGGGGCTGGCCGACCGCGCCCGCATCATCGACCTGTTCGAGATGGTGATGAAGGGCGACATCGCGGCGGGCTTGAGCGAATTGCGCGCGCAATACGACGCCGGCGCGGACCCGGTGGTGGTCCTGACAGACCTCGCCGAATTCACCCATCTGGTGACGCGGCTCAAGCTGGTGCCGGACGCCAGCAAGGACAACGGCCTCGCCCAGGCAGAGCGCGTGCGCGGCGGCGATTTCGCCCAGCGGCTCTCGGTGCGCGTGCTTGCCCGCGCCTGGCAGATGCTGCTGCGCGGCATCAGTGAGGTCAAGCAGGCCGACCGGCCGATCATGGCGGCCGAAATGGCGCTGGTGCGCCTCACCCACGCCGCCGATCTGCCGACGCCCGACGAAGCCCTGAAGATGATGCGCGACGGCTCGGGCGCGATGCCGGCCGGCAACGCGACGCCCGCCTCCGCGCCGCGCCCGCCTTCGGGAGGCGGCAACACGGCGCTGGCGGCGCGGCCCGTGCTCGCCAGCGCCAACCCGATGCCCGTCGCCGCGCCGGCGGCGCAGGTCTCGGCACAGCCGCAGGTCATGCTCGCCTCGCTTGAAGATGTCGTGGCGCTGGCTTCGCAGCATCGCGACATCACGCTGAAGCTGGCGCTGGAGCGCGATGTCCGGCCCGTGCGCTTCGAGCAGGGCCGGATCGAGTTTTCGCTTGCCGAGGGCAGTTCGCGGACGCTGGCGACCGACCTCTCGCGCAAACTGCGCGAATGGACCGGGCAGATCTGGATGGTCGCCGTGGTCAACGCCGAGGGCGGCGCGACCCTGCGCGAGCAGGCGGAGGCGATGCGCGGCCGCCGCGAGAGCGACGCGGCCTCGCACCCCGCCGTGCGGGCCGTACTGGAGCGCTTTCCGGGCGCGCGCATCGTCGATGTGCGCGATCCGCGCGCGGCGGAGGCGCAGGCCGCGCCAGACGCCTTCCCCGTGACCGACTATCTGCCCGACGCCGAGCCGCTTTTCGACGACAGTGAGCCCGACTACGACGGCGTCGATTTCTGACGACAAGGGAGCCGAGACGATGCGCGACATGATGGGCCTGATGAAACAGGCGCAGGACATGCAGCAGAAGATGGCCGCGATGCAGGCCGAACTCGACACGATCGAGGTCGAGGGCGCGGCCGGCGGCGGCATGGTCAGCGTGACGATGACGGCCAAGGGCGCGCTCAAGGCGGTGAAGATCGACCCGTCCCTGATGATCCCCGACGAACGCGAGATCGTCGAGGACCTGATCGTCGCCGCCTGCACGGATGCCCGCACCCGCGCCGAGCGCGTGATGCAGGAGCGCATGGCCGAGATCACCAAGGGCCTGCCGATCCCGCCCGGCATGAAGCTGTTTTGAGCGTCTCTCACACCCTCGCCGTCATCCCGGACGGAGCGAAGCGAAGCTCCGGGATCCATCATAGGGCTCGGCAGTGCTCTAGGATGGATCCCGGGTCTGCGCTTCGCTTGCCCGGGATGACGGTGAGGGTCTAGCCGCGCGACCGCGAAGGGCCATTCCATGACCCGCGCCATCGCCGGCCCCGAGATCGAGCGGCTGATCCAGCTTCTGGCGAAACTGCCCGGTCTCGGCCCGCGTTCGGCAAGGCGCGCGGCGCTTCACCTCGTCAAGAAACGCGAGCAGCTGCTCGGCCCGCTGGCTGAGGCGATGGCCGTGGCGCGCGCGCGCATCGTCATCTGCTCTGACTGCGGCAATATCGACACCAGCGATCCCTGTTCGCTCTGCCGCGACACGCGCCGCGACGAGGCGCAGCTCGTCGTCGTCGCCGATATCGGCGATCTCTGGGCGCTGGAGCGCTCAGGCGCGGTCGCGGGGCGCTATCATGTGCTGGGCGGCGTGCTTTCGGCGCTGGACGGGGTGCGGCCGGAGCACCTCTCGCTCGAGGCGCTGGTGGCGCGGGCCAGCGCGCCGGCCGTGCGCGAGATCGTGCTGGCGCTGAGCGCCACGGTCGACGGCCAGACCACGGCCCATGTCGTCACCGAGATGCTGGCGCATCTGCCGCTCAAGGTGACGCGGCTCGCCCATGGCGTGCCGGTCGGCGGCGAACTCGACTATCTCGACGACGGCACGCTGGCCGCCGCGATACGGCAGCGCACCGGGCTCTGAACGGCGAAAGGCCGCGCCCATGCCGGGCGCGGCCATCGGATCGGCGAGAAGCCGGACTCAGAATTTGTAGGCGACGCTGGCGCGGAGCGTGTGCATGGTCGGGTTCTGCTCGGCGGTCAGGCCGAGAAAGGCCGAGCGCGCGACATAGTCGAACTTGCCGTAATCGGTATAGCGGTAGTCGAGGCCGAGGATGATGTTGTTGGTCATGGCGTAGTTCACGCCGCCGCCGGCGGTCCAGCCGGTCTTAGAGAACGATCCGGTCTCGCCGAAACCCGCAAGCGGGTTGAAATACGAGTAGTCGAGCTCGGTGAACGAGACGCCGCCGGTGCCGTAGATCATGAAGCGGTCGAAGGCATAGCCGATGCGGGCGCGCACCGATCCCTGCCAATCCTGCTGCACGCGCACGAGGCCGCCCGGATCCACAGGGCTGCGCACGAGGGGCGGGTCGAAAAAGCCGCTGCGTGCGTTCATGCCTTCAATGTCGCCTTCGACACCGAGGACGAGCGCCCCCATCTGATAATTGAAGCCGGCATGGACGCCGCCGACCGCCGATTCCGGATGATATTCGAAACGGTTGATGAACCTGCGTCCGGCGGTCAGAAGCTCGGTGGTGCTGTCCGTGCCCCAGGAATAGCCGATCTGACCGCCGACATAGACGCCGGTCCAGTTGTAAAGGCTCGGCAGGGCCGGAGCGCGGGGAAGATATTTGCCCGAGGGCAGATCGGCCGCGCCGGCCGCTCCGCTGCCCAGGATCAGAAGGCTCGCCAGAGCGGCTTTGAGATGTGTTTTCATCGCGGTCTCTACTCTTAGACGAAATCGGAGGCTCGCCTGTCCGCAGCGCCTCGCGGCGTTCCGGTCGCAGGCCATCCGAGCCCTCCCGCGCGCCCGTCAAACGCGTCGGTCTAACCGCCATATGAAAGTGTTAAGGTTAATAAATCGTCTAACGTCGCGCATGCTGTGCCGGGCCCGGAACATTTCCGATGATGGCGTGTTTGCGGCAGGCTGACCTGACCGCGACGCGAACGGGCCAGGCGCGGCGTTAAGGGATATTCGGCGAATGGCATTCCTGAAGCGGATCACGGGCATGGCCGGCGCGGCCGTGGCGCTGGGCTATGCCTATGACGCGGTCTCGCGCCGCCTCTCGCGCAGCCGGCGCGAGCAGGCGCGCGGACGGACCGCCAAGGCCCCGTGGCAGATGACCTGGCTCGGCTGGAAGGACGTGCTGCTGCGCTTCGCCGACAATCTCATCGACAACCGGCTGATGTCGCTGGCCGGCGCAGTCGCGTTCTTCACGCTCCTGTCGCTGGTGCCGGCGCTTTCGCTTTTTGTGACGATCTACCGCTATTTCACCGATCCGCTGACGATCGCGGGCCAGCTCGACAGCCTGACGCTGTTCTTCCCCGATGCGGCGCGCGATCTGATCCGCGAGCAGGCGGTGCGCCTGGCGACGCAGGACATGTCGACGCTGTCGATGACGTTCCTGATCAGCTTCCTCGTCGCGACATGGAGCGCCAACGCCGCCGTGAAGGCGATCTTCGACGCGCTCAACATCATCTATCGCGAGCGCGAAAAGCGCAGCTTCCTGAAGCTCAACGCGATCTCGCTGATGATGACCATCAGCGGCGTGGCGCTCCTGACCACCGCGCTCATCATCATCGCCAGCGTGCCGGTGATCACGGCGCTGTTTCCCGCCGCCTTCGAGCTGGAGCGGCTGCTGCGCATCGTGCGCTGGCCGAGCTTCTTCGTGGTCGCGACCTTGTCGATCGCCTGTCTCTACTGGATCGGCCCGAGCCGGCATCCGGCGCGTTTCATCTGGGTGATGCCGGGCGCGATCGCGGCCGCGATCTTCTGGGCGGCGGCGTCATGGGCCTTTTCCTTCTATGTCGGCACGCTGGGCAACTACACGGCGACCTATGGTTCGCTCGCCACCGTCGTCGTCTTCATGACCTGGCTCTGGCTCTCGGCGACGATCGTGCTCGCCGGCGCGGAACTCAACGCCGAGCTGGAGCACCAGACAGCGCGCGATACGACACGGGGCGAGCCCAAGCCGATCGGCCTGCGCGGCGCGACCATGGCCGACACCATCGGCAAGCCGGTAGCGGACAAGGACTGATGCTCGATCCCGAAATCACCCGCCAGGACGATCTGCGCAGCGGGCGCAGCCCCTGGCTCGCAGGTCCGCCGCGTCCCACCGGGATGAGCGTCGACGCCGATCTGCGTTGCGACGTCGTCATCATCGGCGGCGGCATCACCGGCGCGCTGATGGCGGAACACCTGACCGGGCTTGGACGCGAGACCGTGCTGGTCGATCGCGAGCGCGAGGGTTTCGGCAGCACGGCGGCCTCGACCGCCATGCTGCAATGGGAGATCGACAAGCCGCTGGCGAAGCTGACGGAATTCTACGGCTTCGAGAAGGCCGCCGACGTCTATCGCCGCAGCTTCCGCGCCGTGGAGGGCCTGCGCGAGCTTGCCGCCGAGCTCGGGATCGGGGCCGGTTTTCTGCCGCGCGACAGCGTCTATCTGGCGGCCGGCGACGTCGATCTGGCTCAGTTGCGCGCCGAATCCGCCCTGCGCGACAAGGCCGGCCTGCCCGGAACGGTGCTCGACCATGCCGGCCTTCTGGGCCATTTCGGGCTCGACCGCGAGGGCGCGATCGTCTCGCCCGGCTCGGCCGAGGCCGATCCGCTCAGCCTGTGCCACAATTTGCTGTCGGCCTCCATGAAGCGCGGCGCAAGACTGGTCCGCGACGAGGCGGTCGCTTTTTCCGGCGAGGGCCGAGCCGCACTGATCCAGCTCGCGGGCGGACGCACGATCGAGGCCGGCCATGCCGTGCTGGCGACGGGCTATGTCATGCCCGATTGCGTGACGACGGCGCTACATCGCGTCGCCTCCTCCTGGGCGATCGCGACCTTGCCGCAGAAACCCGAAGCGCTCTGGCCCGGTCCCGCGCTCGTCTGGGAAGCCTCGGACGACTATGTCTACTGCCGCACCACGCGCGACGGCCGCATCGTCATCGGCGGCGAAGACGAGGAGGATGACGATGCCGAACGGCGAGAGCACCTTCAGCCGGAGAAGGCGCAGGCCCTGCTGAAGAAGCTCGGCGCGCTTTTGCCGCGCTCGGAGCTGACGCTCGGCCATAGCTGGTCGGGGGCTTTTGGCCAGACCAGCGACGGGCTGCCGCTGATCGGCCGGGTGCCGGGTCATCCGCGCCTGCTCGCGGCCTATGGCTATGGCGGCAACGGCATCACCTTCAGCTTCCTCGCCTCGCGGCTGCTGGGCGCTCTGATCCACGGCCAGGAGCGCGACTGGTTCTCCCATTTCGCCATCGACCGGCCCGACCCGACTGAGGCCTGACACCGGACTGCGTCGCTGCAATCGCGAATTTGCCTGAATCGGGGGCGACATCGGGCCGGAGGCACGCCATCTGTCGGCGTAGGCGGCCGCCGGGCCGCGCCCCTTGTGGAGGCTGCCATGCTCGCGGTCCAGGATTCCAAACCCGTCCCGCTCGATGCCCATGACGCCCCATTCCACATTGGCGCGGTGACGCTGCGGGTGAACGATCTCGCCGCGCTGACGGCGTTCTATCGCGATACGATCGGCCTTCGCGTCATCGCCCAGGAGGCCGGGGCCACGACGCTGGGGGTCGATCGCGTCGCGCTCGTGCGTCTGATCGAGGGCGGCGCGCGTGCGACCTCCCCCGCGGGCCTGTTCCACCTCGCCATCCTGCTGCCTTCGCGCGCCGCGCTCGCCGACTGGGTCGGCCATGCGGCGCGGGCGCGCATCGCGCTCGAAGGTGCGTCCGACCATCTCGTCAGCGAGGCGCTGTATCTCTCCGACCCCGAGGGCAATGGCGTCGAGATCTATCGCGACCGGCCGCGCGCCGACTGGCCGCGCCGCGACGGCGCGATCAAAATGGCGACCGAGCGGCTCGATCTCGACGCGCTGCTGCACGAGGCGAAAAGTGGGGATTATACCGGCATGCCGGCGGGAACGCGCATGGGCCACATCCATCTGCGCGTCGGCGACACGACCGAGGCCGAGGCTTTCTATCAGGGCAAGCTCGGCTTCGACGTGATGGTGCGCTATCCCGGCGCGAGCTTCCTCTCCAGCGGCGGCTATCACCACCATATCGCCGGCAATGTCTGGAACAGCCGGGGCGCAGGGGCGCGGCAGGCGGGAGAGATCGGGCTCGACCGGTTCGAGCTGGTGGCGCGGGATGCGGCCGAGTTTGCAGCGATGCGGGCGCGCATTCTCGCGGCGGGCGGCGAGGAAGACCCGGATGGTCTGGCTATCGCCGACCCCTGGGGCAACCGGCTGATTCTGACGCGCTGACGGAGCGTCTGGGCACGACCCGGAACCCCTCTCCTGTAAGGAGAGGGGCAGGGGTGAGGTGATAGACGTGTGACCAGTGAGGAGCCGACCCCCGCCGAAGCTGCGGTGAGGTCTCGCCTCATGCGGAGAACGTCCGACCCCTCACCCTGCCCTCTCCCTCCGGGAGAGAGTTCCCCGCGCCATGTCCTCGACCGACACCGCTCGCTGGGCCGTGTCGCTCAAAGCCCCTCGAACAGCGCGCTCGAAATGTAGCGCTCGGCGAAGGAGGGGATGATCACGACGATCGTCTTGCCGGCGTTCTCCGGCCGCGCGCCGACTTCGAGCGCCGCCGCGACGGCTGCTCCCGACGAGATGCCGGCCGGGATGCCTTCGGATTTCGCCAGCGCCCGCGAGGTCTCGAAAGAGGTCTGGTTGCCGACGGTGACGACCTCGTCGATGACCGAGCGGTCGAGGATGCCGGGCACGAAGCCCGCGCCGATGCCCTGGATCTTGTGCGGGCCGGGCGCGCCGCCCGACAGAACCGGCGAATCCTCAGGCTCGACCGCGATGATCGTCACGCCCGGCTTCCTGGCCTTCAGCACCTGGCCGACGCCGGTGATGGTTCCGCCCGTGCCGACGCCCGAGATGAAGATATCGATCTGGCCGTTCGTGTCGTTCCAGATTTCCTCGGCCGTCGTCCGGCGATGGATCTCGGGATTGGACGGATTCTCGAACTGCTGCGGGATGATCGAACCCGGAATCTCCGCCTTGAGCTCTTCCGCCCGCGCGACCGCGCCGCGCATGCCGCCTGGACCGGGCGTCAGAACGAGCTCCGCGCCGAGCAGCGCCAGCATCTTGCGGCGCTCCAGCGACATCGTCTCGGGCATCACCAGGATCAGGCGATAGCCGCGCGCGGCGGCGACGAAGGCGAGCGCGATGCCGGTATTGCCCGAGGTCGGCTCGATCAGCGTGCCGCCGGGCTTCAACGCACCCGAGGCCTCCAGCGCGTCGATCATGTTGACGCCGATGCGGTCCTTGACGCTGGAGATCGGATTGAAGAATTCGAGTTTGGCCAGGATCGTCGCCTTGACGCCGCGCTCGGCCGGCAGACGGTTCAGCCTGACCAGCGGCGTGTCGCCGATCGTGTCGGTGATGGAGTCATAGACGCGGCCACGGCCGGGCGCTTTGGTCGGGGCGGGGTGGAGCTTGCGGACGGCCTCGGACATCGGAATCCTCCTTGGGATGGGCTTCTGATTTAAGGTGAGGCTAGCGCAATTCACAGATGTTGTCGATGAAACTAATATTATACAAAGCTAAATCGTGAAATCATGGCCGACGCCGCCGCTATCGACGGCCTTGGCCTCCTCGGCCTGCCGGCAGAGTTCCGCGACCGTGACGCCGTCGAGGACTGCGAGAAAGGCCTGCGAGGCCTGCTCGACCTGCGGGGCGACGACGGTCTCGACCAGAAGCGACTTCGGCAGCGGCCCGAGGGCCTCGTCGACCTCGGTGAGCATGGCGGCGCGGGCGATCTCGCCGGCCGTGATCCGCCGGCGCTCGCGGGCGAGTTCGTAGCCGCCGCGCGGGCCGCGCACGCCCTTGAGGATGCCGGCCCTGACCAGCGCCTGCAGCAGGGTTTCGAGATGGCGCGGCGGCAGATCGTGGCGCGCAGCCAGCAGCTTGGCCGCGACCGGCGTCGGGCGGGCATGCAGCGCCACATCGACCACGGCGGCGATGGCGAGCAGGCTGCGGCGCGAGAGCAGCATCATGGCTGTGACGCCTTGCCGCCCGCGACGCCGGTCGAGCCGAAGCCGCCTGCCCCGCGCGCGGTCTCGTCGAGCGACGAGGCCTCCATCAGCGCGGCCCGCGTCACCGGAGCGATGACGATTTGAGCAACGCGATCGCCGCGCATGATCGCGAAGGGCGCGGAGCCGTGGTTGATCAGGATGATCTTCACCTCGCCGCGATAGTCGCTGTCGATCGTGCCGGGCGCATTCAGAACCGTGACGCCATGCTTTGCCGCGAGCCCCGAGCGCGGCCGGACCTGACCCTCATAGCCGGCCGGAATCCGCAGGCTCAGGCCGGTCGGGACCAGCGCAGTCGCGCCGGGAGGCAGGCTCAGCGTTTCGCCCTCGGGTAAGGCGGCTCGCAGATCCATGCCGGCCGCGCCTTCGCTCTCATAGGCGGGCGGCGGCAGGCCCTCGCCATGAGGCAGGCGTGCGAAAGCGATCGTCACCTGCAGGCTCACGAGGTCGCCAGCCCGGCGAGATGCGCCATAAGCCTGCTCGCGACCTCGGTCTTGGGCAGGGTCGGCCAGGTCTCGACGCCGTCGCGCGAGACCAGATGCACGGTGTTGCTCTCGCCGCCCATCACGCCGGTGCCGCCGACATCGTTGGCGACGATCAGATCGCAGCCCTTCCGGGCGAGCTTGGCCTGCGCATGAGCGACGACATTCTCGGTTTCGGCCGCAAAGCCGACGACCAGCGCCGGCCGGCCGGTCGTCAGCGCGGCGACGGTTGCCAGAATGTCGGGGTTCTCGACGAGGGACAGCGCCGGCAACGCGCCGCCATCCTTCTTCATCTTCTCGGGTGCGGCGTCGGCGACGCGCCAGTCGGCGACAGCAGCCGCGAAGATCGCGATATCGGCCGGCAGCGCGCCCTGCACGGCCGCCAGCATCTCGCGCGCCGATTCGACATGGATCGTGGTCACGCCGGCAGGGTCGGGCACCGCCACCGGGCCGGAGACCAGCGTGACCTGCGCGCCCGCGGCGGCGGCGGCGGCTGCTATGGCGTGGCCCTGTTTGCCCGAGGAGCGGTTGGCGATGTAGCGCACCGGGTCGATCGGCTCATGGGTCGGGCCCGAGGTGATCAGCACATGCTGGCCCGCGAGCGGCCTTGCGCCTGCCGCCCCGCCCGGCAGGCGGCCGAGGAAGCCGATGGCGCGCGGTGAAGTCTGCGAGGACAGCGCCTGCTCGATCGCCGCCAGAATTTCCATCGGCTCGGCCATGCGGCCAGGGCCGCTCTCGCCGCGCTCGGCCATCGCGCCGCTATTGGGGCCGACGACGAGGACGCCGTCGCGCTCGAGCTGCGCCATGTTGCGGCGGGTGGCCGGGTGCTCCCACATTTTCGGGTTCATGGCAGGCGCGATCAGCACGCGCTTGTCGGTCGCCAGCAGCGCGGTCGTGGCGAGATCGTTGGCCTGTCCCGCCGCCATCTTGGCGATCAGGTCGGCGGTGGCCGGCGCGACGACCAGCAGATCGGTCGAGCGCGCCAGGGCGATGTGACCGATATCGGCCTCGTCGGTCAGCGAGAACAGATCGGTGAAGCAGCGCTCTCCGGCCAGCGCCGAGACCGAGAGCGGCGTCACGAACTGCTCGCCGGCCTTGGTCAGGATGACGCGGGAGGAGACGCCGCGATCCTTCAGCCGCCGGATCAGCTCTAGGCATTTATACGCGGCGATGCCGCCGCCGATGATCAGCAGGATGGAGCGGGAGGCGGACAAGGGGCGGCGGCTCCGACAAAGAGGGGGTCGTTACCTAGCATCGCGAAGGCTGGCCTGTCATCGGGCAGCCCCGTCACGACGCCCGGCGTCTCAGCGCTCGAGGAAGAACCGGATCATCTCGCGCGACGCGTCCGGCCCCGATGCGTCGGTGAAGCTGCCCGTGCCGTCGCCGCCCGACCAGGCGTGGCCGCCGCCCTCGACGACCCAGTATTCGGCGGTCGTCGGGCCGGTGGCAGGGCCAAGCAAAGTGCGCGTGACGCGTTTGCCATTGATCGTCGTCTCGATCGTCAGTTCCTGAGAGGTCGCGCCTCGCGAACGGTCGAAAAGCCTCTCGCCATTCGAGAGGTGAACCGTGGCGTCCGCCGCGCCGTGAAAAATGATCGTCCGGCAACGCGTTTCCCGGTTCGGAGAAGCTACCTTGCCATTGCCCTTCATGGCGGCGAAGGCCGAGACGACGTCGCTTGCCGATCCATGCGGAAGACCGGAATGGATGCCGGCGGCGGAAAACACATCGGAGTAGGTCGTCGCCAGCACATCGGCCATGGCCCCGCCCGCCGACAGGCCGGCGACAAAGACGCGCTTGCGGTCGATCGAGAATTCCGCGGCCAGCGCCTCGGCCAGCCCTGCCAGGACCGCAGGTTCGCCCACACCGCGACGCTGATGACGCGGATCGAACCAGTTCCAGCAGCCCTGCGCATTGGCCGCGCGCGGCTGGTGCGGATAGGCGACGATCAGGCCAAACTCGTCGGCCAGAGCGTTCATCCGGGTTCCCCGGGCAAAATCATCCGGGTTCTGGGTGCAGCCATGCAGCATCACGACCAGGGCCAGCTCCCGGCCCGCGTGATCGGCCGGCACATAGAGCTTGTAGCGCGACGACCCCGCCGCATTGCGAAAGCTGCGGGCGCGGAAGCGACCGTCGGACTCGTCGGGCGCAGGCGGCCGCTCCGCCTCGCGCTGGCCGGGCGCGAATTGCGCCTTGCCGGCGCGCAGCGCGTGCAGAACCTCGCCGAGGCGTCGCGGCAACGGCGTCCTGAAACCGGCGTTGTCCGGCTTGTCGCCCTCCGGCTGTTGCGGCGCGGGCGCCGGCTGGCTGCCGAGCGAGCGCTGGATGGCGGCGGTCGCGCCCGCCACATCGGTCGTCCGCAGACGCAGCATGGCTTCGCCGATCGCGGCGCGGAGAGGCGTGGTCATGATGGCTATCCTTTGTCTCACGCCAGCCGGTCGGCCAGCGCGGCCTTGATTTCGGGCGTCGCGTGGAGCGCGCCGAGCACAGTCAGTGAGGCGATCGTCTCGCGGGCCAGATCCGGCGACACGTCCGGTTCGATGATGGCCAGTCCCAACACCCGGATCTCCAGGCGCTCGCCGGCGGCCTTGACCGCCTCGAGATCGCGCCGCGTGAATGTCCGCAGGCCCAGTTCGAGCGCAAGCCTTGTCGTGGCCTGCGCCGCGACATCGGCATGGGTCGAAAGCTGGTTGCGGATGGCGGTGCGGATGAAGTCCGAGCGGTTCGAGTAGAACCCGTCCCTGACGAGCAGATCGACCCGTCCGAGATCGACGAAGCCGAGATTGACGGTGAGTTTTTCGCTGTCGGGCGTTTTCATCTGATATCCATATACCATCCATCTGGATGGTATATGGATGCTTGGCGGCGATATTCAAGGCTGGAGGGTCGCCAATCTCTCCGAGGCTCACAGCAGGCGCTGACAGCGGAGGAACCGCCCGCGATCACGGCCTGATCGCTCAGTTCTTTTCGGGCTTGCGGTATTGCTCGGCCTCGACGCCGAACTCCGAGGCGAGACGGCCGAGCGCGACCTGGGCGTGATAGAGCCCGATCAGCCACGAGCCCGTCTGCACGCCGAGGATCAGCCCGCGCGGAATCGCCGCGCCGAGCAGGGCGAGCGATTTCGCCATAACGCGCAGCCGCCCGGCCAAACCGGGGAATTCGCGCCGCTCGATCACAGCCGAGATCGCGCCGTTGCGACGGGCGCGGGCCGAGATCCAGTCCGATTGCGTGCGTCTAGCGGGCATCGTCTCGCGCTGGAGCGCCTCCTGCACCCACCAGAATCGGAATCCCGCCGCCCTGGCGCGGGTGAAGAATTCGCTGTCGCCGCCGCCGGTGAAATCGAAGCGCTCGTCGAGGAAGGGGAAGCCGAGCCGCTCCAGAACCTCGCGCCGGATCAGGTAGTTGGCGCTGGAATAGAGGATCGGCGCCGGGCCGGATGTGTCGTAATGCGAGCGGAAGACCGGGTGGGCTGCGAGCCAGCTCCGCGACGCATCCTCGAAGCGCGGTATGACGGCGCCGCCGAACAGCTCGGCCGGAGCGGTCTTTGCCGCCGTGAGAAACGCGTCGAGCCAGCCGGGCTCGGCCTGCTCGTCGTCGTCGATGCCGAGGATGAGGCGCAGCGCCGGCAACCGCGTCAACGCGCAGCGCCATGCGGCGTTGTAGGCCTTGCAGTTGCCCTGGCGCGGTTCGACGATGACGAAACCCTTGAACAGGCCGGCTTCGAGCAGCGCCGTCGCGCGGGCCGCGCCCTCGCGCGCCACGCCCTCGTTCTCGACGACGATGACCGCGAAGTCATGCCCGCCCTGCTGGGCGGCCAGCGAGCGCAGCGTCTCCTCCAGCATGTCGGGCCGCCGGAAGGTCGGCACGCAGACGACGCACTCGATGCCGGCAAGCGCGTCCGGCGGCGACTGCGCCACGACGACGAAGGTCTCCGGCCCGTCCATGCCTCTCACGGTCGGCACGAGGGCAACGGCGACGGGATCGTCCGTCCGCATCTGTGAAATCTGCGCCATGGTGGGGAGCCTAAGCCGGGCCGCTTAAGGTTCGGTGAGCGCGACGGCCGAATTGGACGGTTGCACGGAGACGAGGCCTTCAGCATGGCGCGCGGCCGCTCTTGACCGGCACGCGCAAACGCGGCCTTCCTCGCCGGACCAGCCCGGAACCGGACAGCCCTGTGCGCCTCGCCTTCCTCACCGCCCTGATCCCGGTCGAAAAACCGGATACCGGCTTCGAAATCGCCAATGCCGCCATCCTTTCGGCGCTGCGGGCGGCCGGCCACGAGGTGACGGCGTTCGGCTTCCTGCGGCCGGGCGAAACGCCGGCCGATCCGGCCGGAAGCGTGGTGATCGACCATATCGCGATCGAGAACGCCGAGGTCGGCGGGCTCGCCAAGCTGCGCTGGCTCGCCAAGGCGCTTGCCTCCGGCCTGCCGGTCGCCTGCGCCAAGCTTCGGCTTGCAGGCGCGGGCAGGCTGGCCGAGGCGGTGCGGGCGCAGGGGCCGTTCGACGCGCTGATCCTGAATTCGGTGATGTTGCCGGGCGCATTTCCGGAGCTGCTGGATCTCGGACCCTGCGTACTCGTCGAGCACAACATCGAACATGTCTCGGCGCGCCAGAGCGCAAACCATGCCGGCAACCCGGTCGTCGCCTGGCTCTATGAGCGCGAGGCGCGGCTACTGGAGACGATCGAGCGTCTGCTCTGGGGGAAGGCGCGCTTCGTCTGGACGCTGGCCGAGGAGGACAAGTCCGCGCTGGGACCCGCTTATCAGCACAAGGCGGCCGTGCTGCCGCTGGTCTCGGGCGCGGCTCCTGCCTTGTCGGGATCGCAGCCCGAGCCTGTCCATGACATCGGCCTGATCGGGACGTGGAGCTGGGCTCCCAACTTCATCGGCCTCGACTGGTTCCTGCGCGAGGTGTGTCCGCTGCTGCCTGGCGATGTCACGGTCGCGGTCGCCGGTCGGCTGCCGCCCGGCTTTGAGGCGCCGTCGCCGCAGGTCAGGCTGCTCGGCCGCGTCCCCGACGCCGACGATTTCCTGCGCGCCTGCCGGATCGTCGCCCTGTCGAGCCGGGCCGGGACCGGCGTGCAGCTCAAGACGGTGCAGGCGATGCAACTCGGCCTGCCGGCGGTGAGCACGGCCCTGTCCTGCCGCGGCTTCACCGAGATTCCCGACAATTTCACGCTCGCCGACACGCCGCAGACCTTTGCCGACGCCCTCATGCGACGGCTCGCGGACATCCGGGCCGGCGATCCGCAGCGCCGCGACGGGGCGGCCTTTCTGGCGCGCCAGCAGGCGGCGCTGGCGGCGGGACTGGCGCGGGGGCTTGAGGCGGCGACCGCCTGACCTATTCCGGCGGCCTCACGCCTGACTTGCGCCCCATCAGCCCGAAGATCGGGCCGGCGCTCACCATCACCAGAAAGACCCGGATGATGTGGTGGGCGGCCACGAAGGCGACCTCGGTGTGCAAGGCCAGCGCGATCAGGCTCATTTCGGCGAGGCCACCGGGCGAATAGGCCAGAATCAGCGCGACGTGGCGGTAGACCGAGACCTGCGCCACCGCCCAGGCGAAGACCAGCGTCAGCGCCAGCAGGATCAAGGTCGATCCGACCGAGAGCATCAGCACGCGCAGGATCACGGCTGGCGGCGTGCCGATGAAGCGGCAGCCGATGGTGACGCCGAGCACGAGTTGCGCCGCATTGACGATCTCGAAGGGTGGAACCGAATCGCTCCAGCCGAGCAGATGCACGATGGCGCTGACGACCATCGGGCCGAGCAGGTATTTCGCCGGGAGCCTGAGCCAGTGCCCGGCCACGACGCCGGCGACGCCGCAGCCGATCAGGGCGAGCCCGGCGACAAGCGGCGTCTGCGCCAGCGAGGGGCCGGATGCGCTCGTGGTCCCGAGCGAGACGCCCTCGATCCACTGCACGATGAAGGGCAGCGTCATCACCACGAGCAGGATGCGGGCCGAATGGATCAGCGCGATGATGCGGGCGTCGCCGCCCTTCTCCTCGCCGACCGTGACCATCTCGACGAGGCCGCCCGGCATGCCGGCGAAGAAGGCCGTGACCGGATCGAACCCGGCGACGCGGCGGAAATAGGTGACGCAGCAGAGCGCGCAGGCCACCATGAACAGCACGAGGCCGAGAAGGGTCGGCAGCCAGTTCGGCAATTGCTGGACGATGTCGGGCTTGAAGCCGGCCCCGAGCATGACGCCGATCACAGCCGTCATCGGCGGGCGGATCACCGGCGGGGCGGCGACCGGCAACCGCAGCAGGGCAGCGCCCGTGCAGACCACCATCGAGCCCAGCATCCAGGGCAGCGGCAGCCTAGCCTGCAGGAAGAGCCAGCCGCCGACCCCGCCGAGCAGCAGCGCGAAGAGGAAGCGGCGATAGGGGAAGCGCCGGGGCGAGAGCGAGCGCAGGCCGCCGACGAAATCGCTCAGAAGCTCCCTCATAGCGTCGCTGGGTCTCCTTGCCGGCGCAGGCTTGCGAACCAGTCGTTGCGCGGCTCCTACACGGCCTTCGATCCAGCCGACAGCCCAGAGCGCGAATGGCGTCCCTGTGCGAGCGTCGTGACGGCGCATGCAGGGCCGCCATGCCCCACAGCCCATGGCCAGCCCGCGCCGCTTCGCCGATCCTGCGTGCAGGATGTTCAGACTGGCCCGATGCGCGCTGCGCCGGCCGATGGTTGGGGCGATGAGCGAAGACCGGGACACCGGGCGGCAGGGCCGCGCGGCCAGCGAGGACGGACCTGGCCAGGAGGACGGCGTCCGCGCGCCGGCTGGCGATCCGCCGGAGACGCCGCTGGCCGCGCCCGCTGTGCCGGCCGCCCCACCGGGCTGGATCGCCGCGCGCCGCCTGCGCGCCGCCATCTGGTGGCGCGGAGCCAGCCCCAATCTGCGCGGCTCGGTCTACATGATGGCGGCGCTGCTGGTCTATGCGGTGATGGTCGGCGCGATCAAGCATGTCGCCGCTGCGATCCCGCTGGTGCAGATCCTGCTCGTCCGGCAGGTGGTGATGAGCCTCATCATCGCCGCTTTCGCGGGCGCGGCGCTGCCGGTCATGATCCGGACGACGCGACCCGGGCTGCAACTGATCCGCGGCGTCGTCACCCTGATCGCGATGCTGCTGGGCTTCACCGCGATGATCCGCATCCCGCTGGCGCAGGCCACCGCGATCGGCTTCAGCCAGGTCCTGTTCGTCACCATCGCCGCCGTTCTGGTGCTGAAGGAGCAGGTCGATGCACGGCGTTGGGCCGCCACCATCATCGGCTTCGCCGGCGTGCTGATCATGCTCAATCCCTCGACCGACGGGCTCGACGGGAACGCCATGATGGCGGTGGGCGGCGCGCTGTTCAGCGCCGGCATCACGGTGAGCGTGCGGATGATGGCGGCGACCGAACGCACCGAAACCATCCTGCTCTGGCAAGGTCTGGTGCTGATCGTGGCGCTGGCGCTGCCGGCCTGGCTCTGGTGGGTTTCGCCGACACCGGAGCAATGGTTCTGGCTCGCCGTGCTCAGCCTGTTCGGCACGGCCGGGCAATGGCTGATCACGCGGGCCTATCAGGTCGGCGAGGCGGCCGCGCTCGCCCCGCTCGATTTCAGCCGGCTGATCCTGGCGAGCTTGACCGGCTTCGTCTTCTTCGCCGAGATTCCGGCGCTGACCACCTGGATCGGCGCAGGCATCGTCATCGCCGCCACGCTCTACACCATCCGCAAGAATGCGCGGGCCAGGCCCGCGACGCCTGTTCCGCCAGACCCGTCCCCGCCCTGAGATCAGGATTTCGACCGCCATGAGCCATCATCTGATCGAGGCCGGCCTCTCCACCTGCCATTGGGGCTATTTCGAAGCGGCGCTGAAGCCGGTCCTGACGATCGAGAGCGGCGACAGCGTCACCATCCGCACCGTCACCGGCGGAGCCGAGCACCAGCCCGAAAGCGGCTTCCATGTGCTGCCCGAGATCCACGCGATCCATGAGAAGGCCGAGCGCATGGTGCCCGGCCATATCCTGACCGGGCCCGTCGCGGTGAAGGGGGCCAGACCGGGTCAGGTGCTGGAGGTGCGGATCAAAGAGGTGAAGCTCCGGACCGACTGGGGCTACACCATGATCAAGCCACTCGCCGGCACGCTGCCCGAGGAGTTCGACCGGCACGCGCTGATCCATATCGGGCTCGATGCGGAGCGCAATATCGGCACGCTGCCCTGGGCCATGGAGCTGCCGCTTGCGCCCTTTTTCGGCGTGATGGGCACCGCCCCGCCGCCGCATTGGGGCCGGCAGACCTCGCTGATCCCGCGCGCCTTCGGCGGCAATCTCGACAACAAGGAGCTCGGCGCCGGCGCGACGCTCTACCTGCCTGTCTTTGTCGAGGGCGGGCTGTTCTCCTGCGGCGACGGCCATGCCGTGCAGGGCGACGGCGAGGTCTGCGTCACCGCGATCGAGACCGCGCTGGAGGGGACGTTCGAGATCGTCCTGCGCGAGGATTTGTCCTTCACCACGCCGCGCGCCGAGACGGCGACGCATCACATCACCATGGCGATGCATCCCGACCTCGACATCTGCGCGAAGGATGCGCTGCGAGAGATGATCGGACTGATCTGCGAGCGGACGGTCCTGACCCGCGAGCAGGCCTATATGCTGTGCTCGCTCGCCGCCGACCTGCGGATTACGCAGACGGTGAACGGGTCGAAGGGCGTGCATTGCATGCTGGCGAAAAGCGTGGTGGC
>JAESGK010000037.1_pt1 | contig 192477 bp, 200 predicted proteins | sample 9269681 | NCBI WGS metagenome assembly JAESGK01 (sample SAMN14515347, study PRJNA621673) | algae metagenome | isolation source: Timaviella obliquedivisa GSE-PSE-MK23-08B and co-occurring heterotrophs from... | place: USA: Grand Staircase Escalante National Monument, Utah | collected 2006-08-15 | reverse complement strand
CGGCCTGATCCGGCCAAACTGTGATGGTGTCAGAAAAAACAAACCACTCATGGCAAATCCTCCTGCCAGGAGTGAATCAAAACGACATCAAATTGGGAAGAGCTTAATTAATGAGGCCTGAGCCTAGATTGTCCTATGGCGATTCTCGTTTCCAACCGCGATGCCCGGCGCATCTTCCTCAACAAGCAGGGTCTGGCCGCATCCCCGAACCGGGCGCTCGGCAAGCAGGGCTTGCTCGATCTCATCCATGACATCGGCTTCGTCCAGGTGGACAGCATCTCGACCGTCGAGCGTGCCCATCACCAGATCCTGTTTTCGCGCAACCAGACCTACAAGCGGGAGCACCTGACCGAGCTTCTGGAAAAGGACGGGGCACTGTTCGAGCACTGGACGCATGATGCCTCGATCCTGCCGTCCGAATTTTTCCGCTACTGGAAACACCGGTTTGCCCGGCGCGAGCCGGTGCTGAAGGAGCGCTGGCTGAAATGGCATGGCGAAGGGTTCGACAGCACATTCGAAGAGACGTTTCAGCGGATCGCCGAAGGCGGCGCTGTCATGTCGCGCGATCTCAAGGTCGCCGATCACAAATCGGGCGGCTGGTGGAACTGGCATCCCAACAAGACGGCGCTCGAATATTACTGGCATACCGGCAAGCTCGCCATCGCCGGCCGCCAGAATTTCCAGAAGATCTACGATCTCGCCGAACGGGTGATTCCGGGCCATCATTACGAGCCGGAGGTGAGCCACGAAGCCTTCCTCGACTGGGCCTGCCGTTCAGCGCTCGACCGGCTCGGCTTTGCCACTCACGGCGAAATCGCCGCGTTCTTCGATCTGATTTCGCCGGAAGAGGCCAAGGCCTGGGTTGCCGCGCATCGCGACGAACTGATGGAGGTGATGATCGAGCCCGCCGACGGCGACAAGCCACGCCTGGCCTACGCCTTCGCCGGTTTCCCCGGCAATCTCGGCGGCCTCACGGAGCCGCCCGCCCGCATCCGCGTGCTCAGCCCCTTCGATCCGCTGATCCGCAACCGCAATCGCACCGAACGCCTGTTCGGGTTCTATTACCGCATCGAGGTTTTCGTGCCCGAGCCGAAGCGCGAATACGGCTACTATGTCTTCCCGCTGCTCGAAGGCGACCGCATCATCGGCCGCATCGACATGAAGGCGGAGCGCAAGACCGGCGCACTCAACGTCAAGCGGCTCTGGTGGGAGAAGGGTGTTCGCGCATCATCCGGCCGGATCGAACGGCTGGAAGCGGAACTTGGCCGGGTGGCGAAGTTCGCCGGCGTCGAGCGTGTGGTGTTTCTGGATGGGTGGGACGATTAGGTCAGCGTACGCCTTGCATGTCACATTAATCTACAGAGCGGTTGGCCATCGCTGCGCGGTGTGCATGACGGTGATGATTTCGATGGAGCCAGAGAGCACCCGGTAAGGAACGATGTAGGAAATATCTGCGAGAACGAGTTCTCGTGTACCCTTGATACGGCCCGTCCTGCCGATGGCTGGTTGTTCCGCCAAAGCGTCAACACCGGAAACGATGCGGGAAATGACACGGGCAGCGGCGGCGGGATTGTCTTTTTCAATATGGCTGCCGATTTCACCAAGCCGTCTCACCGCCCGTTCTGTCCAACGGATTGCCTTGCGGCTCATGACGGTCGAACGGGTTTAACATACTGTGCGACCACACTCGCCAAAGCCTCGGCACTGGCAAACTCGCCGCGGTCGGCTTCAGCAAGTCCGGCCTCAATCTCTGCAAGCTGCCACTCTTCGCGAGCGATAAAGTCTTCGATAGCCTGCGCGGCCATATAGGAGCGCGAGCGGTCGAGCTTTTCGGCCAGCTGGTCAAGTTTGGCGGCTGTCTCGTCCGGCACACGCACGGTAAAGGCTGTCACGGTCTATACCTCTGCATGGTTCACTTTGAATGTGAGCGAACCAACATGGTTCGTCAAGTTCCGTGTTTCGGAGCGGCGCTCATCGTCCGGCTGGAGGCGGAGCTTGGCCGGGTGGCGAAATTCGCCGCCTTTGAGCGTGTGGTGTTTCTGGATCGTTAGCTGCCGTTCCATTCCGAGCGCATCAATTCGTACCAAACTTCGCCGTGCTCACTGCCTGCAATAGGGTCGGGGCCGTCGTAGTAGACCGTGCGCGCATAGTTCATGCCGATCTTTTCCATCACGCGCCGCGATCCGAGGTTCACGGTCATCGTCGTCGCCACGATCTTGTCGTAGTGGCCGCTTTCGAACCCCCAGTTGACGAGAGCCTTGGCCCCTTCCGAGGCCAAGCCCTGGCCCCAATCCATCCGCCGCAGGCGATATCCGAGTTCGGCCATCCTCTCGCCCTCCGGCCACAGACAGAACCATCCGACGAAGGCACCGTTGGATGTCCGGCGCGCCGTCCAAATGTAGGGCTCCGTTCCCCTGGGCATGAGGAAGGTCGCATCCGGGCCTATCGTCTCATGATCGACGGCGTATCCGCCGTTCAAAAAGCGCATGACCTCCGGATCACGCTCAAGGCCGATGAAGTCGGTGCGGTCGCTCGGGCGGCAAGGACTAAGCGTCAGCTGTATCGTTTGCAAAACGGCCATGTTCGAACATCCCTCCATCGGCCTGGCAAATATGCCTGATTCGTTCGTGGTTCCAGACTGAGGCAAAATCGGTGCCGGTACGACTGTTGGCAAAACGCGAAAGGCCACCGGTCATGCCCTGACCGATGGCCTTTGAAGGGTCATGCGGGGGTTTGACGCTCAGATGATCTCCGTCGCCGCGATCTCGATGCCAAAACCTTCCAGCCCGACATAGTGGCGTTCGCGCGAGGAAAGCAGCCGGATCGAGGTGATGCCGAGGTCTTTGAGGATCTGGGCGCCAAGGCCGATTTCCAGCCATTCGCTTTCGCGGGCCTGCGCTTCGCTGTGGTCTTCGCGCTCATGCTTGCCCGCACGCGCCGTTGTCGACACGCCGACGCCGACGGAGCCTTCGCGCAGATAGACGATGACGCCGCGCCCCTGTTCGGACATGCGCTTCATGATCGGATCGAGCTGGCAATGCCGGCCGAAAACGTCGGCGGCGACATTTTCCAGATGCAGGCGCACCGGAATGTCAACGCCGTCGCGGATGTCGCCGAAGATCACCGCCAGATGCTGCATCGGGTCCCAGGGCAGGGAATAGGCATGCGCTTTGGCCTTGCCGTAGGGGGTGTCGACATCGAACGTCGCTTCCAGGTTGATCAGCGTTTCCTTGCGCTGGCGGTAGGCGATGAGGTCGGCGACCGAAACCTGCTTGAGGCCGTGCGTCTCGGCAAAGGCGGTGACCTGTGGGCCGCGCGTCACCGTGCCGTCGTCATTGACCAGTTCGCAGATGACGCCGATCGGCGGCAGGCTGGCAAGGCGGCACAGATCGACGGCAGCTTCGGTATGGCCGGACCGCATCAACACGCCGCCTTCGCGGGCAACCAGCGGGAAGATATGGCCGGGGCGGGTAAAGTCGGCAGCGCCGACATTCGGATTGGCGAGGTTGCGCACCGTCAGCGTCCGGTCTTCAGCCGAAATGCCGGTTGTCGTGCCGTGTTTGAAATCGACCGTCACGGTAAAGGCCGTCGTGTGGGCCGAATCGTTTTCCGCCACCATGGCGTTGAGGTTGAGGCGCTTGGCCTCTTCCTTCGGCATTGGCGTGCAGACGATGCCGGATGTGTGGCGCACGATGAAGGCCATCTTTTCCGGCGTGCAATGGACGGCTGCGACGATCAGGTCGCCTTCGTTCTCGCGGCCGTCGTCGTCTGTCACGACAACGATCTCGCCGGCCTCGAAGGCCCGGATGGCATCGGCAACGCGCTTCTGGTCAAAGGGCATTTGGTTCTTCCTTGGATAGTTATTTCAACCGGCCGGTCTGGCCACGGTCGCGCAGATAGTGATCGGCAATGGTGCAGGCAAGCATGGCCTCGCCGATCGGCACAGCGCGGATGCCGACGCAGGGGTCATGGCGGCCCTTGGTGCGGATATCGACATTGTTGCCGTCACTGTCGATCGACTGGCGCTCGGTGAGGATCGAGGAGGTCGGCTTGATGGCGAAACGGGCGATCACCGGCTGGCCGGTCGAGATGCCACCGAGAATACCACCGGCATGGTTCGACAGGAAGATCGGCGTGCCGTCATTGCCCATGCGCATCTCGTCGGCATTTTCCTCGCCGGTGATTTCGGCGGCGCCAAAACCGTTGCCGATCTCCACGCCCTTGACGGCATTGATCGACATCAGGTTCGAGGCGATGTCCTGGTCGAGCTTGGCATAGATCGGCGCACCGATCCCGGCAGGAACACCTTCGGCAATCACTTCGACGACCGCGCCGACCGAGGAACCGGACTTGCGGATGCCGTCGAGATACTCTTCCCAAACGGGAACAATGGCCGGGTCGGGCGCGAAGAACGGGTTGTTGCCGACTTCGTTCCAGTCCCAGTTGTCGCGGTTGATCCTGTGCTTGCCGATCTGCACCAGCGCGCCGCGCACGGAAAGCCCCGGCACAACCTTGCGGGCAAGGCCGCCGGCCGCGACACGTGCTGCTGTTTCGCGCGCCGAAGAGCGGCCGCCGCCGCGATAGTCGCGGATGCCGTATTTGACGTCATAGGTATAGTCGGCATGGCCCGGACGGTAGCTCTTGGAAATCTCGGAATAATCCTTGGAGCGCTGGTCGGTGTTCTCGATCATCATCGAAACCGGCGTGCCGGTGGTGATCATCGTCTCGCCGTCCGCATCCAGCATGACGCCGGAAAGGATCCTGACCAGGTCCTCCTCGCGGCGCTGGGTGACGAAGCGCGACTGGCCGGGCTTGCGCTTGTCGAGGAACGATTGCAGCTCGGGCAGGGTGAAACGGATGCCGGGAGGGCAGCCGTCGATGACGCAGCCGAGCGCCGGCCCGTGGCTTTCGCCCCAGGTGGTGACACGGAAAAGATGACCGAAAGTATTGTGCGACATGGATCAGGCAACCGGATATGAGGCCAAGCGCATCCGGGCGAGCCGCTGCGCCATTCAGTAGGCGCAGACTCATAGTGGAAAACGCCGGAAAGGGAAAACTTTTCTGGCGAAATATGACGATTGCCGCGTGAACACTCTGTCTCGCCGAAAAGGCCAATCAGGAGGCCAGTTGCAACGCTTCCTTGCTGGCGAAAGCGACGAACCTGTCGAAGCTCAGAGGCTTGGCGAAGGCATAGCCCTGCAAGAGATCGCAGCCGAGCAGGCCGAGCATTTCCGCATGCGCCATGGTTTCCACGCCCTCCGCGACCGTTTCGATGCCCAGCGACCGGCCGATTTCGATGATCGAGCGGATCAGCGCCTGCTCGTTGCGGGAGTTGAGAATGGGGGCGACCAGCTGCCGGTCGATCTTCAACCGCTTCGGCTTGATCTTCAAAAGGCTGACGATCGAGGTATGGCCGGTGCCGAAATCGTCGATCTCGATATCGATGCCGAGCTTCTTGATGCCCTCGATATTGGCGGTGACGATATCGTCGCTCTCGTCGAGGAAGATCGATTCCACCAGTTCGAACGACAGTTGGCCGGGCTTGAACGACAGGTCGCGCAGCGAAGCCAGCAGCGTATCGTCGTTCAGCCGCCTGGCCGAGACGTTGACGGAAATTTTCGGCACCTCGATGCCGGCAGCGGCCCAGCGCATTCCGTCGATCAGCGCCCGGTCAAGCACGATACGGTCGATGGTTGCGACGACGTTCAGCTCCTCGGCAATGTGCAGGAACTTGTCGGGGGTCAGCACGCCCTCGCGCGGGTGGTTCCAGCGCACCAGGGCTTCGACGCCCGAAAGACGCAGGGTGCTTGCGTCGAACTGCGGCTGATACCAGGCGACGAACTGGTTTTTCTCGATACCTTCGAGAATTTCGTCGGCGATGCGCTTGGTGGTGATGATCTCCGCCTGCAGCGCTTCGGTGAAGAATTCGTGGCGGTTGCGGCCGCTTTCCTTGGCGCGGTAGAGCGCAATATCGGCATTGACCAGCAGCTGACGCTCGTCGCAGGCGATATCCTTCCCGACGGCGATACCGATGCTGACGCCGAAACGGCAGGGAAAACCATTATAGTCAACCGGCTGGCGCATCTGGGCAATGATGCGCTCGGACAGGCCGGACAGAAACAGCTTGCCTGGGGGATTGGCGACGAGCACGACGAATTCGTCACCGCCGATACGCGCGACCAAATCGCCGGCGCGCACATTCGAGCGCAGGATGTTTGCGGCATGCACCAGCATCGCATCGCCGGCCGCGTGGCCCAGCGTATCGTTGATCTGCTTGAAACGGTCGAGGTCGATATGCAGGATGGCGATATTCTGCAGGCCTTCCTTGCCAGCGGCCGATAAGGCCTCCAGTTGCGTGTCCAGCATGCGGCGGTTGCCAAGGCCGGTCAAAGGATCGTGCAGGGCATTGTGCTCGATGCGGTCCTTGGCATCGGCCAGCTCATCGTTCTTGGCTTCCGCCAGCGCCTTGGCCGAACGCAGTTGCTCGGTCAAAAGAACGTCGTCGCTGATATCGAAGGCGATCCCGATCAGTTTTCGGCCACCGCCCGGCGCCTCATGGATCTTGCCGACGGAACGGACATGCCGGATCGTCCCATCCGGCAGGATCACGCGGGATGCCTGGACGTATGGCACGCCATCGGCAATGGTTCGGCCAACGCTCGCAAGCGTTTCCTCGCGGTCGTCCGGATGCAATGAGTTGACCCAGGTTTCATGCGTCGTCTCGCCGTTCGCATAGGTCAGCCCATACAGCTGATGCATGCGCTCGTCCCAATAGGTGACGCCGGCGGAAAGGTCTGCCTCCCACATGCCGCATTTGTAGGAATCAAGCGCAAGATCGAGCCGCCGGGTCATCGCCTCCAGCTGTTGCTCGCGCTCAGACAGTCCGGTCAGAGCCTCTTCAAGCTCGGTATTCTTCTGATCCGCGATCGCTTTTGCAGCCCGCAGCTGTTCGGTCATCATCACGTCGTCTGTCACGTCCCAGCTGATGCCGGTGATCTTGGCCTTGCCGTCCGCGCCGGTATGGGTGGATCCGACATTGCGGATATGGCGGATACCGCCGTCCGGCATGACGATGCGGTATTGCGAGCGGTATTCCAGGCCTTCGTCCAGCGCCCGGAACAATGTCAGCGAAGCAGTCCTGATATCGTCCCTGTGGACGGTCCTGCGCCATTCGGCGTAGCTCGGACTACCGGCCGCCGGCACGACACCGTGCAGATGGTACATGCGTTCGTCCCAGGATCGCTCCTGGGTACCGAGGTCGATTTCCCAGATACCGATCTTGGAGGATTCAAGCGCGAGGTTGAGCCGGTGCGATAGCGTCAAAAGCTCCCGTTCGCGGGATCGAAGCTTGGCGATGTTGCGCTGGCGCTCGTTCACCAGCCCGCCCGTGAGGAAAATCGGAATGATGATGATCGTCGCGGCGACGAAAATCGTGACTTCGAGCCATGTGCTGTTGGCCGGCTCCTGTGCCCAGCCGTCGGCCGGGATCGCCGCCAGCTCCCAGGTGCCGCCCGGCAGCTGAAGCTGGCGGATGACGGGCGCTTTTTCGAAGAGATCGGTGTCGCCGAAAAACGCATCTTGAACATTGTTTTTCACCGAGACGTCGCGAATAGCCAGCTGGATATTGACGTATCGATGGGGGGCATTCGCTTCGTTATGGCGTGTATCGTTATCGATGAGACCCGCATTGGCGTAGATCTCCCGTTCGTCGATGACCGCTTCCATGAACCCCCAAAAGGCCAGGTTGGTGCCTGTCCGCGTGAAGACGGGAGAAAACAGGTTGAATCCGGTTCGGCCGCTTGGCAGCCTGACCGGACCGGCGAGAATCGGTTTGGCTTTCGATTCGGCCCGGTCGATGGCAACTCTGGAAGAGCGGAATTTCTTGAAGTCGGTGCCGATCATCCGTTCGTTGCCCTCAAGCGGGAAAGTCATCCGGATGACGGCATCGGGTGCTGCGCTGACGCGCACCATCTGCGGGTTCTGAAGCATCAGCTTGGTGGCAAGCTGATCGAACATCGCCTGCGGCATGTTCGGATCGACCGACACACTGTTGGCAAAGCCGCGGAGCGCCGTGATGTTGTTGTTGATCTCGCTTTGCAGGCGCGTGGATACAAGATCAAGCTCGCTCTGAACGTTGCTCTTCAGCTCGTTGCGAAAGTTGTCCCGGTTCTGTTGCTCGAAGAAATACCCACCGGCAAAGACGACGGCGGCGGCAATCACAGCGGGAAAAACCGACGGTTTCGCCAGCCTGGCCAGCGTCCAGGCGCGATGACGGATTGTTGCGCTTTTAGTCAACGGCCATGCACCCCATATTCCCCGGCGTTACGGTAGAGATGGAGTCTTAAGATTGGCTTTAGAGGTTGTTCCTGCTAAGAAATTCGCGCAACGGCGGTGGGAGTGGCCGTCGTTTAGGCTTTGGTTAACCATACGGTCTCCAAATCCGGTAAAATTTTAAATAACACGTCAGCGGGCGATTTTTGCCACAATCGGGGGTCAAACAGTGGTCACACGGAAATTGAATGAATTACTGAAGAGGGCAAGAGAGATGCGTTTCATCGTTGCTACATTGATGGCCGCAGCCGGTTTCTTTTCGCCGCTGACTGCCTTTGCCGAAAGTGCTGATGTCGAAGCTGTCATCACCGGCGTCGATACCGACAAATTGAGCCTGTCGCTGGACGACGGCAAGAACTACCAGGCGCCCGAGGAATTCAACTTCGACGGCCTGAAGGCAGGCGTCAAGGTTCTGGTTTTCTATACCGAGGTGGATGGCAAGCGCGTCATCAACGACCTCGAAATCGTTCAGTAAAAACGGACGATTTCGCAGCGCCGGATCGCCTTCCGCGCTGCCTTGCTCCGCTTGGGAGCAGCAAGCCAAGATCGGCGCAAACCCGGCTCAGAGCCAGCCGATCGCGCCGTTCTCGATTTTCAAGATTCTATCCTGTGGAATGGCCCCAAGGGCCGCCTCTTCTGCGTCCATGGCGCCGCAGATTTTAAACAGGGTGCGGATGACGCCACCATGGCTGACGCAGACGGTCGGGCCGGAAACGCTGGAAAGCCAGGCGCCGACACGCCAGGAGAGGATTTCGTAGCTCTCGGCATCCGGACCCGGCGGAATGAAGTCCCATTTCGAAAGCTCACGTTCCGCCACCCGCTCGGGCATTTCCCGCTCGAGTTCGGCGATCGTGTAGCCTTCCCAATCGCCGAAGGAGACCTCCTTCAGCCGGTCGTCCATCCGGTAGCCCGTGCGGGAAAGCCCCATGGCTTCGCGGATGAGTTCCATGGTCTCGCGGGTTCGGTGAAGCGGGCTTGCAACGAAATCGAATTTACCGGCTTCAGCGCCGAGAATGGCAAGAAGTGCCTGGCCGTTGCCGCTGGCCTGGCGCCTGCCGGTATCGTTAAGCGGAATGTCCTTCTGGCCCTGCATGCGGATCTGCGCATTCCAGTCGGTCTGTCCATGGCGGATCATGTAGATGGTCACGGAGAAACTCCGGGGCAGGGGGCATGACACCCAAGGCAGGAACCGGGGCGCCCGTCTTCGAGAGCCCCGGTATTCTTTCGTAAGCGTGTCAGTCCTTGACGACGGCGATATCCGGCGCGTCGACGGCCTTCATGCCGACGACATGGTAACCGCTATCAGCGTGATGGACTTCACCGGTGACCGAGCGCGACAGGTCCGACAGCATATAGAGGCCGACATCGCCGACTTCCTCGATGGTGACGGTGCGGCGCAGCGGCGCGTTGTATTCGTTCCACTTGAGAATATAGCGGAAGTCGCCAATGCCGGATGCCGCAAGCGTCTTGATCGGGCCGGCCGAGATCGCGTTGACGCGGATGTTCTTCGGGCCGAGATCGACGGCCAGATACTTGACGCTGGCTTCGAGCGCAGCCTTTGCAACGCCCATGACATTGTAGTTCGGCATCACCTTTTCGGCGCCGTAATAGGTCATGGTCAGCATCGAGCCGCCATCGGTCATCAGCTTTTCCGCGCGCTTTGCAACGGCGGTGAAGGAATAGACCGAGATGTTCATCGTCATGGCGAAGTTTGCCGCCGACGTGTCGACATAGCGGCCGGTCAATTCGTCCTTGTCGGAAAAGCCGATGGCGTGCACGACGAAGTCGATCTTGCCCCAGAGCTTTTCGAGCGTGTCGAACACGGCGTCGATCGTGGATTCGTCACTGACGTCGCAATGGCCGGCCATGACGGCGCCGAGTTCCTGAGCCAGCGGCTCGACCCGCTTCTTCAGAGCGTCGCCCTGATAGGTGAATGCCAGTTCGCCGCCCTGTGCATGAACTGCCTTGGCAATACCCCATGCAATCGACCGGTTGTTTGCGACACCCATGATGAGGCCGCGTTTACCCTTCATCAGACCGGATGTTTGCGACATGATGTTATGCCCCCAATACTGCCTATGCTTCCATCAGTCAGGCGTTGGCCGACTGGAAACTCGCATATGTTGAACTTGCCGGAACCTTCGCGCCCCTTGCGGTCGCGTCTGCTCTGAATTTTTCGAGCATTGGCTATGGCATAGCCGACCCGGTGGTTCAAGCGCGGGTGAGATCAGGAACTGTTAGTCCCCGTAATATTGGGTCAGCGGCCGCCTGCGGCGGCGCCATCCACGGCGTTTGTCGCAGAACCTTTATAGAAACAGGCCGTTGCGCAGGCTGCGCATCAGGTCGGTGACCTTTTCATCCGGCTTTTCCCACAGCATCAGCCGCAGTTCCACCAGTAGATCGCCGCGCTTGCCCTCGGCCGTCGGCAGGCCGTGGCCCTCGAGCCGGATCACATGGTCGGAGCCGGACCATGCCGGAATGGTGACGCTGAGCGGGCCGGTCAGGGTCTCCACCTTCATGTCGCATCCGAGGATCGCGTCCTGGATGTTGACGGGCAGCGTGGTCCGCAGGTCGGTTCCATCGGTGCGGAAGCGGCCGTCCTGGAGGACACGCACCGCAACGACGACATCGCCGCGTTGCATGCCGTTCAACCGGTAACCCATTTCCTTGAGGCGCACGATGCTGCCGTCTGTGGTGCCGGCGGGTAGCGCAACCTTCAGTGTCTGGCCGTCGGGCAGCGTTGCCGTTGGCTTCTCGCGGCGGAAAATCTCGTCGATCGAAACCGTGACGTCGCAGAAAATATCCGGCACCTTTTCCGGCGCGGGCTTGCTGGCCGCACCCCGAATGCGTCTGACAATGGCGGAAACCAGTTCAGCCGCCGGCGCGGCAGCGCGTGGAAAACCGCCGAACACTGGCGTCTTGTCGGCCGGCTCGGGCTTCGTTTCGGGTTTGGCGTCCGGTTCCGCTGCCGTCTCGGCCTTGGGTTCTGGTCTCTGTTCCGGTTTCGGCTCCGTCTTTGGCTGCGGGGCCGCGGCTGAAGGTTTTCTCTCCTTCGGTCTTGCGTTCTGGGCTTTTGCCCGATCGTCGGTGCCGAAGATGCGTGAAATCATGTCTTCGGCTGTTTCCGGATCGATGGTTTCCTCTTCCGGCCCCCGTGCCTTGCGCTTCATTTCTTCCATGCGGCGCAGTTCCGCCTCACGGCGCGCGTGGTCGTAGCGATGGCGCAGCTTCGGATCCTTCAATACCTCGTAGGCGCGGCCGGCCTCGGCAAAGCGCTGGGTGGCCAGCGGATCGTCCTTGTTCTGGTCGGGATGCACGGCCTTTGCCACGGACCGCCAGGCAGCCTTGATCTCGTCCGGTCCGGCATTACGTCTGACGCCGAGCACTGAATAGGGATCACGCATGCCTGTCACCGCCCTTGAAGACTGATGTGCCGCATCCAGCGGCTCGTTTCAGCCTGTTGAAACAATCGGGAAGCCGCCGCGTGGCGGTCTGCTCCCTTTGCTGGTGATGATGAGAAGCGGCTGCTTAAATTACGGTTAGCCGGGGGGCTGGCCAGGTTGTGGAAAACGCTCTGCACCACGTCTTTGTTGCAGCGTGGTTAATGCGCGGTAGCGCAGCCACCGATCCCATTGTCAGCTGCGCGGGCCAAAACTGGTCAGATACCATTCGCCATTGCCGAGCAGGCAGGCATTGCCGTCGAACTTCGCGATGCCCTGATAGGAGTGGCGGGTGGTGGTGAACCGGCGGCAGGTGGTGCCGTTCACCTGTTCCTCGGCGATGCTGCTGATCACGCCGGCGCTGCCGGAGCTTGAATTCGCCCAGGGAATGGGATTTCCGGCAATTCTGGTCACGTCGGCGGACGAAACGGCGTTTCGCACGGTCATGGCGTCGGACGTGTCTTCGTCGTTCCTTGTGGATGGAACGGAATTCGTCGCAACGGTCCTGTCGACCTGGGACGATCCGGCAAAATCGAGACCGCCGAGGCATCCCGAAAGGGTGGCCGCTGTCAGGCACATTGCGGCTATCCCCATCAACCGGGATAAAACCTTTGTGTCCTCGATCCACTTTGCTATGTCTTGCAACGGCATACCTGTCAGACTGGAAAGAGCGGCTTCAAGGTCCGGAGACGCAACGTGCAAGCTCTGACATTTATTTGTTCGGCGGGCGGAAACTGCGGTTTTGTCCGCGCCACACTTTACGGCATTGGATGGCAATATGAGTGAGACTGGGTTAACAACTGGTGACTTCACGCAAGAGAATGAGCCCTTTTCCCTTTTTGGCACGTGGCTGAAAGAGGCGCAGGCCGCAGAGATCAACGATCCCAATGCCTTGGCACTGGCGACGGTTGACGCGAATGGCCTGCCCAATGTGCGCATGGTGCTGTTGAAGGACTTCGATGAGCGCGGCTTCGTCTTCTACACCAATTTCGAAAGCCAGAAGGGACAGGAAGTTCTGGGCAGCATGAAGGCGGCGATGTGCTTTCACTGGAAAACCCTGCGCCGTCAGGTGCGCGTGCGCGGCCCGGTGGAGATCGTCAGCAACGAGGAGGCGGACGAATATTACAAGACCCGTGCGCGCGGCAGCCGTATCGGCGCCTGGGCGTCGAAACAGTCCCGCCCGCTGGAAAGCCGGTTTGCGCTGGAAAAGGCTGTTGCCGAATACACGCTCAAATATCCCCTCGGCGACATTCCGCGTCCCGGCCACTGGTCCGGGTTCCGCATCAAGCCGACCTCGATCGAGTTCTGGAAGGATGGCGCCTTCCGGCTGCACGACCGGATCGAATTCCGCCGCGATGATGCGCAAGGCGATTGGACGAAGGTGCGCATGTATCCCTGACGGGAGCGCGGTTCAGCGCGCGCCCATCAGCCTGAAGGCAATGCCCGAGGCAAGCGCGCTGACATGCCCGGCCTTCTGAAAATGGCCGTTCAACGAGATGCGGGGCAGGGCCGTGTTGTCCAGTTGGCCATTCACCGTTCCCGGCTGCGTGGTGACTGCGACGGAAAAGCCCAGGTCCTTTGCAAGCTGGTGGTCGCGCGGCGAAACGGTCCCGGCATATCCATAGGGATAGGCGAAGGATACGGGCCGGCGCCCGGTAATCTCCTCGACCCGGCGGGCCGAGTGGTCCATTTCGTCGCGCGCGATATCGTTCGGCAGCCGCGCCAGTGCGCGGTGGCTGATCGTGTGGGCGCCAAGGCTCGCCAGCGGGTTTTCGATCAGCGTTTTCAGGCCTGCCTCATCGAGGGTCAGCTCCGCCGTGAGTTTCAAGGCATCGACGCCCTGGCTCGCGGCGAAGGTCTTCAGATGGTCCACTGCCGCCGCCTCGTCACTCGTCTGGATGAACGAGGCGATGCGGTCGAACGCCGCCTGTTTCTGGAGCAGCGTTGCGGCCGGCAACGTCTCGATCCCGTCGAATTGAAAGTGCAGGCTGCTGTTCCGGTTCAACAGATCGGCAAGCACTTCCCACCACAGGATAGTCGTCCTGTCGATAAAGCCGCCTGTAACAAAGACGGTGAACGGTACGTTGTGCCTGGAAAAGACGGGTGCCGCATGGACAAGATTGTTGCGGTAGCCATCATCCAGCGTGAACAGGGCCACGGGCCGGGGGTCTTTCGAGGCGAGATGGGCGGGCAGGGTGTCGAGCGCAATGAACCGGTAGCCATCCCGTTTCAACCGGACGATCGCCGCATCCAGGAAATCTGGCGTGATGGCCAGATGCGCATTGGGATCGAAGGCCTGCGGCTGTGCCGGCCGGACGTGATGCAACGTAAAGATCGCTCCACGGCCACGCGCACCGCGCATCAACCCTGCCGCACCAAGCAGCCGCGCGGCGTGGAGCCCAGCGGTAATGGAAGCGCGCTTGGCGGCCTGTCGAAGCATGGTTTTCACGGGGCTGTTCCAGAATGGCCGGCAATCCCGGCGCGAGTATTGATGTCCCCGGACTTTAGCGGCGGCGGCGTTAACACCGGCTGAATCCACCGCATGCTGCCCCGTCATTGAAACGCGAAAGGCGGCCCGTCACCGGACCGCCCTTCATCATAGTGTCCTGCAAACATGTGGTTATGCGTGCAATACCCCGTCCACCTCGTCGCGCTGACGGCCGCCGATTGCAGCCCCGACACCGGCAATGAAGCCGCCGACGAGCAGGGACAGCGCGCCGAAAAGGGCAAAGGCTGCACTGGTCTTGCGTGCCGTTTCCGCAGCCTCGGCGGCGGCGGCCTTGGCATCATCGACGCTTTTAAGGACGGCATCGACGCGCGCTGTCGCATCCGCTTCGGACAGGCCCGTCCTTGCGGCAACGAGCTGGTCGAGATAGGTGCGGTCACCGGCCGACATCTCGCCATTCGCCGCACTGGTGAAAAGAATGCGCGAAACCTGACCGGCTGTGTCGTCGGCGGTGGAGCCGGACGACGGTGTGCCGGGATTGGCGGGCCGCAACAGGCTGTCGACGACATACGAGGTAGCATTGCTGCCTGCATCCGAAGATGCAGCGGCGGCACCTGCCGCAGTTGCGCCCGCAGTCAGTGTCGCCGTTGCCTGCACACCGGCCCCGATGGTTGACGACACGGCCGAACCGAGAGCGCCGGCGACGATCAAGGTGGCCAGCGCCCAGGCGAGAATGCCGTGCGCGGTATCGCGAAAGAACACTTCATCCCGGTTGACGCCGGTCCACTTGGTCCGAAGCCGCCCGGCGATATATCCGCCAAAACCGGCCGACGCCCATTGCACGATGATCAGCCAGATCGCCCCGCCGATGGCAAAGGTCGCAAGCGACGAGCCTTCCGACGAAAACGGAGAGGCGAGGCTGAGACCTATTCCCGACCCGACGAGCGAGAGCACCAGCGTGATCGCCGACGCCGCGACAGCACCCGCGATGATCGCACCCCAGCTGACAGCCGAGTGCGACGATTCGGTCGTGGTGCCGGCTGGCACTGTTGTAACCGGAATTGTCATCGCGCCACCTATCGGAAGAAGAGGGCGAGAAGGATGATAATGGGGATCGGAACCCCCAGTAGCCAGAGCAGAATTCCGCGTCCCATGATGTCTCTCCTTGCATTGAACCGGCCGCCTTTTCAAACGGTTATGCGGCGTGTCCGGTAAACGCGGGCAGGAGAATTTGGTTCCGTGGCGCGTGAACGTCACGGTGAGGCGCTGTTTTTGAGGCGAATTGCCCGTCAGGTCTGGGTGCCGCCGACGGTCATTCCGTTCATGCGCAGATGCGGCTGGCCGACGCCGACAGGCACCCACTGGCCGCCCTTGCCGCAATTGCCCATGCCAGTATCCAGCTTCATGTCGTTGCCGATCATGGTGATGCGCTGCATGGCGTCCGGCCCGTTGCCGATCAGCATGGCGCCCTTGACGGGCGCTCCGATCTTGCCGTTGTCGATCAGATAGGCCTCGGTGCAACCGAAGACGAATTTGCCTGAAGTGATATCCACCTGGCCGCCGCCGAAGGAAACGGCATAGATGCCCTTCTTGACCGAGGCGATGATTTCTTCGGGGCTCTTGTCGCCTCCGAGCATATAGGTGTTGGTCATGCGCGGCATCGGCACATGCGCATAGGATTCGCGCCGCCCGTTGCCGGTCGCCTTCATGCCCATCAGCCGGGCGTTCTGGCGGTCCTGCATGTAGCCGGTGAGCTTGCCATCGTCGATCAGGACGTTATAGGCGGAAGGCGTGCCCTCGTCATCGATGGTGAGCGAGCCGCGGCGGCTCTCGATCGTACCGTCATCGACGACGGTCACGCCCTTGGCGGCAACCGTCTGGCCCATCAGGCCGGCAAAGGCCGACGTCTTCTTGCGGTTGAAATCGCCTTCCAGGCCATGTCCGACGGCTTCATGCAGCATGACGCCCGGCCAGCCGGAGGAGAGCACCACATCCATGGTGCCTGCCGGCGCGTCGATGGCATCGAGATTGACCAAGGCCTGACGCAGGGCTTCGTCCGCACCCCGCTGCCAGCTGTCGACAGCGACAAAATCGCCGAAACCGCGGCGCCCGCCGACGCCGTAGGAACCTGCTTCCTGCCGGTCGCCGTCGCCGACGACGACGGAGATGTTGAGGCGCGTCATCGGGCGGATATCGTGCATGCGCTCGCCGTCGGCCCGCAGGATATCGACCACCTGCCAGCTGGCGGCGATCGAAGCCGTCACCTGCCGGACCTTCGGATCCCTGGCGCGCAAATAGGCGTCGATCTCGGTAAGCAGCGCCACCTTGGCCTCGAAGCTCGGCTCGCCGATCGGGTTCTCGTCGCCATAGAGCTTCTTGTTGGTGCGCTGGGGTGCCGCCGAATAGGTGCCGGAATAGCCGCGTGTGACGGCGCCGACTGCATCGGCCGCCCGCTTCAGGGCGACAAGCGAAAGATCGCCCGCATGCGCGTAACCGACCGCTTCGCCGGCAACGGCGCGCAGGCCAAAACCCTGGTCGGTGTTGAAGCTGCCGCCCTTCAGGCGGCCATTGTCGAAGGACAGTGCCTCCGACTGGCTGTGTTCGATAAACAGTTCACCGTCATCGGCGCCCGACAAAGTCTGCGCCAGAACCTTGCGAATGGCGGCCTCGTCGCTGTCGAACAGTTTGATGAGATCGGTGTTCATGGGCGAGGCTCCGCAATGTGTCTGTTTGTTCTCATGTAGAGGCGCGTCACCATGGCCGCAAGTTTTGAGTTTGCGGGCAGGTGTTATTATTGACAGGCCGTTTTCGGAGACTATGTTACATGTAACGATCAGGAGTTGATGCAATGGCAAAGGCTTTGAACGAGCGTGTTCAACAGCGAAGGGACGCCATGCGGGCGGCCGGTCTTCGGCCGCTGCAGATTTGGGTGCCGGATTCCCGAAAGGCAGGTTTCGCAGCCGAATGCCGGCGCCAATCCTTGATCATTGCGCAGGCCGAGGCCGCAGATGACGCCCTGGCCGGCTTCCTGGATGCCGCTTTTGCCGATCTCAATGGGATCGATGAATGAGGCGCGGCGATCTTGTGACCATCGCTTTGCCGTGGGATTTCGGCAAGCCGCGTTCCGCGCTAATCATTCAATCCGACCTTTTCGATCAGGCCCCCACAGTAACCGTACTGCTCATCTCGGGAACATTTCAGGATACGCCGCTTCTGCGCCTGTCCATCGAACCCGATGACGAAAACGGCTTGCGAAAACCATCACAGATTATGGTGGACAAGGTCATGACGATGCGCCGGGACAAAGTAGGAGCGCCGTTTGGCAAACTCAACGCCGAAACGATGGTTTCGGTAAACCGCCTGCTGGCCGTATTCCTTGGATTCGGCTAAATGCCTCACGGCAGCGCGTCGTAGCCTTCGCCGAAGCCCTTCAGATCGACCGGGATGCCGATGCCTTCTTCCGGAGACTGGAAGACGATGAAGGTTGCCTGCGCGCCGGAGCGGAAGGTTTTGAGCAGTTCTTCTTCCAGCACCACTTCGGCATAGCAGCCATCGGAGAAGCAGCGCACGAAATAGGCGCGGCCGATATCCTTGCCATCGACATTCAGGCCAAGGCCGTTCGGTAGAAGAACGCCGAGCGGGGCCAAAACGCGAAGAATCTTCGCCTTGCGGTCTGCGGTTTTCAGGACGACGACCGAGAGGCCGACTTCCGGCCGGTCTTCCGCAATGACGTTCTGCATCAGCGCGCACTGTTCGGCAGTTGCACCCGCCGGCTGGTCGCAGACGATCGACCATGCGCCATGGTTGGATTTCACGGTGCCGGGTGTACCGGGCTGTTGTGCTCCGGGCTGTTGAGCTGCTGCCGTATAGGAAAAGAGTGTGGCAGCAAGTCCGAACGCCGCGATCGGCAGCCGGGAAAGGAGGGACAGGCCCATGTATACCTCGAACTTAAGAATCAGTCTGGCTATTCTTGAAGCGCGTAGCCGCAAATGAAAAGCCCCGCGCGGTACATTCCAGCCCGGTGTGGCGGAAATGGGGCTCCTGAACCTGCCCAAAATAGCTGCTTCTCCCCAAACGGCGCTGTAAGACGCCGCCGGTGGAGTGCCGGTCCAACTTTATATATGCTATAGGCTCGGTAGACGGGCGGGAAATACCCGGTGCCTTTTGCCGCTGCCGGTATCCGTATGGCCCGCATGGCTTTAACAGTGTGTGTGAAAAGCGCCGTTTGCGCAAAATGCCGCATCGGCTTGAATGGACAGATGTTGCGGCGTTCATCAAACTGTGGTTTGAAGCGCTTCAGTATGGCTAAGGATTCTGCGTTACGGTTTGATCCTGATCAAGCGCCCAGGGAGACACTATAGTGAAAAACAAGGCTTTTGCAGTTTTGGCATCGACTGCCTGTCTGCTCTTTGCTTCGAATGCTTTGGCTGACAAGCCTGTCGATTGGCAGACCAACTTTCAGCCGGCAGCAACCGGAATCATGGAAGAAATTACATGGTTCGAGCATTACACGCTCTGGTTCATCATTCCGATCACGCTTTTTGTCCTGGCGCTGCTGATCTGGATCGTCGTCCGTTTCCGCGAAAGCAAGAACCCGGTCCCGTCAAAGACCAGCCATAACACGGCAATCGAGATTGTCTGGACGCTTGGCCCGGTGATCGTCCTCCTGTTTCTGGCGATCCCGTCCTTCCAGCTTCTGACCGCGCAGCTGACGCCGCCGGAAAACCCGGACATCACGCTGAAGGCGACCGGCAACCAGTGGTACTGGTCTTATGAGTATGAAATCGGCGAAAGCCCGCTCTCCTTCGACAGCCTGATGATGAAGGAAGAAGACCGCGCCTCGCTCGGCAAGGAAGACAAGCAGGAATATCCGCGTCTTCTCGCCGTCGACAACGAAGTCGTCGTTCCCGTCGGCAAGACCGTCCGCGTTCTGGTGACGGCAGCCGACGTGATCCACGCCTTCGCCATGCCTGCCTTCGGCGTCAAGATCGATGCCGTTCCGGGCCGTCTCAATGAAACCTGGTTCAAGGCAGAGCGCGAAGGTCTCTACTACGGCCAGTGTTCCGAGCTCTGCGGCAAGGATCATGCCTATATGCCGATCGCCATCCGTGTCGTCAGCGAAGACAAGTACAACACTTGGCTTGCCGCCGCCGCCACCAATGTAGGTGATGCGAACAAGGCACTCATGGCTTCCATCGACGGCGCGGAAAAGACCGTAGACGTCGCTGCAAACGCCGCACAGTAATTCGCCCGAAAAGTATTTCGAAGGGGGACAGGCCCATGGCCGGAACAACCACTACCCACGATCACCTTCATGATCACGCGCATGACCATGCGCACGATGACCACGCCCACAAGCCGCTGAGCTTCTTTCAGCGCTGGTTCCTCTCGACCAATCACAAGGACATCGGCACGCTGTACCTGATCTTCGCGATTTTCGCGGGCATCGTCGGCGGCACGCTGTCGGTCTTCATGCGCGCCGAGTTGCAGGAGCCGGGCATCCAGATCTTCCACGGTCTCGCCCAGATGGTCTACGGCTTCGAGGGCGATGCTGCCATCGACGGCGGCAAGCACATGTTCAACGTCTTCACGACCGCGCACGCGCTGATCATGATCTTCTTCATGGTCATGCCGGCGCTGATTGGCGGCTTCGCCAACTGGATGGTTCCGATCATGATCGGCGCGCCGGACATGGCGTTCCCGCGCATGAACAACATCTCGTTCTGGCTGATCATTCCGGCCTTCCTGCTCGTGCTTCTGTCGATGTTCGTCGAAGGCCCGGCCGGTGGTTATGGCTCCGGGGGTGGCTGGACCATCTATCCGCCTCTATCGACATCGGGTACGCCCGGGCCTTCCATGGACCTCGTGATCCTCGGCCTGCATATCGCTGGTGCCTCGTCGATCCTCGGTGCGATCAACTTCATCACCACGATCCTCAACATGCGCGCCCCGGGCATGACGCTGCACAAGATGCCGCTGTTTGCCTGGTCCGTGCTGATCACCGCCTTCCTGCTGCTTCTCTCGCTGCCGGTTCTGGCGGGCGGCATCACCATGCTGCTCACCGACCGCAACTTCGGCACCTCCTTCTTCGCGCCTGAAGGCGGCGGCGACCCGATCCTGTTCCAGCACCTGTTCTGGTTCTTTGGCCATCCGGAAGTGTACATCCTGATCCTGCCCGGTTTCGGCATCGTCAGCCATATCGTCTCGACCTTTTCGCGTAAGCCGATCTTCGGTTATCTCGGTATGGCCTATGCCATGGTCGCGATCGGCGCCGTCGGCTTCATCGTCTGGGCGCACCACATGTATACGGTCGGCATGTCGCTCGACACGCAGCGCTACTTCGTCTTCGCGACGATGGTCATCGCGGTTCCGACCGGCGTGAAGATCTTCTCCTGGATCGCGACGATGTGGGGTGGTTCGATCCGCTTCACCACGCCGATGGTCTGGGCGATCGGCTTCATCTTCCTGTTCACCGTCGGCGGCGTCACCGGCGTTCAGCTCGCCAATGCCGGTCTCGACCGCTCGCTGCACGACACCTACTACGTGGTTGCCCACTTCCACTACGTGCTGTCGCTCGGCGCCGTCTTCGCGATCTTTGCCGGCTGGTACTACTGGTTCCCGAAGATGACCGGCTACATGTATTCGGAATTCATCGGCAAGCTGCACTTCTGGATCATGTTCGTCGGTGTGAACCTGGTGTTCTTCCCGCAGCATTTCCTGGGTCTTGCCGGCATGCCGCGCCGCTACATCGACTATCCGGATGCCTATGCCGGCTGGAATGCCGTGTCGTCCTACGGTTCCTACATCTCGGCCTTCGCCGTTCTGATCTTCCTCTATGGCGTCTTTGAAGCCTTCTCCAAGAAGCGCGTTGCCGGCGACAACCCATGGGGCGAGGGTGCAAACACGCTGGAATGGCAGCTTACATCGCCGCCGCCGTTCCACCAGTGGGAACAGCTGCCGCGCATCAAGTAAGCGCCGCAATCGATCCGAAGCCGCCGGAAACGGCGGCTTCTCTCAACGCCGGGAATGCCCGGCAAAACGGCGCCATGGACGCGCCGGATAATTCCAAGGGCTGGATATGCAGGTTATCGACAATCACGAAGCAATCGGCACGGAAGGCGGCGTTCGTCTCTCGGAAGCCTCTGCGCGCGATTATTTCGAGCTGCTGAAGCCGCGCGTCATGTCGCTGGTGGTGTTCACGGGCCTCGCCGGCATGGTGCTGGCGCCGGGCCACATAAATCCGTTCATAGGCTTCATTGCAATCCTCTGTATCGCCGTGGGTGCTGGAGCTTCCGGTGCCCTCAACATGTGGTACGACGCCGATATCGATGCGGTGATGACCCGCACGGCAAAGCGGCCGATTCCGGCTGGCAAGATCACGCGGCAGGAAGCGCTGTCCTTCGGCCTGACGCTTTCGGCCTTCTCCGTCTGTATCCTTGGCATCGTCGTCAACTGGCTGTCGGCCGGCCTGCTCGCCTTCACGATCTTCTTCTACGTGGTGATCTACACGATGTGGCTGAAGCGCTCGACGCCGCAGAACATCGTCATCGGCGGTGCCGCCGGCGCATTTCCGCCAATGATCGGCTGGGCCTGCGTCACCAATGGCATCGCCATCGAGAGCATCGTGCTCTTCCTCATCACCTTCCTGTGGACGCCTGCCCATTTCTGGGCGCTGGCTTTGTTCAAGATGCGCGACTACGCCGCCGTCGGCGTGCCGATGCTGCCGAATGTCTCAGGCGAGGCGACGACCAAGACCCAGATCGTCATCTATGCCGTTCTGACCGCGATCATCGGCGTCGTGCCGACCATGCTCGGCTTTTCGAGCATCGGTTACGGCGCTTTTGCCGCCGCCCTCGGTCTCGGTTTCATCTGGTACTCGATCGGTGTCCACCGCATGCCGGAGGGTGACGAAAAGATGGTGCCGGCCAAGAAACTCTTTGCTTTCTCGATCCTTTATCTCTTCGCGATCTTCTCCGCGCTGATGATCGATCACCTGATTGCCACGCTGTGGCTTACTGCCGGAAAGGTTGCCTGATGGAACTCGTGACACTCACGGACGCCCAGAAGAGATCGCGCCGCGGCCGCAACATCGCGCTGGGCGTCGTGCTCTTCGGTCTCGTTGCCATTTTTTACGTCGTGACGCTGATCAAGTTCAGCAACGGCATGGTTCAGTAGGGAACCATTATGGCATCGATTAAAACGCCAGAGCAGAAGAAAGACCGGGCAAACGGCGTCATCGTCGCATCCTGCCTCGCCTTTGTCGCCGGCATGACCGGCATGGCCTATGCCGCCGTGCCGCTCTATGACATGTTCTGCCGGGTGACGGGCTATAACGGCACGACCAAGCGCGTCGAGCAGGCCTCCGACGTCATCCTCGACAGGAAGATCAAGGTGACGTTCGACGCAAACACGGCATCGGACCTGCCCTGGGACTTCAAGCCGGTGCAGCGCGAGATCGAACTGAAGATCGGCGAGACGGTGCAGATCGAGTTCGAAGCAACCAACATGGCGAAGAAGGCGACGACCGGTCAGGCGGTCTTCAACGTGACGCCAATGTCGGCCGGGGCTTATTTCAACAAGGTCGAGTGCTTCTGCTTTACCGAGACGACGCTTCAGCCGGGCGAAGACATGAAGATGCCTGTGGTGTTCTTCGTCGATCCTGAGATCGTCAAGGCTGTTGAGACCAAGGGGATCAACACGCTGACGCTGTCCTACACCTTCTACGCCCGCCAGCCGTCAAAGCCGGTCGCGGCGCTGACGGTAAAGCCTGCCGAAACTGACAACAAACTTTGACAGATCACAGTTTTCGGCTAAGCCGGAAATGACGACATGAGAAAGACTTATCGGGGATAGTCCACATGGCCGATGCGCACCAGAAAAACCACGACTACCACATTATCGACCCGAGCCCTTGGCCGCTGATCGCCTCGATCGGCGCCTTCGTCATGGCCTTCGGCGGCGTCGGCTACATGCGCTATATTGCTGGCGGCTCTTTCAAGATGTTCGGCCTTGAGTTCGCCAACCCTTGGGTCTTCTTCATCGGGCTCGCCGTTGTTCTCTACACGATGTACGGCTGGTGGGCGGATACGATCAAGGAAGCGCATGAGGGCCACCACACCCGCGTCGTGTCGCTGCACCTGCGCTATGGCATGATCATGTTCATCGCTTCGGAAGTGATGTTCTTCGTTGCCTGGTTCTGGGCCTATTTTGATGCCAGCCTGTTTCCGGGCGAAGCCATCCAGGCAACCCGTACCGCGTTTACCGGCGGCGTCTGGCCGCCGAAGGGCATCGAGGTTCTCGATCCCTGGCACCTGCCGCTCTACAACACCGTCATCCTGCTGCTCTCCGGCACGACGGTCACCTGGGCGCACCACGCCTTGTTGCACGGCGACCGCAAGGGCCTGATCAACGGCCTGGCGCTGACCGTTGTGCTCGGCGTGCTGTTCTCCTACGTCCAGGGTTACGAATACGCCCACGCGCCGTTCGCCTTCAAGGATTCGATCTACGGCGCGACCTTCTTCATGGCGACCGGTTTCCATGGTTTCCACGTTCTGGTCGGTACGATCTTCCTCGCTATCTGCCTGCTGCGTGCCATGAAGGGCGATTTTACCCCGAAGCAGCATTTCGGCTTCGAAGCCGCCGCCTGGTACTGGCACTTCGTCGACGTGGTCTGGCTCTTCCTGTTCTTCTCGATCTACATCTGGGGCGGCTGGGGTGCCCCGATCGCCCATATGTGATCGGACGGCAGATTGGAATTTCAAGCGGCCGCAGCAATGCGGCCGTTTCTGTTTCTGGCAATATGCGCCGATTGACGAAATGTATCTATTCGGATACATTTCGTCATGCTCGTATTTGAAGCAACCGCTGTTTTCAGGGATTGGCTGTTTTCGCTGCGGGACCAAAAGGCGAAGGCCAGAATTCTCGCGCGGATACGCTCCGCCGAGTTTGGCAATCTGGGAGACTGCTCGCCGGTGGGCGAGGGCGTATCGGAGATGCGCATTCACTACGGCCCCGGCTACCGCCTCTATTTCAAACGCGCCAGTGAGGTCGTTTATCTGCTTTGATCGGCGGTGACAAATCCGACCAGAAGCGGGACATCGCGACCGCCTTGAAGATGGCGAAATCTCTTCGGAAGGATCCATCATGACGACGATCTCAAGATTCGACGCATCTGAATTTCTGGACGACGATGACCTCATTGCAGAATACTTGACCGCCGCCATGGAGGATGAAAATCCCGATGTCTTCATCGCGGCACTCGGAGACGTCGCCAAGGCGCGGGGAATGACAGAGATTGCCAAAGCCTCGGGGCTGGGCCGCGAAAGCCTCTACAAGTCTCTCCGGGGTGGATCGAAGGCGCGTTTTGAAACGCTTCACAAGATCGTCAATACGCTGGGCTTGAAGATGACGATCGTTGCCGGTCGCGCTCCTTCCTGAGCATGGCCGGTCATTCCGGCGCAAAAGACATCTTTGTCGCAGGCTTTGCATTGGACGAAGACCGGCGCCGGCGTTACGTAGTCGGTCGAATATCCCGCGCCGTGTCGTGGCGAACAGTTTGGAAGACGCAAATGCACGAAGACAGCGCACATTTCCCGCCGGTCGAGCCGGTCAAGGCCGGGATCAGGGGGCTTTGCCCGCGCTGCGGTCAGGGCAAGCTGTTTGACGGCTTCCTGACGATGAAGCCAGCCTGCGCGAACTGCGGCCTCGATTACGGCTTCGCCGATGCCGGCGATGGTCCGGTCGTCTTCGTCATCCTGATTGTCGGTTTCATCGTCGTCGGGGCGGCACTGTGGATGGAGGTCAATATCAATCCGCCGCTCTGGGTGCATTTCCTGTTGTGGATACCGCTCGCCATCGTCTTCAGCCTGGTTCTCATGCGCATGCTCAAGGGCGTTCTGATCAATGTGCAGTTCCGCAACAATGCACGCCAGGGCGAGATCGATCGTGGCTGATATCATGTCCGTAAAGAAGGGCGGCGGGCTGGCCGGCCGTATCGTTGGCATCGTGCTGGTTCTGGTCGCGCTGGCGATCCTTCTGTCGCTCGGGACATGGCAGATGGAGCGGCTGGCCTGGAAAGAGGGGCTTCTGGCGTCGATTGCCGAGCGCCGCGCCGCGCCTCCGGCTGATCTAGCGGCGATAGAAGCCTTGGCCAAGGCGGGGGAGGATGTCGATTACCGCACCGTGCGCATCACCGGCACCTATATCAACAACAAGGAACGGCATTTCTTCGCAACTCACGAAGGCCGCACGGGCTATTACGTCTATACGCCGCTGCAGCTGGCCGATGGTCAGGTGGTTCTCGTCAATCGCGGCTTCGTCTCTTTCGAGCGCAAGGAGCCGGAGATGCGCAAGCAGGGGCAGCTGACCGGCGAGCAGACCGTCACCGGCCTGTCCCGCGCCAAGCTGACGGAGAAGCCGTCCTGGGCCGTGCCGGACAATGATGTGGCCAAGAACATCTTCTACTGGAAGGATCTCGACGTCATGGCCTCAAGCACCGGCCTCGATCCGGCCAGAGTCGTGCCCTTCTTCGTCGATGCCGACGCCTCGCCCAATCCCGGCGGCATGCCGATTGGCGGCGTCACGCAATTCGACCTGCCCAACAGCCATCTGCAATATGCGATGACCTGGTATGGGCTCGCCGCCGCACTGGTTGTCATCAGCGGGATTTTCATCTTCCGGCGGAAGACATAAGCTCGACGCAACATTGCTGCCGGAGGAAATTGAATGGCCATTCTTGCAACTATCCTGATCGCCTTGACAGCCCTGATGCACATCGGTTTTCTGGTGCTCGAAATGTTTCTCTGGACTGGTCCGCAGGGGCGCAAAGTGTTCAGGATGACGGCTGAACAGGCGGAGGCGACCAAGGTTCTGGCGGCCAATCAGGGGCTCTATAACGGCTTTCTCGCCGCCGGACTTGTCTGGTCGCTGATCGCCTCACCGCCGGAATTTGCCGTCCAGCTGAAGCTGTTCTTTCTTGTGTGCGTGATCGTTGCCGCTATATATGGCGCATGGTCGGTGAAGCCGCGCATCCTGCTTGTGCAGGGCGGGCCGGCAATTCTCGCCCTTGTGTTCACATTACTGGCATTCTGATAAATGGCGACTTTTATTCCAGCAAAGACACCGATCACCCTGCGCCTCTGCGGCCCGCGCGGCTTTTGCGCCGGTGTCGATCGGGCGATCCAGATCGTCGTTCTGGCGCTGAAGGAGTATGGCGCACCGGTCTATGTCCGCCACGAAATCGTTCACAATCGCTACGTCGTCGAGGGGCTTGAGGCCAAGGGCGCGATCTTCGTCGAGGAACTGGACGAGATTCCGCCGGAGCATCGCCAGCAGCCGGTGGTCTTTTCCGCCCATGGCGTGCCGAAGTCGGTGCCCGCCGATGCCACGGAGCGCAATCTTTTCTATCTCGACGCCACATGCCCGCTGGTCTCCAAGGTCCACAAGCAGGCCATGCGCCACCAGAAGCTTGGCCGCCACGTGGTCTTGATCGGCCATGCCGGACACCCGGAAGTGATCGGCACGATGGGACAGCTGCCGGAAGGGGCCGTGTCGCTGGTCGAGACGGTCGAGGACGCCGAAACCTATATGCCGCCGGATGCGGACAATCTCGGCTTCGTCACCCAGACAACACTCTCGGTCGATGATACCGCCGGCGTCATCAAGCGTCTGCATGAGCGCTTTCCGAACCTGACGGCGCCTGCCGCCGATTCGATCTGCTACGCGACGACCAATCGTCAGGAAGCGGTGAAACAGGCGGCTCCCGGCTGCGATCATTTCATCATCGTCGGCGCACCGAATTCGTCGAACTCCAAGCGGTTGGTCGAGGTGGCACTCCGGGCCGGTGCGAAAAAATCGGTTCTTGTCCAGCGCGCGTCGGAAATCGACTGGGATGATTTTGCCGATATCTCTACAGTCGGTCTGTCGGCGGGCGCATCGGCGCCGGAAGTGATCGTCAACGAGATCATCGAGGCGTTTCGCGACCGTTACGATGCCGCGCTGGAGCTTGCCGATACGGTCGAGGAAACCGAAAACTTCCTCGTCAATCGCGAGCTTCGCCATGTACCGCTGACGGCGCAGGACATGGCGTTCGTGAATGGGGAGTAGGACATGAGAGCAGGTGGCGTGTATCCTCGGGTCAAGGCCGAGGATGACGGCTTCAGGCCTGTTACGTTCTGAAGCCAATCGCGTCTGCTGCGACCGCTCCCACTCTCCGTCATCATCGGGCTTGACCCGAGGATCTATAAGCCGGCAAACCCTTTCACCAATTCCAACCGCGAGATCAGACCTTGGCAGTTTACACCGACATCACCGAAGACGATCTCGCCCGTTTTCTGACCGCCTATGACGTCGGCACATTGACATCCTACAAGGGTATTGCTGAAGGCGTTGAAAACACCAATTTCCTGCTGCACACCACCAAGGGCTCCTACATCCTGACGCTCTACGAAAAGCGGGTGGACCAGAGCGACCTGCCGTTTTTTCTCGGGCTGATGCATCATCTCGCCGACAAGGGGCTTTCCTGCCCGCTGCCCTTGCCGCGCGCCGATGGCGAACTGCTCGGCCACCTGTCCGGCCGTCCGGCTGCCGTCATCTCGTTCCTGGAAGGCATGTGGCTGCGCAAGCCCGACGCCAACCATTGCCGCGAGGTCGGCAAGGCCTTGGCGGCCATGCATGTGGCAGGCGAGGGTTTTGAGATCCGCCGCCCCAACGCATTGTCTGTCGGCGGCTGGCGGCCGCTCTGGAACAATTCCCGCGACCGCGCCGATGAGGTTCAGCCGGGGCTTGCGGCCGAGATCGCCAATGAGCTGGATTTCCTCGAAGCCCATTGGCCGAAGCATCTGCCGGAAGGCGTCATTCATGCCGATCTCTTTCCCGACAACGTCTTCTTCCTGGGCGACGGCCTCTCCGGCCTGATCGACTTCTATTTCGCCTGCAACGACCTGCTCGCCTATGACGTCTCCGTCTGCCTCAATGCCTGGTGCTTCGAAAAGGACGGCGCGTTCAACATCACCAAGGGCATGGCGTTGCTGTCGGGCTATCAGAGCGTGCGGCCGCTGACGTCAGCCGAGATCCAAGCCCTGCCGCTGCTCGCGCGCGGCTCTGCCCTGCGGTTTTTCCTGACGAGGCTCTACGATTGGCTGATGACGCCGGCGGGTGCCCTGGTGGTCAAGAAAGACCCACTCGAATATCTGAAGAAGCTTCAATTCCACCGCTCCATCGCAACATCAGCCGAATACGGCCTGACCCACGAGACAATGCCCGCATGAAACATGTCGATATCTTCACCGATGGCGCCTGCTCCGGAAATCCCGGTCCGGGCGGCTGGGGCGCCGTGCTGCGCTATGGCGAGACCGAAAAGGACCTGTGCGGCGGCGAAGCGGAAACCACCAACAACCGCATGGAGCTTTTGGCGGCGATCACCGCGCTTACCAGCCTGAAAACCCAATGCGAGGTCGATCTCTATACCGATTCGAAATACGTCATGGACGGCATCGGCAAGTGGATTCACGGCTGGAAGAAAAACGGTTGGAAGACCGCCGACAGGAAGCCGGTGAAGAACGGCGAACTATGGCAGGCGCTCGATGCCGCCAACCAGAGCCACAAGGTCACCTGGCACTGGGTCAAGGGCCATGCCGGCCACCCGGAAAACGAACGCGCCGACGAACTCGCCCGCAAGGGCATGGAACCGTTCAAGAAGAAGCGGTGACTTTTAGCAGGTCGCCGACAAAGTCATTTTCTCGGCATTTTGCTGGTTACTTGGGAAACTGTACGATTGCCAAATTCTCCGTCATCCCTGTGCTCGTCACAGGGATCCAGCCAGCTCAAGTCCTTGAGTTGAAAGAGTCTTTTGACCCGGCAGACGTCGGGTCGCTGGATCCCCGCCACAAGGGCGAGGATGACGGTGAGTGGTATGTCGACTTTGCCGGATATCATTTCAGGGCTTGTCAGCAGCCTGTTAGAAACCTCATTGATCGCACGAGGCTCTATCGTCCGTCGGTGAACTGCACCAGATCCCACAGGTTTCCGTAGAGGTCCTCGAACACGGCGACGATGCCGTAGGGGGCCTCCTTCGGCTCGCGGGTAAACGTGATGCCGGTCTCGACCATCTTGGCATGATCGCGCCAGAAATCGTCGGTCTGCAGAAACAGGAAGACCCGGCCGCCGGCCTGGTTGCCGATGAAGGTTTCCTGATGATCCGAGGAGGCGCGCGCCAGAAGGAGGGATGTGCTGCCATTCCCCGGCGGCCTGACGACAACCCAGCGCTTGTCCTGTTCCGGCTGGTAGCTGTCCTCGACGAGCACGAAACCGAGCTTGGCGACGTAGAAATCGATGGCTTCGTCATAGTCGCGAACGACGATAGCGATCAGGGCGATGCTCTGGTTCATGGTACCTCTGCCTGGCTGACAATACGATCGACGGTTGCAGAATTCGGTGCCGAACGCCAGCCCGCTCCGAGCCAAAAGCAACAGAAATCCTCTTCGCTGTGCCGGCAAAGCCGAGGGTCCGGAACGCCCGTTCCGTATCCAATTCACTTAGCTCTTGCACTAAGTATTTTGTGGTGATACTTAGCCTAATGGATCAGTATTCGGAGCAGCTTAACGGCATTTTCCAGGCCCTTGCCGACCCTACCCGCCGTGCCGTTCTGGCGCGGCTGGGCAAGGGGCCGGCCAGCATCAGTGATCTTGCACAGCCATTCGACATGGCGCTGCCGTCGTTCATGAAGCACATTCATTTTCTCGAAGGCAGCGGCTTGATCCAGACCCGCAAGCAAGGCCGGGTCAGGACGTGTGTCATCGAGAAAACGCAGTTCGCTGCGGTCGAGGCGTGGTTGTCCGCGCAACGGGCGCTGTGGGAAGGCCGCACCGACAGGCTCGAGCAATTCGTCACCAAGGCAAAGGCAGAAGGAGGCTGACAATGACCGCATCACCCAATTCCGAACTCGACCTGACGATTTCCCGGATCATCAAGGCCCCCCGGCCGCTCGTCTGGAGCGCCTGGACTGATCCGTCGCGCTTCGAGCAATGGTGGATCCCGGAGCCGGCCCGATGCAAGGTCATGGAGATGGAGCTTCGTCCCGGAGGCTCGTTCGTCACCCGGATCAGCGAAAACGGTGGCGATTTCGAGCCGCATCTGAGTGGCTGCTTTCTCGCCATCGAGAATGGCGAACGGATCGTTTTCACCAATGCCCTGGTGGGCGGGTGGCGGCCGGCCGAGCAGCCGTTCATGACGGCGATCATCACGCTGCGGGATCATCCGCAGGGCACCGATTACACCGCCCATGTCATGCACAAGAGCAACGCCGACCGGACCATGCACGAGGAAATGGGCTTTTATGACGGCTGGGGCACGGTTGCGGAACAACTCGCCCGGCTCGTCGAACAGCGTGTGCAATAAAGGAGAGGCTGCTGATGCGCAAGATTGTCTTTCAGATGATGACGACGCTCAATGGCCGTCTCGACGATCCGATGGCTTGGCTCAAGGGCGTCGGGGACGATCAGTATCGTGCCATCGACCGGCTCTACGCCACCTACGATACCGTGCTGGTCGGACGCACGACCTATGAGGAAATGGCGGCCTATTGGCCCGGCGCCTTGTCGGAAGATGCGGGTACCGAGACCAATCGGACCATGGCGCGCCGCATGCACGCCTACAGGAAGCTGGTTTTCTCAAAATCCGGCACGCATCCGCCCACCGGATGGAACAACGTAGAGCAGGTCGTTGCCGGCAGTGATGACGAATTGGCGGCGTATCTCGCCAATCTGAAAGCCCAGCCCGGCGGCGATATCCATCTGTCCGGCGGTGCCAGTTTCGCGCAATCGGTCATCAATCTCGGTCTGGTCGACGAGTTTCATTTCTTCGTCTATCCGGTGGTGTCGCCCGGCACGCCCTGGTTCTCGTTATTGCCGGATACGCGCGACTTTCAGTTGCTCAACTGCAGCACATATGAGAACGGCGTCGTCGGGCTTCACTATGTGCCGGTGAAGCACATGGAAAGGGCGGCACCGGAGAGCTTTTCGGATCTGTTGACGTAGAACATCGATCGATTGGTCGGCGCCGCCCGGCCGGACGACGGAGCAGCCGGGCGCTCGTCAGAGGCTCAAATTTGTTCCAGCATCGCTGCCGCTGCCGAAACGGTCGCCTGGCCGGGGCTTTCCTCGACATTGAGCGTCTTCACCACGCCGTCGTCCACCAGCATCGAATAGCGCTTGGAGCGCAGGCCGAGCGTGCCGGCGGAGAGGTCGATATCCATGCCGAGCGCCTTGGTGAAAGCGGCGTTCCAGTCGGAGAGGAAGTGGATTTTGCCCATGCCGCCCGATGCGGTCGCCCAGGCGCCCATCACGTGCAGGTCGTTGACCGCGACCACGGCGATATCGTCGATGCCGCGCGCAAGGATCGCATCACGGTTTTCCAGGTAGCCCGGCAGGTGGTTGAGCGAGCAGGTCGGCGTGAAGGCGCCGGGAACGGCGAACAGTACGACCTTCTTGCCGGCAAACAGCTGGTCGGTGGTGACTTCGACCGGGCCATCGGCGGTCTTTTCCTTGAAGGTGGCGGCAGGCAGCTTGTCTCCGACGGAAATGGTCACGGTCTCACTCCTTGAAGTCTTTCGGGAAGGACGGAGCGTGTCAGCTCCGTAGGGTCGGATGGGAATATAGATTTGCCTCAGTCAAAGGCAAGCGGGGTTTCCATGCTGTGGCCGCCTGCGCGGGCAACCAGCAGAACAGAGCCGCTTTTCAAGACGCCGCCCTTTGCCGGAATGTGCACCGGGATCTCCGCGGTCACCTTTCCATTTGCAGACGTTATATTTTCCGGCTTTCCGAAGCTGTAGCCGGGAGGGCCGGAAAGGAAGAGTTCGGCAGGCATTGCCGAGACAGGCGCCAGCAGCGTCAGGCTCAGGCGTTTTCCTGCCGCATCGAAGGACGCCGCCGTCACCTTGAACGTGTCGGACGGCTCCATCGGCAGTGCCGCGACGGCGTTGTCGATCCGGGCCCGGTCCAGCGGGTTTTGTGCGGCACCCGCCGGCAGGGAAAGGCTCAAATTGGCCTGAACCGGAATGCAGATATCCTTGCAGATGCCGAGAAAGACCGAGACTTTCAGGTTGAGATCACCGGGCTTTTCGCGCTTCAGCAACAGTGGAAAGGCCACGGAATGATCGTAGCCGGTATAGCCTGCAACGCCGTCGTCAAAGGCCTTGGGGGCTGGAAAGCGCAGTCCGCTAAAGGATATGCCGTCCCGCGGATCAAGGGTGACCTGCGGCGGGATACCGCTGGCGCCGGGTTCGCGCCAATAGGTCTTCCAGCCGGGCTTTAGGCGGATATCGAGAATGGCGGGGATTGTTCCGTCTGGCTCTGGCCTGTCGGCAACGATCCGCACCTCGCCGCCTTCAGACGTCACCCATTCGCTCTGCGCGGCATTTGCGGCGGGGGTTGCAAAAAAATACGCAGAAAGGGTTGCCAGCGCTGCGAAATGGGTCACATTCTCTAGGAGACGATAATGTTTCATGATGCTGAGGCATACCGGTTTTGGGGCGTGGTAGAAAGGTGCCTGCTTTCACCTTGCGATCATTTTCTCTTGAGCGAGACGCGATCCAAGGGCCGATGAAAATCTTCAAGACGCAAGACCAGGGTGGAAACGCTTTTCATTTGAACCTGAGTTGATAGGCTAAGACCATGATGGCGACGTTCCAGAAAAAACGCGAACGCGGCGTGTTGGACGGTCAGTTCCTGATCGCCATGCCCGGCATGTTCGACAGCAATTTTGCCCGCACGGTCATCTTCGTCTGCGCGCATTCGGCCGACGGCGCCATGGGCTTCGTGCTCAACAGGCCGCAGCAACTGACCTTTCCGGACGTTCTCCTGCATCTGCATATCATCGATCAGCAGCAGGCGATCAGGCTTCCCGGCGTCACCCGCGATTTCCAGATCCAGACCGGCGGGCCGGTTGAAACCGGGCGCGGTTTCGTCCTTCATTCCGACGATTATCTCAGCGAATCCAGCATTCCCGTCAGCGACGATATCTGCCTGACGGCAACGCTCGATATCGTCCGGGCGATCTCGCGCGGCGAGGGGCCGGCCAAGGCGATGATGATGCTCGGTTATGCCGGCTGGGGTGCGGGCCAGCTCGAAAACGAGATCGCCAGCAATGGCTGGCTGAATTGCCCGGCGAGCGAAGAACTGATCTTCGACCGCGATCTCGGCGACAAATACGACCGGGCGCTGGCGCTGATGGGGGTCGCCCCGGCGATGCTTTCTGTCGATGCCGGTCACGCCTAGGCAAATCTATTTTCCGTGTTTCTGGTGTTGCGCCGGAACAAATTGCGCCGCTCCCCGTTTTCCAGTCGCAAGGACAGGACGCTCCGTTCCTGTCCTCAACCTCTCAAGGAGACTGATCATGGGTAGCACTTCCGACAAGATTTCCGGCGCCGCCAATCAGGCCGCAGGCAAGGTCAAGCAGGCAGCCGGCAAGGTGACCGGAAGCGAAAAGCTGCAGGCCGAAGGCAAGGGCCAGGAAATCAAGGGCAAGGTCCAGACAGCCACAGGCAAGGCCAAGGACGCCGTCAAGGGAACCGTTGATCGGATGTAATTCAAGTTTGCAGCCGCTCATCGCTCGACAGATGACGGCTGCTCCAAAGTGCGCGAATCGACTGTCCTGACGGGTTCAACTGGATGGACGATTTCTGCGCCGATGCCCGCTGCGCCCTGTGCCGGCGGGCATTTCTCTGTGAAGCCGGACCTGGGACTGGAAGACAGCCTCTTTCTTTTCCAAATTCAGATGCCATCGTGGCGATCATCAATGCGGGGCAATTTCCATGAGACTTTACGAATGCGGCAATTGCGGAAATCCCGTTCATTTCGACAATAGGGTTTGCATCAACTGCGGTTCGCAGCTTGGTTTTTTCCCCGACAGCATGTCCATGCAGGCGCTGACGCCGGCAGGCGGCGATTTGTGGCAGGCATCCTCGCGCCAAGAGGCAGATGTCCGTTTCTGCGCCAATGCCGCGCACGATACCTGCAACTGGTTGATCTCCTCCAACGACAATCATGTCTATTGCCAGGCTTGCCGCTACAACCGCATCGTTCCAGTGACAGACAACCCGGAGGGCCTGGCGCGCTGGCAGAAGATTGGCCAGGCGCAGCGGCATCTGTTCTATTCGCTGTTGCGCTGGAACCTGCCGCGTCCCGGCCGCGATGCCGATCCGCAGGGCGGCCTCGTCTTCGATTTCCTCGCCGACGAGGTCGATGCCAACGGCAATATCGTCCCGGCCATGACCGGCCATGAGGATGGTTTGATCAGCCTGCGGGCGGCGGAGGCCAATGATGCGACGCGCGAAAGCGTGCGGGTTTCGATGAACGAGCCATACCGGACGCTGCTTGGCCATTTCCGCCATGAGGTCGGTCATTTCTACTGGGCGCAATTGGTTCGCGACGACCAGACGCTTTCCGAGGCGAGGGCCCTGTTCGGCGACGAACGGGAAGATTACGCCGAGGCGCTGAAACGCAACTACGAACAGGGACCGCCAGCTGGCTGGCAGGAAAGTTTCATCAGCACCTATGCCAGCGCCCACCCGGCCGAGGATTTTGCCGAATGCTGGGCGCATTTTTTCCACATCGTCGATACGCTGGAAACAGCCCGCTCTTTCGGCCTCACCACAGAACCACGCCGCCACGAGGATATGGCCGCAGAAGTCGATTTCGATCCCTATAGAGCTGCAGACGCGCAAACCCTCGTCGATGCCTGGGTGCCCCTCAGCGTCGCGCTGAACAGCATTCAGCGCAGCATGGGTCAGCCCGACAGCTACCCCTTCGTCCTCTCGCCGCCGGTGGTGCGGAAACTGGATTTCATCAATACGCTGATACGGCGGGCGGGGGCAGTATATGGGGGATAGCATTCAAACGCGTTAGCGCCTGTTGCCGCCCTCGAAGGCATCGCGGACGATTTGTTCGATATTTGCTACTTCGCTATCGGTTAGCTTGGAAAATTCATTTTCACGGCGCTTTCTGCTCAACAAACCAGCGTTCTGGCGGATGAAAAGGATTAGGCTTTGCGCCATCCTATCCGGCATTTCGACAGCATTCATGATCCGATGAAGCGCTTCGTCATGTCTCCTCAAATAGCCGATCTCTTTTGGAAGATCGTGCTGTACGGTTCGTTCCACACAAGAGTAGAGAAATTCCGCCTCGGCCGTACAGTCGAAATATCTGTAGAGATCGGCCGTGTCGTTGGTCACCTCGACATTCTGGTCGGGTGTCGTTCGCCACTCTATAAAATCCATCAATGGCGAGGAATGAGCACGTAGCGTCTCGCGATAATCCTCGATGCGATCAAGCATGACGGAGGATACCGGGAAGATCATGCCCGGCGGTGTGAATTTGCGTTCTGCGAGAACATGGTGGAGGAGACAGCGATGCAGCCGTCCGTTTCCGTCGGCGAGCGGATGGACATAGACGAACCCGAATGCGATGGCTGCGGCCTGCAGGACCGGGTCCAATCCGGAACCGCGCACCCTGTTATTCATTTCGTTCAGACCGGTCATGATCCCGGGTAAATCCTCGGGCCGCGCGCCGATGAATTCCGGAAGCGGAGCGTCGTTATGATCGCGGTCGCCGAGAAAAACACCGTTGCTACGGTACCCGATCTCTGTAAACCGAGAGTCGTCCCCCAGTAAAATTCGGTGCAGCCGATAAATTTCCGTCTGGTTCAGCGGCCGTTTTCCTGCTTCCAGAACCGCGCGTCCCCAGCGTTCAATCCGGCTTTGCGGCGCGCGTTCACCTTCGATTTCGAAGCTGGCCCGGCTGTCTGCGAGACGCATGAAGCTGGCTGCCCTGGCTACCAGTTGCGCGCCTATGTGGCCGATGGTTTCATTGGCCAACGTTGCCAGATCAAGTTTGATGTAATCTGCCAGTATCTTTGTCTTGCGGATGATGGGGCAGAAATTGGCTGTCCCCAGCAGGTTGTTCCGAACACGATGGCGTTTGGAGAGTTCTGGGCGCGTGGTAAAATAGAGGTCCGGATCAATCGCGTCGATAGCCCCCACATTGGGCGCATCCTCGATGTCGAGTTGGTTGCCGGTCAAGAATTCGTAGAAGAACCAGACGCGCCGGCTGACAGCGCCGCTTGGCGTGGCAGTGATGAAATCCGCCAGGAGATGTCGCGGTATAGCGTCGAAAGTCCGTTTAAGAACCAGAAGATCGATCGTCTCATGCCGTAGGGCAAAATTCAGATGATCGAAGATATGCTCGCCAGTGCGATAACGCTTATCAAATATGCGCCAATGTCCGTCCGTGCGCTGGCTACCGCCGACGTGTTTTTCCGAGATACAACTGGGATTGCGGACCGGGGCTTGTATGCCGAGCGACTGAACTAATGCAGCCCATCCAGCAAGGCCCGTACCTATCGGAACAATTTCGCCTTGAAAAAATTCCATCCAAATTCCGATCGGTTGGTCGAAAGTTATTTGCGAATGTCGAAATTCACGCCTTTTTCAAGCATGAAATCGAAATTCAAACTAAAGGGAACGGAATCGAAAAGCCATCGCCGAAATCGAAAATAATCAAACTTCGGCAAGTAACATCGAAAATCATCTGGCTTGCGGATTTGGCTTTAACCCTACTCACGCCCGCTTCATCAGCGGAAAGCGTTCCTTCAGCAGCCGCTGGATCGATTCCGAGCCGATCGGCGGGCCGAACAGGAAGCTTTGGCCGAAGTCGCAGCCCATCTGGGCGAGCTGGATGGCGTCGTCCTCGGATTCGATGCCTTCGGCAACCACCTGCATCTCCAGTTCGCGCGCCATGGTGATGACAGAACGCAAAAGGATCGAGCGCTTGTCGCTGGGGTCCCTGACCAGAGATTTGTCGATCTTGATCGTGTCGAACGGAAAGCGGGTGAGGTAGGCCAGCGACGAATGGCCTGTGCCGAAATCGTCAAGCGCCAGCTTCAGTCCCGCATCCTTCAGTTTTTCCAGAACAAGACGAGCCTGTTCCGGGTTTTCCATTACGACGGATTCGGTCAGCTCCACCTTCACCTTGTGCGGATCGCAGTGGTTCTTGTTCAACACCGCGCGGATATCGTCATAGAGGTCATTGTTGAGCAGCTGCGCACTCGACAGGTTGACGGAGACGAAGATCGGCAGGTCGCCGGTCTGGATTTGCCATTCGGTGAGGTCGCCGGTGGCTTTTTCGAAGGCGAACATGCCCAGTTCGTTGATGAGATCCGAGCCTTCTGCAATCGGGATGAACTCCGACGGCGAGATGCTGCCGCGCTTGGGATGCTCCCAGCGCATCAGTGCCTCGAAGCCGGCAATCTCGGCATCCACCAGACGCACGATCGGCTGGTAGACGAGGCTCAGCTCCTTGCGCTCGATGGCGCGGCGCAGATCGGTTTCCAGCTGCAGGCGATCGGTGCCCGAGGCGCGGAAGGCCGGGCGGAACGGCTCGACGCGATTGCCGCCGGCTTTCTTGGCGCGGAACATCGCAAGCTCGGCATCGTCGAGCAGGCCTGCGGCATTTTCCTGCTGATCGACCCAGGAGACCAGGCCGATCGAGGCCGTCAGATTGATTTCGCGATTGCCGAAATTGAGCGGCACCATGATCGCCTTCGACACAGCATCGGCGAAATCGGCGACCTTGGCCGTATCGCGCTCCGACATCAGGATCAGCCCGAATTCGTCGCCGCCGAGACGCGCCAGTGTGTCCTGCGGCTTCACCAGCCGCCGCAGACGGCGGGTCAGCGCGATCAGGATATTGTCACCGGCAGCGATGCCCAGAACGTCGTTGACCTGCTTGTAGCGGTCGATATCGATGGTGATCACGGTCGGCCTGACCGCGCTCGAACCCGGCGCCAGCGACAGCAGCGATTGCAGCCGGTCGAGGAAAATCTGCCGGTTCGGCAACCCGGTCAGGTTATCGTTGAGCGCGTTGTGCAACAGCCGGTCGATGGAATTCTTTTGCTCGGTGATATCGACGATGGTGCCGACGCAGCGGATGATTTCGCCATTGGCGCCGAGCACCGGCCGGGCGCGGATCGACAGCCAGTGATAATGCCCGTCTTCGGCGCGTACACGGAATTCGTGGTTCAGCCGGCCCTTGCGATGCTCCAGCAGAACGTCCAGCGTCGCACGGAACCGGTCGCGGTCGTCGGGATGCAGGCGCGGCAGCCAGTTGCGGGCGGCGCCGTGCATGGTACCGGGCGAAAGGCCAAGCTGGGCGGAGATATCCGGAATGGTGACGACCCGGTCGCGTGCCACGTCCCAGTCCCAGACGGTGTCGCCGGAACCCGTCAGCGCCAGCGACTGGCGTTCGAGATCGGAAAACAGCCCCTGGCTATAGGCGCCGCCGGCAAAGGCGTGTTGCATCACCGTAAAGCCGATGAGAAGCACGATCAGCACCAGGCCGCCACCGAGCGCCGGCTGGACGATGTCGTTGGCAAGCTGGCCGGTGACGGTCAGCCACGCGCCGAACAGCCAGACAAGGATCAACAGCCAGGCTGGAACCAGCAGAATGGCGCGGTCGTAGCGGTTGAAGCCGAGATAGGCGATCAGCACGATGCCGGCGGTGCCGGTCAGAGCGAAGGAGAGGCGGGCGATCCCGGATGCAATGGCCGGATCGTAGATGGCAACGCCGAACAGGAGGCCAAGGCCGAGGATCCAGGCGAGCGTCGCATAGCTTAGATGCTGGTGCCATCGGTTGAGGTTGAGATAGGTGAACAGGAAGATCACCAGGCCTGCGGCCAGAAACACTTCCGTTCCTGCACGCCATATGCGCTCGTCCCCGGCAGTGATCGAAATCAGCTTCGACAGGAAGCCGAAATCGACGCAGATGTAGGCAAGAACCGCCCATGCTAGCGCCGCCGTCGCCGGCAGCATCGAGGTGCCCTTGACCACGAACAGGATGGTGAGGAACACCGCCAGCAGGCCGGCAATGCCGAGCACGATGCCGCGATAGAGTGTGAAAGCGTTAACCGTGTCCTTGTAGGCGTCCGGCTGCCAGAGGTAGATCTGCGGCAGGTCGGGACCGGCCAGTTCCGCCACGAAGGTGATGACCGAACCCGGATTGAGCGTGATGCGGAACACGTCCGCCTCGTCGCTGGGCTGTCGGTCGAGCGCAAAGCCCTCCGAGGGCGTGATCGACAGGATGCGCTGCGAGCCGAGGTCCGGCCAGAACAGCTTTGAGTTCACCAGCCGGAAATGCGGGGCGACGATGACGCGCTCCAGCTGTTCTTCCGAAACGTTGGCAAGCGCAAACACCGCCCAATCGCCCTGATGGTTGTCGGCGCTGGCGCGCACCTCGATGCGCCGGACGATGCCGTCGGTGCCGGGCGCCGTCGAAACCTGGAAGGCATCGCCGCGGCCGGTGTAGATTTCCGTTGTCGCCGTCAGGTCGAGCGCTGTGTCCTCGCGCGAAATCTTGACGGGTTCTGTCGCAAGGGCAGCACCACTACCGATCAGGCAGAACGCGATCATCATGGCGGGAAGAAGCGCCAGGAGTCGTCGGACTGACAGGTGAAGCGGGTGGCCGGTCGAAAACATCAATCACTCGAATTCTTATGTTGCATGCCGTCCTGCGAGAGCAGCGAGAACATCAGGTGATCCCGCCATTGTCCGTTGATTTTCAGGTATTCCCGCAAGTAGCCTTCGCGCTGAAACCCGGCCTTTTCAAGGAGCCGGATGCTTCTGTGGTTCTCGGGAATACAGGCTGCTTCGATACGGTGCAACTGAAGGCTCGAAAAGATATAGGGAATAGCCAGTCTGACGGCCTGTTCCATATGCCCCTTGCCGGCAAAACGTTCGCCCATCCAATAGCCGATCATGCAGCATTGGGCGGCACCCCTGCGGATATAGCCGATGGTCAAGCCGCCGATCAGCTGGTCGCCGTCGCGTGAAATGATGAACAGAGGCACCGCCTGGCCGGACGCGAATTCCTGCTGGTTGCGGATGACGCGGGTGCGAAAGGCGCTCTCGGTCATCTCGTCGGCCCGCCACGTCGGCTCCCAAGGCTCGAGAAAGGCGCGGCTTTCGCTGCGCAGCTTGTACCATTGGCGGTAATCCGTGGCCTTCGGCAGGCGCAGCATATGCGTCGCATTGCCGATTTCGATCGGGTCCGGCTGCCGTGACAGAAACCGAAAGACCGATCGTGTCATAGAAGCCTCCGCAGCGGATGGGTTGTTGCCGTATGCGAGAGTGCCGGGCGTTCGACGAACGCCCGGAGGTCGCTCATCAGAAAAAAGCTAACCGTGGGCAGCCCGGGCCTGGACAGTCTTGCTGGAAAGTGCACCCAGGATATCGCCCATCGGCGCAAGTTTCTCGACCGGGCCGATCGCCGAGAGCGTCGGGACGGTGTCGAAGAACAGCCGTCCGGCAAGATCCGTCAGGCGTTCGATGGTGATGCCTGACAGGCGTTCCATCAGTTCCTCATTGGGGATCGGGCGGCCGTAGAGCATCATCTGCCTGGCAATCTGGCCGGCGCGGGCAGCGGGGCTTTCCTGTCCCATCAGAAGCTGGGCACGGATCTGGGCGCGGGCGCGGTCGATTTCCTGCTGCTCGATGTTCATCGAGGATTTGCGCAACTCGTCGATGATCACGGGCATCAGTTCCGGCAGGTTTTCGCCGCCGGTTGCCGCATGAACGCCGAAGATGCCGGTGTCGGAAAAGCCCCAATGAAACGCATAGACCGAGTAGCACAGGCCGCGATGCTCGCGGACTTCCTGGAACAGGCGGGACGACATGCCACCGCCAAGGATATTGGCAAGGATCTGCGAACAGTAGAAATCGCGGGCGTGATAGGCCTTGCCCTCGAAGCCGAGCAGCACCTGCGCGTCCATCAGGTCACGGCTTTCGCGCACATCGCCGCCGGTATAGTGGGCGGTATCGGCGATCGGGGGTGCAACTGGCTTTTGCGGCAGGCTGGCGAACCGGTCTTCAACCTGTCGCACAAAGCTATCATGATCGACAGCACCGGCCCCGACGACGAACATGCGGTCGGTGGTGTAGTTGCGGTCGAGATATTTGCGGATCTGGTCGGGCGAAAAGGAAAGAACCGTATCCGGCGTGCCGAGGATCGGTCGCCCGATCGTCTGGTTGGCAAAGGCGGTTTCGGCGAATTTGTCGAACACGACATCGTCGGGCGTGTCGTTGGCGGCGCCGATTTCCTGCAGGATGACCTGCTTTTCGCGCTGCAGCTCGTCCTCGTCGAAGGAGGATTCCGTCAGGATGTCGGCGAGAATGTCGATAGCGAGCGGGACATCGTCCTTCAGAATACGGGCGTAGTAGGAGGTGGTTTCGGTTGATGTCGCGGCGTTGACCTCGCCGCCGACATTTTCGATCTGTTCGGCGATATCGCGGGCCGTTCGCCGGGCGGTACCCTTGAACGCCATGTGTTCCAGCAGATGGGCAATACCGTGCTCGTCCGTGGTTTCATCGCGTGAACCGGATTTGATCCAGACCCCGAGCGCGACGCTTTCAAGATGCGGCATATTCTCGGTGACAACAGTCAACCCGGATTGCAGCCGGGTGCACTCAACTTTCATCATACGTCTTTCTGCGTCCTTATTTCCGGATGCGGGCACGCGCGTCGATAAAGGTTTCGACGGCCTTAAGCTCGGCGTCAAGAATGTCGAAACGCTCCTCCCTGACCATCAGATCAGCAAGCCACGTTGGAAGCGCCGGGTCAATACCACTGGCGGATTTTACTGCGGCCGGGAATTTTGCCGGATGCGCGGTGGCCAGCGTCACCATCGGCACGCTCGATGTTTCGTGCTTGTTGGCAACGAAGACGCCGATCGCCGTATGCGGATCGAGCAGATAGCCGGTGGTCTCCAGCGTCTTGGCAATGGTCTTGGCCACATCCTTCTCGCTGGCGCGGCCCGCCCGGAAAACTTTGCGGATGGATTTGAGCGCATCGTCCTCGATCTCGAAGGAGCCCGACTGCTTCAGGTTGGCCATGGCGCCGCGCACCTTGGTTGCGTCGCGGTCAAAGGCCTCGAACAGCAGCCGCTCGAAATTGGACGAGATCTGGATGTCCATCGACGGCGAGGTGGTGGCCTTGACGTCGCGCATCTCGTAGCGGCCGGTCTCCAGCGTGCGGGCGAGAATGTCGTTCTCGTTGGTGGCAACGATCAGCTTGTCGATCGGCAGGCCCATCTGCCTGGCCACGTAGCCGGCAAATATATCGCCGAAATTGCCTGTCGGCACCGTGAAGGAGATCTTCCTGTCCGGGCCGCCGAGCGCCAGTGCCGTGGTGAAGTAGTAGACGATCTGGGCCATGATGCGGGCCCAGTTGATCGAGTTGACCCCGGACAGCGCCACGCTGTCGCGGAAGGCGGTATCGTTGAACATCTCTTTGACGAGGCTCTGGCAATCGTCGAAATTGCCGTTGATCGCCAGCGCGTGGACATTGCTCGCCGTCGAGGTGGTCATCTGGCGCTGTTGCACCGGCGAGACCTTGCCATGCGGGAAGAGGATGAAGATGTCGGTGCGGTCGCGCCCGGCAAAGGCGTCGATGGCGGCGCCACCGGTGTCGCCCGATGTGGCGCCGACGATGGTGGCGCGTTCGTTGCGCTCGGTAAGCACATGGTCCATCAGCCGCCCGAGCAGCTGCATCGCCACGTCCTTGAAGGCGAGCGTCGAGCCATGGAAAAGCTCCATGATGAAGGCATTCGGGCCGGTCTGGACGATCGGCGCGATCGCCGGGTGGCGGAAGGTACCGTAGGCTTCGTCGATCATCGCGCGGAATGTGTCGTCCGGGATTTCACCGTCGATGAAGGGTGTGAGAACCGTAAACGCGATCTCCTGATAGGATTTTCCGCGCATGGCCCGGATTTCCTTCTTGGAGAAGCTCGGCCATTTCGCCGGCACATAAAGGCCGCCGTCGCGGCCGAGACCTGCCAGGAGCGCATCGCAAAAACCCAGCGAAGGGGCTTCGCCCCGCGTCGAGATATACTTCACCTTGACCATCCTTCGTCGTCTGTTTGCTGCCGCAGACGTTGCGGCGGGAATTGAACGGCACCCTAGTCGAACCATCGGCAAGTCACGGTTCTCTTTGCGTCAACCCTTGGCAAAGCTGACGGAAATATCGGATGATTGCCCTTGACCGGCCAATTCAGCGCGTCCTGAAAAATTGGCGCTCCGGCTTCAGACTCCAATCGATTTTTCAATGCGTCGCTGCTATAGACCATCGCCAAGGGTCTTGAAAGGCTCAAGTTGCAGGGGCGGAAAACCGAAAAATACCTTATTTTACGGTCAGTCACGCCCTGCGGCATCAATTGTGCAAGGCAGAGGGTCAAGTCAGGTGTTTGGTAAAATCTCCAGCCGTCTTCTCGGAATTTCACTTCTCGTTGTTGTTGCGGGCTGCAATAAAACGGATACCGGCGGGGCGATCGATGCCGGCGGCAGCGCGGCAGCGCCGACCCCGGCCGTCATCCAGGGTGCCTGCCCGCAGGTCTACCTGCTCGATGGAACTGCCACCCACCGCACCTATGCCAAGGGCGCGAAAGACGATCCGGCCAAGATCGTCTACCAGGCGTCGCTTGCCGACACGACCCGCCAGTGCGTCCAGAACGAGAGCCAGTTGGTGATGACCGTCGTCGTCCAGGGCCGCGTCGTTGCAGGCCCGGCCGGTGGCGCAGGAACCGTCAACCTGCCGATCCGGGTCGCTGCGACCGACGGCAAGAACACGCTCTATTCGGAATTGACGCAGTACCCGGTCGAAGTGCCAACCGGCGTCGGCACCACCCAGTTCATCTTCACCAAGACCGACATCGCGCTGCCCGGCGGCGCCGGCGATTTCGCCAAGATCTATGTCGGCTTCGACGAAGGCCCGGCCAAGAAGAAATAAGCGGGATTTTTTGCTGCTGAGTGAAAGACCGGCGCGAGATTTCGTGCCGGTCTTTTGGTGTCTGATGAAATCTCGGATGCGTTAGAAGGACGGCCGGGAAGCGGCCCTTCCGAACGGCCCTCGCTACGTCTTCGGCTCAAACTCTCCGGCGTATTCGTCACCAGGATCAGGCGTAGCATTTGGAGCGCGATCAAGGATGGCCAGAGCAGCATCCGCATTTCCGCGATCGGCTCGTTTCTTCAGTTTCATAATCGCGCGGCGATGCCCGATTCCATCGGCGATGAACGCCGATAGCAACTGGTTCAGCGATACATTGTCTTCTGCTGCGACCTGTTTTGCTTCCTCCATCACATGATCTGCAAGCCGCAAAGGATATGTGCCCATGTTCATCTCCTTCTCGTCAACTCAGCGACGAATTCTCCTGCTCTGATGACTTTCAATCCGAAGGCCTCGACCGCGGGATGCCGAAAATGCCTGTCGCTGCTCACGATCGTGTCAGCATTGGCGGCAAGCGCGCATTCTATATACAGGTCGTCCTCGGGATCGTTCAGAAACGGCCTGAACCGAAACCACGGGGACACCAGTCGCGCTCGACTGAAAACAGCATCGAGAACGGCGTCGATTTCACGATGACTTAACCACGCTTTTTCGCCAAAAATCCCCGGGCGTTTCAAGACATCTTCATATTCAAGCGCAACGGCGGGTGAAACAGAAAATGGAACGTCTCCGCTGATCATCTTGCGAACAAGCAGGTGCGACGCTCCGTTCGATGATCGGAAGGCCGAAAGCACGACATTGGCATCAACGACGATCATGCCCTATGATGATATCACATGTGATATCGTGTCAAGCGACCCCTGGAGATGCGAGACGGATGCAATGGACCATCGTCCGGCCGATCCCAGCGCTCGCCTACCGTTACGCCATTAACGTTTCCGACCATTCCGAAAGCGCCGCAATGACGCCCGGCAATGCGCTCATGCGCGAGATCACGGTCTCAGCCCCTGCTTCGGTCAGCTTGTCGGCATGCGACGGATAGGTATGCGATGCGCCGGTGAAGCCGACGACGCGCATGCCGGCGGCGATGGCGCCATGGACGCCGTGGACGGAATCCTCGATCACCAGAACGCGCGACGGATCGACGCCGAACTGTTTGGCGCCATGCAGGAAGATGTCAGGCTTTGGTTTGACCCTGTCTTCGCCGAGATCGCGGGCGGAATAGATATGCGTGCCGAAATGATCCTTGATGCCGACCTTGGCCAGCATCGAGGCGAGCCGCGCCGATGTCGAGTTCGAGCAGATGCAATGCTGCAGGGTGATCTGCGCCAGCATCGGCTTGACGCCGTCAATGATGTTCAGGTCGTTTGCCAGGCGCTTATCGAGAATGGTTTCGGACTTGGTCAGCATCGAGGCCGAAAACGGAATATCGGCCTCCTTCTCGATGGCAAGCAGCGTGTTGTGCCAGGTCATGCCGGCAAAGCGTTCGGCCATTTCCTCGGTGCTGATCGGATAGCCCGCTTCCGTCAGAAGCTCGGCCTCGACCTCGCTGGCGATGATTTCCGAATCGACGAGAACGCCGTCGCAGTCGAAGATGATGAGATCAATGCTGGTCATGCCGGGATAATCCTTGGGGGAGATGCTGGCCCTTTACACGATGCCGCCCAAAAGCTCAACCGCGCGAAGCGGGTAGCTGCCATGCGGGGAGGGGCGCATCGTCCGCGGCGCCAACACCCGATATCAATTACTGGTTGGCCGAAAGCGGAAATTGGATCGATACCTCCCGTCAAGTAAGCTCATTAGGGGCACGGTATCAATTCGGGTCTCCGTCCGTCGATTATTTCTTCTGCAGTGAGGCGACCGATCAGAGGCGCTAGAATGACGCCGGGATGCCCCGCCGCCACATAAAGACCGTCCACCTGCGGGAGAAAACCAAGGCGCGGCAAGCCGTCAGCGAAGATCGGACGAGCCCCGATGTCAGCGCTTGAAAGCACAACGTTGTCAGGCAAATCCAACTCGTCTCTCATCACCGCCAATGTCCGCTCTCCAATGGCTTGCGGGCCACTCTCTGCACCATTTTCAGCATAGGATTTCGCGACGACAAGCGTGTTGTCGCCGGCTTGGCGAATTTCCAGGCGCGGTCCGCGCAAGATCCGGCTGACGACGGTTACGCTGCAGGCATAACGGAGGAGCAGCGCCGGAGAAGTCTCAATGCCAGTGTTGATTCCGAATTCGCCCGCGAGCGCCTTTATGGCGCTGCCAGCCGCCATCACGACGAGATCAGCCTTGATGGTGCCGTCCGGAACGCGGATGCCGGTTACCCGACAGTTTGCGATTTCGATGGCGGCGATTTTTTCATCAAGCCGAACCGAGGCACCCGCAGCAAGAGCAGCGGCGACATAGGTTCCAGCCAGCCGGGCTGGGTCAAGAGCGAGATCATTGCGGGAGAAGACCGCGCATTCCGGCACCCGGCGCAGATGCGGTTCCCATTGTGCGACGACACTTCGTTTCACCAACTCGACGTCTTCACCGGCGTGCTGATGCAGGTCGGCCAGTTGCTCTGTCTCCTCCGGTGTCGTTCTCCATATCAGCGAACCGGCGCGAGCCTCGGCCAAGGCTTCCGGCAAGGTCGCTTTCAGAAGCCGGTACTCTGCAACGGCCTCGCGCCAAAGCGCGTAACTGGGATGGCTGGGCGTACCATTGACGGTGTTGATCCAACCAAAGGAGCGACCTGTGACGCCAGAACCTGGTTTTGGATTTTTATCGAGCAGCAAGACATTGGCACCACGGATGGCAAGGTTATAGGCGATGGCCGAACCGATGATGCCGGCCCCAATGACGGCGATACGTGGTTCATGCACTCTCATGGAACGGCCTTAACGTTAGCGGAAGTGGTCTTATGGTCGGTAGGCGTCGGGTACGACGATGACATGACAGCAAGACCGATACAGGCGCAAAATATGTTGTTAAGAGCCACTTTCTATAGCGAGAATTCACCGAATTAGGCCGTCCTCACGTCCGGTTACGGCCAAATTTGCCTCAACAAGCGTCCGTCCTGTAGTGTCGCGCCGTCCTCACCACCCCCAAGGCCCCATGACCGTCCGTCTGCGCCCGCATCATCTGCTCTGCATGCTGACCTTCGTTGGCAAGGGCTATACGGCTGCTTTCACCGAAAATTATATCCGCATCGCCGCCCGCCTTTCTGCTGGCGAGGATATTTTGGTGGTTGAAGGGCCGGACGATATCTGTGCGCCGATGCTGGGGGAGGCGGGCATGCACTGCCTGAACGAGAGCGTGGCGGATCGGGACGGGAAGGCCAGCGCAGCGGTGGAGGTTTTGCTCAAGCGGCCTGCCGGCCCCGGCGCTTCGATCCGGCCCAGTGAAGATTTTCTGCTGCGAATGCGCCAAGCGTTTGCCGCCGGTGCGATCCGTGATGCTTGCCAGCGCTGCGAATGGTCGCCGCTCTGTACCGGCATCGCAGCGTCAGGCTTCGACGGCGTGCTCGTGGCTGCGGAACACTGTTGACGCTGCGGGCAGGGGGAAGAGTTTTGCAAATTCCTTCTCGCCGGTGCCGGTGAAGCGGATGGCGCGGCTGTCTGGCTCGCGCTTGGCCCAGCCCTTGTCGAGAAACAACGTCAGCAAGGCCTGGCCGAGCGAGCCTGCAAGATGCGAGCGGCGTTCGCTCCAGTCGAGGCAGGCGCGGCAGAGCGGGCGGCGGGATCTCGTCAGTGCCGGAAGGTCGATGCCGAGCGCCGTCATCTTGCCTTCGCCCGATGGCGTCAGTTGCAGCCTGTCGCCGGCGCCGGCGATCACCTCTTCCGCCACCAGGCTATCGAGCATGCGCACGCCGTAATCGCCTGCCAGGTGATTGTAGCAGACGCGGGCCTTGCGCAGTGCCGGGTCCTTGGGGCCGGTGCGATGGCGGGTAAAACCGCGATAGGCGGCAAAGCCCATCAGGCCTTCGATCATCAGCCCCACATCGTCGTCGGCAAGGGTGAAATAGCGGTGCCGTCCCTGCTTTCGCTGGGTGATCAGGCCGCCTGCCTCCAGTTTGGACAGATGGGAGCTGGCGGTCTGCAGGGTGATCCCCGCGGTCCCGGCAAGCTCCGTCGCCGTCAACGCTTTGCCGCTCGTCAGCGCGGTCAGCATGTTGGCGCGGGCGGGATCGCCGATCAGCGATCCGATCTGGGCAATGTCTGGACCTTCTTTCATGCCAGCGATGGTAACCGCGGCACCGGACCTCGGCAAGACCTGATACTTCGATCGTCATCGAAGCATCCGGTGGCTGTAAACTGGCACAAGGGGACATCCGCAAACGAAGGAGAGACCCATGATCACCTGTTTCATCCGTTACGAAATCGATCCGTTCAAGCGCGAGGAATTTGCCGCCTATGCCCGAAACTGGGGGCAGGCTATCCCGCGCAACGGTGCCGATCTGATCGGCTATTTCGGCCCGCACGAAGGCTCGGCGACGACGGCTTACGGTGTTTACAACATCGAAAACCTCGCCGCCTATGAGGCCTACCGCGCAAGGCTGGCCGCCGACCCGCTCGGGGCCGAAAACTACGAGTTCGCCAAGAGGGAGCGGTTTATCCTCAAGGAAGACCGGATCTTCCTCAAGAACGTCTCCGCGCCGCATGCAAAAGGGGTCTCGTTGTGATCGCCGTCATCTTCGAGGTGACGCCGGCCTATGGCCGGCGCGATACCTATCTCGATCTGGCCGCGCAACTGCACGCGCGGCTTAACGAGATCGACGGGTTCCTGTCGATCGAGCGGTTCGAAAGCCTGAAGATGCCGGGCAAGATCCTCTCCTTGTCGTTCTGGCGCGACGAGGCGGCGATCGCCACCTGGCGCAACGGCCCGGAACATCGCGCCGCCCAGCATGCCGGGCGCAACGGCATTTTTGCCGACTATCGTCTGCGCATCGCCGGCGTCATCCGCGACTACGGAATGTCGGAGCGGGGCGAGGCACCGGCCGATAGCCGCGTGTTTCATGAAGAGAGGGCAAGGCGGTGAAATTCGGGTGGCGCGCCGCTGCCTATTACTGCACCGTCACTTCCGTGCGCTCCGCAGCCTTCACTGTGGCAGGCATGTCCTTCGGCGCCTGGCCGCTCTTATAGCTTGCGCGGACGATGTACGCGCCGGGTGAAACGGTTTCCGTGTGCTCGACCTCGTAGGCGGTGGTCAGGTTCTTCTGCTTGCCCTGGATGTCCTTCTTCGCCTCGAGGATTTCGATCTTCTCGGCTCCGGGCGCCGTGATGGCGATCACACCGGCATTGAGGTTGACGGTGACGTCGCGGCGCTCGCCGGCCTTGATCGTGAATGGCGTTTCACCCTCGACGAGGCCAAGCCTGGCGGCAAGGATGAAATCGCCCACCGGCGTATCCAGCTCGCTGCCGGTACCGTAGGTGCTGCCAAATCGCTTGCGGTCGCCGTTGATGTCCTTCTGCTGCGACAGGATTTCGAAGAACACTGCGGACGAATCGACGGCCAATCCGCCTTCCGCATAAACGGCCTTGTTGTCGATCACGCCGGAGCCGATGACGAGATCGTACTCCACCGTTTCGCCGGCCTTGACCGGAACGCTGTCCTCGGCTGTCGCCGGCCCGATCGTCCCTTTCAGGCTGACATTCCCGGCCGTCGCATAGAACTTCGCTACCCCGTAATAGGTGGTCGAATGGTCGCCGAAACCGATCAGGACGGCCGCATTGCTGTCGGCCTCGGTGTCTTGGGGCGTGCGCTTGGGGGTTATGATCAGGGAGCCGGCATCGAAATTGACGCGGGGCCTGACAATCTCGCTATCGCTGATCTCGAAGGTGGCCTTGCGTTCGATCGAACCGTCCAGCGTTGCAACGGCGATGTATTTGCCGGCGGGATAGGTGGCCGAATAGCTGCCTTTGTATTCCAGGGCGATGTAGTCGCCCTCCGGCTCGCCATTGGCGCCGGCCTTGAATATCTTCCACTGGATATCGCCGCTCTCAACGATCACCGGCCCGCCCTCGGACAGCACACTTTCCAGCATGACATTGTAGTCGAGCTTGACCGGCTTGGTTTCAGCGACCGGTTCGGCCTTGACGGCCGGCGGTGCGGCGACGGTGGCGGCAAGGGCAGCGACCAGCTGACCGGCATCCGATGCCTGGAAATACTGACCGCCGGTTCCTTCCGCGAGACACGACACCTTCTTGCCTTCCTCTTGCGTCAATCCGAAGCCAACCACATGGGCGGTGAAATCCACGCCCTTGCTTTCCAGCTCCCTGGCAAGCGCGCAAGGGTCGGCCTCACAGGTCTCCAGGCCGTCGGTCACCAGCACCACGGTTGCCTTTTCCTCGGTATATTTCAGCGCGTCGGCCGCTTCGCGCACCGCCTGCGTCAGCGGCGTCTTGCCCTTCGGCGTGATGCCGTTGACGACATCGGCGATCTTTGCCCCCGTGTCCCTTGCAGGCGGTACCACCAGCTCGATATCGGCGCAGGACCCCTTGTCGCGGTGGCCGTAGACCATCAGGCCAAGCTCGCTGTCCTTCGATACCGACGGCAGCACCGTATCGATGGTTTCGCGGGCGATCTCGATCTTCGACCGGCCGTCGATCTGCCCCCACATCGATCCGGATGCATCCAGCACCACGATGGTGCGGTCGTCTGCCTGGGCGAAGGAAAGGGGGATAATCGAAAGAAGAAGGGCGAAAGCTGCTGAGAAACGCACGGTATTCTCCATGTTTGACCGAATTCTAATGTGGCATAGGTGAAAAGCGCCAGCAATTGCCGGATGCCTGTATTCTTCGACGGTTGAGGCGGCCCGCTTATTCGAAATGCAGCGAGGTGTCCGCATCCTGTTGTATGATTTCGCGAATTTACGGTGCGCCTTCAGGGTTTGGTAACCAAGTTCGGTAACCATAAGGGCTGAAATCAGTTCCGAGTAAGCGTAGGTGCGAGTGTCCATGTCATCAGTTGTTTCGTTGGCCGAAATCTCCCGCGGCGTCAGCCCTGCAGGCTGGCTCGATTCCATCATCAAGGGCGATTGCGTTGCAGCGCTCGAAGCGCTTCCCGATAATTCCGTCGACGTCGTTTTCGCCGACCCGCCGTACAATCTGCAGCTTGGCGGTTCGCTGCACCGGCCCGACCAGTCGCTGGTCGATGCCGTCGATGACGAATGGGACCAGTTTGTTTCTTTCGAAGCTTACGACGCCTTTACCCGCGCCTGGCTGCTGGCCTGCCGCCGCGTCCTCAAGCCCACCGGAACGCTCTGGGTCATCGGCTCCTACCACAACATTTTTCGCGTTGGCGCCACGCTTCAGGATCTCAATTTCTGGATCCTCAATGACATCATCTGGCGCAAGACCAATCCGATGCCGAACTTCAAGGGCCGCCGGTTCCAGAACGCCCATGAGACGCTGATCTGGGCCTCGCCCAGCGCCAAGGGCAAGGGCTACACGTTCAACTACGATGCCCTGAAGGCCTCGAACGACGACGTGCAGATGCGCTCCGACTGGCTGTTCCCGATCTGCTCGGGCGGCGAACGCCTGAAAGGCGACGACGGCAAGAAGGCGCATCCGACCCAGAAGCCGGAAGCCCTGCTTGCCCGCATCCTGATGGCCTCGACCAAGCCGGGCGACGTGGTGCTTGATCCGTTCTTCGGTTCCGGTACGACCGGTGCCGTCGCCAAGCGTCTCGGCCGCCATTTCGTCGGCATCGAACGTGAACAGGCCTATATCGATGCGGCAGCCGAACGCATCGCCGCCGTCGAGCCGCTCGGCAAGGCAACCCTGTCGGTGATGACCGGCAAGAAGGCCGAGCCGCGCGTTGCTTTCAACACGCTGATTGAAAGCGGCATGATCAAGCCCGGCACGGTGCTGACCGACGCCAAGCGCCGCTACAGCGCCATCGTGCGCGCCGACGGAACGGTGGCAAGCGGCGGCGACGCCGGCTCGATCCACCGCCTCGGCGCCAAGGTGCAGGGGCTCGATGCCTGCAACGGCTGGACCTTCTGGCACTACGACGACGGCACGTCGCTGAAGCCGATCGACGACCTGCGCGCCGTCATCCGCAGTGGCATGGCCAAGGTCAACTGACCAAAAACACATTGCCGGTAATGACCGAAGGCCGCGCATCCGGGGATGCGCGGCCTTCGCATGCCGGGTGCCGGAGGCTTGAAAGCCGTGCGGCTTATGATTTTCCGGCTGGTTCCATCAGGATATCGAAACACTCGGCGCAATAACCGAATTCATAGCCTGTCGTCTGCCATGGCTCGACCGGGTCTTCGCAGCAGATACAGTGAATGACCCAGCGGGCAGGACATTCGGAGTTCACGGCTGCCACGGCGCTGCTGTCTTTGAATGTTTTCCAGATGTCGCTGTTCTCGCTCATATGCGCTGCCTTTCCTGTGTGAGGACAGGACGTATTCCTGAAATGATGAGTTTCAGAGGTTGAATGACTTTTCCAGATGCGAGTCGGCGAGCCTTCTGCCGAGCGTGCCTTTTGCCGCCAAAAAAATCCAGAGAACCGGACCTGAAATCGGCGTGCCGGCCACAGCCTTTTAGAACAATTTAACCATCGCCCCGATAGTCTGGCCACAAGCAGGACGACCGCGTGATCAACCACGCGAGGCGCGCGGGCAAGCCCGCAGGTTGCTTGGCGGCAAGGTCGCAAGACCGCTCCGTTCAGAGATAGTTTTCGACCGGTTTGGTACCTTCAGTCCCGGAAGAAGACTTAAACGCCCAGGATCCCCGGTGATCCTGGGCGTTTCTGTTTCGTATGCGATCAGGTGACGAACCCTGCCGGCGGGCGTTCCTGTTCACGTGCGATTGGCGCAATGTCCGAATGAAGCCGTGGCAAGGTGGTGCCGGTATTGATGCCATTGGGATGCGCGCCTCGTTTCCTGCCGGATGATGAGGCTTACCATGCCGCCCACAAGCTGAATGGCAGCTGAACCGGCCGCCGTATCCGATTGTCCCGCAAAGGAAAAACCGGTCTCAGAAATCCGTGACATAGACACTGACGATCTTGCCCTGACTGTTGAAGGTGATCGTCTCCTCGCCCTGCCGGTTCAGCGGTGCGCCGGTTATGGCGCTGGTGGCGCTGAGGCTCCAGACGGCCCGGGCCGCAAGCGGAGATAAGGGTTCGACCAGGCTGTTTTCAGCAACCTGATCGGGATATTCCGCAAAATAGCGCCGGAACGCCGCCATGATGTCGGCGCGGCCCTTGAGGCCGCCGACCGTGCCGGACGAGAAGGTTGCATCCTCGGCGAAGAAGGCTTCGACGGCGGCAAAATCGAGATCGTCGATCGCAGCATGGAAACGCTCGGTGGCGGCTTTGGGATCAAAGGCAACGGCATGACCGATGGTCACCGTCATGCCGCCAGCCCGTAGGCGAGAAGGTCGGACTGAAGCGTCTGCGGATCGGTAAAGTGAACGGCCTGCCAGCCGGCGGCGCGCGCACCTTCGACATTGGGCATGCTGTCGTCGATGAACAGTGTCGCTGCTGGATCGAGCCCGAAGGACTTGGCGTGGGTCTCGTAGATCGCCACATCCGGCTTGATCAGCCGGATATCGCCCGAAACCGTTACGCCGCGCGGTAGCGTCAGGAATGGAAACAGTTTCTGCGCTTCCTTGAACGTGTCGGAGGCAAAATTGGTCAGCATGGTCACGTCATAGCCCTTGGCGATCAGGCTCTCCATGATCGAGACGCATTCGACATAGGCGTGCGGCACCATCTCATGCCAGTATTTGCGGAAGGCGCGGATGCTCTCCGCATGATCAGGATGCTCGGCGATCAAAAGCTCTTCCGCCTCGCGCCAGTCACGGCCGCGATCCTGCTCGATGTTCCAGTCATGGGTGCAGACATTGGCGAAGAACCACTTGCGCTCGGCGTCATCGGGAATGATTCGCGAAAACGGAATATGCGGGTCGTAATGAATCAGCACCTTGCCGATATCGAAGACGACGTGACGGATTTCGACGCTGCTCATCAGCTCTTCCTTCAGTTTTTCGGGCTGTCCAGGCCGCCTTTGAAAGCGTGCGGTATAGCCTGGGCGATTGCTTTTTTCATGACGGTCGGCAGGGCCTGGGCCTCCAGAGAGGCAAGCGGTTCCCACCAGCCGTTTCCTGTTTTGTTCTCATTGGCGACCTTGGCCCGATAGATCGACAAGCGCAACTCAAAATGCGTAAAAATATGTGTGATTGTTCCACAGGGTTCCCACGGTGCGGCAAAAGGCTGGGCAGAAATCGTGTTGTCGCCATCGATGCGCGAGGTCCAGGGCGTGCCCGGCACCTCCGTCATGCCGCCAAGCAGGCCGGTCTCGCCGCGCTTCTGCAGATAGACGGCCCCATCGATACGGCTGGCGACAAAGGCGGCACCAACCCGCAGCGGCTTGTCCTTTTTCGGTGCCTTGCGCGGAAAGGTTTCCGGGTCGGCCCTCTTCAAGGCCAAACAGCTTTCGTTCAGCGGACAGAGCGCACAGGCCGGCCGTTTCGGCGTGCAGATCGTCGCGCCGAGGTCCATCATCCCTTGCGCGAAATCGCCCGGCCGGTCCGCTGGCGTCATCTCGGCCACCAGCGCCCGCATCTGCGGCTTGGCGGATGGCAGCGGCGTTTCGATCGCATGCAGCCGCGAGATCACCCGCTCGACATTGCCGTCGAGCACGGCGCTTTGCCGGTTGAAGGCAATGGCGGAGACGGCGGCGGCAGTGTAATCGCCGATCCCCGGCAGCGCTTTCAACCCGTCCTCGGTATCGGGAAACACACCCGCATGATCGCGCGCGACGGCCTCGGCGCATTTCTTGAGATTCCGCGCCCGGGCATAGTAGCCAAGACCGGCCCAGGCCTTCATCACCTCCTCGGTATCGGCCGAGGCAAGGTCGGTGACTTTCGGCCACAGCGCCAGGAATTTTTGGAAATACGGTTTGACCGCCTGCACGGTGGTCTGCTGCAGCATCACTTCCGATAGCCAGACGTGATAGGGATCGGCGACTACGCCATCGCGTGCCATCGGCGGCGAGATGCGCCAGGGCAAGTCGCGATGATGCCGGTCGTACCAGGAAAGAAGCCGTTTGGCCGCGTCGGCCGAGGTCATTGTCTGCTGCATCATTTGCCGGAATGTTGGTTGGGGCCTATACTTGGCGGAGTGTTCGCCATCCTTCAAGGCGGATTCGGAACCTGAAAGATATCTGTTGAAGCAACCTTATACCCGCAAGGGCGGCCGTCAGATCAGCGAGATCGCCAATGGCATGATCGATCCGGTGCTTGCCAAGCGCGCCGGGATCAACACGCTGTTGCTCGGTTCCTGGGATGAGATCGCCGGCGAGGATTTTGCCGATTGCACCCGGCCGGAAAAGATCGCCTGGCCGCGCCGTGCCTCGGAGATGAGCGGCGAGGGGGGCTATCAGCCGGGTGTGCTGACCATAGCCTGCGAGGGCGCGCGCGCCCTGTTCCTCACCCATGCGCAGGGCGAACTGATCCAGAGGATCAACGGTTTCTTCGGTTTTCCGGCGATCAACCAGATGCGCATCGTGCAGAAACCGGTTTCGCCACCGCCAAAACCCTATCGCAAGCCCAAACCATTGACCGGCGAACGGGCGCGGCACCTGGAGACGCTGGTCGATGGTATCGAGAGCGATGCGTTGAAAGCAGCACTGACGCGGCTGGGCACGGCGGTACTTGCGCCGCGAAAAAAATGAAGGCGACCATCAGCCGGTCACAATTGTTTGAACGTTGATGAGCAACAGCCCCTTGTCGCCCCGAACAAGGCAAGTTATCGAATTTTCGACCGATTTCGTTCATCCCCTTACACAGGTGCAACCATGTCCCTTTCTGAACTGAGCCCTTTCAAGCGCCTCCTGAGCGGCGTTGCCGTGGCTGCCATCGCTGTGACGCTCGCCGCCTGCAGCGACGAGAAGAAGGATGCGGCCGCAAACACGCCCGCGACGGAAAGCACCGGCACGGTTGCCAAGACCGAAGTCAAGCCTGCCGATGGCGGCTCGATGATGTCGTCCACGTCAGCGATGAAGCCGGCTGAGGGCGGCTCGATGATGGCCGCCAATACCGCCATGAAGCCGGTGGACGGCACGACGACATCCTCCACCATGTCATCTGCCGCAGCGCCTGCGACGGCCGAGGCCGGCCAGACGCAGATGGCGCAGGCAGCAACGCCCGCAGCCAAGGTCGAGGTTCCGCAGTCGGAAGGCGAAGTCGATATTGCCAAGCTGATGGCGCCGGGTCCGCTGCCGGAAATGTCCATCGGCAAGGCCGATGCCAAGGTGACGATCGTCGAATACATGTCGATGACCTGCCCGCATTGCGCCCGTTTCCACAACGAAACCTATGACGCCATCAAGACCAAGTATGTCGATAGCGGCCAGGTCCGTTTCGTCTTGCGCGAATTCCCGTTCGACCCGCGTGCGGCTGCCGCCTTCATGCTGGCGCGCTGCGCCCCGGAAGGCCAGTATTTCCCGATGGTGTCAATGCTGTTCAAGCAGCAGGAAACCTGGGCCGCCGCGCCGAACGGCCGCGATGCGCTGCTGCAGATGTCGAAACTCGCCGGTTTTACACAGGAGAGCTTCGAGGCCTGCTTGACGAACCAGAAACTTCTGGATGATGTGCAGGCAACGATGCAGAAGGGTGACAAGGATTTCGGCGTCAAGGCCACCCCCACCTTCTTCGTCAATGGCAAGAAGTATTCCGGAGAAATGTCGGTTGCGACCATGTCGGCCCTTATCGACTCCATGCTCTGATCCCAAGCGTTTTATCAAAACGGCCGACGGGCGCCTTTGTGCGCCCGTTTTTCTTTACCTCCCCCTTGAGGGGGGAGGTCGCGCGAAGGCGCGGGTGGGGGTGACCCATTGGGTGTCGCGAAAGATCACCCCACCCCGGACCTTCGGTCCGACCCTCCCCCTCAAGGGGAGGGTAAAAATATGAAGTTCACCAAACTCCGCCTCCTCGGGTTCAAGTCCTTCGTCGAACCCTCCGAATTCGTCATCGAGCGCGGGCTGACCGGTGTTGTCGGGCCGAACGGCTGCGGCAAGTCCAATCTGGTCGAGGCGCTGCGCTGGGTGATGGGGGAAAATTCCTATAAGAACATGCGTGCGTCCGGCATGGACGATGTGATTTTTTCGGGATCCGGCAACCGCCCCGCCCGCAATACGGCCGAAGTCGGGCTCTATCTCGACAATTCGGATCGCACCGCGCCTGCCGCCTTCAACGATAGCGACGAGATCCAGGTGACGCGGCGGATCGAGCGTGAGAACGGCTCGGTCTACCGGATCAACGGCAAGGAAGCCCGCGCCAAGGATGTGCAGCTGTTGTTTGCCGACGCCTCCACCGGCGCGCGGTCGCCGTCGATGGTCGGGCAGGGGCGGATCGGCGAGCTGATTGCGGCAAAGCCCCAGGCGCGGCGCCAGCTGCTTGAAGAGGCAGCCGGGATTTCCGGGCTGCATTCGCGCCGCCACGAAGCCGAACTTCGCCTGAGGGGTGCCGAGACCAATCTCGAGCGGCTGGAGGATGTGACCTCGCAGCTCGAAAGCCAGATCGAAAGCCTGAAGCGCCAGTCGCGCCAGGCCAATCGTTTCAAGATGCTCTCGGCCGACATCCGCCGCCATGAGGCGATGCTTTTGCATATCCGCTGGGTGCAGGCCAAGGAAGCCGAGGGTGAAGCCGACAGCCAGCTGAACCAGGCGACATCGCTGGTGGCCGAAAAAGCGCAAGCCCAGATGGAGGCGGCGAAAGCCCAGGCGATTGCCAGCCTGAAGCTGCCGGAATTGCGCGAAGGCGAGGCGCGGGCCGCCGCCGCCCTGCAGCGGCTGCAGATTGCCAAGTCGCAGCTGGAGGAAGACGCCGGCCGCATCCTGCGTCGCCGCGACGAGTTGCAGCGCCGCCTGTCGCAGCTCCGCGAGGATATCGTCCGCGAAGAGCGTTTGGTCGCCGACAATGCTGGTATCCTTGCCCGTCTGGACGAGGAAGAAGCCGAGCTTGCCGACATGCTGGCCGAAGCGGGCGAGCGGGCCGAGGAAGCCCGCGAGCGGCTTGCCGATACCAGCGAAAGACTGGCGGAAAGCGAACGGCAGCTGGGCCTGTTGACCGCCGAAAGGGCCGAGGCCCAGGCATCGCGCAACCAGCTCGAAAAGACCATCCGCGATCTGACTGAGCGGCAGGCGCGCCTTGCCCGCCAGCTGTCCGACCAGAACCGCGACCTCAATGAGTTGGACCGGCAAATTTCGACACTGCCGGATCCTGCCGAAAAGCAGGAGGAGGTCGAGGCCGCTGAATCCGCGCTCGAGCAGGCGGAAAATGCCGTCGCCGATATCGAAGAGGCGCTGGCTGTTGCCCGGCAAGCCGAAGTTGCAGCCCGCCCGTCTGTCGATGCCGCCCGTTCGCGGGTCAACGGTATCGAGACCGAAGCCCGCACCATCCGGCGCATGCTGGACGCATCGGCGGTGCAGGGCACTGCCCCACCGGTCGTCGATGATATGAAGGTCGATCGCGGTTTCGAGACGGCGCTGGGTGCCGCATTGGGCGAAGATCTGGAGTCGCCGCTGGACCCCGGTGCCCCCGCCCATTGGCGCGCACCCGGCGATGCCGCTGGCGATCCGCAATTGCCTGATGGCGCCATATCGCTGACGCAGCATGTGCGTGCGCCAAAAACGCTGGATCGTGGCCTGCGCCAGATCGGCATTGTCGACAACGACGCCACTGCGGAGCGTTTGCAGCCGCTGTTGAAGGCCGGACAAAGGCTGGTCACCCGCGACGGTGCCGTCTGGCGCTGGGACGGCCACGTCACGGGCGCCGATGCCCCCAGTGCCGCCGCCCTTCGGCTGGCGCAGAAGAACCGTCTTGCCGAACTCGAAGGCGAACTCACCGATGCCCGCGATCAGCTGGCAGAACGCGAAGCCGGACTTGCCGCCGCTGCTGCCCGTATCCGCACGGAAGACGAGCGCTTGCGGCTGTCGCGCGAGACCCAGCGCATGGTGGTGCGCAAGCTGGCCGAAGCCCGCGATGCGCTGGCGCAGGCCGAGCGTGCGTCCGGCGATCTCGTCCGCCGCCGTGCGGTTCTGGCCGAGACCTCGAGCCAGCTATCGCTGCAGGTCGAGGAAATCGGCGAACAGATGGAAGGCGCCCGCGAGGCGCTGGAGGACGCCCCCGATGTTGCCGGGCTGGAGCAGAAGCTCAACAGCCAGATGACCACGGTTGCCACAGACCGCGCGCTGGTGGCCGAGGCCCGCGCCATCAATGATGGCTTGGCTCGCGAAAACGAAGCCCGCGAACGCCGCATCCGCGCCATCGCCGCTGAGCGGCAGACATGGAACACAAGGGCAGCGAGCGCGCAGGAGCATATCGCGACCCTGCGCGAGCGCGAAAGCGAGGCGCGCGAGGAAGTCGAGGAGCTGCTCGAAGCGCCTGATGAATTCGACGAGAAGCGCCGGGCGCTGATGAGTGAGCTGTCGAAGGCTGAAGAAGCACGCCGTCAGGCGGCGGATGTACTGGCTCTCGCCGAAACGCGCCAGCGCGATGCAGACCGGATCGCCGTCACGGCACTGTCGGAACTCGCAGAGACGCGCGAAAAGCGCGGCCGCGCCGAGGAACGGCTTGTCTCCGCCCGGGAAAAGCGGCTCGAAGGCGAGGCCCGTATCCGCGAAGCGCTCAATTGCGCCCCGCACGAGGTGATGCGCCTGACCGGCCTTGCGGTGGATGCCGATCTGCCGGATATCCGCCAGATCGAGCGTGAACTCGACCGCCTGAAGATCGAGCGCGAGCGGCTGGGTGCGGTCAATCTGCGGGCCGAGGAAGAGCAAAAGGAGCTTTCCGACAAGCTCGAGGCCATGCTGAAGGAGCGCGAGGACGTCATCGATGCGATCCGCAAGCTGCGCTCGGCGATCCAGAACCTCAACCGCGAAGGCCGCGAGCGGCTGCTGGCCGCATTCGACATCGTCAATGTCCAGTTCCAGCGGCTCTTCACCCACCTGTTCGGCGGTGGCACGGCCGAGCTGCAGCTGATCGAGAGCGACGATCCGCTCGACGCCGGTCTCGAAATCCTCGCCCGCCCGCCGGGCAAGAAGCCGCAGACGATGACGCTTCTGTCGGGCGGCGAACAGGCGCTGACGGCAATGGCGCTGATCTTTGCGGTGTTCCTCACCAATCCGGCGCCGATCTGCGTGCTCGACGAAGTCGATGCGCCGCTCGACGACCACAATGTCGAGCGCTACTGCAACCTGATGGACGAAATGGCCGCCTCGACCGAGACCCGGTTTGTCATCATCACCCACAATCCGATCACCATGGCCCGAATGAACCGCCTGTTCGGCGTCACCATGGCAGAGCAGGGCGTCTCCCAGCTGGTCTCCGTCGACCTGCAGACGGCGGAACAGTTGCGGGAAGCAGTCTAAAGGGTCCGGTAAGGGAATCTTTCCGATCTGGGCGCACACTTTTGGCTGACAGCCTTTCTGAAAGGCGCGTCGGATCGCCGGAGGGTATGAAGCTTGACGGATTTCACGGGCGCAGATGCGTTGCTGTTGCTGGGAGCCGCTCCGGTGGCATCCCTGTGCGTGAATTCGGGCGGCATCATCGTTTTTGCCAATGAGGCGGTCACGGCGATGTCCGGCAGCGGCTCTGCGCTGGCCAGAACGCCGGTTTCCCGGCTTTTACCGGAATGGCATTCCGTCTCGATCGTTTCCGCCAAATCCTTCCGCCGGGAAACATTGATGCTGCGCGGCGATGGCAGTGTCATTCCCGTCGAGCTTTCGGTCGTCCGGTTCGGCGATGCTCTGACGGGTGTTGCCATCCGCGACCTCATCGATGAACGATCGCTGGAATCGATGCGTCTCGAACTGGAGCGGCAGAACGAGGAGGCCTTGCTGGAGGCGACAGCGGCCCACCGGCGCCTCGGCTTCTTCATCGATATGCTGCCGCAGGCTGCCTGTGTGTTCGATGCCGAGGATCGCTACATCCTGTGGAACGAGAAATATGCAGCCCTCTATCCGGAAATCGCCGGTCACCTGCGTGCCGGAATGCCTTTCCGGAAGATTCTCGAGATCAGCCTGGCCAGTGGCGATATGCCCGAATTGGTTACGGACCCGGAAAGCTGGATCGAAGAGCGGATGAAGCGGCACAGGCTTCCGGTCTCCCAGGAAGAGCAGATGCTGCGGGATGGGCGCTGGCTGCGTCATGACGACCGCCGCACGCCGGATGGCGGGGCCATCGGCATGCGCATCGATATCACCGATCTCAAGCGCCGCGAGGAATCGTTCCGGCTGCTGTTCGATGCCAATCCGATGCCGATGATGATCTGCGATGCCGTGAGCCTCGATATCCTTGCGGTGAACCATGCGGCGGTCGCACTCTACGGTTTCGCAGTCGAAGCCATGCTGGAAAAGCGCGTCACCGATTTTCACGCCATGGGCGAGGCCGAGCGGCTTGGCATCATGCTGCGCGGGCTGGAAGGCGATTGCGAGGCGCGCACCGTCTGGCACCAGAAGGCGGCGAAAGGTGCGGAGCACCATGTGCTGATTTATGTGCGCATCATCAACGAGGGACCGTCACGGCGGCTGCTCCTGACAATCGCCGATGTCAGCGACCGTATCCGCGCCGAGGCGCACGCCACCCATCTTGCCCACCACGATCCGCTGACGGGCCTGCCGAACCGCATGCAGTTTCGCCAGAAGCTCGAATCCGCTCTGGTCAGGGCAGCGCGTGATGGGGAGGAGCTGGCAGTGCACTACCTCGATCTCGACGGTTTCAAGCCGGTCAATGATACGTTTGGCCATGCCGCTGGCGATCTGCTGCTGAAGCAGGTTGCTGAGCGGCTGAAATCGGTGCTGCTCAATGGCGACCTTGTGGCAAGGCTCGGTGGCGATGAATTCGCCATCCTCCAGCATGCTTCCGCCGCGAAGGTGGCCGATATCGCCGATCGCTGTATTCTGGCGCTTGGAAAGCCCTTCGGCATCGCAAATTGCCAGATCGGCATCAGCGTCAGCATCGGCATCGCGGTGGCGCCGGAAAACGGGTTCGATCCCGACGAATTGATGAGCGCCGCTGACACGGCGCTTTATCAGGCAAAGGCGTCCGGCAAGAGCACATGGCGCCGCAGCCGCACCGCCGCTTGACACTCGATTTCATCTTTTGTGACAGGTTTTGTCGTGATTTTGTTGCAATGCAGCAAAATTCTTCCGCCGGTGCATTTTAAAGCCGAAAAGGATACTGTAGCGTTCGGTGGGAGCCGAATGGGTGGAGAAATGGCATGACAAAGTGGGTTTATACCTTCGGCGGGGGAGAAGCCGAGGGAAATGCGGGCGATCGTGATCTCCTGGGCGGCAAGGGGGCCAATTTGGCGGAGATGTGCAATCTCGGCCTGCCGGTGCCGCCGGGCCTGACGATTATCACCGAGGCCTGTGGCAAGTATTATGCCGATGGCCGCAGCATTCCCGATGGTTTGAAGGCTCAGGTCTCGGCCGGTATCGAGAAGATGCAGGCGATCACCGGCCGTATGTTCGGCGATACGCAGCGTCCTCTGCTGCTGTCCGTCCGCTCCGGCGCGCGTGCCTCGATGCCGGGCATGATGGATACCGTGCTTAATCTCGGTCTCAACGACGCAACCGTGCAGGCGCTCGGCCACGATGCCGGCGACGCCCGGTTTGCCTGGGACAGCTATCGCCGTTTCATCCAGATGTATGCCGATGTCGTCATGGGGCTTGACCACGAGGTTTTCGAGGAAATCCTCGAGGACGAAAAGGGCCGTCTGGGTCATGAGCAGGATACCGAGCTTTCCGCCGTCCAATGGCAGCACATCATCTCGCTCTACAAGCGGGTGATCGAGGAAGAACTCGGCGAAGCCTTTCCGCAGGATCCGGAAGTCCAGCTGTGGGGCGCGATCGGCGCCGTCTTTGCCAGCTGGATGAACCCGCGCGCCATCACCTACCGCCATCTGCACAATATTCCGGCCGCCTGGGGCACCGCCGTCAATGTGCAGGCCATGGTGTTCGGCAATCTCGGCAACACGTCGGCCACCGGCGTCGCCTTCACCCGCAATCCCTCGACCGGCGAAAACGAACTGTACGGCGAGTTCCTCGTCAATGCGCAGGGCGAGGATGTCGTTGCCGGCATCCGCACGCCGCAAAACATCACCGAGGCCGCCCGCATCGCGTCGGGTTCCGACAAGCCGTCGCTGGAAAAGCTGATGCCGGAAGCCTTCGAGGAATTCCAGGCGATCTGTAACCGGCTGGAAAGCCACTACCACGACATGCAGGATCTCGAATTCACCATCGAGCGCGGAAAACTCTGGATGCTGCAGACCCGGTCCGGCAAGCGCACCGCCAAGGCGGCGCTCAGGATCGCCGTCGACATGGCCGAGGCGCGCACGATCACCAAGGAACAGGCCGTTGCCCGAATCGATCCGGCCTCGCTCGACCAATTGCTGCACCCGACCATCGACCCGCGCGCCCGCCGCGACATCATCGGCTCCGGCCTGCCGGCCTCGCCGGGGGCTGCGACCGGCGAGATCGTCTTCACCTCCGAAGAGGCGGTGCTGGCCGAAAAGGCAGGCCGCAAGGTCATTCTGGTGCGTGTCGAAACCAGTCCCGAAGACATTCACGGCATGCATGCGGCCGAAGGCATTCTCACCTGCCGCGGCGGCATGACCAGCCATGCGGCCGTGGTTGCCCGCGGCATGGGCATCCCTTGCGTGTCCGGTGCCGGCAATCTGCGCGTCGATGCCCGCAACGAACTTCTGATCGCCGCCGGCATGACGCTGACAAAGGGCGACGTGATCACCATCGACGGCTCGTCCGGACAGGTGCTGAAGGGCGAGATCCCGATGATCCAGCCCGAACTTTCCGGCGATTTCGGCAAGATCATGGCCTGGGCCGATGAAAGCCGCCGCATGACGGTGCGCACCAATGCCGAGACCCCGGCCGATGCCCGCGCCGCCCGCTCCTTCGGGGCCGAGGGTATTGGTCTCTGCCGTACCGAGCATATGTTCTTCGAGGGCGAGCGCATCAATGTCATGCGCGAAATGATCCTTGCTTCCGACGAGGCCGGGCGGCGCATCTCGCTCGCCAAGCTTTTGCCGATGCAGCGATCCGACTTCACCGAGCTGTTCTCGATCATGCACGGCCTGCCGGTGACCATCCGCCTGCTCGATCCGCCATTGCACGAGTTCCTGCCGAAGACCGACGAGGAGATCGACGATGTTGCGGCCGTCCTCGGCATGAAGCCGGCGGACCTGCGCCAGCGTGTCGATGAACTGCATGAGTTCAATCCGATGCTCGGCCATCGCGGCTGCCGGCTGGCGATTTCCCATCCGGAGATCGCCGAGATGCAGGCTCGCGCCATTTTCGAGGCGGCGGTCGAGGCCGCCCGCGAAACCGGTGCGCCCGTGGTGCCTGAAATCATGGTGCCGCTTGTTGGCCTGAAGTCCGAGCTGGATTACGTCAAGGCCTGCATCGATGCGGTGGCCAAGGAGGTTATCGGCGAATCCGGCATCGAGATCGAATATCTCGTCGGCACGATGATCGAACTCCCGCGCGCCGCCCTTCGTGCCCATGTGATCGCTGAAAGCGCCGATTTCTTCTCGTTCGGCACCAACGACCTGACGCAAACCACCTTCGGCATTTCCCGCGACGACGCCGCCCAGTTCCTCAACACCTATATCCAGAAGGGTATCGTCGAGAAGGACCCGTTCGTTTCGCTCGATTTCGATGGGGTCGGTGAACTGATCCAGATCGCCGCCGAACGTGGCCGCCGCACCAAGAACGGCCTGAAGCTTGGCATCTGCGGCGAACATGGCGGCGACCCGGCCTCGATCCGCTTCTGCGAGGAAACCGGCCTCGACTATGTTTCCTGCTCACCCTTCCGCGTGCCGATCGCACGGCTCGCGGCCGCACAGGCGGCCATCAACGGCAAGGGGTGAGGGGGGACTGAAAATTGACTTGAGAAGAGCTATATTTTACCTGTCGATACCGATGTCGGCGTTCAACTGTTCGGGGAGACTTCCGTGAAGCATGTCTCAATCATTGTTCGTGCCGCATGGGATGATGAGGCAAGGGTATGGGTGGCCACCAGCACGGACATTGACGGTCTCGCCGTTGAAGCCGATACGATGGAACTGCTGGAGCCCAAGGTTTTGTCGGCGATTTCCGACCTGCTCGAACTGAATGGTATATCGTCGGACCTGCGTGAAATTCCGGTTCACATCATGTCCGAGCATTTGACCAGAGTGCCGAACCCGCATTTCTGATCGCCGATGTCCAGCTATCTGCGCGACCTCAAGGACCTGTTGGCCAAAGCCGGCTGCCACTATGTGAAGCCGGGCAAGGGCGATCATGAAATTTGGTTCAGTCCTGTTTCAAAGCGCCATTTCACCGTCGATCATGGCGTGAAATCGCGCCACACCGCCAATGAAACGCTGAAACAGGCCGGCTTGCCGAAGGCTTTCTAAGCGCCTTGCAACCGATGCCTGCCTGTCGATGAAATCCCGCACCGCCTTGTTGTACCCTTCCGGGTCCTGCAGCATGGCTTTCATGCAAAATCTCCCGGTCATTGTCGCGTCATCATAGGTGGCAATCGTCTTTGCCAAAACAAAAGCCTGCGCCCTTTGGCGCAGAACCGGGAGTTTTCTTGCCAAAGGAGCAGGCCGCGCCGTTACCGGACGATGACCGGCCGGTTCCAGCCCCATAGCATCGGGTCACGGCCATATCTGAGCGAGCGCGACTCGGCACGCCGATCGAGATCGATGCGTTGCAGGCAGGTGGCAAGGGCATCGGTATTGCGGCGGAAGCCGTAGGAGAGGCAGGTTTTTTCGTCTGCGGCACGGCGTTCTTGCGGTGTCAGGGTGGTGCAACCGGCAAGGATTGCGCCAAGGGCGACAAGCGGCAGGATCTTCCGGATAGGCATGCTGAGACCTTGAAACGATTGCAGATTTCAACCGGTCTATCAGATACGTTGCAACACATCCACAAAGGCTTCTGCAAAATTCCTCAAGTCCGCGGTTGTGTCGTCCGGCGTCTCGAGGCGGATCGTGCTGCCGCCGGGTTCCAGGCAGGCAAAGATCGTCCCCATCGCCGCGCTGCCATCCTTGGGAATGCGCAGCACTGCGATGCGCTCGCAATCGGGGACCAGGCCGGAGGCGGGGAGTTCGAACAGGAACGCGCCGTCGATGGCCGCGGCCGCAGTCCTTACATGATCGGCAAAACCGTCGGGACCTGTCGTGAAGCCGTCGAGCGAAAGCTCGAGTTCAAGCAGTTCCATCGTCAGGCCGGGTTCTGAAGCCGGCACCGCATGGGTGTTCATCGTCGCTGGGTCGAAATCGGTTGTTAGCATGCTCACTCTCCCTTTCAGGCAGGTGGCAGATGTTGCTGCCGGATGCCTGGAAATCCTGATGTGTGTGCAAGCCGGCCCAATACCGCAACGGACCGGAAACACGGTTGTTCCCCGTTTTCAAGGCATCTTCAAGGAGAATGGCGAATTTGTGGCATGTTAGCAACTACAAATATTGCGTGTGCCAGCCTGGCCCGACTGCGGTTCGGCGCTGATCCCGGCGAAAACCGCTTCACACCCTTCGTCATCATGCTCTAAACAGGACAAAGCGTACCGCATCCGGGCCAAGGGATTGATTCTGCCAGATGATGATCAAGTATGAGCGCCCCATCTCTCTGGCTGCCCGCTGGGCACGCCGGATCGCCCGTCTTGCCTTCGGTCTGTTTGTGGCGGCGCTGCTTGCCCATCGGTTCGGCCCGCTGGCCACGCCGCATTTCCTTGCATTGTTCGCGCTTTCGGCCGGACTGGCGGTTCTGGCGGTGGCTCTTGCCATCATCGGTTTCGTCCGGCTCTGGCAGGTGGCGGCCGTTGGCGGTGGCGCGTCGTTTATGGCGCTCGTCTATGCGGTGGTGCCGCTTGGTTCCGCAGGTTACGCGCTTGGCGAGTATTTTACCAAGCCGGCGATCTATGACGTCAGCACCGATACGGTGACGCCGCCGCCCTGGATCAAGCCGCCGGATGCACAGCAAGGCTGGCTGTCGCGGGCCGCAACGGTCACGCCGGAAGACCGGGAAGTGCAGATCGCCGCCTATCCGGGATTGACCGGCCGCCGGTATGATGGCGCGCTCGACCGCGTGTTTCAGGGCGTAAAGATCGTCGCGGAGCAAACCGGCATCGGCATTGTCGCGCAGGAGGGCGCCGAAAATGCCGAGGCCGATCTTGAAGACATGACCGTCAAACCGGCGGACGCCGCCCCTGCCGATGGCGATCCCGCCGATGTGCCGATCCCGCTGTCGCGCCCCGAGATCGTCACCAGCGACATGCCGCCCGGCCGCCGCTCCTCCGATATCCTGCTGCAGGGCGAATGGCGCTCATTGATCGCCGGTTTGCGCTTCGATGTGCTGATCAGGCTTCGGGAAGAGGCCGAAACCACCTTCGTCGACATGCGCGTCGCCTCCCGTTACGGCGGCCATGATCTCGGCCTGGGCGCCGCCTTCGCCGACCAGTTCCTGCATGCGCTCGATGCCGAATTGCTGGGCATCGCGGGGGATTGATCCGCCGTCTTCAGGCAGATGCGCCTGCAAAACAGCCGGTAATCCATATGGCTAAAGCAGCAGCTTGCGGCGACAGTTGGTCGAAGTCTCGCGCCACCAGAAAATAGGCGCCATGGGGGATGGACACATCAAACGGCTGGACGATGCGGCCAGCCTCAAGGTCGTCGCGCGTCAGCGCTGTGTCGACAAGCGCCACCCCATGGCCCCGCAATGCTGCCTGCAGCGTCAGAGATCCATCGGCAAAAATCGGCCCGCGCATCACCTCCGCCCCCGGGGCCAGCCCAGCAGCGGCAAACCAGCGTGCCCAGACATCGCGGGTTTCTTCATGCAGCAGCGTATATGCCAGAAGGTCCGCCGGTGTTTTGAAGACGGTCTTGTCCTTGGCGAGCCCCGGCGATATCGCCGGAACCATGGTGATGTCGCAAAGGTGGCGGGCCTGCGTGCGTGGCCAGACGCTCACCGTTGTACTATAGCGGATGGCAAGCTCCGCCGTATCGCTGCGAAACTCGACCAGCCTTGATTCCGATTCGACGGAAACATCGATCTGCGGATGAAGCGCACGAAAATCGGCCAGATGCGGCACCAACCAGCAACCGGCGAAACAGGGCTCGGCATTGATCGTCAGCAGCGTTACCGGCTTGCCGGCCCGCAGTTCCTCAAGCCGGGCATCGATCGTATCAAAGGCGGTGGCGAGCGTTTCGAGCAGCCGTGCACCCTCAGCGCTCAGACGCACCTTGCGGTGATGCCGCGTAAACAGCGCCGTTCCCAGAAGGGTTTCCAACTCGCGCACCTGGCGGCTGATGGCGGCTTGCGAGACGAACAGTTCCTCCGCCGCAAGCGTAAAGCTTTCCAGCCTTCCCGCCGCCTCGAAACTGCGCAGGGCCGTCAAGGGGAGTCGTCCGCGTTTCATTGCATAACCTCAAGTCATCCGAAGGCGACAATAAGGTCGTTTGCGGTCAGCCGGCAAGCGGGATCACACTCAGGCATGGTAGGATTTGGGAAGGACGATGACGATGAGGGCGATCCTGAAACTCTGGATGGACGTCATCCTGCTCGTAACCCTGCAGTACGACGTCCGGCGCAGCCCATGGCTTGACGACAATACCGGACGGTTCAACCGGCGGCAGGACGAAACCAGCCGGTGCGGCAGGACGAAACCAGCCGGGCAGCGGACGGGTGATTTCGGCATGAAAGCGGAAGACGCCCGCCACTCATGCGAGAAACCGGGCGCGGTGTTCCGGCTTTGGAATGAAACAGGCGTTGCGGCGGCCGGCGATCCGGTAGCGGTTGCGCGCCACCAGTTCATACAACGGATCGCGCAGGCTTCTGGGTACCACCCGCAAGACGCCGGCAAGCCTCCATGGAAAGCCGAGGCCTACGGCCATGCGCAGGGAGCCTTCGGATTTCAGATAGGCGATGCCGTCCTCGATCAGGATATTGGTCTCGTAGTTGCGGCTGTCGAGGCCATAGTGGCGGTAGAGCGCTTCGCCGAGCGGCGATTGCGCTGACATGAAGCGGTAGCGGCCTTGTTTGTCGTGGCGCAAAACAAAATTCACCCAGCCGGAGCAGAAGATGCATTCGCCATCGAAGACGATGACCGGATGATCGTCGGCAAAGGCGGGAACTGCCGCATCGTTGCGATAGCTGTAGGCCGGCTTTGGCTGCATCAACTGGCCCCACCGGGCGCAAGGCGAAAGGCCCCGTTGAGCGAGGGCGCGCCGTCGGTCTCGACCTGACCGCGCTCGATCAGGTCCTCCAGATGGGCAAGCACCGAAAGGGCGGCGGCGCCATGCAGCCGCGGATCGGTGGTGGCGTAGATCACCTTGACCATCCCGGCAATATGGCTGTCACCGGCCCGCACCCGCTCGAGAACGGCGCGTTCGCGCATCCGCCGGTGGGCGCGAAGCCCGCGCAGGAACGCCGCAGGCTCCTTCACCGGGCCGCCATGGCCGGGCAGGTAGAGCCGGTCGTCGCGTAAGAGCAGCTTTTCCAGCGAGGCCATGTAATCGGTCATCGATCCATCCGGCGGCGCGACGATCGAGGTCGCCCAGGCCATGACATGATCGGCGGAAAAGACGATGCCGGTCGCTTGAGGACTGCCGAGCGCAAAGGCCGCATGGTTGGCGGTATGGCCGGGCGTCAGAAGCGTGGTCAGCGACCAGCCGTCGCCCTCGATCCTGTCGCCATCGGCAAGCGCGATATCCGGCACGAAATCCATGTCGGAGCTTTCGGCAAACGGATTGATCTCGCCGGCATGCAGCAGCCGCGCCGCCCGGTGCGGCCCCTCGGCCACGATAAGCGCGCCGGTTTCCGCCTTCAGCCGCCGGGTCAGCGGCGAGTGGTCGCGGTGCGTGTGGCTCACCGCGATATGGGTGACTTCGCGGCCTTTCAGCGCCGTCATCAGTGCCTGGAAATGCGCCTCGTCCTCCGGCCCCGGATCGATGACCGCGACGGATGCGCCGCCGACGATGTAGCTGTTGGTGCCATGGAAGGTGAAGGGGCCGGGATTGTTGACGGTGATGCGCTGAACGCCGTTTGCCACCGTCACCGCCTCGCCGTGCGCAGGCTTGAAATCGAGGTCGAAGTCGGGGCCTTCCATGCGCCGTCTCTTCACTTGTACTCGACTTCGATGAACGACATGAAGTCCTTGCCGGCATTGACGACATTGTGCTCGACGCCGGCCTCGCGCCGGTAGGCCTGGCCCTTGGCAATGTCCACCCGCCGCTCGCCGCCCGGTTCCTCCAGCAGAAACCGGCAATCGGTCATCGGGATGACCACATAACCCATGCCATGCACATGATGCCCGGTATCCGCCCCCGGCTCGAAATCCCAGCGGGTGATTCTGACCACCTCGTCATCGAGAAGAACAGTCGGCTTGGCAGGCGGACGGGCACGAAAAATGCTCATGGAGGTCTCCGGGTTTGGATGGAGACTAGAGGGCGGGGAGGAGATTGGGAAGGGCATTGGCTGATCACCATGCGCAGTGTTTGGCGCTTTCACCCCCCTCTGTCACTCCGTGACATCTCCCCCACAAGGGGGGAGATCATTCATTTCCCTTATAGCTCGAAAATCAAGGTAAGGGCCGCACGCAGCTTGCGGTCAATCTCCCCCCTTGTGGGGGAGATGTCGGCGTCGCCGACAGAGGGGGGTAAACCCGCCACACCTTACCACCCTTGAAAAATCCACGTAAAACCCAAACTTAAACATTGTCGCAGGCGTGCGGCTTTGCTAAACCGGCACTCGATTTGGCAGGGCAATGTGTTCGCGCCAAACGGTGGGGCGTAGCCAAGCGGTAAGGCACTGGTTTTTGGTACCGGCACCCCTGGTTCGAATCCAGGCGCCCCAGCCATCTTTATTTCTCATTATTTTTCAGTAACTTAGATAGGATTGGTGATCGCTAAGTGTTGCAGCTTAGTGGAAGCTACACACGGACATTTGGCTAGCCTTCGCGATCGTTGCCGCCAATCTCTAGTGCGCGTCACATCTCATAGCGTTCAATCGCCTTTGAAGCCCCTTTCAATTCTTGCAGACATACATTGATGAGCGCCTCCCAGCGCTCGGCAAGGCCTGAAGAATCACGATTCAACAACGCAAGTTTGCCCATTATCTCCTCGTAGATTTCGTCACTTACGTATTCATGGCCGGACGGCCGCCATGTTGAGCTTCCCTTTCCATCTGAGGTATATAGACTGTAAAAAGACGAGCAAAATTTAAGAGCGTCATCGCAAAATCGCTCGTATAGATTCTGTATTTTTTGACTGTGGAATGGAAAAATATCGTGCTCTCGAAAGTAAATTAATCTTCTAAGCCCGTCATAATCATCACTCTCCATATATGTCTGAATCTCTTTATTTTTTTAAACGTAGAATTGCTTTTTATCTATCAATTTTATAATTGAATTAATCTTTTCCACGTCATCCAACATGATGTTGTCATGGGAGCCGCTGCTTGCGGAATAATCCGCAAGCTCAATGCTCGCCCACGCCGTGAACGATCCAATAAGTAGGATCAGTGAGGCAATATTGAACCTTGAAAAATCAATAGGCAATTGAACCCATATCAGCGATCCAACCAATGTCAGCACTGCACTAATACGGGCTATCCGCTTGGGGAATTCCGGCACCATTTTTCAAAGACTCGCTTATTTGGCTAATTCCTATGCCAGTAACAGATTCGTCGTGCTTGTTCAGGTTGTATCCAGTTCTATACCGAGGCACGGGACTAAAGGGGGATATAGTGACCGACGAAGCCGCCAACCTCGCCACAGTCATCGGGACCGTTGTTGCGGTTCTGCTCTTCGTGGGAGGTCTCTGGCGCTACCCGCGGCGTGGCCACAGGTTGTCCATTGAGATAATCCCACCTCGTAACAATAGGAAGAATCGAGCGGTTACGGACCGGACGATTACTGTCTCGGTCTCGAATCATGGCGATGAGCCAGCGCTGGTCTCTAAGCTCCGTCTCCGAACACTAAAATCGCGAATGGTAGTTCGGTTTGACGTGACGAATGAGGCATTATTCGACGATTCAACGCCGTGGTCGCCCTCAATCAAGCTGCTGCCGGGTGACGCAAAGACCTATGATCTCAAGTTCTTCGAAGGATGGACACAGGGCGGAAATCCTCGCGAGAGGATTGAAGTCGCTGTGTTCCTGAGAGGGGTTAAGAAACCTGTTGTGGCGTCGGTCTCGCCATAGACGCCCGCCGATCTTCACCGGCGGGTCCATTCAAATCAACACAATCAGCGCCAAAAACCTTACTTCGCCTTCTCACCCGCCAAAAACTCGTCGCACCAGCTCGGGCCGCTCGAGGTCTTGCGATCGCCGAGCACCTGGACCGACCGGATGACGTAATCTGACGAGACGTTGAGCTGGACGGAGCAGGAGAGGAATTCGGTGCGGGCGGAGGCGATCTTCTTGCCCTTTTTGCCGTTTTCACCTTCGGCAAACTGCGCCGGGATCGTCCGCTTCTTGTAGCCGCCCTTCCAGGAATAGACCGTCATGTCGCCGCTCGCAACGTCCGCCTGCGGCGGGCCGAAGGCGGCGAAGAAGACGCCGGCCGGCTGTCCCTTCCAGCGGGCCTCGACGGCATTGCGGGCCGGGCCCACGGTGGTGCAGCCGGCAAGCGCTAGCGTAAGGCCAGCCACAGTCATCAAGCGGAAATTCATCTGGTCGCGTCCCTTTGGCGTTCGTTCTGAAACATCGGTCGCCCCGGCGGCGGAAGGTGCTGCTGGCCAAGGCTTGTCGATCCTGCCTCTAGCGCTAAACCGATTGAAAGAAAATCGGCGCAACGCCTTATATGCGCGGTCGCGCGCATAAATTTGCAAGCGTTGCCGAAAGGCCCCAGCAAGGGCGCGCGATGGCCGCGAAAATCCGGCGCCAGCGGTAATTGAACGCCCGTATCCTGGCCTGGCCGGAGGGGCTGGAGGGCGTCTTCCGTGGCGCTGCCGTACGACTTATCCTGTTGTTTTCAGCCAACTTGCCGATTTTTCAAATTTGCGCCTTGTGGAAAGGAAAATGCTGTTCTATAGAGGCGCCGCTGGTCACGGAGTGTAGCGCAGCCTGGTAGCGCACGTCGTTCGGGACGACGGGGTCGGAGGTTCGAATCCTCTCACTCCGACCAGCTTGACCCCCCGACGATATAAGGGTTTCGCCCTGATGGGCACGCTGGGTAGGCACTCAGTCATTTCAGATACTGCACAGTTTCCGCACAGTTTCAGTGGGCGTTTGCGGCGTTCTGCTGAAACTTAGGATCATTGTGCCACGTCTCCGCCCTGTATCGTGCCGCAGTCTTCCTTGACCGAAAAACAGAAGATGAACTACAACGGTCGCCGTAGCACTGTCTGCAACAGGACCTGCAATGCTGCAGGTCTCCGTCATCTTCCGCGTCCGCCCTTCTGGCGGCGACGCCGGTCTACCGAGCAGGAACCGTAGCCGATGTTCGATATCCTCTGGCGCAGTGTGGCGATCGGTGCGGGCGGCACCGTGCTGATGGATATCTGGGCGTTTCTGCTGTTCCTTCTGGCTGGCCAGAGCAAGCCGAACTGGGCGCCGGTCGGTCGCTGGTTCTGGCATTTGCGCACCGGAAAGGTCTTTCACGACGATATCGGCAAGGCCGAGCCCTATCAGCATGAACAGGCGCTCGGCTGGATCAGCCATTATGCCGTCGGCATTGCCTATGGCATCCTGCTCGTCGCCTTCGCAGGGCCTGCATGGCTCGCCGCGCCGGCATTCCTGCCAGCCTGGATCGTCGGGATCGTCACCATCGGCGCCGGCTGGTTCCTGCTGCAGCCGGGCATTGGCATCGGCTGGGCGGCCTCGAAGCTGCCGAACGCCAACAAGGTGCGTTTCCTCAACTTCGTCTCGCACACGGTCTTTGCGGCCGGCATGTATGGCACGGCGCTGATGATCCGCTAACGCCGGTTCTTGCCGGAGCGATTACCGTGCTATGGCTGTCGCGCATAACGCCGCTTGAGGACATGACTTGAAAAAGATTGACGACCTGATCGCTTCCGTGACCAGCATCCACGACCGCTACAAGGCCGGCCGCATGGAACGCGAAACCGTGCGCGAATGGGTGCTTGGCCTTGGCGGCTATCCGGCTCCTTATGCTGAGCCGTTGCGTGAAGCCGCCGTGTGGTTTCGCCCCCTGCGCGACATGGAGTTGGATGCGCTGAAGGCAGCCGATCTGGAGCGGTTGAAGGCCATCGTCGAGGCTGGTGGGGCCTGATCACGACGGATCTTCGGCAGTTCAACGGCCGCTGAGGTTCCGCGCCCGTCGATACGCCGGATGTCTTGAAAGAGATCGCCGCCAGGCGTCGCCGCCGGCCTTTTGCAGCCGGCAGCGCTTGGCGAGACAGGACCATGTCAGATGTCGACGGCAGCATCCTTGAAGATTTGCGACGCTTCGCCGGCGGTCATGCGGCGCAGGTCGGTTTCGTCGCGGCGGCGGGAGAACAGCTCGGTTGCCATCAGCTGGTCGGCGAGATCCGCCGGCAGCGACAGGAGCACGCGGGTCTCGTCCGAACGAAGGCCGGTCAGCGACGAGCGCTTGGCCGTGATCATGCCGCCGGCCACCGTGTTGTTGGTGTCCGGATCGATCAGGATGAAGGCGCCGGTGGTGCGGTTCTGCTCATAGGCGTCAAAAACCGCATTCTCATCGAAGGAAAGATGGACTTTGCCGATGCCGTTCATCGGCAGAACGCCCGTCCGCTGGTTCCAGCTGCCGGTCTTCAGGTCGAGTTGGCTGAAGGGGTTGGCGGTGACGCGCTGGCGGCGAGAGCCGCTTTTCAGCCAGTAGCGCCGGCCCGGCTGAATGCCTTCGGCTTGCAGCGCAACGAGCTGGGCGTCGAAATCGAGGCCTGTTTGCGGCTGGCTGTCGATCGAAACGATCATGTCACCACGCGAGACATCGACCTGACGGTCGAGCACCAGCGTGATCGCATCGCCGGCAACGGCGGCGTTGCGCACGAGATCGAAGGTGATGATTTTGGTGACGTTGGCAACCATGCCGGACGGCAGGATGACGACCGAATCGCCGGGCTTGACGGAGCCGCCGGCAACCGTGCCCTGATAGCCGCGAAAGCTCTCGCCGGGGCGCGAGACGCGCTGCACCGGCAGGCGGAATCCGACGGTCTGGGCGGAACGGACGGTCGCCAGTTCCAGCACCTCGACCAGCGTCTGGCCGTCATACCAGGGCATCGAGGCCTTGCCGTCATAGACGACGTTTTCGCCCTTCAGCGCCGACATCGGGATGGCGGTGATCTGGCGGACGCCGAGCGACAAAGCCAGCTCGCGGAATTCGTGGGTGATCTGGTCGAAACGGGCGCGGTCGTAGCCGACGAGGTCGAACTTGTTGACGGCGAGAACGAACTGCTTGATGCCCATCAGCGAGGCGATGGTCGCATGGCGGCGGGTCTGCTCAAGCAGGCCGGTGCGGGCATCGACGAGCAGAATGGCGAGATCGGCGGTCGAGGCACCGGTCGCCATGTTGCGGGTATATTGTTCGTGGCCGGGGGTGTCGGCGACGATGAAGGAGCGCTTGTCGGTGGCGAAATAGCGATAGGCGACGTCGATGGTGATGCCCTGTTCGCGTTCGGCCTGAAGACCGTCGAGCAGCAGCGCGAAATCGGGCAGGCCGAGATCGTTCTGCTTGCCTGAATCACGCCGCAGCGTCGCTGCCTGGTCTTCCTTGACCGCCTTGGTATCCCACAGCAGACGGCCGATCAGCGTCGACTTGCCGTCATCGACGCTGCCGCAGGTGATGAGGCGCAGCGGGCGCGTGTCGCGCGGCAGCCGCGCGGTCTCGACCGCCGGGAAAGCGGTGATCGTGCCGGTGGAAGCCTCAACGGCTTGAGCGGTTGCGGAAACGGTCATCAAAAATATCCTTCACGCTTCTTCTTTTCCATCGAACCGGACTGATCGCGGTCGATGGCGCGGCCCTGCCGTTCGGAAACCGTGGCGATTTCCAGTTCGGCAATGACCTCTTCGAGGTTTGTGGCTTGCGACGGAATGGCACCCGTCAGCGGAAAGTCGCCGAGTGTGCGGAAACGGATCGAGCCGTGCTGGACGGTTTCGCCGGGCAGCAGTTCCAGCCGCGGATCTTCGGCAAGGATCATCATGCCGTCGCGCTCGACGTAAGGACGCTCCTTGGCGTAGTAGAGCGGCACCAGCGGGATGTCTTCCACCTGAATGTAGCGCCAGATATCCACTTCGGTCCAGTTCGACAGCGGGAAAGCGCGCACGCTTTCGCCCTTGCGGATCATGCCGTTGTAGATGTTCCAGAGTTCTGGACGCTGAGCGCGCGGATCCCAGCGGTGCTCGGGCGTGCGGAACGAATAGATGCGTTCCTTGGCGCGGCTTGCTTCCTCGTCGCGGCGGGCACCACCGAAAGCGGCATCGAAGCCGTGGGCGTCCAGCGCCTGGCGCAGGCCCTCGGTCTTCATGATATCGGTGAACAGCGCCGAGCCATGGGTGAACGGCGTGACATTTTCAGCCGCACCGCGCGGATTGATGTGCTCGATGAAGTCGAGATCGTATTTCTTCACGGTCTCGTTGCGGAACGCGATCATCTCGGAAAATTTCCAGCCGGTGTTCACGTGCAAGAGCGGGAAGGGCACGCGGCCGGGATAGAACGCCTTTCGCGCCAGGTGCAAGAGGACGGAGGAATCCTTGCCGACGGAATAGAGCATCACCGGCTTGTCGAATTCGGCGGCCACTTCGCGGAAGATATGGATCGCCTCGTTCTCGAGCGCCTTCAGGTGCGGATCGAGCGGTGTCTTTGTTGTCTGCGGATTGTGCAGTTCCGTTTCCGGAAGGGTACTGGGCATTTCAAGTCTCCGGGAGTGTCTGTGGTGCGAGCCTGCGCGGTCTATCGCGCAATGCTGCTCGAAAGGGGGCTGCTTGAGATCGATGACGCCTGCGGGATCGCCGAGGTTGCGGCTTCTGCGACGTGAAGGCCGCATTCGCGCGTCTCGTCGTTTTCCCACCACCAGCGGCCGGCGCGCTCTGGTTCGCCCGGCTTGATGGCGCGGGTGCAGGGCTCGCAACCGATCGACGGGTAACCACGCGCATGCAGCGGATTGACCGGGATCGCTTCCGCCGCAACATGCGCACGGATCTTTTCGATGTCCCAGTCGGCGAGCACATTGATCTTGATCAGGCCACGGTCGAGATCGGCTTCGGCAAACGGCGTGTCGGCGCGATTGCCCGACTGACCGCGTCGAAGGCCGGTGATCCAGAAGGATGCCCCTTCGAGTGCGCGCGCAAGAGGCTTCACCTTGCGCGCGCCGCAACAGGCATGCCTGGCTTCGATGCTGTCGTAAAAGCCGTTCAAACCGTATTTGGCGGCAAAGGCGTCGATATCGTCCTGCTCGGGGTAAAACCGCTTGATCAGGATGCCGTATGTTTCTTCGGTCGTATCGATCAGCGCCACGGTCTCGTTGAACAGGCGGCCGGTTTCGAGCGTCGAGACTTCGATGCCGAACCTGCCGGTGCCGATGGCGGCGGTGATCACCTGATCCTCGATGCCGAGGCTGGTGGTGAAGACCGATTTGCCTTCGAGCGACGCGATCAGCGCCAGCCGGCCGGAAAGGTCGAGGCTTTCCAGTTGGCTGTTGAGCGCTGAGGCGCGATTTTCAAGCGATGCGGATGTCATGGGAGGATATCCTGTTTGGTTGTCAGGGAATATCGCAGCCGTGTGTGACAAAAGACAGAAAAACGGATTTCTAAAGTCGGCAGATCAGAGCAAATATCTCTCTGAACCGGAAAATTCTAAGAAAACCTAGTAATTTGATAGATTATTCTTGCTTTACAGTCGGCGGGAGGTGGTGAAAACGAGCGGTGGGCCCCGTCACCTTGATTGGCCGGCAACTGTTCAAGAATCAGTGATGGCCCTTTTTCTTTCCATCTGTCGCTCCAGTTTTTCCTGATCGCCTGCCGCAAAGAAGGAGACACGAGATGGCTGGAGCATTTTCCTTGCGCTTTGTCACCGGTAGCCTCATCGGGATGATGATGATTACCGCAAGCGCCTATGCGCATCATGGCTGGTCCTGGGCCGATGCCGATCAGATCGAACTTTCCGGAACGATCCGCGAGATTTCAATGGCGCCGCCCCATCCGACGCTGAATGTTGAAACCAAGACGGATGGCATCTGGCTTGTCGAACTGGGCAATCCCCGGCAGACGGAACGGTCAGGCTTCGTTCAAGGATCGGCGAAAGTGGGCGATCCGGTCGTTGTACTCGGAAATCGCTCGCTCGATCCCGAAGAGAAAAGACTGAAAGCCGTCCGGATCACCGTTTCCGGCAAGGTCTATGATATCTATCCGGAGCGCATACGGACGAATTGATGAGCGGGCCGGATCTTCTGGCGTGGATCGCGGCATGGCCTGTTGCCGTGGCGCTACGCGGCTCGGCGACCCTCTATCTCTTCGTCAATGCCGCACACATCCTGTCGATCGGGCTTCTGGTCGGCGCCATTGTGCCGCTTGACCTGAGATTGCTTGGGTTTTTCGGGAATGTGCCCGTCAACGTGGTTGGGCCATTCCTCTCGCGCATGGCAGCGGCGGGCCTGTTTCTGGCAATCGTCACGGGCTTCTGTCTTTTCAGCGTCCGCCCGGTTGCTTACGCAGGAAACATCGCTTTCCTGACGAAGATCGCGCTCCTCTGTTTCGGTGTCGTGAATGCGCTTTTGTTGCATCTGCATCCACACTGGCGCGCGGCGATCGCCGGTGGTTCGCCTTCCATGCGCGTCCGTCTGGCTGCGTTTGCTTCGCTTTTAGTCTGGGCCGGCGCGGTTCTGGCGGGCAGGTGGATCGGATTTCTGTGAGGGACCGCTCGCAGCCCCCTCATTCGTTTCATCAGAGGAAAACCTTCGCCGTTGGTGGAGGATTATAAGAGGTCTACGCTGTATCAAGGAAACCTCCGTTCCTGGATCACAAAGTGAGGCAGGAACGGAGGTTACACTGGACGATAAGCATCGATCACACAGCACCTGGGACTGCAAATATCACGTTGAATTTGCAAGGACTTGCGCAGATGCGCGTTTGGGGCTCAGGACGCTGCGCGCTGAAATCTGGAGCCGCCTGCATATCCGGGGGTGACCCTGTTTGCTGGCACGGGTTGGTTACTGCTGTCGCAGGAGTGGCTTTCCCGGCCGGTCTTGAAGCGGGTCAGGAGTTGCGTCAGCGCGCCGGCCTCGCTGGCCAGGCTGTGGCTTGCTGCGGTCGATTGCTCGACCATGGCGGCGTTCTGTTGCGTGCCCTGGTCGATCGTGTTGACGGCGGTGTTGATCTGCTTGATGCCGGAGGACTGTTCGCGGGCACTTTCGACAATCGCGGTCACATGCGTGCTGATCTCCTGGACCTCGGCGATGATACCTTCCAGTGCAGTACCGGTTTCGCGCACCAGCGACACGCCGGAGCGGACCTGGCCGCTGGAGGCCGCAATCAGGGTCTTGATCTCCCGTGCAGCCTGCGCCGAGCGCTGGGCCAGTTCGCGCACCTCCTGGGCGACGACGGCAAAGCCCTTTCCTGCTTCGCCGGCGCGTGCGGCCTCGACACCGGCATTCAGCGCCAGCAGGTTGGTTTGGAAGGCGATATCGTCGATGACGCCGATGATGCTGGAGATTTCCCGCGAGGAGGCTTCGATGCCGCTCATCGCATCGATGGCATTGCCGACGATCTGCCCGGACCGTTCCGCGGCACTGCGGGTACGCACCACCAGGGAGCCTGCTTCCTCGGCCCGCTTGCTGGCATCGGAGACGGTAACCGCGATCTGGTCGAGGGCTGCGGCGGTTTCCTCGACCGAGGCTGCCTGCTGTTCGGTACGCTTGGAAAGGTCGGCTGCGGCGACGCGAATTTCAGACGCGCCGGCGCTGATGCCGCGGGCGGTTTCGCCGACGGATCGCAGCGCCTCCTCAAGATTGCCGACCGAACTGTTGAAATTGCTGCGCAGCGCGTCGAGATGCGCGGCAAGGGCCGTATCGATCCGGTAGGTCAGGTCGCCTTCCGCCAGCTTGTCGAGACCGAAGGCAAGTGCGGCGACGGCCGATTGCACCTCTGCCGCCTCGGCGGCTTTTTGGGCCTCGCGCTCCTGCCGGTCGCGCTCGGAGAGCGAGCGGTTTGTTTCCGCCTCCTGCTCAAGGCGCTGGCGATCCTGTGCATTGTCGCGGAAAACCGCGATGGCGCCGGCCATCTGGCCGATTTCGTCGCGACGGCCTTCGCCGAAGATCGCCACACCGAGATTGCCCCCCGCCAGCTGGCGCATGGCTTCGCGCAACCGTGTCAACGGTTTGAAGACACCGGCGATGACGAACCAGACCGTGGCCGCGAGTGCTGCCATTGCGAAAGCGGCGATGACCGCATTCGAAACGAGGAGACTGTCCTTTTCCGTCTTGGCAGCCGCCAGCTCGCGGTTGGCCTCCGTAAGCTGAAGCTCGATCAACGCGCCGATCCGCAGGCTGAGCGGGTCGATGACGGTGTAGAGGTCCGTGTCGATGAAATTTTCGAAGGCCGGGCGATCCTGCCGCTGCATGATGTCCTGAAGGTTGTCTATCGCTTTGGCGCTTGCCGTCCTTGCCGCGTCAAACGCATCGGCCAGCATCGTTTCCGCTTCCGTCAGCCTGGTAGCCTCATAGGCGAGCCATTTGGTTTCGATGATCAAAAGGGCATCCGCGACGGCCTTGGCACCTGCGGTCCAGTCGAGTGCGCCGCTGCGCACCTTGTGGGCGGTATCGACGATATTGACCGCATACATGTCGGCGACGGTCTTCAGCTGCGCGACAGGCACCAACCGGTCGGCGACGATCGATTCGGTGCGCTTGGAAATGGAGGTCATTGCGTTGAAAGCGGTCGCGATCATCACGACCATGGAAAGGGCGATCAGAAACAGGCAGGTGAGCAAGCGTGATTTGATTGTCATGGCTCTACTTCTCGGTTGCCGGCAAGGCACGCATCCGCATGCGACGACAGCGCGAAGAAACAGCGCCGGCATTCGACAACGATTGGCCTTGGCAAGGTGGTTATGACGATCGGGCGGGACACAAACCAGGTGGCGCAGGTCCCATCATGGGCATTCGCCAAGTGTCCGCTCTGTCAACAGGAATAACAATTGAAGATTAAGAATACTTAAATTGCAGGTTGTATTTCGGGTTCATTGCACGTTTTATAGGCAAAAGGGTGTCATCGGGGCAAACCTGGCAAGCGCAGCGGCAAACCCGCCTCGCTTGCCAGTTAAAGCGTACATGGTCCTGGCACATCCGCCAGTCTTGCCGCCCTTGCTTCGCGGCCGGGCGGCGCTCTTTCCAGTTGCAGGTGTTACCGGTCGCTGGTTTCCCAGCGCGGGTTGATCCACGGTTCCTGATTGGAGCGGGGCAGGGGCTGTTTGCCGAGAATGTGGTCGGCGGCCTTCTCGCCGGTCATGATCGAGGGACCGTTGAGGTTGCCATAGGTGACATGCGGGAAGATCGAGCTATCGGCGACGCGCAATCCGTCGACGCCGATGACGCGGGTTTCCGGATCGACCACCGCCATCGGATCGTCCTTCGCACCCATCTTGCAGGTGCCGCAGGGGTGATAGGCGCTTTCCAGATGCTCGCGCAGGAAGGCGTCGATCTGCTCGTCGGTCGTCACCCCTTCGCCCGGCTGGATTTCCGGGCCGCGATACTGGTCGAATGCCTGCTGGCCGAAGATTTCGCGGGTGAGGCGGACGCAGTGCCGGAATTTTTCCCAGTCTTCCGGGTGGCTCATATAGTTGAACTGGATGACCGGATCGGCCTTCACGTCGGGCGAGCGCAGCGTCACCGAGCCGCGCGATTTCGAGTGATTGTAGCCGACATGCACCTGGAAGCCGTGGCTCTTGGCCGCCGCCTTGCCGTCATAGGAAATCGCCACCGGCAGGAAGTGGTACTGGATATCCGGCTGCTTGACGCCGGGTGCCGAACGCAGGAAGGCGCAGGCCTCGAACTGGTTGGAGATGCCGAGACCGGATTTGGTGAACATCCACTGCGCGCCCGCAACCCCCTGCCAGAACCACGGCAGCCAGGAATAGAGCGATACCGGCTTTGTCGAAACCTGCTGGAAATAGAACTCCATGTGGTCCTGCAGATTGGCGCCGACGCCCGGCCGGTCGGCCTTCACCGCGATGCCCATCTCCTTCAGATGCGCCCCCGGACCGATGCCCGAAAGCATCAGCAGTTTCGGCGAATTGAACGAGGAGGCCGAGACGATGACTTCGCGATTGGCTTTCACCACCTCGATCTTGCCGCCGCGCTCGATCTCGACGCCGGCGGCGCGGCCGTTCTCGATGACGATTTTTCGCGCATAGCAGCGCAGTAGCTCGACATTCGGCCGCTTCAGCGCCGGCCGCAGATAGGCCGAGGCCGTCGACCAGCGCCGGCCGTTGTGAACGGTCTGCTCCATCAGGCCGAAACCTTCCTGCTTGGAGCCGTTATAATCGTCGGTCAGCTCGAAACCCGCCTGCCGGCCGGCATCGACGAAGGCCTTGAACAGCGGGTTCTTGAAGGAGCCGCGCCGCACATGCAGCGGACCGTCATTGCCGCGCCAGCCATCCTCGCCGCCCTTGGAATTTTCCATGCGCTTGAAATAGGGCAGCACGTCCGCATAGCCCCAGCCCCGCGCGCCAAGCTCTTCCCACTCGTTATAATCTTCCATCGACCCGCGCACATAGACCATGCCGTTGATCGACGACGATCCACCGATCACCTTGCCGCGCGGCGCGGTGATGCGCCGGTTGTTGAGATGCGGTTCGGGCTCGGACAGGTAACCCCAGTTATAACGGCTCATGCTCATCGGCCAGGCAAGCGCCGCCGGCATCTGGATGAACGGCCCGAAATCGCTGCCGCCGAACTCCAGCACCAGCACGGTGTTCTTGCCGTCCTCGGACAGGCGATAGGCGAGTGCGGAGCCTGCGGAGCCGGAACCGATGATGACGAAATCTGCGCTTTGCATGGTGGTGTTCTTTCCTGCTCTGGCATCCGCTGGCTGGTTTTGGTGTCTGCTTACTTTCCTTCCGTCATCCTCTCCTCGGGTTAAACCCGAGGACTGGTGGCGGGGATCCAGCAGCGGCGTGTCCGCGCCGCTAGAGGACTCTTTTCACGCGACGGACGTCGCGTGGCTGGATTCCTGTGACAAGCACAGGAATGACGGGGGTAGGTTTATGCCCCTTCCATGGAGCTTTCCCTCAATACGGCGCCTCGACCTTCCCCATCGCCACATAGACGCTCTTCAGCTCGGTGTAGTGGTTGAGCGCGGCCAGCGAATTCTCCCGCCCGAAACCGGACTGCTTTGAGCCGCCGAACGGGACTTCCACCGGCGCCAGATTATACGTGTTGATCCATAACGTGCCTGCTTCCAGCCGGTCGACGACGCGGTGGGCGCGGGTGAGGTCGGATGTGAAAACACCAGCCGACAAGCCGAACTCGGTGCCGTTGGCGCGGGCGATCACCTCGTCCTCAGTGTCGAAATCGAGCACGCACATCACCGGCCCGAAAATCTCTTCGCGGCAAATGGTCATCTCGTCGGTGACGTCGGCAAACACGGTCGGCTGGATGTAGGTGCCGTCCGCCGACACATTGTTCGGGATGCCGCCGCCAGTCAGCAGGGTTGCGCCTTCCGCCTTGCCGTTTTCGATATAGGCAAACACCTTGTCGAGCTGGGCGCGCGAGACCATCGGCCCGAGCTGGGTTTCCTCGGCCATCGGGTCGCCGATGATGATCTTTTCGGTGCGCTCCTTGAGGCGTGACAGGAATTTCTCCTTGATGCCCTTTTGCACGAAGACGCGGGTGCCGTTCGAGCAGACCTGTCCGGTGGAGTAAAAGTTTCCGAGCATGGCGCCGCCGATGGCGCTTTCGAGATCGGCGTCGTCAAAGACGATCAGCGGCGACTTGCCGCCGAGTTCCATCGTCACGTGCTTCAGCTGCGATGCCGCAGCGCCTGCCACCTTGCGGCCGGTCTCGACGGAACCGGTGAGCGATACCTTGGCGACGTCCTTGTGGTTGACCAGCAGGGGACCTGTCGTGCGGTCGCCCTGGATGACATTGTAGAGACCCTTCGGCAGGCCGGCCTCAAATAAGATTTCGGCGATCTTCAAGGCGCCGAGCGGGGTGTTTTCGGACGGCTTGAACACCATGGCGTTGCCGGCGATCAGCGCTGGTGCGCCCTTCCAGCAGGCGATCTGCTGCGGATAGTTCCAGGCGCCGATACCGACGCAGACGCCGAGCGGCACGCGCTTGGTAAAGGCAAAATCGCTACCGAGCGGGATATAGTCGCCGTTCAAGGCCGCCGCCGCGACGCCGCCGAAGAACTCGAATGCGTCCGCCCCGGAGGTCGGATCGGCGACGATGGTCTCCTGGATCGGTTTACCGGTATCGAGCGTTTCCAGCTCCGACAGTTCGCGGTTGCGTGTCCGCATGATATCGGCGGCGCGCTTCAGGATCCGGCCGCGCGCCGTCGGGCTCATCGCCGCCCATTCGCCCTGCGCGCGCTTTGCTGCAGCAATCGCCTTTTCGACGATGGCAGGCGTGGCGGCATGCAGCCGGGCAATCACTTCGCCGGTGGCCGGATAGATGCTGTCGAAGGCGGCGCCTGCGGTATCCTCGACATATTCACCATCGATGAAGTGGGAAGCTTTGGGTTGGGCTTTCATCTTATTCCCCTCGCGGAAAGCGTTTGGATTCTTCGAGATTGTCGAGATTCATGTGGTTGCGCATATAGCGCTCGGATGCCTTCTGCAGCGGCTGGTGATCCCATGGATAATAGGCACCGTTCCTCAGCGCCTCGTAGACCACCCAGCGCCGCGCCTGGCTTTCGCGCACGGCGGCATCGAAGGCGTCCATGTCCCAGCGGCTGTCGCGCATCGCCTGGAAGGCGCGCAGTGTCGGCGCGTTTGCAGGCACGGTAGCCAGATTGGTCAGTTCCAGCGGATCGGCCTCGAGATCGTAGAGCTGGTCCGGATCGAGCGCGCAGTGAATATATTTCCACTTGCCTTCGCGGATGCCAACCAGTGGCGCATAGGAACCTTCGGCGGCATATTCCATCAGCACAGGTGCTACGCGCTCCTCGCCGTTGATCACCGGCACCAGGCTTTCGCCGTCCGTCCAGGGCATGATCTCGTCCATCGAGATCCCGGCGAGATCGCAGAGCGTCGGCGTCAGGTCGAGATTGGAGGTCGGCGCCAGATGCAGGCCGGGCGTGATGCCGGGGCCGGCGACCATCAGCGGCACGCGGGCCGAGCCCTCGAAGAAGTTCATCTTGAACCAGAGGCCGCGCTCCCCGAGCATGTCGCCATGATCCGAGCAGAACAGGATCAGCGTATCGTCGAGCATGCGGGTGCGCGTCAGCGTATCGACGAGTTCACCGACCTTTTCGTCGAGATAGGAAATATTGGCGAAATAGGCCTGCCGCGAGCGGCGGATGTTTTCCTCGGTTACCGAAAAATTCTGGTAGTCGCAGGCATGGATCAGCCGCTGCGAATGCGGGTCCTGTTCGGCAAGCGCAATCTCGCCGACCTCTGGTAGAAGCTGGTCGCAGCCGTTGTAGAGGTCCCAGAATTTCCGGCGCGCCACATAGGGGTCGTGCGGATGGGTAAACGAGACGGTGAGCGCGAAGGGGCGGCGGGCGTCGTCACCCTGTTCGCGCGATAGCTGGTAGAGCTTCTGGTTGGCCAGAAACGCCACCTCGTCGTCATATTCCATCTGGTTGGTGATCTCGGCCACGCCGGCGCCGGTGACGGAGCCGAGATTGTGATACCACCAGTCGATCCGCTCGCCCGGCTTGCGGTAATCTGGCGTCCAGCCGAAATCGGCGGGATAGATATCCGTCGTCAGCCGTTCCTCGAAGCCGTGCAACTGGTCGGGGCCGACGAAATGCATCTTGCCCGACAGCGCCGTGTAATAGCCGGCGCGGCGCAGGTGATGGGCATAGGTCGGGATCGACGAGGCATATTCGGCGGCATTGTCATAGACCTGCGTCCGGCTCGGCAATTGCCCGGCCATCAGCGAGGCGCGGGCAGGGGCACAGAGCGGCGAGGACGTATAGTTGTTGCGAAAGCGCGCCGAGCGCTTGGCGAGCGCCTTCATATGCGGCGCGTGCAGGAATTCCGCCGGACCGTCGGGAAAGAACTTTCCGTTCAGCTGGTCGACCATGATGATGAGAATGTTCGGCCGGCCTTTGGTCATGCGGCGTTTTCCTGTGTCGAAAGAGCATTCAGGTTGAGCGTGATATAGTCGTCGGTCAGCGCGATGGAGGCGTCCGCCGTCACCGGCGAAGAGCCGAGCGAGCGTCGAATATAAAGCCCGTCGATCATCGCCGCCGTGCCCTCTGCGATGCGTTGCGCATCATCAGCGACACAGAGTGCCTTGAGGCTGGCAACGAGATTGGAACGCAGCCGCCGCGCGTAGATCACCAGGAACCGGCGCGTCTCTTCGGAGCGCTGCGCTTCGGAATAGAAGGCAAGCCACGCCGCAATGGTTTCCGGGGCAAACTGGTCGGCCTGGAAGCTGACGCGCACGATCGCCGACAGGCGTTCGCGGGGCGTCGCAGTGGCCTTGAGCGCCGTCACCGTATCGTCGCGCAATTGCTTCAGAAGGGAACGCACCGTCTCGACCAGCAACTGCTCCTTGCTGCCGAAATAATGATGGGCAAGCGCCGCCGAAACCCCGGCCTGCCGGGCAATGTCGGACATGGTGACCGACAGCGTGCCCTGGCCGCCGATCACATGCAGGGCCGCATCCACAAGCGCCTTGCGGCGCACCGGTTCCATTCCGACTTTCGGCATCGATGTTCCCTCTACTGCCGTCAGTGTATTTTTGATTGAGCCATCAATCAATAAAAAACGGAGGCTGCCACCGAGGATTTTCTTGCCATCGCACCAGGCCCGGTTTCAACTGACCATGGCCACGCCCGGCGGCAGAGCAGGAGGACGCATACCCATGAAATATCTGTTCTCCTCCTGGCAAACATGGGCGCTGCTCTCTGCGGGATTTGCCTCCCTCACTGCCATCTTCGCCAAGATCGGCATTGAAAACGTCAATTTCGATTTCGCCACGTTCATCCGCACGGTCGTCATCCTGCTCGCCATCGGCCTGTTGCTGTCTCTGACGGGGAGCTGGCAGGCACCGGCATCGGTATCGGGCAAAAGCTGGCTGTTTCTGATCCTGTCGGGCCTTGCCACCGGTGCGTCCTGGCTCTGCTATTTCCGGGCGTTGAAAATAGGCAATGTGGCTCAGGTTGCGCCGGTCGATAAACTGAGCGTCGTGCTGGTCGCCGTTTTCGCGGTGTTTTTCCTCGGAGAAAGGCTGTCGGCCGCCCATTGGCTTGGTGTTTGCATGGGCGGCGGCGGCGCGGTGATTCTGGCAATGAAGGTTTGAACGCAAAAATTTACAACCGCGACAGGTATTTTAAAACGTTGTTATTCTATCCAGGATTACATAGGGGCGTGATGAAATATCTGGAGGTTGCATCATGGCTGAAGCCGTTACGATTGCTCTCAGGCCGCCGCTCACGGAAAAATGGGGATGGTTCGTCGCCCTTGGCGTCGCGCTGATCATGAGTGGCGGTATCGCGTTTGGCAATGTCATGGCGGCGACCGTCGCCTCTGTCTACACCCTCGGTATGATCATGCTGGTCAGCGGGGTGCTGCACCTGATGCAGGCCTTTCGCGTCAAGAAATGGGAAAGCGTGTTCTACTGGATGCTGAGCGGTTCCTGCTACACCGTTGCCGGCGTCTTCGCCTTTCTCAATCCGATGCTGGCTTCCGCCGCCTTGATGATGATGATGGCTGTTGCTCTGATCATTGCCGGGACCTTCCGCATCTTGACGGCGCTGACCTTGCGGCCGCTCGCCGGTTTGGGATGGATCGCGCTTGGCGGCGTGGTCACGCTCCTCGCAGGCCTCGTCATCGCAGCCGGCTGGCCGGTCAATAGCCTGTGGATGATCGGGCTGTTCCTGGCCGCCGATCTGGTCATGCAGGGGCTGGCGCTGGTCGCCTTCGGTGTTCTTGCCAAAGGGCAGGACGAGCCCGAAACACAAGAACGGGTCGCCTGCGGCCTCAACTGTCGGCGAGGAGATGTGTCAGGAGATTCAGCATATCCCCCCGCAGGTCTGCAAGGCCCTCGGCCGCCAGCGTTTCAAGCCCGATGAGCGCGCCATAAAGCAGGCGCGCTTTCGCTGCGCCCTGATCCGGCGTGAAACCACCCGCTCCGAAGAGTTCCGCGACATAAGCAAGCCTGTGTGTATCGACGGTTTTAAGCGCACTCGCCGCTACCGTATCGTGGCGGCCCCATTCCCGGATGGCACTTTCAGCGAGCATGCCCCCGTAGGGCAGGCTGCGGTCTCCGGTGGCTTCTTCGACCAGCAATCTCAACCGGTCGCGGGGTGAACCACCCGTTGCGTCGATGTCAGCGATAATCGCGCCGGTGGCCGCGCGAGACCAATGCGCCAGCATCTGCGCCTTCAGATCAGGTACATCCTTGAAATGCCAGTAGAACGATCCCTTGCTGACCTTCAGGTCACGCGCGATCGCTTCGGCCTTGATAGCCTGAACGCCGCCAGCACTCAGTGCGCAAAAAGCGGCCTTGATCCAATCATCGGCAGAAAGGGTGTTTTTTGGTTGCATGGGATTTCCATACGCCAGCGTATTGACGCAATCAAGTCCAGTCGATACATACGCTACCGTATGGTATTGGGGTCTCAATGATGAATAAATGGATTTTTGCGATGAACAAATGGATTTTTGCCGCGGGCGTACTGTCGTCCTTAACCTTTGCAGTACACGTCTTTGCGGGTGGGCCGGATGTTCACGAACCGCTGCTTGCCACCGACCTGTCAGCCTCGCTGAAGACCTATATTTCCATGCTCTGGCATGGTGTAACCGCCGTACTTTTGATCAATAGCGCAGCCCTGTTTGCGGCGGCATTTCATCGGCACCTTGAACGGTCGTTGGTCTGGCCTGTCATCCTGCAATACATTGCCTATGCCGTTCTCTTCGTCGGCTATGGCTTGAGCTACCTCGGCACCGTTTGGACAACACCGCAATGGGTGGTTTTCCTGGTGATTTCGATGCTGGGCGTGGCCGGCTTGCACACCGGCAAGCACGCGCGGGGCTGATGAACACGTACCCTCGCGGAGCCGATTCAACGCATTGATAAAGGGCCGCTAGTCCATTGAATTGAATCCGGTTTCTCTGCCTTTTCCTCAACAAAGAGGGCCGCCGCCGGTCCGCCCGGCGGTGGTCTGTTAAATAAAACGCGGAACGCTAATGAAATCATTGATTTCATGGTTAGATTTCGAGATGAGCCTCGTACTCTTCTGGGTTGAGGGTCCGTCATCAATCTTTCACAAAAGCTTCATCTTGGGGCAAGACTTCGTTGAGGGTTGGTGACGATTCTGGCGCGGCTATTCCAATTCGTGTTCCAGGAGCCCCGCATGTCCGCCGTCCCCGCCGAAATGCTGTCCCTGCGCCGTTTTGGCGACGACCAGGTCGTCACGCTGGCCAAGCTCGCGATCGAAAATGCCTTCCAGCCGATCGTCGAGATCGCCACCGGCGCGGTGTTCGGTTACGAGACACTGATGCGCGGCTTCGAGCGGCTGGGCTTCAAGTCGCCGCTCGAACTGCTCGACAAGGCGGAGGAAGCAGGCCAGCTTCTGGCGCTGGAGCACATGATCAACACCCGTGCCTTTGCCGCTTTTGCCGGTCTGGCGGATTTTTCCTCGCGCACCCTGTTCGTCAATTTCGACAGCCGGTTGATCGGCCTGGAAGGCGATCTCGTCGAGCGGCTCGGCAATCACCTGAAACGCGCCAACATTCCGCCGTCGTCGATCTGTTTCGAGCTGTCGGAGCGGTTCGACAGCGGCAAGATGCCGGATTTTTCCGGTCTAGTGAAACGACTGCGGCTGGCCGGTTTCAAGCTGGCGATCGATGATTTCGGCGTCGGCTTCAACGGCTTGAAACTGCTCTGCGACCAGCCGGTGGACTATCTGAAGATCGACCGGCATTTCATTTCCGGTATCGAATCCAGTCCCCGCAAGCGCCACATGGTGCGCCACACGGTCAACACCGCCCATGTTCTGGGCACCCGTGTGATCGCTGAGGGTGTCGAGACCGAAGCGGAATTCGCCACCTGCCGCGATCTCGGCTGCGATCTGGTCCAGGGCTATTTCGTCGCCCGCCCGACCGTGCATTTCGCCGATCTGCAGCCGGCCTATCCGCATCTGGAACAGACCGCCGGGGCGAGGCGCCAGTCGAGTTCGCTCGATAGCATCCTCATCCGCAAGCAGATCGAGCAAGTGCCGGCGCTGCGCGAAAACGACGACCTGGATTCGGTGTTCGAGCTGTTCCGCCGCTCGCCGCAGCGTAGCTTCTTTCCGGTTCTGAACGCCAATGGCGAGCCGCGCGGCGTGCTGCATGAATATCACGTCAAGGAAATGATCTATCATCCCTTCGGCCGTGATCTCCTGAAAAACCATCTCTATCAGCGCCATATCTCGCATTTCGTCAGCCCGGCGCCGATCGCCGATCTCGAGACGCCGGCCGATGAAATGCTGAAAATCTTTGCCGGCATGGACGGCAGCGACTGTGTGATCCTGACGGAAAACATGCGCTACGCCGGCATCCTCTCGGCGGCATCGCTGCTGAAGATCATCGGCGAAAAGCAGTTGAAGACGGCGCAGGAGCAGAACCCGCTGACCGGCCTGCCGGGAAACCGCGCCATTCGCGACTATGTGCAGGGCGCCGTGCTCGATGCCGACGAAGCGCGCTATTTCTGCTATTGCGATTTCGACAGCTTCAAGCCTTTCAACGATCACTATGGCTTCCAGAAAGGCGATCTGGCCATCTCGCTGTTTGCCGCCCTGATGCGCCGCCACTTCATCGGCGAGGAGAAGTTTCTCGGCCATGTCGGCGGCGACGATTTTTTCATCGGTGTCGGCGGCTGGACGCGCGAGGAGGTCACAGGTGTACTGTCCCGCGTCCTGTCGGAATTCCGTAGCGACGTGCGCCAGCTCTATTCGCCGGAACACCGCGAGGCCGGCTACATGACCGGCCACGGCCGAAGCGGCGAGACCACGATCTTTCCGCTGATGCGATGCTCGATCGCGGTGCTCATCCTGCCGGAAGGCTTCGTCTTCTCCGACGCCCAGGCCGTCAGCGCCCGCATCGCCGAGATCAAGAGCCTTGCCAAGGACAGCGATGACGGCCTGGTTTTCGAGACATTTGGCGCGGCCCAGAGCTAATCCGGTCATTCCATTTCGAAACGAGAACGGGCTCGACCCCATCATGGGTCCCAGCCCGTTTCTGCATGACCCCGAAGCGTCTGGGCGCTACCGGGTACGCTCATGCTACGGTGTGATCGCCGTTGCCTGATTGTGCTTGCCCATCGTCCCTTTTTGGTGCTGTATTGGGTTTGGCCATCGCATCGCTGCCAGCTGCAGTGAAACCGTCCGCAGCGCGGTGCGGCTGGGGAACCGCCCGCGGCTTCCGGTTTCGGGTGTGATGTTTGGCCCGGCTTTTCACCGTTTCAAACTCAAGAAACGCAATGTTTGCAGGGTTTTGGATGGCGTAGCTTTGCCATGATGCAATGCAGAAAGTCGCGCCTTGCCCGAAAAATTCACTTTATATCTTATTTACTGACAACTGTATTCCCAGATAAAATATTTCGGATGTTCGGCACCAGGATCTTCGCCCTGCTCAGGATCACGACTTAAATACATATTTCCTAACGAAGAAACGCCCCTTCGGCAGCTGTTTTTTATCAGAAGTGCTACCATCTTGAAAACCTGCAAGTGGCGATTACGAAATGACATTGCAGCTAACGGGCCGTTATATTTTTCCTCGTTATGAATTACTTCAATCCGCCGCTTTTCTGCGCCTGAAGAAGCGATATTATAATTGAATATGGAGCCGCTAATCCGCGTACTGCCGCGCTTTATTGTGTCGGCGGCATTCGCTGGGTAGGTTATGAGGCCAGCTAACAATATGAGCAGAGACGCAAGTCGCTTCATTTGCAATGTCCGGTTTGATGATGCGGAGGAATGTAACGATAAGATATCCAGAATCAACGCCAAGGATAACTGACTACAATGTTTTGCTTCTTCAATGTCTATCCAGTCTCAAGATCGGATCGGTTTTGGCGGTCATCGACATCAATGCGGTTCCGGTTGTGAAATCGATGCGCCCCGGTAATCTTGAAACAGCTCCCGTTAAAAAGTTGGCTTTTTGCCGATTTTGCCCCAATTCATAGCGAGCGCAACCGGGCCCCATGATTGTGACCAGCGGCGCAGATGAAATCGACACTTGCAAGGAGAACACCGTGACGCTGCCGACCGAAATGACCTATGTCGATCTTCCGTCACCCGGCGGCCCGGAAAAGATGGTTTTGGCACGCGGTCCGCTGCCGGAGTTGAAACCCGGCGACGTTCTGATCCGTGTCGAAGCGGCGGGCGTCAACCGTCCGGATGTTTTGCAGCGGCTCGGCATGTATCCGCCGCCGCCGGGCGCAAGCCCGATCCTCGGGCTGGAAGTGGCCGGCGAAGTCGTGGCCATGGGCGAGGGGGCCGAAGGGTTCATCGTCGGCGACAAGGTCTGCGGACTTGCCAATGGCGGCGGTTACGCCGAGTTCTGCGCGCTGCCGGCGACGCAGGCTATGCCCTGGCCGAAGGGCTATGACGCAGCCCGCGCGGCAGCGCTTCCGGAAACCTTCTTCACCGTCTGGGCCAATGTCTTCCAGATGGCCGATCTGGTCGAAGGCGAAAAGATCCTCATCCATGGCGGTTCCAGCGGCATCGGCACCACCGCCATCCAGCTTGCCCGCGCGTTCGGCGCCGAAGTCTTCGTGACGGCCGGTAGCAAGGACAAGTGCGAGGCCTGCGTGTCGTTGGGTGCCAAGCGGGCGATCAATTACCGCGAGGAGGATTTCAAGCCGGTCATTCTCGATGAAACCGGCGGACGCGGCGTCGATGTCATTCTCGACATGGTGGGCGCTCCCTATTTCGACCGCAACATCGGCTGCCTCGCCAAGGATGGCCGCCTGTCGATCATCGCCTTCCTCGGGGGCGCTACCGTCGAAAATGCCAATATCGCTGCCATTCTCGGCAAGCGCCTGCACATCATGGGTTCCGCCATGCGGCCGCGCACGGCATCCGAAAAGGAATCGATCCGCGACGATCTGGAGGACAATGTCTGGCCGTTGCTGGAAGATGGCGACATCGCACCGGTGATGCACGCGGTCGTGCCGTTTGCGGAAGTCGTCGAGGCACACCGCCTGATGGAGGCTGGCGACCACATCGGCAAGATCGTTCTGACGGTCTAAAGTCTAATACCAAGGATCGATGATATGAACCCGTAGGATCGGCTCGATCTTCGTTTCCGGCCAGGAGAGGTTCGCAGCCACGATGCCTTCGCATCGTGCAAGAGCCTCGACGCCGCCGGAGACGAAGAGAAGCCGACCGGAGGTGGCCTCTACTGGCCTTTCGGCGTTGTTGCGATCCTTGCACGATGCGCAAGCATCGTGGCTGCGGACCGCGCCTAGCCGAAAGACCAGTAGAGGCCATCCTATGGGTTCCTATCATCGATCCTTGGTATAAAGCGGCGCGCTCTTGCAATCGGCAAGAATCGGATTACCTTTACCTTGTCTTCAATTGAACGAAAGGAAGGTGATCCAGTGTCTAATGAGATTTCAAACCTCGTAACAGGCATGGAAGTTGTCGTGATCGGAACGAGGCAGCCCTCGATCTGAACCCGCCTTCCTGCGGGTCGTGTCTCTGAGAAGATACGGTCCGGGCCTCTTACCTGGCCAAAACTCATGGAGGGCCGCTGCGTAGCGGCCCTTTTTGTTTGTCTGATGCAATGTCGCTGGGATTGTATGTCGCTCTATCGGTAGATGTCTCGGCGATTTCCAATTTCGAGAACCAGCACGATCAGTTTATCATCTTTGATTTCGCACAACAGACGATGGTCGCCGACGCGGTAACTCCAATAATGCTTCAGCGGGCCGGTCAGCTGTTTGCCAAGTTGACGAGGATTTTCAGTCGCAGCAAGCCTGTTCGAAAGAAAAGAAAGGATGCGAACTGCGGCTTGCTTGTCGAGATTGTTGATATTTTTTCGCGCTCTTGCCGTGATTTCAATCGTCCAGGCCAAGGTCTTTCCTTACCTCGGCCAGAGAATAAACAGCTTCCTCTCCGCTTCGAACGCGCGCGGCAATGTCCGTGGCGAGATTGTAGTCTCGCATATCCTCAAGGCCTTGCTTTATGAACTGATGGACATGGAATTCCTTGCTTTGCCCCGTTTCGCGGGCCAGCTGCTCCAGTTGCTTTTCGGCAGCGTCAGAAAGGCGAATGGAAAGCGTCATTGGATTTCTCCGAAAGTATCTTGCCTTCTCTCTAGCATAAATCGAGGCCTCGTTCGAGCGGTGTCTCGCGCTTGAGGATTGAGTTTGCTTGCCTCTTCAGATGCCGAACCGCCCCAGCGCCGGTATCTTGATCGCCGGGCGCATCACGTCAAAACCTGCCACCAGCCCCATGAAATGGACCTCGAACCCGCTGCGTAAACCTGCTGAAATCCCAAGCAGCCCATAGAGCGTCGCGTGCATGTCCATCCCGTCGGCATCGACTGAAAACAGCTTGCCCTGCGGCAGATAATCACGGCCGACGGCATCCGGCGGCAGCACTGCGCCGAATTCGGGGACCGAGCGCAGCACATGGGCGACGAAGGTGTTGGAATTCGGCCCGGGCCAGATCCGGTAGGCGCCGGGCGTCGAATAGGGATAGGACCGGATCGCCTGCTCGACCTTCGGGATGAGCCGTACCGCGTCCTCGCCCTTGATGCTGGTCACCAGCCTCGGCGCGTTCGAGTACCAGCGCGCATCGGCCGGATATCCGTTGCGGCGGATCGGCGAACCCCAGCCGACCTTGTCGTAGCGGTTATAGGCCGTGTCGCCCTGTCCCTTGGTGACGATCCAGGAATGGCTGGCGACGGCACCCTTCATGCCGCCGGTCGCGGCGGAAAAGATGTAGATCGCGGCGTCCTGATCCTCCTGCGGCTTCGGCAGGATATGGGCCGACGACCAGTCCGCCTCCCGCCAGCTGACGGGCCTTTCCTTGACATACCACCAGCCGGCCGAGGCCAGTGCGGGCAGCAGATAGACGAACAGGATGGCAAGAAACAGCCTGCGAAGAAATTTCATGGGCGGGTCCGGGTTTTGCGTTGCTTTGTCTTGGTCTAAAGACAGGGGAGAAGTTGGATTTTTGAGGGCACAACCATGTCGAACCCGGTTCTTGTTGAAGTCACGCGCGGCAATCTGGTCGAAAGCCGCCATCGCGGCATGGTCATCGTTGTCGATGGCGATGGGAAGACCGTGTTTTCGCTCGGCGAGACCGATACAGGCGTCTTTCCCCGCTCGGCCTGCAAGGCCATGCAGGCGCTGCCGCTGATGGAGACAGGGGCTGCCGATGCCTATGGTTTCGACAAGCGGGCCTTGGCGCTCTCCTGCGCCTCGCACAATGGCGAGCCGGAACATGTGGCGCTCGCCGCCGAAATGCTGGCGGCAGCGGGCAGGGACGTCTCGACGCTCGAATGCGGGTCCCACTGGTCGATCAACCAGGACACGATCGTCAGCCAGGCGCGCTTGCTCGAGCACCCGACGGCACTGCACAACAATTGCTCCGGCAAACATGCCGGTTTCATCTGCGCCTGCTGCCACAGCGGCGAAGAGCCGGCAGGCTACGTCACCTACGATCATCCGTTGCAGCGCGAAATCCGCGGCGTCATGGAAAGCCTGACCGGGGCGGCTCTCGCCCACGACAATTGCGGCACCGACGGCTGCTCGATCCCGACCTATGCGGTGCCTTTGAAGGGCCTTGCCCACGGCTTTGCCAAGATGGCGACCGGTAGCGGCCTGGAGCCGCTGCGCGCCAAGGCCTCCAAACGCCTGATTGAAGCCTGCATGGCCGAGCCCTTCTACGTTGCCGGCAGCAAGCGCGCCTGCACGCGGCTGATGCAGACGGCGCCCGGCCGCATCTTTGCCAAGACCGGTGCCGAAGGCGTGTTCTGCGCCGCCATTCCGGAAAAGGGCATTGCGATTGCGCTCAAATGCGAGGACGGTGCCACCCGCGCCGCCGAAGCCATGGTCGCCGCCACGCTCGCCCGCTTCTTTACGGACGAGCCGGAATTGCACCAAAACCTGATGGCGCAGGCCAACCATTCAATGAAAAACTGGAACGGCATCCATGTCGGCGACGTCAGGGTGACCGGCGCTTTTGCGGCCTGAGTGCCGCCTTGAAAGCCATAACGCAATGCGTTATAGTTGGTCATGATCAAGAGTTTTGCTGATCGTGAAACCGAAGGTATCTGGAACGGACGGCGCAGTCGCAGGCTGCCTGTTGAAATTCAGGTGATCGCACTGCGAAAGCTGCGATTGATCAATGCCGCTAACAGTGTGAACGACTTGCGCATTCCTCCAGGAAACCGGCTAGAAATGCTGAAAGGCAATCGTTCGGGGCAGTATTCCATCCGGATCAATGATCAGTGGCGCATCTGTTTTACATGGCAGGAAGGTGAGGCAAACGATGTCGAAATCGCGGATTATCATTGATAGCGATCTCCTGGCTAATCCGCATCCGGGCGAGATCCTGCTGCAGGACTTTCTGGTGCCGATGGCGTTGAGCCAGAACGGTCTGGCCCGCGCCATTCACGTACCGCCACGCCGGATCAATGAAATCGTGCTTGGAAAGCGGATCGTGACGGCCGATACCGACCTGCGGCTCGCCCGCTATTTTGGGCTGTCCGAAGGGTTTTTCCTGCGGTTGCAGACGGACCACGACATCATGGAGACGCGGCGGGAGTTGGGTAGTGAGCTTGATCGCATCACGCCAAGGGCGGCCTGACCCTCACGCCTCGATGATCCGCACTGCCTTTTCCCGGTAGGGCGCGGTTGTCTCCGGTGCCATACCGGCGGGCATGATCAGGGCTGTGATGTCCTCGATGCCGGCAATGTGGTGTGGCGAGACGGCGCCGAATTTTTCCTCAGTCAACAGTGTCAGCGTTTCTACCGAGCGGGCAGCAATGGCGCGCTTGATGGCGGCTTCCTCGTAATCTCCGGTCGAAAGCCCGTGGGCGGGATGGATGGCGGTGGCGCCGAGGAAGAAGATGTCGGGCCGCAGCATGCCGATTGCCGCAAGGGCCGCAGCGCCTGTTGAAACCATCGAGTGCTTGTAGAGTTTCCCGCCGATCAGGATGACCTCGGCGCGGTGTTTTTCCAAAAGTGCCGCAATCGCCGGGCTGTGCGTGGCGATTGTCAGCGTCATCTCGCGCGGCAGGGCGCGCACCAGTTCGGCATTGGTCGTGCCGCCGTCGATGAAGATCAGGTGTCCCGCCCGCACCAGTTCCGCGGCCTTGCGCCCCAGCCGCTTCTTGACGTCGGTGGAGATCGTCTGGCGGGTTTCGAGATCCGGCAGCGGTGGCGTCACCGGCAGCGCGCCGCCATGCACCCGCTTCAAAAGACCCGCCGCCGCCATGTTGCGCAGGTCCCGCCGGATCGTGTCTTCCGACAGCGCAAGTTCCAGCGCCAGTTCGCCGGCCACGATCTGCCCGTCGCAGGCCAGTCGCGCCGAGATCAGTGCCCGCCGTTGGGAAGTCAGCATTTCAGTCTCCAAATCACATCTTGACTCTGCATGATATTGCATGATGTATCACGAAATATCTAGAATTATCTGGACATTTCGTGCAAATAACGGAGAAGAAACATGCTGATTTTGATTGCCGGGCCGTATCGCTCGGGTACTGGCGACGACCCGGAGAAGATGGCTGCGAACCTCAAGCGGCTGGAAGCGCCGTCGCATGCGCTGTTTGAGGCGGGCCATGTTCCGATGATCGGCGAATGGGTGGCGCTGCCGATCTGGCATGCGGCGGGCGGCCGTAAGGTTGGCGACGACCTCTACGAGCAGATTTTCCATCCCGTTGCCGGGCGGCTTCTGCAACTGTGTGAGGCTGTCCTGCGTCTGCCGGGCGAAAGCAAGGGCGCCGACAATGACGTGCGGATTGCCCGCAAGCGCGGTATTCCCGTCTATTTCCGGCTTGAGGATGTGCCTGCTCCGCTCTGACCACAATGGCGTGATCGGCCGCAAAACCGGCTGGCGAACGTCCGGCGCGATTGTTATCACTTGCGCCGGAAAGCCGGACTGTTGCCGGTTAAGGAAGGAGAGAGACATGCTGAAGCTGTATTTCACGCCGGGAACTTGCTCGTTGGCATCGCATATCGCGCTTGAAGAATCCGGCGCGGCCTATGAGGCGCAAAGCATTGATTTCGGCAAGCAGCAACAGCGTGCGCCGGAGTTCCTGCGCGTCAATCCCAAAGGCCGCGTTCCAGCGCTGGTGACCGATCGCGGCATTGTCACCGAAACTCCCGCTATCCTTGCCTATATCGGGCAGAGTTTTCCGGATACGCCGGTCGGCGTCCCGAAGGATCCGTTTGAATTCGCGCGTATCCAGGCTTTCAACGGCTATCTCAGCTCGACTGTGCATGTCGCGCACGCGCACAAGCGCCGCGGCAGCCGCTGGGCGGATGATCCGGCAGCGATCGAGGCCATGACGCTGAAGGTCGCCAGCAATATGAGCGAGTGCTTCGATCTCATTGAAAACTCCTTGTTTTCAGGCCCTTGGGTGATGGGAGAGGCGTATTCCATTGCGGACCCCTACCTCTTCACGCTGGCCGGCTGGCTGGAAGGGGACGGCGTTGATCCGCAGCGCTTTCCGAAAGTCTACGCGCACAGCCAGCGCATGGCCGAGCGTCCGGCCGTTAAAAAGGTCCTGTCCATCGCTGCCGGCTAAACGTGATGTGTCCCAGATGCAACGAAACCGGCGGCAAGGCGCTTGGGTGCCTTCTGCCGCCAGGCGGCGATCAGCCTTTCTGTCAGGTCCCGGTCGCTGATGACATCAAGCCGGACCAGCATGGCCGGCCAACCCCTGTAGTGGTCGGTTTCGAAATAAAGCTCAGGCGCCAGCTCGATCAGCATGTCTTTCTCTTCGCGGGCGCACATCACGACGAGAATACCCGTCTCCTTCATCCGCACGAAACTCTTGCCCCGGACCTCTAGCGCAGGCGTTCCGTAGCAGGTGCTGACCGTCACCTCCGCAAGGCCCGCGGCCTGCGCGAGCCGCGTTACCCGCTCGAAATCCGTTTCATGATTGCCGGTCATCGTCTTGCCCGCTGATCGCAGGCAGTGTCCTATGAAAGAGAACCCGGTTCAAGGGCCTGAGAGGTGGGTGTCAGGCAGGGCAGGCCCCGCCGGGCTGCCGTGGCGCCAGGCGAACCGAGTTGCCTGGAAAAGGCAGGTCGCCGAGTTCGCGCGTATCCATCCGGGCAATGTCCGGGTGGCGCAGCGGGTCGCGTGACCAGCTTGCCTGCGTGTCATCGTCTGCGGGGGCGGGAAGCAGCCGGTCGAGTATGGAGAAAATCTTCAACATGGCATCACCATCCTTCCTGGATGTTTGCATGATCCTCCTTGTTGGCAACAATTTCAATTGAGATTGCGGCGCAGCTGCTATAGAAAAACTATATGAAAGACCTGAGCAGCATTCACCTGAACGGATTGCGCGCCGTCGAGGTTGCCGGCCGTCTCGGCTCGCTGCAGGCGGCGGCCGGCGAGCTTGGCGTCACCATCGGCGCGGTCAGCCAGCAGATCATCAAGACCGAGAAGCAGCTTGGCCGCGTCCTCTTCGAGCGGACGCCGCGCGGTCTGGCCGCCACACCATTTGGCGAGAGTTTTCTACAGCGCCTGACAGCCGGTTTCGAAACGCTGGATCAGGCCGTTGCGTCTGCAAAGAGGCGGGACGAGAAGATCCTGACGATCTCGGTCGCCCCGGTGTTCGCGGCACGGTGGCTGGTGCACCGGCTGGATCGCTTTACCGAGAAACATCCCGATATCCGCCTGCGCATCGATGCGACGACGGCGCTGGTCAATCTGGAACGCGCCGGCGTCGATATCGGCATCCGCGTTGGCGCCGGTAACTGGCCGGGCGTCAAGGCTGAGCTTCTGCTGGCGCAGGAGGCCTTTCCGGTCTGTTCGCCAGCCATTGCAGAAAAACTGAAGGAGCCGGCGGACATTCTGAAAATCCCCGCCGTTATCGACGGACATTCTACGCTCAGCTGGGAGATGTGGCTGCGCGAGGTCGGCCTGTCGGGGGAGCAGATGGTGACGCGGCATGTCTTCAACGATGCCTCGCTCTGTCTTGATGCGGCGATTGCCGGGCAGGGCGTGATGCTCGCCTGGCAGACGCTGGCCGCCTATTCCCTGATCGAGAAGCGGCTGGTTATGCCTTTCCCCGTCCGCGCCGCGACGGGGTTCGCGCATTATTTCGTCACGCCACCATCCCGCCGCGAAACCAAGACGGTTGCCGCGTTCAAGCAATGGGTGCGTGACGAAATTGCCGGGAGCATGCGGCGTCTGGGTTTCGAATAGCGTCAGGCGGCCTGCGCTTCCTTGCGCCGTCCGGCCATCATCGCTTCATAGGCAGGCCGGGCATGGCATCGGCCAAGCCAGGCTTTGACGGCTGGGTATCGGTCGAACAGATAGGTCTCGCTCATCGCGTAGCGCAGCACTTCCGCAAGGTTGAGATCGGCGACGGTAAAACGGTTGCCGACCACATAATCCTGCGACTGCAGGTGCTGTTCGAGGCGTGTCATCGGACGCTCCAGCCCCGTCACGCAGGCGGCGATCAAAGCCTTGCCGTCCGGGGTGTTTTCGGCCGACGTGTCATAGGTCAGGACGATCTTGACGCTATGCGGCTCGACCTCGGTCGCCGCCCACAATGTCCAGGCGGTCATTTCGCCCTCTTCGCGCACATTGGCGCCGGCCAGCGGGCCGCCATGTTTGCGGGCGAGATAAAGGTTGTTGGCCAGCGATTCCGCCAGCACCAGCCCGTCATCCTCGATCGCGGGGATCAGCCCCATCGGGTTGACCGCAAGAAACGCCGGCGACTTGGTGTTGATCTGTGCCCCGGGGGCCAGCGGGTCGGCAAGCAGCCGTGCCTGGATCACCGGCACGGACTGGAACGGAATGCCCAGTTCCTCGGCCATCCAGTAGTTGCGCGACGCGCGCGAGCGGTACACTCCGTAGATCGTCAGCATATCTGTCCCCTCTGTTGAATTTTCGCCGCAAACTAGGGCAAGCGCGCCGGGGCTTGAAGCGCATGACGGTGATATCAGACATGAAATCTTTTGATGTAACCGGTGTTAGGCGGCGCGGTTGCCGGTGAGGGTCAGATGCGCGAAGGCCTCGCTTCCACCGGTCAGCAGATCGCCCGTTGCCTTGTCGTTCCAGCGGTAGCCGAGGATGGCGCCGTCCTTGACGTCCTGAAACAGGTTGTTGGCAATGAGCGCCGTACCGGCCCCCTCGACCACCGTGACCACGCAGCCGGAACCTGCGCCGCGCACCAGATTGCCGGTCGCGACGATGCCGCGCATATAGGGTCCCCAGCCGAGCATCAGCCCCCATTTCGGCGCGTTCTCGATGACATTGCCCGAAATCACCGTATCCGCCTCTGCCGCGATGCCGAAGCCAAAACCCGCACCGTCATGCACATAGGGGCCATCGAGATGCAGGTTGCGGACGATATTGCCGCTGACGGACGCCAGCCTGCCGCCGTCGTCGAAATTGACGATCAGGATGCCGTTGGCCGCGCCGTCGATCAGGTTGCCGGAGACGATTGCGCCCTGAAAGCCGAACTCGGAATAAATGGCCGTTTCGCCGGAGCGCAGGCACTGGTTGCCGGAAATCTGCACATTGGTGGCGGCGTTGGCGCGGATGGCGGAAAAGGCGCAGTCGGAAACGTGATTGTCGGTGACCATCACATTCCAGGCGCGAAAAATGTTGATGCCATTGCCGTTTTCGCCGGTGCCGCCATCCTTTGCGGCAATTCGAAACACCCGGTTGCCGCTCACCATCGTGCCGTCTTCCCCCGGCTGCCACCGGTGCACGAGGATGCCGCCATTGCCGCAGTCGGACACCGTGTTGGCGGTAATGGCCAGCCGTTGGCTCTCCACCGCGTAGAGGCCGGAAAAGGCGGCTTGCGAAATGCTGTTGCCGGTGATCCGGCCGCCGCAACGCTCGGCATGGATGCCGTGTCTGGCGGAGCCGGTAATCGTGCAATTGTCGATGGTAAGATCGGCGATATCGCGCAGGTTGAGAAGGCCCTGTACATTATCCCCCAGCGCGCTGTTGCCGCCATCCAGAACAAGGTCCGCAAGAGTGAGTTTGGTCAGGGTTTCACCGGAGATAAACCGGTCGCCGCCCGCATGGATCAGGCGGGTCTGGCCGGGCATGCCGCTGAGCCACAGGTTGTCGGGCAACGAAATATCCGACAGCCGGTAATCCCCGGCTGGCAAAAAGACCGGCATTCTCTTTTCGGCCGCCTCCCGGAAAAGCCGGTTGATCGCGTCGCTCTGATCCCCGGCTTTGCCGGGTTCGACCCCATAGCCCGAAATGTCGATTGTGCCCCTCAAACCGTTTTGCGCCGGCTTGAGGGGGGATGCGATAGCGGCGGCAGAGGTCATCGAGGCGATCGAAGACAGGAACAGACGTCTGGTGAGCATGGCGAATCCTTTCCGCGCGCCAAGCATAGACCATGCCAGAGCGGGATGCGCCGGAATGATACGGTGCCCCGCGCTGCACTATCCTTGGTTGATGTTCTGAAAATAATGTCCGTTATGCGTTTATTTTGCACGTTGTCTTTAGGGAAGAATAACTTCTGGATGTTAGAAAACAGTTGGGGAACGAGGGGAAGACAGCGCGAACGGTGCATCCGTCCTTGGAGGCTTGCGTGACGAAGAAATTTGACCGCTACCGAAGGGACAGCGGGGCGAGAATCGCCAGCAACGAAGACACGCAGCGATTGCTTGCAGCAAGCCAGCGGCTTGCCGCAGAAGTCTCGCGCATGTTCGGCCCGGAACCCGACATCGCCGATCGCCACTATTGGCTCGAGACGATGGTGAACCATATTCCCGACTACATCTATGCCAAGGATCGCAATGGCCGGTTCCTGATTGCCAATCAGGCGACCGTCACGGAAAACGGCTTCCGCGAAGCCCACGAGATCATCGGCAAGTCCGATTTCGATATCCATACGCCAGAAAACGCCAGCTATTTTGCCGAGGCAGAGCGGCGGGTGATGGAAACCGGCGAGCCGGTATTCGGTATCGAAGAGCTGAATGTCGTCACCAAGGAAGAGCGCTGGTTGATGACGTCGAAGGTGCCGTTACGCGACAAGCAGGGGGTGACCATCGGTATCGTCGGCGTGTCGCGCGATATTACCGACCTCAAGAAGTCGGAACGCCTGCTTCTCGGGCAGGCTCGCCTGCTGGAGCTGATCGCCAAGAGCACACCGCTGAGCGATTTCTACCATGAGCTGATCCTGATGATCCAGGCGCATCTGCCGGGGATCATCGGGTCGATCCTGCTCCTCTCGCCGGATGAACGCCATCTTCTGACCGGTGCGGCCCCCGGGCTCGACAGCGCCTTTTGCGCGGCGATCCATGGCGTTGCCATCGGCCCGAAGGTTGGCTCCTGCGGCACCGCCGCCTGGCGTGGCGAGCCGGTTTTCGTCGCCGATATCCTGTCGGATCCGCTATGGGAAGACTATGCCGATCTGGTGCGGCCGTACGGCTACCGGTCCTGCTGGTCGATGCCCATCCGCTCCTACCAGGGCAACGTGCTCGGCACCTTCGCGCTCTATTCGCACGAGGTCGGGGTTCCCTCCGCCGAACACAAGGACCTGATCTCGATGGCGGCGCATCTGGCCGGCATTGCCATCGAGCGCCGCCAGTCGGAAGAGCGTATCCAGTTCATGGCGCATCACGATGCCCTGACCGGTCTTCCCAACCGGACGATGCTCGACGAGCGTGTCGCCAGTGCCCTGCAGCAAGCCCGCACCAGTGGCCAATGGGTGGCGCTGGCTTTCCTTGACCTTGATAATTTCAAGCTGATCAACGACACGCTCGGCCACCATGCCGGCGATGAACTGCTGCAGGTCGTGGCGCGGCGGATGCTCGCCTCTGTGCGCAAGTCGGACATGATCGTGCGCGTTGGCGGCGACGAGTTCATCATTCTGCTCAATGGTCTGCCGCCCGAAAACGCGGTGATGCTGTCCCGGCTGGAGACCATTCGCACCGCCATCGGCGCTCCGGTGGTGCTTGGCGGGCGCACCCTGCAGGTCAGTTGTTCGATGGGTGTCGTCTGTTATCCCGATCATGGCCAGACGGCGACCGAGCTTTTGGCCAATGCCGATTCCGCCATGTACCGGGCCAAGGAAGCCGGCCGCAACAATCTGCAGGTGTTCGATGCGGAGATGGCGGCAATGGCGCATGAGAAGCTGCTGCGGCATGAGGAGTTGCGCGACGCGGTCACCCGTGGCGAATTCGTGCTGCATTACCAGCCGCAGATGAACCTGAAGACGGGCCGGATTTTTGCCGCTGAATCGCTGCTGCGCTGGCAGCACCCGCAGCGCGGGGTGATTTCTCCGGCCGATTTCATTCCGCTGGCCGAGGAAACCGGAATGATCGTGCCCATCGGCGATTGGGTGCTGAATGAAGCCTGCCGCCAGAACAAGGCCTGGCAGGATGCCGGCCTGCCGCCGATCGTGGTCAGCGTCAATGTCTCCGCCCGCCAGTTCAAGGAGCGCAACTGGGTATCGCGGGTCGCCGCCGCACTGGAAGACACCAGGCTGGAGGCCTGTTATCTGGAGTTGGAGCTGACCGAGAGCCTGATCATGCGGGACGTCGCCTCCGCGGTTGCCACGATGCACGAACTGGAGGCGCTCGGCGTCCACCTCGCGATCGACGATTTCGGCACCGGCTATTCCAGCCTCAGCGCGTTGAAGAGCTTTCCGGTGCGCCGCCTGAAGATCGACCGTTCTTTCGTTCAGGACATTCCGGGCGATGCCGATGACCGGGCGATCACCGGCGCGATCATCTCGCTGGCGCAGAAATTGCAGATGCAGGTCATTGCCGAGGGCGTGGAGACCCGGGAGCAGGCCGATTTCCTGGCGGCAAGCGGTTGCGACGATGTTCAGGGTTATCTCATCAGCCGGCCGGTCGCTGCCGCTGCCTTCGTTCCCTTGCTGTGTGGGTCGGTCTGAGCCGGTTTCTGTGTCGTTTTTGCATCGCTTGGCAGACCTCGCGCAGTCGTGACCGGCTGCAAGGGCCACAAGCCCCGATCCAGCCGCAATTGCCATACTTGTGGCAAGAGATCGGTATTTCCTGCCGGGATACACTGCTGCGCGGGCATGAGCCGCGCCTTCGTCAAATGCGTCAACGGAATATACAGAATTCAATGACCCTCCCAAAAGCTCTCTCCCGCCGGCAGTTCCTCAATATGTCCGGGCTTGCTGTTGCCTCCGCCGGCCTGGCAGGCTGCACGTCGTCGATGAACACCGACCGTTTTCGTGCAGAAACCGCGCCCTACTTCCGCAATCCGGCGCTTGAAGGCCGCTTCTCCGATCCGCGCTATGGCGCCGAGCTGGAAGGCCCGGTCGGCGATGGCATGACCCCGACGGGCCTGCCCTTGCAATCAGCCTATTACACCGAGATGTACGGCCCGAAGTTCGACGGCGGCTTTACTATTCCGGCCATTCCCTATCAGCAGATCGATGCCCGCTTCTATCGCCAGGAGGTCGACAATACGTTCGGCGAACGTCCCGGCACCATCATCGTCGATACCGGCGAGCGTTTCCTCTATCTCATCCTCTCCAACGGATCGGCGATGCGCTATGGCGTCGGCATCGGCCGCGAGGGCTTCTCCTGGTCGGGCAGGGGTGTCCTGCAGTGGAAGCAGAAATGGCCGCGCTGGAAGCCGCCGAACGAGATGGTCGCGCGCCAGCCGAGCCTTGCCAAATACTCGATTGCCAATGGCGGCATGGCGCCGGGGCTCGACAATCCACTCGGCGCACGGGCGATGTATATCTTCCAGAATGGCGAGGATACGCTCTACCGCCTGCATGGTTCGCCGGAATGGCAGTCGATCGGCAAGGCGGTCTCGTCGGGTTGCGTGCGCCTGCTCAACCAGGACGTCATCGATCTCTATGACCGTGTGCGTGACAAGGCGCCCATCCTGGTCGTCTGATCCCGGGTATGAAATGGCTGGCGCATCGGCCGGATGCGCCACGTCCCGTACCCTCTACGATTCCCGTCAGGCCCGGTCTTGCTCTTCGCCGAGAAGCAGGAGCAGGTGCCGCAGGTTTTCCGGCGTCAGCGGTTTTTCGAAATAGCTTTTGACAAACCCGTAGTGCAGCGCTCTCTCGCGGTCGCGAGCGTGGTGCGAACTGGTCAGCATCGCCACCACAGGCGCGTGTGTTTTAAATTCCCGCAGGTAATGCTCCAGGAATTCAAAGCCGTTCATCACGGGCATGTTGATGTCCAGGATGATGGCGTCGGGTGCGGTGCCCTTCAGAACATCCAGCGCCTCCAGCCCGTTCAGGGCCTTCAGCACGACGATCTGCGGGTTGAACCGCTTGATGGTATAGTTGCAGACGAACAGGTCGTTCTCGTCGTCATCGACGATCAGGATGGAGCGCATGGTCATGTCCTGCTTTCCTCCGGCAATGTCACCGTGAAAATGCTGCCCTTGTCCAGCCGGCGGTAGGCGACGGTGCCGCCGAGATATTCGACGCTCTTGCGCAGGATATAGAGCCCAAGTCCGCTGCCCTGGGCGTGCTGCGGGTGAAAGCGCTTGAACATGTGGAAAAGCTGCGCCTCGTTGCCGGCTGGTATGCCAAGCCCGTTATCGGCAACCGACAGGACGAACCGGCCCTTGGCGGACGACGCGCGGATGAAAATTTCCGGCGTTCTCTCCTGTGGATCGCGATACTTGACCGCGTTCGACAGCAGGTTGTCGAGGATGATCTGAAAGCGGCTCGCTTTCTTGCGCACGGTCATCGTGTCGGGAATATCGATATGGACAATGGAGAAACGGCTGCCATCCATCTGGCGCAACCGGTCGAGCGTTTCCCTGACGGCGCCGGCAACGGATATCGTACTGTCCGGCTCGTCCATCACCTTCGTCCGGGTGAGGAGAATGATGTTCTGGATCAGAAGGTCGAGCTTGCGCAGGCTCTGGTCGATCCGCATCAGCACCGGCTGGACCTCCGCCAGACCGGCACCCTGGCGGATCATGTCCTGGATGATCGACATCAGGCCGAGCGACGAGGCGATCGGAGAGCGCAGGTCGTGCGAGGTCCGGTAGGAGAATTCCTCAAGCTCGGCATTGGCGTCGAGAATATCGCGCTCATGGGCTTTTCGCCCGGATATGTCGCGAACGACGCCGCTGTAAAGGATCTGATGGCCGAGATCGATCCTTGCGACCGAAACATCGGCAGGGAATGTGGAGCCATCCCTGCGCTGCGCTTCGGCTTCGCGCCGGGCACCAGCAATAGCCGCCAGACGGGTCGCCGCCAGCGTCTGCGCCGCTTCATCGGGTTCGTTGTTGTGGAGTGCTGGCATCAGCATCGTGATGTTCTGGCCGGTCATCCCGCCCGCCGGATAGCCGAAAATCGTCTCGCAGGCCGGATTGACGGAAAGCACCGTGCCGTGCTCATCCATGGTGATGATCCCGTCGACCGCCGTCTCGATGACCGCCGCCAGCCGTTTCTGGCTTTCGCTGAGTTGTGCGGCCATTCTCCGTGATGTCTCCGAACTGCGAAAGGCAGAAAGGAGCAGGCCGGCATAGACCGCGCCGGAGAGCAGAAGCACAGCGAGCAATGTTGAGCGCGCATGCGCATGTCCGCCGGCCGCAAGCTCCTGGGTCAGCAGGGTTTCCTGCCGCAGCATCTCGACATAGGTCAGGACCAGCAGGAGAAGGTAGGTGGTTGCCGCCAGTGCCGCCACCGCTACGGATGGCTGATAGCCAAGCCGGTCGATGCCGGTAAAGATCAACCCGGTCGATAGGCTGAGGAAGCAAAATGCGGTTTGCGGCGACAGGCGTGCCAGCGGCAGCCAGTCCTGCGCCGTCGAAATGCTGAACAGGTATCCGCAAAGGCCGGTGGCCGAGATGATGAAGGCAATTCCGGCAAGGATGATCCGGGCATGGGAGGTGCGGCCAAGGATGCCGGTCAGCATGATTGCCGCATTGATCAGCACGAAGCAAAGCGCGGCGTTGACGGGCATGCTGCCGGTCGTCACGAAGGGTATGATGAAAATCTCGTCGATCTGGAGTTCGAGCGGCAGCTTTGGCTGCATCAGCGCCGCCGCCGCAAGCAGCGCGGCCAGGCCCGCAAGCAGTATGGACACACGTTTTGCACGTGCCGGCAGCAGGCAGGCGGCGGTGCCGGACAGCACGAAACAGAGCGCCGTATTGAACTCCATGGCAAAGAGGACAGGTGCCGTTCGCGCCAGATGATCCGGCCGGGCAAGCCACAGGGCCATGACCGCAACACCGATGACGATGCTGAACCAGCCTGTCGATATGCCCGATACCCTGGCTAACTGCTCCTGGCGCAAGATACTGCCTCCAGCGATCAGAATCGCTAGACACGAATATTAGCGCGGCGGTTGCATATTGGAAGGCCGATGCGCCCTTTTAGGTTTTCTGGTTGCCGTCCAGATGCGTGCCGAGGTCGTGCAGGGCCGAACGCAGGGCTGCTGCCTCCTCCATGCTGCAGCCCGTGGCCTTGCCGATCTCCGTCAGGATGCCGAAAGCGTCGGTCTTCAGCGCCGCACCCTTGGGTGTCAGCGTGATGATCACCTGGCGTTCGTCGGCCTTGTCACGGATCCGGCTGACGAAGCCGGCGGTTTCCAGCCGCTTCAGCAACGGCGAGAGCGTACCGGAATCCAGCCCCAGTTCCTCGCCGATGCCTTTGACCGTCATCCTGTCTTTCTGCCACAGCGCCAGAAGCACCAGATATTGCGGATAGGTCAGGCCGAACCGGTCGAGCATGGGCTTGTAGGTGCGATTGAAGGCATGCGCCACGGAATAGACCGCAAAGCACAGCTGCTGTCCGAGCGCCAGAGCGTCGCCGTCTCGCAGGTCAACCTTACGCGTGTCACTATCCTTGCTCATAATCGCCATTCTCGCAGTTTTGGAGATAATTTGCAATTTGCAAAATTATATTGCGTCCAATTAAATTTTGCGCTATTAAAAGTCCAGACGGCACAACGCCTCGCAATCAACCGCTGAACCAAGGAGACAGACATGCCCATTCTCTACACAACCAAGGCATCCGCAACCGGTGGCCGCGCCGGCCAGGCCAAAAGTGAAAACGGTGTTCTCGACGTCACGTTGACGGTTCCGAAGGAACTGGGCGGCGACGGCGCCACCGGAACCAATCCCGAGCAGCTTTTCGCAGCGGGTTATTCCGCCTGCTTCCTCGGCGCGCTGAAATTCGTTGCCGGCAAGGAAAAGGTGAAGATTCCGGACGATGCGACCGTCACGGCAACCGTCGGCATCGGCCCGCGCGAAGACGGCACCGGTTTCTACATCACGCCGTCCATCTCGGTGAACCTGCCGGGTATCGACCGCGAAACCGGCGAAAAGCTCGTCGCTGCCGCCCATATCGTCTGCCCCTACAGCCATGCGCTGCGTACCTCGACGGAAGCGTCCGCGACGCTCGCCTGAGATCACTCGTTTGATCCGATCAAAAGCCCGGCGGAGCAATTCGCCGGGCTTCTGCTTGTGTGAAGCTTGCTTGGCTCTGCGTGACGGCGAAATACGGCTTGTAAAAGATCCGCCTTTCCTTTTCACTGGTTGCATTAGTCTTCTCTGTAGCAACATAGGGTAAAGACGCATGGACATGCTGATCGGCGACGTCGAGGCTGACGACATATTTTCCGCGATCGACGAAATCCTGCGCGCACGGACAGCAGAGGCGTGTATCGCGGTTTTTCGCGCCACGCTCGATCGCTGCAGCATCGATACGTTTGCCAGTGGCGAAGTCGATCTGAGGTTCCGGTCGCGCTCCGTCTTTCACGTTATCGACTGGCCGGAAGACTGGCGGACCTACTATTTCAACTCCGGCCTCGTCCATCGCGATCCTCTGGTCGGCGCTCTGGAGAACCGGATCAGCCCGTTCACCTGGACGGAACTGCGGGCCGATCGCACCTTGCCGCAGGCTGGCACCCAGGCTCTGGAGCGGGCGGCCGAAGCCGGCTGGACGGACGGCCTCGTCGTTCCGCTGCCGCGCGGCGGCGGCCACCGGGTCGGCATTGTCAGCCTTGTTGCCAGAAAGTCCCGCGTGACCAGGGCCCAGAAGCGGTTCCTGCCGGCCTTGTGCATTTGCTTTCACGAGCGGCTGCGCGGCCTTGTTGCCGCGCACAGCCTGCCTACGGCGCCCGCCGGCCTGACATCGCGCGAATTCGACTGTCTGCAACTGGTGGCCAAGGGCATGTCCGACCGGCAGATCGCCGCGGTTTTGAATGTTGCCGTCTCAACCGCACACGAACATGTCGAACATGCCCGCAAACGGTTCGAGGCAGCCACCCGCGCCGAGCTTGCGGCGGCGGCCGTGTCGCTCGGGGTTATCCACTTTTGACGGCTCGCGCCGCCAAGCTTGGGGTATGCCGAAACTAAAACGGCGGCTCCATCCGGGGCCGCCATTCTATTTCAAACCTGTGCGGCTGCTACCGCTTCAGGCTTCCGAGAATTCCGCGCACCAACGCCCGGCCGAGCGAAGAGGCAACGGTGCGGGCAACGGATTTCATCGCAGCTTCGGCGACGCTTTCGCGCTGGTAGCCCGAGCGGGGCTTTGGCTTGGGCTGCGCCGGTGAATCGTCATCGCCGAAACCGGGCAGGGTCCAGCGGCTGCCGCCGGGGGCTGCCGGTTGCGGGGCTTCCGAGGCCTCGCGGCTTTCCTCGGCCTGCTGCGTCGCCTTTGCGGCGCGCTGGGCCAATAGCTCGTAGGCGGATTCCCGGTCGATATCCTCGTCATACTGGCCAGCCACCGGGCTGATCTTCATGACGTCGGCGCGTTCGGCTTCGGTCAGCGGACCGGGACGGCTCGCCGGCGGACGGATCAGCGTGCGCTCGACCATGGAGGGCGAACCCTTGCCTTCGAGCGTCGAGACCAGGGCTTCGCCGGTGCCGAGATTGGTGATGACGGTGGCGCAGTCGAAGTCCGGGTTCGGCCGGAACGTGTCGGCCGCCGTCTTCACCGCCTTCTGCTCGCGCGGCGTATAGGCGCGCAGCGCATGCTGGATGCGGTTGCCGAGCTGGGCGAGCACCGTTTCCGGGACGTCGAGCGGGTTCTGCGTGACGAAATAGACGCCGACGCCCTTCGAGCGGATCAGCCGGACGACCTGCTCGATGCGCTCCAGAAGAACCTTCGGCGCGTCTTTGAAGAGCAGATGCGCCTCGTCGAAGAAGAACACCAGCTTCGGCTTGTCGGGATCGCCGATCTCGGGCAGTTCCTCAAACAGTTCCGACATCAGCCAGAGCAGGAAGGTGCCGTAGAGCCGCGGGTTCATCATCAGCTTGTCGGCGGCCAGAACCGAGATGGCGCCGCGGCCGTCGCGGGTGGTGCGCATGATGTCGGAGACCTTGAGCGCCGGTTCGCCGAAGAAGTTTTTGGCGCCCTGCTGTTCGAGGATCAGCAGTTCGCGCTGGATGGAGCCGACCGAAGCCTTGGAGATCAGGCCATATTTGCTGGACAGCGCCGTGGCGTTCTCGGCCATATAGTTGAGCATCGCCTGGAAATCCTTGAGATCCAGGAGCGGCAGTCCGCCCTCGTCGGCGATCTTGAAGGCGATGTTGATGACGCCTTCCTGGGCATCGGAGGCGCTCATCAGCCGGGAGAGCAACAGCGGCCCCATCTCCGACATGGTGGTGCGCACCCTATGGCCTTTTTCGCCGTAAAGATCCCAGAAGATGACGGGAAATTCCTGGAAGGCGAAATCGGTGAAGCCGATCTGCTCGGCGCGCTTCGTCACCCAGTCCTTGGGCTCGCCGATGGCGCCGATGCCGGAGAGGTCGCCCTTGACGTCGGCGCAGAACACCGGCACGCCGGCATTGGAGAAGCTTTCGGCCAGGATCTGCAGGGTGATCGTCTTGCCGGTGCCGGTTGCGCCGGTGACAAGGCCGTGGCGGTTGCCGAATTTGAAATCCAGATATTCGCCCTTGTTGATCGTGTCGTCCGGTTTGCGGCTGGTGCCGATATAGAGCTTCCCGTCCTCAAGCATATGGGCCTTGTCTCCGTTTCGCCAATGAAAGCAGCCGTTCGCCAGCCTTCATCATCTTGTTTTCCCAAGACTGTTATAGGAGGAGTACCGGTCACCGGCAACAGAAGGATTGCCATGTCAAAGGCGGCATTTGCGTGCCGGATGGCCGCATTGTCATTGCCATCAAGGCATGAAACGATGTTCTGTATATTCCGCTGTGGACCCTGCTCCGAACGGCGCTTGAGTTTCAATCCGAGATAATTTACCTTGACGTCAACGTCAAATAAACGAGGAGAATCACCCATGAACGAACTGGTTAACCGCGTCGCGGAAAATGTCGGCATCGATCCGGCGACGGCTGAAAAGGCCATCGGCATGATGCTCGGCTTCCTGCAGCGCGAAGCTGCCGACGGCCCGGTCGCCAAGATGATCGAAGCCATTCCCGGCGCAGACGAAATGGTCGCGAAATTCAACGGCGAAGGCGCTGGCGGCGGTGGCCTGCTGGGTGGCTTGCTCAAGGCTGTTGGAGCGGGTGGCGGTGTCATGGCGCTCGGCCAGCAATTGATGTCGGAAGGTCTCGGCATGGGCGAGATCACCGCGCTTGCCAAGGAAACCATCGGTTATGCCAAGGAAAAGGCGGGTGCTGAAGTCGTAGACGAAGTCGTCGCTTCGGTTCCGGGCCTCAGCCAGTTCGTCTGATCAGGCCGTGAGACCGTTCACGGCTGCCGTGCCGAGGCAAAGGTAGCCGTGAACACAACAAGCGCCAGTCCGACACCGATCGGTGACGCCGATGGACCGAACAGGTCCATGATCGATCCCGTCATACCAGAGCCCATGCCGCCGCCGGCCGCATAGGCCAGCGCCAAGGCAGCGCCGCCTGCTACCAGCATTCCGCCACGATACCGTTCGCCGTGCCTTGCCAGTGGGTAGGTGTAGAGCGAGAAGCTCGCAGCGCCGATCAGCGCAAAATCCGCAAGAATGGCCGGTGTTTTCCGCAACGAACCGATTGTCACTGCACCAGCCGGTTTAGGCTGCCGGCGCAGTCGCTTTGGGATGCTCCCGGTTTCAGTCCGCCCGGTCCCAGTCCGGTGCCAGGCCGCCGGGGCTGACGATGCGGCCGTTCGGGCGGGCGAGCCTGTGGATCGCGGCCATTTCGTCGCTGGTGAGGTCGAAATCGAAAATGTCGAAATTCTCCTTCAGGCGGCTTTCCGTTGCCGTCTTTGAAAGGGTGATCACATCCTGCTGCTGGATCAGCCAGCGCAGCACCACCTGCGCCGCCGTCTTGCCGTGCTTGGCGCCGATATCCTTGAGCAGCGGCTCGTTCGGCACCTTGCCGTCGGCCATCGCATAATAGGCAGTGACCGACATGCCGGTCGTACGGGCAGCGTCCAGAACCTTCGTCTGGTCGAGATACGGGTGGTATTCGATCTGGTTGGTGGCAAGCGGTGCTTCGCTGAGTTCTACCGATTTTGCCATCAGAGCGGTGTTGAAATTGCTGACGCCGATATTCTTCACCTTGCCGGCCTTTTTCACCGCGTTGAGTGCGCCGACCTGCTCGGCCAGCGGCACGCCGCTGCTGGGCCAGTGCAGAAGCAGCAGATCGACATAGTCGGTGCGCAGTTTCTTCAGGCTCTCATCGACGGAGGCAAGGAAAGCGTCGTGCTTGTAGTGGTCGACCCAGACCTTGGTGGTGAGGAAAATATCGCCGCGGGCAACGCCGGAGGCTTCGATCGCTTCGCCGACTTGCGCCTCGTTGCGATAGATCTGTGCCGTATCGATGTGGCGGAAACCGAGCTTGATCGCCTGCGGTACGATGCGCAGCACGTCGGGGCCGGGCATGCGAAAAGTGCCGAAGCCGAGAACAGGGATATTGGCACCGTTGGCGCTGACTGTCTGCATGGGAATATCCTTTCAGGGAGAAGACCCGGAAAAGAGCCGGGTCTGGAATGATGTCCTATAGATGTGGCGGCCATGTTCCGGGTCAAGCGGGTTCGGCGTCAGGCAGCTTGGGCAACCGGCTCCGGCTTACGGTCAAGCATGCCGCTGATGACGGTGAGCACAAGGGCACCAGCGACCAGGATCGCGCCGACCCATGGTGTTGCCTGCAGGCCGAGCGGCGAGGCGACCACGAGTCCGCCGATCCAGGCGCCGGCAGCGATGCCGAGATTGAAGGCGGCGATGTTCAGCGCTGAGGCGACATCGACGGCGCCGGGGCGGTGCTGCTTGGCCAGTTGCACGACATAGAGCTGCAGGCCGGGCACATTGGCGAACGACAGGAAGCCGAGCGCTGCAAGCGTGATCAGGGCCGGTACCGCCGAAACCGCGGTGAACGAGAAAACAACCAGCACGGCGGCTTGCGCGGCAAACAGCCAGGTGAGCGCCTTCACCGGATTGCGGTCGGCAAGGCGCCCGCCGATGATATTGCCAGCAGCGATGGCCAGGCCATAGAGCACCAGAACGAGACTGACGGAAGAGGCGGCAAAGCCGGTGACATCCTCAAGCATCGGTGCCAGGAAGGTGAAGGTAACGAACGTGCCGCCATAACCGAGCGCCGTCATGCCGAAGACCAGCAGCAGGCGGCCGGAACCGAGCACGCGGACCTGATCGAGAATGCTGGCGGGAGCCGCCTTCGACAGGCTGGAGGGCAGAAGCGCGGCGATGGCTGCGAGCGCAATGACGCCGAGACCTGCAACGGCCCAGAAGGTTGCGCGCCAGCCAAAAGTCTGGCCGATGAAGGTGCCGAGCGGTACGCCGGTGACGATGGCGACGGTCAACCCCATGAACATCAGCGCGATGGCCGAGGCACGGCGGTTTTCCGGCACGAGATCGGCGGCAATGGTGGCGCCGACGGAGAAGAATACGCCATGCGCAAAGGCCGAAAGGACGCGGGCGACCAGCAGCGTCCCATAGGATGGGCTGAGCGCCGCCATGGCATTGCCGGCAATGAACAGCGCCATCAGGCCGAGAAGCAGCGGCTTGCGCTCGATCCGGCCAGTCAGCGCCGTGAGGATCGGTGCGCCGAAAGTGACGCCGAGCGCATAGATCGAAACGATCAATCCCGCGAGGGGCAGGGTGATGCCAAGATCGGTGGCGACGGTCGGCAACAGGCCGACGATGACGAATTCCGTGGTTCCGATCGCATAGGCCGCGATCGTCAGTGCGAAGAGGGCAAGAGGCATGGGAGCACCTTTGTCGCCGGTGGGAGGCCGGACGTGTTGGTGGCGGCAGGGCAGATATCCGGGCCGTCATAGGTTTCGTTGGGCGGAATATGGGCCAAAGCCACTTGCGCGATAATCCAGAGGAATAGATAAATGCCTGTGAATTGAATTCACAGGAGGCAGCCTTATGGACAACCGGGCAGGCGAGATGGAGGTGTTCGTCACTGCGGCCGAGGCCAAGAGCTTTTCGGCAGCGGGCCGGCGGCTGAAACTGTCGCCGTCGGCGGTCAGCAAGCTCGTCACCCGCATCGAGGACCGGCTCGGCACGCGCCTTCTGGTGCGCACCACCCGGTCGCTGCTTTTGACGCCCGAGGGAGAGATCTATCTCGCCCGGGCGCAGCGAATACTGGCCGATATTGCCGAAACCGAGCAAATCGTTGCCGATGGCGGCCGGGCGACGCCGCGCGGGCTTTTGCGGGTGAACGCCACGGTCGGTTTCGGCGAGCGCTATATCATGCCGCTCGCCGGCGAATTCCTGGCGCTTTATCCGCAGGTACGGCTTGAACTGTCCCTGACGGACGGTGTCATCGATCTGATCGAGGAGCGCACCGACATCGCCATCCGCGTCGGGCCGATGCGGGATTCCAGCCTGAAGGCGCGAAAACTGCTCGACAGCCACCGCATCACGGTGGCGACACCGGATTATCTGGCACGGTACGGCACGCCGCAACGCCCGGAAGACCTCACGGCGCACAATTGCATCACCTTCACCTTCGGCCGGAACCCCGGCGAATGGCTGTTTCGCGATCCGGCCGGCAATGCAACCTACACACATCCGGCACCCGGCAATGTGCAGGCCTCCAGCGGCTCTATCGCCCGCAATCTGTGCCTGACAGGGCTCGGCATCGCCCGTATCGGCAAGTTTCACGTCGAGCCGGATATCGACGGTGGCCGGTTGATCGAAGTGCTGAAGGACTACAATCCGCGCGAACCGGAACAGGTGCATGCGGTGTTCGCCGGTCACGAACATCTGGCCGCCCGAATCCGGGCGTTCATCGATTTTCTCGCTGAAAAGATGGAATAGGCAGTGTGCCGTGTCCGGCCCCTCGTCTGATATTCTCTGTTTTCTGAACTGGAATGCACGTTTCGGGTGGAGATTGCATCGCTTGACTGGTGAGTTCGTTCTGGCAGTTTGGGCAGGCAGGCCCCACTTGCTCTCCATCTGACATTGCCCTGCCGAGACGGGATACGATGCCTCAACCGCGTAAAATGTCGCTGACGCCGGATCTGGTGGCACTTTGCCATCGCGATATCACCGATCCGGGGCCGGACGGGCGCTGGACCGCGATCAGCGACGAGCAATATCGCCATCTTGCGCAAGCGCTTGAGCAGGAAAGCCATGGCGAGCCGCTCTGGGTGTTTGCCTATGGTTCGCTGATCTGGAAGCCGGAATTCGAGGCGGTCGACCGGCAGCGGGCGACGGCCTTCGGCTGGCACCGGTCTTTCTGCCTGCACATCAACCGTTGGCGCGGATCGCACGATCAGCCGGGTCTGATGATGGCGCTGGAGCGTGGCGGCCGCTGCGACGGCGTCATCTACCGGCTATCGGACAATGACCGTGCCGCCCAGATCGAGCGCATGCTGCGCCGCGAAGTCAGCGCCGTCGAGAATATCGATGCCGTCCGCTGGCTGCCGGTCAAATCCGAGAGCGGCCCCTGCCGGGCTCTGGGTTTCTGGGTTGGGGCCACGGGCGAGCGTATCCGCTCCCGCCAGCCGCTGGATCAGGTTGCGGGCATCCTGGCGAGGGCCTGCGGGCATCTGGGGTCCTGCGCCGAATATCTTTACAACACGGTTTCCCATCTGGAGGATTTCGGTATTCACGACCGCAATCTCTGGCGTCTGCAACACCTCGTCGCCGAGGAAATCAGGTCGATCCATCATCAGGGCGCAGAGCTTCAGGCCCGCTGAGAGGAGAGGCCAGTCATGGTGGCGGATCCACATCCGCGCCGCCGCAAGCCCTGAATTCCGCGCTCAGTGCTCGGCGCGCTGCGTCCCGTGTGCCCGCACGATCGCATCCGCCTCTTTTCCGTACAGCTCCTCGAAATGGTCGAAGGTCTTGGAGAAATAGCCGATGCCCTGCGTGGCCGAGCGCAGCGCCCGCGCCAGATCGTCAAGCGCACCTCCGGGAACAAGGGCGCGAAAAATATCCCAGCCCTTGGCGCTCTCGTCCCGATCGAACCCCAGCACCTGTCCCTTCAATGAGGAGACGATCTGCACCAGATTGCCCGAATAGACCGACGGAATGTGAATCTCGCTGCGGAACACCGGCTGCATCAGGACGGCGGCTCCGTCCGACAGCGCCTGCCGCACGCCCATTTTTGAAGCCGAGCGGAACGCATGTTCGGAACTGTCGACGGCATGATGCTGGCCGTCGGTCAGCGTTACGCCGACATCGATGACGGCAAAGCCGAGCGGGCCTTTCTCCATCGCCTCGCGCGCACCGGCTTCGACGGCGGGAATGTAATTGCGCGGAACGACGCCGCCCTTGACGGTTTCGCCGAAGGTAAAACCCTGACCGCGGCCGTTGGGATGGATGGTCAGCTTCACATCGGCAAACTGACCGGCACCGCCGGTTTGTTTGCGGTGGCGGTAGTGGACCTCCGCCGCTTTCGAGATCGTCTCGCGATAGACGGGCGTCGGCGCGCGCTCGGTCGCCGTCACATGGAAGACATCGGATAGCGTGCGCAGCAGATCGCGCAGATGCACCGGTCCCTGGGCGCACACCATCTGGGCGCCCGTTCCTTCCTCCTGCAGGATTTTGAGGCTGCGGTCGGTCTCCGACAGCTTCGCCAGCGTTTCGGAAAGCTTGTTTTCGTCGCGCTCGCTGCCCGGCACCAGAATCCGTTCCAGCATCGGCGTCGAGACCTCGGTCCATTCCGGCGCGGACAAGGCTTTGTCCGCCGTCAGCAGCGCCGGCACCGGCAGATGATCGGATTTGACGGTGGCAAGGAGATCGCCGGCTGCGGGTGCGAAAGCCCCGTTGGCCTTGCCGCCGCTGGCAGGGTCCTGCACGGCGCCGAGGCCGGAGCCGCCCAGCGACAGCCCCTGTTTCAGCCCGCCATCCAGCGCCCGAACCAAAACTGTCTTGCCGATGTTCTGGCGATGATAGGCGTGAAAACTGACGGCCTTGAGTTTGGCCGTGTCGATATTGCCGGTCTCTGCAAGACGGGCGCGCAGCGCATCCAACGGCGGCGCCTCATGGCGCAGCGCCTTCATCAGCCGCATCATGCCGTTGCCATGGCTGGCTGACCCGATCAGCACCGGGATGATCCTGTTTTCGCGCAGCACCCGCGTCGAGATCGCATAGAGCGCATCGCTTGGTGGTTCGCGGTCCTCGATCAGCTCTTCCAGCAGCCAGTCGTCGAATTCCGACAGATGTTCCAAAAGCTCGGTGCGGGCCTCGTGTTCCCGCTCGGACGCACTTTCGGGGATGGCGATCAACGCCGAGGTCTGGCCTTCGCGGTAGCGCCATGCCCGCTCGGAAATCAGGTCGCAACTGCCGACGATCCGGTCGCCCTCGCGGATCGGGATCTGGCGCAGCAACAGCGTGTGGCTGGCATAGTCCTGAAGCGCCGCGATCACGTCGCGCAACCGCCCCCGCGGCTCGTCCATCCGGTTGACGAAGAGAATGCAGGGCGTACCTGATGCTTCGATCATCCTGAGATAGGGGGCGGCAAGCACCGCTTCTTCCGGCGCAGGCGAAACGCAGAGAATGCAGGCGTCGCTGACTAGCAGCGCCTGCTGTGCATGGGCGACAGCCTCGTTCAGCCCCGGCGTATCCAGCGCGCACCAGGCTTCGTTGCCGAAGGTGAATTCCGTGAGGTTCAGTCCGTAGGGGGAAATGGATTTTCGAGGCGCTCCCTCCAGCGCCCCCAGTTTTTCCACGATGGTGGATTTTCCGGTCTGCGACGGTCCAAGTACAGTAAAGCAGCGCATGGGCGGTCCTCCAACAGCCATAAGCTCAAGTCTCTGTGGTCACAGGATGCCCTGAACCGGGGCCATGCGCCAGAGGCAGTTTTTTACATCGTGTTGGGGCCTTACCGCTTGACCGCCACCACGAACAGGCGCGGAAATTTCAACAGCACGCGCCCATCGCCAAGCGGCGGATAGGCCTCGCGGATGCGCCGGAGATAGGCCGCGAGATAGGCGTCCCGCGCATCGGCCGGCAGCGCATCGAGATAGGGGCGAAGGCCCGTGCCCTTGACCCATTCGACGATCGCTTCGGCATTGGCCAGCCGATGATAGTAGATCGTGTGCCAGACATCGATGCGGATACATTTGCCCGCCAGCCGGTCGAGATAGACCGACGGCGCGGGCAGGGCGGCGCGGCGCTGGCCGCCATTCGGGTAGTATCGCGCAAAGCGCGGGTCTTCCGCCAGTTCCCGCATTGCGACATGCGACGGCTCGTCGAGATTGTCGGGCATCTGCACGGCAATCGTGCCGCCGGGGATCAGCTCGCCCATCAGCCGTTCGATCGTGCTGAGATGATCCGGCAGCCATTGAAACACGGCATTGGCAAAGAACAGCACGGCAGGCTTGGGCGGCGCCCATTGCGTCAGGTCGGCCTTTTCGAACCGCGTATGGGTCAGGCGCTTGCGCGCCGCCATCAGCATGTTTTCGTCGCTGTCGATGCCGGTCAGCATATAGGCGGGAAAACGGTCGTGGATCAGTTCGGTCGAATTGCCGGGTCCGCAGCCGATGTCGTAGAGCGCGCCATCCGGCAGGTTGGGGATCTGGTCGAGCAGGTCGCGGGCCGGCCGGGTGCGCTCGTCCTCGAATTTCATATATTGTTCGGCAGACCAAGACATGGCGTGTCCTTCAGGTTTAAAGGCTTTCCAGCGACGGCAGGATCAGCGACGGGCCGAAATCGGCATATTCGTCGGGCATGTTGGCGCGGTTGATCCAGACGGCGCGGAAGCCGAATTTGGTGGCGCCGGCAATGTCCCAGCGGTTCGACGACTGGAAGGAGACGGCGTCGGGATAAAGCCTATAGGTGGTTGTCACCATATCGTAGACAGCGGGCGCGGTCTTGAACGCCTTGACCGTCTCGACCGAAAAAATGTCGTCGATGATCAGATCGAGCCCCGCCTTCTTCACTGCCGATTGCAGCATCTGCGGCGTACCGTTCGACAGGATGGCGATGCGGGCGCCGCGATCCTTCAGATGTTTCAGCACGCTTGGCACTTCCGGGTAACAATCCAGATGCCAGTAGGCGTCGAGCAGCGCTGCCTTGAGTGTCCTGTCGGCGGAGGGAAACCGCGCGAAGGCATAGTCCAGCGATTGCTCGGTCAGCGCCCAGAAATCCGTATGATGGCCCATCAGGGTGCGGATCCAGGAATATTCCAGCTGCTTGGCCCGCCAGAGATCGGAAAAAGCCTGGCCGTCAGGCCCCATCGCGCCCGCATGTTTGCGCACGGCCGCGTGCACGTCGAACAGCGTGCCATAGGCATCGAACACATAGGCCGCATGAGACATCGAATTCTCCCGTCATTCTCTTGGCACCGCTCGTCCTCAATACACGAAACAGAGCTGGCAGCGCCTTGATTGATCGCGTTTTTTCGCTGAGGCGGTTCCCTTTTCCTCAACGCTTCACGCAATCGCCGCTTGAACACGGTTCTTGGCCGGGATCATGTCAAAAATTTGTGCAACGCACAATGTTTCTTGGCGTAATCCGGATCAACTCTTTGCGGGTTTCCAGACCTTGGCTGGAAACCGCAGCGCCTGCCTGGCAAGCCGCCCCTTGAGGCCGAGAACGGTGTCGCAAAGCCCGGTCACGTGCCGGTTCGGTTTGGCTTCCGGCCTGAGCCTATGCAGCGCTGCCGCGGCCTCCTCCGGCTCCATGGAACGGGCGAGGATGCCGAGCGTCAGCGCCGTCGAGCGGCCGATGCCGCGCAGGCAGTGGATCAACAGATGCGCGTCCTGCGGCAGGTTGTCGACGAAGGCGAAGGCCTGCTCGATTTGGGCGGGCTTGGCCGCATCCGGCTCGTCGGGATCGGTGACGTCGCCGAACAGCAATTCCAGATGCCGCTCCGCCGGCAGCTCGATCATCGACAGAAGTTTGGTTCCCGGCGCCCGGATCGAGATCAGATGGCTCGGTTCCCAGATGGCCCTGTTATGCCGCGCCTCCGTCTGCGAGGCGACGATCATCCGCAGCGGCCAGCCATTCGGATGCGCAGGGTTTGTCTGAAGCAAAGGCGCATAAAGCGCTTCCGCCTGCTTCTCCTGCCTTTCCGCCGCCAATGCCATCGGTCGCCTCGTGATTCCGTTGCCGTGATGGTTCGAAAATATCAGCCGGAACGGGGTCTGGGGAAGAGGGGTTTTGACGAATGCAACCCCGGCGGGATGTCGCGGTTATTTTGCCGCTTGCAAGATTGCCGGTCGCAAGCGGGTGCTCGAACCGCACCAGCATGTGAGGCTCACCGGCCTCGACAATATGCTCGAACGTCTAAGGGCAGGCATCCCGCCCGACGATATCGCCCAGACGGGCCTTGTGATGAATGCTCTGATCGCGTCTGGCGGCGCGCTCGACGCCGCCACCATCGCCGCCGCGTTCAAGCAGGGCCGCAAGGTCATGCCCGCCATCTCCAGCGTGCTGGTCTCGCTTTATCGCATGGGCCTGATCTCCACCCAGGACGGCGGCAAGACATTTGCCTACCGCCGGGCGGCGTGAACTGCAGTTCCCCTCTTCTCCCCAGCGGGGAGAAGGTGGCCTGAAAGGCCGGATGAGGGGGCGGTACGCTCTGAAATTGCGGAAAGACCCCTTCATCGCCTCGTTTCACTCGGCACGTCTCCCCGGTGGGGAGAAGAGGGAGCATGCTGCAATCGCCTTCGATCCATCGACCCCAGACCTGGCGCGCCTCAGACGCGGCGCACTGTATTCCTGTGACACGGCACAAACTCTCCTCCCTCATTCTCGCCCTTGTGGCGGGAATCCAGCCACGGCGCGTCCGCGCCGCGAAAGGGCTTTTCACCCGGATAATTTAGAGAGTCTTGCGTGCCGTGGATACCGCGCGCTGGATTCCTGTGACGCGCGCAGAATGACGAAGACTTAAAGCGCTGATGGAGCCCGAAGCCATAGGGGCGTGGTTGCCTAATGCCGGACATGTGGCCGGCTCTCGATCAGCCGAAAGCGGGCCACACCCGGCGCCCCGGCAAGGCCGTCATTTCTTCTTCTTCACGGCCGCCTTCTTCACCGGCTTTTCCTCGACCGGTTCCTGGCCGAGCCGCAAGGCCTTCAGCATCGCCGTCTTCTTGTTGCGCGCCACCAGTTCCTGATTGATGATGTGCAGGGCCGCCGCGGAGGTTTCGTCCGGGCTGCGCCGCACGGTTACTTTGCCAGGCGCTTTGACGTCGGTTTTATCGGCCAATGGATGCACTCGCTTTGAAACGTTGAAGGGACCATGGCGGGAGATCGCTCTCCCGCCTGGGACGTTTGAACCTTGGCTATCTTAGAACACCGCGAGATATTTCAGGAGCGAAATAATGCCGATGATGATCACGATGATCTGGACGATCTGCTTGGCGCGGCCATCGATCGGCAGGCGCGCAACGAGATACAACACAAGTACGATGACGAGAAACGTGATTAGAATACTGATCAGCATGGATGATGCCATTTATCCCACTCCTAAAAGAACGCCGCTTTAACGCGGCCAGACGTGAAATAGGGCGCTGACGGATGAAGGGAAGCTGCAGGCGGCGGAATATAATCGTGTTGTGATATGCCGCCGCTTTCCGGCGGCGCTCCGGTTGCGCAGGCAAGGGCCGCCGCTACAGGCCGCAGTCGCCCAAAAATGCAACGGACGGTTCTTCCTTCAGAACCGCGTGATGACGCTGATGCCGAGGTCCTGCGCGGTGTCCATCGTCATCAGCGCCGGCACCGCTTCCTCCAGGCTGATATGCCGGCCGATCAGTTTTTGCGGGTTGAGCTTGCCGGTTTGAAGCATCGCCATCATCGCCTCGTAGCGCCAGGCCTGCATGCCGTGGCTGCCGTAGATTTCCAGCTCGTGGCCGATCACCTGGGACATGGGAATCTGCGGGCTGGCATGTTCGCCGAGCATCAGGCCGACCTGCACATGACGGCCGCGGCGGCGCAGGTTCTTGATCGAGTTGAAGCAGGTGACGGGCGAGCCGAGCGCGTCGATCGACACATGCGCGCCGCCCTTGGTGATCTCGCGCACGGCCTCAGCCACATCGCCGGTGACGCTGCCGTCGATGGTGGCGACGGCGCCGATCTCGCGGGCAAAGGAAAGCTTGGTTTCGGAAATATCGATGGCGATGACATTGGCCCCTAGCGCCGTGGCGATCATGATCGCCGACAGGCCAACACCGCCGCAGCCATGCACCGCCACCCATTCGCCGCCGCGCACCCGGCCCTGATCGACAATGGCGCGAAACGACGTGGCAAACCGGCAGCCGAGGCTGGCGGCGGTGGCATAATCGAGAGTGTCGGGCAGATGCACGAGGTTCTGGTCGGCAAAATCGATGGCGACATATTCGGCAAACGAGCCCCAATGGGTAAAGCCCGGCTGGAACTGGTTGGCGCAGACTTGCTGATTGCCCGAATGACACTCGCCGCAGCGGCCGCAGCCGGACACGAACGGCACGGTCACCCTGTCGCCGACCTTGTAGCGCAAAACGCCCTTGCCGGTTGCAGCCACGGTGCCGGCCAGTTCATGGCCGGGCACATGCGGCAGATTGATATCGGGATCATGCCCCATCCAGCCGTGCCAGTCGCTGCGGCAAAGCCCGGTCGCCTCGATCTTGATGACGACGCCGTCATTGCTTGGCGTCGGGTCCGGCAGCACCCGGATGTCGGGCGTCTTGCCGAAGGCGTCGTAATACATGGCTTTCATGGAACGGGTCCTTTTGCTTTTGCCCGCAGACTATGCGAGCGGAACTTTGCGATCCAGATTGGACGGCATGACTTTTTTTGATGTACCTATTTACCCCACTTCTCGATTTTCCGGTTATGCCGGGTGAAACTAAAGACAAACAGGAGACCGTCATGGCCGTCGATACATCCCCGCGCAGCACCACCTGGACCTATGTCGATGGCGAGTGGCTGTCCGGCAATCCGCCGCTGATCGGCCCGACCTCGCATGCCATGTGGCTGGGCTCGACGGTGTTTGACGGCGCCCGCTGGTTCGACGGCATCGCCCCGGACCTCGACCTGCATTGCCAGCGCGTCAACCGCTCGGCCCTGGCGCTTGGGCTGAAGCCGGTGGTGACGGCCGAAGACATCGAAGGCCTAGCCTGGGAAGGCGTCAAGAAATTCGACGGCCAGACCGCCATCTATATCAAGCCGATGTATTGGGGCGAACATGGCATGCCCGGCAGCGTCGTTGCCGTCGATCCCGATTCGACCCGGTTTGCGCTCTGCCTGTTCGAAGCGCCGATGGGCGAGGGGCCAGGCGGCCAGTCGCTGACTATTTCCCCCTTCCGCCGCCCGACGATCGAATCCATGCCGACCGACGCCAAGGCCGGCTGCCTCTATCCCAACAATGGCCGTATCCTGATCGAGGCGCGCCAGCGCGGCTTCTCCAATGCGCTGGTGCGCGACATGCTCGGCAATATCGCCGAAACCGGCTCGTCCAACGTCTTCATGGTGAAAGACGGCGTCGTCTTCACGCCCGCCTCCAACAAGACATTCCTCGCCGGCATCACCCGCTTCCGCGTCATCGGCCTTTTGCGTGACGCCGGCTTCGACGTGGTCGAGACAACGCTGACGCTGTCCGATTTCGAAACCGCCGACGAAATCTTCACCTCCGGCAACTATTCCAAGGTCGTCCCCGTCACCAAGCTCGAAGACCGCGACCTCCAACCGGGCCCGATCGCCGCCAAGGCAAAAGACCTCTACATGGACTGGGCCCATTCGTCGGCGTCGGATTTGTGAGGACGATGCAGGTCAGCCATTCCCAGCAAACGCTTGTCCTCTCTTGGCGCCTCATGTCATGAGGACGCTTTCTCCGGAGACTGGCAGATGTCCAAAAGCATAAACACAATGGTCAGACGATCATGGATAGGAATGGCGTTCATCGCCTCCCTGTTCCTGTGGGCGCCCGCATATGCGACGCCCGTGCTGGTCGTCGATGCCGACAGTCATCAGGTGCTTTACCAGGAGGATGCAGGCGTGCCCTGGTATCCGGCCTCGACGACCAAGCTGATGACGGCGTTCGTTGTGTTTGAAGCGCTGCGCTCCCGTGAGGTGACCCTGACCACGCCTGTCACCATGACCCGCAATGCGACGAAACAGGCCTTTCTCGAATCCGGCCTCACCTTCGGGCGGACGATGACGGTCGAAGACGCGCTCTTTGCCATGATCACGGCATCGGCAAATGACGTCGCTGTTGCTCTGGCGGAAGCTGTGGCTCCCGGCGAAGCGTCTTTTGTCCGCAAGATGAATGAAGCGGCAGCCCGCCTCGGGCTGACGGGCACCCATTTTTCCAATGCAAACGGCCTGTTTCACCGGGAAAACTATACGACCGCGCGCGATCTCGCGATCCTTGGCATGGAAGTGGACCGGATGTTTCCGGAATATCGCCGTTTCTTCCTGGCGTCGACCGTCACGATCGACGGCAAGGAGATCAAGTCCAACAACCTGCTGCTGACCCGCTTTTCAGGCACGATCGGCATGAAGACCGGGTTCCTGTGCGCCTCCGGACGAAACATCGTCGGGCTTGCCACGCGCAATGGACGGCGCGTGATGGTGGTCATTTTGGGCGCGACGACGGAGCGGGAACGCAACGAACGATCCGCGCAATATCTGACGCAGGCCTTCGAGGGCCGCCTGCCGGCCAAGGTGGGGCCTGTGGAGAACCTGCAGAACCGGACCGATGTCGCGCCGCAGGATATGCGCATTCGTCTCTGCACCGGTGAGAGCGCAGCCTACGAGGCCAGCCGCAACGCATTGTATCCGATGGGTCTGCCGGGCAATGAGAGCTATCTGCGGGACCAGATACCCGGCCAGGTCCACGCGATCAGCACGAAGGCAAACGAGAACGTAACGGACGTACCAGTCCCTGTTCGACGCCCGTCAGACACACAGCAACAAACTGGCTCTGCAGGCTGAGGCCGATGGCCGCAATCGCTCATCGGCTTTTCCCGAACAGTCTCCGCTTCGCACGCTAAACCATAAATGACGGGTTGAGCTGGCCTCCCGCAATGGCTATCTGGTGCAAACCAGAAACGAACCTCCGCAAGCAACAAGGCGTATCCCGGCATGACCCCAGAATTCCTCGTCACCCATTCCGGTGGCTTCCATGCCGATGAGCTGTTGTCCAGCGTCATCCTCACCCAGCTGTTCCCGCAGGCGCGCATCGTTCGCAGCCGGGCGCCGGAGTGGATTTCGCCCAGTGGAGACCGGATCATCTATGATGTCGGCGGCGCCTATGATGCCGACGCGCGCATCTTCGATCACCATCAGCGCGGTGCGTCGCTGCGCGAGGATGGCCAGCCTTACAGCTCGTTCGGCTTGATCTGGAAGCACTACGGCCGCGATTATCTCGCCGCCTCCGGTGTTCCCCAGGCCCATGTCGCGGATGTGCATGCGTCGTTCGATGCCAGTTTCGTGCTGCCAGTCGATCTGGTCGACAACGGCGCGCTCAGCCCGTCGGTTGCCGGGCTGTTGGGCGGGCTGACCCTGCCGGTGCTGCTCGAAACCCTGAAACCTGTTTTCGACGAGACCGATCCGGACGCCGACGACCGCGCCTTCCACAATGCCTTGGCCATCGCCCGTGCCTTCGTCGAGGCACGGATCGCCAAGAGCGCTGCGAAATTGCGGGCCGAAGCGCTGGTGCATCAGGCGATTGTCGATGCCGGTGAGGGACGCATTCTGGAGCTGCCGATGGGCATGCCGTTCCGTCCGGCTATCATCAAGGCGGGCGCCGGTCATCTGCTGTTCGTCGTCCATCCGCGTGACAAGGATTGGTGCCTGACCACCATCCGCCGCGCCGACGAGGGGTTTGAGGTGCGGGCCGACCTGCCGGCCGCCTGGGCTGGGCTGACCAATGGCGATCTGGAAGCGGCGAGCGGGGTCACGGGTGCAAGCTTCTGCCACAATGGCCGCTTCGTTGCCGCAGCCAAGACCCGTGAGGCAGCGCTTGCCATGGCCGAACTGGCTGTCAAGGAGGCTATTGCCACCGGTTCAGGTCAGGCGGACGCCGCCGAGTAAGGCGGCAAGCGCCCGGGCTACTTCGCCTTCACCTTCGCCACCGGCGTCACGCCGTCCGTCGTCAGCGCAAACGCCGTCATTTCCTCGGGCGTCAGATAATACAGCCGGTCCGGCGGGGTCTCCAGCGCGTGCAGCCAAAGACCGGATGTGACGCCCATATCTTCGAGGTGGCGGCTGACATCGGCCGTCATCCGTTGCGCATCCGACATTGCCTGTTCGGGGGAGAGCTTTTCCGTCGAACCGTTGAAGATCTGGTGGACGCCGATAACGGCGCCTTTTTCGGCCTCGCGGATAAGACCGCCGGCCATGACGATCGGGCAGGAGGAGGCGCAAAGTGCGCCGCTCGCCACCTTGGTGCCGAGTTTCTTCTCGCGGATCAGTTTCGACATCGCCAGCGCATCGCCGACGGCGCCGCCCGGAGAGTTGAGCAGCACGGTCTTCACATATTCGCCACGCGCCTCGATCTCGCCGGCAAACCGCGCCGCCGCCCCCGGCGCGATCGAACCTTCAGCTAACAGAACGCCGCCGGGCTTGAGTTCGAAGCGGATCGCCTGTTTCAGCACGTGCGGATCGGCGGTGATCTCGGGCGGGGCGTTCTGCGGCTCGCCTTCGGTCAGCGCCGGCGGCAGGATCGGCACCGCTTGCGGCTGCATCGGGTCAAAGCCGGGAACGGCGGTGTTGGCGGCGCTGAGTTCGCTCCAGTCGATGATGACGAAGATCAGCGCGGTGACCAGCAGTCCGTGAAAGAAGTGCCGCATCATCATGCCGTCATCCATCGACAGCAGATGGGTTTTCAGCCTTTGTCGGAACCCCGGCCGCGCGCGGTCCATCATTTGCGCGGCCCTTTGAGGTCAAGGCTGGTGATGTTGGATTGTTCCTTCGCTTCCGCCTCCGCGATCGCCGTCTGGATATCGACGCCGCTGCGCTGCAGCGCCTTTTGCACCTCCAGCGCCTCCAGCAGTTCGGCGGCGGTGATGCGTTCGGCAAAGGGCAGGCTCTGCTCCTGCCGGCGCAGGGCCGCATGGACGATCGACAGCATAAAGACGAGCACGGCCGGAAGCAGGTCGATGGAAATGGCGCCGGCCCAGCTCGGGATGAAATCCGAGGCGTAGCGCAGGACGGCGGCGGCCGAAGACAGCGGCACGAAGCGGCGTTCGCCGACCGGCTCGCGCGTGAGAATCTGGTCGGCGGCCTCCGAAAGCACCTTGGATTGCGCGGCCACCGAAGTGCGGATCGTTTCCATCACCCGGTCCTGCCGGTTGGCGAGATCGGCTTCCTGGCCGCTGGCGACCGGGGCGATGAAGCCGAGCGACAGGTCTTCCGCCGCGCGCTTGACCGAGGCTGCGATCGAGGTCTGTTCCAAGGCGGTGATCGTGCCGGTCAGCGCCACGGCTTCGGCGGCGAACTGGTCTGCGCGCGGGTCGATGGCGCCGGGGGCGGAGACCAGTCCGCGCATGGTGGCAAGACGGGTGCTGCCTTCGTCAAACAGCGTGGTGACGCGATCGCGCGAGGCGGCGATGCCGGTTTCAAGTTCCTTCAGCTGCGCCGCCATCTGGCCAAGCAGCTGGACGACGCTGCCCGCACCCGTCGTGCCCGTCAGCGCGCCGCTTTCGCGCTCCTGGTCGGAGAGCCGCTGGAAGCGCTCGGAGGTGCGCTGGATATCCGGCAGAAGGCTTTGCGCGGCAAGGGCATTCTGGTGGGCGCGGTCGAGATCGGCGGTGTAGTCCTCCACGGTCTCAGCCAGATGCTGCTCCAGCGCTGCCGAACCGGCAAGGGCGGCCGCATTCAGCCAGCTCGACATGGCGATGATCATGGCGCAGCCGAGCGCCATGACGCCGATCATCGCGCCGCGACCGGCGGCTCCGGTGACGTGCGGATAGAACCGCGCCATGTAGCTCCAGAACGCATAGATGGCGACCGAGACGGCGCTGGAATAGATCAGCGCGGCAAAGAACACGGCGGTGGCCGAGCCGTCAAGGATCGAGCGGACCCCGAGATAGGTATAGACGCCCGACGCCAGCGCCAGCACGGCAAGCGCGAAACGGGTCATGGTCTCGACGGCCTCGATACCGTCCTGCAAGCGATGCGATGCGCCAAGCGCCATGGGGTTTCTCCGGCTGGTTGTGCCTTAACAAACCCTTAAAATACCGGCGAAATCAAGGCTTATGGCGCACCGGTTCAATGTCTCAAGCGGGTAGGGCGCCGGAGCCCGCGCGGCGGTGCATCGTCCAGGCCTGAAGACAGATGCCGAGAAGGAAGATCACCGCCCAGATGGCCGTCGCGGTCTGTACCGTTGGTGAATCCGGGCCGCTGCCGATCGGGCTGTTGGGCGGCAGGCGCGACAGGGTCTCGTTGATGCCGGGGATCATCAGAAGGAAGAAGGTGAACGACATCGATAGCGCCTGCAGGTAGCGGTTGAGGCGGCCGAACCAGCCGAGTTGTCCGATGACGATGGAAAAGACGACCGCCAGCATGGCGATGATGCCGATCGCATGGCCTGCGTTGAAGCCACCGGTGCTCGACAGGCCGAAGGAGGTGATCGCCGACAGGAAAAGGGTGATGATGTAGATGCGGCCGGAATTGGATTTCGGTACGATCGCCGCATATTTCGAAAAGGAATAGAGCCCGGCGACAATGGGCGCGACGCTGATGACGGTATGGACGATGCCGAGCGTGGACAATGGATTGGCCATGGAAATTTTCCCCTGAGTGATGGCAATGAATGCGTCGAAAAATCAGCAGGTTCGTTCTCAGCTATAGCCGGTCGGAGATGTGCCGGACACCTGCGGGCTTATGAGATTTTGATATGTTCACGCAATGAGTGCAATCGAAATCCTATGCCGGTCCGTCGTAAAAGAGACTTGCGCCCGGGAGCCGTTGTCCTTTGGCACATGCACCGGCGCAGGCAGATCAACCGGAAAGGATTTCGTTCAATGCTGTATGGTCGTGGGGCCGTCATGTCGCGGCAGTTTCAACAGCGCAATGACACCGCCTCCACCCAGTCCCGGGGGGGTCCCCTACCGGCAACGACAGGGCGTGAGGATGTTGCCATGCTGCTGCGGCTTTGTGTGGTCGCGCTGCTGGCCGTCGGCGCAGCTGCGGGCGTCATCGCCTTTGCCCAATAGAATCATCATTGGCAGGCGCGCCCATTTTTTTGGCGCGCCGCCGCTGGTTAGACCGCTGCCAGACCCTCAAGCGCAGCCCTGACCCGTGACCGGTCGGCCGGCGAAAGCGGCAGGATCGGCCGTGGCGGATCGAAGGGGCTGAGTTCCAGCAGGTTGGCGATCGCGTGAACGGTGCGGTAGCTGCTGAGTTCGCGAAACAGCGTCCAGAGCGGCTTAAACAGCGTGTTGATGCGCTGAACTTCGGCGCGGTCACCGGCTTGCGCTGCCCGCATCAGCTTGACGGAGGGTCCCGGCAACATCCCCGCGATGACACTGTACCAGGCAACGCCGCCTGCAAGGATGGCGTCGGCCGCCAGCCAGTCGCCGCTGTAACCAATGGCGAAACCGGCGGAAACGGCTGACAGCGTTTCCCGATGGGCCACGGAAATTTCGGCGGCAGGCAGGGCCGGGTTTTTCACCGCGACGATCGACGGGATGGCGGCAAGGCGCGTCAGGAGCGCGTCGCCGATGGAAAAATGCGTCGTGCCCGGATTGTTGTAGATGCACAGCGGCAACCCGGTCGCTGCGGCGACGGCGGAAAAATGCTCGAATACCTCGTCGTTGCCAAGCGGCGTGTAGGAAACCGGCGCGAGCAGAAGCCCCTGCGCGCCGGTTTCCTGCGCATCGCGGGCAAGCGCCACCGCCTCGTCGGTCCGCAAGGCCCCGACGCCAACGATAAGGGGCGTGCGGCCGGAGAGGCAAGCGGCGGCTGCCGCGATCGCCCGCCGTTTCTCCGCCCTGCTGAGATACATATAGGAGCCGGTGCTGCCTAAAAGGCCGATGGAATCGGCGCCCGCAGCGTCGATGCGCTTCAGAAGGCCGCAGAGTGCGTCGGTATCGACGCGGCCGGCCGCATCGGCAGGGGTAATCGGAAAGGCGGACAGGCCATGAAACAGCATATCGGGTCTCTGCGCTGGAGGAGCTCATCCTCCAGCTGTGACTGTGCGGCGCGGACAGGTCAATGCCGGGATTGTCGCGGTGTCATTTTGCCGTCGCGTTGAGCATCTCGTCCGTCAGTTCGCCGCCCAGTTCCACGGCCTTGGTCTGCTTGTTGTAGACGCAGATCTGGCTGATCTTGCCGTCCGCACCCTTCGGCTTGCCGCTGACCAGCGCCAGCCCGAAACTGTCCGAGCCGAATGGGTCGACGACGGCTGCCGGCGTTTCGATCGATCCGGCCGCCGCTTCGATACATTTGGCCGCAACATCGGCGCGCATGGCTTCCCAGGCATCGTCGGAGGATGCAAAGGTAGCAACCGGCATCAGCGTGGCGGCAAAGGCGGCGATCAGGGCGGAACGATTGTAAAAAGACATCGGATTTCCTTGGGTTATCGGGCAGGCGACAGGGCGCACCCTGTCGAAGGATCATGTCCATTCTGTGCCCGTTTCGACGATGCGGAACATTCCGGCTCGAGAAGTATTTTCCATCCCTGTGGCGAAATTTGGCATGGCGGCGGTTGCCTGTTGGGGCCGTGGTCCCTATGTTCCGCCTCACAGATTTCTTTCATGAATTCCAACCCGGCTTTCATGGATCCCGCCAACAAGAGGAGATACCATCATGGCTTTCGAATTGCCGAACCTGCCTTACGACTACGACGCGCTGGCGCCCTACATGTCGCGCGAAACGCTCGAGTATCACCACGACAAGCATCATCTCGCTTACGTGACCAACGGAAACAAGCTGGCGGAAGAAGCCGGTCTGTCCGCCCTGTCGCTGGAAGAAATCGTCAAGAAGTCCTACGGCACCAACCAGCCGCTGTTCAACAATGCCGGCCAGCATTACAACCACCTTCATTTCTGGAAGTGGATGAAAAAGGGCGGCGGCGGCACGCAGCTGCCGGGCAAGCTCGACGCTGCCATCAAGTCCGATCTCGGCGGTTACGACAAGTTCCGGGCCGATTTCATCGCTGCCGGCACGACGCAGTTCGGCTCCGGCTGGGCCTGGCTGTCGGTCAAGGGCGGCAAGCTGGAAATCTCCAAGACCCCGAACGGCGAGAGCCCGCTGGTTCACGGTGCATCGCCGATCCTCGGCGTCGATGTCTGGGAACATTCCTATTACATCGACTACCGCAATGCCCGTCCGAAGTACCTCGAAGCCTTCGTCGACAGCCTGATCAACTGGGACTACGTGCTCGAGCTTTACGAAGCCGCCGCGTAATCAGCCTTTATCCCGTTGCGAATGTGCACCCGGCGCCGAAAGCGCCGGGTGTTTTCGTTCTGGGCTCAGCGCTTGACGCTGGCTTGCAGGCGGCCATCTTGCCCGGCAAATGTCACGCGGTTGTAACAAGCCGGCTCTAGGCAGGCGCCATGCAAAATGAGAGCGAAAAACCCATCCTCCGCTTCGGCATCGTCGCCGATCCGCAATATGCCGATATCGCGCCGAATGAAGCGCTGAACCGGCATTATGCCCGCAGTCCCGCCAAGCTCGCTGAGGCCATCGCCGTGTTCAACGCGACGGATCTCGATTTCGTCATGACGCTCGGCGATATCATCGATCGCGGCTGGAACAGTTTTAACGATATGATGCCGGTTTACGAGACATTGCGCCACAAGGCGCTGTTCCTGCTCGGCAATCATGATTTCGCGGTTGCGCCGGAATATCTGGGTGCTATCGCAGGAAGGCTCGGCATGCCGGGCCGTTATTATGATTTTGCCATTGGCAACTGGCGCTTCGTTGTCCTCGACGGCAGCGATGTCAGCACCTTTTCCGCCCCGTCTAATGATCCGCGCACCGCGCTGGCAACAGAGCGGCTCAACGCGCTTGTGGCCGAAGGCGCCATCAATGCGCAGACCTGGAACGGTTCGCTGGGTGAGGCGCAGTTTACGTGGCTGGTGCAGGTCATGGAGAAGGCGCAGACCGATGGGGAAGAGGTTCTCGTGCTTGGACACTATCCGGTCTTTCCGCCCAACAGCCATAATATGTGGGACAGCGGGCGGATCATCGATCTGCTCACGGGTTTTTCCTGCTTCCGCGGTTATTTCTGCGGCCACAATCACGAGGGCAATTTCGGCGAGGTCGATGGCCGGCCGTTCGTGACGTTCAAGGGCATGGCGGATACGCCGGACGAGAACACATTTGCGATCGTCACGGTCTTTCCCGACCGGATCAGGATTGAAGGGTTTGGACGGGAAGAGGACCGGGTGATGCGGATCGGGGCATAGGTGCATGTCATCCCCGGGCTCAACTAAATTTTCCGGCCAATGAGCCGATTTGCGAGGTCGCGCGTTTAGCATGGGTCCAACCCATCCCAGGAGGCCACCTTGGCAACGACCTTTGATCTTTCCGACCTGTCCGAACAGGAATTGACTGCCCTCATCGATGAGGCAACGCGCCTTCGCCAGACCCGGCGTGACAGCCGCGAGCATGAGCGGGCGACCGCTGCCGACGGCTCCAAGGGCCAGGATGTAAAAGATCCGAACCATGGCGTGATCACCGCCCCGACGCCACGCTCCGTCAAGGAAGAGGGGCCGGCGCATGGGGCGACGAAGTAACGCCGTTCGTCAGCCAATCGAGGGGAGGAGCGGACCGGCTTCGGCATTGGTCCGCCATCCGCTGATCCAAAGATCCCGCAACCCATCGCCTTCACCGCGAAAATATCCGTCCGTTTCCGCGCAGTTCTCCACCCGGTCGGCGCGGAAATTGCGGATGGCCTGGCGCAGTTCGCACCAGGCGACGACGACGGCAGTGGCGGAATAATAGATCAGCGCCAGGGGCCGGACCGTGCGTTCGCTGGCGCGGCCGTACTGATCGCGGTAGTCGAGGGTGAGTTTCTGCTCATCGCGGATCGCCCGGCGCACGAGGGCAAGATCGAGCCCCGGCGGCGGCGGCGCGATCGTGCCCCAGGCATGCAGGGCCTTGGAGTGCAGCGTCTGGCGCAGCGGCACCGGTATCGCGCCGGCGATCTTCCGGTTGACCCGTCTGGCCGCCTCCTTCAATTCCTCATCGCCGGTGCGCTCCAAAAGCGCCAGAGCCAGCACGATGGCCTCCGTTTCCTCGATCGAAAACATCAGCGGCGGCAGGTCGAAGCCGGGCCGCATGATATAGCCGATGCCGCGTCCGCCCTCGATCGGAACCCGCATCGCCTGAAGGGCGGCAATATCCCGGTAGATCGAGCGCACCGTCACCTCCAGCGTTTCGGCGATCTGTGCCGCGGTGACCGGCCGGGTCGCCAGTCTCAGAATCTGGATGATCTCGAACAGTCTCGATGCCTTGCGCATGGGCTCCCTTTCGTCACCGGGAAAAACGCTCCTGACAGAACCCTGTCAGTTGCAGGCCGGTATAGCATACCGGCAAGCGCTTGAAAAACCAGCGCTGTGCCAAGTGCAAACCCTTCTGGACAAACGGATAACTGACATGACCTATGCGGAAAACCTCTGGCTCTTCTTCACGCTCTTGTTCGGCATCATCATCGTGCCCGGCATGGATATGGTCTTCGTGATGGCCAATGCCTTGACCGGTGGCCGTGCGTCTGGCCTGACGGCGACGGCCGGCATCATGGCTGGCGGTGTCTTTCACACGCTTTATGCAGCGCTCGGCGTCGGCTTCCTGCTGCACCTGGTGCCTGAGCTTTTCAACGTGCTGTTGCTCGCGGGCGCTGCCTATATCGCCTGGATCGGCCTGTCGCTTGCCCGCAGCAGCATTGCCATCGCCTCGGTCGAGCCCGGCGCGCGCCTGTCACTCTGGACCAGCTTTCGCCGCGGTGCCTTGACCAGCATTCTCAACCCCAAGGCCTATCTGTTCATGCTCGCCGTCTATCCGCAGTTTTTGAAGCCTCAGTTCGGTCCACTGTGGTCGCAGGCGCTGATCATGGCGCTGATGATCGCGCTGACCCAGCTTGCCGTCTATGGCAGCCTGGCGCTGGCCGCCGGCCGCAGCCGCGATGTCATCGTCTCCAGCCCGCGCGCCACGGCTGTTATCGGCAAGACGGCCGGTGTGGTCCTGATCGCCGTGGCTGCGCTGACTGCGTGGCAGGGCTGGGTGCGGCCGACGTGACTGCCGCATAACATGAGTAAATTACTCCTGTTCATTCAAGCCGTTGCGGCTGCGCGTGATAAACTCGATCTCAAAAAAATGTTACTTCCTTCGTGATCGCAACATGCAATCATGCCGCCGCATCGATTGAGAGAACCCGCTTCGCCAGTCCGGGCGGCGTCTCGCCAGAGCTGGAGATTTTGATGAAGCTGAAAATGATACTGACGGCACTCGTGATTGCAGGCTTTGGCGTGAGCGCCGTCATCGCTGCGGATGATCCGGTCAAGGTCCGCGAAGGACTGATGAAGCAGATTGGCGGATCGATGGGCGCCCTTGCCGGGATCGCAAAGGGCGAAAAGCCCTATGACGCGGAAATCGTCAAGGCGTCGCTGACGACGATCAGCGCCAACACCAAGGTATTCCCGGATCAGTTCCCGGCAGGCTCGGAAGCAAATTCCGAAGCCAGCCCGAAGATCTGGGAAAACATGGACGACTTCAAGGCCAAGGCGGCCAAGCTCGGTGCGGACGCCGACGTGGCACTCGCCCAGCTTCCGGCAGACCAGGCCGGCGTCGGGGCAGCCCTTGGCATCATCGGCAAGAACTGCGGCGACTGTCATCAGGCCTACCGCATCAAGAAATGATGCTGCGGGCCTTGTCCCCCTAAAACTGCGATTTTTGGCGCGCCCGGTCCGGCGCGCCAATTGTGTTTCCGGATGAGACAAGGGGAGCGGCTGGATGGGTGCACGGGTTCGAAAACTGATGTCGGCGGTGGTCGTGTTCGCAGCCTTTGCCGGTGGCGCCGCCTGGTTCCTGACCAAGCCAGAGCCGTGGCCTGCATCGCACTGGGACGGGCTCGGCGAACCGGATTTGGCCAACGGCGAGCAGATGTTCTGGGCGGGCGGCTGCACAAGCTGCCATGCGGCGCCGAAATCCGAAGGTGAGGCCAAGCTGGTTATGGCCGGCGGCCTGCCGCTGAAAAGCCCGTTCGGCACCTTCCATGTCCCCAACATCTCCCCGGATGAAACCGCCGGCATCGGCAACTGGACGCTGGCCGAATTCGGCGATGCGATGACGCGCGGCGTCGGCAAACAGGGCGAACATCTCTATCCGTCTTTTCCCTATGGCTCCTACGCCCGGCTGACGCCAAAGGATATCAACGACCTCTGGGGTTTCGTGAAAACCCTGCCGAAGAGCGCCAATGTGGCGCCGCCGCACGACCTGCCGTTTCCGTTCAACATTCGCCTTTCGCTCGGCGGCTGGAAGCTTTTGTTCTTCACCGACAAGCCGCGTGTCACGGTCGATACCGCAGACTCGAAGATCGCCCGCGGGCAATACCTCGTCGAGGGCCCCGGCCATTGCGGCGAATGCCACACGCCGCGCAATGCGCTGGGCGGTTTTGCGACCGCTCAATGGCTGGCGGGTGCGCCCAACCCGGAAGGCGAGGGTCGTATTCCCAACATCACGCCGGGGTCGAAGAGCATCGGCTCCTGGAGCGAGAGCGATATCGTCACCTATCTCGAAACCGGCTTCACTCCCGATTTCGATTCGGCCGGCGGCTCGATGGTCGAGGTCCAGCAGAACATGGCCAAACTGCCCGCCTCCGACCGCGAGGCGATCGCGGCCTATCTGAAGGCGGTGCCGGCGAAGTGATCTTCTGAGGTTCAACGATTTTACAAAAATTGTCTATTTAACTTTTTTGTTACATATAACGTTAAATAGATAATGTGTATTATGTAATATCGTTTACTTTCTAATCTTGCCGATTTATGATATGCTTCGTTGAGCGTTAAATGAGGCGCGGAAGATGAACATGTTACATCTCTCGATCCGGCCCGGATCGGAAAAGGCGCGGATCTGGCAGATTTGCGATGAGCTTGCGTCCAAAGACGGCGTGCCGCCGTCGGGTCGTAGTGTCGTTGACATCTATGTTGCCGAAGGCGGTCATCCAGGAACGGGCTTCACACAATATTCCCATTGGAAAAAGGAATTTTTGTCTCAGAAGCAGCAAGATGGTGGCTCCGGGGCAAATGATCAGGATATGGAAAAGCGTTCCCTAGGCTCAGTGGCATTTCGACCCATTACGATTTCTGCCGAGGGGCATCTGGTTCTGCCAAAGGACATGTGCCGAGCCATGCTTCTGGATGGTGATGGTCGCGCGACGGTTTCGGTGGTCGATGGCGAGTTGCGCATCATTTCACCGCTTGGTGCGCTTCATCGGCTTCAGCGCCGGACGCGCGGGCTCGTCACTCCCGGCAGTCTGGTTTCGGAAGAGCTGATCGCCGAGCGCCGTGCCGAGGCAGAGGCCGAATGAGTGGTGCCATCTTTGATGCATCGGCTCTTCTTGCTATGGCGTTTGCCGAACCGGGAGCCTCTCAGGCGGCCGCTCACCTGTCCGGCGGGCGAGTTTCGGCCGTGAATTATTCAGAAGCAGGTGCCAAGCTGATCGACAAGGGCATCGACGCCGAGGAGGCTTTTGCTCTTCTCGGCTCGCTTGGGCTGGAGATAGTGGCATTCGACGCCGCCGCCGCCGCGACTGCTGCCGGCCTGCGCGCGAAAAGCCGGGAGTTCGGCCTGTCATTTGCTGATCGAGCGTGTCTGGCTTTGGCCGTTGCTGATCGAGCCCTCGCCATTACCGCTGACCGCGTCTGGTCGCGGCTCGATCTCCCATGCGTTGTGATCGTTATCCGCTGAGACGGCTCGCGCGCCTTCAGGCGAGCGTCTGCAGATAACGCATGCCGGTCACCGGGCCGGGCGTGAAGTTTTCCGATTCGTAGAAGCGGTGCGCCTGGAAATTGCCGGTGGCGGCGCTGACGGAAAGATAGGTGGCGCCGGCCATGCGGGCCTGTTCGCGGGCCTTTGCGACCAGATGACGGCCGATCCCCGTGCCGCGATGGGCAGGGCGGACATAGAGGTGATGCAGTTCCATGCCGCGCGTACCCTGCTGGGCGCGGTAGAGTGGCACGAGGATGGCGTAGCCGATCAGTTCGCCGGCGGCCTCGGCCACAAGGGCCGTGATCCAGGGCATACGGCCGAACAGGTCGCGCTCGAGATTTTCGGACGTCACGGCAGCGGCATCGCCATGATGGGCGGCAAGCTCGGCAATCAGTTCGCGCAGCGCCGGCAGGTCACGCTGCTTGGCGGTGCGGATGGTCACCAGCGGCGCGCGCGTGGCGGGATGAAGAGGGGATAGTGGGGTCATGGTCTGCAGCATGTCGAGGCACCTTATGGCTTTTGCGCCATCAGGTGCCGTCCAAAAACAAAAGCCGCCTGATGGCGGCTTGTTGAACGAGATCAGACAGCCGCACCTATGGGAGCAGCGTAAAATACCAACGGGCGATGTTTGCGGTTCTGATCATGGCGGGCAATGTCGCTTTTTCCGGAAATTTGTCAACGGGAAATCGCATGCCCGTTAATTTTTGCGGCCGAAACAAGATTCCGGACCGCCGCTTTTCCGGCCAAGACCGGCCACAATCGCGCTCTACGCATCGTCACCAGCGGCAATGTATCTGGGTGAGCAGTGACTAATATTAGGTATTGCGATCAAGAGCTTGAAGCCGCATGCACAATTATTCAGGGAGACCCCATCGCATGTCGTTCACATTCAATCGCCGGTCGTTCATCATCGGCTCCGGCCTGCTCCTGCCCAGCATCGGTCTGGCGCCGAAAATGGTCTTTGCCGCGGGCAATGACATCGAAAAGCAGCTGGCCGCGCTGGAGGCGCGTACTGGCGGCCGTCTCGGCGTCTATGTCCTCGATACGAAAACCAAGGTGTCCTTCGCCCACCGGCCGGACGAACGCTTTGCCATGTGCTCGACCTTCAAGGCGCTGGCCGCAGCTTTTGCGCTGGCGCGCGCCGACAAGGGCGAGGAAAAGCTCGACCGGCGGATTTCGATTTCGAAGACACACCTTCTGTCCCATTCGCCGGTCGTCGAAAAACATGTGGGCGGCGGCATGACGGTGCGCGAACTCTGCGATGCCACGGTGCGCTATAGCGACAATGCCGCAGGCAACCTGCTTCTGGCGAGCTTTGGCGGCCCGAAGGGACTGACGGATTGGCTGCGCTCGATCGGCGACGGCATGACCCGTCTCGACCGCATCGAACCGGATCTGAACGAGGCGAAGATCGGCGACCCGCGCGATACGACGACACCGAAGGCGATGACGGAAACGCTCGGCAGGCTGCTGCTGGAGGATGTGCTGTCGCCCGCGTCGCGCGATCAGTTCTCAGCCTGGCTCGTCGCCAACACCACCGGCGCCCGGCGTCTGCGGGCAGGGCTTCCGAAGGGCTGGACCATCGGCGAAAAGACCGGCACCAGCGGCCACGGCGAGGCCGGCGATATCGGCTTCATGCGCCCGGCGGAGGGACATACGATCCTTGCATCCGTCTACATCGCCGAGGGCAAGACGCCGACCAAGGAGCTTGAGCCGGTGTTTGCCGAGGTCGGCAAGCTGATCGCCGGGATGGTGGGGTGACGTCAGGAGGCGGCTTTGGCAAAGTTGCGTCTGGCCGTTTAGGGGGGAACCAGGCCACACCCCAGCCTCCGTCATCTCTGTCCTCGGGCTTGACCCGAGGGACGTCACAGAGATCCAGTCAGCCCAAGTCCTTGGGCTGAAAGAGTCTTTTGGCCCGGCGGACGCCGGGCCGCTGGATCCCGCCACAAGGGCGAGCATGACGGGGAGCGGGGGGCTCGCTTCGTCAAACAACCCATTTCACGCGGCGGCAGAGGTCAGGCGGCCGTCTTCTCAGGATTCTGCGCCGCCGCCTTCTCAAGCTTCTCCATGGCCCCCGTCAGGGCTGCAAAGCAGCGCATGTCGATCGCCGTGCCCACATCGCGGGCCATGATGGCAAGCGCCTGCGAGACCGGCATGGCGGCGCGGTAGGGGCGGTCGGCGGTCAGCGCGTCAAAAATATCGGCCGTCGTGACGATCCTCGTCTCCAGGCAGATATCGTCACCGCTGATGCCGCGCGGATAACCCTTGCCGTCGAGCCGTTCGTGATGCGCACCGGCAATGCGCGACAGGTCCTTGAAGGCGGCGATCTTCGAGAGGATCAGTTCGCTGAGTGCCGGATGGCTGCGGATCGATTGCCATTCCGCGTCGTCGGGTTTTCCCGGCTTGTCGAGGATCTGGTTGGAGACGCCGAGCTTGCCGATATCGTGCAGCAGCGCCACCCGCTTCAGGTAACGGCGCTGCTGTTCGTCGATGCCCAGCTCTTCGGCGATCATGTCGGTAAACAGGGCGACGCGCTTGCTGTGACCACTGGTAAACGGGCTTTTGGAATCCACCACCTCGGCAAAGGCCGCCGCCACGTCATCGAGATAGTCGTCATCGACGCCATCGCTCGCATCATGTGCTGCCATGGCGATGACGGTCTGCTTCAGATCGGGCGCTGCCAGCGTCGCCCAGAAGGCCGGGTCGCGCGCGATGGTGCCGAAGATTTCCACCAGCTCCGGATCGAACCAGCTGCCTGCCCGCCGCGCCACTTCCTTCTGCGCACTTAGCGGCCCGGCGCTGGTGTGAAAAACATCCACCACCTGCGCAATCAGGCCGATGCGGGCGCTGAGCGCGATCTCGGTGCCCTTGATCCCGACGGGTTTGCCCCGGCCGTTCCAGTATTCGTCGAGATCGAGAATGCCGGACGCCACCCGCTCGGAAAACCGCATCATCCGGACGATCTCGGCGCCGCGCTGGCAGCGGGTCTCGATCAGTTCGCGGGCGATCGTGCCGCCGGTGGTGAAGATGGTGACCAGCGACCGGAAGCGCTCGGAAAGCCCGGCCTTGAGACCCGTATGCGAGAGAACGAAGCGCAGCACCTGCGGCAGGCTTTCGTCAAGCAGCTTGGCGTCGCGCTTGAATTCCAGATCGTCGGTCAAATAGAGCTGGCAGATGCGTGCGGCGTTGCTGGAGCAGCCGATATCCTTCAGGAGCAGCGTGTAATAGAGGTCGTTCAGCTCGTCGCCGGCAAGGCCGATCGCCCGGCCGATATTCATGCCGATCCAGCAGCAGCGCACCCCATGTCCCTCGGGTTGCCCTTCGGTCAGGTCCAGCGCGTAGCTGAGCGCGCTCAAAAGCTCGGCCTTGCCGACATGCAACTCTGAACTCATGGTGCCGCTTTCACTAACGCAATGCGTGTATTCCGGTAGATTGCGATTGTATCGGCACTTTCTAAAGGAAATGTCTAGGAACGGGACAATTCGCGCCGGGCGGGAGGCGCCCCGGCGATGGAGGCTTTTCAAACCTGAGAATATAGTATACCCCCCTATACTATAGCGAGGTGCCGATGTCCCATACCGTTCGTGAGAAGACCAAATTGCTGGCGCGCGTGCGCCGTCTGAAGGGCCAGCTTGAGGCTGTCGAGCGGGCGTTGGAGGTGGAAACGCCCTGCAGCGATATCTTGCAGTTGCTCTCCTCCATTCGCGGCGCGTTGAACGGGCTGACCGGCGAGGTGATGGAAGATCACCTGCGCGAACATGTGCTGCTTGCTGAAAGCGACGCGGAACGTCTGCGGGCCGTCGATGAACTGTCCGCCGTTTTACGGACCTATGTGCGCTGAACCTTGATGCGCAGATCTTGAAGGGATGACACCATGCCGGCAGAACACCTGATCCACGAACACGTCTTTCTCGGTGCAGGCCATCGCCGCAACGAGCGCCGCGTCTGGCTGGTCATCGCGCTGACCGCAACGATGATGGTGGCGGAGATCATCGCCGGCAATCTCTACGGCTCCATGGCGCTTGTCGCCGACGGCTGGCACATGTCCACCCATGCCGGCGCCATGCTGATCACGGCGCTCGCCTATCTCTACGCCCGGCGCCAGGCGCACAATCCGCGCTTCACCTTCGGCACCGGCAAGCTCGGCGATCTCGCCGGTTTCGCCAGCGCCATCGTTCTCGCCCTGATCGCGGTGCTGATCGGCTGGGAAAGCTTGCTGCGGCTTGCCAATCCTGTCCAGATCAGCTTTTCGCAGGCGATTGCCGTGGCCATCGTCGGCCTTGCCGTCAACCTCGTCTCCGCCTTCCTGCTCAAGGACGATCACCAGCATCCTGGCCATTCGCATGGCGGTCATTCGCACGGCGGCCATATTCACGCGGCCGGTGCACATCATCACGATCACACTGACCACGGCCACGATCATCACAGTCACGATCACGGCCACCATCATGAAGATGGCCATCACGCTGCGCCAAAACCCGCCACCGACAACAATCTGCGCGCCGCCTATCTGCATGTGATGGCCGATGCGCTGACCTCGGTGCTTGCCATTGTGGCGCTTCTGGCGGGCAGCATTTATGGCTGGCTCTGGCTCGATCCAGCCATGGGCATCGTCGGCGCGCTGGTCATCGCCCGCTGGTCCTATGGACTCATCCGCCAGACCGGCCTGATCCTCATCGACGCGACCGATACAGTTGGTGATCTGCAGGCGGAAATCCGCCAGCGGATCGAAACGCCGCAAGAGACGATCACCGACCTGCATGTCTGGCAGGTCGGCCCGGGACACAATGCGGCCATCGTCGCCATCGCCACCGCAGACCCGCATCCCCCGGCGTTCTACAAGGAAAAGCTCGCCAAACTTACCGGGCTGTCGCATCTGACTGTCGAGGTCACACCGGTCGCGGCGTAGGCAGGGAGGTTGGCAATGCAGATTTTGATCGGCAGTCTTGCGTCCACCTTGTCTTCCCCCACGCTGGACAATTCTCTGGACGGTCAGCAGGATGCGCCGTAGCATGCCCGCCATGCACCATGAAGACATGTGGGATACAGAAGCAGCCAAGAGCTATGACACGCCGGGCATCGGCATGTTTGCGCCTGATGTGCTGGAGCCGGCAGTCGCGCTGCTGGCGGAACTGGCCGATGGCGGCCGGACCCTCGAATTCGCCATCGGCACGGGCCGCGTGGCGGTTCCACTGACCGAACGCGGCGTGCCGGTCTGCGGTATCGAGATCGCGCCTGCAATGGTCGCACAGTTGCGGACACGGGCGGACGAAGCCACAATTCCCGTCGTACTCGGGGATATGGCGACTACCGTCGCTCCCGGAGAATTCTCGCTCGTATATCTCGTCTTCAACGGAATATCGAATGTACTGACCCAGGCCGGGCAGGTTGCGTGTTTCCGCAATGCGGCTCGACATCTCCCGCTGGGCGGCCGCTTCGTCATCGAGCTGTGGGTTCCGGAATTGCCGAAGCCTCTACCGGCCGCTCAGGCCAACGTCATCCGGACGCATGATGGCTACATCCTTGTCGATACCTATGATGTGCTGGCCCAGCAGGTCGTATCGCACCATTTCAGCTTCCACGAGGGCCGCGAGGCCACGTTGTTTCGCACGTCGCACCGCTATGTTTGGCCGGCGGAACTCGACCTGATGGCGCAGCTGGCCGGGTTTGAACTGGAAAGCAGGCATGCCGACTGGGCCCGGTCAGATTTTACGGCGGAATCGCGTTCGCATGTGTCGGTCTATCGGATACCGCCCAAGAGATAGCCGTTCCCCTTGCATTTGCGGCCGGTGGTAACGCCACCGGCCACTCCTTCAGGCTTGGCCGCGCGCGCCGCTACTTCGCCAGCTTGTACGCGATCACATAGTCCCCCGGCTTGGTCCCCACCGAGCCGTGACCACCGGCAACGATCAGCACGAACTGGGTGCCGTCGCCGGTGGCGTAGCTCATCGGGGTCGACTGGCCGCCGGCCGGTAAGCGGCCTTCCCACAGCACCTTGCCGTTGGTCAGGTCATAGGCGCGGATATAGTTGTCGACGGCGGCACCAAGGAAGGCGACGCCGCCCTTGGTGATCATCGGGCCGCCAATGCCGGGCACGCCGACCTTGAAGGGCAGGGGCAGCGGCGTCATATCCCGCACGGTGCCGTTCCTGTGCTTGTAGGCGATCTGGCCGGTCTTCAAGTCCACTCCGGCGACATAGCCCCATGGCGGCGCCTGGCAGGGAATGCCGAGCGGCCCGAGGAAGGGACCCATGAAGACGCCGTAGGGTGCGCCGTCATTGCGGTTGAGGCCCTGTTCGGAGCCTTTCTGGTCCTGTTCCTTGGGCGGGATCTGGTCGCGCGGCACCAGTCTTGAGGTGAAGGCGAGATAGGTCGGCATGCCGAACATCACCTGCCGTTCCGGATCGACCGCGACCGAGCCCCAGTTGAACGTGCCGAAATTGCCGGGATAGATCAGGCTGCCTTCCAGTGACGGCGGCGTATAGCGGCCTTCGTATTTCAGCCGCTTGAAGTCGATCCGGCAGGCGAGCTGGTCGAACATCGTCACGCCCCACATGTTCTTGTCCGTCAGGGGCGGCGGCGAGAAGGTAAGGTCGGAGATCGGCTGGGTCGAGGCGGTAAAGTCCTCCGGGATGGCACCGCTCGGCGCCGGGATTTCCTTGACCGGGATGATCGGTTCGCCGGTGCGCCGGTCAAGCACGTAGAGATCGCCCTGCTTGGTCGGGCCGACCAGCGCCGGAACAGGCTGGCCGTCCTTGCCGGTGATGTCGATGAGCACCGGCTGGGCGGGCACGTCCATGTCCCAGAGATCGTGATGCACGGTCTGGCGCACCCAGCGAACCGCGCCTGTGGTGATATCGAGCGCCACGATCGACGAGGAATATTTCTCGACATGCTCGCTTCTGTTCATGCCGAGCTGGTCGGGCACCTGGTTGCCGAGCGGGATATAGACGAGGTTCAGCGTGTCGTCATAGCTGAACACCGACCAGCTGTTGGGTGAATTGGTCGTGTAGGTCTGGCCCTCCGGCAGCGGCGCTGTCACGTCCGGATTGCCGCTATCCCAGTTCCAGACCAGCGCGCCGGTCTTGACGTCGAAGGCGCGGATGACGCCGGACTGTTCCTGCGTCGAATAATTGTCGTTGACGGCACCGCCGATGATGATCTTGCCGGCGGTGATCACCGGCGGCGACGTGGAATAGTAATAGCCGGCCGGATTGTACTTCATGCCGGTTTCCAGATGCAGCGTGCCCTTGTCGGCAAAGCTCTCGCAAACCTTGCCATTGGCGGCATCGAGCGCGATCAGCCGCGCATCGGCGGTCGGCAGATAGACCCGTTCGGCACAGGCGTTGCCGGCCACGGCGGCCGGATCGGCATAATAGGTAACGCCGCGGCAGGTCTGGTGCTGCCGGTCCGGGTTCATGCCGGAATTGGCGTCGAATTTCCATTTCTCCTCGCCGGTCGCCGCATCGAGCGCGATGGCGAGATTGTGCGGCGTGCACATGTAGAGCGTGTCGCGGATTTTCAGCGGCGTCACCTGATAGGTGGTCTCGCCGATATCGTCAGGCCGTTTGACGTCGCCGGTCTGATATTGCCATGCGACTTGCAACGTGCCGACATTTTCAGGCGTGATCTGCGAGAGCGGCGAATAACGCTGGCCATAGGGCGTGCGGCCATACTGGTGCCATTCGCCATCCGGCACAGTGCCACCGAGATCGGCTGCCGCTGTCGCGGTGCCAACCGGTAGCGCACCGGCCAGATCGAGCGGATCCTGCGTCATCGCATATCCGGCAACCACGATCGAGGCGAGCACGGCCAGACCCAGCGGCACGGCGCTGGCCGCATAGACCTCGCCGGTCGGGCTGCTGAACCCAAGGCCACGGCGGATGGAAGGCAGAAGCAGCCACAGGCCGAGCAGGATGACGACGCCGCCACGCGGGCCGAGCTGCCACCAGTCAAAACCGACCTCCCAGATCGCCCAGCCGAGCGTGCCGACGACGAGGAGGGCATAGACGGTCAGCGCAGCGCCGCGCCGCGCAAACAACAGGAACGCGGTGATGAGAAAGCCGAGACCGGCGATGGCATAATACCAGCTGCCACCGAGCACGATGAGCCAGAGCCCGCCGCCGCCGAGCCCCAGCCCGATCAGTGCGAAGACGATGGCCGTCAACAAAATCAGCATGAAAATCTCCCGTGATGGAAAGCCGCGCCGCGCGGGTAGGTTCCGTCTCCGGCGAAGTGGCGCATGGGGTCCAAAGCCTCGGGGAAGGCGTTGTGGTTGGCGAACTGGCCATCGCGCGGTGACCTTTGATCGAGAGGACGGCAGTGGGGAAGGGTTCGGTCACTGCGCGTAGCAGTGGTAAACATAACGCCCTGGGACTGCCTTTCAATGGCCGTATTTCATGGTTTCGTGCCAAAAAATGCAATGGGTTACGGGAGGTACACGGACTCCGGGGGCTGATTAAGAACAGGCGGACGTTTCGGTGAGAATGCGCGCCTCGTCCGCTCGTATTCGGCTGCGAGCGCCGTAAAGAGGGAGTAAAGGCAGGCGATAGGAGTTTCAACCTGTGGAGAAGGGAGCACGCCCGGCCGCGGTGAATGGTTTGTCTACGGCAGTTATTCGTCGCCCACGCATTGCTGGATCATTTTAATGGCTGCTTTAAGCGGCGCAATATGCTCAGTTATGACCACCCTAACGACGTCATCCGCTATTTTATGGTATTCGTGACGCAGGATGTTCCCAATACCGCGAATTTGTTTCCATGGTAGGTTCGGCGCAACAGTCAGCAGTTCATCAGGAATGTGCCGGGAAGCCTCGGAAACGATTTCCAATGCTCTCTGGATACCGAGACGCAACAGCCAGTCCCGCTCAAAATCGGCCAGAGACTTGCCTGCTGTATGGGTTTCAATGCCTTCGATGGCTTCCAGAATTTCGGCCAGTACACCGGCCCGACCTTACGCTTCACGGTCAGAAGACCCGTACGGCGGATTGTTCAATATCGGCACGGAGCATCGGGTGCAGGCTGCTGCGGGTGGTGACGTCCACCTCTACGGAAAGCTTTTCCTCCAGAAACTGCTTGATCCCGACAAGGTCGAGTAGGGAAAACCGTTTTGCCGGTTCGTAGTCGATGTACAAGTCCAGATCGCTCGATGATCCGGCCTCGTTGCGCGCGGTCGATCCGAACAGATACAATGCCGTCGCGCCCATCCGTTTCACGGCATCAGCGTGTTGCTGGAGTTTTTCGATGGCGTCCGTTCTGTTCATAACGATAGCTTATACCATCCAGCGCGCGCTATCCACTTTCATTAGTTGGCGCACTCTCGCAGTGGTTGCGGGTCGCGCAAAAGCTGGCAGTTGAAGATGACTATAGCCATTTGCAAAAAAAAGCGCGCCACTCACGTCCCGCAGAACGTTCGCAACACTTCCTCCGAAGGCACCGGTGGCGCGGCATAGGCTGCGAAATTCGGCTGGTCTTGATACGGCTTTGACAGAACATCGTTCAAGGCCTCGAACAACGAGAAATCGCCGTCGTCTTCCGCCGCGCGGATCGCCTGTTCGATGCGGTGGTTGCGCGGGATGAAGGCCGGATTGACGGCACGCATCGCCGCCGCCGTCTGCACATCCGGCAGGGGTTCGCGCCCCGTCCGCTCGCGCCAGGCAAGAAGCCAGGCATCGATATCGGCGGTGTTTCCGAAGAGTGCACGCAGCGCTCCGTCCTTGGCGCTGCTTTCGGCGCAATCGCACAGCCTGCGGAATGTCAGCGTGAAATCGGCCCCGTTGCGGTGCATGGCGCTGAGCAGCCCCTGGACGAGGTCGAGGTCGCCATCTTCGTCCGTGTGAAGACCGATCTTCGCCTTCATGCCGGCAAGCCAATGGGTCTGGAACCGCGCCCCATAGCCGCCGATCGCATCATTGGCGAGATTGACCGATTCGGAAGGCTCGGGGGTCAAGCAGCGGCAACAGGGTTTCGGCAAGCCGCGCCATGTTCCACTGGCCGATGGCCGGCTGGCTGGCATAGGCATAGCGCCCGCCCCGGTCGATGGAGGAAAACACCTTGGCCGGATCATAGGCATCGAGAAAGGCGCAGGGGCCGAAATCGATGGTTTCGCCGGAGACGGCGCAATTGTCTGTGTTCATCACCCCATGGATAAAGCCGACACAGAGCCACCGGGCAATCAGCGACGCCTGCCGCTCGATCACCGCTTCAAGCAGCGCCAGATAGGGACGGTCATGCCCTTTGATCTCGGGATAATGCCGGTCGATGACATGATCCGCCAGCACCTTCAAGCCCTCGGTATCGCCGCGCGCCGCCAGGAACTGGAAGGTGCCGACGCGGATATGGCTGGCCGCCACGCGGGTGATGACGCCGCCGGGCAGGACCCTTTCGCGGTAGACCGGCTCGCCGGTGACGACGGCCGCCAAGGCCCGCGTCGTCGGAATACCGAGCGCAAACATCGCCTCGCTGACGATATATTCGCGCAAGACCGGCCCAAGGGCCGCCCGCCCGTCGCCGCGCCGCGAATAGGGGGTCTTTCCGGCGCCCTTCAGCTGGATATCGCGGCGCTTGCCACGGGTATCGATGACTTCGCCCAGAAGGATCGCCCGCCCGTCGCCCAGCAGCGGCACGAACTGGCCGAACTGATGCCCGGCATAGGCCATGCCGAGCGGTTCGGCCCCTTCAGGAATCACATTGCCCGAAAAGATCGCCGCCCCGTCACGCTCCAGCGCGTCGGCATCAAGGCCAAGCTCGATGGCCAGCGGACGGTTGAACTTGATCAGCCACGGCTCGGAAACGGACGTCGGAACGGCCGCCGCATGAAAATGCGGAGGCAGCCGGGCATAGCTGTTGTCGAAGGGGATGGGGGCGGCCTGCGCCTGTACCGCGGTTTTTTCACGCTGGGTCATTGTCCTAATCTAGGGGCGAGACCCCGGCTTCTCAAGCCGTCAATCCAAACCAAGGATCAATGCCCCCTGGTTTAAACCCCTGTATGTCCCGCCTCTCAGGACACCGCCTTACATCGTCAGGCGGGGCGTCATGATCTTGTTGGCAATGCTCTCGAAATATCTACCAGGCCGGTGGTGTTCTTGACGGAAAACGCCATATCCGGCGCCGTCGCGCAGGATGCGAGCGCGTCGGCAGTGCCGGATTCGGTAACGCCGACACCGACGGTAAAGACAGTCACCCCGGCCGCTTTGGCATTCGCGCAGGTGGTCAAAAGCAACTTGTCGGATGTGGCGACCATTTTTTCCGTATGCGGCGTGTAGGCCTGGCTCTTTTTATAGGCGGGCGAAAGCGTATTGGCGCCGTCGGTCATGATGACCATGTATTTCTTGTTCTGCGGTTCGTACGCAAGCCCTTCCTCGAAGGGGGCAGCCGGCGACAGCACATTCCAGCCCCACAGGACGCCCGGTGCAATGAAGGTCTCGTCGTTGGCGACCATTGCCTTGATTGCCGCTTTCAGCACCTTGTAATCATTGGTCAACGGCTGGATGGCAGAGCCGCAGCTCTGGTTCATGATGCCGGTATATTTTTTCGCCACGACGTCGCTGTCGAGTATGTCGAGCGTCTCGGCGCGCGAGTAGACGCAGCCGAACCATTTTGTCGATGTTGTCGTGGTGACGTCCTTGCAGGTTGTCTGTTCAGGTCCATAGACCTGGTTCTTGCAGGTGCTGCGTGTATAGGTAAAGGGCACGCCATCTTTATTGCGGGTTTCGGTATATTTGGTGCAGTCCTGCGAGATGATCGGCTTGCTCTTGGTGCACTTGTTTTCGGTCTTCGTGGTCGATGCGTCGTTGGCGACGCTTAACCAGTTTTTATTGCGTTGATTCAAACCGATGTTGACATAACGAGAGAACGGAACAACGGCAAAGCGCGCCTGCGTCCTTTTCGTGTCTGCGTTTTCGAAGACCTCCAGAAGTTTGTTGGAAGCGGTCTTCAGATCGGCGAGCTTCGTTCCGACCATGGAATAGGTGTTGTCCAGCACCAGCGCCACATCGACGAGACTGGCATTTCCGGCGACCGCCTGGGACAGAGCGGCGACGTTGAAAGGCCGGTCGGTGAAGATGCGCGTAAAGGTCAGGGGGACATTCATGGTCGCTTGGGCGGTGATGTACTTTCCATCGATCTTGAACTCGTTGATGGTCGGCGTTGCATCCGCCCGGCTGAGGTTGGCGCTCAGGGTTTTGTCGAAGAGGCGGCGCAGGGCGTCTTTGTCCGTCTCGCCCGATGATGCAGCTAAAAGCACCGCCGCATCGAGCGCATTCTGAAGGTCGGTTTTTGTGGTCACGCCGACATTGAAGTCGACAGCGACACCGGCGGCCCCGATGACGACGGGTAAGACGATCGCTGTCGTCAGCGCAAAATTGCCGTGTTTGTTTTTGAGCAATTGAGAAAGAAGCCTGCGCACCGATTGCCTCCGAGATTCGACCGAGCGAATATTCAGAATACTTTTCGCAAGAAATTCGTAATGCACTGTAAACTTCGGTGTTTTATGGCGCCGCTACTCTGCGAATAGTTAAGAAATAACAAAGGGAATCTACTAAAAGCTGTATTATTTGACAAAGGTACCTTTGATTTTTTTGCCATCCGCATCCGCATCCGCATCCGCATCCGCATCCGAATCGGTCTGAGGTAGCATGAGCCTGAAAGGAAGTCGCGGAAAGTGCGTTTTCCTTTCAGTTGGCGGCAGGCGGGATGTCTCCTTCACGGCAACTCAGCCCGCGTGGAAACCAGAGCCGAGGCGCGCAAGGGCGCTTTGTCAGTCCGTAACGGAGGATGCGGCCTCGGACTGTGCTGCCCCGCCATCCTGTGGGATTTCCAGCTGACGCTTGATCGCTTCCTTGATTTCCGCCTCGATGGCCGCACGGGCGTCGGCGTCCATGGCGGCGAGATCATCTTCGGTCAGGTCCTTGCCGGCAAGGATCTGCGCGCGGATTTTTTCCGCAAGCGACATGTTCGACCAGTTCAGGAATTCGTCGGCCGGACTATCCTTCGGCGCTTCGGTCGTCGAGCCGGTATCGCCTTCCAGCTTGTCGGCCATCGATAGCCAGAGCGCCGAAGACAAGGATGAAGAGGGACCTGACGAACTGATCGAAACGGTCGGCGCCTGTGTGCGCTCGCCACCGCTGCCGTCGATCGTGAGTGCGAGGCTGGAAGAGGCTGCGCCGCCCGCCTGGTTGCCATTTTGCGGGCGATAATAGTTGCTGATGCTGTCGCCGATCTTCATGCCGATTCTCCCTGCTAGGTTGCAGGGAGAATTAGTCTTCAAGACATGCGCGGAGCTTGATTGTCCGGGCGAAATTCCGGGTTACATCTTCCCCGCCACCTTGATCGCAAACGCATATTCGAATGCGATTTCCTCCAGCCGCTGGAAGCGGCCCGATGCGCCGCCATGGCCGGCGTCCATGTTGGTCTTCATCAGGATCGGCTCCGAGCCGGTGGTTTTTTCGCGCAGCTTGGCCACCCATTTGGCCGGTTCCCAATAGGTGACGCGCGGGTCGGTCAGGCCACTGAGCGCCAGGATCGCCGGATAGGGCTTTTCCGAAACATTGTCGTAAGGGGAATAGGCCGCCATGCGCTCATAGGCTTCCTTGGAGTCAATCGGGTTGCCCCATTCCGGCCATTCCGGCGGCGTCAGCGGCAGCGTGTCGTCCAGCATGGTGTTCAGGACATCGACGAAGGGAACGGCGGCGATGACGCCCTTGAATTTCTCCGGCGCCATGTTGGCGATTGCGCCCATCAGCATGCCGCCGGCCGATCCGCCCTCGGCGATAATGTTTGCGTATGAGGTGAACTTCTGTTGATTCAGATAGTCGGCCGCCGCGATGAAGTCCTTGAAGGTGTTGGTCTTCTTCTCCATCTTGCCGTCTTCGTACCATTGGAAGCCCTTGTCCTTGCCGCCGCGGATATGGGCGATGGCATAGACGAAGCCACGGTCGGCAAGCGACAGGCAATTGGTGTTGAATGAGGCCGGAATGGCGATGCCATAGGCGCCGTAGCCGTAGAGCAGGCAGGGAGCCGAGCCGTCGAGCGGCGTATCCTTGCGATAAAGCAGCGTCACCGGCACCTCGGCACCGTCCCAGGCCGGGGCCATGACGCGGCGGGTGACATAGTCTTCCGGGTTATGGCCGGACGGCACCTCCTGCGTCTTTAGGAGTGTGCGCTCGCGCGTCACCATGTTGTAGTCGTACAGCTGTGAGGGCGTCGTCATCGACGAATAGGAAAAGCGGATGACATCGGTATCGTATTCGGCGGCACCCGAAAGGCCGAGCGAAAACGCCTCTTCGGCAAAGGCGATCGCATGGTCCTCGCCGGTGCGGCGGTCGCGGATCTTGATCTGCGGCAGGCCGGCCTCGCGCTCCAGCCAGACGAGATGGCGGGCATAGGCGCCGTGCGAGATGATCAGCCGGCCGGGCGTGTGCGGCACGACGTCTGTCCAGTTTTCTCGAATCGGATTGTCAACCGGCGCCTGCATGATCTTGAAATCCTTGGCGCCGTCGGCATTGGTCAGGATGTAGAAGACATCACCGCCCTCCGAGAGCGAATATTCAAGGCCGGTTTCGCGCGCCGCGACCAGCTGCGGCTTGGCCGTCAGATCGGAGGTCGGCAAAAGCCAGTATTCGCTGGTCTCATGGTCGTGGATGTCGATGTAGATGAAGTCGTCGAGCATCGAGCCGCCGACGCCCATGAAGAAGCCCGGATCCTCTTCCTCGTAGACCAGCCGGTCGTCGCTTTGCGGCGTGCCGACGATGTGGTGGAAGATCTTCGACGGACGATGGTTGTCGTCCAGCACGGTGTAGAAGAAGCTCTTGCCATCAGGCGCCCAGGCGCCGCCGCCGCCGGTGTTTTCGATGATATCGGCCATGTCCTCGCCGGTCGCAAGATCGCGGACGCGCAACGTGTAATATTCCGATCCCTTGTCGTCATAGCTCCACAGGCCACGGCTGTGATCGGTCGAATGATCGACGCCGCCCAGCCGGAAATAGGCTTTGCCGGCCGCTTCCTTGTCGCCGTCGAGAAGAACCGACCGTTCGCCGCCATCGCGCGGCGTGCGGAAGAACGAGGGCTGCTCGCCGCCGGTCACGTAGAAGGTGCCGTAGGCAAACGGGCCGTCCTTCATCGGAACGGATGAGTCGTCTTCCTTGATGCGGCCCTTCATTTCGGCAAACAGCGTCTTTTGCAGCGTCTCGGTGTCGGCCATCGCCGCCTTCATATAGGCGTTCTCGGCTTCCAGATGGGTGCGAATTTCCGGGTCGAGGATCGAGGGATCCTTGAACATTGCCTGCCAGTTGTCCGCCCGCAGCCAGGCGTAGTCGTCCGTCCTTGTGATGCCGTGGCGGGTATCCGTGACCGGCTTTTTGGCGGCGGCGGGAGCGGGCGGCAGGTTTTTGAAGATGGACAAGGAAATCTCCGGGAATGCGAGGGGGCTGCATCCGAGATAGAGACCGGGTGGCGAAGGTTCAAGCTGAAACTCGCTCCGGCTGCGGTCGGCGCTCCAATCCGGTGCATCTTTTGCCGTTGGATGGCCGCTCACTCGATTTCTTGGATGCCAGTTTTAACCGGACGTTAGCGCAATTCCATCACATTGCGCCCCAACGCGCGATGTCCCTTCTCCTGCAGCGTTTTGCCAGAGGCATCATGCCTCGATCTCCCATTTTTTCGTTCAGCGCGCGGGTCATCTGCCCAGCCGGAGTTCAGTCATGAATTTTCGCAATCTCTCCATTCTCCAGAAGATCAGTCTGGTCGTTTTCGTCATGGGGCTGTCTTGCCTGGTCATTGCGTCCGTCGGCGCCAAGGGCATCATGGCGCTCGAAGAGGCCATCGTGTCGGTCGGTGCCAGAGAGGAGGTCGCCCGTGAGGCCATGGACCTGCGTGTCGATATCATCGCCATCAGCCGCATGACCTACCAGCTGGCCGCGCAGCCGGAAAAGGCGGCGGACTTCCGGGCCGAGACCGAAAAACGGTCCAAGGAAATGCTGGAGCGCCTGCCGAAGATCGAGGCCGCCGCCGACGAAACCGAGCTGAAGCAGCTGCAGGCCATCCGGGCAACGCTCGAAACCTATTTCGGCGAAATCCGCGCCATGGTCGGTATTGCCGAGGCCAGCCCGCAGGATGCCGCCGCCATCAAGGCTGGTCTCGACAAGGCGCTTGACGCGCAAAAGATCGTCACCAGCACGGTCAAGGTCTACAGCACCTATTCGGGCGATGCGCTTGCCGCGGCCCGCGCCGATGCGCTTCAGTCTTCGTCCGTTGCGCTCGCCATTGCCGTCTTCGCTGCTGCCGGCTGCATCGTCGTCGGTGCGGTCGTCAGTCTGCTGGTCGCTCGTCGCGGCATCGCCACGCCGGTTCGCGATCTGACGGCCGCGATGAGCCGTCTTGCCGAGGGCAATCTCGACAGCGCCGGCACCGACGCCACCCGCAAGGACGAGATCGGCGAAATGGCCCGCGCCGTCGAGGTCTTCCGCCGCAATGCGCTGGCGATGCGCGACATGAAGGCGCAGGAAGCAGCCCTTCATGCGCTGAGCAGCGATCTGCAATCGAGCATCAGCGCGGTTGTCGCCGCAGCCGTCGCTGGCGATTTCACCGGCCGCATCGGCAAGGATTACCAGAACGACGACCTCAACCGCTTTGCCGGTAGCGTCAACGAACTGGTCGGCAGCATCGATCTTGCCGTCACTGAAGTGCGCCGCGTCATCGCAGCGCTTGCCGATGCCGATCTGTCGGAAAGCATGGAAGGCCATTTCCAGGGCGCGTTCGCCGAATTGCAGCAGAACGTCAATGCCACGATGGTGACGCTGCGCTCGACCATGAACAATGTGCGCGGCGCTGCCGGCACCATCAAGGAAAGCTCGGCGGAGCTAAGCTCGGCTGCCAACGACCTGTCGAAGCGCACCGAGCAGCAGGCGGCAGCGCTTGAGGAAACCGCCGCAGCCCTCGACGAGATCACGGCGACCGTGCGCACATCGTCGTCGCGTGCCAACGAGGCCCGCGACATGGTGCGCGAGACCAAGGAAAGTGCTGGAAAATCCGGCGAAATCGTCCGCAACGCCGTCACCGCGATGAGCCGGATCGAAGGTTCTTCGACAAAGATCAGCCAGATCATCGGCGTCATCGACGAGATCGCCTTCCAGACCAACCTTCTGGCACTCAACGCCGGCGTCGAAGCCGCACGGGCAGGGGAAGCCGGCCGTGGCTTTGCCGTCGTCGCCCAGGAAGTCCGTGAACTGGCACAACGCTCCGCCAATGCCGCCAAGGAGATCAAGGCGCTGATCAGCGCCTCGGCCGCAGAAGTCGAGGGTGGTGTCTCGCTGGTGCGGGCGACCGGCGATGCGCTGGTTGAAATCGAACAACTGGTGCTGCGCGTCAACAATCACGTCGAGAGCATTGCCACCGCGGCGCGCGAACAGGCAACCGCGCTGGCCGAAATCAACACCTCGGTCAACCATATGGACCAGATGACCCAGAAGAACGCCGCCATGGTCGAAGAAACCACGGCCGCCAGCGAGACGCTGGCCGACGAAAGCCGCCAGCTGCAGACACTGCTTGCCCGCTTCAAGCTGGAAGAGGAAAGCCGTTCACGGCAGACGCAGCCATCGCAGCATCAGCGCACCCGTTACGCGGCCTGAGTTCAGGCTGCATCGAAAGCGCAGTGAAACAGGGGAGGACCGCCGTGTCCTCCCGCCCCTAACCGAGATGCGGAATCCAAGTAGATACGGGTGCCGAATCCCCTTGTGGCATGGGTGTTTGGGACGGTTTATCTTGCGGGAAATATCTTCTTGAAGCATTCTGCGCACTCACCTGACGCGAAACGCTGGTTTTTGCGATGTCAAAAAATTCAGTCGCAAAACTGTCGCTTTAATTGGGATTTCCGCGACAATGGCCCTAGCCTTGAAGCAGGGCTTCAACGCTCTTTTGTCGCCGCTTCGATTTCGTCAAAACATCAAAGATCACCGCTCCCATAACCAGGCCGCCGCCAACCCACGTAGCCCGGGCGGGCAGCTCCCCGAAGACCAGCCACACCCAAAGTGGCGCGAGCGGGTTTTCCATGCTGCCTATCAGGGCAGAGCGCGTCGCCGAGATCAGCCGCGTTCCGAGTGTCATCAACAACAGGCCGAGACCGAACTGGGCGGTTCCGAACAGCACAAGGTCTAACATGGCCGGGGCCATCACCTGCATGGGCTGAGCGAATGGCAGAACCACAAACGCACAGAGAAAGGCCGACAAGCAGGCGGCCGGCAGCATGGAAACATGCCGGTTTTTGCGGATGATGACCATCATTGCGGCATAAGATAGCGCCATCGTCGTCGCGAAGGCGTAACCTGCCAGATGGCCGCCCGAGGCTTGCGGGTTGACGATGATCATAATACCGACCAGCGCTATGAAACTGGCCGCCCATGTCGTCCAGTCCTCCCGCTCGCCTACGAAAATAAGGGCAAGTACGGCGGTCATGAAGGGAATTGCGGCGTGGATTGTCATCACGTCTGCCACCGGAGCTAAGCGGAGCGCGTTGATGAAACAGATCGTGGCGAGGGTGGACAGGATCGTGACCCAGAAGCCGGGTATTCCGATGGCTCGAACCGCCCCCCACAGGTCTTGCCAGGAACGCCAAACCACATAAGCACCGATGAACAATCCGCCGAAAATTCCTCGCCAGAACAAAACCGTCCACACATCGAGCGTGATAAGCTGTGTGAAATATCCGGACAGGCTGTAGGCGATTGCGGAGCCTAAAATCAGCAGCGTGCCAAGCCATTTGTTGTGATCGTCTTGCATCTTCGCCCCCTTGCATCCGGAGCCTTGTACTCCGATGCTACTGACACCGTTTTGTCAGTGGTGTTTGGGAGGGCTGCTCATGCGCCGCGCCGATCGTCTTTTCGATATTATTCAGGCGCTACGCGGAAAGACGCAGCCCACGACAGCAGTTGCGCTCGCGCAAAAACTCGAAGTGACGACCCGCACCATCTATCGCGACATCGCGACCTTGCAGGCGCGGCGCATCCCGATCGAGGGCGAACCGGGGCTGGGCTATTTCCTGCGCAAAGGGTTTGATCTACCGCCTCTTATGTTCACCATGGAGGAAGTCGAAGCCATCACCGTCGGAGCGAATCTGGTTCATCGCATTCGCGATCCGAAATTACAGGAAGCGGCTGAAAGCGTCCTGAACAAGCTACAGCATACCGTTCCCAAGGAACTGCGCTCCTACCTGGCGTCTCCCCGGTTCTATGTGTCGGAGGGGGATACAGTCCGACCCGAGGGGATCGAACTGCTCGACGTGCGCAATGCCATTCGGACATGCCGCAAGATCAGCATCACCTACATCGATGAGCAACAGCGCCGCTCACAACGAACAATCTGGCCTATCGCCACGGTTTATTATGTCGATGTCACGTTGATCGCCGCATGGTGCGAGCTTCGTGAGGATTATCGCCATTTCCGGGCAGATCGTATCGTGCAATCCGAAGTGCTCGAAGAACGGTATGCTGCCGATAGCAGCCCTATGATGGCTGAGTGGATGGCGAAGCGTTCGCAGAAATCCTGAGTTACGCGACAAAATCAGGATCGCCGATTTTTCAGGGGAACATCTGTCGCAAAACTCACTCGCAAAAGCCGGAGTTCCGCGCCGATATTTGCGACAGAAAGTATTCCACATTTCAGTTAGGGGCTGGGCCGCGTCCTCCCCTGTTTCTTTTAGCGGGGCGCCGCGTTCTGGCGCCGGCGATATTCGTCCACCGGCAGCCCGCCGACGCCCCAATCTTCCAGAGCCACTTCGTCTATGACGACGAAGGTGGTGGCCGGGTTCTTGTCGAGCACCGTCTGCAGCAGGTCGGTGACGCCCTTGATCAGGGCTGCCTTCTGATCGGCGGTGGCGTGTTCGCGGGTGATCTTGATGTTCACGTAGGGCATCGGTTCCTCCTCAGCTGGCCGTGCGGATATCGTAGTGGAAGACCTTGGCGATGATCTGCCAGCGGTCATCGATGAAGATCAGCGACAGGAAATCGGTAAAGCTCTTTTCGCCGATGGTGCATTCCACCCTTGCAAATGCCGTGACCGGCCCGGCGAATTCGATCGATATGATCCTGTCAGCCCGTGCCTCGCCGCGGCTGGCCGGTGACGGGCGTTTGTCGACGACCGGAAAGTAGCTGGCCATGTCGAGTTCCAAAAGGTTGCCGTCAGACGCGGTGGCGTAATGGGCTTTCGGATGAAAGACCTGCCGCAGGATCGCGGTGTCGCTGTGATGAAGCCCATCGAAATAGAGCCCGAGCAGGCTGGTGACGGCGGCAAAGCGGGTGCCGCTTTGGCTGATGTCGCTCATGCCGCCACCGTCCCTTCCGCCCGCATCGCTGCCTGCACGGCCGGGCGCTCAGCGATCCGCTTCAGATAACCGGCGAGATGCGGCCAGCGGCCGACGTCGATACCGGTCGGCCCCGTCCAGCTTGCCACGGTGAAGAGGTAGGGATCGGCAACCGAGAAGGCGTTGCCAAGCAGGTAGGGCCTGCCGTCGGACAGCACCGCTTCGACATGATCGAACTTCCGGGCAACGGCAGCTTTCGCCGCCTCCCGCGCGTCGGCGGATGCGGATGGATTGAACAGCGGGGAAAAGGCCTTGTGCAGTTCCGACGCGATGAAGTTCAGCTGCTCCTGCAGGCGTGTGCGGGCAAGCGTGCCGTTTGCCGGTGCAAGTTTTGCCGCCGGAAAGCGATCGGCGATGTACTGGATGACGGCGGCCCCTTCCGTCACCACTTCGCCGCCGTCAAGGACCAGCGCGGGGACATAACCCTTGGGATTGATTTCCCTGAAATCGCCGCCGCTTGCAGTCCGGTGGGTGGCGACATCGACCTTTTCGATCTCGAAATCGGCGCCTGCCTCGCGCAGGCTGATATGCGGTGAGAGAGAGCAGGCGCCCGGTGCGTAATAGAGCTTCATGGATGCGTTTCCTTTGCTGTTGCGCTTTGCCCGAAGGCAGGCGGAAACTAGGCGGAAAGAATAACCTTTGTATACTTGATAACTTTGTGTTACCTGACTTTCCGGTTACCGCGGCGAAACCGGAAAATGACGCTTATGGCCTTGAAGATCAGGAAAAACAAAGCCGGCCCGCTGCCACCGACGTGTCCGGTCGGCGAGTGCATGATGTTGCTCGGCGGCGCGTGGACCCCGAATGTCATCTGGTGCCTGAGCGGCGGCCCGCGCCGCTTCAGCGAACTGCGGATCGATATCCCCGCAGTGTCGGCCAAGGTGTTGAGCGCCCGGCTGAAAGACCTCGACATCAAGGGTGTGGTGGAGCGCAGGATCATGCCGACGACGCCGCCGACGGTGGAATACAGCCTGACAGAGCTTGGCCGCGAACTCGTTCCGGCCATCAACGCAATCGTCGAAATCGGACACAGGTTGAAGCAGCGCCCGGCTGCGGATAGCGCAGCACAGCCCGCCTGACCATATATGCGGCCTTTACCGCCGTCCGGTGGTGAGAAACTGCCAGATTTCCCGGAAATCCGCCGCCAACGTCCAGTTTTCCGCGTATTCCCTGTCGAGTTTCAGGCGGCGGAAGTATTGGGCGTCGATACCGCCGCTCAGGCGGTAGCCGATCAGGCCCGGACGTGTCTTGACGTAGAATGACGTGTTGGAGCCGTATCGCTCGATCTCGCTCATCGTCAGGGGCGAGGGGCCGACGATGCTCATGTCGCCGCGCAGCACGTTGAAGAGTTGCGGCAACCCGTCGAGGCCAAGCTGCTGGAGAACAGCCCCGAGCGGCGGCAGCGAGACGTCCGGCTGATACCTAGGCGGCGAGCCGCTTTGCGCGGTCATCGTCAGGTACTGGGCAAAATCCTGTCCGCCCGAGGCGGAGGCGGTGCGAAACGTCAGGCGGACGAGGGACACGCCGTCATACCCGATCTCCGCGTGGTTATAAAAGACCGATCCGGTGGTCGACAGCTTCACCAGCACGGCTATCATCAGAATAAGCGGCAGGAAGATCAGGATGATCGAAAGAGAAAGAAGGACGTCGATGACCCTCTTCGTCAATCCCCCGGTTGGCCGGTACTGAAGATTGACGAGATGTATAAACGAATACTTACCGTTTCTTGCCGCGGATGATATCATAACGAGCTCGAAATTCTCTGGATTTTCCATAAAACGTCATTTGCCTTTCCGGGGCGTGATCCCGGAAAGACACGGCATGACGCCGGAGAAAAGCGCAGGTGCCTAGGCGGCCAGGTCTGCGCTAGGGGCGTTTTTTACCGAAGTAACATCCGTCATAACTTTCCTGTTCATCACGAAGAAGGCAAGGTTGGCAGGGCTGCGCAGGAGGAAGGCCGGGTAATGCGAGACGAGCTTCGAGAAGACCTTGGGGTCCGGAAGGAACCGTTTGGCCGCCCCGCGCAGGATCGCATAGACATAAGCCCCCTCATACAATCTCTGCCGGAACGAGATCGTTTCGATATCCATGGTATAGATGCGGTCGTTGTTGCGCATGTAGTTGTACTGGATGGCAAGGCAGCCCTGGATACTGATCGATTTCGGGCTTTCCCAGGAAACATTCGACCAATAGAGATTCAATCCTTCGCCGCAGCTCACATTGACGCGGACATCGACTGCGGTTGAATTGTCGATCGATAGCTCGATCCAGAAGATATGATCCTCGCCGGCGCTTCTGAGGGAGGCATTGAAGCGCAGGTTCGGGTTCTTGCGGAAATTGTACAAGACCGTGGAGGTCTGCGGCGGGCACTCGCGGATCATCGTCCGCGTCAGCTCGCCGGCAGCAAACACCTTCACCATCTGCGATTGGCCGGCTCCCCGGTTCTGGGTGAGCGCCTGCCATGTCTCGGGCAGGCAGCGGAAGTAATCGCCGTAATGTTTGCTTCTGACGTGATTGCAGAAGAAGAAATCGCTCTTGCGCAGTGCGGAGAGCGCCCTTTGGATGTGCAGGGGGTTCCAGATGTCGTCGGAGTCCAGGAAGGAGACGAAATCGATCTCATCACCGGCAAGGCTGTTGAGACCGGTATTGCGGGCCCCCGCAGGACCGGAATTGGTTTGCTTGATAATCGTCAGCGTGTGGGCACCCTTGAACGCAAAACCATCAAGCTCTTTGCTTGCGGGATGCGGCGAGGCGTCATCGACGACGACCACCTTCAAGGTGACGCCGGTAGGCAGTTGCTGTGTCTCTACGGACTCGAGCGCCCTGCGCAGAATTCCGTCTTCAGCCTGATAGAAAGGTATTATGACAGCGATATTTGTCGTCATTTCAAGCCCCGCACTATATTCTACTACTAGTTTACTACTGGGAGTTGTTTTGTTGTTTGAAATATTAGATCGGATAATGAATTGAAATTAAACAACTTTGTTGTGCATTTGCCTAATTTTAAAGCAAAAATCAGGTCAGTTTTGTGACAAAACGATGAAATTTTGTCGTGTATCGCGTTAGTAACGCAGTTTTAATCTTATTATTCTGTGAATACACCAGTTGTTGTGGATGATCAATAGTAGTTGACTCGAATCCTGGTGTGCTTCTTTCGCTTAGTACATGATGATGAAGACAACGCAGGGGATCGAGGTGAAACGCGCAAACCAGGAGAAAGGGCGGGTCCGAAAGAAGGCGTCCCCTGTGCCAATGCCCTCCCATATCGAAAATGGCGGCGCGGTGCTGGATGCGATGTCCAACGCGATGCGGCTCATTGCGCTGGAGGCGCTGGCGCGGGAGGAGCAATCGGTCGGTCAGTTGGCCCAGATCCTCGGCCTGAGCCAGTCCGCCACGTCCCAGCACCTGCGCATTCTGAAGACGGCCGGATTGCTGACATCGCGCCGCCGGTCGCAGAGTGTGTTTTATGCGTGCCGGTCCGAGGCGGCTCTCACCATCCTGCGGGTCGTGCTGGAATTGTTTCCGATCGCCGAGCCTCCCGCGCAGAAGCCATCCGAAGAGCCCGAAGCAGGCCAACTCCCCACCATAGACGTCATGGAAGCAGCAAGCTGAAACCGGGCGAGGCGGCCTGAGCCTTCGTCCAAGCCGGCGCCGGACCTGCGCGAAACGAAAGCATTGGCGGCGTCCTCCCATATCCCCTTGGCTATCCGCGCCTTGCATTTTCCTGCTGGACAAGAGTGATGTAACTTTATAACAAGCCAGTTGTAACGTTATTACAAAACAATTGCAGGAGAACCCATGCCGATCCATTTTGGCAAGCCGATGCAGGCTGCTGTCGCGCTGGCGCTGACGGCGCTGTCACCCCTTCCGGTCTTCGCCGATGACCACAAGGAAACGTGGCGGCTGTTTGTTGCCGATCATACCCAGCCGGTCGTCCGCGCGCTGGATGCCGCCAGCGGCAGCGAACTTGGCCGCTTCGATCTTGGCGGCTATGCGGCATTGTCCTTGAGCGATAGCGGCAAGACGGTCTTTGCCGTGCAGGGGGACAAGGACGCGGTGCAGCTGATATCGACGGGCATCGCGCTTTCGGATCATGGCGAGCATCGCGATATCCAGCTGTCCGATCCCAAGCTGCTTGCCGGTACCATTACGGGAAAGAAGCCGGGTCATGTGGTCACCCACGGCGACGATGTGGCGGTCTTCTATGACCGGGGCGGCAAGACCGATCTCTTTCAGGAAAGTGCGCTGATCGAAGGCAAGGGCGAGGCGGCAAGCATCGATACCACCGCGCCGCATCATGGCGTGGCCGTGCCGATGGGGCAGCACATCCTGGTTTCGGTGCCCAACATAACCACGGACGTGAAGCCGGATGAGCTGCCGCCACGGCTGGGCCTGCGGATCGTCGACCGGGCAGGCAAGCAGCTCGGCGACGTCGCCACCTGCACGGGCCTGCACGGCGAAGCCACGTCCGCGCGGCTTGTGGCTTTCGGTTGCGCCGAGGGCGTTCTGGTCGCCCGGCCGGGCGGGCTCGACGGTCCGAAGCTGGAAATGGTCGCCTATGGCGGCGATCTGCCGGAGGGCAAGGTCTCGACCCTGCTTGGCGGCCGGTCGATGCAGTTCTTTCTGGGCAATTTCGGTGAGGACAAGGTGGTGCTGATCGATCCGGACGCCGCGGCCCCCTACCGTCTTGTCGAGCTTCCCACCCGCCGCGTCGATTTCATCCTCGACCCGGCCAATGTGCGCAACGCCTATATCCTGACGGAAGATGGCAAGCTGCATGTGCTGGATGTCGTCAGCGGCAAGATCGTCCGGTCCGCCGGCGTCACCGAACCCTACAGCAAGGATGGCCATTGGCGCGATCCGCGCCCGCGGCTTGCCGTGGCCGGTGATCGCATCGCCATCACCGATCCGCGTCATAGTCTCGTGCGGATGATCGACAGCGAAACGCTCAAGGAAACCGCGACCATTCCGGTCGAGGGCATGCCCTTCGCGATCGTCGCGGCCGGCGGCTCCGGCGCAACGCACTAAGCCACGCCGGTGGATTGAGGGGGCCGACATTGAGAAGCCCCGGTGCCTGAAACGAAAACGGCCCGCACCCTCTTTCGCGGTGCGGGCCGTCCCTGTTGTTACCCCTGCCGGTTATGTGCAGCGGCTGGCAAAATTCGTCTGGTCGAGGACGCCGCCATTGAAGGTCAGAACCCTGCCGGGTGCCTGCGTCAGCGATCCGCCGCTCCACCCGGTATCGACCTTGCAATCGCTGGGGGTGTTGGTGACGGTGACATTGCCGGTGACGTCAAGCGATGGGCCCGAGAAGTAGAACCCGGCCTTGCCCGCCTTGTCGACCGTGACATTGGTGAACGCAATGTCGCTCACAGGCCCGCCAAGGAACTCGAAGTCGCTGCCATAGACATAGGCACCATAGGTCCCGGCATTGGTGATCGAGACATTGTTGAAGGTGATGCCCGAGACCGGATTGAGGAAGATCCCGGCATTGCGGGCTCCGTCGATCGTCAACCCGTTGACATGGACGTCCGTTGTCTTGGAGTCTTCCGGCATGCTGCTGGATGTCACCAGCATCAGGCCGTTGATGCCGCCCTTCAGCGTCATGCCGGTGATCTGAACGTCGGATGTGCCCTGCAACACGACGAGATCCATGTCGCGATCCTGCGCCGAGTTGTCGATGGTCACCTGGTTCAAGTTCACGTCGTTTGCCGCCACGAACAGCAGTCCTTCGCGGCGTGAGCGCGAGATGGTGACAGTGTCGAGCGTGATATTGCTGGCCGCATGGGTGATGACCGGTGGCCAGCCGCTCTCGTCGATTTCGCTGCCGGAGAACAGGCCGTAGGTCACATTGTCGATATGCGTATCGGCAATGGTGAGGTTACGGGTGCCGTGCGCACTGATGGCGGCATAGGGCGCGCGGTTGGGATCGAACACCGAGAACTCGCATTGCGTGCTGTTTTCGCAGATGTAGAGGTCGTGAATGCTGCTGTTCTGTATCCATGCGCCGTCGACATTGCTCAGGCGAATGCCGTCATGGCTGGTGGCGGAAATATCGACGCCGTCGATAAGGAGATTGCGTGTGCCGGTGCTGCCGATGCCGGCGAGACCGCCGGTGATCGTCAGGTTCGATACGCTGCTGTTGGACGCCATGGTCAGTACGTCCTGTGCCGGGTTGTAACCGGTCAGCGTGGTGGCGGCACCCTGGTTCAGGAACACGCCGGTACCGCCGCTTGAGGCGCCGTGCAGGCCGATGACGGTGCCGCCGCCAAGCAGGAGCTGGCCGTTGCCGAGCATCAGCGAGCGGTCGAGGCCGATCGTGCCGTCGGCAAGGATGACGGCATTATCGCCGGCTGCCGTCAGCAAGGAATTGATCGCAGCCGCATTGCCGCTCGCCGCGGAAATGTTGACGACGTTGCCGGCGGTTTCGCCGTTGAATGCGAGCACCGCGTCCTCAAGGTCACCTGTGGCGCCCTGATGGGTCTTGATCACGCCGTTGCGCTCGACGCGCTGGATCATCGGATCGAACGGATCGGCCGTGCTACCGGAGGAGGGGACGCCGAGCGGAATGCGCAACCGCGCCATCGCCGCACCCTTGAGGCGGTCCTGATTGTCATAAGTGCCGGACGCGCCGATCGTCACTGTCGAGCCGCCGGGAAGGCCGGGCAGGTCGGCGAAGGACAGTTCGGCCCGCAGTTTTGCACCGAACATATCGTCGATATTCCTGCCGCCATACCAGTAGCTGCCGGCAAACAGCTTCAGCTGCGTCTTGTCGCTGGCAGTCCCCAGGGGCACGCGCATGCCCGCTTCGATGTCGGCGCCGGTGCGGGCGCGCTCCATGCCTTCGCGGAACATCAGCTTGCCGCCGGCGATCTCGCCGCGTCCGGCGCCGTCGATTTCCTTGCCGCTGCCAAGCGGCAGGTAGATGTTTGCCCGGGTCTCGAACGCAGGGCCAAGCGCCTCTGCGCCGAAGGAAAGCTGGTGGAATGAGGTGTCGAGCGAACTGTTCAAATAGTCGTAATAGCCATAGGCGCCGAGAACCCAGCCATTGTCCTGCCGGACGCGGTAGCCCGCGCCGATCGAGCCGCGCTGGACGCCGCCCTGGATGAACGACCCTTGCGTATCGATGAAGATCGCATTTCCTGAGTCAAGCAGGATGGGCAGGAAGAAACCGGCGCCGGCGCTCGAATCATCACTGCGCCAAGTCCCCTCGATTTCCACCGAAGGACGCCAATCGGCTGCGCGCAAAGGCAGCGGCGCAACGCTCGCAGTAGCGAGTGCATATACAAGAATTCTCTTATTTTTCAAAATGGTAACCCCTAGACATCGTCCGCCTGGAGCGGAACGTTCGGGGCATTAGAATAGTATACAGAAAGAGTCAACTTTAGCAGTCGCGGTGATACAAAGCGCCGCATCGAGCCTGTTGACAACTCAAGACAGGCAAATGCGCGCGGCTGTTCTGGCCGCGCGCAGGGCGCTTTAACCCACCAGTTTCAGGCCGATGCCCCAGGGGTCTATCAGCGAGACGGTATCCCCGTTGCGGGTTACTGGAATCTCCAGTTCGTCGAGCTTGGCAATGGCGTTTTGAAGCTTGGCCGGATCGTTGAAGTGCACCGTATAGTCCGACAGGCCGGTCATGTTGGCCTGCCGCTTCGGCGCGCCGCGCGAGTTCCAGATATTGGCGCCGACATGGTGGTGATATTTGCCCGAGGCAAAGAAGCTGGCGCCGGGATAGCTGGCCATCAGGTCGAGCCCGAGCACATCGCGGAAGAAGGTGTTGGCCTGCGGAATATCCGAAACCTGCAGGTGGATATGGCCGATAGCAGTCCCGCTGGCCATGCCGTCCCATCGGTCCTTCGGGGCCTCGTCATAGAGCGCTTGCAGGTCGAGCGGCAGCGTTGCCATCTTCACCATGCCGTCCTGCACATAGTTCCACTCGTCGCGCGGCCGGTCGCGATAGACCTCGATGCCGTTGCCTTCGGGATCGCCGATATAGATGGCTTCCGAAACCAGATGGTCGGAGGCGCCCTGAAGGGGAACATTGTTATGGGCGATATGGGCGAGCCAGCGGCCAAGCTCGGTGCGGCCGGGGACGAGGAAGGCGGTGTGGAACAGGCCCGGCGCATTCTGCGGGGCGATTGCCGCATTGCCCTGCGTCGTCAGGGTCAGTAGGGACCGGCCGGCAACGCCGAGCGTCTCGCCGCTCGCCGTCTTTTCGATGGGCGTCAGCCCCATGATCGTCTGGTACCAGGAAGACACCATCGGCAGGTCAGACACGACCAGATGCGAATGATCGACATAGGCGGGCATGCGGACGGCGTGGTCTTCGGCTTGAACGGTCATCGGCGTGCTTTCTGCCCTGGCTGTGGTGATGGTGCCTCCGGTGACCAATGCGGTGGCCGAAAACTTCATGAACGTGCGTCTGTCGAAGCTGGCCATCGATGCGGTCCCGTCTGATCCTGTTGCTGGACTATATGACGCGCGCGCGGCGTTCACGGAAGATGAGATATTGAGGATGTACTGTTCTCAACCTGTTGACAGTGGCCTGCGGCGGTATGGCGGGTTGTGACTTTTGCCTTGGCACACCTATATTGAATCTATCCGCGCAAGACGGCGAGGGTGGCGGCCTGCAAGACGGGTCTTCATGCGCTGTGGACGGTGCGGCGAACCCGAGGAGACAGTCATGTATTCGCGAATTATCGTTCCCATTGCCATGGACCATCTGGAGCACGGTGAGAAGGTTCTGGAGCGCGCCAGGTCGTTGCTCGACGAGGGCGGCGAGATCATCCTGCTCAATGTCGTCGAGGACCTGAACGCCTATGCCCAGGGCTACATGATCGTCGATTTCCCGCTGGAAATGATGGAAGCCTCGCGCGGCCACGCCAGGAAGACGCTGACCGGCCTGATGGAAAAACATGGCATCGACGGCCGTGTGGAAATCCGCATTGGCGGCGCCGCCGGCGTCATCAACACCTTTGCCGAGGAGGCGGAAGGCGACCTGGTGATCATCGCCTCGCACCGGCCGGGATTGATCGATTATTTCATCGGCTCGACCGCCAGCCGTGTCGCCAGCCATTGCAAATGTGCGGTGCTGATCGACCGCTGAGACGCAATTCGGAGCGCGATTCTGTCTAAAAGCCGTGGTATCAGCCCTCCATCAGGCTGATGCCCACCACGAAATAGTTATAGGGCAAGAGGCTGCGCGGATCGCTGCGGGAGACGATGCTGCCGGAGGCCGGATCATAGGCCCATTCGTCCCAATCCCAGATCGGATACAGCTCCTCTTGCACCTGCAGGGCAATGTAGGCCCCTTCGGCGAGCCGCGCGCGGCCGGGAATATTGCTGAAGTCCAGACCCATGACCACGTCCTGGACCGGCACGTTGCGGTTTCGCTTGGCAATCACCCGCGTCAACCCGTAGGCCATCTCGGCGAACGGTTTCACCACGGGCTGGATGGTCTTGGTGATCTCGAGACCCTGCTTGAAGGCATCGGATTCAAGCAGATCGAGGAAGCTCTCGTCGGCGTCGTTCTTGACGTTGACGGTGTAGCAGCGAAATGCAAGGCCCTCTTGGCCGACATTCAGCCCGACGAAGATCGGGTAGCCGATGATGCCGGCCTGCTGACCCTCCCTTACGCGGTATGTCGAGTTGAAGTGGAGATCGGCGTCAGGGCCGAGGGATTGGTTGCGTGCGTAGAAATCGAACAGAACGCGGTGGGTGCCTTTGCCCGGATAGTCGGCCACGCGCAGCCAGTTTAACGTAACCTTGACCCGCGCACCGCGCAGGTTGGTGTCCGGCTTGATATTGCCGGCATGCACGATCGGCAAAAGCCCCTTGGCGCCCGGCGGGTGCGGTGCGATGTGCCCGAAGGCGTGGGTTGTGTAGCGCCAGAGCCGCGGCCCGAACCAATCGTCGAATATCCCCGGCAGGCCGAAGCTGCCGGGCGTTTTTTGGCGGTCCCCCTCCGGTGGCGCGCCAACGGTTTCGCCCGCTTCCCGCAGGGCTTGCGCAATCTCTTCGTGCGATCGTTTGCCAATCACGGGGATGTCGTCGAACCAGTTCGTCTGGGAGATGCTCATGATGGGGCTTGTCCTTCCTGGTGTCTGAGCTCTTCGATGGCGTCAATCAGTCTGCGAGACAAATCCGCGACGTGTGCGCCGCCCGGGCCTACTCCTTCCGCACGCGACAATGAGGACCGGGCGTAGATCAGCGCCTCGTCGAATTCCTTCATCTTGAGTTTGAGACGCGCCATTTCGCGGCAACCCGTCGCCGCCCCCAAAGGGTCTCGCATGCCCTCGGCGATTTGAATGGCCTTTTCGTAGTAGACGGCGGCATTGTCCTGGTGGACCTTCAGTCCTGAATAATATCCGCCATCGTCGAAGATGTTGCCAATCAGAAGGTTCAACTGCATCTCCACTTGGGGATAGCCGTCCGGCTGGGTATTCTTCGCATCCATCGCGGCCGCCAGAGCCTCATCAAAGCGCGCTTGGACAACAGAAACGTCCTTGGCGGTCTTAACGGCATTGTGGAAACGCTTGTAATGCAATTGCGCCAATTCGTGCTTGCACATGGCGCGCACCCTCAAGTCGTGAGGAGGCAGGTGGTCAAGCGCGCGCTCGTACCATTCCTGCGCGATGTCTATGTTCCCTTCGCTTGCATCAATATCGACGTAACAATGCCCAATGTGCATGGCCATTGGCGCCAGTTCGTTGATCAAATCCAGCCGTAAAGCCATCTGGTAGGCAGCCTCGCCAAGTTGTATGGCTCTTCCCAGCTGGTCTCCTGCCTTTCGCTTGACAATGCTGGCGATGTGCATGCGCACCGCGTAAACATAAGTCCGCGCGGTCTCATGCAAGTGCTCGGACAAATTCTGAGGTCGAGCCTCTTCCATAACGGAGCCAAGCTCCGTCTTGACACGTGCTTCAAGCACGCCGAACAGACGCTCAGCTTCGTTTGTATGCGCATCCTGGCACGCCAGGGAATGCGCCATGCCGATGGCGACGAACCAATACGCCTCCAACCCCTCCCGCGAAATCATCGTCACGGGATCCATCATTCTTTCAACCGTGGCGATTGTGAAACGGCGGGATTCGGCGTGCCGGCCAGAGCTGTTGTAGGAATTGCTGATGATCCGGGTGGCATTCAAATAGTCCAACCATAGGCCGTTGCGCTCGGCGAGACGCCGCGCGTGCAGCAGGTTTGGTTCGTGGACCTGTAAGATAAATCGGCCGACTGCCTGGTCTTCAACGTCGTCGCTGGCAAACGAACAAAATCCAACAATGCAGGACACAAAGCTGTTCTCGACGTTTGCCGAGGGCTTTCCCCCTTCACCATCCTTCTGCGGGTATGCGCTTTCGAACATTTTCCTGAAGTACCAGGGCAGCGCAGGATGGACGCTGAAAAACGAGCCGCCAAGCTTTGTCAGAAGGCCTATGTCGGCCGCGCGGGTCAGCAGAACCTCCCACTCCCGCCTGACTGCGTCATTCACATCACCCGGCGCACCGGGAGCGTCCTGACGCATCGCCTCCATCCGCGCGAGAACGCCGACATCCACGACGCTTTGAAAGAGGTGCAGCAGCGCCAGCCTCTTGCGCTCGGCGTCACTGAAGGATCGATCGAAGCCGTAGGTCAGCGATGCGCCGAGCGATCGGCTCCGGCCGTGCTCCTCGTTGTCATCGAAGATTCTCTCGCCATCGCGCAGGCTCTGGGCCATCGCTTCGGCCGCTTCTTGGGTCGCAACGCCATCCTGCAATGCCTGGCGAACGACAATCGCGAGCGTCAAGGGATTGCCTTGCGAGAATTCCAGCAAAGGCGCCAGGATATCGACATCGCGAATTTTGGCGTTCCGGCGCCTGATGATGGCCGTGGCCAGCAGCCGGCGGTCCCATCGCGGCATTGGGGGAACTTGCACGCGGATCGGGACGTCGCCAAGCCAGCCGGCCTCGTCCCGCCGCGAGGTGAGCAGCACCTTCGCCTTGGTCTGCGCAAGCTCACGCAGGAAATCCACCAGATCAGCCTGCTCGGCTGCGGTCCATGCCGATTCGGCGCCGGACGGGAAGCCGGCGACCTGCTCGACATTGTCCCAGATCCAGAAAACCGGAATCTGTTTCAGGATTTGAAGAGCCAGAAAGCGGCGCGCGTTGTCGTCGAGCGTCAGCCACGGCACGCGGTTTGCCTCCAGCAGCGGCGCGAACTCGGTGCCGATCTGGTCCAGCAGCCTGGACAAGGGCAGCCGTTGCTCGAAGCTGTTGAACAGGACTGGGCCGTCCACGCCACCCGTGACCGAATACCAGCGCGCGAACTCCGCCGCCGTCGTCGTCTTGCCGCTGCCTGCAAAGGCGTGCAGGAGGACGATCGGATGACGGTCGAAAGCCCGGTCGAGAGCGAGCAGGGTCTCGTCCCGGCCGACAAAGCCGACATCCGGCTGCCCCGGCAGGCCGCGGGCGGTTGAGCGGCTGGCCGTCCAATCGGTCTCGTCGAACAGCGGTTCGTCCGCATCGCGCTTGGGAAAGAACGCGATTGGGGCGGCCTCATAGATCGCCGGAACAGGCCAGTCCTGCAGTTCGATCGGCTTGTCGATGACAATCCGGGTGCGTTCATCGCCGAGATGCTTGCGCGCCCGGTTGGCGGCGCGGCCAAGCGTGTGGCCCTGCGCGAGCGCCTGGTAGAATTCGCCGACGAACCTGGCCGCGGTCGCGACATAGACGTTGTAGCGCATGGCCACGACGCCGGTGACACCGGCATCGACCACCGCCTGCGCAAACGATCCATAGGCGCGGACCTGATCCTCCTGCGTCAGCGGCGCAGCGTTCGCGGCGCTCAGGACATCCGCAGCAGGCGCTTCACCCTGGGAAGCACCAAGTCCGGAACGGCAAGCGTTCAAGACCAGCGTGGGCACGCCGTTGTCGTAGAGGAGGTTGCCGACCGTCGTTCCATCGACGGCCTGCATCCGGCTAGGGTGATCGTCGTCCTCAAAGCAGATGTAGCCCCGCGCCGCACCCATTACCGATGGGGCGGACAGCCGCCGTGGGTCGAACGTCGCCTGGAGATTGAGGTCCGCCAGGCCTTTGGCGTCCACATAGAGACCGTGACCGTCGAAATGGACGACGTGGTATGGCTTTCCATTCTCCTTCGCGCGACGCAGTGCGTGGCCCAGCATCGCCAAGGTCGGCGGCCGGAGCACGTCGAGATCGACGGCCGCCGAGCCGGCTTCGGTGAGTGCCTTGACGATGTGGATCGCGACCGAGCGAAACGGCACGTCGTGGGCGCCGGACGGACGGCAGATCGCCATGAGGATTCGCACCGGCCCGTCGACGACCTCTGCCATGCGCGGCGCGCGCGCCACCTGAGACTGGACACGAACGAACTCTCTGCTGGTCAACGCCAGCGGCGCGCCGGTACGCGGATTAAGCAGAAGCTCCCAGGGAAAGGCATGAGCCTCCAGGACGCCGGCCGAAATCTCGACGCGGGTGTCCGCCAGGTCATCGCACACGTCGTTCCAAAGGCGCATCGTGTCACGGTTGGCCTCGAAGATCGCGGTGAAGAGCGCCTTCCCGATCTCGGCCATCCGGCGTTCCACGCCTGCCGCAACCTGCGGCGCGGGTGCCGCGTTTCGTTCGAGGTACTCCTCAAGGTACCAACGGAGCCGGGCCTGGTCGATCTCGGTCATGACAGGCACGGCCATGGCAGTCGCCGTGCGCCGAGCGCCGCTGCCCTCCAGCGAGATTTCGACTGGATACCCGCCGTCTGCTCGCGGAAGTTGACTAATGCGTAGCAAGCCCATTCTGCACCTCTTTGCGGAAATGCGGGTTTTCAAACGGCCGATACTGAAAAATAATCCTAATAGTAGCAATATCGCAACAAAGCGGACGTCATGCAACCAAATAGCTTAGTTTTAAACCGGAGCAACTGTTCTTATGCGGTAGATTCTGACTGCCTGCAGCCGCAACAAACCTCACTCAGCCAACAACTCCGGCGCGATCCGCCAATGTCTCCGGGACAGGGCGGCAAAGATCGGTCTGCCCTATACCGTATCAATGGTGATCGCACGTCAAAGCGTGCCGCCGCCCTTGTCCGGCACGGTTGAAGCCTGCGCCACAAGGACCGCGTTACCCGGCTCTACCGAACCCCGAAAATGCCGTCGATTGCTGCCTGCGTCTGGGGTCCGAAACCGCCGTCGATCGGTCCGGAATAGAGCTTCTGGTCGGCGAGCCGTTGTTGCAGCGCCTTGCGGAAGGACAAAGACCAGTTGCCGGAATTGTCGCGCATCTGGTCGCGGCTGAAGGTGGTACCGGCCCGCAGCGCCTTTTCCATCCATTCGGCGGCAAGTGCCGGATCGGCGTTGACCGAAAGACCCTTGTCGTAGAAATTGGCGACATTGTTGAAGGCGATGGAATCGCCGGCCTCTGCCGCGCGGCGGTAGAAATCCATTGCCTCACCGAGGTTCTTCGTTTCGCCTTCGCCGGTCTCGTAGGCATAACCGATATTGGTCAGCGCCGTGGCATTGCCGCCATCGGCGGCCTGGCGATAGAGCCGCATGCCCTCAGTTACATCCTTGTCCACGCCGATGCCGGAATAGATCATGTAGCCAAGGCCGTTGATGGCGTCGGCATTGCCGGTATCGGCCGCCTTCCGGTACCACGCCAGCGCCTGTGCGGTATCCACCGGCCCGCCGGTGCCGTTCAGAAGAAAGTTGGCGGCATTGGTCATGCCGACGGCGTTTCCAGCCTCCGCCGCGCGCAGATACCAGCGGCGGGCCTCCCTAAGATCGCGCGGCACGGTGCTGCTGGTCTCGAGCAGGAAACCGGCATCGTTCATGGCGCGCGCATTTCCGCCGGTGGCGCCCTTGAGATACCAGCCGAGTGCGGCCGCATCGTCCTCCGGCACGCCCCGGCCGGAATCGTAGAAATAGCCGAGATTGAACATCGCAAAGGCGTTGTTGCGCTGGGCGGCGTCGAGATACCAGCGCATCGCCTCCCTCTCGTCCTGCGCCACGCCCTCGCCATTGTCGTAGGCATAACCGATGGCTGCAAATGCGGCCGGATAGCCCCGGCCGGCCGCCTTGCGGTAGAGGTCGAGTGCTGCGCCGTAATCCTTCTGCTTTTCCCGCGCACGGGCGGATTGATAGATGAAACGTAGAATGTTGGGTTTTTCAGTGCTGGCCGCAACGCAGGCAGACAGCGCTTCTGCCCCATCGAGCGCATCGAATTCGACGGCTGTCACGTCCTTCACCCGGTCATGATCGAGCGGATCGGCGGCCAGCCGGTCGCAGGGACTGATACCGCCGTTTCCGGCAGCGGGGCTTGCCGTTTCCACCGTGCCGATCGAGGCGCCGTCACGGGTATTGGCGGCTGGCGGCGCCATCTGCGGCGGTTTCGCATAACCGGTTGCGGCATTCGGGTCGGTCTGTGCCGGCGCGGGGAGGGCGCAGATGAGCAGGGCGCCGAGGGGCAGCATGCCGGCGAGCGGGGCACTGGAGCGCAACCGGGTGCGCCGTTTCGATGTCATGTCTGTTGCCTCCGGGCAGCGTCTGCCGATCGTGGCATTCTGGCAAAAAGGAGCGCGTGCGCAAGTCTCCCCGGGAACAGCGGTGCGCCGCTCCGCCGGGATGTCGGCCTGTCGCAAATGTTGATCCCGCCCGCCCTGTTTTAGTCCTTAACGGCCTGTCAAATTGTTCCGGTTAACAGGCTTGCCGTTTGGGGATGTTGACGGCAAACTGCGCCGGTGGCTCGGTGCTGGCGAACGGATTGCAAAGCCCGTCGCATCGAACGATGATGAAACCGGGCCGGACCGGCAGTTGAGAGGCGTGCATGGAAATCAAGGGCATCAAGTGGAACTACGATCGCTCGGAACTGATCGCCGATGGCGTCGTTCACGGTGTCGGGCTTGCCTTTGCGCTGATCGGCGTCACGGCAATGATCTTCTATGCCAGTGTCTGGAGCACGTCGGGACAGCTCGTTGCCGCCTGGATCTATGGTGCGGGCTTGGTCGCGACGCTGTCGATCTCCTTTCTCTATAATCTCTATCCGGTCTCGCAGACCAAGTGGTTCCTGCGCCGCTTCGATCATTCGTCGATCTTCATCCTGATCGCCGCCACCTATACGCCGTTCCTGCAGCGCGGCTGGGACGATCCCTACCTGTTCGGCATGCTGATCGGCATCTGGTCGATCGCCATCGTCGGCGTGCTGATCAAATGCGTCTTTCCCGGCCGCTTCGACAAGGTGGCGATCCTGCTCTATCTCGCCATGGGCTGGAGCGGCGTCTTCGCCGCCGGTCCATTGCTGTCGCAGCTGACGGAAACGACGATGATCCTCATCCTGGCCGGAGGTGTCATCTATTCCTGTGGCGTGATTTTCCACGTCTGGGAAAAGCTGCGCTTCCAGAACGCCATCTGGCACGGCTTCGTCGTCGCCGCCGCCGCGGTGCATTATTCGGCGGTCCTCACCTGTATCAGCAGCGCTTCGGTCTAACGGACCGTTTGTGCCCGGCTCCGGAATGCCTGCGATATCCTGTTGCCCGTCATCTGCGAGCGTCTGCAAAACGAAGCCTGTCCTTATCGCAAGACGATCTCGCTCTGTCGGCCGGTTATGCCTGTTCGAATGTCAGGGCAACGCCGTTCATGCAATAGCGCAAGCCTGTCGGCGGCGGGCCGTCGGGAAAGACATGGCCGAGATGGGCATCGCAATCGGCGCAGCGGATTTCCGTCCGGCTCATGCCATAGGAGGTGTCGTGGTGTTTCGTCACGGCGTCGGTAGAGATCGGTGCCGTAAAGCTCGGCCATCCCGTTCCGGAATCGAATTTAGCCTGCGAATGATAAAGCGGCCGGTTGCAGCAGACGCAATGATAGATGCCCGTTTTGCCCAGCTCGAAATCCGGGCTTGAGAAAGCGCGCTCGGTGCCGTGCGCGCGGGTGATCCGGTACTGGTCCGGCGTCAGCTGCGCCCGCCATTCCGCATCGGTTTTTTCGATTTTCAGGGTGCTTTTTTCATTCATCGGGCTCTCCGTGACGTTATGGCGCAGCACATAGGACGAACTTTGGCCGCGGCAATTGCCGTCACGGGCCGGGAGGTTGAATTGCGCTGCGCTCCTGTTGGCGTTTTGCGGTCCGCAACTGGGGAAGAGGACCCTGTATATCCCGCCGTAACCTTGAGTTTACCCATCGCTTGCCGTATTCCCAACGGTAGACACGGCCTTATTTTCGGCCGCCATCCCGCCTTTTCTCCATCCCGCTCACGAAAGGAACCTGCTGACCCATGAATGTCACCGACCTGACATTTCTGGCCCTCTGCCTTCCTTTCCTGGGCGCGCTCGCAGCACCCTTGCTGACCCGGATGTTCGGCCACAATGCCGCCTGGGTGCTGGCGCTGATACCGGCGGCGATCTTTGTCCACTTTGCCGGTTTTGCCGCGGAAATCGCTGGCGGCACGGCCGTGAGTGGCGGCTATGCCTGGGTGCCGTCGTTCAATGTCCGGTTTTCCTGGCTGATCGATGGTCTGTCGCTCAGCTTCATCCTGCTGATATCGGGCATCGGCGCATTGATTGTGCTCTATTCCGGCGGTTATCTGAAGGGCCATCCGCATCAGGGCCGCTTCTTCTCGTTCCTTTTGATGTTCATGGGATCGATGCTGGGCCTGGTCGCCTCGGACAGCTTCCTGATGCTGTTCGTCTTCTGGGAACTCACCTCGATCACCTCCTTCCTGCTGATCGGCTTTGACCATCACCGGCAGGCCGCGCGCCGCGCCGCGTTTCAGGCGCTGGTCGTCACCGGCGGCGGCGGGCTGTTCCTGCTCGCCGGTCTGATCGTGCTGTGGAACATGTCCGGCGTTACCCAGCTTTCAGAGCTGATGACCCTTGGCCCCGCCGTCAAGGCGAGCCCGCTCTATCTCGCAGCGCTGGTGCTGGTGCTCGGCGGCGCCTTTACCAAGTCGGCGCAGTTTCCGTTCCATTTCTGGCTGCCGAATGCCATGGAAGCGCCGACCCCGGTCTCCGCCTACCTGCACTCGGCCACCATGGTGAAGGCCGGCGTCTATCTGTTGATGCGGCTCAACCCCGTGCTTGGCGGCACGCCGGAATGGCAGATCATCCTGCCGGTGTTCGGTGCTGCAACGCTCATCATCGGTGCGCTTCTGGCGGTGCGCCAGACCGACCTCAAGCTGATGCTCGCCTATACGACGATGTCGTCGCTCGGCCTTCTGGTCATGCTCACAGGCTTCGGTGCGCCTTATGCCATCGAGGCGGCGGTGCTCTATCTCGTCGCCCATTCGCTGTTCAAGGGCGCGCTGTTCATGGTGGCTGGTATCATCGACCACGAGACCGGTACGCGCGACGTGACCCGGCTTGGCGGGCTGCGTTCGGCGATGCCGCTGACCTTTGCGATTGCGCTTGCCGCTGCCATCTCGATGGGTGGCCTGCCGCCGTTCTTCGGCTTTCTGGCCAAGGAAGAGGTCTATGCCGCGCTTTCGTCCTTCGATCCGCGCTCCGTCTTTTTTGCGGTGCTTGCCGTGACCGGCAACGCGCTGATGTTTGCCATCGCCTTTGCGGTGGCGCTGAAGCCGTTTGCCGGAAAGCCCGTCGCCACACCCAGGCATGCGCATGAGGCGCCGGTCCTGCTCTGGCTCGGTCCTGCCGTTCTGGCGCTGGCAGGGTTAGCCGCCGCGGTTCTGTCGGGCACCGTCCACGCGCTGATCTCCTCGCCGATGGCGTCTGCTATTGCCGGCGAGCCGCGCATTGTTGCCATGTCGCTTGTGCCGCATATCGGCGTGCCGCTGGCGCTCTCTGTCCTGACCGTCGTTATCGGTATTGCTCTTTACCTTGGCTTGGCGCGGGTGAGGGCAGGCGTCGCGTCGGCTCTCGTCTCGATCGGCTGGGGGCCGGATCGCGGTTTCGATCAGGCCATCCGCGGCCTGCTCGCCCTGTCCTTCGCCGTCACCCGGCGGCTGCAGAACGGCAGGCTCGATACCTATATGACGGCGACCTTCGTGATGGTGGCGCTCGTCCTTCTCGTGCCGCCGTTCCTGTTTGACGAACTGGCGCTGGCACCGGTGTTTCCGTCCATGCCGCTGCACGAACTGGCCATCATGATCATTGCCGTGATCGGCCTGTTTGCCGTGGTGCTCGCCAAGGACCGGCTGACGGCGATCGTGTCGCTGGGCATTCAGGGCTTCTCGGTCGCGGTGATCTTCCTGCTCTATGGTGCGCCGGATCTGGCCTTCACCCAGTTCATGATCGAGACGCTGGCCGTGGTCATCCTGGCGCTGGTGATGACGCGGCTGAGGCTCTCGCCAACAGACCACCGGCCGTTCCGCCAGACCTTGCCGGATGCGGCGATCGCCATTGCCTGCGGGCTTGGGGCCGGGCTGTTGCTGCTCAAGGTGACGCAGGTGCCGTTCGACACGGCGCTGTCGGATTTCTTTGCCCAATATTCGAAAACCGTCGCCCATGGCGCCAATATCGTCAACGTCATCATCGTCGATTTCCGCGGCACGGATACGCTGGGCGAGATTGCCGTGGTGATGATCGCCGGGCTTGCCGTTCTGTCGCTGGTGCGCCTGCGGGCAGGCTCGATGCGCCGCATCGCCGATAATGACCCGGATGCAGAGGAGGCGCGCCGATGAAATCGCTGATCTTCCGCACCATCGCCCCGGTCATCGTCAGCGTCATGGTGCTGTTTTCGATCTTCGTGCTGTTGCGCGGCCATAACGAGCCGGGCGGCGGCTTCATCGGCGGCCTGATCGCGGTTGCCGCCCTGTCGATCTACGGCATTGCCTTCGGCGTCGAGACGGTGCGGCGGGCGATCGTCTTTCACCCGCTGTCGATCGCCGGCGCCGGGTTGCTGCTGGCAACGCTGTCCGGCCTTGTGTCGATGCTCTTCCATGTGCCGTTCATGACCGGGCTGTGGGTCTACCCGGTGGTTCTGGGCGAAGAGATCCCGCTGTCGAGCGTCATGACGTTCGATATCGGCGTCTATCTGGTCGTCGTCGGCGCGGTCACTTCCATTGCCCTCTCGCTCGAGGAAAGGGGGGAAGACTGATGGAACCCGTTTTCGCCCTGTTGACCGGCACATTCCTGACCGTCGCCGTCTACCTGCTGCTGTCGAAATCCATCATCCGCATGCTGCTTGGCGTTGCCATTCTCGGCAATGCGGTCAACCTTTTGATCTTTACCAGCGGCCGCATCATGCGCGAGGTGCCGCCGGTGATCGGGGCGGGGCTGGACGTGCCGGCCGGCGCGACGGCCAATGCGCTGCCGCAGGCGCTGATCCTGACGGCAATCGTCATTTCATTTTCGTTCTTCGCCTTCCTGCTGGTGCTGTCCTGGCGCGCCTACAGCACCCTTGGAACGGATAACACCGATGTTATGCGCGTGGCCGAGCCGGACGACGCCCAGCCGCCACCGCTCGGATACTGACAGACATGGCCGCTTCCACTTCTCCCGCCGATCTTTCCGCAGCCCTGGTTCTTCAACCGGTGGCGGCGCTCGACTGGCTGGTGATCCTGCCCGTCGCCTGGTGCATCGCCATCGGCGCCATCCTGATGATGCTCCGGCACAAAGGCATGGCCCAGCCGCTGGTCGCGGTGGCAGCGCTTGCCGTGCTCGTCGGGCTTGACGCCGTGCTGTTGTGGCATGTGGCAGCCAGCGGCCCGGTGACGATGGTCATGGGCCGCTGGCTGCCGCCGTTCGGCATTGCCTTTACGGTCGATCTCACCGGCGCCCTGTTTGCGCTGACATCGGCGGTGGTGGCGCTGGTCGGCGCCGTCGCCGCGATCGACGACGTCAATGCCAGCGGCAGGCGCTACGGCTTTTACCCCTTCCTGATGCTCTTGATGGCGGGCGTCAGCGGCGCGTTTCTGACCGGCGACGTCTTCAACCTCTATGTCTGGTTCGAGGTGCTCTTGATCTCGTCCTTCGGCCTTCTGGTGCTGGGGTCCGAGCGCGAGCAGATCGACGGGGCGGTGAAATACGGTTTCCTCAATCTCGTCGCCACCACGCTGTTCCTGATCACTACCGGCTATCTCTACGGTATCTTCGGCACGCTCAACATGGCCGATATCGCGGCCAAGGCGCCCGGCCTGCAGACGGCGGCGCCGCTGGTGACGCTGACGGCACTTTATATCCTCGCCTTCTCGATGAAGGCGGCCGCTTTCCCGGTGAATTTCTGGTTGCCCGCCTCCTATCATACGCCGCGCATCGTCGTGTCGGCGCTGTTTGCCGGCCTGCTCACCAAGGTCGGGATCTATGCCCTGATCCGCATTGGCGTCATGCTGTTTCCGGCAGAGCGCGAGCAGCTCAGCCTTGTGCTGGCGATCGCAGCGGCACTGACCATGCTGACGGGTTCGCTGGGCGCGCTGGCGCAAAGCGATACCCGCCGCCTGCTCGGTTATCTCGTCATCTCCGGCATCGGCGCCATGCTGGCCGGCATCGCCATCGGCGGGGCAGATGCGATCAGCGGGGTGATCTTCTATGCGCTGCATTCGATGCTGGTGATGACGGCGCTCTATCTGGCGGCCGGTCTCGCCGCCCGCCTTGGCGGCGGCTTTTCGCTCTCTGCCGCCGGCGGGCTCTATCGCCACCACCTGCTGTTCACGGCGCTGTCGCTGATGCTGTTCTTCTCGGTGTCCGGCCTGCCGCCGTTTTCCGGTTTCTGGCCAAAGGTCATGCTGGTCAAGGCGGCCATCGATGCCGGCGTTTCATGGCTGGCGGGCATCCTGCTGTTGTCCGGCTTCCTGACCATGATTGCCACCGGCCGGATGTTCCTGCTGGCCTATTGGCGGCCGGTCGATATGCCGCCGGCGGCAAACCCGGAGCCGCTGGAAGCCACCGCCCTGTTGCCGCTTTTGGTTCTGACTGTGCTGAGCGTTCTCATCGGGCTGTTTCCCGAAACCCTGCTGAACCTCGTCCAGCAGGCCGCTGCGACGCTCGATGAGCCGTCCGCCTATCTCCGATCCGTCTTCCCGGCGGGAGGTGCACCATGACATTCCTTGTCGTCAATCTGCTGTTGATGCTGACCTGGGCGGCCGTGTCCGGGAGTTTTACCATTCACAACCTGCTGCTCGGCTTTGCCGTCGGCGCGCTGTCGCTGTGGCTGGTGCGCGAACAGTTTTCTGCTGCCCGCCACCGGGTCCGCCCCTTCCAGCTTCTGGTGCTGACCGCCGTGTTCTTCAAGGAACTGTCGCTGTCGGCCATCAAGGTAGCGGTTCTCGTCATGCGCCCAAACATGCAGTTGCGGCCGGGCATTTTTGCCTTCCCGCTGACGCTGACCCGTGATTTCGAAATCACGCTGCTTGCCAATCTGATCACGCTGACGCCGGGCACGCTGTCCGTCGATGTGTCCGACGATCGCAAGACGCTTTATGTCCACGCGCTCGATTGTCATGACCCGGCGGCCGAGAAACGGGCGATTTCCGCAGGCTTCGAACGCCGGATCCGGGAGGCTTTTCCGCTATGAGCGCCTCCGTCATCCTGTCCGCTTCGATCTATTTCGCCCTTGCTGCCCTGTCGCTCGGGCTGTTGATGACCGTGGTGCGGATCTTGCGCGGCCCGGCATTGCCCGACCGGGTGCTGGGCCTCGACATGCTGGTGGCGATTGCCATCGGCTTTATCGCCGTCATCGCCATCAAGAGCGGCTTCAATCTGTATATCGACATCGCCATTGCGCTCAGCCTCGTCGGCTTCCTTGCGACTGTCGCCTTTGCCCGTTTCATTCTGGCGCGCGGCCTTTCGCCGGAAAAGGACAAGGGGGCACAGCGCCCGCTGCCCGCAACGCCAAAGGCCAAGCGTGACAAGCCGGCGCGCCGCACGAAAAAGGGAGCCCGGTAATGGCAAGCGACCTCAACATGCTGACCGCGCTTGCCGTCAGTGCGCTCCTGGTGATCGGCTCGCTGTTCAGCGTGCTGGCGGCCCTTGGGCTGCTGCGTTTTCCCGATCTCTATACGCGCATGCACGCAGCCTCCAAGGCCGGCACGATCGGTTCCGGCCTGCTGCTGCTCGCCGCCGGTATCCATGCGATGGATATCGCCATTCTGCTGCGGGCCCTTGCCGGTTTTGCCTTTTTCGTGCTGACGGCGCCACTGTCGGCCCACCTGCTTGCCAAGGCTGCGCATCGGGCGGGTTACCGGCTGACCAATCTGTCGGTGACCAACCAGATGCCGCAGCCCTCTTCGAAACCCGGCACAATCTGACCTGGCGGAAGCAGACCTGTTTTCCCGATGCGGCGTGGGGATCAAAACCTCCGGATCGCGGTGCGCTTCGCCAGCCGCCGCCTTTAATCGAACGCATTCTGACGCGATTCATGCGGTCGCGCGAATCGCGTCAAGCGATGCCGGCTCTGTCGCTGGGCGGCCAGGGTTGCTGGATAGAGTACAGATGATCGTGGCTTGGCTTTGCTGCCGATGAAGACAAGGTAGTTAACGGCAAGTAAACCCGTCATTACTTGTAGAGCGGCCCGGATATGCCGAAAAATGTATCGTAATGTTTCTGCTGGTTCAACGCTGGGCGGCGATTTTAAAGATCAATAGGCTAAATATCGCACAAATTATGGTTGGACTTTTGCTCGATCAATGTTAATCGAGTAACGGCAAAGTGTCCATTTCCATATTACTTCGTTCTGAAATTCCAGCATGGGTTGTGATTATTGATTGTTGCTTTGAGGCGCAGGGTTGTCCCGGCGCTTTGGTAACTGATTCCATCCCATGGGAATTGGGAGTATTATGAGGTTTGTCGCCGTTTTTTTGTCGTGCGGGGAGAAAATCTCATCCGTCTCGGCGTGAAACCGTGATTTTCGGGCACTTTCTCAAGATGGTTTAGCTGTGCGCGCGATAAACCCATCGCGTGCATATTTGAAGTGATTCCGATAGGAGAAAGAAAAAATGACGGATCTACCGCTTGGCTCGGGCCACGACCTTTTGGTTGAATTGACCGCCGAGATCGTCGCTGCCTATGTCAGCAACCATGTCGTGCCGGTCGCCGAATTGTCGACGCTGATCGGCGACGTGCATGCCGCACTGAACAACACGAGCAGCCCGGCTCCGGTCGCCGTCGTGATCGAAAAGCCGAAGCCTGCCGTTTCGGTGCGCAAGTCCGTCCAGGACGACCAGATCACCTGTTTGGAATGCGGTGGCACGTTCAAGTCGCTGAAGCGCCACCTGATGACCCATCACACCCTGTCGCCGGAAGAATACCGCGAGAAGTGGGACCTGCCGGCCGATTATCCGATGGTCGCACCGGCCTATGCCGAAGCGCGTTCGCGCCTCGCCAAGGAAATGGGCCTCGGCCAGCGCCGCAAGCGCCGCGCCAAGTAATCCGAACGCATATCAGCGGCGAAACGTCCAAGCCGGTCTGTTCCCACAGACCGGTTTTTTCATGCGCCGCGGCCATCACGGGAAAATAAGGCGAGGAAAATATACCTATTTTTTCCTGGGAAAATCTGAAAAGCGATACGAAAACAAGGCTGAGTTTCAAGTTGGCGCTTTCCTTTATCCCCGCAGTTGCACTAGGGTGTATGAATTAATTCCTATCAAAGGAGTAGATCATGCAGCTTGGCAATTCGCCTTATCCGCCCCCATCCGTGAGACAGTCCCTGCTGGCGCCAGCGCGAAGGGTCAGGGTCACGCATTCCATCCTGCCGCCCGGCTCTGGGACGCCTGCTGATCCATGGGGGCCTGTCCTGACCGTTGCGGCCCACCACAGATGCCGCCTCGTGCGGCAGGTGACGGCGGAGATGGTCATGCTGGTGGGGGAGCGCGTGCCGCTGCGCCGCGACCGCCGCCGCACCAGTTGCCATGTCCGGCAGATTTCCATGTATGTCTGCCATGTCGTGCTGCAGATTTCGCTGACCGATATCGGCTATTCCTTCGGCCGTGACCGGACCACCGTCAGCCATGCCTGCAATGTGGTGGAAGACCGCCGCGACGATCGGGCCTTCGACGATTTCATCGCCGCGCTGGAGCGTGTCGTCACCTGCTTCTTCGGTGCGCCGGGAGGACGCGACCATGCGTGAGGGAACCATAAAGGACGCCCGCGCCGCGCAAAAGGAACTTGTCCGCTTCGTCCGCTACGTCGCCACCTGCTCACCTGTCCGGCTGGCCCCCTGCGAAGCCGCCGGGATGCTCGCGCTGAGCGGTGATCGCCAAAATGGCGGCAAGCCGCCGCGCCCGGTTGCGGCAGAGACGGTCGATCAGGCCCGCTCCCTCGGGCTGGTGGTCCTTGAAGACAATGGTCTCAGGCCGACGGCACAGGCGCTGCCCTTCCTTCGCCGCGCCCTTGTGGGTTCGCCGGAGGCGTTTCAGGAACAGCATCGCGACATCGAAACCGCGACCGTTGCCGTGGACGGCATCCGTCAGACCGTCCGCGTCAATCAGCTGGAATCGCCGCTGGGCGCCGCCGCCCGTCTGAAGGAGAAATCCGGCCAGTCTTTCCTGCCGCCGGAGGCGATCGCGGCGGGGGAGCGGCTGCATGCCGATTTTACCCGCGCGCACCTGCAGCCACGGCTGACCATGCGTTACGAGCCGCTTTTGTCGGCGAAGACCCGGGGAGGTGCCGGTGGCGGCGCTGATCTCAGCGATTCCGCAATGTCGGCGCGGCTTCGGGTCGGAAAGGCCATGGAGGCGATCGGGCCGGAGTTGTGCGGGGTGGCGCTGGATGTCTGCTGCTTTCAGAAGGGACTGGAAATCGTCGAGCGCGAGCGGCAATGGCCGGCGCGCTCAGCCAAGCTGATGCTGCGCACCGCCCTGATGGCGCTCGCCCGCCATTACGCACCGCCACGGACCGATACAAGGAAGAGCCATGCCTGGGGTGCGCAGGGCTACCGGCCGGAGGCTGGCGATCTTGTAATCTAGGCGACAAGCTGGCGGGCAGCTTCGTCCTTTATGCGCTTGATCATCGACCGCAGACCGTTGGCGCGCTGCGCCGTCAGGTATTCGATCAGCCCCATCCGGCCGAACAGGTCGATGGCGTCGGTCTTGACGATATCGGAGGCGTGCTGCCCGGAAAAGATCGACAGAACGATGGCGACCAGCCCGCGCACGATATGCGCATCCGATTCGCCCTCGAAGGTCAGGATCGGGTCGCTTGCCGCGGGGCTGGCATGGGTGACCAGCCAGACCTGGCTGGCGCAGCCCTGCACCTTGTTGCCGGACGTGCGTTTTTCGTCCGGCATCTCCGGCAGCTTGCGGCCAAGCTCGATGACATAGCTCATCCGGTCCTGCCAATCGTCCAGATAGGCGCAATTGTCGATGATCTCGGCAAGCGGCGTGATCGGCGATGTGTTCATCTGGTCCATGGCGTTCATATAAGCGATCGGCCGCTCAATGAGAACTGGAAAAAGAAAAGCCGTGAGGGATGGGCGTTCCTCACGGCGGCCGTAAATCGGCAGTTCAGGCAGACTTGAAAAACGTGGCAGAAAGCCGGTGCGCGTTACTGCACCACCGATGCCTTCGGTTCGATGCGCTTTTCCGGCACGGGGATTCTGTTGAAGACGGGTTCCGGCTGTGCGGCGGCCTGTTCGGCGGTCGCGACATCGGCCAGGTCGGTGGCGGTGGCGCCGGCGGTGGCCTGGGGGGCGGGGGCAACCGTTCCGGTCGTCACCGCGTCGCTCGGTTCGGCAAATTGCTGGTCGAGAAACTGGTAGGCGATCTTGGCGCCTTCGCGGGCCCGGTGGCCGAGTGCCACGAATGTCTCGGTGCCCTTGACGCAGACATCCGGTTTTTCAACGCAGATGGCGCTGATATAGCCGAACGCCTCTGTCGCTGCCGACACGGTATCGCCCACATCGACCTTCGGGCCGCGCTCGAGCGTCGAGGTGCTTGCCGGATCGAGAAACGGCAGGAGCACCAGCACCAGCGAAAACCAGAATGTTCCCTTGATCAGAAACCACATCGTCTTGCCCATCCTTTGGTCAGGCGCTCAAACCTGCGTCCGGTCTCTGCCGGGTTCGCTCCCTTGGCGCCTTGTCATCACACCTTAGACAGGGATTCGGAACATGCCTTTGCCAAAACCGATGGCATTTGCACCGTCTTTTCATAAAATTGGAATTATCGGCTTTTGAATGGCATTTGCATCGCATTTTAACGGCCGCCATTAAGGTTCAAGGCAGCGGTGGGCCGGCCGAGGCGGCAAACGCGGGATTCGCGGTTGGGTAGTGCTGCCACAGAGGTTAATACAGAGGCGAAAACCGCCTGAAATCCATCGCTTACACCCCATTAACCACAAAAGACAAAGCCCCGGCGATTTGTTCCGGAATGGGATTTTCGGGCGGTTTCACGGGATTTGTCGCAATTTGATTTATCCTTTCATTAAGCCGCCGGTGCGAAATTCGAAGGTGTGAAGCCATCCTTCAAAACGGCCGCCTTGGCCGCTCGAAGACAGCTTCCATATAAAGGACGGAACCATGACGGGGTCCGGAAAAAGAACGAGCGTACAGGGTTAGACGTTGAGCGTATTGCGTAACATTGCTGGCAGGATGGCGTCCCGTGTGGACGACGCCGCGCGCCTTTGGTTGCCCCGCCCCGTGGCGGGAGAGCCGTTGGCCGTCCGCGAGTTTGCCGTCGTTCGCGCTGTCGCAGCCGTAGCCCTGGTCGCCTTCCCGACCGTCCCCCTCGCGCTTTCCGCCGCCTTGCCGGTCTCGCTTGCACTGCCGGTCGGCGCAGCCCTTGTAGGCGCCGCAGCCCTTGTCGCCGCAGCCGGTGGCATCGCCTATGCGCGCAACCGGAAAGCGTATTTTCCCGCCGCCGAACAGCCGTTCGAGCCTGCCGATCATGGCGCACGGCATTATGATTGTTTTGCCGGTCTGGTGACCGTCCATGACGCCCGGGGCTCCGTCGTGTCCGTCCATGGCCGCGATGCCGAGACCTATCTGGCCTGGATGCGCAATCCGTGCGGCCGCGGCTTCATCGAACAGATCCACGTGTCCGATCGCATCGTCTTCCTGCAGGCGATCGATCTGTTGCGGCAGGGTGGCCGCCAGGCAACCATCGATATCCGGCTGGAACGGCCCAACGTCTTTGCCGAAGGCGAGCAGTTCGTGCACATGCGCTGCGAAATGACGGCGCTGGGCGAAATCGACGGCGAACTCTCCATTCTCGTCCAGTCGCGCGACGTCTCCGAAGAGGCGCGGCTGCGCTCGGAAGCAGCACACAAGACGCAGCTTGCCGAATCCGCCAACGATGCCAAGACGCGCTTCCTCGCCGCCGTCAGCCACGAGCTGCGCACGCCGCTCAATGCCATTCTCGGCTTTTCCGACATTCTCTCGGGTGAATATTTCGGCAAGCTCGAAAACGACCGCCAGCGCGAATATGTCTCGCTGATCAACCAGTCGGGCGCCCATCTCCTGTCGGTCGTCAACACCATGCTCGACATGAGCAAGATCGAGGCCGGCCGCTACGAGCTGATCCCCGAGCCGTTCCGTGTGGCCGATGTGGTCAATGCCTGCGAAGCGATGCTTGGCCTGCAGGCGCGCGAAAAGGGCGTGCAGCTCACCAGCCGGATCATGCGCAATGTCGCAGAGGTCAATGCCGACCAGCGCGCCATCCAGCAGATCCTGATCAATCTGGTCGGCAATGCCATCAAGTTCACCGATCGCGGCGGCCTTGTCACCATCGATGCCGAAGTGGTTGGCACCGACCTCAATCTGGTGGTCAGCGATACCGGTATCGGCATCGCCGAAAACAAGCTGGCAATGCTCGGGCAGCCATTCGTGCAGATCCAGAACGATTATACCCGCCGATACGAAGGCACTGGGCTTGGCCTGTCGCTGGTTAAGGGACTGGTGGCGCTGCATGGCGGCCGGTTCGACATGCGCAGCCGGGCAGGCGAGGGAACCGTCGTCACGGTGACCATCGCGCTCGACGGCTCGGGCATTCGCGCCAGCGACGAGCAGGAATCTGTGGAACAGACGATGGTGGAATTTCCGCCGCGCTTGAAGGAGCATACACGGGAGAGCACACATGGCCGGGCACATCCGGAGACGAGCCGGACGGATGCCCGGGAACTGAACGGGAGCGCAGGTCATGACGGCTCGCAAGCGAAAACAGCCTGAGAAAAAGAAGAAGGCGCAGCGCGGCTCAAGCCTTGTCACGGGTGGCCTCGTGACGGGTGGCTTTGTGGCGGCCGGTCTTGCGATGCGCGGCCTGTCTTTTGCCGGCCGCCTGGCGGCGCGCAATCCGCGCGTCTTCGGCGGCTCCCTGACGTTTGCCATCGCCTTCAGCTTCGTCGCCGCCAATGCCATGTGGTATCAGCCGGGCGCGCATCCGTCGCCATTCCTGCGCACGCGCCTGCCGTTCGACCAGCCTCAACCGGCCAAGCTCGGCTTCGAGGACGACAGCGACAGCCTGTCGCCGCGCAAGGTGACGACGTTCGTCATCCAGCGTGAGGGCGAGGAGACCGGAACGGCGAACGACGTGCAGCACGCGGCAGCGTCCGAAGCGGGCGACACCCAGGCCGCAACGCCGGTGACCGGCTCGGCGCTGGTCATGAACATCCAGAAGGAACTGGCCCGGCGCGGGCTCTACGACGGTCCCGCCGACGGCAAGACCGGCCCGAAGACCTCGGCGGCGATCCTGCGCTTCGAAAAGCAGACGGGACGCCCGGAAACGGGATCGGCCAGCGACACGCTGCTTGCCGCGTTGCAAAAGACCGGCGGGCAAACGACGGGCGGGCAGGAGGTCGCGGCCCGCGACAGCGTTGCCGACGAGATACGGGCGCAATCGGTCAGGGCAAAACCGCAGGCTGCCGCCACGCCCGCCCAGCGGCCCTATGAAAACGTCACGGCGGGCAAGGGCGATCTCGATCCCGTGGCCGCCGCGATCCGCAATGCCGAAGTCGATCCGCAATATATCCCCAAGGCCGATATTCCCGCCTCCAGCGAACTCGTCATGAATATCCAGAAAGGGCTGACCAACCTTGCCTATAGCGACGTGTCGATCGACGGCGTCGCAGGCGAGCATACGCGCACGGCGATCCGTCATTTCGAAAAGCACTACCGCCTGCCCGAAACCGGCCAGCCGAGCGACAAGGTGCTGAAAAAGATGAAGGAAATCGGCGCGCTCTGAGCTTTGGCAGAGTCCGCCGCCGAACAGGCACCCATGGATATTTGCACCTGCGCCCGGGCCGGTGTATCAGCCATTCATGCGCCTGAAATCCGAAATCTTCGTGTCTGCCCTCGTTCGCCGGGTTTTCGGCCTTGGCGGCTATGCGGCCGTGCTGCGCAAGGGGGCGGAGGATGCGGGGGCGATCTTCATAAGGCAGCGGTCACGCTTCGGCACGGAAACGTTCTATGCCCCGGCACCGCAGAGTTTCTTCGGCGATCCGGCGCCCGGCCGGCTGTTCGAAATCCGGCTGGAGGACGTGCACGGCGATATGGTCGATCAGGCCGTTGCCCGGGAAATCCGGTTCGATCCCGATTGCTGGGTGGTGGAAATCGAAGTGGATGCGCGCGGCGATCTCTTCGATGTCGCGGCGGTGAAAGACACCTGACGGCTTGGCGGCTCAGTGCGTGCGGCCGAAAGACCGCTTCGGCTGGCCGGTCTGCAAGGTGCGGGCCGTATCGTGCCGGGCGGCGGAATGGCGCGGGTCGGCACCCCGGTCGGGGGCCAGATAGGACTGATGTCCCGGCGCGCTTTTGGCGTCCTCACGCTCGGTTTGCAGCCAGCCCTGAACGCGGGCGCGGCTTGCGGTGATGCTGAGGGAGGAAAGCAGGGCATCGCCGCGTGTCGCAGCGCCAAGGCGTTCCGCAAGGTCCGGATAAAGCGCCAAAAGCACGAAAATTCTATCCGTTGCAGACATATCCAGGGCGATAAGCACCGTGGCAAGCTGCTGGCCGGAAATGTCGAGCAGGATGCGCTCGCCGAGATCCCGGCTTGACGACAAGGCGCGGGCGAGGCTGGCGGCGAACAGATTGGCTTCGCCCGAGCGGGCAAAACGAACCAGCAGAGCCTCGTGCAGCGGGCTCAGCGGCTCGATCTCCGGTAGCGCCTGCCGGGTCACGCGGGCGAGCGAGCGGATATCGCCGCGCAGCTTTTCCTCGCGCAGGAGCTTCGCAGTGGTCATGTCCAGCGCCGTCGCCTCTGGGGCGCGCTGTTCCGCCGCTGCGGTCAGCGGGGCTGGGCTGGCCGCCTTTGCCGGTGCGGCGGACGTCTGGCGCCGTTCGACCAGCGCATCGACCAGCTGAACGGAAAGATTGTCGCGGCGGGCAATCGCGGTGGCATGGGCCGGCCCCTGCGCGCGGATGATCTGCAGCAGGGTGGCGTCGGTGATCGACGTCGAGCGGGTGAGGAAGATCGCGGCGATCGACACCGGCGCATTGCCGATCTGCAGCGCGACCGACTGGGGCACATGCTGACATTGGGAAAGGGCGGCGGCGGCCTGACGGCGGGCTTCATCGCTGGAGGCGGCAAACAGCGGTTCGAACAGCTCGGAGAATTGCTTGAGATCGGTTCTGCGGGGAAGGCGAAGGCCTTCGAAACCGGTCACGGTCGCCATCAGGACCACGTCCTTCAGCCGCCCTGTCTGCGGTCTTTCCAACTCACGAAACCGGTCCGTCACGGATACACCCATTCGTACGCAAAACACCACAGTCCCTGATCCGGACAGACGGGCTTTGCCGTTCATCCGAAAGGGTGCCGAAATTCAGACACGACCGCAGGAGACATAGCCGGGTGCCGCGGATGCTACCAGTGCAATTGACGCTAAGGCACTGAAAACATTGGTTCCGACGAAGGCGCTATCGACCCTGCCGATCATGGCTGAATGATGGTGTCAGAGTAGGACGACGTGGTTAACATTCCGTTTACCGCGAAAGGAAAGCGGTATCACTTCGGCACGCGGGTGACTTTTGCACAGGTTCCTGCCCGCTCTTCGTGCGGATACACAGTGTCGATCAAGGACCCCGCCTCGGTCGCATCGCCGAGCTGGCTATCGGCGGCGTCGGCAATCGCGATCAGGACTTCTTCACGGCTCCAGCCGGCGAGATGCGCCTTTTCGACAATCAGGATGATCGAAGGATAGACGGTGCGCATACACCGGCGGCGGCGGTCTTCTCCGGTCCACTGGGATGAAGGACTTAGAAACATGCTGTTCTCCCGTCATAAGGGACAACCCATGCGCGATGATATTGTTCCGTCGCGTCGTTGACGGTCAGCCAGTGAAGGCGAACGGGCAGCATCGCGCCGCCCGTCTTTCAAGCATCATGTGCCGACCTTAGTTACAGGTCACATCGCCTATTCTACAACGGCCGAGGCCGCCGTTGCGTTGCTGCTGTTCGACAGCACGATTGCGCCGATCGATGCGATCGCGATCCATGTCGAGGCGGTTGTTCTGCTCTTCACGGAACTGACGGGCATTGTCGTCGCGGCGGCGCTCGATCCGCTCCTGGTCCCTGTCGCGGCGCGGACGTGCAGGGGTGAGACCGTCATCTTCGTTGCGGCGCGGCTCGTCGAACGTGTTGAAATCGCGGCGCGGGCGGCGATCCGGATCATACCGATCCCGGTCGCGGCGGTACGAGTCCCGGTCGCGGTAGAAATCGCGGTTGTGATAGTTGCGATCCCAGTAGTTTCCCAGTTCGAAGGTGATGGTTGGAATGCCGAGATTGTCATAATAATCCGGTGCCACATAGACGCGCCGCCGCTGATACTCCGCCTGGACATAACGGCCGGCAACCCAGCCGCGGCCCCCGTAGAAGGAAACGTCGCACCAGGGCGTTTCGGAAAGACATCCGTGAATGACGACAGGGGTGCCTACGGGAATGCGCGTCACCGCCGGATAGCGTGTGCTTGGTCCGGATCGCATGTTGACGTTGGCCGTGGCAAAGCCTTCAGCCGCCTGTGCGGCGGCCGGCAGCAAGAACGCAACCGTTGCAGCGGCCGCCAGCAGCGTGGACTTCAATGAAAATCGTCTTTTCGTCGTCATGAGTGGCTCATCCTATCAATCCGGCACCGCGTCGCAGCCGGATGCGAGCCGTTCAGTGCAGAGACCTTTGTTTTTATGTCTTTTTTGAGATGACGCAGTTTCGGGTGCACGGCGCATGGGACGATGAGCGCAAAGCCTGCAGGTTTCGTTCCGCTAAGGCGCCCCCGCGTCGCTGGAGAGATGAAAAAAGCGGCGGGCAGGACCTTCAGAAAGGGAACCAAAGACGGGCAGACAGGGAACCAAAGGCGGGCTGGTGCGTTGATGGGGGATCGAAAAAGGAGCCCAACTATGGTCGACAAGAACTTTGCAGCCGTACCGAACGAAGCCGCCGCCGAAATCGAAGCCAGCGCGGCGCGGGTCGATCTCGACAATCAGATCGCGGAACTGCGCGCCGAAATTGCGCGTCTAACGGACTCGGTCTCTGCCATCGGTAGCGGTGCCAAGGCTGTGGTGACGTCCGAAGCGGAGGTCCTGACCGAGCGCCTGCGCGAGCGCATTCGCGATGAACCGGTTTCGACTTTGCTGGCGATCGCCGGCGTTTCCTTCGTGATCGGCCTTTTGGCGCGGCGATAGACAGCGACGGACCCGACCGGCAAGGCCTGGCGTGTTCCTTCTGGAACAGACGGTCTCCGGTTCATCCTCTATCCTGAACAAACAAGACATCGATCCCGTCCGGCGCTACCGCGCCGGACATATTTCATCCGAAGAAAACCTTCGCCTTTGGCGGAGGATTGGAAGAGTTCGACACGGTATGAAAGAAACCTCCGGGCTTGGATCGCGAAGTGATCAAAGACCGGAGGTTATAATGGACGATAACCATC